>Ga0102591_1000013_pt1 | contig 624405 bp, 588 predicted proteins | sample AraplaCol_mCL_r2_2_FD_76860 | JGI IMG/M metagenome (GOLD analysis project Ga0102591, IMG submission 76860) | Arabidopsis root microbial communities from North Carolina, USA - plate scrape MF_Col_mCL_r2 (SPADES assembly) (version 2) | ecosystem: Host-associated > Plants > Roots > Endosphere...
TCCCAGCCGGGCAATAAGATGTTCCTGGGCCACGATCGCCCTCCTGCGGTCTTGCTGCTTGGTACCAACAAGGTAGCAGTGGCGGCCGTGCGCCCCCCCATCAACTCACGCAGATCGGCGAAGAACCAAAAAAAAGGGCCGCCCAGCGGCGGCCCAAGAGGAGTCGAAGCGAATGGAAGCGAAGTCGTCGTCGCGGCTCAGGAGCCGCTGAAGGTCGAACGGCCGCGTTGCTGCGAACGCAGCGCCGTGCGGGTTTCCTCACGCACCTGCGCGCGGGTCAGGGTCGACTCGACCACCGGGGCGCGGGCGTATTCGGTGCTGGTGTCGTACTGGTCGATCGAACCGTCGGCCACGGCGGCGGCCACTTCGGCCTTGACCTGGGCGCGGGTCAGGGTGGAGCCGGCGACGTTCTGCACGAACAGGTGGTCGTCGCGGTCGCTGCGGAACAGTTCGCCGGAGGCACGGGCGCGGGCCACATCGGCCTTCACTTCGGCACGGGTCAGCGTCGACTGGGTCACGGGCAGCTGGTAGTCGCGGGTCGGGTCGAACTCGCCGCCGGCGAAGGCGGAAGAACCGGCAACGGCGAGGAGGGCGGCGGCGAAGAGGGTCTTGCGGGTCATGATGATCTTCCTTGGTGTCTGAGGTTGCGCTTTGCACTGGATGCACTGGGCAATGGCGGCGGGATTGCCGTCTTGTCCACCTCGGTGAGTTCGTCGTGTTGAATCTCTCATCGATGGGGTGAACTTTAGGGATTACCCTCGACCGGAAAAAGCACACCAGCGCCAATAGGTTGTTCCGCGGTTGGAAACAATCGGGCGGCCGGAAACGGTGGATCCCGGCGTTCGCCGGGATGACGGCGCCCCCTCACCCACCCCGGTCACCCCGGCGAACGCCGGGGCCCACCGCCCCCGGGAAGCTCCGGCACGCCCCAAAGAAAAAGGCCGCCCGAAGGCGGCCTGTCAGCGAACCCGACCGGGCTCAATCGTTCGCGAAGCTGTACGGCCCACCCCGCTCCAGCGCCCGCTTGTACGCCGGCCGCGCATGGATGCGCGCCAGCCACGCCAGCGCCTTCGGCCGCCGTTCGTCGAGCCCCGCGCGCTGCCGCGAGGCTTCGAGCGGGAAGCTCATCTGGATGTCGGCCGCGGTGAACTCGGCGCCCGCGAACCACTCGCTCTTCTGCAGCTCACCTTCGATGAAGTCGAGCTGGCGCACGAGGTTCGGGTCCACCAGCGTGCCCAGCACCTTGTCGGCGATGCCGCGTGCGATGGGCTTGATGAAAAACGGCATCTTCGTGTGCTTGATGCGCTCGAACACCAGCTTGAGCAGCAGCGGCGGCATGGCCGAGCCCTCGGCGAAGTGCATCCAGTAGCGATAGCGCAGGGCCTCGGGCGAACCTGAGGCGGGCGCGAGGCGGCCGTTGCCGTAGCGCTCCATCAGGTAGTCGATGATCGCGCCCGATTCGGCGATGGTCGCGTCCCCGTCGGTGATCACCGGTGACTTGCCGAGCGGGTGGATCTTCCGCAGCTCGGGCGGCGCGAGCATGGTCTTCGCATCGCGCTGGTAGTGCTTGATCTCGTACGGCACGCCGAGCTCTTCGAGCAGCCACAACACACGCTGCGAACGGGAATTGTTGAGGTGGTGGACGGTGATCATCGCGGGCGGAGGGTTGGAGGAAGTCGGGCATTGTGACCCAAGCCCCCTGCGTGCGCATGGCGGCCTTGTCCGACACGAACCGTCAGGCGGGACCGACGCCACGTCGCCCCTCCGCCCGACAGGGCGGGACCGCCCACGTCCCTAAAGTCATCTCACTTGCCGCCCTCCCCGGTGCGGAAAGCCGTACAGACAACATCCCTTCCACACTGAGGTGACACCATGAACAAGACCATCAAGCTGCTGCTCGCTTGCGTTCCCGCCCTCTTCATCGCGGCCTGCGGCGGTGACGACGACATCGACGACAAACTGGACATCGCCGACCCGCAGGTGCGCCTCGTGCACGCGGTGCCGGCCGCACCCAACGTCTCGCTCTTCCGCGACAACGTAGCCCAGTCGGCCGCGGTGACGAACGTGCCGTACGCCGGCGCATCGAACTACTTCGACGTGGACACGAGTTCGGCCACGTGGTCGGTGCGCACCACGGTCGGCAGCGTCGACGTGGGCTCGTCGCTGTTCGAGGCCACCCGCGGCAACCGCTACACGCTGATCGCGGTGCCGGGCGCCGGCACCACCACGGAGTTGCTGAACATCCGTGACCCGTACAACAAGAACCTGACGTCGGACAAGGGCCGCGTGCGCGTGGTGAACGCGGCGTACAACCAGATCAACATCGACGCGTACATCTTCGAACCGACCGTCGACACCGGCGCGTCCACGGTCACGCCGAACTTCCCGGCCGTCGCCTACCGTGCCGCCTACCCCGTCACGGGCAACGACTCGGTCGAGTTCGCCGCCGGCAACAAGGCCTACACGCTGACGCTGACCGCCGCCGGCACGAAGACCCCGGTGTTCCGCGCACCGCTGACGATGGCCAACGACGCCGACCTGCTCATCGTCGTGCTGCCGGACCGCGTGCTGCTGGTGACGAACGCGGCGACCCCCGCCACGGAACTGACGAACACGCTCTGATCATCTGCTCGATGACCCTCGTTGGGCCCGCTTCGGCGGGCCCTTTTTTTGGCCGTCTCGCGGCCTTTCGTTTGATCGTTCAAGACGGCCATCCCCGGCAGGAACGCACGGTGAACGGCCGTCCGGGTTCAAGCGCGGGCCGGACGCGTCGAAAGCCGGGAACGCGCGGGCCGGTCAGGAGGGTTTCCGGAACGGGTCCCGCGACGCCTCGATCCGAACGGAAGCACATGAGTTTGACCCGATACAGCCCCCTGGGCCTCGCCGCCGCACTCCTGCTGGCTGGCTGCGGCAGCGACACGCCGGACACGGCCGCCGCCCCCACGTCCACCACACCGTCCCTCTCCGGCACCGTCGCCGTGGGCGCCCCGATCACCGACGGCACGCTGCGTGTCGTCGACGCGGCCGGCACCGTGGTCGCGAACGGCATCGGCGTGGACGCCGACGGCCGCTACCGCATCCCCGAACTCAGCGGCACCGCGCCGTTCCGCATCGAGGCCTGCGGCTACGCCGGCGCGAACTACCAGTGCATCTACTCCGTGGCCCAGGGCCCCGGCACCGCGAACGTGACGCCGATCACCACGGCCATCGTGCTGCTCGCGTCGGGCCAGTCGCCCGCCGCGCTGATGAACGGCGCCAGCACCGCGCTGTCGCCCACCGCCGTGGACGGCGCCCAGGCGACGCTGCGCGACGGCCTCGCCAGCGTGCTCGCCGCCGGCAACGTGCCCGCCACCTTCGACTTCGTGGGCGGCACGCTCGCGGCCGGCTCGCGCACGGGCTACGACAAGGTGCTCGACGCGATCGGCGTGAACACCGGCGTGGACGCCGACAAACCCTTCGTGCAGATCACCCCGCGCATCGGCACGGGCAACCTGTACCTCGAGCAGAACGTGAAGGTCGGCGCGCTCGTGTCCGACGCGGGCGCCGGCAACCTCTCGCTCGGCGGCCTGGAGACCCTCTTCCGCAACATGACCTCGGCCATGGCCAGCGCCACGACCTGCGGCAACACCGCCACCGGCATCGTCGCCCAGCTGGCCACCATCGCCCGCATCAACGGCGAGGACGGCGAAAGCCTCCAGGGCCCCGCGCAAGTGGCGGCCGGCCTGTGCGGCATGTTCGAGGAACAGGGCCTCTGGGGCGCGAAGCTGCTGAGCCCGACGCTCGGCCGCTGCGACCTCTCCGGCACGAACCCGGTGTGCCGCGTGAGCTTCGTGCTGCAGGCGCAGGACGGCAGCGTCGAGCCCGTGGGACAGGGCATGGGCGTGACGCAGGAGAGCGGCACGTGGAAGTTCGTCGGTGACCTCGACGCACTGGGCATCCACGCCTCGGCCAAGGCCCAGCGCGACGCGCGCATCGACGGCACGACCCCCGTCTACAGCTACGCACGCGCCATCGCCTTCGACATCCCCGCGGCCAGCGGCCTCGCCTGCGCACGGGTGAGCCAGCGCGGTGCCGACGGCCAGGACGTGACCCTCGCGTACTACAAGCGCTACGGCTCGGGCACCGTGCGCCGCCTCTCGCTGTGGACGCAGAACGCGTTCGGCAACCAGCGCAGCCTCGACCCGAACGCGGGCTTCGTGCGTAGCGCGGACGACACCTGGGTGGCCCTGCCCGACGGCGCCGAAGGCGACGACGTGGTGCGCAACTTCTTCCGCGGCGGCCGCGCAGTGACCGTCGCCACCTTCAGCGACACCGCCTGCTCGGTGCCGTTCGCGGCGGGGGGCCAGCCGAAGACGTCGATCGAGGTCGAGGTGCAAGGGGTGCCGCCGACCTGGGCGTCGATGCCCGGCCTGCCGTGGCCCGAGTTCACCGCGGCGGCGCGGTCGAGCCTGCTGGCGCTGTCGCTGGGCGCGGGTGCCGAGGCCGACTTCACGGCGTCGTGGACCTTCCCGCACGGCCCGCTGGGCCTGAACGGCTCGACGTTCTGCACCGACCGCGCGCGCTGCGGCCAGGACGACATCGGCCGCATCGGCGAGGGCCGCGTGGCCGCGGCCGCGACGTCGGCGGTGATCCATCTGACCAACGGCGCGACGGCGGTGGAGCCGAACAGCTACAAGATGGTGGCGCTGTACGGCCGCACGGCCGATGGCGTGGACCTGCAGTCGAACGCGATCGTGTGTCCGGCTGGCACGGTGGAGTGCCACTGAGGCGCTTCGACACCCGTGGATCCCGGCGTTCGCCGGGATGACATGCAGGGCGGTGGTCACCCCGGCGGACGCCGGGGCCCACGGCTCGCCGTGCGTCAGATCGACATCTTCTGCCGCACCCCGTCCGCCTCCATGTCGCCCCCCCGCCCCCGCTGGATCACCTCGCCCCGTTCCATCACGAGGTACTGGTCCGCGAGCTCCGCCGCGAAGTCGTAGAACTGCTCCACGAGCACGATGGCCATCGTGCCGCGGTCGGCCAGCATGCGGATCACGCGGCCGATGTCCTTGATGATGCTGGGCTGGATGCCCTCGGTGGGTTCGTCGAGGATGAGCAGCTTCGGGCCCGCGGCGAGCGCCCGCGCGATCGCGAGCTGCTGCTGCTGGCCACCGGAGAGGTCGCCGCCGCGCCGGTGCAGCATCTGCTTGAGCACCGGGAACAGCTCGAACAGCTCCGCGGGGATGGGCGTGCTGGCCGGCTTGTAGGCCAGGCCCATGCGCAGGTTCTCCTCCACCGTCAGGCGCCCGAAGATCTCGCGGCCCTGCGGCACGTAGCCCACGCCCTTGCGCACGCGCGTGTACGGCGTGTCGTTCGTGATGGGCGCGCCGTCGAGCTGGATGGTGCCCGTCTTGACCGGCACCACGCCCATCAGGCTCTTGAGCAGCGTCGTCTTGCCGACGCCGTTGCGCCCGAGCACGACCGTGACCTCGCCGAGCTTCGCCTCGAAACCGACGTTGCGCAGGATGTGCGACCCGCCGTAGTACTGGTTGATGCCTTCGACCTTGAGCATGCGCGTGTTCCTGTTCTGCGTTCAGCGGCCGAGGTAGACCTCGACGACCTTCTCGTTCGACTGCACGTCCGCGAGCGTGCCTTCGGCGAGCACGCTGCCCTCGTGCAGCACGGTGACCTTCTTGCCGTTCTTGCCGCCCTGCGTGAGTTCGCCGATGAACTTCATGTCGTGTTCGACGACGACGAGCGAGTGATTGCCCTCGAGCGAGATGAACAGCTCGGCGGTGCGCTCGGTCTCCTCGTCGGTCATGCCGGCCACGGGTTCGTCGAGCAGCAGCAGCTTCGGGTCCTGCATCAGCAGCATGCCGATCTCGAGCCACTGCTTCTGGCCGTGCGACAGCAGCCCCGCCACGCGCTGCGCGCTCGGGCGCAGGTGGATCAGCGTGAGGATCTCGCCGATGCGGTCGAGCTGCTCGCCGTTCAGGCGGAAGAACATCGAGGAACGCACGCCGCGGTCGGCCTTCAGCGCCAGCTCGAGGTTCTCGAAGACCGTGAGGTGCTCGAACACCGTGGGCTTCTGGAACTTGCGGCCGATGCCGATGGACGCGATCTCGTTCTCGCGCAGGCGCAGCAGGTCGATGGTGGAGCCGAAGAAGGCCTTGCCCACGTCGGGCCGGGTCTTGCCGGTGATGACGTCCATCATCGTCGTCTTGCCGGCGCCGTTCGGGCCGATGATGCAGCGCATCTCGCCGGCACTGATGTTCAGGTTCAGCGCGTTCAGGGCCTTGAAGCCGTCGAAGCTCACGGTGATGTCGTCGAGGTACAGGATCGCGCCGTGCGTCACGTCGAGTTCGCCCGTGACCACGCGGCCGTAGCTCGCGCCGCCGCTGCCCTGGCGGGTGGCCACGAGCTCCTCGTGGTGTTTCAGCGCCTCGGCGCCGGCTTCCATCAGGTCGGGGGTCATGCCTTCGTCTCCTCGGCGGCGGCGTTGCGGTTGAACTTGCGGGTCAGGCCCACGATGCCTTGCGGCAGGAAGAGCGTCACGGCGATGAACAGGCCGCCCAGGAAGTACAGCCAGAACTCGGGGAAGGCCTGCGTGAACCAGCTCTTCGCGCCGTTCACGAAGAACGCACCGACGATCGGACCCACCAGCGTGCCGCGCCCGCCCACCGCGGCCCAGATCGCGATCTCGATGCTGGCCGACGGTGCCATCTCGCCCGGGTTGATGATGCCCACCTGCGGCACGTACAGGGCGCCGGCGATGCCGCACATCACGGCCGAGATCACCCAGATCGACAGCTTGTAGCGCAGCGGGTCGTAGCCCGTGAACATCACACGGCTCTCGGCGTCGCGGATGGCCTGCAGCACGCGGCCGTACTTGCTGCCCACCAGCCAGCGGGCCAGCAGGAAGAAGCCGATCAGGGTGAGGCCGGTCAGCACGAACAGGGTCATGCGCATCGACGGCGTGGCGATGGGCGTGTCGAGGATGCGCTTGAAGTCGGTGAAGCCGTTGTTGCCGCCGAAGCCCGTCTCGTTGCGGAAGAACAGCAGCATCGCGGCATACGTCATCGCCTGCGTGATGATCGAGAAGTACACGCCCTTGATGCGCGAGCGGAAGGCGAAGAAGCCGAACACGAACGCGAGCAGGCCGGGCACCAGCACCACCAGCAGCAGCGTGGCGACGAAGCTGTCGCTCACGGCCCAGTGCCACGGCAGTTCCTTCCAGTCGAGGAACACCATGAAGTCGGGCAGGTCGCTCTGGTAGTTGCCGTCGCGGCCGATCTGCCGCATGAGGTACATGCCCATCGCGTAGCCGCCGAGCGCGAAGAACACGCCGTGGCCCAGCGACAGGATGCCGGTGTAGCCCCAGATCAGGTCCATCGCCAGCGCGCAGATCGCGTAGCACATGATCTTGCCGGTGAGCTGCACCGCATAGTCGCTCAGGTGGAACGGGTTGCCGGCGGGCACCACCAGGTTGAACAGCGGCACCAGCACCAGCACGGCGGCCAGCGCGATGAACACGCCGGTCCAGGCCTTCGGCGAGAGCAGCCGTGTCTTGGGGCCGAACGACGGCGAGACGGGAGGAGTCAGAACGGCGCTCATGTCTTTCAGGTTCGAAGTCGTGTTCATGCTTCGGCGCTCCGGCCCTTCATCGCGAAGATGCCTTGCGGGCGCTTCTGGATGAAGATGACGATGAAGACGAGCACCATGATCTTGGCGAGCACCGCGCCCTGCCAGCCTTCGAGCAGCTTGTTCAGCACGCCGAGGCCCAGCGCCGCGTACACGGTGCCTGCGAGTTGGCCCACGCCACCCAGCACCACCACCATGAACGAGTCGACGATGTAGCCCTGGCCCAGGTCGGGACCCACGTTGCCCACCTGGGACAGCGCGCAGCCCGCGAGGCCGGCGATGCCGGAGCCGAGCGCGAAGGCGTAGGTGTCGATGCGGGCGGTGTCCACGCCCACGCAGGCGGCCATCTTGCGGTTCTGCGTCACGCCGCGCACGAAGAGGCCGAGGCGGGTGCGGGCGATCAGCAGCGAGACGCCGGCCAGCACGATGGCCGCGAAGATCACGATCGCGATGCGGTTGTACGGGAGCGTCAGGTTGCTCAGCACCTGCACCCCGCCCGACAGCCAGGCCGGGTTCTCGACCGGCACGTTCTGCGCGCCGAAGATCGAGCGCACGCCCTGCATCAGCACGAGGCTGATGCCCCACGTGGCCAGCAGCGTCTCGAGCGGGCGGCCGTAGAGCCAGCGGATCACGCTGCGCTCCAGCACCGCACCCACGAGCGCGGCGGTGAAGAAGGAGACGGGAATGGCGACCAGCACGTAGTAGTCGAACGCCCCCGGCAGGTAGGTGCGGAACACGTTCTGCACGATGAAGGTGGCGTAGGCGCCGATCATCATCAGCTCGCCGTGGGCCATGTTGATCACGCCCATCAGGCCGTAGGTGATGGCGAGGCCCAGGGCCACGAGCAGCAGGATGCTGCCGAGGCTCACGCCGGTGAACAGCACGCCGAGGCGTTCGCCCCAGGCGAGGCGGCTGTCGATGGCCGTCAGCGCGATGCCGAGCTGGCTGCGCACGGCGGCGTCTTCCTCGCCGCCTTCGGCGGCAGGCTTCAGGCGTTCGGTGATCAGCGACTTGGTGGCGGGGGTCAGGCTCGTGGCCAGGGTCTTGGCCGCTTCCATGCGGCGGGCCACGTCGGGCGAGGCGACCTGGATCGCGGCGCGGATCTGCTCCAGCTGGGCCTTCAGGCCCTCGTCGGTCTCGGAGGCCAGCGCCTTCTCGATGACCGGCAGGCGCGATTCGTCGGCCTCGTCCTTCAGGGCCTGCGCGGCGGCACGGCGCTCGCCCAGGTCCTTCGAGAAAAGTTTGAGCGCGGCCAGCGCACCTTCGAGCTCGCGGCGCATCTGGTTGCTGTTGATGACGTCCTCGGCGCCTTCGGGAAGCGTCGCGGCGGCGCCGGTGGCGGCGTCGGTCGCTTCCTCGCCCTTCATCACGAAGGTCTTGTCGCCGGCCACCTTGACGCTGTCGTCGAGCATCGCCTGCACGAAGCCGGCGAGGCCCTCGTCGCCGCGTTCGAGCGACTTCGCGAGGGCTTCGATGCGCTCGTCGTTCTCGCCGGCGGCCAGGGCATGGGCCTGGGGGGCGGTCAGCGCGTGGCTCGAGAGTGCACCGAACGCGAGGGTCAGGGTCACGCAGGCACGGGCAAGGAGGCGGGGCAGCATCGACGGTGAATCCATGGGGTTTCCAACCACGACCGGGGTGACTGATGCACCCCGGTGGTTTCCAGCTTCTGACAAGGGCCCCGAAGGGCCCCGGGGATCACTTCTTCTCGGGCTCGTCCTTCTTCTTGTCGTTGCCTTCGATGAACGGGCTCCACGGCTTGGCCTTGACCGGCGCCGGGGTCTTCCACACGACGTTGAACTGGCCGTCGGCCTTCACTTCGCCGATGAACACCGGCTTGTGCAGGTGGTGGTTCTTCTCGTCCATCTTCGCGACGAAGCCGCTCGGGGCCTTGAAGGTCTGGCCGGCCATCGCGGCGATGACCTTGTCGGTGTCCGTGCTCTTGGCCTTCTCGACGGCCTGGGCCCACATGTGGATGCCGATGTACGTGGCTTCCATCGGGTCGTTGGTCAGCGGCTTGTCGGCGCCCGGCAGCTTCTTGGCCTTGGCGTAGTCGGCCCATTGCTTCTTGAACGCGTCGTTCGTCGGGTTCTTCAGGCTCATGAAGTAGTTCCAGGCGGCCAGGTGGCCCACCAGCGGCTTGGTGTCGACGCCGCGGAGCTCTTCCTCACCCACCGAGAACGCGACGACGGGCACGTCGGTCGCCTTCAGGCCCTGGTTGCCCAGTTCCTTGTAGAACGGCACGTTCGAGTCGCCGTTGATCGTCGAGATCACCGCGGTCTTGCCACCGGCGGCGAACTTCTTCACGTCGGCGACGATGGTCTGGTAGTCGCTGTGGCCGAACGGGGTGTACTTCTCGTCGATGTCCTTGTCGGCGACGCCCTTGCTCTTCAGGAAGGCGCGCAGGATCTTGTTGGTGGTGCGCGGGTAGACGTAGTCGGTGCCCAGCAGCACGAAGCGCTTGGCGCCGCCGCCGGCCTTGCTCATCAGGTACTCGACGGCCGGGATGGCCTGCTGGTTCGGGGCCGCGCCCGTGTAGAACACGTTCTTGCTCAGCTCTTCACCCTCGTACTGCACGGGGTAGAACAGCAGGCCGTTGAGTTCCTCGACGACCGGCAGCACCGACTTGCGCGACACGCTGGTCCAGCAGCCGAACATCACGGCGACCTTGTCCTGCGAGATCAGCTGCTTGGCCTTTTCGGCGAACAGGGGCCAGTTGGAGGCCGGGTCGACGACGACCGGCTCGAGCTTCTTGCCGAGCACGCCACCCTTGGCGTTGATCTCGTCGATCGCCATCAGGGCCGTGTCCTTCAGGACCGTCTCGGAGATGGCCATCGTGCCCGACAGCGAGTGCAGCACACCCACCTTGATGGTGTCGGCGGCCTGGGCGAACATCGGCAGGCCGAGGGCGGCGACGCCCAGTGCCACGGCCGACAGGGATTGCGCAAAATTGCGGCGGCTTGCTTTCATGAACGAACGCTCCTTGGTTGAGTCTTGGTGCCCCGGGGGACGACAGAACCAAGGTTACGGACGGGCCCTCGAACGGGCCATACGACAGACGGCGTAGGCGGTGGCGTAGACCGTGGCGTCAGCGGGCGGACGCCGGGTGGAACACCCGCCGCGCCACCTCCCGCGCCGCCAACACCCCGGCCCGGGCCGCCGCCTCGCGGGCGCCCACGTACCGCGCGAGCGCGTCGTTCAGCACGTCGAGGTCGGGGGACCGCGGCAGCAGCCCGGCGAGCACCGACGCGTCCACCAAGGCCTCGGCGGCGCCCTGCCCCGTGGTGGGCAGGCTCGCGTGGGCGGCGTCGCCCACCAGCACCAGCCGCCCGAGGTGCCAGGGGCCGCCGGGTTCCAGGTCGAAGAGGTCGTGGCGGTGCACGGCGTCCTCCGGGGTCGCGGCCAGCACGTCGCGGACGAGGCCGTCCCGGTCCGGCAACAACGACTGCACGGTCTCGCGCCAGGGGCGGGTGGCCGGCACGAGGTCCGCGCGCGCCGTGGCGGCCCAGTATACGCCCCCATCGCCGCAGGGCACGACCCCGAGGCGGGCGCCCGGCGCCCACAGGTCCACCGCCACCTGCGCCAGCCGATCGCCGAGGGAGGGTGCCGAGGCGACCCACGTGACGAGGCCCTGGTCCATGCGCGCGATGCCCCGCACCCGGGCCCCGACGACCGAGTTCATGCGGCCATCGGCGCCCACGACGAGGTCGGCCTCGACCCGCCGGCCGTCACCGAGGCCCAGCACCGCCGGCGCGTCGGCACCGCCCGCCGCGAGCACCGAGACCGCCGGCAGGTCGAAGCCCAGGGTCACGCCCCGGTGCCGCGCGGCGGCCGTCATCGCGTCCACGAGGTGGGCGCGGCGCACCGCCAGCGCCGCGAACGTGTTGTTGCCGCGGAAGTCGAAGGTGTCGATCACGGTGCCGTCCAGCTGCCGGCGAACCAGCCCGTGCAGCACCTCGGCCCGCGGCGCCACCGAGTCGAGCAGGCCCAGCCCGTCGAGCACGCGGCAGGCCCGGTCCCAGAGGATCACGCCCGCACCTTCGGACCGGCCCTCGGGCCGCCGCTCGGCCAGCTCCACCTCATGGCCGCGGTCGGCCATCGCGATGGCGCAGGCCAGACCGGCGATGCCGGCGCCGACCACGACGATCTTCATGCGGGGCGCCCCGGGTGGGCGGGGATCGTCGAGGTCATGGGCAAGCCTTGGTCGTTCCGGGTGGGCCGCGAGCTTACCTGCCCGGAGCGGTCAGGCCTCGAACTCGCCCACGAGCAATTCCCGCAGCCGGTGGGCCAGCGGCGAGACGTGGGCATGCCGCCTTGTCAGCAGCCCGATGCGCCGCCGCAGCGCCGGCAGCGCGATGGGCAGCGGGCGCAGACCGATGCCCGCCATGGCCTCCATCGACCACTGGCTGCCGAGGGTCAGCATCGGGGTGCCGGTCACGAGGCGCAGCGTGTTGAGGCCGGTGGCGGCCGCCTCCACCCGCACGTTGAGGGCCGGCAGGCCGGCCTGCTGCACCACCCGCTCCAGCTCCAGGCGCATCCGGGTGTCGGGGGGCGGCAGCAGCCAGGGCTGGTCCACCAGGTCGGCGAGCTGCAGCGAGCGACGCTGCTGCAACGGGTGGCCCGCGTCGGCGACCACGTGCAGCACGTCGTCGTACAGCGGCGTCGCCTCCAGCTCGGGGGGCAGCGGCTGCGGGGTCGGCACGACGACGGCGTCCAGTTCGCCGTCCAGCAACATCTGCACGAGGTAGTGCATCAGGCGTTCGGTCAGGTGGATGCGGGCGGCCGGCCGCTCGACCAGCAGGCGCCGCACGACGCCCATCAGCCGCTCGGTGTCGAGCGTGGGTGTGAGGCCCACACGCAGGATGCCCAGCTCGCCGGTCTTCATCTGGTGCATCTCGGAGAGGGCGTCGTCGTACTCCATGCGGATGCGTTCGGCCCGCCGCAGGAAGGCCTCGCCGGCCGGCGTGAGCACCACGCCCTTGGGGTGGCGTTCGAACAGGGGCATGCCGGCCAGCGCCTCCAGCCGGGCGATGGCGCGGGTGAGCGCGGGCTGGGTCAGGCCCAGCGCCTCGGCGGCGCGACCCACGTGCTGGTGGGCCGCCACCGTGGCGAGGTACTCGATGTCGTTCAGGTTCACGGGCTCATCTTGATTACTTCAAGTCATCAGGATGAACCTTTTCGTGCATTGCGTGAATGGTGGACGACCCTGAGACTGCGGACCTTCCATCCCCATTCCAACGACAGGAGACACTCCGTGGACATCTGCAGGCACATCCGTCTCGGCGCGCGCTACTGGCCCCAACAGGAGGCGGTGGTCTGCGGCACGAGCGTGCTGACCTTCGCCCAGCTCGACGACCACAGCAACCGCCTGGCCAACGCGCTGCTCGCCCTCGGGCTCGTCAAGGGTGACCGCGTCGCCGTCCAGTCGCGCAACGCCACCGGCCTCGTCGTGCTGGAAATCGCCCTGCTGCGCGCCGGGCTGGTGAAGGCCGCGCTGAACGCCCGGTTCACCGCGTCCGAGGCCCGCGACGTGGTCACCAACGCGAAGCCGGCCGCCTTCGTCGGCGGCCGCGGCTTCACGCACCACGGCCCGGACACCCCGGGCTTCGAGCGCGTGCGCCACTTCATCAGCCTGGACGGTCCGGCCGAGGGCCGGCTGGACATGAACGCGCTGATCGCGTCCGCGTCGCCCGCGCCGGTGGCGGTCGAGGCCGACGCGGACGACCTCGCGGTGCTGCACTTCTCGTCGGGCTCCACCGGCGCCATCAAGGCGGCGATGCAGACCTACGGCAACCGCATGGCCTGCATCCGCAAGGTGCTGTTCCGCAACGAGTCCGCCCCGCGCCCCGGCGACCGCATCGCGCTGCTGGGCCCCGTCACGCACGCGAGCGGCATGCTGATGCAGCCGTTCCTCTACGCCGGCGCCACGCTGCACCTGTTCGAGAAGTTCGACCCGGCGGAATTCCTCGCCGCCGTCGCGACGTACCGCATCACCCACACCTTCATGGTGCCGGCGATGATCAACGCGCTGCTGCAGGAGCCGAGCCTCGAGGCGAGCGACCTGTCGACGCTGCGGCAGCTCACCTACGGCGCCGCGCCGATGGCGCCGGCCCGCGTCGAGGAAGCCTGGCGGCGCATCGGCCCCATCCTGGCCCAGGGCTACGGCCTGAGCGAATCCACCTCGGCGGTGGCTTCGCTCTCGACCCGCGACCACGCCGAGGCGCTGCGCAGCGCGCCCGAACGCCTCGCCTCCTGCGGCCGCCCGTACGGCGAGACCGAGGTGAAGGTGGTGGACGAACAGGGCCACGAGGTGACCGGCGAGGCGATCGGCGAGATCGTCGTGCGCGGCCCCGACGTCTTCAAGGGCTACTGGGGCGAGCCGGGCCTCACCGCCGACGCGGTGGTGGACGGCTGGCTGCGCACGGGCGACCTCGCGCGCACCGACGCCCAGGGCTTCATCTACATCGTCGACCGCAAGAAGGACATGATCGTCTCGGGCGGCTTCAACGTGTACCCGAACGAGGTCGAGGCGGTGCTGTACCGCCACCCCGCGGTGTACGAGGCCTGCGTGATCGGCGTGCCCGACGACCGCTGGGGCGAGGCGGTGCGCGCGGTCGTCGTGCCGCGGGCCGGCGCCACCGTCAGCGAGGCCGACATCGTCGCCCACTGCCGCACGCACCTCGCCGACTACAAGGCCCCGCGCGCGGTCGACTTCGCCCCCGCCCTCCCCAAGAACCCCAACGGCAAGCTCGCCCGCAAGGACGTGCGAACGCCCTACTGGGCCGGCCAGCAACGCCAGGTCAACTGATCCGAAGGACCCCGCCATGAACCACCTCACCGGCCCCGCCTACGCCGACCTGCGCGAGCGTGCCCTGCGCTACATCCGCGAGGAACTGCTGCCCCTCGAGAAGGAGCTGGGCCTCGGCCCGGAGGACCCGGCCCCGCGCAGCGTGCTGCGCGGCATCTGGCAGCGCTCGCACGCCCTGGGCCTGCTGACCGGCGCGATGCCGAAGGCGCTGGGCGGCCCCGGCCTCACCACGGTGGAGCTGTGCCTGCTGAAGGCCGAGATCGCCGAGACCGGCGCCCTCTTCGCGATGCACGTGCTGGGCGAGCTGAGCGGCCCGCCGCGCATCGGCAGCCTGATGCAGTTCGCCACGCCCGACCACCTCGAGCGTTTCTTCCAGCCGGTGATGACGGGCAAGAAGGGCATCTGCTTCGCGATGACCGAACCGCACTCCGGCTCGGACGCCGCCAGCATCCGCACGACCGCCGTGCGCGACGGAGACGACCTCGTCGTCAACGGCCACAAGCACTTCATCACCGGCAGCCCGTTCGCCGACATCGCGATCGTGCTGTGCGTGACCGACCCGGCGGCCGGCCCGAAGGGCATCTCCGCGGTGTTCGTCGAACTCGACGCGCCAGGCGTGCGGGTGGACGACACCTACGTGCCGATGTCGGGCCAGCACATCGACGCCGACATCCTGTTCGAGAACGTGCGCGTGCCCGCCGCCAACGTGATCGGCGGCCTGGGCAACGGCCTGCGCCTCGGCATGGCCCGCATCAACCTGAACCGCCTGCTGCACACCGCGACGATGATCGGCGCGGCGCGCAAGGTCTACAAGATGTCGATCGCGTACGCGCAGACGCGCCAGCAGTTCGGCGGTCCCATCGCCCGCTTCCAGGCGATCCAGCACATGCTGGCCGACATGGCCGCCTCGCTGTTCGCGTGCGAGGGGATGATGCTGCACGCCGCCGCGAAGGCGGACGCCGGCGAGGAGCTGCGCATGGAGGCCTCCGCGTGCAAGCTCTTCATCTCGGAGCGCTGCTTCGAGGTGGCCGACAAGGCGGTGCAGATCCACGGCAACCTCGGCGTGACGCACAACCACCCGGTGGAGCTGACCTTCCGCCAGCTGCGCATGATGCGCATCCTGACGGGCACGAGCGAGATCCAGCGCAACACGATCGCGCGCGAGATCCTGCAGGGCTGACCCGGCGCCGGAGCACCCCATGAGCACGACCTACCAGCCCGCCCGCGCCTGGACCATCGCCAGCCTGCTCGCGCTGATGATGACCACCAACTTCCTCGACAAGGTCGTGATCGGCCTCGTCGCGGTGCCGATGATGCAGGAGCTCGACCTCACGCCCACGGAGTTCGGTCTCCTGGGCGGCAGCTTCTACTGGCTCTTCGCCCTCGGGGCCGTGGTCGGCGGCTTCATCTCCAACCGCGTGCCGGCGCGGCGCGTGCTGCTGGTCATGGCGCTCGCGTGGGCGCTGATCCAGCTGCCGCTCGCGCTCTCGGGCTCCTTCCTCGCCTTCGTGGTGTGCCGCGCGCTGCTGGGCCTGATGGAGGGCCCCGCCTCGCCGGTCGCCACGCACGCGCTCTACAAGTGGTTCCCGAACGACCGGCGCAGCCTGCCGGTCGCGCTGCTGCACCAGGGCAGCTCCGCCGGGCTGCTGATCGCCGGGCTCGTGATCCCGGTGGTCACCGCGCACTGGGGCTGGCGCGCCAACTTCTACCTGCTGACGGCACTGGGCGCGTTGTGGTGCCTCGCGTGGTTCGCGTTCGGCGCCGAGGGGCAGGTGGAGGCACCGGCCACCGCGTCCGACGAGCCGCGCGTGCCGTATGCGCGTCTGCTGACCGACCCCACCGTGCTCGGCAATTTCGCCGCGCACTTCGTCGCGCACTGGGTGCTGGCGGCCTCGCTCACGTGGCTGAACCGCTACTTCCAGACCGGCCTCGGTTTCGAACCCATCCAGGCCGGCCGCATGTTCGCGCTGTTCATCCTCGTCACCGCGCCGGTGAGCCTCGGGCTCGCCTGGTTCTCGCAGGTGCTGATGGCGCGCGGCATGCCGTCGCGGCACGCGCGAGGCGCGTTCGTCGGCCTCGCGCTGATCGCCTCGGGCCTCTTGAACTGCGCGCTGCAGTGGTTCCCGATGTCGAGCCTCGAGAAGTTCTTCACCCTCGCGGTGGCCGGCGGCCTGATGCTGACGATGAACTCGATCGGGCCGGCCATCCTCGGCGAGATCGTGCCGCGTGCCCAGCGGGGCGGCATCCTGGCCATCGGCAACGCGGTGGCGTCCCTCGGGGGCCTCGCGGCCCCGGTGGTCATGGGCTGGCTGATCCAGCGGTCCGGCGGTGTCGCGGCCCACGGCTATGAGCAGGGCTTTTTCGTCGGCGGGCTGCTGCTCGTGGCGGGGGGCCTGATCGGGATCGCGACGATGAACCCGCAGCGCTCGGGCGCGCGCCTCGCGTCCACGCCGCTGGAACGCGCTCCAGCATGACGGGCGAGCTACTGGCCGCCGCGCTGTGCGGCGCGGTCGTGGCGGCCTACCTGCTCCACCTCGTGTTCGGCCCGGGCTCGGCCGCCCACCGTCACCACCGCCACACCCGGCTGCTGTGGGTGCGTGGCGTGATGGCCGAACGCAGCCAGGCCGTGATGGCGGTGCAGAGCCTGCGCAACTACGTGATGGCCGCGAGCTTCAAGGCCTCGTCGGCGCTGCTGCTGGCGATCGGCACGGTGACGCTGTCGGCCCAGGCCGACGGCCTCGCGCGGGCCTGGCACCCGGCCGGGGGCGTGCCCTGGGGACCGAAGGTGCTGCTCCTGCTCGGCGCGCTCGCCCTCGCCTTCGTCGCGTTCGCCCTCACCGTGCGCCACCTGAACCACGTGCTGTTCGGGGTCGGGCTGAACGCCGTCGACGCCACCGGGCCACGCACCGCGGAGAACGTCTCCGCCCAGTTGAATCGCGCCGGCATCTGCTACACCCTCGGCATGCGCGCGCTGCTGCTGGCCGTGCCGGTGGCCGCGTGGCTCGCCGGACCGGTCCCGCTCGTGGTCGCCACCGCCCTCGCGGTGGGTTTGTGCCTCTCCCTGGACCGCCTGCCCGCGCCGCATTGAACCCATGTCTTCAGGAAACGCCCCCATGGCCCGACTGCACCTCGCCGCCGCCCTCGCCCTCGTCCTCGCGGGCTGTGCCAACACCCCCACCGCCCCGGTGGCGGCCGGCGGCATGACCGCCACCACCGCCGCGCGCCAGGCGGCCGTGGCGTCCGCCCTCGACCTCGCCGACCCCCGATCCTTCGAGGCCGCCCGCCGCGGCCTGGTCGCGAAGCCGACGGGCCAGGTGCGCGACGAGACCGGCCGCGTGGTGTGGGACTACGACGGTTTCGCCTTCGTGCAGGGCGACGCGCCCGCCACCGTCAACCCGAGCCTGTGGCGCCAGGCGAAGCTCAACAACGAGGCGGGCCTGTTCAAGGTGACCGAGGGCGTGTGGCAACTGCGCGGCTTCGACCTCGCGAACGTCACGTTGATCCAGGGCCGCACCGGCTGGATCGTCGTCGACCCGCTGACCACCCGCGAGACGGCCGCCGCCGCACTCGCGTTCGCGCGCCAGCACCTGGGCGACCGCCCGGTCAGCGCCGTCGTCTACACCCACAGCCACGTGGACCACTTCGGCGGCGTGCTGGGCGTGCTGACCGCCGAGGACGCGGCGGCCCGCAAGGTGCCCGTGGTGGCCCCGGTGGGTTTCATGGACGAGGCAACGAGCGAGAACCTGCTGGTGGGCACCGCGATGTCGCGCCGCGCAGGCTACATGTACGGCGGCCTGCTGCCACGGCGCGCCGACGGTGCCGTGGACACCGGCCTCGGCAAGGCCGTGGCCGCCGGCCGCGTGGGCATCCTGCCGCCCACGGTGGTGATCGATCAGCCGCACCAGGCGATGACCCTCGACGGCGTGAAGTTCGTGTTCCACAACACGCCCGGCACGGAAGCCCCGGCCGAGATGACCTTCACGCTGCCCGAGCTGCGCGCCTTCGGCGCCGCCGAACTGGTGTCGCAGACGCTGCACAACCTCTACACGCTGCGCGGCGCGAAGGTGCGCGATTCGCTCGCGTGGGCGAAGTACATCGACGAGGCGATCGGCTACGTGGGCGACAGCGACGTGATGTTCCTGCAACACGGCTGGCCCGTGTGGGGCCGCGACGAGGTCGTCGGTTTCCTGAAGAGCCAGCGCGACACCTTCCGCTACCTGCACGACCAGACGGTGCGTTTGATCAACGCGGGCCTGACCGGCCCCGAGATCGCCGAGGCGATGGTGCTGCCGAAGTCGCTGGAGGCGGCGTGGAGCTCGCGCGGCTACTACGGCACCGTGCGGCACAACACCCGCGCCATCTACCAGCACTACATGGGCTGGTTCGACGCGAACCCGGCCAACCTCGACCCGCTGCCGCCGGTGGACGCGGCGAAGAAGTACGTGGCGCTCGCCGGCGGCGCCGATGCCGCAGTGGCCGCCGCGCAGAAGTCCTTCGATGCCGGCGACTACCGCTGGGCGGCGGAGCTGCTGAAGCACGTGGTACTGGCCGATGCGACGAACACCGGCGCCCGGGAGCTGCAGGCCAAGGCCTTCGAGCAACTGGGCTACGTGGCCGAGTCGGCTCCGTGGCGCAACTTCTACCTGAGCGGCGCGAAGGAACTGCGCGAAGGCGCGCCGCCGCCGGCCACCGCCCGCGGCGTGCCGGTCGACCTGCTGCGCCAGATCCCGATCGACACCTTCCTCGACGCGATGTCGGCCCGCCTGAACGGCCCGCGCGCCGATGGGGTGGACCTGCGCGTCGACCTGCGCTTCTCCGACCTCGGCGAGACACACGGACTGTGGATCGAGAACGCGGTGCTGCACCACCGGCCGAAGCCGGTCGAGGGCCGCGCGGATGCGACGCTCACGCTGACCCACGACCTGTTCCTGCGGCTGGCGACGGGGCGCGCGACGGCCGGTGAACTGGTGGCGTCGAAAGATGCGCGCATCGACGGCAACCCCTTGGCGCTCGCGAAGCTGTTCGGGCTGCTGGACAAGACGCCGGGGAACTTCCCGATCGTGACGCGCTGACAGCGGCAGGGTCACCCCGGCGGACGCCGGGGCCCACTCGTGGCAGTGGATCCCGGCGTTCGCCGACTGGTGTCCGGGGAAAAACGAGATGCACTCAAAACACTCGTCATCACGGCGCAGGCCGGGACCCTGGGCCTGGCCCGAAGCGCGAATGGCCATGCTCGATCAAGCCGTGCCGGCTGCGCGCGCCACCGTTCCCCTCGTGAGTGAGACCGCGCCGGGAGTTCGCCCCGGCGGGCGAGTCACTTATTTGCTGGTGCAAATAAGTAACCAACAAAGCACCTGAACACCAGCTTCGGCTTATTCGGCTCTGCTGCTCCTGCTCCGCGGGACTCGCGCGGCGGAGGCCGAGGACTCGATGACGCCAGGACTTCTCGCCAGGCTCGGACTCGCGGGGCCTGCCTTCGTGAGCGCTCAGTTCAATCGAGCCACTCGCGTCGTTCCGCACAGGGCGGAACATCCGGCTGAGCGCAGGCGTTGGCGCCTGCACGCGATGGCATCGGGCTCTGCGATGACGAGGTGTTCGCGCGCCAGGCCCAGGGTCCCGGCCTGCGCCGGAATGACATTCTTGTTTTTTCGGCGCGATCGAGTCGGGAGACCGGCAGCTTCGTTGCATCCCGCTTCAGAACGGGTCAATCAGCCGATGCCTCGATTTTCCACGGACAGCAATGGGCGTTCACCGGGATGACATCTCGTTCAGGCCAGCAACCGCACCTTCGAGATCGCCAGCGACGCCGCCGCGTTGCGCGTCTCCACCCCGAGCTTCTCGAACACGTGCTCGAGGTGCTTCTTCACGGTGGCCGGGCTGCTGCCGAGGATGTCGCCGATGTCCCGGTTGGTCTTGCCCTTGGCCACCCAGTACAGCACCTCGGCCTCCTTCATCGTCAGCTTGAAGGTCTGCTGCAGCGCCTGCACGACGGCCGCGTCGGAGACCTCGCGCATCACCACCAGCCAGTCGTCGTCGGCGGTGCGCTGTTGCAGCGACAGCACGAGCTGGCGTTCGTCGTGCGCCACCGTCAGCGGGCGCGGCTCGCCGGCGGTCTGCGAACGCAGCCACTCCAGCACCTCGGGCGGCACCTGCCCCACCGGGGCCTCGAAGTAGCGCAGCATCAGGTCGCGCGCGAGCGGGGTCTGCCACACGGCCTTGCCCACCGTCAGCGCGTCGTCGGCGTGGATGGCCATGGTCGCGTGGCCGAAGGCATCGAGCGCGTTGCGGGCCTGCCGTGCTTGGCGGGCGCTCTGCAGGTGCACCGTCATGCGCGCGAGCACCTCCATCGGCCGGATGGGCTTGGTGACGTAGTCGACGCCGCCCGCGCCGTAGGCGGCCACCACGTGTTCGGTCTCGGTGAGGCCCGTCATGAAGATGATCGGGATGTGGGCCGTGTCCGAGTGGTCCTTCAACCGGCGCGCCACCTCGAAGCCGTCCATGCCGGGCATCATCGCGTCGAGCAGCACGATGTCGGGCAGGGCCTGCGCCGCGCGCTGCAGCGCCTGTTCGCCGTTGGTGGCCACGAGCACGGTGTAGCCGGCCTCGTCGAGTGCGTCGTGCAGCACCGACAGGTTGTCGGGCATGTCGTCGACGACCAGCACGAGGTCGGAGGTGCTGCGGTCAGGAAGCTTGCCGGTCATGGATCGACTTCGTCAGGATGGCGGTCAGGGCGTCGAGCTGGAAGTTGCGGGCGAGGCCGCGCAGGTGCGCGACGAAACTGCCGTGGGCGGCATTTTCGCCTTCGATCTCGTCGAGCTTGCGCTGGATGCCGCGCAGGTAGCCCAGCGCGACCAGTTCCTGCAGCCCGTTCAACTGGGCGAGTGATGGCAGCACCCAGTGCGGCATCACGGCGGGCGGTGGCTGTTCGGTGGCGGACTCGATCCAGTCGAGCCCCAGGCGCGTGCCCAGCCAGTCGAGCAGTTCGTTCACGCGCACGGGCTTGAGCACGAAGTCCTCCGGCCGCACGCCCACGTCGTTGTCGAGTTCCTTGTCGAACGCGTTGCCGGACACGATGGCCACCGGCGCGTCGGTGAGGCGCTGGGCGCGCATGGCGCGGATGGTGGCCCAGCCGTCGATGCCGGGCATGGCCAGGTCCATCAGCACCGCGTCGGGCCGGAAGGCCGAGACGATCTCCAGGCACTGGTGGCCCGAGGCCGCCTGCAGCAGCTCGAAGCCGAGGGGCTCCAGCACGCTCGCGAGCAGCGCGCGGTCGACCTCCTCGTTGTCGACGACGAGGATGCGGCGGCGCGGGCCGCGGTAGCCCACGCGCGCGGCCCGCGTCACTTCCTGGGCCACCGCCGCGCCGCGCGCGCCGGGCAGGAACAGGCGGATGCGGAACAGCGTGCCCTCGCCCACGGTGCTCGACACCGACATCTCGCCGCCCATCAGGTCGGTGAGCATCTTGCTGATCGTGAGGCCGAGGCCGGTGCCGCTGCCGGTCGTTTCCGTGCCGCGCGCGAACGGTTCGAAGATGTGCTCCAGCTGGTCGGCGGGGATGCCGGGGCCCGTGTCCTCCACCTCGAAGACCGCCATCTCGCGCACGTAGCGCACGCGGAACGTCACCTGGCCGGTGTGCGTGAACTTGACGGCGTTGCCGAGCACGTTGATCAGGATCTGCCGCAGGCGCTTCTCGTCGCAGCGCACCACCTCGGGCAGCGTGTCGGCGATGTCGTGGCTGAACGCGATGCCCTTGTCGGCCGCCTGCAGCTCGAAGAGCCGCACGATCTGCTGCACGCCGTCGCGAAAGCGCATGGGCTTCGACTCCAGCCGCAGCTTGCCGCCCTCGATGCGCGCGATGTCGAGCGTGCCCTCGATCAGCGACAGCAGGTGGTCGCCGCCGCGGCGGATCACGCTGACGGCCTGCTTGCGGTTCGCCGGGATGGCCGCGTCCTGCTCCAGCAGCTGGGCGTAGCCGAGGATGCTGTTGAGCGGCGTGCGCAGCTCGTGGCTCACCGTGGTGATGTACCGGCTCTTGGCCTGGTTCGCGAGTTCGGCCTGCTGCTTGGCCTGCTGCAGCTGCTCGTCGGTGCGGCGGTGCGAGTCGATCTCGCGGCGCAGCGCCAGGGTCTGCTCGTGCGCCGCCTGCGTCTGCCGGTTCGATTCCTCCTGCGCGACCTGGCGGCTCTTGTGCGTCAGCACCAGCCACCACGCCACGATGCCGCTCACGAGCAGCAGCGCCGCGAAGGCCTTCACGAAGCCGATGCGCAGCGACGGCGCGAGCGACGCGGCCTGCTCGCCCAGCGCGCGCAGTTCCTGCTGGTACAGCAGTCCGAACAGGCCGGCGAGCACCGGCACCACCACGGCCATCAGCAGCAGGTAGTGGCCGAGGCCGGTCTCGAGGAACGGCCACGCGCGGCGCGGCAGCACCGCGTGCAGCAGGCGGGTCCACTGCGCCGACAGGCGGGCGTCGGGCTTGCACAGGTCGTTGCAGCGTGCGTCGAGCGAACAGCAGAGCGAGCAGATCTGGCCGAGGTACGCCGGGCAGTGGGCGAGGTCGTCGACCTCGTACTCGCGCTCGCACACCACGCACTGCTGCAGGCCGGTGAACAGGCCGCCCTTCGGCTGCGGCGCCCGCGCGATGTAGTAGCGGCCGCGCGTGATCCACGCGATGAGGGGTGCGGTGACGAACGCGGTGACGAGCGCGATCAGCGCCGAGAAGGCCTGCGCGAGCGGCCCGAAGAAGCCGAGGTGGGCCGCCACCGACAGCACCGACGCGGCGCCCATGGCGCCCACACCCACCGGGTTCACGTCGTACAGGTGGGCGCGCTTGAACTCGATGCCCTTCGGCGAGAGGCGCAGCGGCTTGTTGATCACGAGGTCGGCGACGACCGCCATGATCCACGAGATCGCGACGTTGGCGTACAGGCCCAGCACGCCGCCGATGGCCCGGAACACGTCGAGTTCCATCAGCATGAGCGCAATCAGCGTGTTGAAGATCACCCACACCACGCGCCCGGGGTGGCTGTGCGTGAGCCGCGCGAAGAAGTTGGACCAGGCGAGCGACCCGGCGTACGCGTTCGTCACGTTGATCTTCAGCTGCGACACCACGACGAACAGCGCCGTGGCGGCGATGGCCCAGCCGGTGTAGGGGAACACGTACTCGTAGGCCGCGAGGTACATCTGGTTCGGGTCGACGGCGCGGTCGGCCGGCACCATGTGGCTGATGGCGAGGTACGCGAGCAGCGCGCCGCCCAGCATCTTCAGCACGCCCAGCACCACCCAGCCCGGCCCGCCCACGAACACGCCGAGCCACCAGCGCCGGCGGTTGGCCGCGGTGCGCTCGGGCATGAAGCGCAGGTAGTCGGCCTGCTCGCCCATCTGCGTGATGAGGGCGATGCCCACGGTCATCGCGGCGCCGAACAGGTACACGTTGAACTGCGAACCCTGCCCGCCGTCGCCGCCGTAGTTCACGAGGCCCCTGAGCACGTCGGGGTTGTTGCGGAAGACGTAGACGTACGGCACCACCAGCAGCACCAGCCACAGCGGCTGGGTCCACACCTGCAGCCGGCTGATGGCGGTGACGCCGTGGGTCACGAGCGGGATCACCACCAGCGCGCAGACGAGGTAGCCCCACGCGGGCGGGATGTCGAACGCGAGCTCGAGCGCGTACGCCATGATGGCCGCCTCGAGCGCGAAGAAGATGAACGTGAACGTCGCGTAGATCAGCGACGTGATGGTGGACCCGATGTAGCCGAAGCCGGCGCCGCGGGTCAGCAGGTCCATGTCGAGGCCGTAGCGGGCGGCGTACACGCTGATCGGCAGGCCGGCCAGGAAGATGATCAGGCCCGTGGCGAGGATGGCCCAGAACGCGTTGACGAAGCCGTACTCGACGAGCAGCGTGGCGCCCACGGCCTCCAGCACGAGGAACGACGCCGCGCCGAACGCGGTGTTGGCCACGCGCAGCTCGGACCACTTGCGGAAGCTGCGCGGCGTGAAGCGCAGCGCGTAGTCTTCCATCGTCTCGCGGGCGACCCATTCGTTGTAGTCGCGGCGCACCTTGACGACCCGCTGCACGGCGTCGCCGGCCGCCTCCGGCGAGGACGGCAGCACGGCGGGGCCGACCGGGGGCATGCTGGAACGCTTCATGCTGGCATTATCCCGTCCCGCCTTAAGATCGGCGCCACCGCATCCAGCCCTCACCCCCTCATGGAACTCACCCCGCGCGAGAAGGACAAGCTCCTGATCTTCACCGCGTCGCTGCTCGCCGAGCGACGCAAGGCCCGCGGCCTCAAGCTCAACTATCCCGAGGCGGTGGCGCTCATCACCGCCACCATCATGGAAGGCGCACGCGACGGCAAGACCGTGGCCGCGCTGATGAGCGAGGGCAAAACCGTGCTCACCCGCGCCGACGTGATGGACGGCGTGCCCGAGATGATCCCCGACATCCAGGTGGAAGCCACCTTCCCCGACGGCACCAAGTTGGTGACCGTGCACCAACCCATTGCATGACTTCGTCCCCAGGAGCCTCCATGAACCGCCCCTCCACCGCCCGGCTCGTGGCCCTCGCCGCCTGTGCCGCACCGCTGCTGGCCGTCGCCCACACCGGCGGCGCCCCGCATGACCACGGCACCTCGGCCTTCGCCGCGGGCTTCACCCACCCCTTCACCGGGCTCGACCACCTGGCCGCGATGGTGGCCCTGGGCGTGTGGAGCGCGATGACCAGCCGCCGCGTCTGGCTCGCACCCGTTGCGTTCGCGGGCGCACTGTTGTTGGGCGCGCTGCTGGGCCTGGCCGGCCTCGCGCTGCCCGCGGTGGAGCCGATGATCGCCGCGTCGCTGCTCGTGCTGGGCCTGCTCGTGGCCACCGGCCGGCAGCTGCCCGCCGTGGTCGGCGCCGCGCTGGCCGCCGGCTTCGCGCTGTTCCATGGCGCGGCCCACGGCACGGAACTCGCCGGTCCCGGCGCGGCCGCCGCACTGGCCGGCATGGTGCTCGCCACCGCGCTGCTGCATGGCGCCGGCATCGGCCTCGGCCTGATGCTCAAGACCACGAACCGCTGGCTGCCGCGCGTGGCCGGCGCCGCGGTCGCCGTGTTCGGCGTGGCGCTGCTCGCCCCGCTCGCCTGAGGCGCCGCGATGATCCCCGGCGAACTGCTCACCGACGGCCCCGACCACCCGATCAACACGGGCCGGCGCACGCTCACCCTCGTCATCGAGAACACCGGAGACCGGCCCGTGCAGGTCGGCTCGCACTACCACTTCGCCGAGACCAACCCGGCGCTGCAGTTCGACCGCGGCGCCGCGCGTGGCATGCGGCTGAACATCGCGTCGGGCACCGCGGTGCGCTTCGAGCCGGGCCAGCAGCGCACGGTGGAACTCGTCGACTTCGCCGGCGACCGCCGCGTGTTCGGCTTCCGCGCGGCCGTCCAGGGCGCGCTCTGACTTCCTGATTCCGACGACGACATGGCAACCATCAACCGACGCGCGTATGCCGAGATGTTCGGCCCCACCACCGGTGACCGGCTGCGGCTGGCCGACACCGGGCTCATCGTGGAGGTCGAGAAGGACTACACGCTGCTCGCCGGCAGCTACGGCGAGGAAGTGAAGTTCGGCGGCGGCAAGACCATCCGGGACGGCATGGGCCAGAGCCAGCGGCTCGCGGCCGAGGTGGCCGACACCGTGATCACCAACGCGCTGATCATCGACCACTGGGGCATCGTGAAGGCCGACATCGGCCTGAAGAACGGCCTCATCACCGGCATCGGCAAGGCCGGCAACCCCGACGTGCAGCCGGGGGTCGACATCGTGATCGGCCCGGGCACCGAGATCATCGCGGGCGAAGGCAACATCGTCACGGCCGGTGGCATCGACTCGCACATCCACTACATCTGCCCGCAGCAGATCGAGGAGGCGCTGATGAGCGGTGTCACCACGATGCTGGGCGGCGGCACCGGGCCCGCCACCGGCACCTTCGCCACCACCTGCACGCCGGGCCCGTGGCACATCCACTCGATGCTCAAGGCCGCCGAGAGCTTCCCGATGAACCTGGGCTTCCAGGGCAAGGGCAACGCGAGCCAGACGCGCCCGCTCGAGGAGCAGATCGAGGCCGGCGCCTACGGCCTGAAGCTGCACGAGGACTGGGGCACCACGCCGTCGGCCATCGACACCTGCCTGACGGTCGCCGACCAACACGACGTGCAGGTCACCATCCACACCGACACGCTGAACGAATCGGGCTTCCTCGAGAGCACCATCGACGCGTTCAAGGGCCGCACCATCGCCACCTTCCACACCGAAGGCGCGGGCGGTGGCCACGCGCCGGACATCATCCGCGCGGCCGGCCTGTCGAACGTGCTGCCGTCGTCCACGAACCCGACGATGCCGTACACCGTCAACACGGTGGACGAACACCTCGACATGCTGATGGTGTGCCACCACCTCGACCCGGCCATCGCGGAAGACCTGGCCTTCGCCGAGAGCCGCATCCGCCGCGAGACCATCGCGGCCGAGGACATCCTGCACGACATGGGCGTGTTCTCGATGATGTCGTCCGACAGCCAGGCCATGGGCCGCGTGGGCGAAGTCATCATCCGCACATGGCAGACCGCCCACAAGATGAAAGCGCAGCGCGGCAGCCTGTCGGAAGACAACGCGCGGCACGACAACTTCCGCGTGAAGCGCTACGTGGCGAAGTACACCATCAACCCGGCGGTGACGCAGGGCATCGCCCACATCGTGGGCTCGGTGGAGGTGGGCAAGTTCGCCGACCTCGTGGTGTGGAAGCCCGCGCTGTTCGGCGTCAAGCCGTCGCTGATCCTCAAGGGCGGCATGATCGCGGCGGCCGCGATGGGCGACCCGAACGCCTCCATCCCCACGCCGCAGCCGGTGCACTACCGGCCCATGTTCGGCGCCTACGGCTCGGCCATGGACAACACCTGCCTCACGTTCGTGTCGCAGGCGTCGGTGGACTTGGGCGTGCCGGAAAAGCTGGGCTTGAAGCGCCGGGTGGAGCCCGTGCGCAACACGCGCAAGATCAGCAAGGCCGACATGGTCCACAACGGCTTCACCCCGAACATCGAGGTGGACCCGCAGACCTACGAGGTGCGGGCCGACGGCGTGCTGCTCACGTGCGAGCCGGCCACCGAACTGCCGATGGCGCAGCGGTACTTCCTGTTCTGACCGTCACGGGGCCGCTCGCGCGGCCCCGGCCCTGGCGCCGGCTCAGGCGCAGGTGACGCGGACGGCCGTGGCCGTGCCCGTGGTGTACGTGCCGGTGCCGCTGGCCACCGTGCAGGTCTGCCCCGGGGGCTGCGTCTTCACGGTCACGGCGTACGTGGACCCCGACGTGGGCGTGCCCGCGAAGGCCCAGTTGCCGTTGGCAGTCACGGTGAGGTCCGTCGTGCCGTTGGAGCCCACGTTCTGCAGCACGAGGTTGAAGCCGGAATTCAGGCCCGACACCGTGCCCGTGATCGCCGCGGTCGCCGTGCAGGTGACCACCACCGAGGTGATGCTGCTCGACGAGGACTCCGACACCGTGCCCGAACCGCTGGTGACCGTGCAGGTGGCCCCCACCGGCTGGGTCAGCACCGTGACCGAGTAGGTCTCGCCGTCGCCGATGGCATCCGCGAACGTGAACGACCCGTCGGCGGTGAGCGTTAGGTTGTCGGTGCCGTTGTTCTGCAGCGTGACCGACGACCCCGAGGGCAGGCCGCTCAGCGTGCCACCGATGTCGACGGAACCGAGGCAGGCCGTGAGCGCGGCGGCGAGAAGCACGGCGAGCGGGCGGCGGAAGGTCATGGCGGGGTCCCCTGAATGTTGTAGCGAGATTAAACCTCAAAACCCCCGCCGGCATCGGGGCCGGCGGGGCGTCACGGCATTTGGCACGGACCGTGCGTCGGGGGCGTGTCCCGCGGGCAAAGTCCGGTGAACCCACCGTCACGGGACGGACACACGCCGGCGATGTCACACTCACGCCTGGATCCAACCCCATCCGCTCCACCATGCTGACCGTCAACAAGCTCATCTCCCGCGGCCAGGGCCTGGCCAAGGCCCTCGTGAACCGCGCGCCCACCGTCTCCCTCGACTGGGACACGCGCCAGAAAAGCCGCTTCGACGCGACCGACTCCGACGGCCGCACGCTGGGCGTGTTCCTGCCCCGTGGCACCGTGGTGCGCGGCGGCGACGTGCTGGTGGCCGAGGACGGCACCCTCGTGAAGGTGAACGCCACGCCGCAGCCGGTGCTCGTCGTGCGCACGTGCCCCGAACACGGCGCCCCGGTGGACCTGGTGCGGGCGGCCTACCACCTGGGCAACCGTCACATCCAGCTGGAGGTGACCCCCGACCACCTGCACCTCGAACCCGACCATGTCCTCGCCGACATGCTGCGGCAGATGCACCTGATCGTCACCGAGGAGACCGCGCCGTTCGAACCGGAGGGCGGGGCGTACGCGGCCGGCGGGCACGGGTCCCACGGCCATGGCCACGGGCATGGCGCCCACGACCACGGACATGACCACGGGCACGACCATGGCCATCCCCCGGCGCCGGCCCGCAAGGCCATCTCGATCCCGGTGAACGCCGCGCCGGCGCCGCACGTGCACGGCCCGGGCTGCAACCACGGACACGATCACGACCACGGGCATTCCCACTGATGGGGGCGCGTTCGCTGCTCCGCGGGGTCGCCCGTGCGGTTCGCCGCGCCCGCTTCCGGCTCCAGGGCCGGTCGTTCGCCCACGTGCCGGGGGTGATCGGCGGCCTGCCCTACCTGGGCGGCGACGGCGCGCTGTCGTTCGGCCCCGGGGTCGTGTTCCGCAGCACCCGTTCACCGGCGCGCCTGCGTTGTGAAACCGGTGCCGAACTGTCGATCGGCGACGGCGTGTTCATCAACGACGCCGTCACCATCGTGGCCGCCCGCCGCGTGACAGTCGGCCCGTTCACCAAGATCGGCGACGGGGCAATGGTCTACGACACGGACTTCCATCCGGTGAGTCCCGACCAGCCCACGCGGGTCGCCCCCGTGTCGATCGGCCGCAACGTCTGGATCGGCGCGCGCGCGATGGTGCTGGCCGGTGCCGAGGTCGGTGACCACGCGGTGATCGCCGCCGGCGCCGTCGTGCGCGGCCGGGTGCCGCCGCGTTCGGTGGTGGCCGGATCGCCCGCCAAGGTGGTCCGCACCTTCGAGTGCGCCGACGACTGGGTGCGGCCATGAGTCGCGCCCAGCCGTCCGAAGGGGCTCGCACCGCAGTGCGAAGCACGGAGGTTCCCCGGTGAGGCATCGCGACACCGCACCATTGCCCGCGCCCTCGCTGCTGAAGCTGATGTGGCTCGCCTCACCGGCCCTGCCGGTGGGCGGGTTCAGCTACTCCGAAGGGCTGGAAGCCGCCGTCGAGGCCGGGCTCGTCACCGACGACACCACGGCATCGGCCTGGCTCGTCGACCAGCTTCACCTCGCCCTGGTCCGCTGCGACCTGGCCGTGGCCGCGAAGGCGTTCGGCGCATGGCGGCGCGTCGACCTCGACACCGTCGCCGAGCTGAACGACTGGGTGGCCCGCACGCGGGAGACCCACGAGATGCGCCTGCAGACCGAGCAGATGGGCCGGTCGCTGGCCGTGTGGCTCACGCACGAGGACGCCGACGCACACGCGGCCGCACTGACCGCGCTGGCGCCCGCGCCCACGTGGCCGGTGGCGTTCGCGCTCGCGGCCTCGCGCACCGGCGCGCCCGTGCGCGACGCGATGGTGAGCTTCACGTTCGGCTGGGCCGAGAACATGGTCCAGGCCGCGCTGAAGGCCGTGCCGCTGGGCCAGGTCGCGGGACAGCGGCTGCTGTCGGCCCTGGTGGATGCGATCCCCGGGGCAGTCGATGCGGCCATCGCGCTGCCCGGCAGCGAGCGCCAGGCGTTCACGCCGATGCTGGCGATCCTGTCGGCGCGACACGAGGTGCAGTACTCGCGGTTGTTCCGGTCCTGACAAGGTGACCGGTAAGACGTACGGGTAAACCCAGGTCGGCGGCGCGCCACCGCCGGGATTTCAGACCGATTTCCCCCCGCAGAAGCCGGTAAACGGCAGGTGAATCCGCTGGCACGGTCGCTGCATTGCAGCAACGCCCTTTTGCCAGCGGACTGCCTTGTCGACCCCCACCGTGCCCCTTCCCTCCGCGTTCGCGAACGTCGCCGCCAAGGCCCGGAAGATCGGGAAGGCCTTTGCGTCGAACGCGGCCGGGACCGTGCTCGGCCAGCTCGTGCAGCTGGTCGCCATCCCGCTGCAGCTGCATCACCTCGGCGCGGCGCAGTTCGGGCTGCTCGTGCTGTTCAACTCGCTGGTCGCGGCCGGCTCGCTGACCGACGGGGGCATCGGGCCCACGGTGCTGCGCTTCGTCGCCCGCGCCCACCACCTGCCCCGCGCGCTCGAGCACGTGATCGCGTCGAGCTTCACCGTCATCCTGATGATCTCGGTGGCCGTCGCCACGGTGGCCGTGGGCGGCACCTGGGCCTGGGTCGAATGGCACGGCACCGGCCCGGTGGCCGGCACGGTGGACCCGCTGCTGCTGTCGGCGCTGCTGGCCGCGGCCGTGGCGTCGTCGATGGTCTCCTGGCTGGGCCTGAACACCCTGCGCGGCCTGCGGCACTACGGCGTGTTCGCGATGTGCGAAAGCATCCAGCGCGTGGTGCTGCCCCTCGTCTGCACGGGCATCGCCATCGTCACGCACGACGTGGGCGCGGTGCTGATCGCCCTGTGCGCCTGGACGGCCGTCTCGGCCATCGTGACGCTGGCGATCGCGGTGCGCCGCGCGCGGATCCGCCTGCACGTCACCACGAACCTGCGCTACTTCCGCCGGCACATGTTCGCCTTCAGCCGCTGGGTCTGGGCCCAGTCGATCTTCTCGTACGCCGGCACGCAGGCCGACCGCCTGGTCGTCGCGGGCGCCATGAGCCTGTCGGCGCTCGGCATCTACGCCGTCGCGCTCAGCGCGGCCAACGCGCTCAGCGCCGCCCTCACCGCCGGCGCCGCGTTCCTGATGCCCGAGGCGGCCAGCCGCCTGAGCGACCGCGCCTGGCTCGCAAAAGCCTTCATGCGCTACACGCTGCTGTTCTCGGCCGTGTCCGCCGGCATCATCGTGGTGTTCACGCCCTTCGCGCACCTCGCGCTCGACCTGTGGGTGGGCGCCCCCGTGGCCGTGCAGGTGCTGCCGATCCTGCTGCCGCTGCTGTGGACCATCAGCAACGCGGTGGCCAGCACCCCGAGCGGCCACATCCTGAACGCGATGGGCCACTCCCGGTTCGTCGCCATCACCGGGGCGTGCGCCAACACCTTCGTGCTGGCGGCCATGCTGGCCGGCGGCACGCTGTTCGGCCTGTGGGGCGTGATCGGCGCGAAGCTCTGCGCGCTGCCCATCGGCTTCGCCATCCGCGCCTACACCGCGCGGCGCGTCTTCGGCCTGCCGCACCCCGTGCTCGTCGCACTGAAGATGGTGTGGCCCACGCTGGTCGGCGCGCTCGTGATCCTTCCCCTCTCCTGGCAACTGCTGATCGGACACTGACACCATGGGCTACGGCATCAAGTCCCACCTCCGCGGACACCGCCTCTACAGCTACCTGCGCGGCCGCGACGACTACGCGGCGGCCCTCGACGCGAACAAGCCGCTGCTGCGCTACATCGGCTGGCTCGGCCACAACAACGTGGGCGACGAGGCGCTGTACGCCGCGTTCAAGAACCCGCTGTTCCCGAACTGCCTCGTCACGCCCTTCTACGACCTCTCCGCGCTGTCGCTGCTGTCGTCGTTCAAGCCGCACAAGCTCGTGGTGCTCGGCGGCGGCACGCTGATCAACGACGTGAGCTACCTCGAACCCCTCGAACGCTCGCAGCGTCGCGGCAGCCGCACCTTCGTGTTCGGCACCGGCGTGGGCGACCTCGAGTACTGGGCCAAACACCCCGGCGCCTCCGAACGCGGCCATTCGGCCCGCTGGCTCGCCGCGCTCGCGAAGGCCGACTACGTGGGCGTGCGCGGCCCGCGTTCGCTCAAGTGGCTGCACGACAACGGCATCGAGAAGGCCGAGATCCTCGGCGACCCGGCGCTGTGCCTCACGCGGCCCCGCCCCGCCGCCACCACCGACGACCGCGTGCTCGGCGTGAACCTCGGCAGCCACGACCCGCCGGAAGGCGGCATCGACCGCGCGTACGAGGCGCTCAAGGCCCTCGTGCGCCACGCGCTCGACGACGGCCAGCAGGTGCGCTTCATCTCGCTCCACGACATCGACGCCGAGATCGGCGCGAAGATGGTCGCCGAGGTGAACCACCCGCGCTTCCAGTGCGCGCCCTTCGACGGCGACGTGAACCGCGCGCTCGACCAGATCGGCGCGTGCCACCTCGCGGTGGGCCAGCGCCTGCACTTCACGGTGCTCGCCTGCGCCCTCGGCGTGCCGAACCTCTCGCTGAGCTACCAGCCGAAGTGCCTCGACTTCCTCGAGTCCATCGCCCGCGCCGACCTCGCCGTGGCCACCGACCAGGTGACGCCGCAGCTGCTGGTCGAGCGCTTCGAATGGCTGCGCCAGCAGGCCGTGCCGCTCGCCGCGCACATCGATGCGGCCTGCGACGAACTGCGCGCCTTCCAGCGCCGGCGCGCCACCGAGGTGGTGGCCCGCCTCACCGCCTGATCTTGCCGGAGGCCCCATGGAAAAGATCCACCAACTCGACGGACTGCGCGGCTGGATGTCGCTGTGGGTCTGGTTCGCCCATGGCCTCACGCTCGCGTCGCTCGACCTGCACAAGGACGCCGGCATCGGCCGGCTGCTCGCCAACGGCGGCACGCCGGTGGCCGTGTTCATCCTGCTCAGCGGCTTCGTCTGCGCGTTGATGCTCACGCGCGACGACAGCACCGGCTACCGCGGCTGGCTCACACGCCGCTTCTTCCGCCTGTTCCCCGTCTACCTGCTCGCGCTGGCCCTCAGCGTGATGGCACTCGACCTCTCCATCTCGGCGCTGGCCGACAACCCGTGGCCGAGCCCGCGCACCGAGGACCGCATCGACTACCTGCTGGCCTCGCGCGAGAACTTCTGGCCCCACCTGCTGCTGCACGTCGGCCTGCTGCACGGCCTCGTCCCCGAGAGCATGCTGCCCTACACGTCGCTCGCGTTCATGGGGCAGGCCTGGAGCCTCTCCCTCGAATGGCAGTTCTACCTCGTGGTGCCCTTCCTGATCGGCTGGATCACCCGCCCGCGTTCGCTGGTGGTGGTGCCGGCCGTGACCGTCGCGGCACTGCTGCTGCTCGCGCGCCTCACGCCGCAGGACGCCTTCCTCGGGTCGCACCTGTACCTCTTCGCCATCGGCGCGTACACGCTGGCCCGCATGAAGGCCTGGCGGGCCGGCCAGTTCTCCACGCGGGAATGGCTGGTGGCCATGGCGATCGACACCGTCCTCGTGCTCGGCTTGGCCGGCGGCACGAAGGGCCTCGGCATGCTGATCTGGGCGGTCACCGTGTTCGCGATGCTGAACGTGGGCGGCGACCGCCCCGCGTGGCGCGCCGTCAACGGCTTCCTGAACCACCGGGTGTCGCAGTTCCTCGCACGCGTCTCGTACAGCGTCTACTGCCTGCACATGGTGGTGCTGCTGTCGTTCAGCTGGCTGCTGATCCACGTCGTCGGCTTCGAGGCGCGGTGGCAGTACGCCACGGCCCTGATCGTCACGGCCTTGCCCGCCACGCTGCTCGTCGCATGGGCCGTGACCTCGCGCCTCGAGGAACCGATGATCGCGCTCGGCCGCCGCCTCGCGAGTGGCACGCGCACGGTTCGCCCGGTGGTCGCGGCCACACGCTGACCCACTTCCGCATGGCCCGAGTTTTGCTGCTGCATCGCAACAAAACCGACAGCGCGCCCGGGTCCGCCTGAATTTGCAAACCCGGCGTGCCGCCGGGAATTTTTTACCGGCAGTCTTGCGCCGAAGCCTTCGCCACCCGCGGGGGTTCGCGGCCCCCGCAGACGACAACCCGACCCACGGTATGGCCCGCCCAGCGATCCTTCTCATCACCTACATCTCGCCCCTCCAGAAATGGGGGTCGGCCCATCGCTCGCGGCTGCTGATCGATGCGCTCGCCCGCCACGGGACGGTCGAGGTGCTCGCGCTGAGCTTCGGCGCCTCGGAGGCCGACCACGGCAAGGTCTCGGAAGACCGCCTCGGCAACACGCGCGTGATCGACCTGCAGGTCCACAGCCGCGGCCTCACGCGCGCGCCGCGCTTCGACCTCGTCTCGCACGAGCTCACGCGCGAAGTGCGCAAGCTCGTCGACCTCGACCGCTACGACCTCATCGTCAGCCGCTACGTGCGCCCGGCGATGAAGCTCGCGCTGCCGGCCCACGTGCCCGTGATCGTCGACTTCGACGACGCCCTGTACGAACCGCCGTGGGCCGCGCTGACCGGCCCCAAGCAGTGGGCCGGCGCGCTGCTGCGCCTGTTCAACGACCGCGTGATCGCCCGCGGGCGCCTGCACACCGCACCGCACCGGCACCGCCACTATTTCTTCTGCCGACACGTCGAACGCAAGGCCTTCCCGTCGCTGCAGGGCTCGGTGCTGCCCAACCTGCCGCCGCGCCCGTCCCGCCAGGACCTGCCCGACTACCGGCAGCCGGCCACGCCCGCGCTGATGTTCATCGGCCTGCTCGACTACATGCCCAACGAGGACGCGGTCGACTGGTTCCTCGGTCACGTCTGGGGCCGCGTGCGCGCCGCCGTGCCGGCCGCGCGGTTCCTGCTCGCGGGCACCGCGTCCGACGACCGCCGCGCGCGCTGGTCGCGGGTCGAGGGCGTCGACGTGCTCGGCTTCGTCGATGACCTCGCCGCCACCTACGCCCGCGCGTCCGCCAGCGTGGTGCCCATGCGCTCGGGCGCCGGCACCAACGTCAAGGCGCTCGAGCCGCTGCTGTACGGCAAACCCGTGGTCGCCACGCCGCTCGTGCTCAGCGGCTACCAGGGCGTGGTCGAACTGGGCGACGTGATCCCCACCGCCGACGACGCCGAGACCTTCGCGGCCCACTGCATCGCGCTGCTGAAGGACCCCGCCCACGCGGAGGACCTCGCCCGCCGCGGCCACGCGCGCATCGACGCGCAGCTCGACTTCCCGATGTTCGCGTCCATCGTCGACCACGCCGTGGACCAGGTGCTCGCGCCGCGCAACGCCGGCCGCTCCACCCCGGTGGCCGACCGGGCCGCCTGAACGGACGACACCCCATGAACCGCCTGCTGACGCTCCTCCTCGCCGCGTGCCTGGGCACGGCCGCGGTCGCCGCGCCGCCGCCCGACACGGCCGCCTCCGGTCCCACGCCCTACCCCAGCGACGCCAAGGACTGGCCCGGCCAGGGCGCCATCCGTGTGTTCGGCTGGATGACCGACAACCGCAAGGCCTTCTGGACCGAACGCGAGCGCAAGCAGGGCGCCGTGGTGTTCGCCGGCGACTCGCTGATCGGCGGCTGGCGCACGATGGCGAAGGACTTCCCCGACCTGAACGTCGCCAACCGCGGCATCGGCGGCGAGCCCACCCGCGGCCTGCTGTTCCGCTTCCAGGAAGACGTGCTCGACCTGCACCCGAAGGCCATCGTGCTGCTGAGCGGCAGCAACGACCTGAGCGCCCAGCAGGACCCGAAGCAGAGCCGCGCGAACCTCGCCGCGATGCTCGACCAGGCCGCCAAGGCCGCGCCGGGCGTGCCCATCGTGCTGTGCACGGTGCCGCCGCGGCAGGACCCGAAGGCGCCGGTGGACCCGGCCAAGGTGCGCGAACTCAACCGGCAGATCGCCTCGCTCGCGGAAGGCCGCAAGAACGTCGTGGTGCTCGACCTGCACGCGCTGCTGGCCGGCCCCGACGGCGGCCCGGTGCCCGAGCTGTTCGGCGCCGACCGCCTGCACATCTCCGCCGCCGGGTTCGAGCGCTTCCGCGACGCGCTGGCCCCGGTGCTCAAGCAACTGAACGTCGGCTGACCCACCATGGCCTTCACCTCACCGACCTTCATCGCCTTCATCCTGGCCGCCGTGCTGCTGACGAGCCTGGCGCCGTCGCCCGCGGGCCGCGCCACGGTGCTGTTCGTCGCGAACCTCGTGTTCATCGGCAGCTACGTCACCAGCCCGCTCCAGGTGGCCCCGCTCGCCGTGTTCCTCGTGCTGTGCTGGGCGCTCGTGGAGGCCGTGCGCCGCACGCGTTCCGGCGCCGTGCTGGCCGGCGGACTCGTGGCCGTGATCGCCACCTTCGTCGTGCTGAAGAAGTTCAGCTTCCTCGGCGACGGGCTCGTGCTGCCGTTCCCGTACCTGCTGGTGGGCCTGTCGTACATCCTCTTCCGCGTGCTGCACCTGATGGTGGACGCGAAGCAGGGCGAACTGCCGGAGGCGGTGTCGCCGTTCCGCTTCTTCAACTACACCTGCAACTTCCTGTCGTTCACCGCCGGCCCGATCCAGCGCTACGCCGACCATGCGGCGCAGGCGCAGCGCCCGCTCGTGCTCGACGAGGACACCGTCTACCGCGCCTTCGCCCGCACCATCGTCGGTTTCGTGAAGGTGGGCGTGGTCTCGGCCATCTTCAACTACCTGTTCGACAACCTGTCCACCCGCATCCTGGCCGACGTGGCGCCGTCGTGGCCGGTCTTCTGCGCCATCTACGTGGCCGCCGCGGTGGCCTACACCGTGTACCTGTACGCCAACTTCTCGGGCTACATGGACATCGTGATCGGCGTGGGCCGCCTGATGGGCCAGGACCTGCCCGAGAACTTCAACCAGCCCTTCCTCGCGCGCAACTTCCTCGACTTCTGGGCGCGCTGGCACATGACCCTGTCCGACTGGTTCAAGACCTACGTCTTCAACCCGCTGCTCAAGGTGCTGGCCACGCGCTTCACGTCGGCGAAGGCCGGCCCGTACCTCGGCGTGGTGGCCTTCTTCGTGACCTTCCTGATCATGGGCGTGTGGCACGGCACCACGGCCATCTTCGTGGTGTACGGCCTGCTGATGGGCGCGGGCGCCAGCCTCAACAAGCTGTGGCAGGTGATGGCGGTCAAGCGCTTCGGCAAGAAGGCCTACAAGGCCTTCTGCGAACGCACCGCGGTGATCTGCTTCTCGCGCGGGCTCACCCTCGCCTACTTCGCGTTCGCGCTCACGTGCCTGTGGACCGACCTGGACCAGATGACCTCGCTGCTGCGCCACCTGGGCGTCACCGGTGTGGTGGCCAGCTATGTCGCACTCGCCGCCGCCGCGGGCCTCGCGTTCTTCGTGTGGGACACGCTCACCGCCTGGGCCGCGCCGCTGCGTGCGGGCGCCGCCTCGGTGTCGGGCGGCGTGGTGGCCCGCAACCTCGTGCTCGCGCTGCAGATCCTCCTCATCGTGACGGTCGCCTCGTTCTTCCACAAGGCGCCCGAATTCGTCTACCGGGCCTTCTGACATGACGCTGATCCTCAAGCAGATCGCCACCCTCGCCGCCTCGCTGCTGGCGCTCTACGGCATCGCGCTCGCGGTGACCCTCGTGCTCGTGCCCGGCACGGACGTGGGCCGGCAGCTCGACGCGGGCCAGGCCCGCTCGTCGCTGTTCATGACCGAGCCGAAGTACGTGTTCCTCTCCCGCTCGTCGCTCAACACGACGGACGACAAGGTCATCCTGCTCGGCGCGTCGAACATGCAGGTGGGCTTCCGCCAGGCCCAGGTGCAGGCGCTCGTGCCCGGTGCCGAGGTGCACAACCTCTCGGTGGGCGGCTCCAACATCACGCAGGTGGCCCAGATCGTGGACCTCGTGCGCGAGGTGCAGTCGCCCGAGGCCCGCCGCCACAACACGTACGTGATCGGCCTCTGGTACGGCCTCTTCGCCGACGACAGCGTGCGGTGGCACACCGATGACCGCCACGCGGGCGACACCGACATCGACATCGAGCGCTACCGCTACGGTTTCTACCGCCGCACCGAACACGGCCCCGAGGCGCTGCTGCCGCCCGGCCGCCTCGACACCGGCGTGCTGCTGATCCACCCGTACCTCGTGCTGGACCGCACCGCACGCGACCTGACCCGCTCGCTGCGCGGCTTCCTCAACGCGAAGCCGAAGGACATCACCGACGACGAACGCAACGCGGTCGTCCTGAGCGCGGAACAGAAGCAGAAGTACCTCGCCTTCTGGCGCGACTACATGGGCAACGCGAAGACGCTGTCCGAGAAGCCGTTCGAGACGCTGCAGCACACCATCGACGGCATCCTCGCCGAAGGCGGCCGCGTGGTGCTCGTCGACCTGCCCATCCCGCCGTGGCACGCGCAGGGCGCCGTGCTGGCGTCCGACTACACGCGCCGCACCGCGCCCCTCTTCGCGCAGCTGCAGACGCGGCCGGGCGTGTCCGTGGTGGCCGCCATCGACGGCCCCGAAGCCGACTTCAGCGACGAGGTGCACCCGAAGCCGCGTGTCACCGAACGCTGGGCGCAGCGGCTGGCCACCGCGGTGACGGCCACCACCGGCGTCGCGCTCACCACGCGCTCGGCCAGCGCGCAATGACCCCTTTCCCTTTGAACGACCCGAGGACGACGACATGAGCCAGGACACCACCTACGCCAAGCTGACCGAGATCTTCCACGACGTGTTCGACGACGACAGCATCACCGTCACACCCACGCTCACCGCCGACGACGTCGACGAGTGGGACAGCCTGAGCCACATCCGCCTCGTGCTGGCCGTCGAGAAGAAGTTCGGCCTCAAGTTCTCGGCCGCCGAAGTGGGCCGCCTGAAGAACGTGGGCGAGTTCGTCTCGCTGATCGAGGCGAAGGCCACGACGGCGTGAGTGAAACCATGACCGTGCTGGAACACGAACCGGTCGAGGTGCTCGCGCTCGCGGACCTGCGCGAAGGCGTGTCCGCCACCGTGGGCTTCACCATCACGCCGGAACAGATGCAAGCCTTCGCCGAGCTGTCGGGCGACTTCAACCCGCTGCACGTCGACGACGCGTTCGCGCGCGGCAAGAAGTTCGACGGCGCCGTGGTGTACGGCGCCCTGCTCGTCGCGAAGGTCTCGCGGCTGATCGGCATGCGGCTGCCCGGGCGCGACAGCGTGTGGGCCAGCATCGCGATGGACTTCAAGAAGCCGCTGTACGTGAACCAGCCGGCGGAGGTGGAGGGCACGGTGGCCGAGGTGTCGGAATCCACCGGGCTCGTGGTGCTGCGGCTCGCAGTGCGCGCCGGCGGCAAGGTACTGGCCAAGGGCCGTGCGGAGGTGCTTCTTGTCGGTTGATTCCGTTCATTTCCTGGTGTCCGGCGGTTCGGGCGGCATCGGCGCGGCCGTGTGCGACGCGCTCGCCGCCCGCGGCGTCGTGCCCGTCGTGGGCTACCACCGCAATGCCGAGGCCGCCGAAACGGTGGCCGCCCGCACCGGCGGCTTCTCGCTGCAGCTCGACCTGACCGACGAGGACATCGTCGCCACCGCCGTCGAACGCCTGGAGGCGCTGCCGCGTCTGGGTGGGGTCGTGCTGGCCGGGTCCCCCGCCCTCGCGCCGATGCCCTTCGGCAAGATCACCCCGGACGACATGGCCGCGCAATGGCTCGTCAACGTGCTGGGCCCGCAACAGCTGCTCGCCGAACTCGTGCGCCGCTGCTTCCGCCGCCACAAGCAGGGCGCGGTGGTGGGCGTGCTGACCCAGGCGATGGGCGGTGGGGCGAGCGGCATCGAGGGCGCGTCGTCCGGCATGGGCGCCTACGTGATCGCCAAGCACGGCCTGGCCGGCGTGCTCGCGATGGCCGCCGCCGACTACCCCTGGCTGCGCGTGCGCGCCGTGCGCCCCGGCTACACCGAGACCCGCATGCTCGAGGCGTTCGACGAACGGTTCCTCGACCTGCAACGCGAGAAGGCGCCGTTCTCCACCCCCGAGGACGTGGCCGCGACGATTCTTCACGAGGCATTGGAGGACACCCCATGAGCAACGCGCTGTACGCCGGCCTGGCCTGGCTGCCCGAGCCCCCCGCCGACTTTTCCACCCGCGTGCGCGCCCTGCCCGACGCCGGCCCCGACCTCGGCCGCCAGCTGCAGCACCTCGCCACGCACCGGCTCGACGAGAACCAGCTGCACAAGCTCGCGAAGGCCGTCACGAAGGCACAGGCCGCGAAGCAGTCGTTCGCGCCGCTGACGCCGTTCCGGCTCGGCATCGTCAGCAACGCCACGTCGCACTTCATCGTGCCCGCACTCGTCGCCACCGCGGCGCGGCACGGCATCGCGCTCGAGTGCATCGAGGCCGACTACGACCAGGTGATGCAGTCCGCGCTGTCACCCGATTCGGAGATCAACCGTGCGCAGTGCGACGCCGTGCTGATCGCGGTGGACCACCGCGGCCTGCCGCTGTCGCCCACGCCGGGCGATGCCGAGGCGGCGGAACGCACGGTCGAGACAGCCCTCGCCCACCTGAACATGATCCGCAGCGGATTGCGTTCGAACGGCAAGGCCATCGCCATCGTGCAGACGGTGCCGCGCCCGGTCGAGTCGGCATTCGGCAGCTTCGACCTCGCGCTCGCGGGCACGCAGCGCCAGGTGATCGACGACCTGAACCGCGCCATCGGCCGCAGCATCCCCGGCAGCGAGGACCTGCTGTTCGACGTCGCGAACCTCGCCGAGACGGTGGGCCTCGCCGACTGGCACGACACCACGCTGTGGAACATGGCCAAGCTGCCGTTCGCCAGCGCCTTCCTGCCGCTGTACGCCGACCAGGTGTGCCGCCTCGTGGCCGCGCTGCGGGGCAAGAGCCGCAAGTGCCTGATCCTCGACCTCGACAACACGGTGTGGGGCGGCGTGATCGGCGACGACGGCCTGGAGGGCATCGTGATCGGCCAGGGCGACGCCACCGGCGAGGCGCACCTGTCGGTGCAGCGCACGGCCCTCGCGCTGCGCGACCGCGGCATCGTGCTCGCGGTGTCCAGCAAGAACACCGACGAGGTGGCCCGCAAGCCGTTCCGCGAGCACCCCGAGATGCTGCTGCGCGAGGACCACCTCGCCGTGTTCCAGGCGAACTGGAACGACAAGGCGACGAACATCAAGGCCATCGCCGAGGAGCTGTCGCTGGGCCTCGACGCGATGGTGTTCCTCGACGACAACCCGATGGAACGCGACCTCGTGCGCCGCATGCTGCCGCAGGTGGCCGTGCCCGAGCTGCCCGCCGACCCGGCGCTGTACGCCCGCACGCTGCTGGCCGCCGGCTACTTCGAGGCCATCGCCTACTCGGGCGAGGACCGCCAGCGCGCCGCGTTCTACCAGGACAACGCCCGCCGCGTGAACCTGCAGAAGCAGGCCGGCGACGTCGACGCCTATCTCGCGTCGCTCGACATGCGCATGACGCTGCAACCCTTCGACGACACCGGCCGCGCCCGCATCGCGCAGCTGATCAACAAGTCGAACCAGTTCAACCTCACCACGCGCCGCTACACCGAGGCCGACGTGGCCGAGGCGCAGGCCGACCCCGACGCGTTCACGCTGCAGGTGCGCCTCGCCGACACCTTCGGCGACAACGGCATGATCAGCGTGATCCTGTGCCGCCGCACCGGCAACGACTGGGACATCGACACCTGGCTGATGAGCTGCCGCGTGCTCGGCCGCAAGGTCGAGCAGGCCGTGCTGCAGGAACTCGTGCAGCAGGCGAAGGCCCGTGGCCTGCGCCGCCTCGTGGGCACCTACCTGCCCACCGAGAAGAACAAGCTGGTCGAGGGGCACTACGAGAAGCTCGGCTTCACGAAGGTCCACGACCTGGCGGGCGGAGGGACGGTGTGGTCGCTGGACGTGGGGTCGGTGGCGACCGTGGAGCTGCCGATCGCGATCGAGCGGATCGGGTTCTCGGAAACTGCGGTGGCCGAGGCGGCCTGATTCTCACGCCGTCATCCCGGCGAACGCCGGGATCCACCGCGGCCCGGACACGCCGGCGGGCGGTGGGCCCCGGCTTTCGCCGGGGTGACATCACTTCACGACGCGCAGCCTCATCAAGGCCGAACGCAACGCCTTCGGCCGCGCCCCCGGCGCGAAGCGCCACAGGATCAGCGTGCGAGCCAGCGAGGCGGGCGCCAGCGCCACCACCGTCGACCACACCACCAGCACCAGCCGGCCCTTGGTCGACACCCCTTGCGGCCACGAGGCCGCGGCGACGGTGTCGCGCAGCACCTTGAAGCGGTTGTCGCGCGCGATGGGATGCGCCTGCGGCGCCAGCCGCAGCGACGCGAGCCGGTACGGCAGGTACGACAGGCTGCGGTCGAGCGCCCGGTCGGGCATCTCGAGCCCCGCGCCCCGCGCGATTCGCTGCGCGTAGGCGAAGCGCGCCTGCGTGCGCACCACCTCGCGCGCGAACTTCGCACCATTCACCTCCGACATCGCGCCGTCGTTGCTGCCGTGCACGCGGTACGACACCAGCGGCTTCGGCACCGTCACCACGTCGCCGAGGAACGGCGCGGCCGCGAGCGGCGCCGAGTCGGCGATGCGGAACAGGCTGTCGTCCTGCGGCAGGATCTTCGAGAGAAAGCTGTGCGCGTACGCGTTGCCCGAGCCCGGGGGCGTGGGGTAGGCACTCGTGGTGAGCGACCAGCGCGTGATGTCGGCCGGCGTGGGCGTGGCCGCGGGGTACTGCGGGAAGGTGCCCCCGAGCGGCCGGCCCTGCGCGTCGATGCTGCGCATCTGGAACTGCACCTTGCTGACCCGTGGTGTCCACAGCGGCGCGAGTTCCCGAACGATCTCCGGCGCCAGCACGTCGTCGGAGTCGAGCAGGAACACCACCTCGCCGCGGGCCCGCGCGAAGCCGGCGTTGCAGGCCGCGGCCTGGCCCGCGTTGGGCTGCAGCACGGCCTCGATGCGGTCGCCGTAGCGGGCGATGACATCGCGCGAGGCGTCGGTGGAGCCGTCGTCGACGACGACCACCTGCAGACGCGGCCAGTCGAGCGCGAGCGCGCTGTCGATCGCATCGCCGACGTACGCCGCGTAGTTGTAGTTCGGGATGACGACGGAGACGAGCGCGTTCGGATCGAGCATGGGATCAGGCGTGGGTCAGTGGCGTGGACGCGGGGCGGCGGACACGCTTGAACAGTTCGGCGCGGTTGAAGCGCAGGTCGATCAGCGCGCGGGCGAGCGAGCGGGGTGCGACGGCGAGCGCCGTGGCCCAGACGAGCCGCGCGATCCGGACCGTGAAGCGAAAGGGGCGCCCGAAGATCAGCGCCACCGACTTGCGCCACAACGAGCCCACGGTGTCCTGCGTGTCGTCGACATAGCGGCCGCCGAGTTTCTTGACCATCAGGCGGTAGTTGAGGAACACCAGTTCGCGGTCGAGCAGGTTGCCCGGCGGCAGCACCACGCCCGCACGGCGCGCGTGTTCGCGAAGCGCCTCGAACTCGCCGCGCCGCAGCGCGATCTGCTTCGCGAAGCGAACGTCCATGCGGTTGGCGCCGGTGCCGTGCATGCTCTGGTTCTGGCCGTGCAGGCGGTAGCGGCCCAGCACACGCGGCACGACGATCACGGGGCCGTAGAGCGGGGCCACCGTGTTGAGCAGGCCGTCGGGGGCGGCCGGCACGGACAGCGGCATCATCGCCTCGAGGAAGGCACGCGCGTAGGCGTTGCCGGTGCACACGGGCCACACGTAGGTGGCATGGCGCTGGAACTCGTCGCGCACGGTGTCGGCGCCGTAACCCTCGGGGTAGTTGCAGAAGACGCGGCCGGTCCAGTCGCCCTCCCCGTCGATCACCTTCAGCTCGTACTGCAGCTTGGCCGCGCCCGGCTGCCAGTGGCCCGTGATGTCGGCGATGGCGTCGGGTTCCAGCAGGTCGTCGGCGTCGAGGAACAGCACGATGTCGCCGCGGGACTCGGCGTAGCCGCGGTTGAACGCGGCCACGTGGCCCGCGTTGTCCTGCCGCACATAGCGCACGCCCGGGAACGACTGGATCACCCGGGCCGAGCCGTCGGTGGAGCCGTCGTCGACCACGATGACCTCGAGCGGCGCGACCCGCTGGCGTTGCACGCTCTCGAGCGCGAGGCCCACGTAGCGCTCGTAGTTGTAGCAGGGAATCACGACGCTGACGGTCGGGTTCATCATTCTCGGTGCCTTTCGTCGTCGAAGGGGGTGGTCATCGGCATCGTGCTGCCGCTGAAGACGCGGCGGTCGGAGCCGGGCGCCGGCCAGATGGCCAGCAGCACGTAGATCAGCAGCACGTTCTCGGGGGTCAGCAGGTGGCCGCCCTGGATCAGCCAGCAGAAGAACAGCGTCGCGCGCACCTGCACCGGGGCGTGCGAGCGGCTCATCGCGTACACCATCAGCATCAGGCAGCCCGCGAAGCCGAGCAGGCCGTATTCGTAGACGAGCTTGGCCCACGTGGGGTCGTGGAACTCGTACGACCGCGCCGCGTGGAAGATGGTGCCGGGGCCGTGGCCGAGCAGCGCGGTCCAGGTGTCGGAGTCGATCAGCTCGAAGATGAGCCGCATCGGGGCCACGTAGCGGATGTAGCCGCTGCTGCGTTCGGCGCTGAACTCGCCGATGCGGCCGAGCGTGAACGACAGGTTCAACGCGTCGCCGAACAGCACGAACACGAGCAGGCCCACCACCGCGATGGCGCCCACACGCACCGCCGTCTTGAAGCCGAACGGGAACAGCAGGCCGAAGCCCAGCGCCAGCAGGCCGGTGCCCGAGTACGACAGCAGCAGGCCGGTGGCGAACAGCACCATGCGGCTCCAGCGCTTGAACAGCGCCATCTCGCAGATCAGCGCGAACGCCATCAGGAACGAGAACGCCGACGGCTCGCGCAGGAAGAAGCCGTTCGACTTGAAGGCCGAGCCCGTGGAGATCTCCGAGTTGAACAGGATGTCCACGCTCAGGGCCTTCGGAATCAGGGGGCTGAAGTCGAAGAGCCACGGCGGGTGCCACACGAACTGCAGGCTGAACTGCAGGATGCCGGCGACCGCGACGAACGCCGCGATGTTGCTGAATGCCCGCATGGTCCACATCCACGCCTCGCGCGACATCGGGAACGGCTTGAGCACGAACACGAACGGCAGGTACAGCGAGGCCAGCAGGATCAGCGAGGACGGCGAGCCGCCCGCGTCGAACGGCAGGTTGATGTTCACGCCGAGGCTCAGCGCGCCGATGCTCATGAAGAAGGCGAACAGCAGCAGGCCGGGCAGGTCGAGGTTGATGCGGTCCTTCCAGAGGCCCGCGAAGATCAGCGCGTAGAGGATCGGCACGCCGAAGTTCAGGCCGTACGCGCCAGTGTTGACACCGAAGCGGGTGAGCACGATCAGCGAGACCATCGCGGCCACCAGCGCCACCTTCAGCGCCCGCGGCATCACCTCGGGCACCTTCGGGGTCACCTCTTCGACCCACTCGACGCCGCGGGGGGTGTCCTCGCGACCGGGGAACGGGCCTTCCGGCGGACGCAGCACGGGCAGTCGCAACGTGAAACTCATTTCTGCCAGACCCGGATGTAGTCGACCTGCAGCCGCGCGGGGAAGACCGTGCCCGCCGACGGGGCGCCGGGCCAGCCGCCGCCCACCGCGAGGTTCATCAGCACGTGCGCCGGGCCCGCATCACGGCCGTCGTTGTGCTGCCAGACGTAGGCGCGGTCGACCACCATCACGTCGTCGACGAAGTGCCGCACGCGGTCTTCCGTCCATTCGACCGCGAAGGTGTGGAAGCCGTCGGCGTAGTCGACACCCGGGCGGTACGAGCCCGACTTGTCGAGCTTCGATTCCATGTTGCGCGTCTTCTTCGGGCCGTAGCCGTGGACGTAGTGGAAGCTGTTGCGCGTGGTGTCGCGGCCGTTGTCGACGATCTCCATGATGTCGATCTCGGGCGGCCACACCTGGTCCTCGGGGTTCAGCCAGAACGCCGGCCACAGGCCGCGGCCGGCCGGCACCTTCACGCGGGCCTCGAAGTAGCCGTACTGGCCGGTCCACTTCGAGCGCAGCATGCCACTCTCGATGCCACCGGGCTTCAGGCCGCCCGTGACACGCGCGACGAGCGAGAGCCCGCCATCGTCGAACACGTGGTTCTCGTTGTCGCGGTAGCGCTGCCACTCGTCCTTCAGGCGGTCGAGCTTGCCGTTCTCGTAGATGTAGCGGGTGTGGAATTCGCGGCGCAGCGCGGCCTCGTCGCGGATGTTCTTTCCGAAGTCCCAGTCCTTGATGAGGCGGTAGCCCTGGCCGTCGATGGCCTTGGGCACCGGCACGCCGTTGGCCAGCACCACCGGCACGGGCGCGGCGAGCACCAGCGCCAGCAGCAGTCGGCGGGAGACGCGGTTCATCGTCGTCATGCGCGCGGCGACGGGCTCAGGCCCTTCTCCCGGGCGTGGCGCGTGCTCTCGTACAAGGCCCGCGTCTCGTGCCCGATGGCCGACCAGCTGTCGGACGCGAGCGGCGTGGCGCCGGCGGGGCGGGTCTCGATGGCGTGGGCCAGCGCGTCGGTGAGCGCCGACACGTCGCCCACCGGGATCAGGCGGCCGTCGACCTCCTCGCGCATGTCCTCCGCGAAGATGCCCACGCGGCTCGCGATCATCCACTTGGAAAACGCCTTGGTAAGGAAGTACACGCCGCTCGCGTCGATCTGGTGGTACGGGAAGACGAAGCTGTCGGCCTGCGCGAACAGCAGCGCCATCTCCTCCTCGCTCTGGCGGCGGCCGCGGATCTCGATGGTGTCGCCGAGGCCCAGCTCGGCGATGCGGGCCTCGATGGGTGCCATGTCCATGCGCGGGCGCCCGGCCACCACGAGCCGCGCCTTGCGGCGCGTGGGTTCGGGCAGCTGCGCCAGCGCCTCGACGAGCAGGTCGAGGCCCTTGTACGGTTTGATCTCGCCGAAGAGCACGAACGTCCAGCGCGGATCGCGGTCGGCGACCTGCTCGGGCGTGGGCGGGGTCACGTGCAGCTTCAGCGGACCGTGCGGGATCACGGCGATCTTGGCCGCCGGCACGCCGCGCTCGATCAGCGTCTGCTTGCCCGTGCGGGTGTGGACGATCAGGCGGTCTGCCAGGCGGATGGGCCAGTCGAAGCCGAGGTTCTGGAACCATGAGATGCGTTCACCGTTGAAGGCCACCGTGTCGTGCACGGTCAGCACCACGGGACGGAACAGGCGGATGACCGCGATCGCGATGCCGTCGACCGGCGGCACCACGGTCCACTGGAAATGCACGACGTCGGGCTTGCGCAGGATCACCCGCGCCACCAGCCCGCACAGGCCGGCCACGTGCGACAGGCCCTTCGCGACGGTGCGCAGCTTTCCGGGCAGCGCCATCGCCTCGTCGACGTGGCGGTAGAAGAACGGGTCCACGCGTTCGGCGGGGATCTCCTGGCGGTCGTTCTGGCGCTGGGGCCGCGTGGCCCACTGCGGCTCGACACCCGCGGACACGAGGCCGCTGGTGAGCGCGGCGTCGTACGGGGCGGTGAACAGCGACGGGTCGACCAGCAGGGAACGGAGGGGGCGCACGTAGGGACCGGTCATGCGAGGCCCTCCGCGCCGGGCGTGGCCATGCCGGGGCGCCACGGGGTCTCCCGCAACGACAGCAGGCCGCCGAAGAAACCCACGGCCCAGGCCGTGTGCATCACGAAGGCGGCGGGGCCACCCAGCAGGCCGCAGGCCGAACGGTGTTTCACCGCCAGTGCCACGGACACCGCGGCCAGCGCCGCGAGGTAGGCCGCGGGCCACACCAGCAGCCACGGCGCCCAGGCGGCCAGCACCAGCGCCGCCGCCGACAGGGCGAGGTGCACGGGCACCGCGAGCTGCCGCGCGCGCATCGAGCCCGGGTGGCGGCGCACGGTGCGCGAGCGGCCGCGGCCGTAGCCCTTGTACTGCTTCCACAGGCCGGCGAACGTGCCGCGCGGGTGGTATTCGAGGCGGATGTCGGCGTCGAGCCAGACCTTCGAGCCGAGGGCCCGCTGGCGGCAGTCGAGTTCGGCGTCCTCGTTGTGGGTGAAGGTCTCGTCGTAGCCGCCGGCGCGGCGGAACGACGCCATGCGGAAGGCCGCGTGGTGGCCGTGGTCGACGAAGCCGCTGCGGCGTCCGCCGCGGTGGGCCGAACCGCCCGAGCCCACCGGCGTGTCGGACACCCAGGCCGTGGCCTTCTGGAGGCACGTGTGGCCCACCGAGTCCATGGGCACCACGACGGCGTCGGCGCCGTTCCGGTCGAGCGACTCGACGAGCTGGCGCACGAAACCCGGCGGGTACACCGCGTGAGCATCGCAGCGGATCAACACGTCGGCGTCGCGCCCGTGCGTGGCCGCGGCGAGGTTGACCGCGGCGCTCTGGATGCGGCGGGGGTTGCGGAGCAGCTGCACGCCGGGCCACGAGGACACGCGTTCGGCGGTGCCGTCGGTGCTGCCTCCGTCGGCCACGACGAACGTGGTCGTGCAGCCCGCGGGCAGGTCCCGGGACAGGGCCGACAGGACGCCGTCGATCGTGCGCGCCTCATTCAGCGTGGGGATCACCACGAGGATGGAACGGGTCATGGGCGTGTCAGTACTGGTTGAACATCACGCCGGCGAGCTTGGTCGGCGTCGTGTGGATGGCGCTGATCAGCTTCTGCGTGGGCTTGACCCGTGTCTTGCCCGGCCGCGTGAGAATGATCGCGGCACCGCACTTCGACGCGACGACCCGGGCGTCGGCCCCGTGCGTGTCGGCCGGCGTGTCCACCACCACGTGGTCGAACTTGCTCAGCAACTCCTGCATCAGCAGGCCGAAGCCGGCGCGCTGCACGAGTTCCAGCGGGTTCGGCGGCGTGGTGCCCACGGGCAGCACGTGCAGCGACGGCAGGTCGCGCACCTGGTGGATCACGTTCGCCTCGGCGCGGCCGGCGAGGATGCCGCTCAGGCCGTTCTGGTTCGGCACGTTGAACAGCTCGTGCTGGCGCGGCGTGCGCATGTCGGCGTCGACCAGCAGCGTGCGGCCGCCCAGCTGGCTGAACGTGATGGCCATGTTGCTCGCGAAGAAGCTCTTGCCGTCGCCGCTGTCGGGGCTCATCACGGCGAGCGCGCGGCGCGGCTTGTCGTTGGACATCACGCCCATCATCAGCTGGCTGCGCACCTCGCGGAAGGCTTCCGCCTGGTCGCAGAACGGGTCGATGGCGGCCACCAGTTCCTCGTGGAAGTGGGCGTTCTCGCTGGGCGCGTAGGGGTAGTGGAACTGCTGGGACAGCGCCCACAGCACGTCCTCGCGCGAGGCGAGCTTCAGCGCGATGGCGGCCTCGCCGAAGCGCAGGTCGTTCGCGTGCTGGTGGTCGATGATGGCCTGCACCTGCTGGTCCGACAGGTCGCACGCTTCGCGGATGTAGTCGCCGATGTAGCGGTCGAGCACCTGCGGCTCGACGTCCTGGCGGGCGTCGTGCGGCGAGAAGGACGAGGTGGCGAAGGAGGGGCGGGGAATGCGGCGGTTCATGGGATCCGATCGAAGACGGGGCCTTACTTGGCCAGGCGCGGCATGCCGCCGCCGAACATCCCGGCCTTCGACAGGCCGAGGCGCAGCCGGCCGTTCGGCCGCGCGCGGTTGTCCACGGGCAGCGAGCCGAGCAGCGGCTGCCGCAGGTAGGCGATGACGTCGGCCTCGGTGCGCAGGCGCTGGTCGAGCGTCTCGCGGACGATGACCACGCCCACCGCGAGCAGCGTGCCCACCACCAGCGCGATGGCGAGGTTGAGCTTCGTGCGCGGCGACGAGGGGTCGAGCGGCATCGAGGCGTTCTTCAGCACCGAGACGTTGGTCTGCGTGGTCTGGCTCTCGAGCGCGGTCTGGCTCATGCGCGCCTGCACCGCGTCGTAGTTGCGCTGCGCGTTCTCGACGTCGCGCATCAGCACGGCGGCCTCGTCGCGCTGGCCCTTCAGGTGCATCATCTTCGCGCGCTGCTCCTCGATGGAGGCGCGCAGCTGGGCGAGGCGCTGCTGGTTCACGCTGTTGTTGGCCGTCACCGAGCCGCTCACGCGGCGCACCTCGGTGTCGATCTTCTGCTTGATCTGGGCGATGCTGGCCTTGGCCTCGAGCACCTGCGGGTGCTGGTCGCCGAACTTCGAGCTCATCTCGTCGAGCTTCGCTTCCTGACGGGCCAGGTCGCCCTTGAGCGACGAGATCAGCCCGTTGTTGAGCACCTCGCTCATCTGGTTCGGGTTGCCGCCCATCTGGCCCTGGCGGCCGGCGGACTCGCTGGCCACGGCCTGCAGCGCGACGAGCTGCGTGGACAGTTCGGTGAGGCGGGCGTTCTCGACGTCGTACTTCTCGTCGGTGGCCATCAGCCCCTTCTGCTGCTGGTATGCGGACAGCTTGCCCTGTGCCGACTCCAGCGCGTCACGGGCGTGTTTTGCGCGTTCGTCGAAAAAATTGCTGTATTGCTTGGCGGGTTCCGTCCGCAGGTCGAGCGTGGTGCCCACGTAGGCGGAGACGAACGCGTTGGCGATGCGGGCCGCGTTGCGCGGGTCGGCCGTCGTGTAGGTGACGGCCAGCACGTTCGATTCACGCCCGGGGCGCACGTCGAGGCCACGCAGCAGCACGTCCGCGAGCCACGAGTTGTAGTCGCCCACGCCTTGCGTGACGTCGCGCCACATGCGCTGCAGGTCCGCGTCCTTGTCCATCCCCAGTTCACGCGCGGCGCGCTGGGCGACACGCTCGCTGCGGAACACGTCGGCCTGCGTGGCCATGTAGCCCGAGGTGTTCGCCCCGGGGAGCACCACCCCGGCGATGGGGTCGGGCGACTTCACGTCGAGCACCACCATCGCGGTGGCCGAGTAGCGCTTGGGCAGCAGCAGGTTGGCCGCCACCGCGAGGGCCGCGGCACAGGCGAGCACGACCACGAACGAGATCCAGCGAGCCCTCAGGACGATTAGTAATTGCGTCAGCGTCATGTAATTCCTACCTCTCTGATCGGCACATTCTTCTCAGCACAACCGCCTGAGAAACACACGGGCGGAAACCCTGATGCCAGGGGTTTGCGTGTGCGGGTTTCCATGGAAGCAGACACCTCCTTGCACTCCCTGTGCCAATGCTGCGGTGCCGCATTGGCACAGGAGTTGCACTTGCAGCGTCACCGAACGTCAAGGAGTACCCCGATGGTTCCGACTGCTGCACACGAACTCCTCCTAGCAATGCGCAGGCCAAAGAGCGGCCGGGGGCAGGCCTGGGTGAACCAGCTTCACCTGCGCATGAACCAGCTCGCCGCGGCCGTGCTGCTGCTGCTGCTCGGGCCGCTGATGCTCGTCATCGCCGCGCTCATCGCCCGCCGCGACGGCGCGCCCATCCTGTTCGGCCACTACCGCGTGGGGCATCAGGGCAAGCTGTTCCGCTGCCTGAAGTTCCGCAGCATGTACCGCAACTCCGAGCAGATGCTGTCGGACCTGCTGCGCACCGACCCCGCCGCGAAGGCCGAGTGGGACCGCGACCAGAAGCTCGAGAACGACCCGCGGGTCACGCCGGTCGGCCACTTCCTGCGCAAGACGAGCCTCGACGAGTTGCCGCAGCTCATCAACGTGCTGCGCGGCGAGATGAGCCTCGTGGGGCCGCGCCCCATCACCGTCGGCGAACTGACGCGCTACGGCCGCGTGCGCTGGCACTACCTGAGCGTGCGCCCCGGCATGACCGGCCTCTGGCAGGTCAGCGGCCGCAACAACACGACGTATGCCGAACGGGTGGCGCTCGACGAGGCCTACATCGACAGCCGCACGCTGCTCGGCGACATCACCATCCTGTTCAAGACCGTGAAGGTCGTGCTGTACCGCGACGGCGCACGCTGAGCGCGCCGTCCGGGACCGGGGCTGCCCGACGCTGCTGTCCACCCTCCGGCCGTCTCGACCATGGCCAACTTTCTTTCTCGTTTTCCACCGTTCGCCCCGAAGGAGTCATGGATGGACAGGGCTCATGCGGCCATCTCGCTCACCAACGACGAGGCCGTCGTGCATGTGATCGGCAAGCTCACCGACTCGGCGTTCGCCTTCGTCGGCAGCACCAGCCAGGCGCTCGGTGACACCGGCGTGCCCCAGACGGTGGTCCTGCTGCAGGACCCGCCGAACCGCTCGTTGCTGGCCAAGTTCCACCCGGCCGTGCGGCTCGAGTTGCCGCAGCCCGGCATCGGGCCGCTGCGCCGGTTCCTCGCGGGCGTCAAGGTGCTGTGCCACGAGGCCGCCTCGCGCCCGGTCGCCGCGATCCACCTCCACGGCGTGCTGCCGTCGCTGACCGCGGTGTACGCCGCGTGGTTCTGCGGCCTGTCGCCCAAGCTGTTCCTGCTGCCGCATGGCTCGCGCATGCAATGGCTGGTGCGGAAGGCCGCCGCGGCGGTCCGCCGCCCGCGGGCGGTCTCGCCCCCGCATGCATCGACCTCGGCCCACTCCGCGGCCGACGACGTGGCCAAGGTCATCCGCCTCGTCGAACACCCCGTCGATGCGCAGTTCTTCGGCCACGACCGCCACGAGGCGCGCCGCCCGCTGATCGTCGCGGGCAGCGCCACCGTGGACCCGGTGGGCGCCGCGCAGTTCGCGCAGATGGCCGTGCTGCTGGGCGAGGACGCCTCGGCGCTCAGCTTCAACTGGGTGGGCCGTGTCGACGCCGAATCCCGCGCGCGCCTGAAGGCCGCGAACGTGGGCATCTTCGACGAGGACGATCCGGCAGGACGTGCCGCAAAGCTGGCCGGTGCATGGATGTACGTCGCCTACGCCGGCACCTCCGACTTCCCGTTGCGCCTGGCCGAGGCCATGGCCCTGGGCCTGCCCTGCGTGGCCTGGGACTCGCCGCAGGCGCGCTCGGTGCTGCGCCACGGCGAGACCGGGCTGCTGTGCAGCACCCCGAGCCAGCTGCTCGCCACCATCGCGCAGCTGATCGACTCGCCGGAGCTTCGGCACAACATGGGCCGTGCGGCGCAGGAGGAAGCCACGCGGCGGTTCCACCCGGCGAAGGTGCGGGACCTGTTGCAGACGGCGGCCTGAACCTCGCCTTTCACCACTGCGGTCACCCCGGCGAACGCCGGGGCCCACCGGTGAACCGGCGCGCCATGGCGGGCAGTGGGTCCCGGCGTTCGCCGGGATGACCGGTTTTTGGGGCCTATCATCCTCGCATGATTCGCGTGCTCCTCGTCGACGACGATCCCGAACTGCGCACCCTGGTCAGCGACTACCTGTCCCGCTACCGCATGCAGGTCACCACCGTGTCCGACGGCGCCGGCCTGCGCCGTGCGCTGGCCGCCGCGGGTTCGCCCCCGGCGTTCGACGTGCTGCTGCTCGACCTGATGCTGCCCGACGCCAACGGCCTCGACCTCTGCCGCTTCGTGCGCCAGACCTCGGCGCTGCCCATCGTGATGCTCACCGCCCAGGGCGATCCGGCCAGCCGCGTCGTGGGCCTCGAGCTCGGCGCCGACGACTACCTGCCCAAGCCCTTCGAGCCGCGCGAGCTCGTCGCCCGCATCAACGCCGTGCTGCGGCGCACGGGCGGCACCGCGGCCGCCGCGCCGGCCGCCGAGGCCGCGGTGCTGCGCTTCAACGGCTGGACCTTCGACCGCGTGCGCCGACAGCTGACCTCGCCCGACCAGGTGGTGCTCGCGCTGTCGTCGGCCGAGTTCCGCCTGCTCTCGGCCTTCGTCGACCACCCGCGCCGCGTGCTGAGCCGCGAGCGCCTGCTGGAACTCACCCGCACGCCGGGCGCGGACACCACCGACCGCGCGATCGACCTCGCCATCTCGCGCCTGCGGCAGAAGCTCGCCGACCCGTCGCTGATCCGCACGGTGCGCGGCGAAGGCTATGCCTTCGAGATCGACCCGCCCGCGGCATGACATGAAGCGCTGGTTCGGCGACACCCTGTTCAAGCGCCTCTTCGTGCTGATGTGGGTGGCGCTCGTGGCGAGCCACCTGCTCGGCTACACCGCGGCCCACCAGGGCACACCGGCCGGCGCACGCGGCCCGGGCATGCCACCGCCGATGCCGTCGCTGCCACCGATGGGCGGACCGCCGCATCCCGGGCCGGCGCCCGGCATGGACCGAGGCCCACCGCCACAAGGCCCCCAAGGCCCGCGCCCGTCGCCCACGCTGTGGCTCGACTACCTCGTGCGCGTGCTCGCCATCGCCGCGTTCGCCGCCTGGGGCGCGCGCTGGCTGTCGGCGCCCATCCGCAGGCTCGGCACCGCGTCGCGGCAACTCGCCGAATCGCTGCGGCTCGGGCGCCCGCCGGCGCCGCTCGACGAGACCCGTGGCACGGTCGAGGTCCGCGAGACGGCCCACGTCTTCAACACGATGGCCACGCAGCTCCAGGACCAGTTCGCGGCCCAGCAGCTGCTGATGGCCGCGATCTCGCACGACCTGCGCACGCCGCTCGCGCGCCTGCGGCTGCGGGTCGAGCAGATGCCGCCGGGGGAGCTCGCCGACCGCTGCGTCGCCGACATCCGCGAGATGGACACGCTGGTCGACGGCGCGCTGTCGCTGCTGCGCGAGCAGCACGACCCGTCGGCGCGCACCCGCGTCGACCTCGCGTCGCTGCTGCAGGCCCTGGCCGACGACGAGGCCGACCAGGGGCACGCCGTGACCTTCGAGGGCGGGCCCGCGGTGGTCGAGGGCCAGCCGGCCGCGCTGAAGCGGCTGTTCGGCAACCTCGTGGGCAACGCGGTGCGCCACGGCGGCTCGGCCGACGTGCGGCTCGCGGTGACCGGACGCGAGGTGCGGGTCACCGTCGACGACCACGGCCCGGGCATCCCGGCCGACCGGCTCGACGCCGTGTTCCACCCGTTCTACCGGCTCGACACGCCGGGCGCGGCCCCGGGCGCCGGGCTCGGCCTGCACATCGCACGCGACCTCGCACGCCAGCACGGCGGCACCGTCGCGCTGGCGAATCGCCCGGAGGGCGGGCTGCGGGCCACCGTGACGCTGCCCCTCGCGGCCGATGCAACCTTGTCCGCGAAGACACAAACCAGCGAAACGCAGGACACAGCCGATCCGCACACTGGCGCCGTCTGAAACACGGAGGCGGCGAGATGCCCAACGAATCCCACGACCACGGCCTGTCCCATGACCTGAACACGCTGGCCGGGCCGTTCGCACGGCGCCGCGCCCTGCTGTGGCTCGCCGGCGCGACCGCCCTGCCCCTCTTCGCGTGCGGCGGTGGCAGCGACGACGAGACCGGCAGCACCACCACGGGTTCGTCGTCCGGCGGTTCCACCGGCTCCACCGGCAGCGGCTCGTCGTCCAGCGGCACCTGCTCGGTGATCCCCGAGGAGACGGCCGGCCCCTACCCCGGCGACGGCTCCAACACGAACGGCAGCGGCATCGCCAACGCGCTCGCGCTGTCGGGCATCGTGCGCAGCGACATCCGCCCGAGCTTCGCGGGCGCCACCGGCGTCGCCGCGGGTGTGCCGCTCATCGTGAACCTGCGCCTCGTCAACACGAACAGCAGCTGCGCCGACCTGTCGGGCTACGCGATCTACCTGTGGCACTGCGACCGCGAGGGCCGCTACTCGATGTACTCGACGGGCGTGACCGCCGAGAACTACCTGCGCGGCGTGCAGGCCACCGACAGTTCCGGCGAGGCCACGTTCACGACGATCTTCCCCGGCTGCTACTCGGGCCGCATGCCCCACATCCACTTCGAGGTGTACCGCAGCACGTCGACGGCCACGAGTTCGGTCAACAAGCTGCGCACGTCGCAGCTCGCGTTCCCGGACGAGGTGTGCGACGCCGTCTACGCCACCAACGGCTACGCGGCGAGCGTCTCCAACTACGCCCGCATCACCTTCGCCACCGACAACGTGTTCAGCGACGGCGTGACGCTGCAGACGGCCGAGGTGTCGGGCAGCGTGGAGACGGGCTACATCGCGGTGCTCACCGTGGGCATCGCGGTCTGACCCGTATCATGGGGGCATGAGCCCCCTGCACACCATTCCCCGCCGCACCAAGAAACTGCCGCCGCTGCGAGTCGGCGTCGGTGGCCCCGTCGGTTCCGGCAAGACCACCCTCGTCGAGATGCTGTGCAAGACCATGCGCACGCAGTACGACCTCGTGGTGGTCACGAACGACATCTACACGAAGGAAGACCAGCGCCTGCTCACCGTTGCCGGCGCGCTGGAGGCCGAGCGCATCGTCGGTGTGGAGACGGGCGGCTGCCCGCACACCGCGATCCGCGAGGACGCCTCCATCAATCTCGAGGCGGTGGACCGCATGCTCGAGAAGTTCCCCGATGCCGACATCGTGTTCATCGAGTCCGGCGGCGACAACCTCGCGGCCACGTTCAGCCCCGAGCTGAGCGACCTGACGATCTACGTGATCGACGTGGCGGCCGGCGAGAAGATCCCGCGCAAGGGCGGTCCCGGCATCACCAAGAGCGACCTCTTCGTCATCAACAAGACCGACCTGGCGCCCTACGTGGGTGCCGACCTGGACGTGATGGCGGCCGACACCACGCGCATGCGCACCAATGCGCAGGGGTTGAAGCCGTTCGTGATGACGAACCTGAAGACGCACGCCGGGCTGGCCGACGTGATCGCGTTCATCGAGAAGAAGGGGCTGCTGAAGTAAGCAGCGCGCCTCGACCTCGAGAAGCGCCGTCACCCCGGCGAACGCCGGGATGACGTGCTGCGTCAGCGGATCGAGCCCACGCTGCGCAGCGCCTTCACCGCCCCCGCCCCCACCGACGCCCCGAAGCGCTTGGCCAGCCGCTCGGCCACGTTTTCCTTCGGGGTGTAGTCGATGATCTCGGCGGCCTGCACCACCTCGCGAGCCACGTAGTCGAGGCTGCCCAGGTGGTCGGCCAGGCCCATCGCGATGGCCTGTTCGCCGTTCCAGTACAGGCCCGAGAACGTGTCCGGGCCCACCTTCAGGCGCGGGCCGCGGCCCTGCTTCACCACGTCGATGAACTGCTGGTGGATCTGGTCGAGCATCACCTGCGTGTAGGCGCGCTGCTTCTCGGTCATGGGCGAGAACGGGTCGCCGATGCCCTTGTTCTCGCCGGCCGTCAGCAGGCGGCGTTCGACGCCGAGCTTCTCCATCGTGCCGGTGAAGCCGAAGCCGTCCATCAGCACGCCGATGGAGCCGACGATGCTCGCCTTGTCGGTATAGATCTCGTCGGCGGCGACCGCGATGTAGTACGCGCCGGAGGCACAGGCCTCCTCGATCACGGCATACACCTTCTTCTTGTGCAGGGCCTTCAGGCGCTGGATCTCGTCGTTGATCAGGCCGGCCTGCACCGGGCTGCCACCCGGCGAGTTGAAGCGCAGCACCACGGCCTGCGCGCCCTCGTCCTCGAACGCGGCCCGCAGCGCGGCCACGACGTTCTCGGCGCTGGCCTCGCCGTCGGGCGAGATCTCGCCGCGCACCTCGACCAGGGCCGTGTGCGGGCCGCTGGGGGCCGACGTGGTGTTGCGCGCGGCGAAGGAGGCCCACACGACCAGCGCGATCAGCAGCAGCCACGACAGGCGGAAGAACACGCGCCAGCGGCGTTCGCTGCGGCGGTCCTTCAGGTAGTCGCGGGCGAACTGCTCCAGCGCGCCGGCCCAGGCGGGCGGCGGGGCCACGGCGGGCGCGGCCGGCGCGGCGAAGGAGGTCGGCGGGGTCGCCGGGGTGGTGATCTCGTCTTGCGGATTCATGGGGATCTTTCAGCTGCCCGCCGCGGAGGGTGCGCCGGGCTCGTCGAACACCACGGGACGGGTGTCCCGGGAAGGATACCAATACACGCCACCGTCGCGCTCCTCGACCTTGAGCGCGGTCAGGCTTCCGCGCCCGCACGGGCCCCCGGCGCAGCGGCCGGTGCGGGGCTCGTACTCGGCGCCGTGGATCGAGCAGACGATGAACTCGCGGTCCTGGTCGAGGAACTCGCCCTCCTGCCAGTCCATCTCCGCGGGCACGTGCACGCAGCGGTTCAGGTAGGCCACCACTTTGCCGTCGAAGCGCAGCGCGAAGGCCCGTGCGGGCTGGCGCCACTGCAGCACGTCGAACACAAAGGCCTTTCCCCGGTCGGCCAGGTCGGCCCCGGGGCACAGGTACACGGCTTCGTCGCCGGTATCAGGCATGTTCGGCGAGCCAGGCATTCAGGTCGGCGACCGAGTGCGCCACGTGCAGCGTGGGGTAGGCGTCGAAGGCGGCCGGCTCGTGGGCGCCGTAGCTGACGCCGATGGCGGCGGTGCCGGCGTTCTGGGCCATCAGCAGGTCGTGGGTGGTGTCGCCGATCATCAGCGTGCGCCCGGGCTCCACGCCGAAGTGGTCCATCAGCTCGAGCAGCATCTGCGGGTGCGGCTTGGACGCGGTTTCATCGGCCGTGCGGCTGCCGTCGAAGACGCCGCGCAGCTCGACGGTCTCGAGCGCCTCGTCGAGCCCCCGGCGCGACTTTCCCGTGGCCACGGTGAGCCAGTGCCCGCGCGCCTTGAGCGCCTGCAGCATGGCCACCGTGCCCTGGAACAGCACGATCTCGTGCTGGCGGGCGAAGTAGTGCTTGCGGTAGCGGTCGCCCAGCTCCGGGTAGCGCTCGCGGGGCAGGCCGGGCGCGGCGTGCTGCAGGGCCTCGACGAGGCCCATGCCGATCACGTAGCTCGCGTCGCGGTCGCTCGGCACCGGCACGCCGAGGTCGGCGCAGGCGGACTGGATGCACCGCGCGATCAGGGCGGTGGAGTCGAACAGGGTGCCGTCCCAGTCGAAGGCGATGAGATCGAACCGGCGGGGTCGTGTCATTTGGAGAGCGCTTCCACGAGTTTCTGGCATTCAGGGGGCAAGGGTGCCGCCAGTTCGATCGTCTCGCCCGTGGAGGGGTGATCGAAACGGAGGCGGCGGGCGTGCAGGAACATGCGGTCGAACCGGTGGCCCTTGACCGCGTCGCCCTTGCCCAGCGCCTTGTTGATGGCGAAGTCGCCGTATTTCTCGTCGCCCGCGATCGGGTGGCCCTCGTGGGCGAGGTGCACGCGGATCTGGTGGGTGCGGCCGGTCTTGATGGTCACGTCGAGCAGCGCGAAGTCCGTGAACTGCGTCACGACCTTGACGAGCGTGATGGACCGGCGACCGTCGTCGTGGTCGGCGTCCACCGTGCGCACGCGGCGTTCGCCCTCGGCCGTCAGGAACTTGTGCAGCGGCACGTCGATCACCTTGCGGGACACCGGCCAGGTGCCGTTGACGAGCGCGGCGTACGTCTTGCCGGTCTCGCGGCTGCGGAACTGCTCCTGCAGGGCGACGAGGGCCGACCGCCGCTTGGCGATCAGCAGCAGGCCGGAGGTTTCCTTGTCGAGCCGGTGCACGAGTTCCAGGAACTTCGCCTGCGGGCGGGCCCGGCGCAGCTGCTCGATCACGCCGGAGCTGACCCCGCTGCCGCCGTGCACGGCCACGCCGGCCGGCTTGTTCACGGCCATCAGGTGGTCGTCCTCGAAGACGATGGGGAATTCACGGGCGGGCGCCTTCGGGGCCTCGTCGCGCTCGGCCACCCGGACGGGCGGCACCCGCACCTGGTCGCCCAGGGCGAGCCGCGTGTCGGCCGACGCGCGGCCCTTGTTCACGCGCACCTCGCCCGAACGGATCACGCGGTAGACGTGTGTCTTGGGCACGCCCTTCAGCAGCTTCAGCAGGAAATTGTCGAGGCGCTGCCCCTCGGAACCCTCGTCCACCACGACGTTCAGCACGGCCGGGCGGGCGCTTGTGGGGGGCGCCGTTTTGGCCTCTATAATGCGATGCACCACGTTCACGTCGTAAGTGTTTGATTTTCCAGAGTTTAACGTCGCACCTGCGGCGTGACGCGGCGGCCGGCAGTATTCCGGCCACAAGGTGATGCAACGTGCCCGGCACGCGACAGGCCCTGTCCCCATGTGACAAGGCGGCGCGAGGCCCGGCATGGCAGAGAAACAAGAACGAACCCCTGCAAAAAGGTTTCCAAGGCGGTAGACGAAGAACCAGAGGCACAACGCCAAAAGGACAACGCCGAAAACATCGGCTGCGCCCCTCGGCAACATGGTCTCGATGTCTGCCGTCCGCGTCCAGTGAATGAAGCGGATGAAGTTCCCGGCCCCCACCCCTCCCTGCCCCGCGCGTCGTCGACGCGCGTGCAGCGCCGTGGATGGCCCCGAAGCTGCACCGATGCGGCCCGCTTCGCCTTCCACCACGCATGCGCCAACGCTGCCCGAGCGGCCGATCGACTGATCGGCATCCCACGTTCAGACAGTCCAGGGCGATTCCTTCCGGTTCAGCAACGTTTCTCGTGCATCGATCCGCCGCCCCCGATTGACCTCGGAGGCGGCATGTTGATGGATGCCATGGCCCGTTCCACGGGCGTGGCGAAGGAGTGCACATGAAACGCATGCTGATCAATGCGACGCAGGCCGAAGAACGCCGCCTGGCGATCGTCGACGGCCAGAAGCTGCTCGATTTCGAAACCGAGATCGAAGGCCGCGAGCAACGCAAGGGCAACATCTACAAGGCCGTCGTCACGCGCGTCGAGCCTTCGCTGGAAGCCTGTTTCGTCGACTACGGCGAAGACCGCCACGGCTTCCTGCCGTTCAAGGAAATCTCCCGCAACTACTTCCGCGACGGCGTGGACGTGCGCAACGCACGCATCCAGGACGCCATCAAGGAAGGCGACCAGCTGCTCGTGCAGGTCGAGAAGGAAGAGCGCGGCAACAAGGGCGCCGCCCTCACCACGTTCGTCTCGCTGGCCGGCCGCTACCTCGTGCTGATGCCGAACAACCCGCGTGGCGGTGGTGTGTCGCGCCGCATCGAGGGCGAGGACCGCGAGGAACTCAAGGAAAACCTCGACCAGCTCGAGTACCCGAAGGGCATGAGCCTGATCGCCCGCACCGCCGGCATCGGCCGCACCGCGGTCGAGCTGCAGTGGGACCTGAACTACATGCTCACGCTGTGGAAGGCCATCGACGGCGCGTCCCAGGCGGGCAAGGGCGCCTTCCTGATCTACCAGGAATCGTCGCTGGTCATCCGTGCCATCCGCGACTACTTCACCGCGGACGTCGGCGAGATCCTGATCGACACCGACGACATCTACGACCAGGCCCAGCAGTTCATGAGCCACGTGATGCCCGAGGCGGCATCCAAGGTCAAGCGCTACCGCGACGACGCGCCGCTGTTCAGCCGCTTCCAGATCGAACACCAGATCGAGACCGCGTTCTCGCGCACGGTGAACCTGCCCTCGGGCGGCGCCATCGTGATCGACCACACCGAAGCCCTCGTGTCGGTCGACGTCAACAGCGCCCGCTCCACCCGGGGCAGCGACATCGAGGAAACGGCCACCCGCACGAACCTCGAAGCCGCCGATGAAATCGCCCGCCAGATGCGCCTGCGCGACCTGGGCGGCCTGATCGTCGTCGACTTCATCGACATGGAAGAGTCGAAGAACCGCCGCGACGTGGAAAACCGCCTGCGCGACGCCCTTCGCCAGGACCGCGCCCGCGTGCAGTTCAGCTCCATCAGCAAGTTCGGCCTGCTCGAACTGAGCCGCCAGCGCCTGCGCCCCGCCCTCTCCGAAGGCAGCCACATCACCTGCCCGCGCTGCAACGGCACCGGCCACATCCGCGACACCGAATCCAGCGCGCTGCAGATCCTGCGCATGGTGCAGGAAGAGTCGATGAAGGAAAACACCGCCGCCGTGCACGTGCAGGTGCCGGTGGAAGTGACCTCGTTCCTGCTGAACGAGAAGCGCACCGAGATCGCCAAGATCGAGCTGAAGCAGCGCATCACCGTGCTGCTCGTGCCGAACAAGCACCTCGACACCCCGAACTACCGCCTCGAGCGCCTGCGCCACGACGACCCGCGCCTCGAGAACCTGCAGGTCAGCTACTCGATGATCGAGGAGCCGGACGACGAAGTCGGCATCACCCGCCGCGAGAAGTTCAAGGCCAAGCAGGAACCCGTGATCAAGGGCATCCTGCCCGACACGCCAGCCCCGGTGGCCGAGCCGAAGCCCGAACCCGCCCCCGCCCCGGTGGCCGCACCGGCGCCCGCCCCCGTGGCCGCGCCGGTGGCATCCGGCGGCTTCTTCGGCTTCCTGAAGAAGCTGTTCGGCGGCGGTGAGACGCCCGCCCCCGTGGTGGCCGCGCCCGTCGAGGCACCGGCGACCGAAACGAAGGAAAACCGCGGCGACCGCAAGGGCCGGGGCGAGCGCAACGGCCGTGGCGGCCGCGATGGCGGCAAGCGCGACGGTGAACGCGGTGAGCGCGGCGCCCGGGGTGAACGTGGCGAGCGCGGCGAAGGCCGTGGCGACCGCGCGGAACGCGGTGAGCGTGGTGACCGGGGCGAAGGCCGCGGCCGCCGTGGCGAACGCAGCGAAACGCCGGTGGAAGCCGGCGCCGAGACCGCACGTCCGCCGCGCGAGCGTGGCGAACGCGGTGAACGTGGCGAGCGTGGCCGTGGCCAGGAAGCCCGCGCCGAAGGCGCCCAGGGCGGCCGCGACGAAGCCCGCGCCGAACGTGGCGAGCGGGGTGAACGCGGCGAACGTGGCGAAGGCCGCCGCAACCGCCCGGAACGCGAAGCCCGTCCCAATGCCGTGACCGAAGGCGCCACCGACGAGGCCGTGCAGGCCCGCGCGTTCGTGGACACCGTGCCGGGTGGCGATACGCCGGAAGCCGGTGCCGAGACCGGTGAACGCACCGGCCGCCGCCGCAACCGCCGTGGCCGTGGTGGCCGCGACCGCGACGAGACCCGCGCCGCCGAAGGCGGTGAAGACGCCGCGGTGGACGGCACCACCGCCGTCGCCGGCCTCGTGCCGGTGGCTGCCGGCAGCGATGCCGAGCTGGCCCCGACCGATGCCGTGGACGCCTCGCCGGTCGATGCCGAAGGCAACCCCACGGGCGAGCCGCAGGAACGCGAAGGCCGTCGCCGCAACCGCGGCCGTGGCCGTGACCGCCAGCGCCGCGAGGACGCCGGCGCCGATGGCCAGCAGGCCCTGCTGGAAGCCACCGGTGACGTCGCTGCCGACCTGACCCGCGCCGTCGAACCCGTGGAAGCCGCTCAGGCCGCCCCGGTGGTCGCCGCCGCCCCGGTCGAGGCCCCGGCCCCGGCGCCTGCCGTGGAACCCGTCGTCGCCGAAGCCGCTCCGGTGGCCGAGGCCGTGGCGCCTGCACCCGCCCCGGTGCAAGCCCCGGCCCCCGCGCCGGTCGCCGCCCCGGTGGTGGCTGCTGCCGCACCGGCGCCGGCCACGTACCAGCTGCCCATCGGCGAGCTGCAGGCCGTGGCCGAGCAGCAGGGCCTGCAGTGGGTGAACTCGGACGCCGAGAAGATCCGCGCCGCGCAGATCGCCATCGCGAACGAGCCGAAGCCGGCCCACGTGCCGCGCGAGATCAAGCCGGTGGTGCTGCTGGACGAAGGTCCGCTGGTGCTCGTCGAGACCCGCAAGGACCTGTCGCAGGTTCGCCTGCCGTTCGAGACGAACTGATCGCCTGAACGGATCCGCAACGGCGCGCTTCGGCGCGCCGTTGTCGTTTCAGGGTTGGCGTCCGAAGGTCCGCTTCAGCGCGTTCCAGACGAAGGGCGGTGCCACGTTGCGGACGGCCTCGCGCAGCCGCTCCTTCGGCTTCCAGATCAGGAACTCCGTCGACTGCGGCGGCCGCGCAGCCGCGTCGGGTGGGATGCGGTTGCTGTAGTAGTACGAGGACAGCGAGCGGCGTGTCGTGCCTTCCGGCGTGGCGAGCGGCAAGGGGTGCCCGTGGAAGCTGGCCGGCCCGTGGCACAGCACGACCGAACGGTTGAACTCCGGCACGATGCTGCGCAGGCTGCGCTTCTGCTGCTTGTCCCACAGTTCCAGCGCACCACCCCAGCCAGGGTCCCAGCCCCTGTTCAGGTACGTCATCATCGACAACTCGTTCTGCAGTCCGTTGTGCAGGTGGCGGTCGAAGTCGCGGTGGATGCCGAAACGCCCGCCGGTGCGCGATTCGTGCAGGCCGCCGCCATGCAGGTGGGCGTCGGCGATCAGGTGGGGCACGTCCATCACGGTGGACAGGAAATCGACGAACCAACCGGCGTTGACGAGCTGGAAGTACAGCGTCGACGCCGGCCCGAGCGGCTGTTTCGGAGGCGAGCGGTAGATCTGCTGGTGGCGGCTCGCCCACTCGGTCCATTCGGGCGAAGCGAGCGTGGCGAACTCCTCGCCCGCGAGTTCCAGCAGGTCGGGGTTGAACCAGCCGTCGTCCACGAGGTGCGGAAACGGCGCGGCCGTGGCCACGCGTGCACGCAACTGCCCCACGTAGTCCGGGTCGAAGATCTTGGCATCGACCAGTTCACCGAGGGCGATGCGCCGCCCGCGGATGGTCACGTGGTCGCCCGGGTCGTGGTGCCGGAACGGATTGACGGGGACGGTCGGGCTGACGGTGATCACGATGGCGACTTCCGAAAGGGTGACTGCAGGCACGCCCCGTCTCGTGGACAAGGGCGCACACAGCCACGCTCTCGCAAGGATCAATCCATCCCCGTGAATCGGGGGGTCACGCGTCTCTCAGGGCAGGCGCTCGAGCGCGTGTTGGTAGGCCGGGTGGTGCATCAGCGCGTCCCACGTCAGCGGCGCCGACTGCGGCAGCAGCGCCACCCGGCGGGCCTCGCTGTCGGGGTCGGGGGTCCAGCCACCGTGGGCGAGCGACGCCGCGAGGCCGTCGAGCAGGTCGTCCACGGGACGGCCGTCGCCCTGGGACTGGTTGCACAGCAGCACCAGGTCGCACCCGGCGTTCAGCGCGACCTGCGCCGCGTCCGCATACGACACGAGCGTGCCGTCGATGCGGCGCGCGCCCTCCATGCTGAGGTCGTCGCTGAAGACCGCGCCGGTGAAGCCGAGTTGCAAACGAAGGATGTCTTTCAGCCAACGATCGGAAAATCCTGCCGGACGTTCGTCCACCTTCGGGTAGATCACGTGGGCGGGCATCACGCTCGTGAGGCTCGTGCTGAGCCATTCGTACGGGCGCGCGTCGTCGGCCAGGATGGCCTTCAGCGAGCGCTTGTCGACCGGCACCTCGGTGTGGCTGTCGGCCTTCACGAAGCCATGGCCGGGGAAGTGTTTGCCACAGTTGGCCATGCCGGACAGCAGCAGGCCGTGCATCAGGCTCTTGGCGAGCACGGTGGCCACGCGCGGGTCGCGGTGGAAGGCGCGGTCGCCGATGACACCGGACGCGCCGTGGTCGAGGTCGAGCACCGGTGTGAAGCTCAGGTCCACGCCGCAGGCGCGCAGCTCGGCGCCCAGCACATAGCCGGCAGCCGTGGCGGCGTCGGTGGCGGTCAGCGCCCCCGAGCCCGGGCCGCCGTTGCCGTCGGTGTGCCACAGCTCGCCCAGCACGCGCATGGGGGGCAGGTGGGTGAAGCCGTCGGTGCGGAAGCGCTGCACGCGGCCGCCTTCGTGGTCCACGCAGATCAGCACGTCGGGCCGGATCGACTTGATCTCGTGCGTCAGCTCGACGAGCTGGCGGCGGTCCGTCCAGTTGCGCGCGAAGAGGATCAGGCCGCCGGTGAGCGGGTGCGCGAGGCGGCGGCGGTCGTCGGCGTTGAGCGTGGTGCCGGCGATGTCGAGGACGACGGGAGCGTGCGGGGTCATGGACGGAGTTCCTTGGAGGGGTCGAGGGCTTCCACCACGACGAAGCTGGAAGCGTAGTCTTGTTCGTCGGTCACCGTGACGTGGGCCTTCAGGCCCCGTTCGGCGAACCACTCGGCGAGTGCACCGTGCAGCCGGATCTCGGGCTTGCCGCTGGGGGCGTTGAGGATCTCGCAGGAGCGCCAGGTCATCGGCATGTGCATGCCGAGGCCAATGGCCTTCGAGAAGGCCTCCTTGGCCGAGAAGCGGGTGGCGAGGTAGCTCAGGCCCCGGGCCTCGACACGGGCGCGGCGCGCGCGGAACACGAGGATCTCGTTGGGGCCCAGCACCTTCTCGGCGAAACGGTCGCCGCGGCGGGCCATCGACGCGGCGATGCGCCGGATGTCGCAGAGGTCGGTGCCGATGCCGTAGATCATGTGTTGCCCTCGCGCGTGCACTGCAGGTAGCGGCGCACGGTCTCGGCCATGCCGAACTCGAGGGCATCGCCCACCAGCGCGTGGCCGATCGACACTTCCTGCACGCCGGGCACGGCCTTCAGGAAGTCCGTCAGGTTGTCGAGGTTGAGGTCGTGGCCGGCGTTCACGCCGAGGCCCTCGCGCAGCGCGGCGCGGGCGGTTTCGGCGAACGCCGGCGTCACCTCGGCCAGCCGGCCTTCCGCATGGGCGCGGGCGTAGGTCTCGGTGTAGAGCTCGACGCGGTCGGCGCCCACCGCACGCACGGCGGGCATGGCCTCGGGCGTCGGGTCCATGAACAGGCTCACGCGCACGCCCAGCGCCTTCACCTCGGCGATCAGCGGGGCCAGGCGCGCGGCGTCCTCGGGGAAGCGCCAGCCGTGGTCGGACGTGGACTGCTCGACGCTGTCGGGCACGAAGGTGCACTGGTGCAGCGGCAGGCCGCGCGCGACCACCTCGCGCGCGAGGTCGACGAGGTTGTGGAACGGGTTGCCCTCGATGTTGAACTCCGCGCCGGGCCAGCCCTTCAGCAGCTCGGTGAGGTCGAAGACGTCGTGGGCGCGGATGTGGCGCTCGTCGGGCCGCGGGTGCACCGTGATGCCGTCGGCCCCGGCCTCGAGGCACAGCGTGGCCGCGCGCACGACGCTCGGGATGCCGAGCGAGCGCGTGTTGCGCAGCAGGGCCACCTTGTTGACGTTGACCGACAGCGCGGTGCCGGCGCGTTGCGAGTGGGAACCGGAGCCGCGGGACGTCAAGGGATTCATGGTTGGAGGGTTTCAGCCGAGGGATTGCACACCGATCATCACCTGCCGCGTGCGCAGCACGTTCGAGCCGAGATGATAGTGAAGCAGGGCCCGGAGTTGCGAACGCAGCGCGGGCAAGACCCTGCCGCAGGCCTGCTGGAGCGCGGGGACGCTGCCGTGCTCCAGCGCCGCCTGCACGCCCACGAGGTCGGTGCCGCTGATCGGCGTGTCCGACGGCCGGGCCGACACCAGGCCCACCTCGGGCAGCAGTGCGTAGCCGCCATCCAGCGCCACGGACTGCTGCGTGGCGGTGACCACGGTCAGGTCGGGCAGCAGGCCCAGGCGCAGTAGCAGCGTCAGCTCGAACGCCCGCAGCGCGGCCTGCACCACGCCGTCGTCGGTCGAGGCGAGCGAGGGCAGCGTGGCCGCGTAGGCGTCGAACAGTTCGGGATGGGGGTCCTGGCGCGCGAGCAGCTTCATCAGCAGCTCGTTCAGGTAGAAGCCGCTGAAGAGGGCTGCACCGGTCAGCATGGCCGACCCGCCGGCCCACTCGGCGCCGCGCAGCAGGCGCACCTCGCCGCCCGCCTCCACCGCATCGCCGGCCTCACCCGCCTTCGGCGGCTTGCCGAGGGTGACGAACAGGCGCTGGAACGGCAGCAGCACGGGGCGCAGTTGCGAGTACGGCCGCTTGGCGCCCTTGGCGATGACGGGCAGGCGGCCCGACTCGCGCGTGAAGACGTCGAGCACGAGGCTCGATTCGCTCCAGTCGTAGCGATGGAGCACGTAGGCGGCGAGGACGGAGGGGGCGCGCGCCTGGCGCACCGGGCGAGGGGCGGCCACGCTCAGCGGAGACTCATTCGTAGCCGTAGCTGCGCAGGTGTTCCTCGTTGTCGGCCCAGCCCGAACGGACCTTGACCCACAGCTCCAGGAAGACCTTGCAGTCCATCAGGCGCTCGAGCTCCTGGCGCGTCTCGGAACCGATGCGCTTGAGGCGTTCGCCGTCGTGGCCGATCACCATGCCCTTGTGGGCATCGCGCTCGACGATGATGGTGGCGGCGATGCGCCGGAGGTTGCCCTCTTCCTCGAACTTGTCGATCACGACGGTGGAGGTGTAGGGCAGTTCGTCGCCGGTCAGGCGGAAGAGCTTCTCGCGGATGAGTTCGCTGGCGAGGAAACGGTCCGTGCGGTCGGTGAGCGCGTCTTCCTCGTAGAACCAGGGCTGCTGCGGCAGGTAGGGCTTCACGATGCCCAGCAGGCGCTCGACGTCGGCCGCCTTCTTGGCCGACAGCGGCACGAACTCGGCGAACGCGTGGCGGTCCTGCATGCCCTTGAGCCAGGGCATCAGGTCGGCACGCCGCTGCACGGCGTCGAGCTTGTTGGCGATCAGGAACACCGGGCGGTCCTTCGGCATCAGCGCGAGCACCTTGGCGTCGTCCAGGCCGAAGCGGCCGGCTTCCACCAGGAACAGCACCACGTCGACGTCGTTCAGCACCCCGGTGACCGTGCGGTTCAGGTTGCGGTTGAGCGCGGCCGTGTGTTTGGTCTGGAAGCCGGGGGTGTCGACGAAGACGAACTGGGTGTCGTCGACCGTGCGGATGCCGGTGATGCGGTGCCGCGTGGTCTGCGCCTTGTCGGACGTGATGCTGACCTTCTGGCCGACCAGCGCGTTCAGCAGCGTGGACTTGCCGACGTTGGGGCGGCCGACGATGGCGACGAGGCCGCAGCGGGTGTCGCCGGGTTCGGCGTCGCCTTCGTCCTCGTGTTCGGGGGACAGGGATTCGGGATCCTGCGCCTCGGCGTTCTGCTCGGGCACATCGGGGTCTTGCTCGGGGTGGTTCATGCTCAGGAGCGCAGGGCGCTGCCGGGTTTGTCGCTCGCCTTCAGGGCCCGCAGCATGCGATTGGCGGCTTCCTGTTCGGCGTTTCGGCGGGACCGGCCTTCGCCGGTTTCGGTGAGGCCGAGCGCCGGGACGGCGCATTCGACCTCGAAGGTCTGGGCATGGGCCTGGCCACGGGTGCCCAGGATGCGGTAGGTGGGGACCGGCAGGCGACGGGCCTGCAGCCACTCCTGGAGTTCGGTCTTCGCGTCCTTCGCCCAGCCGTCGATCTCGGTGGTGGCGATGACTTCGCCGAACAGCAGCTTGACGAGGTTGCGGGCGGCGTCGAAGCCACCATCGACGAACGTGGCGCCGATGATGGCTTCCAGCGCGTCGGCGAGGATGGAGGGGCGCTGGGCGCCGCCGCCGCGGGCTTCGCCGTCGCTCAGGCGCAGCACGTCGGGCAGGCCGATCACGAGGGCCACGCGGTGCAGGCTGTCCTCGCGGACGAGGTGCGCACGCACCCGGGTCAGGTCGCCTTCGTCGGAGCCGCTGAACCGCTCGTACAGCAGGCCGCTGATGGCCAGGCTGAGCACCGCGTCGCCCAGGAACTCGAGCCGTTCGTTGTGGTCGGCGCCGAAGCTTCGGTGCGTGATGGCACGGCTCAGCAGTTCCGGCCGGGCGAACGTGTGTCCCAGACGTTGTTGGAGGGCTGTGAGGCGGTGGTCCACGGGTCGAAAAGGCGCGAATCAGCCGACAGCTTACTTCGACTTGCCTTCGTACTTCAGCAACAGGTATACCGGGCCCATCAACTCGATCTCCTTGTCGTAGGCGAACGAGATCACGAGCTTGTCGTTGACCTTGGTGACCGCGAGGTCGTTGCCGGTGATGGACTGGATCGAGTACTCGATGTCCTTCTGGCGTTCGAACGCGGCCCGGACCTCCGGCACGGTGGCCGGGCTCGACGACGCGATCTTCTCGACGGTGCGCTGGATCGTCAGGTACTCGTTGACCGTGGGCAGCACCTTCAGCCCGACCAGGGTGATGATGCCGATCAGGATGGCCCAGAACATCAGCCCGAACAAGGTCACGCCGCGTTGACCGCGGGGCGAACGAAACGGGAGGGTCATGGTCGGTGGCTCCTAGGGTGATGCTGACGAGAGCGAGGTCTGTGGATCGAACTCAGTTGAAAGAACCGAAGCGCTTGAAGTTGCCGAAGTTCATCCAGATGAAGAAGGCCTTGCCGACGATGTTCTCGTCGGGCACGAAGCCCCAGAACCGCGAGTCTTCCGAATAGTCGCGGTTGTCACCCATCATGAAGTAATGTCCCGCCGGCACCTTGCAGGTGATTCCCTCGGCACTGTAGCGGCAGTTTTCCTTGTAAGGGAAAGTGGCATGTGGCACGACGTAACTGGGGCGCTTCGGGTCGACCAGGATGCGGTGCTCCTTCTCGCCGAGCTTCTCGGAAAACTGCGCCCGGTAGCGCATGCCGTCGCCCGCCTGCGTGCCGTCCTCGTCGTAGAACTCGGGCAGCGTCTGGGTCGGCACGAGCTTGCCGTTCAGGTACAGCTTCTGGTTCAGGTACGCCACCTCGTCGCCGGGCACGCCCACCACACGCTTGATGTAGTCGATGGTGGGGTTGGCCGGGTAGCGGAACACCATCACGTCGCCGCGCTGCGGCTCGTTCAGCGGGATGATCTTCTTGTTGATCACCGGCAGCCGGATGCCGTAGTGGTACTTGTTGACGAGGATGAGGTCGCCGATCAGCAGCGTGGGCACCATGGACGCCGACGGGATCTTGAAGGGCTCGAACAGGAACGAGCGCAGCAGGAACACCACCAGGATCACCGGGAACAGCCCGGCGGTCCAGTCGAGCCACCAGGGCTGGGCGAGCAGCGCCTCGCGGGCCGACGAGATGTCGCCGTCGACCTTCGCGATGCCCTTGTCGGCCAGCTGCTGCCGGCGGGCGGCGTCCTGGGCCTCGAGGTTCCGCGCGGCGGCCTGGCGGGCGGGCGCGAAACGGAAGCGTTCGGCCAGCCAGTACACCAGCGTGACGACCGTCAGGATGAACAGGAGGAAGGAGAAGTTGCCGGGCCACTTCCCGAGGTACCAGCCCCCCAGGAACACCACGAGGCAGCCATACAGAACACCAGTCAGAGCACCCATCAATCTTCCACTTGGAGGATGGCCAGGAACGCTTCCTGCGGCACCTCGACGGAGCCGATCTGCTTCATGCGCTTCTTGCCGGCCTTTTGTTTTTCGAGGAGCTTGCGCTTGCGGGTGATGTCGCCCCCGTAGCACTTCGCGATCACGTTCTTTCTCAGGGCCTTGATTGTCTCACGGGCGATGATGTTGGCCCCGATGGCCGCCTGGATGGCGACGTCGAACTGCTGGCGCGAGATCAGTTCGCGCATCTTGGCGACGACGGCCCGCGAGCGGAACTGACTCTGGCTGCGGTGCACGATGATCGACAGCGCGTCGACCCGGTCGCCGTTCAGCATGATGTCGACCTTCACGACGTCGGCGGCGCGGTACTCCTTGAACTCGTAGTCCATGGACGCGTAGCCCCGCGACACGCTCTTGAGCTTGTCGAAGAAGTCGAGCACGATCTCGGCGAGCGGCATCTCGTAGGTGAGCATCACCTGGCGGCCGTGGTACGCCATGTTCATCTGCACGCCACGCTTCTGGTTCGCGAGCGTCATGACCGGCCCCACGTAGTCCTGGGGCATGTACAGGTGCACCGTGACGATGGGCTCGCGGATCTCGGCGATGCGGCCCAGGTCGGGCATCTTCGACGGGTTCTCGACCTGGATGACTTCCTTGTTGCCCAGCTCGACCTCGTAGACGACGGACGGGGCGGTGGTGATCAGGTCCTGGTCGAACTCGCGCTCCAGGCGCTCCTGCACGATCTCCATGTGCAGCAGGCCGAGGAAGCCGCAGCGGAAGCCGAAGCCGAGCGCCTGCGACACCTCCGGCTCGTAGCGCAGCGACGAGTCGTTGAGCTTGAGCTTCTCGAGCGCGTCGCGCAACTGGTCGTACTCGCTGGCTTCCGTCGGGTACAGGCCGGCGAACACCTGCGGCTGGATCTCCTTGAAACCGGGCAGCGCCTCGGCCGCGGGGCCCAGGTTGTTCGGCAGCTTCTTTTCCATCGTGAGCGTGTCGCCCACTTTGGCCGCCTGCAGTTCCTTGATGCCGGCGATCACGAAGCCCACCTCGCCCGCCTTCAGCGCGTCGCGGGAGACCGACTTCGGCGTGAACACGCCCAGCTGTTCGGCCGCGTAGGCCGCGCCGGACGCCATCATCTTGAAGCGTTCACCCCGCTTGAGCTGGCCGTCGACCACACGCACCAGCATCACGACGCCGACGTAGTTGTCGAACCAGGAGTCGATGATCATGGCGCGCAGCGGCGCGTCGGGCACGCCCTTCGGAGGCGGCATGCGGGTGATCACGGCCTCGAGGATGTCGTCGATGCCCATGCCCGTCTTGGCGCTGCACGGGATGGCGTTCTCGGCGTCGATGCCGATGACGTCCTCGATCTCTTCCTTCGCGCGCTCGGGATCGGCCTGCGGCAGGTCCATCTTGTTGAGCACGGGGATGACCTCGACGCCGAGGTCGAGCGCCGTGTAGCAGTTCGCCACCGTCTGCGCCTCGACGCCCTGGCTGGCGTCGACCACCAGCAGCGCGCCCTCGCAGGCCGACAGCGAGCGGCTCACCTCATACGAGAAGTCGACGTGCCCGGGGGTGTCGATCAGGTTGAGCTGGTAGGTCTTGCCGTCGCGCGCCACGTATTCGAGTGCGGCCGTCTGCGCCTTGATGGTGATGCCGCGTTCGCGCTCGATGTCCATCGAGTCGAGGACCTGCGCTTCCATCTCGCGATCGCTCAGGCCCCCGCAGCGGTGGATGAGGCGGTCGGCCAGCGTCGACTTGCCGTGGTCGATGTGGGCAATGATGGAGAAGTTTCGGATGTGATCCATGAGGAGCGGCGACCGGTTCGTGGCGGGTGGAGTCGCATCAGCGTGTTGCTGCGCGAGGGCACACGATCAAGGTGCGAAGAGAGGGCAGATGCCCGTGCGTTGAATAAAAAAAAGGCACGTCGAAGCTTTGACGCGCCTTCCAACAAAACGTATGGCAACTGCTTGTTGGGGTTTCATTGTAGCCAAAAGCACCCCGCTGAAAACCGCGCCATTGCTTGATTGTGCGTCGTTGCAAGTCACCAACAGCAAAATCCGTCCACAGTTTATCCACAATTGCTTGTGGGTAGCCTGGGGATAGTTGACGGGTCTGCGACTCCTTGCATCGGCCAGCAGTAAATGCCTGGCCGGGCGCTTCAATTGTATCGGATTGGCGGCTGAATTCCGGGCCGCTCAGTTCGGGTTAGTCACCGCAAACTTTCATGATGCGGGAATCGACGGCCGATGGCCCGCCGACTTTTTTTTGTGACGACCCTGACCCCATTTCGTCTCGTGGCAAATCCGGGTAAAGCAGTCGGGTGCATGCCCTCACGGGTTCGGAGGGCATGCGCCGCGACATGCCGGCGTCACTTCGAGGGCGGGATGCGCACGTACTGCGCCCACTCGTTGCGCAGCAGCGTGACCGACAGCGGCTTGGCCTTGTCCGACTTCCCGACCACGGCCTCGAACTGCTTCAGGTCACCGAGTTCGGTGTCGCCGACCGCGAGGATCACGTCGCCCGCGCGCACGCCCACGGCCTCGGCGCCTCCGCTGACCGACACCACCTTCACGCCACCGGCCACCCGCGCGGACTGCCGCTCGGTGTCGCTCAGGCCCGAGACCACGAGGCCCCACGCACGCGCGGCCTGCGAGCCCTTCGACTCCGGCGGCTCGGCGCGTTCGGCCGGTGCGGCGGCCTGCTGCGCGGGCATCTCGGCGAGCGTCGCCTTGATCTCGAGCGCCTTCCCGCGGCGGTTGATCTGCAGCACGATGGGCGTGCCCGGCTTGATCACGCCGAGCGCGCGGCGCAGCTCGACCGGGCCGTCAATGGGCTTGCCGTTGAGCGCGAGCACGATGTCGCCCAGGCGCAGCCCCGCCTTCTCGGCCGGACCGCCCTTGACCACCTGGCTCACGAACGCGCCGCGGTTCTTCGTCTTGCTCAGGCCGTACTCCTCGGCGGCCTCGCGCGGCACCTCGGTGGGCAGGATGCCCAGGTAGCCGCGCACGACACGCCCGCCCGCCTTCAGCTGGTCGGCGATGCGCATGGCCTCGTCGATCGGGATGGCGAACGAGATGCCCACGTAGCTGCCCACGGGGCTGTAGATCTGCGAGTTCACGCCCACCGCCTCGCCGCGGATGTTGAGCAGCGGGCCGCCCGAGTTGCCGGGGTTCACGGCCACGTCGGTCTGGATCAGCGCGACCTCGGAACCGGTCTCGCGCGACTTGGCGCTGACGATGCCGGCGGTGACCGTGTTGTCGAAGCCGAACGGCGAGCCGATGGCCACGACCCACTCGCCCACCCGCAGGCGGCTCACGTCGCCGATGCGCAGCACCGGCAGGCCGGTGGCGTCGATCTTCACGAGCGCGACGTCGGTGCGTTCATCGGAGCCGACGATCTTGGCCTTGAACTCGCGCTTGTCGGTCATGGTCACGTAGACCTCCGACGCGCCGGCGATCACGTGCGCGTTGGTCATCACGTAGCCGTCGGCGCTCAGGATGAAGCCGGAGCCTTCGCCACGAGGCACCTCGTCGCTCTGCTGCAGCGACGGCGCGCGGCGGCGGAACGGCAGGCGCGCCCCGTCGGCGCTGCGCTCGGTGGTGCGGATGTTCACGACGGCCGGGCCGACCTTGTCGACCAGGTCCGCGAAATCGGGCAGCTCGCGCGCCTGCGCCTGGGCGCCGGACGGCAGCATCAGGGCCGACAGGCCGAGCACGGCCCCGCTGGCCAGCAGCAGGAGGCCGCGGCGCATCGAGGCGAGGCCGGTCGACACCGAACCGGGGAAGGGGCTGGATGGCATGGATGAATCCTCGTGGCTCATGAAAACGAAACAACGGATCGAACGGACACGGCCGGGCGGTCACCCGCCCTCGCGCCTGCCATTCCGCCGCGATGTTGCCCGAATTCCCGCACCCGCCCGCGACCGGCGGGTTTACTTGCGGCGCTCGAGGGCTTCGGAGAACAGGCGCAGCGTCGGGGCCGGCACGTCGCCCATCAGCGTGACCCACCAGTCGGACTGGCGGTGCATCAGGGTCTGCGTGGCGCCGATGGCCGTGTTCATGGGGCGCGGATGGCGCTCGGGGTTGTACGGTTCGATGAAGATCGACACGGAGGTCAGCCCGTCGGTGAAGACGGCCTGCACGAGCTGGGGCTCGTGTCCCGCGACAGGCGACTGCGCCCGCAGCGGCCCGTCCACGGGCCGCTTCACGCAGCTGACGAGGCGGAAGCCCGGCACCTTCGTCTCGAGGTGCCATCCCTCGGCCTCGAGGGTGGTGGGCGCCGCGCTGGGCTGCAGCACCTTGTAGCCGTCGAGCTTGCGGATGGGCTGCAGCATCGCGTCCACGGACGGGTGCACGCCGATGGCCACGTCGGAGAACGCGGAGGACTCGAGCACGCCGCCGCGCTCGCCGAGCACCTCGGTGCGCAGCAGCAGGCCCGTGGCCGCGTCGGACCACAGGCGGTAGCCGTAGCGGTGAGCATCCTTCGGACGCAGCGAGAGCACGTTCGCCTCGCGGCCCGCGACCCGCTCCTGCCCGACGGCGCGCAGGTCGTAGTACTCGGCCACACGGTCACCACCGGCCTGCAGCAGGCCGGGGAAGGAGCTGAGCTGGTCGCGCTGCTCGACCATCGCGATGCGGCGCTGGGGCCACACGGTGTGCACCTGCTCGTTGTGGCGCACCACGTGGCGGGCCTGGCCGTCGAGGGCGTCGATGCGCTCGAACTGGTCCCGCCCTTCGCAGTAGTGGGTGATGCGCGAGCTGGCGATGGCGCCGCCGCTGCTGACGATCACGGTGCCCTGGTAGCTCCGCTTGTTCGCGGCTTCCTGGATGCGGTAGAGCCAGGCCTTGGCCTCGCGCTTTTCCACGAGCGCATCGCCGCTGTTGAGCGCGCTCTGCGCGTGCGCGAGGTGGGCGGGGAGCGCCGCCACCCAGAACAGGGTCAGCCAGGACAGTCGGAACCGCGCGGAAGGCGTCAGCATGAATCAGCGGCCCGCCGTCGCGGTGTTGTTGGTGATGGCGGCTGCATTGCGCAGGAAACCCGACGGCGCACCGGGGCCGGAACTGCCACCGAACTTCTTGTGGGCAGCGAGGTATTCGTCGAGGCGGGCGTCCCGGATCAGCTTGCCGTCGAGCACGATCTGCGGGCTGTCGGACGGGAGATCGAAGCCCGGCACGTTGCTCGCGCCGGGCGAGGCGGCCAGCGTGATGGACGGCGGGGTGGAACGGGCGCCGGCCATCAGGGTGCCGCCGGCATCGGCGCCAGCGGGCAGGCGGGTGACGACGAGCACGCTCGCCACCACCGCGAAGCCCGCCATCACGGCGGCGGGCGTGCGCCAGTTGCGCCAGACGGCGTGGCCGCCGGCCTGGGCGTTGGCCACCGCCGGCAGCGGATGGGGTTCGGCCACCTCGGCGGCGGGCTGGGGCGCGAGCACCACGGGCTCCTCGGCCAGCTTCGTGCGCAGCGCGGCCAGGAAGTCGAGGTCGCGGGCCGCCGGTGCGGCCAGGTCGTCGGAGCGCAGCACGTCGCCGATCAACTGGTACGTGTGCCACGTCTCTCGCGCGTCGGCGTCGTCGCGCCAGCGCGCGCACGCGCGGGCCACCTCGGAGGCACCGAGTTCACCATCCATGAGCGCCGACAGATCGTCCATCGGCGGCAGATTGCCTTCAGAGCGTTGCGACATCACCATCTCCAACCATCAAACCACACCCAGCGGCCACCCGGAGGCGACCCCCTTCATCTTTCGAGCCCATGACGGCCCCGGAGGGCGCCGTCACCAGCGCTCCCCTTCCCGCGTGTCGAGCAGCGGCCGCAACCGCTGCGCGATGGCCTCCCGCGCCCGGAAGATGCGCGAACGGACGGTGCCGATCGGGCAATCCATCAGTTCGGCGATCTCCTCGTAGCTCAGGCCCTCGATCTCGCGGAGCGTGATCGCCTGCCGGAGGTCGTCGGACAGCGCCTCGATCGCCGCGTTCACCGCGGCGGCGATCTCCTTGCTGGCCATGACTGCTTCGGGCGTCTCGCCGTCGGTTAGTTCATTCTCCACGCGGGAAGTTTCATCGTCGTCTTCCCGGGACGCGCGCGCGGATTCCGTCACGATCGGATCCCGCTTGAGGCCCACCAGGGCCTTCTTCGCGGTGTTCACCGCGATGCGGTAGAGCCAGGTGTAGAACTGGCTCTCGCCGCGGAACTGCGGAATGGCCCGGTAAGCGCGGATGAAGGTCTCCTGGGCGATGTCCGGCACCAGGTCGACGTCGCGCACCATGCGGCCGATCAGGCGCTCGATGCGGCGCTGGTACTTCACGACCAGCATCTCGAACGCCTTCACGTCGCCGCGCTTGACTCGCTCGATGAGGGGGGCGTCTGCGTCAGGGGTGCTCATACAGGCGCGATCAGAAGTCAGCGGCCGGCCGCAGGGCGGACGGAGCGGCGGAATGGAGCGAGCAGCGCAGCGAATGCCATGCCGACTCGTGCCCGGCGCGCTGCACCGGCAGCCACCGGGCGAACCGGGCGCCCTCGGGCAGGAAACGCAGCAGCAGGCCGCTGCCCGCGTCGAGCGCGACCGTCAGCGAACCGGGCCGGCCGTCGACGAACCAGGCTTGCGAATCCCAGCGGAGGTGGAACGGCGCAGGCGAGCGGCAGGCCCACGCCGCAGCGGCCAGCGCCAGCATGACCCAGGCCATTCCGAAAGGTTCCATCGAAAAGCGGGCCCACGCCCAGGCGGCAGCCGCCCCGACGGCGGCCACGGCCGCCATCAGGCACAGGCCGCGCCAGGCGCCGAAGCGGGACACGGAAAGGGAGACGGCCGGAGGCGCCTGCATGGCCCGCGCGCGGCGGTGCTTAGACGCGCTTGAAGACCAGGGTGCCGTTCGTGCCGCCGAAGCCGAAGTTGTTCTTCACGGCGTACTCGATCTTCATCTCCCGCGCGGTGTTCGCGCAGTAGTCCAGGTCGCACTCGGGGTCCTGGTTGAAGATGTTGATCGTGGGCGGGGCCACCTGGTGATGGAGGGCCAGCACGGTGAACACCGATTCGATGCCACCGGCGCCACCGAGCAGGTGGCCGGTCATCGATTTCGTGGAGCTCAGCACCATGCTCTTCGCATGGTCGCCGAACGCCAGCTTCACCGCGTTCGTTTCGTTGACGTCGCCGAGCGGCGTGGACGTGCCGTGGGCGTTCAGGTACTGGACCTGGTCGGCGTTGATGCCGGCGTTGCGCAGGGCCGCCTTCATCGAGCGCTTGGGGCCGTCGACGTTCGGGGCGGTCATGTGGAACGCATCGCCGCCCATGCCGAAGCCCGAGAGCTCGGCGTAGATCTTGGCGCCACGCTTCTTCGCGTGTTCGTACTCTTCGAGCACCAGCACGCCGGCGCCCTCGCCCAGCACGAAGCCGTCGCGGTCCTTGTCCCAGGGGCGCGAGGCCGTCTTGGGATCGTCGTTGCGGGTGGACAGCGCCCGGGCCGCGGCGAAGCCGCCCACGCCCAGCGGGGACACCGTGGATTCGGCGCCACCGGCGATCATCACGTCGGCGTCGCCGTACTCGATCAGGCGGCCGGCCTCACCGATGGAGTGCAGGCCGGTGGTGCAGGCCGTCACGATGGCGAGGTTCGGGCCCTGGAACCCGAACTTGATGGAGACGTGCCCGGAGATCATGTTGATGATCGAGGCGGGCACGAAGAAGGGGGACACGCGGCGCGGGCCGCGTGCCGTCAACTCGGCGTGGGTTTCCTCGATCATCGGCAGGCCGCCGATGCCCGAACCCACGATGCAGCCGATGCGCTCGGCTGCTTCCTCACTCAGCGCGTCGCCCGTGGGCAGACCCGCGTCCTGCACCGCCTGGATGGATGCCGCCAATCCGTAATGGATGAAGGTGTCCATGTGGCGGGCTTCCTTGGCCGGGAAGTAGTCCTCGACATTGAACCCCTTCACTTCGCCCGCGAAACGGCAGGCCAGGTTCGACGCATCGAACTTGGTGATGGAGTCAATGCCGGAACGCCCGGCCAGGATGTTGGCCCAGCCTTCGGCCACCGTGTTGCCCACGGGGCTGATGAGGCCGAGGCCAGTGACGACGACGCGACGACGGGTCATACGCTTGATGCAGTGATTGGAGGACGAGGCCCTCAGGCCTTCTGGTTCTTCAGCGCGTAGTCGATCGCGAGCTGGACGGTCGTGATCTTCTCCGCTTCTTCGTCGGGGATCTCGATGCCGAACTCGTCTTCCAGCGCCATCACCAGTTCCACGGTGTCGAGAGAGTCGGCGCCCAGGTCGGCCACGAAGGCCTTCTCGTTGGACACATCGGCCTCAGGCACGCCGAGTTGCTCGGCAATGATTTTCTTCACACGTGCTTCGATATCGCTCATGACTCCTCCAGGAGGGTTTGCTTGGACAGCCCGAGATTCTACGGCTTGTGAGGTGTCTGCTTCGAGACACCCCCAGGACGTGCCGGTCGGGCTTGAAAACCGGATGAAACGGACGCCATTCCGGCGCCCGGGTTCAATTCATGTACATGCCACCGTTGACATGCAGTTCGCTGCCGGTGATGTAGCCGGCCTGCGGGGAAGCGAGGAACGCCACCGCGTGGGCGATGTCCTGGGCCGAACCGAGCCGGCCGAGGGGGATCTGCCCGAGCAGGGAGGCGGTCTGCGCTTCCGACAATTCCTTGGTCATGTCCGTCTCGATGAACCCGGGGGCCACGCAATTGACGGTGATGCCGCGGCTGCCCAGTTCGCGGGCGAGCGAACGGGTCATGCCGGCGACACCCGCCTTGGCGGCCGCGTAGTTCGCCTGGCCGGCGTTCCCGCTGGCCCCGACGACGGACGTGATGTTGACGATGCGGCCGTAGCGCTGCTTCATCATCGGCTTGATGGCGGCGCGACTGGCGCGGAAGACGGCCTTCAGGTTGGTGTCGAGCACCGCGTCCCAGTCGTCGTCCTTCATGCGCATGGACAGCGTGTCGCGCGTGATGCCGGCGTTGTTCACCAGCACGTGCAGCGCGCCGAATTCCTTGACGATGCCGTCCACCGCGGCATCGAGGCCGGCGGCGTCGTTGACGTTCAGCACGATGCCGCGCGAGCCTTCGTGGCCCGCCAGGCCCTGCGTGATGGCCTGGGCGCCGGCTTCGGTCGTGGCCGTGCCGATCACCTTCAGGCCCCCCTTGGCCAGCGCGACCGCGATGGCGCGGCCGATGCCGCGCGACGCGCCCGTGACCAGGGCCACCTGCCCCACCACCGAAACTTCACTCATGACAGCATCCCCTTTGCTTCGGCCAGCGAGGCCGGATCGAACAGCGGCGCTCCGGTGGCGTCCGCCTCGATGCGCTTGACCATGCCGGCGAGCACCTTGCCCGGACCGCACTCGATGACGTGGAGGATGCCACGGGCGCGGATCGCCTGGACCGTCTCCACCCACCGCACCGGGCCGAAGGCCTGGCGGTAGAGGGCGTCGCGGATGGCGGCCGGGTCGGTCTGCATCGCCACGTCGATGTTGTTGATCACGGGAATCACGGGCGTTGTGATCGCGGTGGCGGCCAGACGTTCCTTCAACCGGTCGGCCGCGGGCTTCATCAGGCTCGAATGGAACGGGGCGGACACCGACAGCAGCAGCGCGCGCTTGGCACCCTTGGCCTTCAGCACCTCGCAGGCCTTCTCGACGGCCGCCTTGGTGCCGGCGATGACGATCTGCTTCGGGTCGTTGAAGTTCACGGCCTCGACCACTTCGCCCGCGGCGGCGGCGGCCTCCGCGCAACCGTCGCGCACGGCCTGGGCGTCGAGGCCGAGGATGGCGGCCATGCCGCCCGCGCCCACCGGCACGGCTTCCTGCATCGCCTGGGCGCGGAAGCGCACGAGCGGCAGCGCGTCGGCCAGCGTCAGCGCACCGGCGGCGACCAGCGCCGAGTACTCGCCGAGCGAGTGGCCGGCGACCACCGCGGGCTGCAAGCCGGTCTCGGCGAGCCACGCACGCAGGTTCGCCACCGCGGCCGTCAGCATGACGGGCTGGGTGTTGGTGGTGAGGTCGAGGGTTTCCTTCGGGCCCTGGGCGATCAGGGCGCCGATGTCCTCGCCGAGGGCCGACGAGGCTTCGGCGAGGGTGTCACGGACGGCCGGGTGGTCGCCCCACGCGTCGAGCATGCCGACGGTCTGGGAGCCCTGGCCGGGAAAAACGAATGCAAACGGAGTCATGCCAACACTTCCTGTTGTGTGTTCTGGGTCACGCACGCAGCGGGACGGGTTCAGCAGTGAGCGGACGCTACAGGTCCAGCAGCACCGCACCCCAGGTGAAACCGCCACCCACACCTTCGAGCATCACGGTGTCGCCCGGCTTGATGGTGCCGGCCCGCACCGCCACGTCGAGGGCGAGCGGAATGGAGGCGGCCGACGTGTTGCCGTGTTCGTCGACGGTGACCACCACCTTCTCGAGCGGCAGCTTCAGCTTCTTGGCCGTGCCGTGCATGATCCGGATGTTGGCCTGGTGCGGCACCAGCCAGTCGATGTCTTCCTGCGAACGGCCGGCCTTCTGCAGCACCGAGCGGGCCACGTCTTCCAGCACGCCCACGGCGAGCTTGAACACGGCCTGGCCGTCCATCTTGAGGAACGGATCGCCCAGCACCTGCCCGCCCGAGACGGTGCCCGGCGTGCAGAGGATGTCGGAGTGGCGGCCGTCGGCATGCAGCTCGGTGGCGAGGATGCCGGGGGTGTCGCTCGCCGACAGCACCACGGCGCCGGCGCCGTCGCCGAACAGCACGCAGGTGGTGCGGTCCTTGAAGTCGAGGATGCGCGAGAAGACCTCGGCGCCGATCACGAGCGCATGGCGCGCGGCGCCCGTGCGGATCATCGAATCGGCGACGGTCACCGCGTAGACGAAGCCCGAGCACACGGCCTGCACGTCGAACGCGGCACAGCCCACGATGCCCAGCTTGCGCTGGACGATGCAGGCGGTGGACGGGAACACCATGTCCGGCGTGGACGTGGCGACGATGATCAGGTCGATGTCGGCCGCGGTGATGCCGGCGGACTCGATGGCATGGCGCGCGGCTTCGACGGCGAGGTCGCTGCAGGGCACGTCGGCTTCGGCGAAGTGGCGGGCCTTGATGCCGGTGCGGGCGACGATCCATTCGTCGGACGTCTCGACACCGTCGGCGGCCAGTTGCTCGGCGAGCTGGGCGTTGCTCAGGCGCTTCGGCGGCAGGTAGCTGCCGGTGCCGGAAACGCGCGAATAGCGGGCAGAAGAAGATGAGGTCATGCAGCGAGGGCGTCGCCCGCGTCCGCGGGAGGCTCGGAGGAAGCGGCCGCGGCGGGCTGGCTCCGGAGCGTCTCGTGGATCTGGTCGTGCACCCGATCAAGCAAACGATTGCGGGCCGCATCATAAGCCCGATTCAAGGCCTGCTCGAACGAGAAGGCGTCGGCCGAACCGTGGCTCTTGAAGACGAGGCCCCGCAGGCCCAGCAGCGCGGCCCCGTTGTAGCGGCGGTGGTCGGCCCGGGCCTTGAAGGCCTTGAGCACCGGCATCGCGATGACGGCGAGGGCTTTCGTGAACAGGTTGCGGCTGAATTCCTGCTTGATGAGGCTGACGATCAGGCTCGCCATGCCTTCGGCGGACTTCAGCGTCACGTTGCCCACGAAGCCGTCGCAGACGACCACGTCGGTGGTGCCCTTGAAGATGTCGTTGCCTTCCACGTTGCCATGGAAGTTGATGTCGCCCCGCTCGCCGGCCGCGCGCAGCAGCTGGGCGGCGCGCTTGATGACCTCGCTGCCCTTGATGGCCTCCTCGCCGATGTTCAGCAGGCCCACCGTGGGCTCGGCCTTGCCTTCGACGGCGGAGACGAGCGCGCTGCCCATCACCGCGAACTGCAGCAGGTGCTCGGGCGTGGAGTCGACGTTGGCGCCCAGGTCGAGCACCGTGGTGAACCCGTCGCGGATGTTGGGCATCACCGTGGCGATGGCCGGGCGGTCGATGCCGTCCACCGTCTTGAGCAGGTAGCGGGCGACGGCCATCAGCGCGCCGGTGTTGCCGGCGGAGACGCAGACGTCGGCCGCGGCACGCACGCCTTCGGCACCCGGCTTGACCTGGCTCAGGGCCACGCGCAGCGACGAATCCTTCTTGCGGCGCAGCGCCACCTCGACCGGGTCGTCCATCTCGACCACCTCGGTGGCGGGCACGACGCGGCAGCGCGGCCACGACGCGGCCTCGGCCAGCGCATCGGCGCGTCCGACGAGGATCAGTTCCGCACGGGGATGCGCGGCCAGGAAGGCGCGGCAGGCCGGGAGGGTGACGGATGGGCCGTGGTCGCCGCCCATGCAGTCGATGGACAGGCGGACGGTGTCGAGGGCTGTCAGCGCAGGCGAAGTCATCGGGGTGCGAGCGAAGGCGAGCGGCGAATCATCGTCACGGAAACACACAAGCCCGGCGAGGCGGTTCAGCGCAGGCCGGGCAAGTGGTGGGGATCAATCAGTTTGCCCGATCGCAAGCGTCGTGGCTTGCGGCCGGACAAGGGCGACTGCCTTCAGGCGTCCGCCTTGGTCTTGAGGACCTTGCGCCCACGGTAGAAACCGTTCGGGCTGATGTGGTGACGCAGGTGCGCCTCGCCCGTGGTGGGCTCGATCGCGGTGCCCGGGGTGACCAGGGCATTGTGCGAACGGTGCATACCGCGCTTGGAAGGCGACTTCTTGTTTTGCTGAACGGCCATGAAAAGCTCCTTTGGTCTCCTGATCTCTTTCGCAGGAGCCAGGGGGTTTGTTGCACACCGCGGCAACCATGTCGGCCCGGAACACTCCGGAGATCCGCTGCACGCGTGTTGGAAAGCCCGAGATTCTAGCATGCCCGATCGGACCTGCGCGATTCCCGGATGCCAATGATTGATCAGTTGGGCAGGCCGCCGCGCTTGAGGGCGGCCAGCTTGGCGAACGGGTTCGGGGCCGCCTCCTCGGGGAGGTCGTCGGCCACCACCGGGATCGGGTCGGGGCAGACGTCGTGCCGCGGCACGATGGGCAGCTCGAGCAGCAGCTCGTCCTCCACCAGCTCCCGCGCATCGAGCGCGCGAGTGAGCGCCAACACGTCGTCCTCGCTGTCGGCGTCCAGGTCGGCCGCGGCGTCCTCGCCGTGGACGAACTGGAACGACCGCTCGGCAGCCAGCGCCTCGGTCATGGGTTTCAGGCAGCGCTGGCATTCCAGCTGCACGGTGGCGTGGGCGGCGGCATGCAGCCACACCTGCGATTCGCCGCCCTGGGCGGCACGCAGTTCACCGGTGAGGCGCCAGGTGACGGCCGGCGCGGAGGCCACGGTGCCGGGCAGCACGGATTCGGCGAGGCGCTCCAGCTCGGCGAGGGGCCACTCGCCCTCGAGGGCGCCACCGTCCTTGGCGAAGGCCGCGACGTCGAGGCGCAGCGGGTCGAATTCTCGGGATTTCATGCCCGGCATTTTAGATCCCGCCCTCGCGACGGGGTCGCCCCGACCGGCGGTGGGACAATCCCCCGATGCAATCTCCCCACCGACTGATCCTTGCATCCACGTCGCGCTACCGCCGTGAACTGCTCGAGCGGCTGCGCCTCCCGTTCGACGTGGAGGCCCCGGACGTCGACGAGACCCCCCTCCCCGGCGAACAACCCACCACCCTCGCCCGCCGCCTGGCCCGCGCCAAGGCCGCCGAGGTGGCCGCGCGCTTCCCCGGCGCCATCGTGATCGGCTCCGACCAGGTCGCCGACCTCGACGGGCTGCCCCTCGGAAAACCCGGCACCCGCGAGCGCGCCGTCGAGCAGCTCACGGCCATGCGCGGCCGCACGGTGCTGTTCCACACCGCCGTGGCGGTGCGCTGCGTGGCGAAGGCGGTCGACACGAACGAGCTCGCCTCCGTCACGGTGCGGTTCCGCGACCTGAGCGATGCCGACATCGGCCGCTACCTCGACCTCGAACAGCCCTACGACTGCGCCGGCAGCGCCAAGGCCGAGGCCCTGGGCATCACGCTGCTGTCGGCCATCGAGTCCGACGACCCCACGGCCCTGATCGGGCTGCCGCTGATCCGCACCTGCGCGCTGCTGCGCGAAGCCGGCCTCGACCCCCTGAATTCCTGATTTTTCCCACATGCCCTCCGGCCGCCTGATCCTCGTCCCCAACACCCTCGATTTCGGCGTCTCCACCGACGGCGACGTGCAGGACGTGCTGCCGCTCGGCGCACTGCGCACGGCCGCGCGGCTCACCCACTGGGTCGCCGAAAACGCCAAGACCACGCGAGCCTTCCTGAAGCGGGTGGACGCCATCGTGCCGCTCGCGCAGCCGCTGCAATCCCTGTCGATCGTCGAACTGCCCCGCCCGCAGAAAGGGGGCCGCGCGCCCGCGGCCGGCACGGACCTGAAGCCGCTGCTGCAGCCCGCCCTCGACGGGCACGACGTGGGACTCATCTCCGAGGCGGGCCTGCCGGCCATCGCCGACCCCGGGGCCGCGCTGGTGCAGGCGGCCCATGCGCTGGGCATCGCGGTGCTGCCGCTGTCGGGCCCCAGCTCGCTGCTGCTGGCGCTGGGCGCGAGCGGCCTCAACGGGCAGAGTTTCGCATTCGTGGGCTACCTGCCGGTGGACGCCGGCGAACGCACGGCGCGCATCCGCGACCTGGAGGCCCTGTCGAAGCGGGCCGGGCAGACCCAGCTGATGATCGAGACGCCGTACCGCAACGAGGCGCTGCTGGCCGCGCTGGTGAACGGGCTGAAGGGGGACACCTGGCTGTCGGTCAGCAGCGGGCTGACGCTGGCGTCGGGGTGGACCCGCACGGCGCGGGTCTCGGCGTGGAAGTCGGCACCGCGGCCGGTGCCGAACGACGTGCCGGCCGTGTTCGCGCTGCTGGCGAACTGACCGGGGGCCGACGGATCAGTCGGCCTTCTTGGCGCTGAACAGCGCCGCCACCTTGCGCTTGGGCTTGATGTTCGGCGACACGCGCCCGGTGGGCGCCGCGGCCTTCTGCTCCCACGCCGGCTCGGCGGCGCTGGACGGCTCGTAGGGCTTGTCGAAGAACGGGTCGCGCGGCGGAGCCTTCGGCGGTGCGTAGGCGCGGGCGGGTGCCGGGCCGTCGTCCCAGCCACGGCGCGAGCCGCGCTCGCTGCGGTCCGGACGGCCTTCGCGCGGCTCGAAGCGCGGGCGGCTCGTGTCGAGCTCCAGCGGCTCGAGCTCGAGCTTCTTCTTGATCAGCTTCTCGATGTCGCCCACGAGGCGGCTGTCGTCCTTCGTCACGAGCGTGATGGCCACGCCCGAGGCGCCGGCACGGCCCGTGCGGCCGATGCGGTGCACGTAGTCTTCCGCGTTGAACGGCACGTCGAAGTTGATCACGCACGGCAGGTCGGCGATGTCGAGGCCGCGGGCGGCCACGTCGGTGCAGACCAGCACGTCGGTCTCGCCCGCCTTGAACGACGCGAGCGCCTTGAGGCGCTCGTCCTGCGACTTGTCGCCGTGCAGCGCGTTGGTCTTGAGGCCGTCGCGCTCCAGCGACCGGGCGAGGCGCGCGCAGCCGAGCTTCGAGTTGACGAAGACGATGGCCTGCTTGATGCCGCGTTCGGCCAGCACCTTGACGACGGCCTGGCGCTTGTCGTCGGTGGAGACGCTGTAGAAGCGCTGCTCGACGGTGGACGCCGTGGCGTTCGGGCGGGCCACCTCGACCAGCACCGGGTTCTGCAGGTAGCTCTCGGCGAGCTTCTTGATCTCGCCCGAGAACGTGGCCGAGAACAGCAGCGTCTGGCGGGCCTTCGGCAAGTAGCTCAGGATGCGCTGCAGGTCGGGCAAGAAGCCGATGTCGAGCATGCGGTCGGCCTCGTCGAGCACCACGTACTCGACCTGGTTCAGCACGCAGTTCTTGGCCTCGATGTGGTCGAGCAGCCGGCCCGGCGTGGCGATCAGCACCTCGACGCCCTGCTTCAGCTCGAGCGTCTGGGGTTTCATGTCGACGCCGCCGAAGACCACGGCGACCCGCAGCTTGCTGTGCCTGGCGTACGCCTTGATGTTGTTGGCGACCTGGTCGGCCAGCTCCCGCGTGGGCGCGAGCACCAGCGCGCGCACCGGGTGGCGGGCCGGGGAGACGCTGCTCGTCTCGTGCTTGAGCATCTTCTGCAGCAACGGCAGCGAGAACGCCGCCGTCTTGCCCGTGCCGGTCTGGGCGGCACCCATCACGTCGCGGCCTTCGAGCACCAGCGGGATGGCCTTCGCCTGGATGGGCGTGGCCATCGTGTACCCGGAGTCGGCGATGGCCTTCTGGAGCATGGGCGCCAGGGGCAGGGAGGAGAATTCCACCGCGGGCGGCGGGGCGGCCGCGTCAGTGCGGGAGGGATCCTGGGTTGTATCGGTCATCCCCGGATTATCCTCCCTCCGGCGAAACCCGCATGACCGTCACATCGCGGCCCCTAGAATCAGAGGATTCGCACTCCGTTCCCAGCCATGATTCTCGTCACAGGCGGCGCCGGCTTCATCGGCGCGAACTTCGTCCTCGACTGGGTGGCTTCCACCGAGGAACCCGTCGTCAACCTCGACGCCCTCACCTACGCCGGCAACCTCGAAAGCCTGGCCTCGCTGAAGGGGAATCCGCGCCATGTGTTCGTGCAGGGCGACATCACCGACCGCGCCCTGCTCGACCGCCTGCTCGCCGAACACCGCCCCCGCGCCATCGTGCACTTCGCCGCGGAAAGCCACGTGGACCGCAGCATCCACGGCCCGGGCGACTTCATCCGCACCAACGTCAACGGCACGTTCACGCTGCTGGAAGCCGCCCGCGCCCACTGGCTGTCCCTCGACGCCGACGCGAAGGCCGCATTCCGCTTCCACCACGTGAGCACCGACGAGGTCTACGGCTCGCTGTCGCCCACGGCCCCCGCGTTCACCGAAACCCATCCGTACGAGCCCAACAGCCCGTACTCGGCCAGCAAGGCCGCCAGCGACCACCTCGTGCGCGCCTGGTTCCACACCTACGGCATGCCGGTCGTCACCACGAACTGCAGCAACAACTACGGCCCGTACCACTTCCCCGAGAAGCTGATCCCGCTGATGATCGTCAACGCGCTGGCCGGCAAGCCGCTGCCCGTGTACGGCGACGGGCAGCAGGTGCGCGACTGGCTCTACGTGAAGGACCACTGCTCGGCCATCCGCGAGGTGCTCGCGCGCGGCACGCCCGGCGAGACCTACAACGTGGGCGGCTGGAACGAGAAGCCCAACCTCGAGATCGTGCACACCGTGTGCGCGCTGCTCGACGAGCTCCGCCCCGACCCGGCCGGCAGCTACGAGCGCCTGATCACCTTCGTCACCGACCGCCCGGGCCACGACCGCCGCTACGCCATCGACGCCCGCAAGCTCGAGCGCGAGCTGGGCTGGAAACCCGCCGAGACCTTCGAGACGGGCATCCGCAAGACGGTGCAGTGGTACCTCGAGAACGCGGCCTGGGTCGCCAACGTCCAGAGCGGCTCGTACCGCGACTGGGTGTCGAAGCAGTACGGCACCGCTCCCGTCATCCCGGCGAACGCCGGGACCCACTGACCGCCAAGATGAAAATCCTGTTGCTCGGCAAGAACGGCCAGGTCGGCTGGGAGCTGCAGCGGGCGCTGGCCCCGCTGGGCGAGGTGGTCGCGCTCGACCGCCGCACCACGCCGGCCGCCGACCTGTCCGACCCGGAATCGCTCGCCGCCATCGTGCGCGACGTCAGGCCCGACGCCATCGTCAACGCCGCGGCCCACACCGCGGTCGACAAGGCCGAAAACGAGGCCGCGCTCGCCCGCGCCGTCAACACCACCGCCCCGGCCGTGCTCGCTCGCGAGGCGGCGGCGCTGGGCGCCTGGCTCGTGCACTACAGCACCGACTACGTCTTCGACGGCAGCGGCACCGCGCCGTGGACCGAATCGGCGCCCGTGGCCCCGCTGAGCGTGTATGGCCAGACCAAGGCCGACGGCGAGGCCGCCATCCGCCTGAGCGGCTGCCGCCACCTCGTCTTCCGCACGAGCTGGGTGTACGCGGCGCGCGGCGGCAACTTCGCGAAGACGATGCTGCGCCTCGCGCGCGAACGCGACCGTCTGACCGTGGTAGCCGACCAGTTCGGCGCACCCACCGGGGCCGACCTCATCGCCGACGTCACCGCCCACGCGCTGCGCACCGCCCTGTCGCGCCCCGAGGTGTCCGGCACGTACCACCTGGTGGCCGCCGGCGAGACCAGCTGGCACGGCTACGCGCGGCACGTGATCGAACACGCCCGCGCGGCCGGCCAGGAGATCCGCGTGCCGGCCGACGCCATCGAGCCCGTGCCCACGAGCGCGTTCCCCACGCCGGCCCGCCGGCCCGCGAACTCGCGCCTCGACACCACGCGGCTGCGCAACACGTTCGGCCTGACCCTGCCCTCCTGGCAGTCGGGCGTCGACCGCCTCCTGGCCGAAGTCCTGAACCCTTGACGGGAAGATCACGATGAGCAACCGCAAAGGCATCATCCTCGCCGGCGGGTCGGGCACCCGCCTGCACCCCGCCACCCTCGCCATCAGCAAGCAGCTGCTGCCGGTGTACGACAAGCCCATGGTGTACTACCCGCTCAGCACGCTGATGCTGGCCGGCATCCGCGACATCCTGCTGATCAGCACCCCGCAGGACACCCCGCGCTTCGAGGCGCTGCTCGGCGACGGCGCCAAGTGGGGCCTGAACCTGAGCTACTGCGTGCAGCCTAGCCCGGACGGCCTGGCCCAGGCCTTCATCCTCGGCAAGGACTTCATCGGCGGCCACCCGAGCGCCCTCGTGCTCGGCGACAACATCTTCTACGGCCACGACCTGCAGCGCCAGCTGGAGTCGGCCACCGGCCGCGACAAGGGCGCCTCGGTGTTCGCGTATCACGTGCACGACCCGGAGCGCTACGGTGTCGTCGAGTTCGACCGCAACCGCCGGGCCCTGAGCATCGAGGAGAAGCCGAAGGTCCCCAAGAGCAACTACGCCGTGACGGGCCTCTATTTCTACGACGAACAGGTCTGCGACATCGCCGCCAGCATCCAGCCCTCGGCGCGCGGCGAACTCGAGATCACCGACGTCAACGCCCGCTACCTCGCCCAGCAGCAGCTGAACGTCGAGATCATGGGTCGGGGCTACGCCTGGCTCGACACCGGCACCCACGACAGCCTGATGGAAGCCGGCCAGTTCATCGCGACGCTCGAGAAGCGGCAGGGCCTCAAGGTGGCCTGCCCCGAGGAGATCGCCTACCGCTCCGGCTGGATCGGCGCGGCGCAGCTCGAGCAGCTCGCCCAGCCCATGATCAAGAACGGTTACGGGCAGTACCTGCTCAAGCTCCTGAAGGAACAGGTCTTCTGATGTTGATCACTCCCACCGCCCTGCCCGAGGTGCTGCTGATCGAGCCGAAGGTGTTCGGCGACGAGCGCGGCTTCTTCCTGGAGAGCTTCAGCCAGAAGACCTTCGACGCCGCCGTGGGCCGGCACGTCGAATTCGTGCAGGACAACCATTCCCGCTCGACGAGGGGCGTGCTGCGGGGCCTTCATTACCAGCTGCCGCCCCATGCGCAGGGCAAGCTCGTGCGGGCGGTGACCGGCGCGGTGTTCGACGTCGCCGTGGACCTGCGCCGCAGCAGCCCGGACTTCGGCAAGTGGGTGGGGTACGAACTGAGCGCCGAGAACAAGCGCATGCTGTGGATCCCGCCGGGCTTCGCGCACGGCTTCCTCGTGCTCAGCGACACGGCGGACTTCCTCTACAAGACGACCGACTACTACGCCCCGCAGTCCGAAGGGGCGGTGCGCTTCGACGACCCGGCGGTGGACATCGAGTGGCCGGCCGTGGACGTGCCATTGCAGCTGTCCGACAAGGACCGCGACGCCCCGGAACTCGCCCGGGCCACGACCTTCGCGTGACCCGGCGGCGGCCAGCCGCGGCGCGTCGCTTAGAATCCGCGGTTGCCTGGCAAGGCCTTTCCTTCCCCACATCCAGTTGGCAGACCGTGCCGGACGCGGCGTTGTTCACTGCCCATCTTCCGCGTGTTCGCTCAAATCAAAAAACTGCTCCTGGGCAACGGATTGGCACAAGGCCTGCAGCTGGGTTCGCTGCTGGTCCTGTCGAGGATCTACGCGCCGGCCGACTTCGGCCTGCTGGCCCAGGTGCAGTCGGTCGCGACCCTGCTGGCCATCGCGGCGACGCTCCAGCTGCACCTCGTCGTCCCACTGACTTCCGACGAGGCACAGGCCAGGGCCTGCGTGGTCTCGGTCGAGTTCATCTGCCTCGCCCTCCTGTGCCTCGCGGCCGTTCCCGCGCTCCTGCATGGCGCCCACCTGCCCTACGCGATCGTGCTGGCCGCCTGCATCGGACTGAGCAACACGTACAACGGGTACTTGGTGTACTCCGGCAGCTTCGGCCAGCTGTCGGCGTTCTACGTGGCCCGGGCCGTGATCGTGATCGCCTTCCAGCTGCTGCTGGCCGCGGCGCACGTGCCCCATGGCCTCGTGTGGGCCGCGATCGCGGGGGAACTGTGCGCGGCGCTCTACCTTCGCCAAGCCAAGGTGGGATTGAAGGGCCTGCCGGTCGTGAATCCCGCGGAAGCCTGGTCTCTCGCCCGGAAGTTCCGGGCCTTTTCGGTGTTCGGCACCCTGCAGGAGCTGACGTCGGCATCCGCGTTCTACGCCCCCCTCATCCTCTTCGCCACCACCTTCGGCAAGGACGTGGGAGGCCAGTACGCCATGACGAACCGGCTTGTCTGGGCACCCGTGGTGCTGGTCTCGGGGAGCCTGGCGCAAGTCCTCTATCATCGCCTCGGGAAAAATCCGCCCACCAGCATGAAGATCCTGCTTCCGCCCCGACAACTGCTGCTTTCCATCGGGGCCGTCTCCGCGCTCGCAGGATTGTCCTTCCTCCTCGAGCGGCCCACTCAATGGGCGCTCGGGCCCCAATGGGCGCTCGCGGGCGAGTTCGTCCCCCCCATGGTGATCAGCGGCTGCGCCTTCCTGATGTCCATCCCGTTCCGCGTGACCTGCCGTGTGCTCCACCTTCAGCGCCTGCAGCTGACCCTGGACGTGCTGCTGCTCGCCAGCATCTACGCCGTTTTCGCGAGCGGCGCCACCACGCCTCTCCAGACCATGTGGATCCTGGCCGCCCTCAGCGGCGCGCAAGCCGTGCTGCTGTCATTGATCGCCCGATTCGGCATGAACGAACAATCCGCCGAGGGCACATCCGTATGACCTTCATCTCACTGATCCGCCGCATTGGCAACGCGCTGCGCAATCGATACCTCATCCTGGTGGACCCGGCCCGCTTCGCGCGCTCGGTCGGCGTCAACCTGGGCCGAAACGTCCGCTTCTACGGCGCAAGCCCGGGAATGTTCGGCTCGGAGCCCTGGCTGATCACCCTCGGCGACAACGTGCACATCGTGTCGGGGTGCCACTTCGTGAACCACGACGGCGGTGTCCTGATCCTGCGCCATCGCTTCCCCGATCTCGAGATCACCAAGCCGATCAAGGTCGGCAGCAACGTCTACATCGGCTTGAACTGCACGATCATGCCTGGCGTGACCATAGGCGACAACGTGATCATCGGTGCGGGGTCGGTCGTCTCCAAGGACATTCCCCCCAATTCGGTGGCCGCGGGTGTCCCCGCGAGAGTCATCAAGACATTGGACGAGTACCTCGAGAAGGCCCAGTCGATCTCGCTCGGCTTCGGCGCCCTGTCCGCGAAGGACAAGGAAGCCGCCCTCAAGAAGCACTTCAACGTGGCAGGCTAATGGCCGCTGAACTCCGCCCGGGACGCTGGGGACGCTCGCATTTCGTCGGGGCGTCCTTCTTCGTTGTCCTGCTCTTCTCCTGCTTCGCGTACTACCTCGCGTTCGCCGCGGAGTTCCGGTACTACGACGACGATTCCGGACTGTTCCAGCTGGCACTGAACGCCCATGACCATCTGGTCTACCTGGAGAACATCTCGCGGCTGCGGGACGGCGAGTTCGCTTACTACGAGCTCCGGAACGACGTAGGCATCGCTGCGATGTACAGCGTGCTGGCCGCCATCGCGCCCTTCCTGGTAGACGAGTCGTTCTCCCTCATCGCGCTCTCCTTCAACCTCCTCACGCTGTGCCTGTGCTACGCGCTGTATTCAGCGATCTGCGACAGGCTGCAGCTGGGGATCGCAGGCAAGGTCAGCTTCGTCGCCAACCTGTCGCTCATCTACTTCGCCCAGCTGATCAACAAGGACATGCTGACGGTGCTGGTCTTCCTGCTGGCCGCGTGGAGCGGGCTGAAGGGACGGGTGCTGTGGCTGCTGGCGCTGCTCCCGCTGATGGCGATCATCCGGCAGCAGCTCGCGCTGTTCACGCTCATCTACGTCCTCCTGATGGTGGTCCGGCGTCCCATCCGGTGGATGGTGTTCCTCTACATCCTCACCGCGTTCGTCGCCGGACTGCTGTCGGTGTTCGCGAGCCTCTTCGGGGCCGAGAGCCTGGAAGACGGCTTCACGGCGTACCTCGTCGAGTTCAACCGGCAATACTACGTCGGGTACATCATCTTCAATCCGCTCCGCGCGCTGCAGTACGTCGTCGACGCCTACCTGTCCTTCTCGTTCTGGACCGAAACGGGCGGCATCGACACGGCAAAGCTCCTCCGCCTCCCGCAGCTGGTGCTGCTGACCTGCCTCGTCGCGCCCCTCTCGAAGCTCGTCACCCGGTTCGCGAGCGCGCTCCAGCAGCCCAGCTGCAAGCCGCTCGTCGTCGTGGTGGTCTCCTACATGCTCGTCTGGCTCATGAACCCGACCGTCAATGCCCGCTACGTGATGCTCATCACGCCGATCCTCGTGCTGTTCGCACTCCACGTTCGCAGGCACAAGCTGCTGGCTTCACGATGAAACGCGTGCTCTACACCGGTGCCTTCCGGCTGCCCGACGGCGACGCCGCCGCATGGCGCGTCCGCGGGGTCGCCCGGCTGCTCCGGCGTTCCGGCGCGGAACTCACGTTCGCCGGCTGGGAATCGGCGGGCGAACAGGCGACCTACGTGATGGACGGCGACGTGTGCCACCCGCAGGGAGAGTTCCGCGAGTCGAAGATCGGGCCGTTCCGCCGCCTGTGGGGGTTCGTCACACGCGGCGAGAAGACGCTCGAGTGGATCCGGCAGCAACCCCCGTTCCAGGCCATCGTCGTCTACAACCCGCCCGCCCTGTTCGCGTGGCGGCTGCTTCGCGAATGCCGCCGCAGCGGATGCCGGCTGATCGTCGACAGCACCGAGTGGTATCAGGGAAGCCACCTGCCGGGTGGCCGGTTCGGGCTGGCGTCCCTCGAGAACTGGGTCCGGATGCGCCTGGTGTACCCGCGATTCGAGAACGTGATCTGCATCAGCCGATTCCTTGCGAACCACTTCCGCGGCCGCAATGTCGTCAACATTCCACCGTTGAAGGACGAGCGGACGGCCACCCCGGCGGGCTCCGACACCCGGCCCGACATCCGCCGTGAAGTGCGGTTCGTCTACGCCGGACAGGCGGGCAGGAAGGACCTGCTGGCCCCATTCATCGACGCGCTTCCAGGCCTGTCGAGATCCCTGGGCCGCCCTGTCCGCCTGCGCATCGCCGGCATGACCCGCCCTGAACTCGTCGACGTGCTCCGCGACAATGGGGTAGGCGTGGATGCCCTGGACGAACACGTCGAGTGCCTGGGACGACGGCCTCGCGACGAGGTGATGCAGCTGTACAGGGACAGCCACTTCTCCGTCATCTTCAGGGAAAATCAGCGGTACGCCATAGCCGGGTTTCCCACGAAGGCGGTCGAAAGCTGGAGCCAGGGGTGCCCGATCATCTGCAATCCCGTGGGTGACCTGGGAAGTCTGGCCGAGCCCATGGTCGACGCCATCCTGGTGGACAAGTCGTCCATCGGCGAACCGCTTGCCAGGGCGTTGCGGGACATTATCGATGCCGGCACGCATCCGGTCCTGTCGGTGCACAGCCGTGAAAAGGCAGCCCGGCTGTTCTCCGCGGAAGCGCACTCGGAAACGTTCGCCAATTTCATCGGAAAGGCAATGCAGTGACCCAAGACGCCCAGTCCCGGAAATTCGAAACGGGGGGCAGTTCGTCCGGCGCCGCGGCCCCTCACGGCCGGCGATCCGGCCCCGTGGTGGCCATCGACGCGTCACGCAGTCGCTCGGGCGGCGCGAGGACCCACATCAGTGGCATCCTCTCGGCGGCCGATGTCGAAGCCCTCGGCATTTCCACGGTGCACGTCTGGTCCTACCGGGCGTTGCTCGATTCGCTGCCGAACGCCCCCTGGCTGGTCAAGCACAACCCGCCCGCTCTCGAGAAATCGCTGCTGCACCAGATGTGGTGGCAGTTCCGGCATTTCGCCTCCGAGCTGAAAGCGGCGAAATGCGACGTCCTGCTCAGCACGGACGCGGGAACCTTGTGCCGCTTCGAACCGGCGGTAGTGATGAGCCGTGACATGCTGTCGTTCGAGCAGCAGGAGATGAACCGCTACCGGCTGCTCTCCTTCCCGCGGTTACGGCTGTTCCTCCTTCGCTACATGCAGATGGCCTCCCTGCGCTACGCGTCGGGCGCGCTGTTCCTGACCCGCTACGCGTCCACCGTCATCCAGAGCTTCACCGGCCAGCTACGCCACGTGCGCATCGTCCCGCACGGCATCAGCGAGGACTTCCGGCTTTCGACCCACGAAGGCAGCTGGCAGCCGCCGCCGGCGGGCGAATCGATCCGGTGCGTCTACGTGTCGAACGCGGACGTCTACAAGCACCAATGGACCGTGGTGCAGGCGATCGCGAAACTGCGCCGGGCCGGCCTGCCGGTGTCGCTCGAGCTGGTGGGCGCCGGCGCAGGACGGGCCACCGAAAGGGTGCTCGACGCCGTTCGCCGAGAGGATCCCAACGGGGAGTTCATCACGGTGCTCGGCGCCACGCCCCACGCCGAGATTCCCCAGCACCTGTCGAACGCGCACATCTTCATCTTCGCGTCCAGCTGCGAGAACATGCCGAACACGCTGGTCGAGGCGATGGCCATGGGTCTGCCGATCGCCTGCGCGCGGCGCGGCCCGATGCCCGACATCCTTGAGGAGGCCGGCGCGTACTTCGACCCGGAGGACGCCAACACCATCGCCACGGCCGTCGAGCGCCTGGCCACCGACCGGGAGTTCCGCATGTCGTGCGCGAAACAGGCCAAGGCCCTGGCCAGCCGCTACTCCTGGAAGCGGTGCGCCACCGAGACCTGGCAGTACCTCGACGACACACACGCCCGCCACACCGCCGAACATCCGGCCGGCGCTTCGCGGGCGGCCCGCTGAGCGCCCTCCGTGACGCCCCAGCGCCTCCCCACGCCCACTCCGAACCCTCTCACGTCCAACCAGCCATGTTCACTGACAGCACACTCCTGATCACAGGCGGCACCGGGTCCTTCGGCAATGCCGTCCTGCGCCGCTTCCTGCGCACCGATCTCAAGGAGATCCGCATCTTCAGCCGGGACGAGAAGAAGCAGGACGACATGCGCAAGCGCTACAACGATCCGAAGATCAAGTTCCATCTCGGCGACGTCCGCGACTCGCGCGCCGTCATGCACGCCATGCGCGGAGTCGACCACTGCTTCCACGCCGCAGCCCTCAAACAGGTCCCGAGCTGCGAGTTCTATCCCATGGAAGCGGTGAGAACCAACGTGCTCGGCACCGAGAACGTCCTCCACGCCGCCATCGAGTCGGGCGTCAAGCGCGTGGTCTGCCTCAGCACGGACAAGGCGGTGTACCCCATCAACGCGATGGGCATGTCCAAGGCCATGATGGAGAAGGTCATGATCGCCATGGCCCGCAACCTGTCGGGCACGGACACGGTCATCACGGGCACCCGCTACGGCAACGTGATGGGCTCGCGGGGCTCGGTCATCCCCCTCTTCGTCGACCAGATCCGCGCCGGCCGCCCGATCACCATCACCGACCCGGCGATGACGCGGTTCATGATGACGCTGGACGACGCCGTCGAGCTGGTACTCTACGCCTTCACGAACGGTCAGAACGGTGACCTGTTCGTACAGAAGGCCCCGGCCGCCACCGTCAGCACGCTGGCCCAGGCCATCCTCCGGGTGATGAAGCGCCCGGAGCACGAGATCCGCGAGATCGGCACCCGCCACGGCGAGAAGCTGTACGAGACCCTGCTCAGCCGCGAGGAGATGGCCTGCGCCGACGACCTGGGCGACTACTACCGCATTCCCCCGGACGGACGGGACCTGAACTACTCGAAATTCTTCGAGCAGGGGGAAGAACGCATCAGCCACAGCGATGACTACAACTCCCACAACACGGAGCGTCTCGACACAGACGGCATGACCCGGCTGCTGATGAAGCTCGACTTCATGCAGCGGATCGCACGCGGCGAAGAAGCCGCCGCGGAGGAGTGATGCGGATCCTCATCACAGGAGCCAACGGCTTCATCGGCAAGAACCTGGCCGTCCAACTCCGGGAAAAGGGTGCGCACGAGCTGCTGCTCCACACGCGCGCGTCGACACCGCAGGAACTCGCGGACGCCGTGTCCCGGGCCGATTTTGTCTTCCACCTGGCGGGCGCGAACCGCCCGGTCACGCAGGACGAGTTCACGACTGTCAACGAAGGACTGACGCGTGAACTTTGCCGCCTGATCGAAGCCACCGGACGGACCGTCCCGCTCGTGCTCACCTCGTCCACCCAGGCCATCCAGGACAACTTATACGGGCGGAGCAAGCGTGCGGCCGAGGACGTCGTGCTGGCGCATGCGGAGCGCAGTGGCGCCGCGGCCATCGTCTACCGGTTGCCCAATGTCTTCGGCAAGTGGTGCCGCCCCAACTACAACTCGGTGGTCGCCACCTTTTGCCACAACATCGCCACGGGCCTGCCCATCACGGTGAACGAGGCCGCACCTCCCCTCCGCCTTGTCTACATCGACGATGTCGTCAGCGACTTCCTTCGGCTGGTGGACGCCCCGCCCGCCACCAGCGGCTACCGCGAGGTCGCCCCCGTCTACGAGAGCACGGTGGCCTACCTCGCGGCGTCAATCCGGGGCTTCGCCGAAAGCCGGACCACGCTGACCACGCCGCGCGTGGGTACCGGGCTCACGCGCGCCCTGTATTCGACCTACCTGAGCTACCTGCCACCGGCATCGTTCGCCTACGACGTGCCTCGCCACGAGGACCCTCGCGGCGCATTCGTGGAAATGCTCAAGACGCCAGACAGCGGGCAGTTCTCGTACTTCACGGCCTTCCCCGGCGTCACACGCGGGGAACACTACCACCACACCAAGACCGAGAAGTTCCTCGTGATCAAGGGCAAGGCGAACTTCGGCTTCCGCCATATCACCACCGGCGAAGTCCACCACCTCGTGGTCGAAGGCGGCACTGGGCAAATTGTCGAAACCGTCCCAGGCTGGACCCACAACATCACCAACATCGGCACCGATGAACTGATCGTGATGCTCTGGGCCAATGAAATCTTCGATCGGTCGGCGCCCGACACCATCGCCCTGAAGGTGAACACATGAAAAAGCTCCGAGTTGCCACCATCGTGGGGACACGGCCGGAAATCATCCGGCTGTCCCGGGTCATGGCGAAGCTCGACGAGCATTGCGACCACATCCTCGTCCACACCGGGCAGAACTACGACTACGAGCTGAATCAGGTCTTCTTCGATGACCTCGGCGTTCGCAAGCCCGATCACTTCCTGAACTGCGCGGGCGCGAACGCCGCGGAGACGATCGGCAACATGATCATCTCCGTCGACAAGGTGCTGGCCGAAGCCGCTCCGGAGGCCGTGCTGATCCTCGGCGACACCAACAGCTGCCTGTCCGTCATCCCAGCGAAGCGACGGAAGATTCCGGTGTTCCACATGGAAGCGGGCAACCGCTGCTTCGACCAGCGTGTCCCGGAGGAGATCAACCGGCGGATCGTGGACCACACGGCCGACGTGAACCTGACCTACAGCGACATCGCCCGGGAGTATCTGCTCAAGGAAGGGCTTCCGCCGGACCTCGTCATCAAGACGGGCAGCCCGATGTACGAGGTGCTGCACCACTACCTGCCGCGCATCGAGCGCTCGACCATCCTCGAGGCCCAGGGACTCATGGAGCGCCAGTACTTCGTGGTGAGCGCGCACCGCGAGGAGAACATCGAATCGGAGCGAGCCTTCACGCGACTCGTCGGGGTGCTCAACGCCGTGGCCGAAGAACACGGGCTTCCGGTCATCGTGTCCACGCACCCCCGCACGCGCAAGCGAATCGAGCGCACGCAGGCCACGTTCCATGCCGGCGTGCGCCTCCTCGCCCCGCTGGGCTTCCATGACTATGTGCGGCTCCAACGGTCGGCTCGCGCGGTCCTGTCCGACAGCGGCACGATCAGCGAGGAGGCCTCGATCCTGAACTTTCCCGCGCTCAACCTGCGAGAAGCGCACGAGCGGCCGGAAGGCATGGAGGAAGGCGCAGCCATGATGGTCGGACTGAGCATCGACCGGGTGCGCCAGGGCCTGGCGATCCTCGCGTCCCAGGGCACCGGGGAAGATCGCTCCATCCGGCTCGTGGAAGACTACGCGATGCCCAACGTCTCCGACAAGGTCGTGCGCATCCTCCACAGCTACACCGACTACGTCAACCGGGTCGTCTGGCGGCGTTACGACTGACCAGCGCAGCATCAGAGCCCTCGACGAAGCAGCCCCTTCTGTCCAAATGACACATTCGAGTTTCTTTCCGGAACGCCTCCTGCGATGAAGCCCAAGCAAAATCGTGACTACCAGATGTGCAGCCATTGCATCATGGACACGTCGGATCCGAACATCCGATTCGATGAACGAGGTCAATGCGACTATTGCAACAACTTCGACGCAACCATCGCCCCCCACTGGAACACCGGCGAGGAAGGTACACGCCAGTTGGCCGCCATGGCCGACGAGATCCGCGAAGCCGGCAAGGGCAAGGACTTCGACTGCATCATCGGCCTGAGCGGCGGCCTGGACAGCTCCTACGTGGCCTACGTCGCCAAGGAGAAGATGGGCCTGCGCCCGCTGCTCTTCCACGTGGACGCCGGCTGGAACACCGACCAGGCGGTCGGCAACATCGAGAAGCTGGTCGACGGCCTCGGCCTGGACCTCTACACCGAGGTCATCAACTGGGAGGAGATGAAGGACCTCCAGGTAGCCTTCCTGAAATCCGGCATCCCCGACCAGGACCTGCCGCAAGACGCCTCGTTCTTCTCGTCGCTCTACAAGTTCGCCCGGCAGTACAAGATCAAGCATGTGATCACCGGCTCGAACTACTCGACCGAGTGCTGCCGTGAACCCGAGGAATGGGGTGGCTACCTCGGCATCGACACGCGGCTCTTCAACGACATCCATCGCCAGTTCGGCAAGCGCCCGCTCGACACGTTCCCGCTCAAGGACATCCTGGTCTACAAACTGTACTACCAGAAGATCCTCGGCATGAAGGTGCAGCACCCGCTGAACCTGGTGCCCTTCGTCAAGAAGGACGCCGAGGACGAGCTGGGCCGTCTGTTTGGCTGGCAGCGCTTCCAGCACAAGCACCACGAGTCGCGCTTCACCCGCTTCTACGAGGACTACTGGCTCCCGCGCAAGTTCGGCTTCCATAAGCGCCGGGCGCACTTCTCGAGCCTGATCATGACCGGGCAACTGGCGCGCGACGCGGCCCTGGACCGCATCTCCCGCCCCGAGATGGACGAGCACTTCCTCAAGCAGGAGTTCGAGTACGTGGCGCACAAGCTCGACCTCACCGTGGACGAGCTGCAGGCCATATTCGACAGCCCGAACAAGACCTACCGCGACTACAGGAACAAGCGCTGGATGATCGGACTGGGAACCGACATCTTCCGCATGCTGGGACTCGAAAAGAGGTTCTTCCGATGATCTGCATCGTCGACTACGGGGTGGGCAACATCCAAGCCTTCATGACGATGTTCAAGCGTCTGGGCGTGGACGCCCGGCGGGCGCGCGCCGCCGACGAACTCTCGGTGGCCACCCGGTTGATCCTCCCGGGCGTGGGGGCGTTCGACCAAGCGATGACCCTGCTCGACCGGTCCGGCATGCGGCCGCAGCTGGACGAGATGGTGTTGCAACAGCAGGTCCCGGTGCTCGGCATCTGCGTCGGCATGCAGATGCTGGCCAACGGCAGCGACGAAGGCGAACTGCCGGGCCTCGGTTGGGTGCCGGGCCGGGTCCGCGGCTTCGCGACCCACCCGCAATCCCGGGACCTTCCGATGCCGCACATGGGCTGGAACGACCTGGTGGTCAAGCCCGGGCACAAGCTCTTCACGAACTTCGAGCCCGAGCCGCGCTTCTACTTCCTGCATTCGTTCTACTTCGATGCTGATGACAAGAACGACGTGGCGGCGACCGCCGAGTACGGCCACCACTTCGACTGCATCGTCTCGAAGGGCCACATCCACGGCGTGCAGTGCCACCCCGAGAAGAGCCACCACTTCGGAGCGCAGCTCCTGAAAAACTTCGCGGAGCTCTGAACATGCTGCGTCCCCGCATCATTCCCTGCCTGCTGATCCACAAGGGCGGCCTCGTCAAGACGCAGCAGTTCAAGGCGCCGAAGTACGTGGGCGATCCCATCAACGCGGTGAAGATCTTCAACGAGAAGGAGTCGGACGAACTGATGGTGGTCGACATCGACGCCACGGTGAACAAGGTCGAACCCAACTACGCGCTCATCGCCAAGCTGGCCGCGGAGTGCCGCATGCCCCTCTGCTACGGCGGCGGCGTCACCACGGCGGAACAGGCGTCGCGCATCATCGACCTCGGCGTGGAGAAAGTGTCGGTCAGCGCGGCCGCGGTGGCCGACCCGGGCCTGCTCGGCCGCATGGCCACCGCCATCGGCCGCCAGAGCGTGGTGGCCGTGGTCGACGTGCGCCGGAAGACCGGCCTGTTCGCCAAGGGCAGCTACGAGGTCTGCACCCACAACGCGAAGACCGCGCACAAGCTGGAACCGGTGGCCTTCGCCCGCCAGCTGCAGGAAGCCGGCGCGGGCGAGATCGTCCTCAATTCCATCGACCGGGACGGCGAGATGAAGGGGTACGACATCGCGCTGGCCACCCAGGTGCGCGCCGAACTCAAGGTGCCACTGACCGTGCTGGGAGGCGCGGGCTCGCTCAACGACGTGGGCGAACTGCTCGGGGCGTGTGGCGTGATCGGCGCGGCGGCCGGCAGCCTCTTCGTATTCAAGGGACAGTACCGCGCCGTCCTCATCAACTACCCGACGCCGCAGCAAAAGGACGACCTCTGTCGCGCCGCGCTGCGTTCGTTCCAGAAGACCTGACCTTGACGCGCGCACGTTCGGCCTGGACGGCCCTCCGCAAGTTCACCCGCTTCTCGATGATCTACGGCCCCGGCCGCAGCCTCTTCAAGGCGGCCGGGCGGTTCCGCGTGGACCTGCCGCTGCCGACGCTGAAGCGCACCCGGCAGGACATCGGCATGCTGGGCTGCGGCCAGTTCGCCTTCTCGACGATGGGCTATTTCCTCCATCGCGCCTTCGGGCCGCGCATCGCCGCGTGTCACGATCCCGACGTGCGCGCCCGCGATTCGTTCGCGCGCGCGCGCAAGGTGTCCGTGCGCTGCGACAGTGCCGACGCCCTGCTCGCCCGGCCGGAACTGCGCACGGTGTACATCGCATCGAACCACGCGAGCCACGCCTCGTACGCGGCGGCGGCGCTCGCCCGCGGCCTGGACGTCTATGTCGAAAAGCCCATCGCGGTCACGCATGCCCAACTGGTCGACCTGTTGGCCGCCCGGCAGCGTTCGTCGGGCCGGCTCTTCGCCGGCTACAACCGCCCGTTCTCCGGCGCCATCCGGGATCTGCGCAAGGAACTCCGCGTGGACCGCGCCGGCGGGATCACCCTGCAGTGTTTCGTCTCCGGCCACCAGCTCGGCCCCGACCACTGGTACCGCCGGCCCGAGGAAGGGACGCGCGTATGCGGCAACATCGGCCACTGGCTCGACCTGGCCGTGCACATGTTCCGCTGGCGCGGCCTGCCGGACGTCCTCGACATCTCGATCGCGTGGGCGTCCAACGAAGAGCCGGACGACAATGTCAGCATCGCCATCACGAGCGACAAGGCCGACGTGGTCTCCATCGTGCTCACCTCGCGGTGCGAACCGTTCGAAGGCATCAATGAGACGATCTCGTTCCAGCACGCCGACACGATCTGTAAAATCGACGACTTTCGTTCGATGACCCTGTGGCAGGGTCCTCGGCTCGTCCGGCGCCGCTATTGGCCCAAGGATGTCGGCCACCGGCGAGCCATCCTCCAGCCCTACGAGGCAGACGCGCCCCGTGACTGGCACGAGGTCGAGTTGTCCACCCTGCTGATGCTGCACATCACGGACATGGTCCGCGACCGCCAGCGCACCTCCCGTTTCTCCTTCGCTGACCAATGGAAGCGCGTGTCCAACGACATCGCGGCCCAGACCACATGAAGCAAGTCCTGCAAGATCTGAAGTCCGGTTCCACCGAAGTGGCCGACGTCCCCTGCCCCACGGCCGGCCGCGGCCAGGTGCTCGTCCGCACCTCCCGGACCCTCGTGTCCGCCGGCACCGAGCGCATGCTGGTGGACTTCGGCAAGGCCAACTGGCTGGAGAAGGCACGCCAGCAGCCCGACAAGGTCCGCATGGTGCTCGACAAGATCCGCACCGACGGCCTCGCCCCGACGATCGCCGCCGTGCGCAACAAGCTAGACCAGCCGCTCCCCATGGGCTACTGCAACGTGGGCGAGGTGGTGGCCATCGGCGCCGGCGTCACGGGCTTTGAGCTCGGTGACCGCGTGGCCTCGAACGGGCGCCACGCCGAGATGGTCGCGGTGCCGGTGAACCTGTGCGCGAAGGTGCCCGCGGCCGTTACCGACGACGCCGCCGCGTTCACGGTGCTGGGCGCCATCGCGCTGCAGGGCATCCGCCTCGTCCAGCCCACCCTGGGCGAGTGTGTCGTCGTGACCGGCCTCGGCCTGATCGGCCTCGTGACGGTCCAGTTGCTTCGGGCCCAGGGCTGCCGCGTACTCGGGCTCGACTTCGACCCGCAGAAGCTGGCACTCGCGCGCCAGTTCGGCGCCGAGGTGGTGGACCTGTCCGTCGGCGAGGACCCGGTGGTGGCCGCGCAGACGTTCTCGCGCAACCGCGGCGTCGACGCCGTGATCATCACCGCCGCCACCAGCAGCAACGAGCCGATGCACCAGGCCGCACTAATGAGCCGCAAGCGCGGCCGCATCGTGCTCGTGGGTGTCACCGGGCTTGAACTGTCCCGCGCCGACTTCTTCGAGAAGGAACTGACCTTCCAGGTATCGTGCTCCTACGGTCCCGGCCGATACGACCCGGCCTACGAGGAGAAGGGGCAGGACTACCCGGTCGGATTCGTCCGCTGGACCGAGCAGCGCAACTTCGAAGCCGTCCTCGACATGCTGTCGGCCGGACGGCTCGACGTGCAGACCCTGATGTCACACCGTTTCAACATCGACGCGGCCGACAAGGCGTACGAGGTGGTCGGAGGCTCCGAGCCCTCGCTGGGCATCCTCCTCGCCTACCCCGACCGCGCGGCGAACGATGCTTATGCCGCCCCGCAGGCGCGATCGGTCGTCCTCGCGCAGACTGCCCCCTCCTCGCGGGGTGGCACGCCGTCGGTGAGCTTCATTGGGGCTGGTAACTACGCGGGCGCCGTACTGATCCCGGCGTTCAAGGGCTCCGGCGCGCGGCTGCGCGCCATCGCCTCCAACGGCGGCGTCAGCAGCGTGCACGCGGGCCGCAAGTTCGGCTTCGAGCAGGCGACCACCGACACCGCGGGCATCCTGGGCGACGCGGACACCGACGTCGTCGTGGTGTCCACCCGCCACGACACCCACGCCTCGCTCGTGCTCCAGGCACGCGAGGCCGGCAAGCACGTGTTCGTCGAGAAGCCCCTCTGCCTCACGCTGGACGAACTCACACGCATCGAGTCCGCCTATGCCGGCGAATCGCCGCTGCTGATGGTCGGGTTCAACCGCCGTTTCGCACCGCAGGTCAAGCGGATCAAGACCCTGCTGGCGGCGACGCCGGGCGCCAAGACGTTCGTGATGACAGTGAACGCCGGCGCCATCCCCGCGAACCACTGGACCCAGGACCTGACCGTGGGCGGCGGCCGCATCGTCGGCGAGGCATGTCACTTCGTCGACCTGCTGCGCCACCTCGCCGGCGCACCGATCGTGACCCACGCCGCCGTTGCCATGGATGCGGCGCAGCGCGACACGGTGACCATCACGCTCACCTTCCAGGACGGGTCGATCGGCACCATTCACTACTTCGCCAACGGCAGCAAATCGTTCCCGAAGGAGCGGCTGGAAGTCTTCGCGGGCGGGCGCGTGCTCCAGCTCGACAACTTCCGCAAGCTGACCGGCTTCGGCTGGAATGGCTTCAAGAAGATGACCCTGTGGCGCCAGGACAAGGGGCAGGCCGCCTGCGCCCAGGCGTTCATCACCGCCGCCGCGGGCAAGGGCCACGCGCCGATCGCCACCGCCGAACTGTTCGAAGTGGCGCGGGTAACCATCGAACTGGCCAAGGCACTGCAATGACCGTCTCCACCAAGCTCATCGACATCATCGCGGGCGCACGACCCAACTTCATGAAGGTCGCGCCCATCATCCGCGCCCTGCAGGCGCGGGAGGCCGAAGGCGGCCGGCTGCGGTTCCGCCTCGTGCACACCGGCCAGCACTACGACCAGCGAATGTCGGGCGACTTCTTCACCCAGCTCGGCATCCCGGCACCCGACGTGAACCTGGAAGTGGGCTCCGGCACGCAGGCCGAACAGACGGCGGCCATCATGGTGGGCTACGAGAAGCTCCTGCTGCGCGAGCCGGCCGACCTGTGCCTCGTGGTGGGCGACGTGACCTCCACGATGGCCTGCGCCATCGCGGCGCAGAAGCTGCGCATCCGCGTGGCCCACGTGGAAGCGGGGATCCGCTCCGGGGACTGGCGTATGCCGGAGGAGATCAACCGGCTGCTGACCGACGCGATCACCGACTACTTCTTCACCACCACCGAGATCGCCAACGAACAGCTGCGCCGCAGCGGCGTGACGGACGACCGCATCTTCCTCGTCGGCAACACGATGATCGACACGCTGCTGTCGAACCTCGAGCGCCTGCGGCCGCCCGCCTTCTGGGACGAGGCCGGCCTGACCTCCGGCGGCTACTTCGTCGTCACGATGCACCGCCCCGCCAACGTAGACGACCCGCAGGGATTTGCCAAGCTGCTGAACGCCATCGCATCGGCGGTCCGGGACATGCCCATCGTCTTCCCGGTGCACCCGCGGACCGCCAAAACGCTGCAGGCCCTCGGTGTGCTCCCGCCGCAGCTCATGCTGGTCGAACCCCAGCCCTACCTCGAGTTCAACCACTTGGTGCGCCACGCCAAGGCCGTCATCACGGACTCCGGCGGCGTGACAGAGGAAACCACGGTGCTCGGCGTGCCCTGTGTGACGCTGCGGGACACCACCGAACGACCAGAGACGGTCACCATCGGTACCAACGAGCTGATCGGCACCAATCCCACCCGCCTCAAGCCCACGCTGGATCGGCTGTTCGCGGGCGAGTGGAAGCGCGGCGGCGTGCCCGAAAAGTGGGACGGCCGCACCGGCCCCCGCATCGTGGCCGAACTGGAACGCCTGCTCGGCGCCGCACCGTCGCAAGCATGAGCAGCCTTGGGCGGTACTGGCGCACCCTGCGCCACCTGAAGGCGCGCCAGTTCATCGGCCGGCTGACGTTCAAGCTCGGCAGGCCGCGGCTGGACCTGTCGCCCGCACCTGCCCGGCGACCGCTGCCGGGGCCCTGGTCGGGGCCGGCGCGGCGCGAGCCGTCCATGACCGGGCCGGAACACTTCCGCTTCATCGGCATCGAGGGTGATCTTTCCGAGGGCTGGGACGCGGAGGCACAGCCCAAGCTGTGGCGCTACAACCTGCACTACTTCGACGACCTCAACGCCTTCGAGTCGTCGCAGCGCGCACCATGGCATCGGGCGTTCATCCAGCGCTGGATCGCGGAGAACCCCGGGGCTCAAGGGTCGGCCTGGGAGCCCTATCCCGTCTCCCTGCGGCTGGTTAACTGGATCAAGTGGGCGATGTCGGGCAACGCGATGGACCCCGCGTGGATCCACAGCGCGGCCGTGCAGACCCGCTGGCTGCGCCAGCGGCTGGAGGTGCACCTGCTCGGCAACCACCTGTTCGCGAACGCGAAGGCGCTGGTGCACGCGGGCGTCTTCTTCTCCGGCCCCGAAGCTGACGAATGGCTCGCCTGCGGCGCCCGGATCCTCGCGCGCGAAGTACCGGAACAGGTCCTTGCCGACGGTGGGCACTTCGAGCGCAGCCCGATGTACCACGCCCTCGCACTCGAGGACGTGCTCGACCTGATCAACGTGCTGCGCGCCCCTGGCGCTGGTGCGCTACACCCGAATGGCGCACGCCTGCTGGCGTCGCTCGAGGAACGGGTGCAACCCATGCGCCGTTGGCTCGACACACTTTCGCATCCGGACGGCGGCCTGGGCCTCTTCAACGACGCCGCCGACGGCATCGCGCCGCCAGCGCCCGACCTCCACCGCCTGGCCACCGACCTGGGCTTCCCGCCGTTGCCAGTTCCACCGGTCCCCGCGCTCGTGCACCTCGACCCGTCCGGCTACGTGCGGATCGACCGCGGCCCGATGTCGGCACTGCTCGACGTGGCTCCCATCGGCCCGGACTACCTGCCCGGCCACGCCCACGCGGACACGCTGTCGTTCGAGTTGTCGCTCGGGCCCCGCCGCGTGATCGTCAACGGCGGCACGTCGCAGTACGGCGATGGTGCCGAGCGCCAGCGCGAACGGTCCACAGCAGCCCACAGCACCGTCGAGGTGGCCGGGGAGAACTCATCCGAGGTCTGGGCAGGCTTCCGCGTCGGCCGACGTGCGCGTCCCGTCGGACTCGCCGTGCGCGCGGAGGGTCCCGGCCCTTGGGATGTCTCGTGTGGCCACACCGGATACCAACATCTCCCGGGCCGGCCAGAACACCGGCGCACCTGGCAGTTCACCGATTCGACTCTGCTGGTGGAAGACCGCGTGAGCGCTGCCGGACTCGCCGCGGTCGCGCGGTTCATCCTGGCGCCGGGCATCACCGTGCGCGCGTCCAGCGGGCAACACGAACTGTGGGCGGACGGTCGATGCCTTGGCCGGCTCGAGGTCGTCCACGGGCACGTGGCGCTCGAGGACGGGCACCACGCGGCGCGCTTCGGCGAAGGCGAGCCGGCGACGGTCATCGCGGTCCACCTGCAACGAGGTCTGGCCACCACGCGGTGGACCTGGAACAACAATGCACATCCTCTTTCTCACTGACAACTTCCCGCCCGAGGTCAACGCCCCGGCCAGCCGGACCCACGAACACTGCCGCCAATGGGTGCGCGCCGGCCACCGCGTGACGGTCGTCACCTGCGCCCCCAACTTCCCGCAGGGCAAGGTGTTCGACGGCTACAGGAACAAGCTCTACCAGCGCGAACGCATCGACGGCATCGAGGTGATCCGCGTGTGGAGCTACATTACGGCCAATGAAGGTTTTTCGCGCCGAGTCCTCGACTACGTCAGCTTCATGCTGGCGGGTGGCCTCGCGGCGCTCTTCGTGCGCCGGCCCGATGTGGTCGTGGGCACGTCGCCCCAGTTCTTCACGGCCGTGGCCGCGTGGTTCGTCGGCATGATGAAGCGGCGGCCTTACGTTTTCGAGCTCCGCGACCTGTGGCCCGAGTCCATCAAGGCCGTGGGCGCCATGAAGGAGTCCCGCGCGCTGGACGCGCTGGAACAGCTGGAGATGTTCCTCTACCGGAAGGCCGCCCGGGTGATCTCGGTGACCCATTCGTTCCGGGAGAACCTCCAGCGCCGTGGCATCCCGGGCGACAAGATCGGCGTCATCACCAATGGCGTCGACATCGCGCAGTTCACGCCCCGCCCGAAGGACGAGGCCCTGGAAGCATCGCTCGGCCTGCAGGGAAAGTTCGTGGCCGGCTACGTGGGAACGCACGGCATGGCCCACGCCCTCGAAACGCTGCTGGATGCAGCTGGCAAACTGCAGCAGGCGCCGGATGGCGACCGGTACCGCCTCCTGCTGCTGGGCGACGGCGCGCGCAAGGCTGCGCTGGTGGCCGAGGCCCAGTCGCGCGGGCTTCGCAACGTGGTGTTCGTCGATTCGGTGCCCAAGGACCAGGTGGCGCGCTACTGGTCCCTGCTGGACGTGTCGGTCATACACCTGCGCAAGACCGAACTCTTCACGACGGTCATCCCGTCCAAGCTGTTCGAATGCATGGGAATGGGCATCCCCGTCCTGCACGGCGTGGAAGGGGAGTCGGCCGGCATCGTGCAGCGCGAGGACGTCGGGCGGGTGTTCGAACCCGAAAACGCGGAAGCCCTGGTGAAGGAAATCGTCGAACTGAGCACCGCCCCTGAACGCTTGGCGCACTACCGTGCGAAGGGTCTCGACGCCGCAAAACGGTATGACCGAGGCGCCCTGGCGACCGCAATGCTCAAGCAACTGCAGCAAGTGGCCTCCAAAGCCGCCTGACATCCACCGCTTGAGCGCACAATACCGGGCTGCACCGCTGAGCCAGCCTGGTTGCAACGCACCATGACCTACTTCACCGCCTGCTTCCTGGTAAGCCTCTTCGCCACGCTGTTCATCATGCGGTCGGCGGTCCGGCATCACCATCTGTCCGCCGACCATGACCTCAGCGGGCCCCAAAAATTCCATGCGAGGCCCGTTCCCCGCATCGGCGGTGCGGGGGTGATGATCGGCCTCGTCGCGGGCGCCGTCATCGCACAGGTCAGCGGTTCGCGTTCGGCCGCCATGCTGTGGACGCTGCTGGTCTGCACCGTGCCGGCGTTCGGGGCGGGCATCGCCGAAGACCTCACCAAGAAGGTGACGCCCCGCTGGCGGCTGCTCGCCACGGCGGTTTCCGCCGCATTAGCCACATGGCTGCTCGACGGCTTGATCCAGCGCACCCACATCCCAGGCCTGGACCTGCTGATTCCCTGGTACCCGTTCGCGGTCGCCCTGACCCTGTTCGTCGTGGCCGGCGTTGCCAACGCCATCAACATCATCGACGGCTTCAACGGCCTCGCCTCGATGTGCGTGTTCATGATGATCCTCGCGATGGCCTACGTGGCCTTCCAGGTGGGCGACACGTTCGTCTTCATCGCGTGCGTGATCACCGCCGGCGCCATCCTCGGCTTCTTCGTCTGGAACTTCCCCGCGGGCCTCATCTTCCTCGGCGACGGCGGCGCCTACCTGCTCGGGTTCCTGCTGGCCGAGCTGGGCATCCTGCTCGTGCACCGTAACGCCAACGTCTCGCCCATCTTCCCGCTGCTGCTCTGCGCCTACCCCATCTTCGAGACCATCTTCACGATGTACCGCCGCAAGTTCGTGCGCGGCGTGGCCACGGCGGCCCCGGACGGCATCCACCTCCACACGCTGATCCATCGCCGCCTGATCCGCTGGACCCTGCAGAACAACCTCGAGCGCCGCCGCCTCACGCGCCGCAACTCGATGACGTCGCCGTACCTGTGGCTGCTGTGCCTGACCTCGGTGATCCCGAGCGTGCTGTGGTGGCACAGCACCGCGATCCTGTCGTGGTTCCTGCTGGCGTTCGTGATCGCGTACGTGTGGCTGTATGCGCGCATCGTGCGCTTCAAGACACCACGCTGGATGGTGTTCCGCCGCCACCGCTGACCCGACTCAGCGCGCGTCGTACTCCGGCACGAACCGCTTCAGCGCCCGCCGGCACGCCGCCGGCTCGGTCGCCCCATCCACGCTGTCGAGCCAGGCCAGCAGCGCCTGCATCCAGTCGTCCCCGGCCCGCTCCTGCAGCCGCGCGATGCGCAGCCGCGGATGTTTCGAGGCCAGCGTGTCGTCGGCGTCGGCCAGCAGTTCCTCGTACAGCTTCTCGCCGGGCCGCAGGCCGCTGAAGACGATGGGGATCTCGCCGTCGCGGTGGCCCGACAACCGGATCAGGTCGCGCGCCAGGTCCACGATTTTCACGGGCTCGCCCATGTCGAGCACGTACACCTCGCCGCTGCCGGCCAGCGCCGCCGCCTGCAGCACGAGGCGCGCGGCCTCGGGGATGGTCATGAAGTAGCGGGTGATCTCCGGGTGGGTGACCGTGATCGGGCCGCCCTTGGCGATCTGTTCCTTGAACTTCGGGATCACGCTGCCGCTCGAGCCCAGCACGTTGCCGAAACGCACGGCGACGAACGAGGTGGCGTGGTCCTGCGTGGCCATGTGGGACAGCACCATCTCGGCCGCGCGCTTGCTCGCACCCATCACGTTCGTGGGGTTCACCGCCTTGTCGGTGGAGATCAGCACGAAACGCTCGGCGCCGCAGCGCGCGGCGGCCGTCGCGGCGTGCCACGTGCCGAGGGTGTTGTTCCTCACCGCGAGCCAGGCGTTCTCGTCCTCCATCAGCGGGACGTGCTTGTAGGCCGCGGCATGCAGCACCAGCTGCGGACGGTGCGCGAGGCACGCGTGCTCGATCTGCGCGAGCACCTTCACGTCGCCGACCAAGCGCACGAGCGGCAGGTGCGGATGGAGTTCGGCCAGCTGCTGCTCGATCTGGTACAGCGCGAACTCGCTCTGCTCGAACAGCACGAGCCGCGAGGGACCGTAACGCGCGATCTGGCGGCACAGCTCCGAGCCGATGGAGCCGCCGGCGCCGGTCACCAGCACCGTCTTGCCCGAGATCAGGCCCGAGACGCCGGGTTCGTCGAGCACGACCGGCTCGCGGCCGAGCAGGTCTTCCGGTTCGATGGTGCGCACGCGTTCGATGCGCGCGCTGCCATCCTGCAGTTCGCTCATCGACGGCACGGTCAGCACGGGCAGGCCGGCGGACGCCGCGAGGTCCACCGCGCGGCGGCGCCGGGCGGCCGATGACCCGGGCAGCGCCACGATCACGTGGGTCGCGCCACGGATCACGTCGGGCCGGCCCACCTCGGCCAGCGGACCCAGCACCTCGACGCCGCCGATGCGGGCGCCCTGCTTCGCCGGATCGTCGTCGAGCAGCCCGAGCACGATCCAGCCCTGCTGGTGGATGGTGGCCAGCAGCCGCTTGGCGGCCTCGCCCGCGCCCATCACGATGGCGCGGCGCACCTCGGTGTCGCTGCCCGTGATGCGCGAGCGCGCCTGCTCGTACAGCATGCGGTACGCGATGCGGGCGCCGAACACGGCCATCAGCGTGATGAAGGGGTGCAGCGCCAGCACCGAGCGAGGCACCTGGTGCAGCTGCGCCATCGACACCGCGATGGCACACACGGCCCCGGCCACGAGGCAGGCGATGGTGAGCCGCTTGACCTCGCCGAAGCCCGCGAAACGCCACATGCCCCGGGGAATGCCCGCGAGCGCGAACACCGAGAGGTACACCGCGATCACGCCGGCCATCACCCACCCGTCGTAGCCCGGCCGCGCGGACAGCCAGCGTTCGAAGCCGAGGCGGAACAGGTAGGTGACGTTCCAGCTGAACGCGACCATCAGGCCGTCCACGGCGAGGGAGAGCGGCTGCCGGTGCGGGCGCACGCGCGCGAGGAAGCCGTCGAGGCGGTGCCAGATCGTGAGGGAGGACATCATGGAAGGAACACGAGGCGCAGGGTGCGGCCGATCAGCCGCAGGTCGGTGGCGAGCGAGGCCTGCTCGACGTACCGGACGGCGAGCGCGAGTTTCGCCGGCATCACCACGTTGACGTACTCGGCCTCCGGGTCGGCCGCGGCGGCGAGCACGGCCGCCTCGTCGCGGTACTCGAGGGACGCCGGGTCGGTGATGCCCGGGCGCACGCTGAGCACCCGGTCGCGCACGTCGGCCGGGTACAGGGCCACGTAACGCGGCACCTCCGGACGCGGGCCCACGAGGCTCATGTCGCCCTTGAGCACGTCGATCAGCTGCACGAGTTCGTCGAGCTTGTAGTGGCGCAGCACGCGGCCGGCCCGCGTGATGCGGCGGTCGGCGCCCACCGTGATCTCCGGGCCCGCACCGGCGGGCGCGTCGGCCATCGTGCGCAGCTTGTGGATGCGGAACGGGCGGCCGCCCCGTCCCACGCGCACCTGGCGGTAGAACACGGGGCCGGGCGAGTCGAGCTTGATCCAGGCGGCGAGCGCGAGCAGCAGCGGCGAGAGCACGAGGAGCCCGAACCCCGCGAGCAGCACGTCGAAGCACCGCTTGGCCATGGTCACGCGATGGCGGCGCGCAGCGCGGCGGCGACGCGGGCCACGTCGCCGTCGGCCATGCGGGTGTAGAGCGGCAGCGTCAGGCTGCGCTCATAGGCGTGCTGCGAATGCGGGAACTGCTCCGCCCGCAGCCCGCCGCGTTCGCGCCAGTAGGGCTGCAGGTGCAGCGGGATGTAGTGCACGCTGCACCCGATGCCGGCGGCGAAGAGGCGTTCGATCACGGTGTCGCGCGGCACGGCCACCGCGTCGCCGAGGCGGATGGGGTACAGGTGCCACGAGTGCACGTCGCCCGCCGGCGCCTTCGGCGGCAGCACGAGGGGCAGGTCCGCCAGCGCCGCGTCGTAGCGGGCCGCGAGGGCCGCGCGGCGCTGCTGGAAGCGCTGCGCCTTGCGCAGCTGGTGGATGCCGAGGGCCGAGGCGATGTCGGTCAGGTTGTACTTGAAGCCGGGTGCGATGACCTCGTAGTACCAGCTGGGCGCCTTCGACTGGAAGCGGTCGAAGGCGTCGCGGCTGATGCCGTGCAGGCGCATCACCTGGATGCGCTTGGCGATGGCCGGGTCGCGCGTGACGACCATGCCGCCCTCACCCGTCGTGATGGTCTTGTTGGCGTAGAAGCTGAACACCGTGACGTCGGAGTCGAGCGTGCCCACGAGCCGGCCGCCCACCGTGGTGGGCAGCGCGTGCGCGGCGTCCTCCACCACCTTGAGGCCATGGCGCTTCGCCAGCGCGAGCAGCCGCGGCATGTCGACGGCCAGGCCGCCGAAGTGCACCGGGATCACGGCCTTCGTGCGCGGCGTGATGGCGGCCTCGACCGCGTCGACGTCGAGGTTCAGCGTGGCGGGGTCGATGTCGACCAGCACCACGTCGGCGCCGAGGTAGCGCACGACCTCGGCCGTCGCCGTGAACGTGTGCGTGGTGGTGATGACCTCGTCGCCGGGCCCGATGCCGAGCGCCTCGAGCGCGAGGTGCAGCCCGGCCGTGGCCGAGTTCACCGCCATCGACTGCAGCGACGGGTCGCCGAGGAACGCGGTGAAGTCGGCCTCGAACCGGCGGGTTTTCGGGCCGGTGGTGATCCAGCCCGACTTCAGCGCGTCGACCACCTCGGCGATGTCGTCATCGTCGATGTCGGGGAGCGCGAAGGGCAGGAAGGGAAGTTCGGAGGAAGACATGGCGATCAGGGCTTGGCGATCCAGCACAGCGCATGCGTGCGCAGCACCGGCAGGGTGTTGAAGAGAGTGTAGAGCGCGGGGTGCAGGCGGGTCACCGTGCGGGCGATGGGCGGGGCGAGCGTGACGCGCCGCGTGGCGATGCGCCCGTGCGGGAACAGCGCGCGCACGCGCGACAGCGGCACGCCGCGCACGTCGCGGTTGCGCGGGTTGTTCACCGTGAAGTCGTACCAGAGCACCGCACCGCCGGGCCGCACCCAGCGCCACATCGTGTCGGCCAGGCGCTGCTGGAAGCCGTCGTCGAGCAGCGACGAGAACACCGTGGAGACGAAGACGATGTCGAGCGACGCGGCCGGCACGTCCAGCTGCAGCGCGTCGCCGGCGTGCAGCGCCAGCGACGGCGGCAGCACGGCCCGGGCCGCGGCGAACCGGTCGGCCAGGAGCTCGACCCCGCTCAGGTGTTCGGGGCGGAACCCGGCGCGCAGCAGCTCGAGCAGGTTGCCGCCGGCGCCGCAGCCCACTTCCATCAGCCGCACGGCCGACAGGTCGCCGAGGCCCTCGCGTGCGAAGAAGCCGAGCATGGCCCGCTGCCGCTCGTGCACGGTCTGCCAGACGTCGGGGCGCACGAGGCTGTAGCGGTCGCCCGCCGTGCGCCGCGCGTACCGTTCGGCGACCGCTTCGGGTTCGTTCATGTCACCGCCTTCAGGAACCGGTCCGCGAGCACCGGGTAGGTGTGGTGCGCCTGGACGAACGCGCGGCCGCGTTCGCCCATCGCCGCGCGTTCGGCCGGGCTCGCCGCCAGCAGGCGGCGCAGCCCGTCGGCCACGGCCGGCGCGGATTCGGGGGGCACCGTGAGGCCGCAGCCGGCCTCGGCCACCGGGTCGTTGCCGGCCTCCACCGAATGCAGCACGGCGCGACCGGCCATCATGTAGTCCATCAGCTTGTTCGGCGCGATGCCGAAGCGGTACAGCGGCACCCGCTGCCACCCGATGTAGGCGATGTCGAACTCGGCCAGCAGCGCCGGGATCTGCGCCTTCGGCACCGGCGGCAGCATCACGACCCGGTCGAGGCCCTCGGCCGCCACGCGTGCGGCGAGCCGCTGCTTCTCGTGGCCGTCGCCCACCAGCACGAAGGACACCGGCTCGTCGCGCATCGTCGCGGCGGCGTCGAGCAGCACGTCGAGCGCGTTCGGTTCGCCATGCGAACCCGCATAGCCCACGATGGCTCGGCCGGCCGCACGTTCGCGGGCGATGCGTTCGCGCACGGCGGCGTCGAGCGGCGGTGCGTCGCCGGCCCACTCCTCCGGCGAGATGCCGTTGGGCACGATGTGCAGCTTCGCCAGGTCGAGCCCGTGCGCGGCCATGTGGCCGGCCACCTTCGGCAGCATCGACACCACCGCGTCGGCGTCGCGGTACGCATCGTTCTCGGCCTTCTGGCACATCACGATGAACGGGTGCCGCGGCGACATGCCCGACAGCTCCACCGGTGACGCCGGCCACAGGTCGTGCACTTCGTACACGAGCTTCGCCTTCGCGAGCCGCGCGAGGCGGCGGGCGACCCAGATGTCCATCGGGTACGTGCTCGACGCGATCACCACGTCGGGCCGGAACACCTCGACCTGGCGCCGCGCGTCGCGCCACACCTGCCAGAGGAACGTGGCGATGTTGCGCACGCGGCCCAAGCCGTTGCCCACGTAGGCCGGCACCGGCCACCAGCGGTAGGCGATGCCGTCGATGACCTCGTCCACCGGCGTGCCGCCCACTTCGGGCTGGTGGGCGCGCACGTGCGAGTACGACGCGGCGACGATCTGCACCCGGTGCCCGGCGCGCACCCATTCGCGGGCCAGGTAGTACGGCCGGAACTCCATGCCGTGGCGCGGCGAACCGGCGTAGTGGTTGAGCAGCAGGATGTTCATGCCGGGGGGAATTCTTTCAGGCGGTCGAGCAGCCGCGCCACGGCGGGTGGGAACAGGGCGTGCTGCGCCACCCAGCCGCGGTTGGCGGCGGCGATGGCGGCGGCACGTTCGCGCAGCGGTTCGAGGGCGGGCGGCGCGGCCGGGTCCGTGACGATCAGGCCGTTGTCGCCGTCGCGCACCAGCTCGCGGTTGGCCGGCAGGTCGCTCAGCAGCGGCACGCAGCCGTGTGCCATCGCCTCGAGCACGGACACGGCGACCGAATCGCTCTCGGGCAGGCTCACGTACCACTGGGCGCGGCCGTAGCACCGCGCCTGCGACTCGGCGTCGAGGCGGCCGGTGAAGGTGACGGCCTCGTCGATGCCGAGGTCGCGCGTCCGGCGTTCGAGCGACTCGCGCAGCGAGCCGTCGTTCGCCACCACGAGGCGGGCCTCCGGGCGGTGCCGCAGCACCTGGGCGAACAGCGCCAGCACGCGCTCGGGACGGTAGATCGGCTCGAGGCCGCGGTTCGCGTAGAACAGCCACGGGTCCTTCGCCGGCGGGGCCGGCGGCAGGGTGTCGAGGCCGAACGGGAAGGTCATCACGTCCCGTGCGCCGAGGGCCTGCATGCGCGAGGTCATGTGCAACGAGTCGCTGGTGCACACGGCGCAGGCCCGCAGCACGCGGCGGGTCAGCACGCGGTAGGGCGCCGAGCGCTCCGGGGTCACGAGGATGTCGCTGCCCCACGCCGAGCCCACGAGCCGCGCGCGCAGGCGCCACAGCCGCTTGGCCAGCCAGGCGAGCGTGCCGTGTGAAGTCAGGTAGTGGGCGTTGATCCAGTCCGCATCCACGTCGCGCAGCCAGCGGCCGAGCCGGGGCAGCGACCGGAGCAGGCCCACGTTGCCTCCGCCGTGGGCCGGGTCGTTGCCGAGCGCGAGCCGCTGCGACGGTGGCACGAGGCCCTGCAGTTCGGGCAGGAAGCCGCGGCTGGAAGCGACCCACAGCGACAGTCCCGGCACGGCCGCGAGCGCACGCGCCCACTTGAGCAGGTGCGGGCTCTCGCCGTCGCCGAACAGCACGTAGCGCATCAGCGCGCCTCCCCGCGGCCCGCCCAGGCCTCGTAGTGGGGCCGCCAGGCCGGGTGCCGCTCGAGCAGCGCCGCGTCGCCGTCGCGGGTGTCGCCCACCACCGCCGCGGGGGCACCACCGATCACCGCGAAGTCGGGGAAGTCGCCGCGCACGCGGCTGTGCGACAGCACGAGGCAGCCCTTGCCGAGGATGGTGTTCGGCTCGATCACGCTGTGCGGGCCGATGAAGCTGAACGCGCCGATGTGCACGGGGCCCGCGACGAAGCCGGGCCGGCCGCCCTCGGGCAGTTCGCCGTACGCGTCGCCCATCAGGCGCAGGCTGCGGTGCGAGCTGTGGCTCACGATGCTGACGTAGTTGGTGACCTGCACGCCGGCATCGATGCGCACGCCGTGGCTCGCCTCGATGAAGTTGAAGTGGCCGATGAACACGTTGTCGGCGAGCTGCAGCTGGTCCTCGTGTTCGATGCACGTGGTGGGCGACAGGCGCGTGAGCGGCAGCAGCCGGCCGTCGGCCGCGCGTTCGCCGAACAGGATGCGGAAGAAGAGCCGGTGCCACAGCCACCGGCGCGCGCGGTTGGTCCAGGCCCTAAGCGGCAGCAGCGCCATGCGGCACCTCCTTCCACGTCGCGAGGCACCAGAAGTAGGCCCCGAAGTACAGCGTCATGCCGGCCGACACGGCCCAGGCGCCGCCCACCAGCCCGCCGACGTGCAGCCCCGCGGCGAGCGCGGCCAGGAACACGGCCTGGCCCACGAGCGAGAACCGCAGCGCCCAGCCCTGGGCGCGCCACGCGAGGGTCACGACGGCCAGTGGCGCAGCGATGAAATGCGCGCCGATGTACGGCGCCAGCGCGCGCGCGAGTTCACCGGCGGGCCGCCAGCGTTCGCCGAACAGCCACGCGAACAGCGACGGGCCCGTGATCACCAGCACCAGCACCAGCGGCACGGCGATCGCCGCGAGCATGCCCATCACCTGCCGCACCGCGCGACGGGCTTCGTCGGGGGCCGCGTGCGCGAGCTTCGGGTACAGCGCCTGCGACACCGCGCTGCCCACGAGCGTGGCCGGCGCCTTCAGGTAACGCAGCGCGAGGCCCCAGAAGCCGGCGGCGGCCTCGCCGGTCCAGGCGACGAGCAGCAGCACAGCGAGCGTGTCCTGCAGCGCGCCCGCGAAGGCATGGGGCGTGTTGAGCAGCGGAAACTCGCGGTGCCGGCGCGCCACCGCAGCCAGCGCGGCACGCGGCGTGTGCAGCACGGCGCGCCAGCCACCCTTCGGCACAGGGCCGGTGAACCAGGCGCTGGCCGCGACGGCCGCCACCACCGGTCCGCCCACGAGGCCCGCCGGGCCCAGGTGGGCGACACCCCCGGCCACCTGCAGCACCGCGGCCCCGCCGTATTGCGTGACCCGGCTGCCCGACACCCGGCGGAAGTGCTGCGCGCGCGTGGCCCACAGCGTGAGGCACTGCACCAGGCCGGCCGCGGCCACCGCCACGGGCAGCCAGGCCCACAACGCGAGCCCGAACACCTCGCCCGCGATCCACGCGAGCGGCACGCAGCACAACGTGACGGCGGCGAGGACCCGCAGGCACAGCGCCATCAGGTCGCGGGCCTCGTCCTCGTCGCGGGCGAGCGGCAGCGCGAAGTCGTAGCGCGCGCAGGCGATCACCGCGACGTTGGCCGCCAGCGCCGCGAACGCGGTGTAGTGCCCGAACTCGTCCGGGGTGTAGAGCCGCGTGAGCCACGGCCCGAGCAGCAGCGGGATGGCCTGGGCCACGGCACCGCCGGCCAGCAGGGTCAGCGTCGCCTTCAGCAGACCATCGGGCCGGCCGTGCATGGGGTCAGGCGAGCGACCGCCGCAGGGCCTCGACGACCCGGTCCTGCTGGGCCTCGGTGAGGTCCGCGCTCATCGGCAGGCTCATCACCCGTTCGCTCGCGGCATCGCTCACGGGGAAGGCGGCGTCGCCCGCGTGCGCGGCATACGCCGGCTGCCGGTGCAGCGGCTTCGGGTAGTGCACGGCGGTGGGGATGCCGGCGGCCTGCAGCTGCGCCTGGACCTCGCCGCGGCGGTCGACGAACACGGTGTACTGGGCCCACACGCAGTCGCGGTCGGGGCGCACGGCCAGCAGCTGCACGCCGCTGCCCGCCAGCAGGCTGGCGTACCGCGCGCCGATCTCGCGGCGGCGCTGCAGCTCCCACTCGAAGCGCTCGAGCTTGGCGAGCACGACGGCGCACTGCAGTGTGTCCATGCGGCCGCCCACGCCCACGCGGGTGTGGGTGTAGCGCGCGCTCTGGCCGTGCACGCGGATCTCGCGGCAGGCCCGGGCGAGCGTGTCGTCGCTCGTGAAGATGGCCCCGCCGTCGCCGTAGCAGCCGAGCGGCTTGCTGGGGAAGAAGCTGGTGCAGCCGAACGTGCTCAGCGCCCCGCTGCGGCCACCCTGGTACGTGGCGCCGAAGCTCTGGGCCGCGTCCTCGATGACGGGGAGGCCGTGACGCGCTGCGATGGCGTTCAGCGGCGCCATGTCGGCCACCTGGCCGTACAGGCTGACCGGCATGATGGCGCGGGTGCGGGGCGTGATGCGGGCCTCGACGAGCGAGACGTCGAGGTTGCAGGTGTCGGGTTCGATGTCGGCGAACACCGGCACGCCGCCCAGCAGCACGATGGTCTCGGCGGTGGCGGCGAAGGTGAACGGCGTGGTGATGACCTCGTCGCCGGGCTTCAGGTCGAGCGCCATCAGCGCGATCAGCAGCGCCTCGGTGCCGCTCGACACGGTGATGCAGTGGCGGGCGCCGGTGAAGGCGGCGAGCTGCGTCTCCAGCTCGGCCACCTCGGGGCCCATGATGTACTGGCCGTGGTCGAGCACACGCTGCATGCGCTCGGCGATGCGGTCTTTCAGCGCGGCGTACTGCGAGGCCAGGTCGATGAAGGGCAGCGCGCTCATTCGACGACCTCGCACACGCCGTCGCGCAGCCGGTACCGTTCGCCGGTGGCCGGGCAGGTGGCCTCGCCGTCACCGGTGAGCGGCAGGTCCAGGCGTTCGCCGTGGCGGCTCATCCAGCCGATCTGCTTCGCGGGCACACCCACCACCAGCGCGAAGGCCGGCACGTCGCGGCTGACCACGGCCCCCGCGCCCACGAACGCGTACGGATGCACCGTGGTGCCGCAGACGATGGTGCAGTTGGCGCCGAGCGTGGCGCCCTGGCGCACCAGCGTGCGCCGGTACTCGTTCTTGCGCACGACGGCCGAGCGCGGGTTGAACACGTTCGTGAACACCATGCTCGGGCCGCAGAACACGTCGTCTTCCAGCGTGACCGCGTCGTACACCGACACGTTGTTCTGGATCTTCACGCGGTGCCCGATGCGCACGTCGTTGCCGACGTAGACGCCCTGGCCCAGCGAACAGCCGTCGCCGATGCGGGCGCCGGCGCACACGTGGGCGAAGTGCCACACGCGGGTGCCCTCGCCGAGCACGGCGCCGTCGTCGACGATGGCGGACGGGTGGATGGTGGCCGGGGACATCGGTCAGAACACCAGCGGCAGGCCCACGCGCACGCCGTCGCGGGCGGAGCGGTACGCGGCGATCAGCACTTCGAGCGACCGCAGGCCCTCGTAGCCGTCGACGTGGGCGTGCGCCTCGCCGCGCAGCGTGCGGATCACGTTGTCGTAGTACAGCGGGTGGCCGGGGCCGTAGACGCTCTCGACGCCGTAGCTCGCCTGCTGCACGAGGGCGTCGTCGGCGTGGGGCGTGTCGAACTCCCAGTGCTCGATCTTGTTGACGGCCACGCCGCCCACGCGCACCGTGCCGCGTTCGCCGAGCAGCGTGATGCTGCCCTCGAAGTTCTTGTTGTGCGTGAGCATGGTCACGTTGACCGAGGCCAGCGCACCGCTGCGCAGGCGCAGGCTCATCACGCCGGTGTCCTCGGCCTCGATGTCGCGGGCCAGCGTGGCGGTGTAGGCGTGCACGTTGTCCACCGGGCCCACCAGCCAGTCGACCATGTCGACGTAGTGGCTCGCCTGGTTCATGAAGGCGCCGCCGTCCATGTCCCAGCGGCCCCGCCACGGGGCGGCGTCGTAGTAGGCCTGGGGGCGGGTCCAGAAGACATTGACGTTGACCATCGCGAGGCGGCCGAAGCGCCCCTGGTCCACGGCGCGCTTGACGAGCTGCAGCGTGGCGTTGAGCCGGTTCTGCTTCACGACGAAGAGCTTGACGCCCGCGTCGCGGCACGCACGCACCATGGCGACCCCCTCGTCCCACTTGGTGGCCATGGGCTTTTCGCTGAGCACGTGGCGGCCCGCCTGGGCGACGCGGATGGCCTGCTGCGGATGCAGGCCGCTCGGCGTGGCGAGCACCACGAGGTCGGGGCTGCTGCCGGCGAGCAGTTCGTCGAGGGAACCGAAGCCGGGGGCCCCGGTGTCGGCGACGGCACGGGCGAGCGAATCCGGGTTCGTGTCGCAGACGGCGACCCACTCGGCCCGGTCGGCGTGCTGCTTCAGCGCGTCGACGTGGTTCTTCGAGATGCGGCCGCAGCCGACGAGTGCCAGTCGGAGCTTGCGGTCACGGATGACGGACGGGACGGGCATGAAGGCACTTTTCGGGCAGGACGCCCGCACAAAACAGCCGATTTTATGCGCCCGGGGCTCCCTCCCCTAAAATTGCGGCCGAATCGAGAAACCCCCATGACCCAACCCATCCTCCCCACCGACGAGAACCAGCTGATTGCCGAACGACGCGAGAAGCTCGCGGCCATCCGCAAACAGGGCGTCGCTTTCCCGAACGACTTCAAGCCGGCGCACCGCGCGGCCCAGCTGGCCGAAGCCCACGGCGCGCTCGACAACGAGACGCTCGAACCGCAGAACGTCGCGGCCTCGGTCGCCGGCCGGCTGATGCTCAAACGGGTGATGGGCAAGGCGAGCTTCGCCACGCTGCAGGACGCCACGGGCCGCATCCAGCTGTACGTCTCGCGCGACGGCATCGGCGAGGAGGCGTACGCCGCCTTCAAGCACTACGACCTGGGCGACATCCTCGGCGCCGAGGGCACCCTCTTCAAGACCAAGACCGGCGAGCTGTCGGTCAAGGTGACGTCGCTGCGCCTGCTCACGAAGAGCCTGCGCCCGCTGCCGGACAAGTTCCACGGCATGAGCGACCAGGAGCAGAAGTACCGCCAGCGCTACGTCGACCTGATCACCGACGAGGACGCCCGCAAGCGCTTCGCCGCGCGCAGCCGCGCCATCAGCTCGATCCGCCAGTACATGGTCGACAACGGCTTCATGGAAGTCGAGACGCCCATGCTGCACCCGATCCCGGGCGGCGCGAACGCCAAGCCGTTCGTCACGCACCACAACGCGCTCGACCAGGACATGTACCTGCGCATCGCGCCCGAGCTGTACCTCAAGCGCCTGATCGTGGGCGGCTTCGAGCGCGTGTTCGAGATCAACCGCAGCTTCCGCAACGAAGGCATCTCGGTCCGGCACAACCCGGAATTCACGATGATGGAGTTCTACGCGGCGTTCTGGAACCACCACGACCTGATGGACTTCACCGAAAACGTGCTGCGCCACGCCGCCCGTGAAGCCACGGGCTCGGCCACGCTGTCCTACGGCGGCCAGCCGGTGGACCTGGAGCCGGCCTTCGCGCGCCTGACGGTGCGCGAGTCGCTGGTGGCCCACGCGGGCCTGTCGATCGAGGAAGCCGACGACGCCGAGGTGCTGCGCGCCCGCCTGAAGAAGGCCGGCGAGGAAGCCCCCGCGCACTGGAAGCTGCCCGAGTTGCAGTTCGGCCTGTTCGAGGCGGTGGTCGAGGAAAAGCTCTGGAACCCCACCTTCATCATCGACTACCCGGTCGAGGTGTCGCCGCTGGCCCGTGCGTCCGACTCGAACCCGGCCATCACCGAACGCTTCGAGCTGTTCATCACCGGCCGCGAGTACGCGAACGGCTTCTCGGAGCTGAACGACGCGGAAGACCAGGCCGCGCGCTTCCAGTCGCAGGCTGCCAACAAGGAAGCCGGTGACGAGGAGGCGATGTACTACGACGCCGACTTCATCCGCGCGCTGGAGTACGGCATGCCCCCCACCGGCGGCTGCGGCATCGGCCTCGACCGCCTGATGATGCTGGTGACCGACTCGCCGAGCATCCGGGACGTGATCCTGTTCCCTTCGCTGCGCAAGGAAGGCTGAGGCAGTTCGGAGGGTGGGCCCCGGCGTTCGCCGGGGTGACGAAGTGTCTGTCACACCGGCGCAGGTCACTCCGACACCCGCCAGCTGCGCCCTCCGAGCAGCTCACCGTACAGGTCGTGCCACATCGGGTTGTGCGCCTCGATCAAGTCGATCTTCCAGGCCCGGCGCCACTCCTTGATCTGCCGCTCCCGGGTCACCATCGCCCGCGGGTCGCCGTGCACCTCGAACCACACCAGGTGATGCACCGCATGGCGCCGCGTGAATCCGTCGGCCACGCCGTTCTTGTGCTGCCAGACACGCTGCACGAGCTGGCTCGTGGCGCCGGCGTACAACGTGCCACGGCGTCCGCTGGCCATCAGGTACAGGCAATAAAGCTTCGGGTCCTTGGCGCCACTCTGCGGCCATCGGCCCGCGGATCACCCGCGAACGCCCACCGCTAAGGCCCACCCAGCTCCGGCGGCTTCCTGATCATCAAGTCCACGTACGTCTCCGCATCCTGGTGGATCTTCAGCCGGATGGGCAGGTAGCGGTACTGCGGGGCGATCCACATCTCCACGGCCAGGTCGCCGCCGGCGCGGGGAACGAGGCGGGGCTTGAGGCGGTAGACGGGGATCTCGCCGAAGGACGTCCACAGCGTCTCCGGTTCGGACACGTCGTACAGCATCGGCGTGACCGAGCGGGGCATCGCCAGCGGCACCGTGATCACCGCACCGGGGGTCAGCAGCGCGGGCTGCGTCGTGAACTGGAAGGCGAGCTGGACGAACTGGCTGGCGGTGTCCTGCACCCCGGGCCACCGTTCGCGGCGCTGGCCGTTGGCCAGCTGGATCTGCTGGTCTTCGAGCAGCACGATGGCCCGCGTGGGGTTGCTGAACGGCAGCTTCGTCTCCTGGTCGTAGCGCTCGGGCCGCAGGCCGTCGGGCGTGATGCGGCCCTGGCTCGTCATGCGGCGCGACATGAACGGCGCGAGCGACGGGCCCACGCTCACGTCCAGGTGGACCTGGTAGGCGTCGTCCTGGCGCACCCATTCGACCTGGGCGTCGCCATGGATGGGCCCGCGGTAGTTGCCGGTCAGGTCGAAGGTGACCCGGGTGGCCAGCGGCCATTCGAACGGCGGTGCGCTCGCGGCCACGTCCACGGGGACCACCACCGGCACCGAGGCGGCGTCGGCGACGGGCTCCACCACCGGCTCGGGTTCGGGCAGCGGCACGGGGGCCGACGCCGCCGGCTCGGGGGTCTCGGGTTCCGGCACCGCCGGTGCGGGCACACGCTTGCGGCGCGGTGCCGGCGCGGCCTTCGCCACCGGCACGGGGTCGACCCGCTCCATGCTGCGCACGTAGACGGCCTTCATGCGCTCGGGCATGTCGCTGCGGGCGTCCAGCCCGGACAGCTGCTGGCCCACCTCGCGCACGATGCAGCCGTGCACCAGGGCCACCGCGCCCACGAGCGCACCGAGCGCCGCCCCCCGGCGCAGGCGCGTCAGCCGGGCAGCCACGCCCGCCGCAGTTCGAGCGCACCCGCCGCCAGCCCGGTCGCGGGCTCCGGCGCCAGCGTGACCGCGCCGGCATCCGGCGCGGCCGGCACGACGGCCGCCAGCCGGCGCACCCGGCCGTCGCGCACCGTCAGCAGCTCGACCTCGCCCGAGGCAGGCAGCACCCGCGTGGCGTCGTCGAGCCGGCGCACGCGCCAGTCGTCCACGGCGATCAGTTCGTCACCGGCCGACAGCCCGGCCGCCTCGCCCTCGCCGCCACGCAGCACCGACGTCACCTTCACGCCGGTGAGCGGGCTCTCGGACACCCGCACGCCGAGCCGCTGCGCGAGCGTGGGCGCCTGGGCGGACCAGCTCACGCCGAAACGCGCGAGCAGCTTCTGCAGCGGCAGGTCGTCCGTGCCGTGCACCCAGTCGGCCAGCTCGCGGGCCATCGACCGGCCCGACACCTCCTTCAGCACGGCCGCGATGTCGGCCTCGGACACGGGGCCGCCGCCGCTGCGCGCCCACAGTCCGCGCATCACGTCGTCGAGCGAGCCGCGGCCCTCGGCGCGCAGCGTGAGGTCGAGCGCGAGGCCCACGAGCGAGCCCTTCGTGTAGTAGCTGATGGTCGAGTTCGGCGTGTTCTCGTCGCCGCGGTAGTACTTGACCCAGGCGTCGAAGCTCGCCTGCGCGACGCTCTGCACCTTGCGCCCGGGCATGGCCAGCACGCCCGACACCGTCTTCGCCACGAGCTTCAGGTACCGCGCCGGATCGATCAGCCCCGTGCGCAGCAGGAACTGGTCGTCGTAGTAGGACGTGAAGCCCTCGAAGAACCACAGCAGCTCGGTGTAGTTCTCCTGCGTGTAGTCGTACCGCTTGAACTCCGCGGGCCGCAGCTGCTTGACGTTCCAGGTGTGGAAGTACTCGTGGCTGATGAGCCCGAGCAACGTCACGTAGCCGTCGGACGATTCGGCCCGCCCTCGCTGCGGCAGGTCGCGGCGCGCGGCGATCAGCGCCGTGCTGGCCCGGTGCTCCAGGCCGCCGTAGCCGTCGTCCACCGCGTTGAGCAGGAACACGTAGCGCTTGAAGTGCGGCTTCTTCTTGCCGTGCCAGAAGGCGATCTGCGCGTCGCAGATGCGGCGGCTGTCGGCGAGCAGGCGGTCGCCGTCGAAGTCGGGCAGCGCGCCGGCGATCACGAACTCGTGGGGCACGCCACCGGCCTTGAAGGTGCCGCGCCAGAAACGGCCCAGCTCCACGGGGTGGTCGACCAGCTCGTCGTAGTCGGCCGCCTCGTACACGCCCTTCTTGCCCGCAGCGGGCATCGAGGTCGCCACGTCCCAGCCCTTGGGCAGCTTCGCCAGTTCGAGCTGGTGCGGCTCGGCCTCGCGGCCGTGCACCCGCAGGCAGACGCCGGTGCCGTTGAAGAAGCCGCGGTCGGCGTCGAGGAAGGCCGCGCGCACCGAGGTGTCGAACGCGTAGACGGTGTAGGTGACGACCAGGGCACCCCGGCCGCCGCAGCGGGCGACCCAGCTGGCCTTGTCGACCTGTTCGAGGGGGACCGCCTCGCGGCCCTGCCGTGCCGAGACCCCGGACAGGTGCCGGGCGAATTCCCGCACGAGGTAGCTGCCGGGGATCCACACCGGCAGGCTCAGGCGCTGCTCGGCGGCGGGCGCCGGCACCGTGAGGGTCACCTCGTAGAGGTGGGCGTGGACGTCGGCGGGGGTGACACGGTACGAGATCATCGGCGGGGGCTTCCGGGCAGCGGCGATGCGGGCATTGTCACCCGCCGCCCACCCACCCCGCCGATGTCAGGACTTCACGACTTCGGCGCGGCGGTGCCGGCCGCGCTGGCGGCGTTCAGGCGCTTCTCGATCTCCTCGACGCCGATGGCACCCGGCACGCGGGTGTTGTCGGCGAAGACGAGGGCCGGCGTGCCGTTGACGCGGTGCTTGCGGCTCAGCGCGAGGTTGCGGTCGAGCGGCGTTTCGCACGCGCCCATGGTCTTCACGGGCTGCTTGGCCTCGAGCATCCAGCCGAGCCAGGCCTTGGCCTGGTCCTTCGAGCACCAGATGTTCTTCGACTTCTCGCCGGAATCCGGGCCCAGCACCGGGATCAGGAAGGTGTAGACCGTGACGTTCTTGAGCTTCTGCAGGTCCACCTCGAGGCGCTTGCAGTAGCCGCAGTTCGGGTCGGAGAACACCGCGAGCTTGCGCGCGCCGGTGCCGTTCTTCCAGACGATGGCGTCCTTCAGCGGCAGCTTGTCGAACTCGATGGCGGTGAGCTTGTTCAGCCGGGCCTCGGTGACGTTCGAGCGGGTGCGGGTGTCGATCAGGCTGCCCTGGAAGACGTAGTTGGCCTGTTCGTCGGTGTAGATCAGTTCGGTGCCGCCCACGCGCACCTCGTAGACGCCGGGGATGTCGGTCTTGGTGACTTCGTCGATGGCGGGGAGGTCCGGCACGCGCTGCGGCAGGTTCTTGCGGATCGCCGCTTCATCGGCGAACGCCAGCGATGTGGCGAGGAGGCCGGCGGCCACGGCCGCCAGGCTTCGGGAGAGGTGATGCGTCGTCATCGGAGGCTTTCTTCAGAAGTCGAGGGCACGGGCCGTGAGCCAGCGCTTCAAGGGGGGGAGCTGATTGACAAGACCCATCCCGCGGTTGCGGAGTTCCCGCAACGGGGCCTGGGGACCGGCGAACAAATGCAACAAGCCGTCCGTGAGCCGGCCCATGGCGCGGGTGGGCAGATCGCGCGCCCGCTCGTATCGCCGCAGCAACCGGGCGTCCCCGACCGGTCGCCACGATTCGCGTGTGGAGATGACCTGCGTCAGCGCGGCGACGTCGGCCAGTCCGAGGTTGAGGCCCTGCCCCGACAGCGGGTGCACGACGTGCGCGGCGTCGCCGAGCAGCACCCAGCCAGGGCCGCTCCAGGCGTTCGCACGGGCGATCATCAGCGGCCACGAGGCGCGTTCGCCGGTGAGCGCCAGCTCGCCGGCATCGCCCTGCGTGGCCTCGTTCAGCGCGGCCTCGAAGGCGGCGGGGTCGAGTGCGAGCAGCTCCTGCGCGCGCGCCTCGGGCAGCGACCACACGAGCGCGTAGCCGCGGCCCGGCGCCGGCGCGTCGAACGGCAGCAGCGCGAGGATGTCGGGCGAGCGGAACCACTGGCGCGCGACGTGGCGGTGGTCTTCCGTGGTGGACAGGCGCGCGGCGATGGCGCGGTGGCCGTACTCCTGGCGGTCGAACACCACGCCGAGTTCGTCGCGGCCGGCCGACGCCTTGCCTTCGCACACGGCGGTGAGGTCGGCCTCGACGGGCGCGTCCACGACGGTCACGTGAGGCGCGTAGCGCACGGCGGCCTCGAGCGCCTGCTCGAGCAGCGCGGCATCGGTGATCCACGCGAGTTCGGCCACCTGCTGCTGCCACGCGGAGAACTCGATCACGCCGGTGGCGTCGCCCTCGACGTGCATCTCGTGCACCGCGGTGGCCGCGTGCGCGGGCATCGCGTCCCACACCTTGAGGCCGCGCAGCAGGTCGACCGAGGCGGCGTTGAGCGCGTACGCGCGCACGTCGGCGCGGGCGGGTGCGGCCGGCTCGGCCACGAGCGCCACGCGCAGGCCCAGGCGGGCGAGCGACAGCGCGAGGCTGCGCCCCACGATCCCCGCACCCCGCACGCAGACGTCATGTCGTTTCATGGGGTCCATTGTAGGGAGGCACGCAGGGGTTCTGGCCCTGGGCAGAATGACGGGTTTTCACTTGTGGAGCCTGGGCGACAGAGAGAAGGGCTCGCGCCGGGGCGAGTCGCGGTGCCAGACGAGGCGTCGGCGAGGCCGTGTGGTTGACCACACAACGAGTCGGCAACGACGGATGGCACCGCGAATCGCCCCGGCCCGAAGGGTTGGGCCTGAAAGGGCCGCCGGCGTCGTTGCAAATGCTCACCGGGGATGACCCCGGTTCCGCTTTGCGCCTATCCGGCGGCCCTTTCAGGCCCAACGCGAGCCCTTCTCTCTGTCGCCCAGGCTCCAGGGTTCTGTTCACCGCACCGTCACACCTCCATGGCCAATCCCGTCCGCAAGATCCTGATCGCCGTCGGTGCACTGCTCCTGGTTCTTGTGGCGGGCCTCGCGGTCCTTGCCGCCACCTTCGACCCGAACGCCTACAAGGGCCTCGCCATCGACTGGATGAAGACCGAGCGCCAGCGCACCCTCGTCATCGAAGGCCCGGTCAAGCTGTCGTTCTTCCCCCGGCTCGCGGTGCAGCTGTCCGGCGTCACGCTGAGCGAACACGGCAAGTCCACCGAGTTCATGCACCTCGACGAGGCCTCGCTGTCGGTCGCCGTGATGCCGCTGCTGAGCAAGCGGCTGCAGGTCGACGGCATCGCGGCGAAGGGCGTGCGCGCGGTGTGGCGGCGCGCGGCCGACGGGGTGTCCAACATCGACGACCTGCTCGCGAAGAAGAGGCCCGACGAACCCGAGGTCGCCGGCGGCCCCGAGGGCGAGGCGCTCGCGTTCGACGTCAGCGGCGTGAAGTTCGAGGACCTGAAGCTCACCGTGGACGACGCGCTCGCGGGCGTGGTCGGCGCCGTGGCGGTCAAGTCGTTCGTCACGGGCCGGCTGGCCGACCAGGCCGAGTCGCCGGTCGCGCTCGACGCGCAGGTGGACCTCACCCGCCCCGAACTCAGCGGCCACCTGAGCGGCAAGACGAAGCTGCGGCTCGACCTGAAGGCCCACGCCACCGCGCTGCGCGACATGGAGCTCGCGTGGGTCGGCAAGGCCTTCGGCATCCAGGCCCTCGACACGAAACTCACCGGCGCCCTCGCCCACGACGGTGCGGCCGGCACGCTGGCCGCCACCGACCTCGACGTGCGCATCGGCGCCACGCTCGGTGCGCTGCGGCTCGACGGCTCGCAAGTCGCGGTGAAGTCGTTCGGCTACGACCCGGCGAGGAAACACCTGGCGCTGGAGCAGCTCAAGGTGCGTGTCTCGGGCAAGCAGGACGGCAACCCGCTCAAGCTCGACCTCGACTGGCCGAAGCTCGCGGTGGACGGCACGGCGTTGAGCGGCGGGCCCGTGACGGGCGAACTCTCGCTGAAGGGACCGCTGGCGCTGGACGCCACGTTCAAGTCCGCCGCCCCGCGCGGCAACTTCGAGCGCGTGGAGGTACCCGGCTTCGAGACCACGCTCAAGGGCAGCAGCGGCCCGCGCCGCATCGCGGGCACGGTGCGCTCGAACCTGGCGCTCGACGTGGCGGGCAAGGCGCTCGCCGTCGAGGGCCTGGCCGCGAAACTCACGATCGAGGAGCCCTCGCTGCAGCCGCTCGCGCTCGACGCCGGCGGCCGCGCGACGGCCTCGGCCAAGGCCGCCACGTGGAAGCTCACCGGCGCCATCAACACGAACCCGTTCGACACCGAAGGCCGGGTGGGCCTCGCCGACAAGCCCGTCTCCATCGACGCCTCGGCGAACTTCAAGGCGCTCGACCTGAACCGCCTGCTGCCGTCCGCGCCCCCTGCCGCGGCGGCCTCGTCCGCCGCGCCCGGCAAGGCCGGCGCGGGCGATGCCGCCCCGGTGGACCTGTCGGCGCTGAAGTCGGCCCAGGGCCGCTTCAGCCTGCGCGCCGGCACGTTCGCCTACCGCCAGTACCGCGCCACGAACCTCGCGATGGACGCCACCCTGCGCGGCGGCACGCTGAAGGTGGCGCCGTTCTCGGCCGAACTGTGGCGCGGCAAGCTCGACCTCGTGGCCCAGGCCGACGCCGGCGCCAACCGCGTCGCCGCGAAGGGCGCGGCCGATGGCATCGACATCCAGGCCCTGCTGAAGGACGTCGCCGACAAGGACCTGCTCGAAGGCCGCGGCCGCCTCGCCCTGGACCTCGCCACCACGGGGACCACGGTGGGCGAACTCAAGTCGCACCTGGACGGCAGCACCAGCCTCTCGCTGCACGACGGGGCCATCAAGGGCATCAACCTCGCGCAGCGGCTGCGCCAGGCCCGCGCGGCGATCTCGATGAAGGCCGACGCCGCCGCGAAGGCCTCGGCCACCGAAAAGACCGACTTCTCCGAGCTGTCCGCGTCGTTCACGCTCACCGACGGCATCGCGCGCAGCAGCGACCTGAACATGAAGAGCCCGTTCCTGCGCCTGGGCGGCGAGGGCCTCGTCGACATCCCGAAGTCCCGCATCGACTACACGGTGCGGGCCACGGTCGCCGACACGTCGAAGGGCCAGGGCGGCGCCGAACTCGCGCTGCTGCGCGGTGTGACGGTGCCGGTGCGACTCACGGGCCCGCTCGATGGCATCGCGTGGGACATCCGGTGGTCGGCCGTGGCCGCCGACGTGCTCCGCACGGACGTGGGCCGGGCCCTGGGGGACCGCCTCAAGGAGCAGCTGGGCCTGCCCCCGCGGGCGGCCAGCGCCCCCGAAGAAGCGGCCTCGCGCCCGGAGGACCTGCTCAAGGACAAGTTGCGGCGCCTCCTCAAATGAGGTCGCCCTCGGCACCGCAAACGCCCGTGCAATCGGGCAATCCGTCACGGAAAGCTCCGCGATCCTGGGGAAAAAGACGAGCACGGCACCCGCGCAGGCATTGAGAATCCGTCTCGTATGCAGCGCGCGCAACCGGCTCCCCACCCGAGGTCCTCGGCATCCGATGCGGCGCCGCGGTTGACGCTGGTCGCCCAGCGCACCGCCATCCGGCTGTTCCTGCTGCTGGCCGTCTGCATCGGGTTGATCTGGGGTGCCGAATCGCGGGCCGGGCTGGTGGCCCCGTCCGACCGGTTCGCGTACCCGCTGATGATGGTCTGGTTCCTCGCGCTGACCGTGCTGGTGTGGCGCCGCCCGTCGCAGCTGCTGCTCACGCAGGGCCTCGTGACCGTGGGCGTCGGGGCCTACCTCGTCGGCACCATCGGCTACGCGCTGCTGGTGCAGGGCGAGATCTCGCTGTATTCGGCGGCGTCCCTCGGCTACTGGGTCATGGGCGCGCACCTGCTGCTCTTCTTCACGTGGCCGGCCAGCACCGCCTGGGGCCTGAGCATCGCGGTCACGCTGCTGTCCACGCTGCCCGCCCTGGTGGTGCAGGTGCACGGCACCACGATGCCCGGCTGGGCCGACGTGCTGTGGCCGCTCTACATCAACGGCTTCTGCGCGCAGGCGATGCTGGGCGTCGTGCTCTTCGGCATCGCGCGGCAGGTCAGCCAGCTGATCCAGCTCACCCCGATGCGCGACGCCTCGCCCGTGGGGGACGCCTTCACGGTCAACGAGTTCATCGCCCACCGCATGCGCGACCTGGAACTCGCCCGCGACGCGGCCGAGCAGGCCTCCGACGCCAAGTCGCGTTTCCTCGCCACCATGAGCCACGAGCTGCGCACGCCACTGCACGGTGTGCTGGGCGCGGCCGACCTGCTGCGCGACCAGACCACCCCGCCGAAGCAGCGCGCCGAGCTGATCGAGACCGTGCGCCGCGGCGGCACGCACCTGCTGCACCTGATCAACGACGTGCTCGACCTGTCGCGCATCGAGGCCGGCCGCGTCGAGATCTTCAACGAGGGCTTCGACCTGAACCAGTGTCTCGCCCACGTGCGCGACACGATGCAGCCGCAGGCCCAGGCCAAGTCCCTCAAGCTCAACTACCGGGCCGCGCCGAAGCTGCCGCCCTTCGTGCTGGGTGACGAGTTCCGCCTGAAGCAGGTGCTGATCAACCTCATCGGCAACGCGCTCAAGTTCACCGACCGCGGCCACGTGACCCTCGAGGTCGACTACGACCGCGCCCGCAGCGAGCTGCTGCTGCGCATCCAGGACACGGGCATCGGCATCGCCCCGGGCGAACTCGCGCGGGTGTTCGACGCCTTCCACCAGGCCGACAGCGGCAGCACGCGACGCTTCGCGGGCACCGGCCTCGGCCTCGCCATCACCCGCCAGCTGGTCACGCTGATGGGCGGGCGGATCATGCTCGACAGCGAACCGGGCGTGGGCACGCGGGTGCAGCTCCAGCTGCCGCTGCCCGTGTCCGACTCGCCGGGGCGCGAGGCCATGACCAGCACGGTGTCGTTCGACGCCGACCTGGCCGGCGTGCGCGCGCTGCTGGTGGACGACGACCCGATCAACACGATGATCGCCGAGCAGATGCTGCGCGGCGTGAACATCGAGGTGCGCACGGTGCACTCCGGCATCTCCGCGCTGGAGGCCCTGGCCCAGGGCGGCTTCGACGTGGTGCTGATGGACTGGCTGATGCCCGGCATGGACGGCCTGGAGGCCACGCGCCGCATGCGCTCGGGCTCCGCGGGCGACACGGCCCGCACGCTGCCCGTCATCGGCCTGACCGCCCACGCCTTCGCGGAAGACCGCGCCGCCTGCCTTCAGGCCGGCATGGACGAGGTGCTGGTCAAGCCCGTCTCCCGGGTGCAGCTGCTGCGGGCGGTCAAGCGGGCGGTGGAAGTGCGCGCGCGCCCGTAAAATAGGCGTTTTGCACCGCCGCGGGCGGTTGCGCCAGTCAGTCACCCCTTCGCGCGCCCGCGCCACCACACCATGAGCCTCAAATGCGGCATCGTGGGCCTGCCCAACGTCGGCAAGTCCACCCTCTTCAACGCCCTCACCAAGGCAGGCATCGCGGCCGAGAACTACCCGTTCTGCACCATCGAGCCGAACGTCGGCATCGTCGAGCTGCCCGACCCCCGCCTCCAGGACCTCGCCGGCATCGTCAAGCCCGAGCGCATCGTCCCGGCCATCGTCGAGTTCGTCGACATCGCGGGCCTCGTGGCCGGCGCGTCGAAGGGCGAAGGCCTCGGCAACCAGTTCCTCGCCCACATCCGCGAGACCGACGCCATCGTCAACGTCGTGCGCTGCTTCGACGACGAGAACGTGATCCACGTGGCCGGCAAGGTCGACCCCATCGCCGACATCGAGGTCATCCAGACCGAGCTGTGCCTCGCCGACCTCGGCACCGTCGAGAAGGCCGTGCACCGCGCCCAGAAGCTCGGCCGCGCCGGCGACAAGGACGCGCTCAAGCTCGTGGGCGTGCTCGAGAAGGTGCAGGCCGCGCTCGACGAGGCCAAGCCCGTGCGTTCGCTGGGCCTGAGCAAGGACGACCTGCTGCTCATCAAGCCCCTGTGCCTGATCACCGCGAAGCCCGCCATGTTCGTCGGCAACGTCGACGAGGGCGGCTTCGAGAACAACCCGTACCTCGACCGCCTGCGCGAGTACGCCGCCACGCAGAAGGCCCCCGTGGTCGCCATCTGCGCGAAGACCGAGGCCGAACTCTCCGAGATGGAAGACGAGGACCGCCTCATGTTCCTCCAGGAGATGGGCCAGAGCGAACCCGGCCTCAACCGCCTGATCCGCGCCGCCTTCACGCTGCTGGGCCTGCAGACCTACTTCACCGCCGGCGTGAAGGAAGTGCGCGCCTGGACCATCCACATCGGCGACACCGCCCCGCAGGCCGCAGGCGTCATCCACACCGACTTCGAACGCGGTTTCATCCGCGCCCAGACCATCGCCTTCGACGACTTCGTCGCATTCAAGGGCGAACAGGGGGCGAAGGACGCGGGGAAGATGCGGGCGGAAGGCAAGGAGTACGTCGTCAAGGACGGCGACGTGCTGAACTTCCTGTTCAACGTGTAAGCCCTCGCGCGACCGCGCTGCGAAAGAGGGCCTTCGGGCCCTCTTTTTTTGGCCCGGGACCCGTCTACTGCTTGGCCGGGGCCGCCGGTTCGACCGCGACGGCGAGCGCCTGCGTGTAGACCGCCTCGACCTGGTCTCCCACCTTGAAGAGCTTGAACTGCTTCGGGTCGGACACGTTCAGCTCGACGGTCCGCTTCGGACCGCGGAGCGTCACCAGGTGCTTCTTCGGGTTGACCGCGATCACGTCGGCGACCACCGTGACCTTCTCGCCGGCGAGGCCGGCGGGGCGATCGCCCTCGGCGGCCCGGGCGCCAGCGGCGCTCGATGTGGCGCTGCGCAGTTCCTTGCCATCCTTCTTGAGTTCGAGCGACAGCGATTCGAGATAGGCCACCTTCACCGAGTCACCGACCTTGACCTGTTCGAGGTTGCGCACGTCGGGGCTGACGCCGAGATCGACCACCTGCCCCTTGGGGCCCTTGAGGGTGACCAGGCGCTGCGCGACATCGATCGCCTCGACCGTGGCCGTGACCACCTGCTTGCGGGCGACGAGGGCCTTGCCGGGTTTGGCCGTGTGAATGATCTGGGGCTCTCCCGCCGGCGGTTGGGAGTGGGCAGGCAGGGAGAGGGAACCCAGCGTGGCGGCCAGGGCAAGAAGCAGTGCGGATTGATTCATGGGACCTCGTTCAAGGAATGAAGGGGCACTCGCGGCACACCTCGCACCGGTTCGTCGAGGTGCTGCCTGCCCCGGCGAGTGACCTCGCCGCGAGGAGGTTACTGCGTGAACCGGCCGTTGGACACTGCCCGAAGGTGCAGCCCCGTGCCGTTGGCCGTGACGCTCGCCGGGGTCAACCGCCCGCCGCCTGCACGATCGCCAGCATCGACTCCAGCAGCGGCGAGTCACTCGTCTTCAGGTAGAAGCAGTACAGGTCCATGTGGGCCGGCACGCGGCTCACGAGCGGGCGGTACTCGATGCCCGGGAACGCCACGTTGACCATCGACTCGGGGACCAGCGTGATGCCCTGCCCCGTCGAGGCGAGCACGGTGGCGGCCACCACGTCGGTGGCCTCGCTGCCGAAGCGGGGCTCGAAGCCGTGCGCCCGGCACAGGGCCAGCGCCTCGGACGCGGCGGCGGGCGCCGAGCCCACGAGCCAGGTCTCGCCGGCCAGGGCATCGACCTCCACGGAACGGCGCGCCGCGAGCGGGTGGCGTGCGCTCAGGGCGAGCCACAGGTCCTCCCGTGCGACGTGGCGCACCGCGATGTCCGGCTCCTTCGGCAGCAGGCGCTCGAAGACGATCAGCACGCGGCCCTTGCGCAGGGCGTCGATCTGCTGCGGGGTCTGCGCCTGGTGCAGCGCGAGTTCGACGTCGGGGTGGGCCGCCTTGAAGGCGCTGAGGATCCTGGGCACGGCGCCGAACACGGCGGAGCCGTAGAGGCCCACGTGCAGCCGGCCCTGCTCGCCGCGGGCGACCCGCCGCGTGTGGTCGGCCGCCTGCGCAGTCAGGGACAGCAGGGTGCGGGCATGGCCCAGCAGCTCCTCGCCGGCGCCCGTCAGGGACATGCCGTGCGGCGTGCGCCGGAACAGCGCGGTCCCCAGTTCCTCCTCCAGCGCCTGGATCTGCCGCGACAGCGGGGGCTGCGAGAGGTGCAGCCGCTCGGCCGCCTTGCCGAGGTGGCCCGTCTCGGCGACGGCGATGAAGTAGCTCAGCTTGCGGAGGTCCATGGCATTACCCAAAAGGTATCGAGTGGATCCAAAAAAGCAAGAAAACCATGGTGTTAACGATATCACGGCGATGTTCGGGCCTTTTCGATACTGACGGCTCCCGGGGCACGGCGAGGCGTTTCTCCTCCGCACGGTGCTCCACCTTCCCCTGTCTCGACCTGGAGTGAACCGTGAAGAAGTCGTTCGACCTGCGCCGCACCGCCCTGGCCCTCGCCATCAGTTCCGCCCTCGTCCTCGCCGCGTGCGGCGGTGACGACGACACGGCGGGTTCCGCTCCCGACAACGGCCTGCCGTGGATGACCGAGGCGGTCGTCGCCGAGCAGAAGGCCGCGACCGCGGACACGGCGAAGGAGGCGGTGGCCAACCGCCGCGCGAAGCTGCTGCTGGCCGCGATGACGCTCGAGCAGAAGCAGCAGCAGCTCACGGGCAGCATGCCGGAGATCCTCCCCGAGCTGCCCGAGTGCTACGGCGCCCGCCACGTGAGCGGCATCGCCGCGCTGAAGATCCCGACCTTCCGCATCACCAACGGCCCGGTGGGCGTGGGCCAGAACGACTGCGTCTCCAAGACCCTCTACGAGCAGGTGATCGCGGGCCTCAAGTCGGCCTTTGCGGCGTACACGGACCCCAGTTCGGCGAAGGCCACGGCGCTCCCCTCGGCCATGGCCGTGGCCGCGTCGTTCGACCCGACAGTCGCCACCGCCTTCGGCGAGGTGATCGGCACCGAGATGAACAACCTGGGCCTGCACGTCTTCGAGGCGCCCGGCGTGAACATGGCCCGCCTGCCGATCCTCGGCCGCAACTTCGAGTACTTCGGCGAGGACCCGTACCTCACCGGCACCATGGGCGTGGCCGAGGTGAAGGCCGTGCAGGGCAAGGGCCTCATCGGCATGGCGAAGCACTTCGTCGCGAACGAGCAGGAAACCAACCGCATGACGATCCAGCAGACCGTCGACCGGCAGGTGCTGCGCGAGATCTACCTGATCCCGTTCGAGATGGCGGTGAAGGACGGCAAGTCGGCGTCCATCATGTGCGCCTACAACTACGTGAACGGCGTGTCGTCGTGCCAGAACGAGGAGATGCTGACCGGCGTGCTGCGCAACGACTGGGGCTTCACCGGCTACGTGCAGTCCGACTTCTTCGCGATGAAGAGCACGGCGGGCACGCTGAACGCCGGCATGGACCACGAGATGCCGATTCCGCAGTTCTGGTCGAAGACCAACCTCAACGCCGGACTGGCCGCGGGCTCGATCAACACCGCGCAGCTCGACAAGGCCCTCGAGCGCCGCTACACGCAGATGTTCAAGGCCGGCATCTTCGACCGCGCGCTGAAGCAGACCGCGATCGACTTCACCGCCAACGGCGTCGTCGCACGCGACATCGGCGCCAAGGCGGCCGTGCTGCTGCAGAACAACGGCGCGCTGCCCATCGCCTCCACCGTGCAGACGGTGGTGCTGATCGGCAAGGCCACCCAGGTGTACGCGCAGCAGGCCGTGGCCGGCGGCGTGATGGTGGGCCAGCCGATGGGCGCCGGCGGCGGCAGCTCGGACGTGGTGCCGAACTACACCGTCGCACCGGTGGACGGCCTGCGTGAAGCGCTGAAGGCGCTGGGCAACACCACCGCGAAGGTGAAGCTGATCCTCGTGGACGACGGCAACACCACCGCGACGATCGACGGCGTGGCCGGCACCTTCGCCGCCGCGCTCACCGAAGCCGCGAACGCCGACGCGGTGGTGATGATGGCGGGCACGGTGTCCGAGGAAGGCGCCGACCGCGCCACGTTCACGAGCACCACCGGCACCACGCTCGCCACCCCGGCGGGCGACGGCAGCAGCCTCGACTGGTACGCGGCCCGCTCGAACATCATCGCCACCACCGGCACGAGCAACACCGCGAAGAACAGCAACACGGTCGCGATGATCCAGGCCGTGATGGCGACGGCGTCGGCCACGGCCACGCCGATGGCGCAGAAGGCCACGCTGGTGCTGAAGGACAACGCGGGCGTGTCGATGGACCCGTCCCTCGTGGGCGCCGCCGGCCCCTCCATCCTCGAGGTGTGGTTCCCGGGCCAGGAGGACGGCAACATCGTGGCCGATCTCGTGTTCGGCCGGAAGAACCCGGGCGGCAAGCTGCCGGTCACCTTCCCGTTCGCCGGCAAGGGCTTCCTCGACACGGTCACCACGCAGCAGTTCCCCGGCCTCGTGGGCGGCGACGGCGTGACGCAGGTGGTCGAGTACACCGAGAAGCTGCACATGGGCTACCGCTGGTACGACGCGAACATCAGCGGCCAGTGCGCCCCGGTGGCGGGCGTCAACCCGTGCGTGGCCTTCCCGTTCGGCCACGGCCTGTCGTACACCACCTTCACCACCACCGCCCCGAGCGTGGCGCTCGCGAGCGGCAAGTACACGGTGAAGGCCACGGTGACCAACACGGGCGCCAAGGCCGGTGCCGAGGTCGTGCAGGTGTACCTGTCGCTGCCGGCCGGTGCCAGCACCGTGGGTGCCGCGCAGCCGCCGAAGCGCCTGGTCGGCTTCCAGAAGGTGGACCTCGCCGCGGGGGCGTCGAAGGAGATCACCCTCACCATCGACCCGGCCGCCAGCAACCACCCGCTGAGCGTCTGGAGCACCACGTACAACCAGTGGATCACCGCCGCCGGGACGTACACGGTGCACCTCGGCAAGTCGTCCTCGCCGAGCGACCTCGTGGTCGCCGGCACCTTCAGCCGCTGAACTCGGGCGGGCGATCTCCGCACAAGTTCGGCAAAGGGGGCCCTCGGGCCCCTTTTCCGTTCTTCCGCAACTCCGCATCGTCCCGGATGGCCGAACCGGTTCCACTCGCCCAGACTGCTTGGTCCGTCACACGCGAAGACGTCGAAGGGCGAGACGATGGACCCGCACAACCAACTGCACCTCTGGGACGACCGCTTCCTCTACGTCACGCCCGAGATCCATTCGGGCCTGACCGCGCGCTCGACGGCCACGCTGCTGCTCTCCGCGGTGGGCAAGCCGTTCCGGCTCGAAGGCCTCGACGGTGAAAGCGTGCGCTGCGAGGCGGCGCTCGTGGCACCGCACGTGCCGCGGCGCCTGGACGTGGACGGCGGCGGGCTGCTGTCGCTGAACCTCGAACCCGCGACCCCCGCCTTCCGCCAGCTCTCACCGCGCATCGGCGAGCGTGGCATCGAAGTGCTGGACCCGCGCCAGTTCGGCAAGCTCCGCGACCTGTTCCAGCCCGCACTGGACGGCGCGCTGAACGCGGTGCAGCTGCGCCACCTCTGCGCCCGCCTCGTCGAGTGCGTGGCCGGCGGCCCCGAACACGCCGCCGCACTCGACCCGCGCGTGGAGCGGGTGATGCAGGCCATCCGGGAGAACACCGAGCCCCAGTCCCTCGCGACGCTCTCGGCCCTCGCGTGCCTGTCGCCCGACCGCCTCACCCACCTCTTCGCGCAGCAGGTGGGCCTGTCGATCAAGCGCTACGCGCTGTGGGGCAAGGTGCGGCGTTCGGTCGCGCTGATCAGCGGCGCGCCGCGCCTCACCGACGTCGCGCTGAACGGCGGCTTCACCGACGCGGCCCACATGAGCCGCACGTTCCAGAGCTACTTCGGGCTGCAGCCGTCGTTCGTCAGCCGGCAGATCGACGTCCGGACAAACCCGCGGAACGGTGCCGCGGCGGCGGGCATAGCCGCTTAATTCAAGCCAGCCGCAAAGCGGCTGCCTATCCTCCGCCGCTTCATGCAGTCGAACGGAGATTCCATGCAACGCTTTTCCTTCCGCGGCCGCGCGCCGCTGACCGCGCTGGCGCTGGCCGCCGTCGCCCTGGTCGCCGCGTGCGGCAGCGACGACGACGCCCCCGCCGAGCCCACGTTCAAGGCCGACATCCGCCGCACGGGGATGGGCGTCCCGCACATCAAGGCGGACAACTGGACCGGCATCGGCTACGGCCTCGCGTACGCCCAGGCCCAGGACGACCTGTGCACGCTGGCCGACTCGTTCCTCACCTACCGCGGTGAACGCTCGAAGTTCTTCGGTGCCGACGCGCTGATCCCGTTCTCGAGCACCATCGGCCGGCCGAAGAACCTCGACGCCGACTTCTTCCACCGCCACGTGCTCAACGACGACGCCATCAAGGCCGTGGTCGCGGCGCAGCCGGACACGATGAAGCAGATGATCACGGGCTTCGCGGCAGGCTACAACCGCTACGTCCGCGAGGTGAAGGCCGGCGGCGAGGCCGGCGCACACGCCGCGTGCCGTGCCGAGGCGTGGGTGCGCCCGATCACCACCGACGACCTCTACCGCCGCATGTACGCCGCGAACTTCGCCGGCGGCTACAGCAACTTCCTCGCGAACATCGCCACCGCGATCGCCCCGGCCGCGGCCGCCGCCACCTCGCCCACCGTGGCGATGGCCCGGCGGACCACCCGCGCCGCGAAGCCGCTGCAGCTCGCCATCGCCTCGGAGAACCTCCCCGAGTTCCAGGTGGGCGGCGCCGAGGGCGTCGGCAGCAACATGATCGGCTTCGGCACCGCCGCCACCGGCGACGGCAGCCCGCTGCTGTTCGGCAACCCGCACTGGTACTGGCGCGGCCCCGACCGTTTCTACCAGGCCCACCTCACGATCCCCGGCACGCTCGACGTGAGCGGCTCGACCTTCCTCGGCATGTCGATCATCCAGATCGGCTTCAACCAGGACGTCGCGTGGAGCCACACGGTCTCGACCGCCCGCCGCTTCGGCTTCTTCCAGCTGACGCTGGCCGCCGGCGACCCCACCAGCTACATGCGCGACGGCCAGGCCGTGAAGATGAAGGCCCGCGCCATCACGGTGGACGTGCGCCAGACCGACGGCACCGTCACGCCCACGACCCGCACGCTGTACGAGTCCGAACACGGCCCGCTCGTGAACCTCGGCCTGCTGAACCCCGCCCTCGCGTGGAGCCAGACCACGGCCTTCGCGATCCGCGACGTCAACGGCGAGAACTACCGCCTGTACCGCAACTGGCAGCGCTGGAACCAGGCGAAGTCGCTCGACGAGTTCGCTGCCATCCAGCGCGAGGAAGTGGCCATCCCGTGGGTCAACACGGTGGCCGTGGGCCGCGGCAGCGCGAAGGCCTGGTACGCCGACATCGGCGCGGTGCCGAACGTGTCGCCGGCGCAGTTGACCGCGTGCGCCACGGCCTTCGGTGCGGCACTCGCCCCGTCGCTGCCCCGCGTGCCGGTGCTCGACGGTTCGAAGAGCTCGTGCGACTGGCAGAGCGACACCGACTCGGTGCAGAAGGGCGCCATCGGCCCCGCACGCCTGCCGAGCCTGATGCGCGCCGACTACGTCGCGAACATGAACGACAGTTACTGGCTCGCGAACCCCGCCGAACCGCTCACCGGCTTCCCCACCATCATGGGCCCGGCCGGCACCGAGGCGCAGAGCTTCCGCACCCGCCTGGGCCACCTGATCGCGCAGGGCCGCCTCGCCGGCACGGACGCCTACGGCAGCAGCACCGCCGCCACCAGCGACATCGTGCGCCGCATGGTGCTCGACAGCCGCGTGCACACGGCCGAGTTGTTCAAGGACCAGGCGCTCGCGCTGGTCTGCACCGGCACGCCGATCTCGGTGACCGGTGACGTGTCCACCGGCACGACCTTCCCCACGCCCGTCACCGTCGACCCGGCGGAGGCCTGCACGGTGCTCGGCAACTGGAACAACACCGGCACGCGCACCTCGCGCGGCGCGCACCTGTGGGACGAGTTCTGGGCGCGTGCGAGCAAGGCCACGGCCGCCTCGCTGTACCAGGTGCCGTTCAGCGCCGCGGACCCGATCCGCACGCCGCGTGACCTGAAGACCGACGCCGGCAACACGGCCACGCTGCGGCAGGCCCTCGGCGCGGCCGTGCTGCGTGTGCAGGCCAGTGGCTACGCGCTGGACGCGGAACGCGGCACGGTGCTCTTCGCCACCCGCGGCGGCCAGAAGATCCCGCTGTACGGCGGCTGCGGCGCGCAGGGCTACTTCACCATCGCGTGTTCGGAGAACCGCCTCGACCAGGGCGGCTACACGATGGACAACAACCCGAACGGCAACAGCTACATGCAGGTGGTGCGGTTCCCCGAAGGCAAGGTGGAGGCCTACACCTTCCTCACCTTCTCGCAGTCCGACGACCCGGCCTCGGCGCACAACGCCGACTACACCCGCGCCTACAGCAACGGCGAATGGCTGAAGGTGCCGTACACCGAAGCCGAGATCACGGCCGACCCGGCGCTGAAGCAGACCCGCATCAGCGAGTGAGGAGTCACCGGGCCGACCCGCGCGGGAGCGCGGCGCCGGCCCGGATCATTCACGCACGGACACCCGCACTTCCTCACCCGTGCGGGTGTCGACCGCCCACAGGCGGCCGGTCTCGTCGAAGACGAACCACTGGTGGCCGGCGTGGCGCACGCGGCAACCCGTGCCCGCGGGCCAGTGCAACACGCCGAGCAGGCCGCCCTGGGCCGCCGAACGCAGTTCGTGGCGGCCGTCGTCGCGGACCATCATCCATTCGTCCCCACCGCCCGTGACGGACCATGCGGCGAGTTCCCCACCGTCCCACGGTGCCGACCAGCGCAACGTCGAGGTCGAGCCCGCGGCAAGTTCGCCCCGCAGGCTCGATCCGTCCGGCTCGATCCCCAGGTACCACTGGCCCTGCCGAGGGTGCAGCACACCCCGCTCGCCGTCCGCGGGCGGCCCGAGCGCGTCGCGTGTGGCCAGCCGGCGCTTCGGTCCGACGTAGTGCCAGTGGTCGAAACCCTTTCCGCCGTCGCCCACGACGAGGTGCTCGTCGTGGGCGTCGGTGACCAGCACACGCACCGGGCCGGGCAGGTCCGCCACCTGCCACAGCACCTGCTGCAGGCCCTCGCGGGTGTCGAGCACCCGCAGCGCACGGCCCTGGGCCACCGTCCAGCCGATGCCGTCGAAGGTCGTGGCGCACACGTCGAAGGCGATCGAACCGAGGTCGGTGACCCGCCGCTCCAGCACGTCGATGCGGCTCACGCGCCACACGTCGCCACGGGGCGCGAGCGCCAGCGCGACGAGCCCGCTCGGGGCCGTCACGAGCCGCGACGCGGGCACCGCGAACCGCGTGCGGACCCGCCCGCCCTCGTCCAGCAGCGCGACCCCGGCCTCGCCGAACGCGACCAGGTGCCGCCCGGCGCCGACCGGGGCGGCATCGAGGACACCGAGCGTGCCGGGCTCCGGCGCATGCCAGACAGGCGCGTCGTCGCGTGGTGCCAGTGGCTCCAGCAGCGGGGCCGGCAGCGGCACGCCGTCCGGCAGGTCGGCTCGCAGCCAGGGGTCCCGCGCGATGTCCAGCAGGCGCTGCACCTGGGGACGCGGCAGGCGGCCGCCGCCGTCGGCCTGGTCTGCCAGCAGCGGCGGCAGCACGCGGCGGGCGAGCTGGCCCACGGTCTCGTTGCGGTCCTTCGCCTCGGCCTGCGCGAGGGCGGCGGCCAGGGCCGCGCGGTCGCGGTGGCGGGCGGGGTCGTCGAGCAGCGCCCTCAGCGGCGCGGCCACCGACGCCATCGTGTCGGGGGCGACCAGCGCGCGGACCACGAGGGCCTGCGCACCCAGCTCGCCCCCCGCGTCGCCGGCGCGGGCCAGCCACGCGGCCGCCTGCTCGCGGTGGCTGTCGAGCGGCCACAGCACCCTCACCGCGTCGAGCCAGCGGCCCTCGTCGGCCAGCGACCGGGCCCAGGCCTCGGTCAGTTGCGCGGCCGCCTCGGGCCAGCGCTTGCGCAGCTGCAGCACGGCCTGCGCGAACGACTGGTCGCGCCGGGCCACCACGACGGCACGCCGCCAGTCTCCGGAGAGGCACAGCAGGCGCACGATGGTGGCGGAGTCCATGTCCCACTGAAGCGCGAGCTTGGCCGCCTGCTCGAAGCGCTGGTGGCGCTCGAGGTAGTCGAGCGCCTCCTGGCGGGACTGCAGCAGCTCGGCCAGCACGAACACGGCCTCGTCGATCTGCCCCGCGCGGTCGAGCCGCTCGAACGCGCGTCGGTACACCTGGCGCAGGTGAACCTCGAACGCATCGTCCACGCCGATGCCGGTGCGCGCGCCACCGCCCCGCGGATGGTCCAGGCGCAGGTCGTCCCGCGGCCCCGGCGTGCCGAAGGCCTGGCCGGCGGAGGGTTCGCCGTCCTTCCCGAGCGGGATCGCGTGGCGCAGCGCCTCGCGCAGGTCGCCTTCGTCGAACATCTCGAGCATGCGCCGCAGGTAGGCCGCCTGCCGGAACCCGATCAGCGTCGACAGGCGCGAGGCGACGGCGAACCGGGCCAGCCACTGGCGCCATCGCTGTGGCACGGTGCGGGCCGTGCCGCGCGGGGGCACGTCGCCGTGGCCCGCGCCGCCCTGCCCTGCGGCGCCGGTGCCCTGGCCCGAGCCAGGTGCCGGCCGCGGCGACGCGGCCCCGGCGCCCCGCGCGAACCCGCGCATCGCCGTGTCCCACCCCCAGCGCGCCACCATGAAGACCAGCCAGGCCATCACGAGGGCGGTCACCAGCATCGCGAGGCTGCCGCGCGTTCCCTCGTCGGCCACGCCACCGAGGAGCCAGGCCGCGAGCAGCACGCCGGCCAGGGCGGAGGGTCCGACGCCGGCCTTCGTCCACCACCCCGGCCGGCGCCCTTCGGCGAGCCGCCGCCGGAAGCGGCGCTGCTCGTCGCTGGCCGGCGGGATGTCGAGGCCCAGCACGTCCCGGATGTCGCCTTCGGGGCGCGGCGGGTCGACGAGTTCGAGGACCGGGGCGAGCCCTTCGTCGTCGAAGGTGTCGTGCAGCGCGAAGGCGCCCACGTCCAGCCACGCCGCGGCATCGAGGGGCACGGCCTGCGCGAAGTGCAGCGGCACGGCTTCGCCGCCGCGCACCACCACGAGGTCGCAGGCGGGCAGCGCGGCGCGTTCGTCCGCGGACAGTTCCGCGGTGCTCCAGAACATCCCGTCGCGCACGACGGGCCATGCGCGCAGCGCACTGCAGTCGAGGGTCGCAGGCGCGGGCCAGCGCAGCAGGTCGCCTTCGGGGAAACGCAGCACCGTCGCGCCGCGGCGCCAGTGCGCGAGCACGAGGCCGGCGCGTTCCCCCTCGGTGAAGCGCCGGGCCGGCAGCCAGAGGCCCGCCACCGGCCGATGGCCCTGCAGCATCGGTTCGCGCACGTCAGTCATCCCGGCCCTCCTCGCCGCTGCGCACCCTCAGCAGCACGGCGTTCTCGGGCACCGAAAACACCACCAGCGCGCGGTCCGCCGTGAGCAGCGCCACGCGGCCCGACTCGGCATGCACCGACTGGCGCTCGATGGTTTCCGGCGAGCTCCACACGGTGCGGAATCCCGTCGGCCCGATCAGCAGCAGGTCGCGGCGTGACGGACTCAGGGCGACCAGCACCGAGCCGCGCCCCCCCGGCGCCGCCGTGAGTCCGAAGACGACGGCCCGCGTGGGCTCCGAGCGCCACACGACCGGCGGCACGCCGCCCTCGACCGGTTCGTGCACGTCCCACACCGCCGTGAAGTCCGCCGCGACCCCGCGGACGGCACAACCGCCGAACCCGTTCCGCCAGCGGCTGGCCGGCCCGATCAGGACCGACACGCCCTCGCCGGACCGCACCGGACCGAGCGGGTGCGTGACCTGCACGCGCGCGCCCGTGTCGGACACGAAGGCCTTCAGCATCCCCTGCTCTTCGGCCACGAACGCGAAGCGGCTGTGGTCGATCGCGGCGACGGCGTGCACCTCCTTCGCGCGCAACATCGGCCCGCGCACCGGCGGCCCGGCCCAGAAGACCAGGCGGCGGGAGGCGTCGAGCACGAACACCGACGAGCCCATCATGAACGCATCGAGCCAGCGGCCGACCTGGGGCGGCGCATGGAAGTGTTCGCGGTCCGGCCGGGGTACCACGCCGATCTGGCTCTGCCAGAACCGCAGCAGGCCGCCACCCGGGGCCGACAGCAGCAGCACCAGCTGCTTGCCCCTCATGGCCCCGGCGAGCGGCTCGCTGCCGGCGGCCCAGCTGAGCGTCCGGGTGCGGCCGCGTGCCGGCTCGCCGAGGGCGTTCAACGGGAAGACCGACACGGCCGTGCCTTCGAGCAGCGGCACCACGACGTAGCGCCCGTCGTCCGAGAACAGCGGAGCGATGCGGATGGACAGCCGGTCGGACCGGAAGCTGCGGGCCTTGGGCACCGGCATGCCCTGGAACCGGCCCTTGAGCAGCGGCACGGACTGGTCCGCGTCGCCGAGCGGCAGTTCGGCACGGCGGGTCGCACCGGGGCGGCCCACCTCCACGTCGAGCGTGTCGTCGAACAGCGCGGGCCGCACCCACGCCAGGTGCGTGGCCGCGTCGTGCCGCCGGGGCCCGGGCCCCACGTGCCAGCATTCACCGAAGTCCATCGCCTCGAGCACGGGGGACCATGCCTGCGCTCCGGCCGGACCGCCGGTCTCGTACGTGCGCGCGCCGAGGAGCGCGAGCAGGTCCTCCGGCCGCAGGGCGTCGTGCAGCACGCCGGGCTGCTGCAGCACGCCCCAGCGGAAGGTGCCGCCGGCGCCCACGGCGCGGCGCGCGAGCAGGATCCACAGCGCCAGCTGCACGAGCCGCGGTGCCCCGAGCTGGCGCGGTCCGGCATCGAACAGGGCCACGACCAGGCGCTGCGGCCGGCGCCCGCGCGGCTGCGGCGCGAGGAACAGGTGCTCGCCGCTGGCCGCGCGGCGCAGGAACTCGTCCGGCACGTCGGCGGCCAGCAGCCATTCGGACGTGAGCAGGCGTTCGTACGGCCCGCGCCGGCGCAGGTCGCCCAGCCCGTCGGGTTCCTCGGCCCCGGCCGCGCGCCGGCCCTCGAACCGGCCGACCAGGGGGTCGAGCCGGGCGAGGATCTCCCCGAGCGACGCGGCCAGCGCGGGCGTGAACCAGTCCAGCCACGGGAACCAGGGCCGCAGGGTCTCGGGCAGCGAGGCGGTGGTGGCGGCCGTCATCGGTCACGCCACCGTTCGGTCCAGGCGGCCAGCGGCACCTGGGGCCAGGGGCGCTGCCGATCGAGCGGCACGGCCACCGACGGGCGCGGCCACAGCAGCAGCGGTGCGCACCGGTGCGCGGCGGCCAGCGCGCGCTCCAGCAGGTCGAGCGGCACGTCGGGCTCCCACAGCGTGGGCAGCCACAGGCCCGGCGCCTCGCGGCGCGGGGCGGCGTAGGCCACGCCGTCCACCCAGGGCAGGTCGGCTTCGGCGCCGAACAGCACCAGCACGTCGCGCCCCGCCGTGGCCTGCAGGCGGGCCTGCGAGGCTTCGGTCAAGGTCGCCACCCGGGCACCGAGGCGTGGCGCCACGTCGCCCCAGGCCACGACGGCCTGGGGCGCGGGTGCGTCGGCGCAGGCGCGCCAGCGGCAGGGCAGCCCGGGGTTCAACGGGCGCTCACGCGGCCACGGCCAGCAGCGCCGCGAGCGAACGGCGGCACTCCGCCAGTTCCGCGGGCAAGGCGTCGGCGTGGAAGTTGGCGTCGATCTCGCGCAGCAGCGCCTCGGCCTCGGCCGTGCGCCCGGCCTCCGCGGACGCGAGACAACGCCGGGCCCCGTCGACCAGCCGGCCCACGCGCGACATCGGCTGCATCGACGCGGCCTCGACCGCGCTGAAGAGGTGCGGGTGGGTGGCGTGGGCGAGCTGCTCCTCGAGCACGTCGCGGGCGCTGTGCTGGGCCTCCTTCGTGGGCAGCACGTAGAGCAGCGGCCAGAGGTCCGCCGGCCCCGCCTCCCGCCGGCCGGCGAGCACCGCGGCGGCCGCGATCAGGCGCTGCGACTTCACGATGCGCCGGTCCGAGAGGTGCACCCCGGCACGCCGCAGTTCCCGCACCGCCTCGGCGAGCACGGGCCGGACCGTCTCGAGCTGCACGTCGTGCAGCGTGCGGCAGAGGGTGTCCAGGTGCACGAGCCCGGCGGGTGTCGCCACCGGCGCGGCGTCCGACCGCCAGCCGCCCGCGAGCATCGCCTCGAGCTGGTGGTCGGGCACCGGTTCCACGAACAGGTGGAGCAGGAAGCGGTCGGCGAACGCGGCCAGGCCCTCGTCGTCGGGCAGTGCGTTGGCCGCGCCGACGGCCACGCGCAGCGGGCAGTCGACCTGGGTGTGGCCGCGCCGGAAGCGGCGTTCGTTGAGCACGCCGAGCAGCGTGTTGAGGATGGCGGTGGAGCCGAGGAACACCTCGTCGAGGAAGGCCACGTCGGCTTCGGGCAGCATGCCGGTGACGTCCGTCTCGACCGTGCCTTCGCGCAGCTTGCGCAGGTCCACCGGACCGAACAGTTCCGAGGGTTCCGTGAAGCGGCCGAGGAGGTATTCGAAGTAGCGCCCGCCGAGCGCCTGGGCGACCCGGCGCACGACCGCGCTCTTCGCCGTGCCCGGCGGCCCGATCACGAGCAGGTGTTCGCCGGCCACCGCGGCCAGCACGATCAGTTCGGCGAGCTGGTCGCGCCCGACGAGTCCGGCGGTGGCCGCCTGGATGCCGTTGCGGACGTGACGGGCGGATTCCTGGAGGGTCGAGGTCATGTCGGGGCCGGGGTGAAAACACCAGTTTGCCAGAGGGTCCCGCACGGCCGGCTCCCTCCGAAGCGGGGGCGGGGCCGCCGCCGCGGGCACTTTGCACGGTGGTTAGGTGGTAGGCTCTGCCCGCGGCACAACCGCGCCCTCGAGCCCCGACATTCCCACCCCGCCGATGACCTCAGCGCCTACCAGCCCACGGCCGCACTGGGTGTTCGCCCTCGTGGGGACGACGCTGGGCTACGCGCTGATGGGCTGGGCGGCCCTGTGGCTCGCCATCCCGCCCGGCTACGCCTCCCCGCTCTATCCCGCCACCGGCGTCGCGCTGGCCTGCGTGCTGACGTACGGCAACCGCGTGCTGCCCGGCGTCGCCCTCGGTGCCTTCCTCGTCAACATCACGCTCGGGCCCGACCGCGCCCTGGGCTCCACCGCCTTCGTGGCGCTGCCGGCGGCCATCGCCTTCGGCGCGGCGCTGCAGGCCTGGCTCGCCTCAGTGCTGATCCGCCGCCACGTGCACCAGCCGCTCACGCTCAGCGAGCCGCGGGACGTCGCGCTCTTCTTCGGCATCGGCGCGGTCGTCACCGCCCTCACCAGTTCCAGCATCGCCAGCGTCGCGCTGTGGGCGCTGGCCGGCCAGTCCGGGCCCTCGCTGCTGCTCACGTGGTGGAGCTGGGCCACGGGCGACGCGCTCGGCATGCTGACGGCCACGCCCATCGTCCTCAGCTGGATCGGGCACCCGCGCAGCGAATGGGACTCCCGCCGCTGGACGGTCGGGGCCACGATGTTCGTCGCCACGCTGCTGATGGCGATGTCCATCAAGCAGGTCGACCAGTGGGAGCAGTCGCGCGTGCAGACCGCCTTCGAGCGCGACGCGCTGCACGCCACGTCCAACCTGTCCTCGCAGCTCCAGTACCCCATGCACGCGCTGGAGGCGCTGCGCGGCGTGTTCATCGCCTCCGAAAGCGTGACCCGCGACGAGATGCGCCGCGCCGTCGCGGCCTGGGTCAGCCCCGACAGCCACCTCCACGCGATGGGCTGGAGCGAGGTGATCCGGCGCAGCCAGTCCACCGACTACCAGGCCAGCGTCGCGGCCTACGACCTGCCCGGCTTCAAGGTGTTCGACCGCCCCGACTCCACCTTCCCGGTGCGCGACGACGACCGCATGGTGGTGATCCGCTACATCGAGCCGATGCGGGGCAACGCCGCGGCGCTCGGGGTCAACACTCGCTCCATCCCCGCCGCCCGCGCGGCCGTGGACATCGCGATCCGCACCGACAGCCCCGCAGCCACGGCCGGCTTCCGCGTGACGCAGGAGACGGGCTCGCAGGCCGCCGTCGTCCTCTACCAGGCCGTCTACAAGGGCACGCCGCGTTCACCGGCGGAGCGGGTCGAGGCGGTGCAGGGGCTGGTGTTCGTCACGGTGCGCATGGACGACGCCCTCGCCGCCTTCCGCAAGACGCTGCCGCCCTACCTGCGCATCTGCATCATCGACACGGACACCGTCGCCGTGCGGCGCGTGCTCGCCGGCCCGCCGGGCTGCGACAGCGAGGCGAGCGACCTGTCGTTCACCCGCGCGCTCGGCTTCGCCGACCGCAAGTGGAACCTGCGCGTGCTCGCCACCCGCAACGACATGCCCGACGCGCGCGCCCGCAACGCACTGCTCTTCTCGGTGATCGGCCTGCTGGCCACCGCGATGCTCGGCACGCTGCTGCTCACGGTCACCGGCCGGGCCCGCCGCATCGAGACGGCGGTGAAGGAACGCACGCTCGCGCTGCAGCGCGAGATCGTCGAACGCGAACGCACCGAGGCCGAGCTGCGCGAGAGCGAGCAGCGCTTCCGCAACATCCTGAACCACGTGCCCATCGGCGTGGTCTACACCGACCTGCGCGGCAACATCAAGCAGGTCAACCCGCGCTTCTGCGAGCTGACGGGGTACGCCAGCGACGACCTCGCCCAGCTCAACCAGTCGCACGTCATCCACCCGGAAGACCGCGTGCAGGAGATCGAACTCACGCAGCAGCTGGTGCGCGGCGACATCCCCATGTTCCGGCGCCAGGCCCGCTACGTCACGCGCGATGGCCGCATCGTGTGGGTGCAGGCGGTGGTGTCGCTGTTGCGCCTGCCGTCGGGCGAGCCGTACCGCATCGTGGGCGTCGTGGAAGACATCACCGAACACCTGAAGCTCGCCGAGGCCGAACGCGCGCGGTCCCTCGCCGAGGCGGCCAACCTCGCGAAGAGCGAGTTCCTCTCTCGCATGAGCCACGAGCTGCGCACGCCGCTGAACGCCATGCTCGGCTTCGCGCAGCTGCTGGAGCTGGACCAAACGCACCCCCTGCCCGCCGTGCAGCGTCCCTGGGTCGCGCAGATCCAGGGCGCGGGCTGGCACCTGCTCGACATGATCAACGACGTGCTCGACCTGTCGCGCATCGAGTCCGGCACGCTGAGCCTGCAGGTGCAGACGCTCGACCTGGCGGAGCTCCTCGCCGCCACCCTCGCCCTGGTGGAGCGCGACGCGCAGCGCCGCGACATCGTCGTCACGCAGGACATCCCCGAACACGTCACGCGGCTCAAGGGCGACGCCACACGCGTCAAGCAGATCCTCACGAACCTGCTGAGCAACGCGGTCAAGTACAACGCGGACAGCGGCCGCATCCACATCGCCGCCCGCCTGCTGCACCGTGACAGCATCGAGATCACCGTCACCGACACCGGCCTCGGCATGACCGACGAGCAGCTGTCGCAGCTGTTCCAGCCGTTCAACCGCCTGGGCCGCGAACGGTCGGGCCAGGAGGGCACCGGCATCGGCCTCGTCATCAGCCAGCGGCTGGCCGAGCTGATGGGCGGGTCGCTGCGGGCCCGCAGCGTGGCCGGCGAAGGTTCGTCGTTCATCCTGACCCTGCCCCGCGCGGCCGAGGTCGCCGAGCGCCCGCTCGACGCCGAGCCGTCGCGCCCCTCCATCAGCGACTACCACCAGCGGGTGGTGCACTACGTCGAGGACAACGAGACGAACGTCGAGGTGATGCGCGGGGTGCTCTCGCGGCGGCCGCAGGTGCGCCTCGACGTGTCCATCACCGGGCTCGACGGCCTCGCCTCGATCCGGGCCGACCGCCCCGACCTGATCCTGCTCGACATGCACCTGCCCGACATCGACGGGCTGGAGCTGCTGCGCCACCTGAAGTCCGACCCGTCCACGGCGGACATCCCGGTGGTGGCGGTCTCGGCCGATGCGCTGGCGTCCCAGATCGAGGCCGCGATCCAGGCGGGCGCACAGCAGTACCTGACGAAGCCGATCAGCGTGTCCGAGCTGCTGGCGGTGGTGGACGCGGTGCTCGAGGACGCCGAGACCAAGTTCGGCTGAAGCCCGTCCCGATCACCCGCCCGTGCGCTTGACGGTGCGGCCCTGCTGCTTCAGCTTGTCCATCACCAGCACCACGTGGTCGCCCTGCAGTTCGACCACGCCGTCCTTGACCGTGCCGCCCGTCCCGCAGGTCGCCTTCATCGCCTTCGCCCAGGCCGTCAGCGCCGGTTCGGCGAGGCCCAGGCCCTTGACCAGCGTCACGCCCTTGCCGGCCCGGCCCTTGGTTTCGCGCGAGACCCGCACGGTGCCGTCCGGGAACGTGGAGACGGCGGCGGCCGCCTTGCAGGTGCAGGCGGCGGCGGGCTGGCGGCACGTGGGGCACATGCGGCCCGCATCGGTGGAGTAGACGAGGCTCATGGCCGGATTGTCGCGTGTCGGAAGGCGCTGACGGCGGATCGCGGTGGCTTGGGGGTAGGCGCCGAGCGCCCCGGGGCGCAACATGGTTCGGGAGGCTCCAGAGGAGCCGTGTCGGAGCAAAGAATTGCAAACGAACCACCCCGCTCGCACCGGATGCCACGACAGCAGGCGCTCTCAGAGAGAGTTGTCACTCACGTTCCGGCGGAACTTTTCGGGCCGTCAGCACTCAGACACCGCGAGTGCTAATATGCCGATGAAAAGGAGTTCCCGGATGTCGACTGCTTCCATGAACATGCCCATGGCCCCCGTCGCCCGCGCCGTCGCGGTGCGCGACCCCTGGGCGCTGGTGCCCTCCCTGGGCAACCTCGATGCGTACATTTCCGCCGTCAACCGCCTGCCCCTGCTGACGCAGGAGGAAGAGGCCACGGCCGCCCGCCGCCTTCGTGCCGAAGGCGACGTCGAATCCGCCGGGATGCTGGTGCTGTCGCACCTGCGCCTCGTCGTTTCCATCTCCCGCCAGTACCTGGGCTACGGGCTGCCTCACGGCGACCTGATCCAGGAGGGCAACGTCGGCCTGATGAAGGCCGTGAAGCGTTTCGACCCGGACCAGAACGTCCGCCTGGTCAGCTACGCCATGCACTGGATCAAGGCCGAGATCCACGAGTACATCCTGAAGAACTGGCGCATGGTCAAGGTGGCCACCACCAAGGCCCAGCGCAAGCTGTTCTTCAACCTGCGCTCGATGAAGCAGCGCCTGAAGGAAGACGGCGCCGAAGGCACCACGCACCGCGCCACGCTGACGCAGAACGAGGTGGAAGCCGTCGCGCGCGACCTGAACGTCAAGCGCGAAGAGGTGCTCGAGATGGAAACCCGCCTGTCCGGCGGCGACATCGCCCTCGAACCGCAGAACGACGATGCGGAGGAGCAGTCCTACGCGCCCATCGCGTACCTGGCCGACGACAGCCACGAGCCCACCCGCGTGATCGAGGCCCAGCGCCGCGACTGGCTCGCCGGCGACGGCATCCAGCAGGCCCTCGACACCCTCGACCCGCGCAGCCGCCGGATCGTGGAAGAGCGCTGGCTGAAGGTCAACGACGACAGCTCGGGTGGCTTGACGCTGCACGAGCTGGCGGGGGAGTACGGCGTCAGTGCCGAACGCATTCGCCAGATCGAGGTCGCGGCCATGAAGAAGATGCGCAAGGCCTTGACGGTCTAAAGACTGTGGTCACCCCGGCGAAAGCCGGGGCCCACTGGGCGTCCTGCGCGCCGCGGCTGCGGTGGATCCCGGCGTTCGCCGGGATGACGTGAGTTGTGGGACGATGCCCGCGGGTCGCGCTCAGCCGTTCTTCATCAGCTGCTTCAGATCCGACGTCAACGCCTCGGCCCCGGTGCCATACCGGGTGAACAGCCGCACGTTCCCCTTCGTGTCGAAGACGTACGACCCCGCCGTGTGGTCCATCGTGTAGCTGCCCGGCTCCTTGCCCGGCACCTTCTGGTAGAACACCTTGAAGTCCTTGGCCACCGCGGCGATCTGCTCGGGCGTGCCGCGCAGCGCGACGAAGCTCGGGTCGAACGCGGTGACGTAGCCCTTGAGCACCTCGGCGGTGTCGCGGTCCGGGTCCACGGTGATGAACACGCCCTGCACCTTGTCGCCGTCCGGCCCCAGCGCCTTCTTGACCTGCGCCAGCTCGGCGAGCGTGCCGGGGCACACGTCGGGGCACTGCGTGAAGCCGAAGAACACCACGACGTACTTGCCGGCGAAGTCGGTGATCGAGCGGGTGCGGCCCTCCGCATCGGTGAGCGACAGCGCCTTGCCGTACGCAGCACCCGTGATGTCGACCGCGTTGTAGCTGGCCGGCTTGGCGGGCAGCAGCTTGTCGCAGCCCGTGGCGAGCACCAGAGCCGACAGGGCGGCGATCGTCAACAGCGGGCGGCGGCGCATGGGCGGGAGTCCTCGGGGGTCAGAGCAACAACAGGTAGTGGTCGACCAGCAGCGCCGCGAAGAGCAGCGACAGGTGCCAGAGCGAGAAGCGGAAGGTCTTGCGGGCCAGCGCGTCCGAGTACGAACGCCAGAGTTTCCAGGCGTAGCCGATGAACCCCGCGCCCAGCACCACGGCCGCGGCGAGGTACAGCCAGCCGCTCATGCCGAAGATGAACGGCAGCAGCGTGGAGGCGAACAGCACCAGCGTGTAGAGCAGGATCTGCAGCCGCGTGAACTCGTTGCCGTGCGTGACGGGCAGCATCGGCAGGCCGGCCTTGCGGTAGTCCTCGACGCGGTACAGCGCCAGCGCCCAGAAGTGCGGCGGGGTCCACAGGAAGATGATCAGGCACAGCATCAGGGCCTCGGGCCCCACCTCGCCGCGCATCGCGGCCCAGCCGAGCACCGGCGGCATCGCGCCCGAGGCGCCGCCGATCACGATGTTCTGGGGTGTGGCCGGCTTGAGCACCACGGTGTAGATGACCGCGTAGCCCACGAACGTGGCGAACGTGAGCCACATCGTGATCGGGTTCACCAGCACGTACAGCATGGCACTGCCGACGGCGCACAGCACGGCCGAGAACAGCAGCGTCTGGGTGTTGGTGAGTTCGCCCTTCGCGGTGGGGCGCCACGCGGTGCGCGCCATCTTCGCATCGATGCGCTGCTCCACCAGGCAGTTGAACGCCGCTGCGGCCGACGCGACGAGCCAGATGCCCACCGCCGCCGGCACCGCCAGGCGCCAGTCGGGCACGCCCGGTTCGGCGAGCAGCATGCCGATCACCGCGCAGAACACGATCAGTTGCACGACCCGCGGCTTCGTGAGCGCGTTGAACTGGCGCAGGCGCGACATCGAGGGAACGGCCAGGGGGGTGGACAAGGTGTTGGACATGGCGGACGGCTGGACTCCGGATTTTACGTGCCGGCGCGATCCGCCTGATGGACGCGGGTGATCATCGCGGCCATCAGCGTGAGCAAGGCCGCCGCGCCCCCGGTGTGGGCCAGCGCCGCGAGCAGTGGCCAGCCGAGCACCACGTTGCTGAGGCCGCTGGCCAGTTGCCAGGCGAGCGCCAGCCCGAGGCCCAGCGCGAACCGCTGCGCCACCGGGTCGGACTGGCGGTGCAGCCGCCACGCGAGCCACACCACCGCGATCGTCAGCAGCAGCGCCCCCGCCCGATGGGTCATGTGGATGGCGGTCAGCGCGGCGAACGGCAGCACCTCGCCATGTTTCCCCATCCCGAGTTCCCGGAAGACCGCGAAGCCGTGCTCGAAGTCCATCGGCGGCCACCACTGGCCCTGGCAGGTCGGGAAGTCGGTGCAGGCGAGCACCGCGTAGTTCGTGCTGACCCAGCCGCCCAGCGTGATCTGCAGCACCGTCAGACCAGCCACCCCCCACGCGGCCGCGCGCAGGCCCTTCGGCAGCGCCAGCGGCCGGCGCAGGTAACCCTCGCCCTGCGCCGCCAGCAGCACCAGCAGGCCGAGGCCCCCCAGCAGGTGCGCGGTGACGATGGCCGGGTACAGCTTCATCGTGACGGTGAGCGCCCCGAACGCGCCCTGCAGGCACACCCACACGAAGGTCGCCGTGGGCCACCACGGCGAGATGGCGAGCGGCCGGCGCTTCAGGTGGTCGCGCCATGCGGTCACCATCAGCACCGTGATCAGCGCCCCCACGCCGGTGGCGAGGTAGCGGTGAATCATCTCGATCCACGCCTTGCCGCGCGTGACCGGGCCGGTGGGCATCGCGGTCTCGGCCGCGTGGATGTCGGCATGGGCCTGGATCGGGCTCATCTCGCCGTAGCAGCCGGGCCAGTCGGGGCAGCCGAGGCCGGAGTCGGTCAGGCGCGTGAAGGCGCCGAAGATCACGAGGTCGAACGTCAGGAACAGCGTCAGCACGGTCAGCGCCTTGCGGCGGGCGGCCGGGCCTGCGTGGCGGTGCCGGAACGAGACCCAGGCGAGCGGCCCGAGCGCGAGCAGCACGCCCACCAGGGCGAGCCAGGCGACGGGAGACAGGTCGTAGGCGGGAGGTGCCATCTCAGCGGCCCGGGTTGTCCCACGAGGACGAGGCGCGCAGCAGCTTCTCGAGGTCGCGCTTGACCTTCTTCGGGTCCGCGTCCACGGGCTCGCGCATCATCCAGTTGCCCATCGGGTCGACGATGTAGAAGTGGTTGCCGAGGGACTGCCCCGCGGCCGGCGCCAGCCAGGCGGCCAGCGCCTCGGCCGGCACCTTCAGCACCGTGGTCTCGGCGCCGCGCGGGTTCACCGCGGCGAGCACCTCGGCCCGCGGCGCCACGTCGTCGTTGACGAACCAGACCTTGTCGACGCGATCGTGTTCCTTGCCCAGCGTTTCGCGCAGCTGGCGCTGCAGGTAGAGCTGCTTCTCGCAGGTGGTGTCGCACGCGCCGCCGGACACGGTCACGAGCAACCACTGCCCCTTCAGGCTCGCGGCCTTCACCGGCGTGCCGTCGAGCGCCGTGAGCGGCAGGTCGGGGATGGGGCGTTGCGGGTCGATCAGTTCACCGTAGTTGGTGCGCGCCCCCGGGCGCACGACGTAGTACGTGAAGTACGACGCGATCACCGGTGCTGCGCACACCGCCAGCACGAGCAGCATCTGCAGCCGGCCGGACAGGCGCCGTCGCTGGGGAGCGGGCACCGGCATGCTGTGCACGGTGAGGCTCAGGCCTTCAAGCGGCTCGGCGCGCGAGTCGGGGACGGACGAGTTGGAACCAGACATACAGACCTGCTATCAGCGCGCAGAGCGCGAACCATTGGAAGGCATAACCGTGGTGCTTCTGGATGTCGACCGCAGGGGCCGGCCAGTCGCGCTTCAGACCATCGCCGCGGGCGGCGGGGGACTCGTCGAGCTGCACGAGGGACAGAGGCCGCAACGGGGTGCGGAGTTCAATCGACATCGCCTCGAGGTCGACATTCTGGCGGAGCGGACCCGTCGCGGCCCCGCCGGCGAAGTCGTACAGGCGGCCCGGCGGCGGCGCCACCTGCGCGAGCACCTCGACCGGCCCCGCCGGCGTGGGCACGTCGGGCACATTCTGGCGGTCCATCAGGTCGCGGGGCGCCCAGCCGCGTTGCACGAGCACAGCCGTCTCCTCGCCGGCGAGCTTCAGCGGCGTCACGACGAAAAAGCCGGGCTGGCCGTGCATCTGCCGGTTCTCGAGGAACACCGTGCCGGACGGCAGCCATTCGCCGGTGACACGGATGCGCCGGTGGTGCTGCGGCTCGGCCTCGGCGGCGGTGCGGGCGAGGGCCTCGGCGGGCAGCGCGGGCAGGGTGGCGCGGGTCTCGAGCGAGGTCTGCAGCGCCTGCTTCTGCGCCGCGCGGTCGAGCTGCCACAGGCCCAGCCGGCCGGTGAGCAGCACCCCTGCGAGCGCCGCCACGAACACGATCACGGCGCGCCGGCGTGCAGTGGAATAATCAGCCGCCATGAAATACCTCGTAGGCCTCGCCTTTGTGTTCATCCTCGGCGCCCTCGCCACCGCCGGGCTCTTCATGCTGCGCGGCGGCCGCAAGGGCGACGATCCGCAGTCGAAGAAGATGGCGCGGGCGCTCGCCGTGCGCGTGGGGCTCTCGATCGGGCTGTTCGTGCTGATCTGGGTGCTGTACCTCGCCGGCTGGATCCAGCCCACCGGCATCCCGGTCAAGCACTGAACCACCCTGCCCCAGTGAAAAGGAGCGCCGCGGCGCTCCTTTCGTTTTGGCTTCTTCGCAGGCAGCGAGCGCGTCGAAGGTGTGAAGCCCCGTCGCGAGCCGGCTCAGCCTGCGTCGAGAAGCGCAGCCGTACTGCTGTACGGCGAGCATCGCAGACGCAGGATGTGCCGGCGCAGCAGGGGATTCACCCTTCCGCTCAGAGCCAGTAGACGATCACGTAGAGTCCGAGCCACACGACGTCCACGAAGTGCCAGTACCAGGCCGCGCCCTCGAAGCCGAAGTGGCGGTCCGGGGTGAAGTGGCCCTTGTGCAGGCGCAGCGTGATGAACAGCAGCATCAGCATGCCGACGAACACGTGGAAGCCGTGGAAGCCGGTCAGCAGGAAGAACGTGGAGCCGTAGACGCCCGACGTGAGCTTCAGGTTCAGCTCGGTGTACGCGTGGTAGTACTCGTAGCCCTGGAAGCCGAGGAACGTGATGCCCAGCAGCACGGTGGCCCACATCCAGAACAGCGTCTTGCCGCGCTCGCCCGCGATCAGGGCGTGGTGGGCGATGGTCAGCGTCACGCCCGAGGTCAGCAGCAGGCCGGTGTTGATCGTCGGGATGGGCCACGGGCCCATGGTGCTGAACGCTTCGACCGTGCCGGCCGGTGCGCCGGTGTAGCCCGGCACCGAGCTGGGCCAGAAGGCCTTGAAGTCGGGCCACAGGATGGCGTTGTCCAGGCTGCCGAGGCTCGGCACCGACATCACGCGGGCCCAGTACAGCGCGCCGAAGAACGCGGCGAAGAACATCACCTCGGAGAAGATGAACCAGGACATGCTCCAGCGGAACGACACGTCGATGCGGTCGCTGTAGAGGCCCGATTCGCTTTCGCGGATGGCGTCACCGAACCACTGCTTGAGCACGATGGCCCACCACAGCAGGCCGAAGGCCACCGAGTACGCGCCCCATTGGTGGCCGTTGACCCACTGGCCAGCGCCGAGGATCACGAAGAACAGGCCGATGGCCGCCATCATCGGGTGCCGCGAGGGACCCGGAACGAAGTAGTAAGGCGCGTGGCCGTCGTGTGTCGCTGCCGACATGTTTTTCTCCTGCGAAACTGACTGTTCTCTTCTCTGAACCTGCCACCCCGGCTGAGCAAACCGCCGGGGTCCCATCCATCAATTCACTCGTGTCAGGCCGCCACCCCGCTGGTGATGACCCATTTGACCAGCACCACCAGCACCGCCACGAACACCGCGGCGCCGATCAGGCCCGCGATGATCAGGTGCACCGGGTTGAGCTGGCTCACATCCTTTTCATAGTCGGCCGACTTTCGCACCCCGAAGAACGACCACCCCACCGCCCGCATCGTCTGCCAGAACGACATCTTCCGCTGCACCGCGGACTTGAGGTCGTCCCCGCCACTCACGACTTGGGCTCCTGCTTGCCGGCGGCGACCTTCTCGGCCGGGGCCGGCGGGATCTTGCCGCCCACCTCGAAGAAGGTGTACGACAGCGTGATGGTGCGAACGTCCTTCGGCAGCTTCGAGTCGACCACGAACACCACCGGCCACTGCTTCGATTCGCCGGGCTTCAGCGTGTACTCGTTGAAGCAGAAGCACTCGAGCTTGTTGAAGTGGGCCATGGCCTGCTTCGGCGCGTAGCTCGGGATGGCCTGCGCGGCCATCGTGCGGTTCTGCGTGTTCTTGAACTCGTACATCACCGTGGTGAGCTGGCCCGGGTGCACGTCGAGCGACCGCACGGCCGGCTTGAAGTCCCACGGGCCGCGCGCGTTGGTGTCGAACTCGATGGTGATGGTGCGCGACGGGTCGACCTGCGTGTTGACCTTCTCGCCGTTGTGCCCGTTGGTGAGCAGCTCCGACCGCGCGAGGTTGTTGATGCCCAGCGCGTTGCAGATCGCGTTGTACATCGGCACCAGCGCGTAGCCGAAGCCGAACATCAGCCCGACCACGACCGTCAGCTTGCCCAGCATGAGCCGGTTGTCGCGGCCCAGGAGTTGACGTTTCGGGGTCGTCACGGCGGTGTCCTCAGTGGCCCACCAGCACCATGCGCGCCAGGAAGCCCAGGAAGAAGACGAGCGCCACCGAGGCCAGGATCAGCCCCAGCCGGCGGTTGCTCTTCTTCTGTTCGGGAGTCAGGGCCATGGTGCGTGCCTGCCTATGGACGGGTGACGATCAGCCGACGATCTTCGTGGCCGCCGCGTTCAGCTTCGGCGGGTTCTCGAAGGTGTGGAACGGCGCCGGCGACGGCACTTCCCACTCGAGGCCTTCCGCGCCGTCCCAAGGACGCTGCGGTGCCGGCTCACCCTTGCCGCGCATGCACGGCAGGACGACGAACAGGAAGAAGTACACCTGCATCAGGCCGAAGCCGAAGGCGCCGATGGTGGCGATCTCGTTGAAGTTCGCGAACTGCATCGGGTAGTCGGCGTAGCGGCGCGGCATGCCGGCCAGACCCAGGAAGTGCATCGGGAAGAACGTGACGTTGAAGGTGATCAGCGAGCCCCAGAAGTGGAACTTGCCGCGGGCTTCGGAGTACATCACGCCGGTCCACTTGGGCATCCAGTAGTACACGCCGGAGAACATGGCGTACAGCGAACCGGCCACCAGCACGTAGTGGAAGTGGGCCACGACGTAGTAGGTGTCCTGCAGCTGGATGTCGATGGGGGCCATCGACAGGATCAGGCCGGTGAAGCCGCCCATCGTGAACACGAAGATGAAGCCCACGGCGAACAGCATCGGGGTCTCGAACGTCATCGAGCCGCGCCACATCGTGGCGATCCAGTTGAACACCTTCACGCCCGTGGGCACGGAGATGAGCATCGTGGCGTACATGAAGAACAGCTGGCCGGTCACGGGCATGCCGGTGGCGTACATGTGGTGGGCCCACACGATGAACGACAGGATGGCGATGGACGCGGTGGCGTACACCATCGAGGTGTAGCCGAACAGGCGCTTGCGGGCGAAGGCCGGCACGACGTGGCTGATGATGCCGAACGCCGGCAGGATCATGATGTAGACCTCGGGGTGGCCGAAGAACCAGAAGATGTGCTGGTACATGATCGGGTCACCGCCGCCGGCGGGGTTGAAGAAGCTCGTGCCGAAGTGGCGGTCCGTCAGCGTCATCGTGATGGCGCCGGCCAGCACGGGCATCACGGCGATCAGCAGGTACGCGGTGATGAGCCAGGTCCAGCAGAACATCGGCATCTTCATCAGCGTCATGCCGGGCGCGCGCATGTTGAGGATGGTCACGATGATGTTGATCGAGCCCATGATCGAGCTGGCGCCGAGGATGTGCATCGCGAAGATGCCGGCGTCCATCGACGGGCCCATCTGCAGCGTCAGCGGCGCGTAGAGCGTCCAGCCGGCGGCTGGGGCGCCACCGGGCATGAAGAACGACGCCACGAGCATGATGGCCGCGGGAATCATCAGCCAGAAGCTGAAGTTGTTCATGCGCGCGAAGGCCATGTCGCTCGCACCGATCTGCAGCGGCACCATCCAGTTCGCAAAGCCCACGAAGGCCGGCATGATGGCGCCGAACACCATGATCAGGCCGTGCATGGTGGTCAGCTGGTTGAACAGCTGCGGGTTCACGATCTGCAGGCCCGGCTGGAACAGCTCGGCGCGGATCAGCAGCGCGAGCACGCCGCCGATCATCAGCATCGTGAACGAGAACAGCAGGTACAGCGTGCCGATGTCCTTGTGGTTCGTGGCGAACATCCACCGGCGCCAGCCGTGGGGATGGTCGTGTGCGTGATCGTCGTGGCCGTGGGCGTGATCACCGGCAACGTGGCCATGGGGGTCGAGTACTGCACTCATTTGTCTTCCTTTTGGGCGCTGTTCGGTGATGGCTTACTTGCGGAGGGCCGCAACTTCCTTCGGCTGCACGAGCTGGCCGGTCTTGTTGGACCAGGCGTTCTTCGTGTAGGTGATCACCGCGGCGAGGTCGGTGTCGCTCAACTGCTTCCACGACGGCATGCCCGGGGGGATGCCGTTCAGCACGGTGTTGATCTGCTTGGCGTGGTCGGCGTCGAGCACGACCGGCGAACCGTCGAGCGCCTTGATGGGGCCCGCGCCCTTGCCGTTGGCCTGGTGGCAGGCCGCGCAGTTCGAGTACACCTTCTCGCCGCGGGCGATCAGGTCGGGCAGCGCCCACACCTTGTTCGGGTCGTCCGCCTTCGCGGCCAGTTCCTTCTTCTTGGCTTCCGTCCAGGCGGTGTAGTCGGCGGCGGACAGCACCTTCACGTGGATGGGCATGTACGCGTGTTCCTTGCCGCACAGCTCGGCGCACTGGCCGTAGAAGTCGCCCGTCTTGGTGGCGCGGAACCAGGTGTCGCGCACGAAGCCGGGAATGGCGTCCTGCTTGATGCCGAAGGCCGGGACCATGAACGCGTGGATCACGTCGTTCGCGGTGGTGATGATGCGGATCTTCTTGTCGACCGGCACCACGAGCGGGTTGTCGACCTTCAGCAGGTAGTCGTCCATCGGCGCGGGCTTGCCGCTGTCGGAGGCTTCGCGCTGGGCGGCGTCGAGCGTGGAGATGAAGGCGAGGCCTTCGCCCTCGCCCTTCAAGTAGTCGTAGCCCCACTTCCACTGGTAGCCGGTGGCCTTGATGGTGAGGTCGGCGGCGCTCGTGTCCTTCATCGCGACCACGACCTTCGTGGCCGGCAAGGCCATCCCGATCACGATGACGAAGGGCACGATCGTCCAGATGATCTCGACGGTGGTGCTTTCATGGAAGTTCGCCGACTTCGCGCCCTTGGACTTGCGGTGCTTGAAGATCGAATAGAACATGACCCCGAAGACGCCGAGGAAGATCACCGTGCAGATGATCAGCATGAAGCTGTGCAGCCACTGCTGGTCCGCGGCGATCTGCGTGACCGGCGGATGCAGATTGATCTGGTTCACGGCCGGGCCGCCCTTGAGGTCGTTCACCGCGAACGCCGCGGAGCTTCCCAGGGAGACGCAGAGCGCCAGACAGAGCTGACCAGCTTTGTGCCACGCGGGCCGCAGTGAGTTCATCGTCTTCATCATGGTCGTTCTAGTTTCCAAAATCACATCGATGCCGGCTTCGGCGTGGTGCCCTGGTGCCAGCGACGCAACGCCAAACGCAACTCCTCGGCCAGCTGGCGGCGCTGCTCCGGGGCGACGAACCGCCCCACCGCGATGCGCCGTCCCTGGCCCGACAACTCGATCAGGGACCGGTCGCCGGTTTCAGGTTCCACCCGGACCCACGCCGGCTGGAACTCGACCCGCTCGACGTGCGACCCGCTCGCGCGTTCCACGGTCAGGCGGTCCCCCCTCAACACAATGCATTCCCGGTCGAAGGCGTGGCGGGCGAGCAGCCAGCCGATGCCTCCGACGCCCATGAGCTGGACCCACGCCAGCGGCATGACGACCTGGGCGCCGTGCGCCCAGAACACCGAGGCCACCGCGAGCGACACCGCGCACAGCGCGGCATAGGCCACCACCAGGCGGGGCACCCCGCGCGCCCGGTCCGCACCGGTGCGTTCGAGGACCCAGTCGACCGACCATTCCGAATCGCCGGCCGTCCGCCCCGCCGACGACTCGCGGCCGAATTGGAAACCTTCCCGGTTTCCTTTCGGTGGCCACGCGCTGGTCGAAGTGGTAACGGACATGGTGCTGCTGCGGTCTAACGGGTCTGTAGGCCGACAGTTCACCGAAAGCGCGCCCAGCGCTTTCACGCTGAAAGTACCGACGCGCGCACGCCCAAGGCGAACCTGTGTCATTCAAGCCCACGAGTTTAACGCAGCGCGGGCAGGGGTATTGCGGGCGTTAATCCCGAGTGTCGCGCTTGCGTACCAGGGTACGCATTTCTTCGAGCGAAACCGTGGTTTCCGTGCTCGGTTTCTTCCGCGGGGGCACTTTGAAGGCGTGACCGTAGGCCACTTCGACGCGCAAATGCAACCGGCCGTCGTTTCCCCGCAACCCGTTCAGCTCGTCGACCAGGCGTTGGCGCCACCGGGGCGTGCGCAGGCCGGGGAACCGGTCGGGGGACGCGTTGCCGCCCAGGCCGCGCAGCTCGGCGAGCAGCGCCTCGGGGTCGGCCCAGCTGAGGTGCAGGGTCTCCTGGTCCATCACCGGGTCGGCGAAGCCGGCGTGCACCAGCATGTCGCCCAGGTCGTGCATGTCGACGAACTCGGCCATCGCCGGGGGCCAGCCCAGGCGGGCGTACAGGTCGCGCAGCTCGCGGAGGGTGTCCGGCCCCAGGCACGAGAACATCACGAAGCCGTCGACCGCGAGCGCGCGGTGCCAGCGGGCGATGGCCTGGGTGGGGTCGGCCGTGCCGTGCAGCATCATGTTGGCCCAGACGAGCTGCACGCCCCCCTCGTCGAGGTCGTCGGGACCGGCGACCTCGGGCTTCTGCGTGCGCGACCAGGGCCACCTGCCCTTGGCCGTCGCCGCGCGGGCGCGTTCCCGCAGGGCCTCGGTGGGCTCGACCTGGATGCGGCGCGCCTCGGGGTAGGCCTTCGCCAGCAGCTCGGCCCCCGCACCCGCGAAACTCCACCAGTCGGCGAGCGCCTTGGGGCGCAGCTTGATGATGTCGAGCCGGTCGGCCATGCGCCGCGCCACCTCCCCGTGCAGCCACGGCGCCGCGTCCGCCTTCGCGAGGCGGTTCAGGGCGGTCAGCACGCGCCTCAGGTCGAGGCGTCGTTTCGGGGTGGAATCGGGGGCGGTGCTCATCGGGGCGTCAGTATATTGACCGGGTGCTGTTCAGCTCGTTCGCCCGCCGAATGCCCTTGGTGCCCAGCCTGTGCGCCGTGTGCCGCGGCTGGGGGCCGTCGCGGGTATGCCCCGACTGCCTCGCCCGGTTCGCAATCCCCGTCCCGCGCTGTGGGCGGTGCGCGCTGAGGGTGCCCGACGGTGCCACCACCTGCGGAGCCTGCTTCGTGGCGCCCTCCCCGCTCGAAGCGGCCGTGGCTGCGGTCGATTACGCGTTCCCGTGGGACCGGCTGCTGCTCGCGTTCAAGTTCCACGCCGCGCTCGACCTGGCCCCGGCCCTCGCCGATCGGCTTCACGCGGCGGTGCGGTCGCCGGTGCCGCCCGATCTCGTGCTGCCCGTGCCGCAGAGCCCGGCCCGCCTGCGCGAGCGCGGCTTCAACCAGGCCTGGGAACTGGCGCGCCGTCTGGGCCTCGCCGCCGACCCGCACACGCTGCTGCGCGTGCGGCACACGCCCCACCAGCTCGCGCTGCCCGAAGCGAGCCGGGTCGCGAACGTGCGCGGCGCGTTCGCGGTGGAGCCGTCACGCCGCCACCGGCTCGCAGGCCGGCACGTGGCCGTGGTGGACGACGTGATGACCACCGGGGCCACCGGCCGCGAGGTGGCGAAGGTGCTGCACGAGGCCGGCGCGGCGTCGGTGCGCTGGTGGGTGGTGGCGCGCACGCCGCGGCCCTCAGACTAGGAGTCTGGGCGGCAGAGAGAAGGGCACAATCGGCGCCACCATGTTCAACATCGTGCTCGTCCACCCCGAGATCCCGCCCAACACCGGCAACGTGATCCGCCTCGCCGCCAACACCGGCTCCGCACTGCACCTGATCGAACCCCTCGGCTTCTCGATGGACGACCGCCTGCTGCGCCGCGCGGGACTCGACTACCACGAGTACGCGCCGGTGCAGCGGCACGCCTCGTGGCCCGCCTTCCTCGAGACGGCCCGCCCCGACCCCGCACGCCTCTTCGCGTTCACCACCCGCGGCAGCCGCCTGCTGCCCGAGTTCCAGTGGCGGGCGGGCGACTGGTTCGTGTTCGGGTCGGAGACGGCGGGGCTGCCGGCCGACCTGCGCGACGGTTTTCCGGAAACGCAGCGCGTGCGCCTGCCGATGCGGGCGGGGCAGCGGAGCCTCAACCTCAGCAACGCGGTGGCGGTGACGGTGTTCGATGCGTGGCGGCAGGCGGGATACGACGGCGGGGCCTGACCCCAACCCCTGTCACCCCGGCGAACGCCGGGGCCCACAGGGCGAGTGGCGCGTCCGGCCCACAGTGGATCCCGGCGTTCGCCGGGATGACGTCACTCGGGCAGCACACCCGCCACGCGGATGACCTTGGCCCAGCGTTCGCGTTCGGTCACCATCAACCCGCGAAGGGCCTCCGGCGTCGTCCCCGCCGCCGTGAAGTACTGCCCCAGCAGCTTCGTGCGGAAGTCGTTGCCCTTGACGATGCGGATCACCTCGCGCGACATCCGCTCGATCATCGGCGCCGGCGTGCCCGCCGGGGCCAGCACCGCCTGCCACGAGATGGCCTCGAAGCCCGGATGCCCGAGTTCGGCCAGCGCCGGCAGGTCGGGCAGCGAGGCCACGCGGCCGAGGCTGGTGACGCCGAGGGCGCGCAGCTTGCCGGCCTTGACCTGGGCCATCGCGAGGCCCGGCACCATGAAGGCGGCCTGCACCTGGCCCGCCAGAATGGCGTTGACCACCTGCGGGAAGCCCGCGTACGGCACGTGCACGAGTTCGAGCCCGGTGCGCGTGCGGAACCATTCCATCGCGAGGTGCGAGGCGCTGCCGTTGCCCACGCTGCCGTAGTTCCACGCGCCGCGCTTCTGCTTCGCGACACGCACGAAGTCGGCGAGGGTGTCGACGCCGAGCCGCGGGTCCACCACCAGCACGTTGGGCGACGTGGCCACGAGCGACACGGGCGCGAGTTCGCGCACCGGGTCGTAGGGCAGGCGCTTCGACAGCAGCGGCGCGGTCACGAGCGGCCCCTGGATCGTGAAGAGCCACGTGAGGCCGTCGGGTGCGCTCTTGGCCACCACACCCGTGCCGATGTTGCCGCCGGCGCCGGGCTTGTTGTCGACCACCACGGGCTGCCCGAGCGACTGAGCGAGCGGCTCGGCGAGCAGCCGCGCGACGATGTCGGGCGAACTGCCCGGCGGGAACGGCACGACGAGGCGCAGCGGGTGCGACGGCCAGGTGTCGGCGCGTACCGCCCACGGCACACACAGCGCGCCGGCGCCGGCCAGCAGGTGGCGGCGGTTCACCGTCACCAGACTTCGCGCTGGGCTTCGCGCGACATCAGCGCGCGGATGGCCTGCTGCGGCGTGATGCGCGCCTCGAGCACGTCCACCACCGCCTCGGTGATGGGCATGGGCACCGCCAGCGCCTTCGCGCGCTGCAGCACCGTGGCCGCGCACGCGACCCCCTCGGCCACGTGGCCCAGTTCCTGGAGGATGCGCGGCAGCGGCAGCCCCTGCGCGAGCAGCAGGCCCACCTTGCGGTTGCGCGACAGGTCGCCGGTGGCGGTGAGCACCAGGTCGCCGAGGCCGCTCAGGCCCATGAAGGTCTCGGCGCGCGCGCCGAGGGCTAGGCCCAGCCGCGTGATCTCGGCGAGGCCGCGCGTGATGAGCGCGGCACGGGCGTTGAGCCCGAGCTGCATGCCGTCGGCGATGCCGGTGGCGATGGCGAGCACGTTCTTCACGGCACCGCCCACCTCCACGCCCACCGGGTCTTCCGACGCGTAGATGCGCAGGCGTTCGCCGTGCAGCACGTCGATGGCGAGCTGCGCGAGGGAGGCGTCGGTGCTGGCGGCCACGAGGGCGGCCGGCTGGCCGCGGGCCACCTCGAGCGCGAAGCTGGGTCCGGAGAGGATGCCCACCCGCGCGAGGTCGGGCCTCACCGACTGGGCCACCTCGTGCCCGAGCCGGCCGGTCACGCCCTGGAAGCCCTTGCACAGCCACAGCACGCCCTGGCAATCGGCGGGCAGCCGCTCCAGCGTGGCCTGCAGGCCGGCCATGGGCGTGCCCACGATGATCAGGCCGTCGCGGGCATGGGCCACCGCCGCGTCGAAATCGGCGGTGACGTCGAGCCCGTCGGGCAGCGAGACGCCGGGCAGGTAGCGGGCGTTTTCACGGGAGGCGGCGATCGCGGCCGCCTGGGCCGCGTCGCGGGCCCACAGCAAGGTGGGGTGGCGCGGGGCCACGCTCACCGCGAGGGCGGTGCCCCAGGCACCGGCCCCGAGAACCGACACGTTCATCGGATGAACGCCCGGTCGATCAGTTGGCGCCGTTCGGGCCCGCGCCAGCCTGTTGCTGCTGCTGGGCTTCGTACATGGCCTGGAAGTTCACTTCCGACAGCAGCACCGGCGGGAAGCCGCCGCGCGTGCAGATGTCCGACACCACGGCGCGCAGGTACGGGTACACGATCTGCGGGCAGGCGATGCCGAGGATGGGCTGCAGCTGGTCCTGGGGGATGTTGCGGATCTCGAAGATGCCGGCCTGCTTGGCTTCCACCAGGAACAGGGTCTTGTCGTTGACGGTGGTGGTGACGGTGGCGGTGACGCTCACTTCGTACATGCCCTCGCCGACCGGCTCCACGCCGAGACCCAGGTTGATGTCCACGTGCGGCTGGGCCTGCTCGAGGAAGATCAGCGGCGAGTTCGGCTGCTCGAGGGACAGGTCCTTCAGGTACAGGCGCTGGATCTGGAACACGGGGGTCTGGTCTTGGTCTGCCATGGTCATCTCTCAATCACAAGAAAAAGCCCGCAACCGAGGGTTGCGGGCGGTGTGCCGCGGATTATGTCGCAGCGCCCGTGACATTCCGTGGGGACAGACCCCAACGTCGTCAGGCGTTCGGGCGGGGGACGCCCGTCAGGCGTTCAGCAGGGGCACGAGCCCGCCGCGCTGGTCGAGCGCGATCAGGTCGTCGCAGCCGCCGACGTGGGTGTCGCCGATGAAGATCTGCGGCACCGTGCGGCGGCCGGTGATCTCCATCATCGTGGCGCGCTGGGAGGGATCGAGGTCGATGCGGACTTCGTCGATGGCATCGACCCCGCGCTGCTTCAGCAGGCTCTTCGCACGGATGCAGAAGGGACAAACCTGCGTCGTGTACATCTTGACGGCTTGCATCGTCGAACTTTCTCCGCTTTCCAGGTCAGGCGGTCTTCTCGACCGGCAGGTTGGCTTCACGCCAGGCGGCCAGGCCACCGGTGAGCGTGCGCGCGTTCTCGTAACCGAGTTTGCGAAGCATAACGACGGCCTTCGAGGCGTGTGCGCCGCGGTTGCACACCACCACGATGGGCAAGGACTTGTTCTTCGGCAGCGCCGTGCTCGTCTCGAGCGTGGCAAGCGGGATGTTCTTCGCGTTCATCACGTGGCCGGCGGCGTACTCGGCCGCGTCACGCACGTCGACCAGCACGGCCTTTTCGCGGTTGATCAGGTGGATGGCTTCGGCCGTGGTCACGCCACCGGCGGGGGCACCGCGGCGCAGCGTGGGCCAGGCGAGCAGGCCACCCGACACCAGGGCCACGGCAAAGAGGTACCACGTTTCCAGAAAGAATTTCACGACAGCGTCCGGGATTGGGAGACAAAGGCGAATTATAGAATTCGCCTTCCACCGTCCAACCGATGCCCCTTGCCATGTACAAACTCGTGCTCATTCGCCACGGCGAATCGACCTGGAACCTCGAAAACCGCTTCACCGGCTGGACCGACGTCGAGCTGACCCCCACGGGCGTCGAACAGGCCAAGGAGGCCGGCCGGCTGCTGAAGGCCGAGGGCTACGAGTTCGACGTGGCCTACACGTCGGTGCTCAAGCGCGCCATCTGGACGCTGTGGCACACGCTCGACCAGATGGACCGCACCTGGCTGCCCGTCGTGCACAGCTGGCGCCTGAACGAGCGCCACTACGGCGGCCTGCAGGGCCTGAACAAGGCCGAGACGGCCAAGAAGTACGGCGACGAGCAGGTGCTCGTGTGGCGCCGCAGCTATGACACCCCGCCCCCGGAACTCGACGCGAACGACGAGCGCAGCGAACGCAGCGACCCGCGCTACGCCAAGCTCAAGCCCGAAGAGGTGCCCCTCACCGAATGCCTGAAGGACACCGTGGCCCGCGTGCTGCCGGTGTGGAACGAAAGCATCGGCCCGGCCATCAAGGCCGGCAAGCGCGTCGTGATCGCCGCGCACGGCAACAGCATCCGCGCCCTGGTCAAGTACCTGGACAACATCGCCGACGACGCCATCGTGGGCGTGAACATCCCGAACGGCATCCCGCTCGTCTACGAGCTCGACGCCAACCTGAAGCCCATCAAGAGCTACTACCTCGGCGACGAGGAAGCCGCGAAGGCCGCCGCGGCGGCCGTGGCGAACCAGGGCAAGAAGGGCTGACGAGGCCCGGCGAGGGTCTCCCGGCCCTCGCGCTCAGTCGTGCAGCACCGTCGCAATGGCGATGCTCCCGTGGGCCGCTTCGGCTGTCACAACGCACCGTCCTCGCCCGTCTCATGGTTTGACCGACCGGCATGGTGCCGGCTCGTCATCTCAGAACGAGGACTGTCATGAAACGCGTCAACTGGTTTGCTGTTTCTCCCGCGGGCGCCCAGGCCGTGGGAGGGCTTCACCACTTCGTCACGACGGGCACGGCACTGCCGGCCAAGCTGATCCACCTGGTCTTCCTGCGGGTGTCGCAGATCAACGGCTGCGCCCACTGCATCGACATCCACACGCGCGATCTCCTCAAGGAGGGCATGTCGGTGGACACCCTCGTTCTCGTGCCCGTCTGGCATGAGGCCGCCCATCTGTTTTCTGAACAGGAGCGCGCCGCCCTGGCATGGACCGAAGAAGTGACCCGGGTCAGCGAGACGCACGCGTCCGACGAAGCCTATGCGGCGGTCGCGGCGGCCTTCTCGGAGAAGGACCTGGTGGACCTGACGCTGACCATCGCGGCGATGAACGCCATCAACCGCCTCGGCATCAGCTTCCGCTTGAAACCGCGCGCCAAGGCCGACGCGTAGCGCCTGCGACCATCGTGCGGCCTGGCAGGTCTGGCTGCCAGTCGGGTCAGCGTTGAGGCCAGGTCCTGAGTTTCGCGCACGCCGAACTGGCAGAGGCTCCGTCATTGCCTCCTTCACTTGGCGTCCAGGCGGGCGAACGGACTCGGAGCGTTGCGCAGCCCGGCGCACGCGGCTGTCCACGCGGGGTCTGCCGGATTGAGCGCGGTGCGCAGGTATGCCCATGTCAGCTGCGCCACCGCCTCCACGCGCGCCGGGCTTTCGTCGGTCGTCTCCACGGCGTCGTAGCCGGAGATCCCGCCAAGGATGTGCTCGCCGCCGAACACGGTGAGGAGGTCCTTCGGTCCCGGGCTCAGGGTGTACGCGCCGGCCCGGTACTCCGCCTGGTCGGAGAACATCGGGTTGACATCCCGATCGCCGACGACGACGAGCGCGGGCGCGGTCATCGCGGAGAAGTCGAGCGTGCGCAGAATGGGGTAGCGGTCCCGCGCAGCCCCGGTCAGGTGCCTCGGGTTGCCCGGCCCTGCGATGATGACGCCGGCTGCGATTCGCGGGTCGCACAGATCGACCACGGAACCCTCGGCGTCGGTGACGCGCTCGCCGAGCAGCATCCCCGCCGTCATGGCGCCGAGCGAGTGTCCCGCCACGGCCACCCGACCCTGGTCCACCCGACCGCGCAATCCCGGCACGGCCTCCTCCACCGCATCGAGCGCGTCGAGGATGCGCGTCATGTCCTCGGCGCGAGAGCGCCAGAACAGGGCTCCCTCGGGTCCGTTCGGGTCGACGACGCCGCGCAGGGTCGCCGACGACAGGTGCGTCGGCTGGATGACGACGAAGCCGCGCGCGGCCCAGTAGCTGGCGAGTGGCCCGTAACCGTTCAGCGAGGACAAATTGTTGGATGCGCCGTGCCCGTGGGAGAAAAGGACGATCGGGAGGTCGCTGCCGGTCACCGGTGCGGACACGCGCACCTGAAGGGGGACGGCGCGTCCGGGCGCCGGCAGCACGATCGGGGCAACAGACACGACGGGCACCGGCGCGCGGGAGGGGACGGTGCCGACGGACGAAAGAGAAGTAGGCATGACAAGTTCTTTCAGAGGGGTGCGTTGAGGATCGCTTTTGCCTTGCACCGCGGACCCGCCGTGCAGTTGGCAAGCCAACGATAGCGCCCGACTACCGGACTGAATACAATGAAGCGTCCACATTTCATCATCGAGAGTCCAGACATGGTCGATCCGCTCGCCGAGGTCGTGACGCTGCTGCGCCCGAGTGCGCCGTTCGCCAAGGTGGCTTCCGCCGCGGGACCGTGGCGGGCGAGGCGCGCAGAGGCAGGACGCCCGTTCTTCTGCGCAGTGGTCGCGGGCGCGACGAGGCTCACCGTCGCGGGTCACGAGCCCTTGGTGCTCGAGGGGGGAGACTTCGTCTTGGTGCCCGCCGCCTTCGACTTCACGGTGACGAGCCTCGAACCGCCGCCTGACGGCGAGGAGACGGCATACACGTTCCGCCCGGACGGGGAGATCCGGCACGGCAACCCGGACGCGCCGCCCGACGTGCGTCTGCTGATCGGCTATTGCGTCTTCGCGTCGCCGGATGCGCGGCTGCTGGTGTCACTGCTGCCGCAGCTCGTGCACGTGCGCGGCGAGCAGACCCTCACCACCCTCGTGTCGCTCGTCCACGCGGAGTTTCGCGCCCGGCGCCCGGCGCGCGACGTCGTGCTCGCCCGTCTGCTGGACGTGCTCCTCATCGAGGCGCTTCGCTCGGCGCCCGGACACACGGCCTCGCCCGGCCTGGTCCGAGGCCTCGCCGACGAGCGGCTGGCCGTGGCGATCCGTCGGATGCACGAGCAGCCATCCACGCCGTGGACCGTCGCCCAACTTGCGCGCGAGGCGGCGATGTCCCGGTCCGCATTCTTCGACCGGTTCTCCCGACTCCTCGGCGTGACCCCGATGGAGTACCTGCTCGGCTGGCGCATGGCGCTCGCGAAGCGCCTGCTCCGCCGCGACGGCGCCACCGTGGCCGACGTCGCCGGGCGCGTCGGGTACGGCTCCGCCAGCGCCTTCAGCATCGCGTTCACCCGCCATGTGCGGCTGCCCCCCGCGCAGTTTGCGCGCCGCGATCGATCGGACGACCCCACGGCTCCCTGACAGCGACCGAGTGAAAGAATCCAGCTTCGAATGACGGGCCGCCGGGCGATCCCGTGCGGTCCATGAGAATGCTTCACCGCAGGACGCCTCTTCCCGGCCCCCTCTTGGTCGGATGAGGGATGCGCGAGACACTCACGATGCCGCCCAATGCGGGCTTCGCTTCCACGGAGATGACATGGCCGCCCCCGATCCCGCCTCCATCGCCCGCTTCGACCAGATGTTCCCGGCCCTCACCGAGGCCGAGATCGCCCGCGTGCGCCGCTTCGGCACGCCGCACCGCCATCCGGCAGGCACCCGGCTGCTGAGCGCGGGCGAGCCGGCGCCGGGGATGATGATCATCCTCTCCGGCCACGTGTCGATCAGCCAGCGCGACGGCCTCGGCCGGGTGCGCGGCATCGTGGACCACGGGCCGGGGCAGTTCATGGGCGAGGTGGGGTCGCTGTCGGGCAGGCCCTCCCTCGTGGACGCCATCACCACTGACGCCGTGGAGGCGCTGCTCGTGCCACCCGAGCAGCTGCGCGCGCTGATCATCGCCGAGGCCTCGCTCGGCGAACGGCTCGTGCGGGCGCTGATCCTCCGACGGGTCGCGCTCATCGAGTCGGGCGGCAGCGGCCCGGTGCTGCTCGGCCAGCCGGGAGCCGCGAACCTGCTGAGGCTGCGCAGCTTCCTGCAGCGCAACGGCGAGCCGCACCACGTCGTCGACGCGACGCTCGACACCGAGGCCGCCGGGCTGATGGAACAGTACGGCGCCGACGAACACGCCGTGCTCGTGATCTGCCCGGATGGCGGCGTGCTGGTCGACCCGGACGAAACCGCGCTCGCGCGCTGCATCGGCATGGTCGACACGCACGAACACGACGAGCTGTTCGACGTGGCGATCGTGGGCGCGGGGCCCGCGGGACTGTCCACCGCGGTGTACGCCGCGTCCGAAGGCCTGCGCGTCGTCGTGCTCGACACCCGTGCGTACGGCGGCCAGGCCGGCGCCAGCTCGCGCATCGAGAACTACCTCGGCTTTCCCACCGGCATCTCGGGCCAGGCACTCGCGGGCCGGGCCTACGTGCAGGCGCAGAAGTTCGGTGCCGAGATGATGATCCCGGCGCGCGTGGCCTCGCTCGACTGCTCGCGCGACGACCCCGAGGGCGCGCTGCGGCTGCGCCTGGCCGACGGCCGCCGCCTGCGCACGCGCACCGTCGTGATCGCGAGCGGCGCGCGCTACCGCCGCCCGGCCGTGCCCCACCTCGCCGAGTACGAGGGCCGCGGCATCTGGTACTGGGTCTCGCCCGTCGAGGCCACGCCGTGCCGCAACGAGGTGGCCGCGCTCGTGGGCGGCGGCAACTCCGCGGGCCAGGCGGCCGTGATGCTGTCGCAGTACGCCGCGAAGGTGCACCTGCTCGTGCGCGGCCCCGGCCTCGCGGCGAGCATGTCGCGCTACCTGATCGACCGCATCGAGGCCACGCCCAACATCGAGCTGCGCCCGCACACCGAACTCGTGGGCCTGCACGGCTGCGAGATGGGCCGCCTGCGCGCCGTCACCTGGCGCGACAAGCACCAGGACGCCGAGCAGCACGTGCCGCTGCGCCACCTGTTCCTGTTCACCGGCGCCGAGCCCGAGACCGCGTGGCTCGAGGGCTGCAACGTGCTGGTGGACGGCCACGGCTTCGTGCGCACCGGGCCGGTCGCCTGCAACGACATCAAGACCACCTCGCTCGAGACCAGCGTGCCCGGCGTGTTCGCGGTGGGCGACGTGCGCTCGGGCTCGGTCAAGCGCGTGGGCGGGGCCATCGGCGAGGGCGCCGCGGCGGTCGCGCAGATCCACCAGTTCCTCGCGGCGGGCGCCACGGCCTGACACGCCGGCTCGGGAGGAGAGAGCCAGACCCCCGTCGAAAGTCCTGTCGCCGGCATGACCAGCGAGAGTCGGCCGCCAGCGCGTCTGCGGTCACAGTGACCGGGCGGTTCCGCACGCCACGCCCGTGGCCGTGCCGACCGCGTCACCTCCCGAAGGACCTTCCATGCAGACGCTCTTCCGCTGGCTCACGGCCGCCGCGCTCGCCACCACCCTTGCCGGCGCCGTGCACGCGCAGGCCCTCACCTACCCGAAGGCGTTCACCGTCCGCGAGGTGGCCACCAACGGCACGACGATCCACGTGCGCCAGGCCGGCACCGGCCCGGCCGTCGTGCTGCTGCACGGCTACGGCGAAACCGGCGACATGTGGGTGCCGCTCGCCACCGAACTCGCGCGCGACCACACCGTGGTGGTGCCCGACCTGCGCGGCCTCGGCCGCTCCGCCAAGCCCAAGGCCGGGTTCGAGAAGATGAACCAGGCGGTCGACGTGGCCGGTGTGCTCGACGCGCTGAAGATCGACCAGGCCGACGTGGTGGCCCACGACATCGGCAACATGGTGGCCTTCGCGTTCGCCGCGAAGTACCCGCAGCGCGTGGGCCGCCTCGTGGTGATCGACGCCCCGGTCCCTGGCGTGGGCCCGTGGGACGAGATCCTGAAGAACCCGCTGCTGTGGCACTTCCGCTTCGGCGGCCCCGACATGGAGCGCCTCGTGGCCGGCCGCGAGCGCATCTACCTCGACCGCTTCTGGAACGAGTTCTCCGCCACGCCGGCCCGCTTCAGCGAACCGGCCCGCCAGCACTACGCGAAGCTCTACGGCCTGCCCGGCGCGATGCACTCGGGCTTCTCGCAGTTCGCCGCGTTCGACCAGGACGCCATCGACAACCGCGCCTGGCTCGCCGCCGGCAACCAGCTGAAGATGCCCGTGCTGGCGCTGGGTGGCGAGAAGTCCTTCGGCCTCGTGATGGCCGCCGTGATGCGCAACGCCGCCACCGACGTGCGCGAGGGCGTCGTGCCCGGCTCGGGCCACTGGATCATGGAAGAGAACCCGCAGGCGACCGTCGCGCTGGTGACCGGGTTCCTCGGCGAGAAGCGCTGAAGCGCCGAGGTCAGGCGGGCGCGTTCCTCGACGACGCTTCGGCGTCGCCCACGAACGCCGCCACCACCTTGGCGCATTCCTCCGGCATCGACTGGAGCAGCGCGTGCGGCCCCGCCAGGCGGAGGACTTCCGCCGACGGATGCCGCCGCACGATGAACCGGCCCGCCGACGCGGGCACCACGAGGTCCTCGTCGGCCTGCAGGTACAGCACCGGGCACACCACCTGGTTCAACCGCGGGGTGGCGTCGACGTCGACCACCGACCGCAGCCGGGCCCGCAGCACCGCCGCCGGCACCCGCTGCAGCGCCCTCGCCAGCCCGGCACGCAGCGACGGGTTGTCGAAGCGGCCGTGCAGCACCCCCGCCATCAGCGGCAGCGGGACCTGTCCGAACGGCACGAACGGCAGCAGGGCCCGCAGGAGCCCGAGCAACGGCCGGGGGTTCCGCACGAAGGTGCAGCACAGGACGAGCCCGACGACACGGCCGGGGTGTTTCGCCGCCAGTGAGACGGCCAGCGGGCCGGAGAACGATTCGCCGAGCAGCACCAGCGGCCCCTGCGCCGGCAGGGCGGCCTCGGCGATCGCCTCGAGCGCGTCGTAGCCCAGCGCACGGTCGGCGGGGTAGGACAGCACCGTGACCCGGAGCTTCCCCGCGAGCGCCTCGAGCAGCGGGCCGAACAGCGTGCCGGTGCCGTCCAGGCCGGGAAGCAGCACGAGTGTGGTCATCGCGGCGGCGGCCTCACGTCACCCCGTCCTCGCGTTGAAGCAGAGCCAGACGAACCCCGCGACGTTCACCACCACCGTGAACCAGAACGCCGCACGGAACGGCGCCTTCGACGACTTGTGCCGCAACAGCTGCTGCGCGAGGAGCGCGCCGGGCCATCCGCCGGCCAGGCCGAGCAGCAGCAGCGTGCTTTCGGCCGTGCGCCAGCGCCCGGCCTGGGCCGCCGCCTTGTCGAACGCGTACGCGAAGAAGCACACGACGCTCGCCACGGCATAGACGCCGGCCACCCACACCGGCACGCCCCAGGCCACCGCACAGGCGACCCAGACGCCGAGGAACACGGGCAGGGCCACCAGCGACGCGAGGGACCACCGCGGCGACGCCGCGCGCCGCGCGACCCGCACCGACGGCGGGACACGGTCCACGCGCACGGCCACGTCCGTCGCGCGCTTCTGGCCACCGGGTCCGGTCTCCACCGCGAAGCTGACACGCTGCCCCGCATGCGGCCGCCCCGCGCGCCGCGCCATCGACCTGATGTGAAGGAAGATCTGCTGGCCGCCCTGGTCCGGCGCGATGAAGCCGAAGCCCCGTTCGTCGTTCCACGAGACGATCTCCCCCTCGAAGCGGATGCGGCGGGTCATGCGCGGGCAGGCAGCGGCGGCGTCCCGGGTCGGACGAGCGAGGTGTTCATGGTCCCCTCCCTGGGGCGATGTGCGGACACCGGCTTCGGTGGCCGGCGGGTGTGTGCGCGAGAGGATAGCAGCGGCCCGGCGTCCGGCGTCACTCGCGACAGAACCCTTCCCCCGGCGCCACCACGAGGCACTCGGTCTTGTCCGCGAGCCACTTCATGCCGGTGCCTTCGCCGTTCGTCGCACGCAGCACCTGCGGCTTGCCGTCGCGCTCGAAGCGGATGGTGTCGCCGTCGGCCGTGCCCTTGAACGACCGCGGGCCGTCGAGGTTGCGCAGCGTGAGGTCGTACGTGCCGTGGGCCCCGTCCACCTTCAGGAAGGTGCCCTCGGGGCCGTTCCACTGCCCGACCCACGCGTCGGTGGGCACGGGGGTGTCGGTGCGGGCGTCCGGCGGCGCGGCACGTTCGCCGCACGCGGCCAGTGCGAGCACGCAGGCGAAACCGGCGATCTGGAATCTCATGGTCCGAGTGTAGGACGGCCTTCATTCCTCAAGGCCAGAAGGGTTCCAGCGTCGCATGTCACCTCAGGGACACGGGTTGCACCCCGATGCGGGCCCGGGGGCCCCGTGCATAGAGTGCCAACCACAACACGGTTTCGACCACCACGACAGGAGACAGAGATGCCCCAGACCCGGAGCCCGCACCGGCTCGCCCTCGTCACGCCCGTGCTCGCCGCGGCCCTCGCCTTGAATGCTTGCGGCGGCGGTGACGACGACGTCGCGGCGCCGCCCCCGCCCCCCGAGTTCACCATCGAGACCCACACGCTCGCGAGCGCCGCGAAGCCCGCGCGCACGCCCGGCTCGCCCGGCGTCACCGTGCCCGCCGCACACAAGCTCGCGACGCAGTTCGGCGGCACGGCCGTCGACCTCAACCACGTGCGCTACACCCGCTACGCGCTGACGGCCAACGCCGGCAAGCCGGTGGACGCCGTGCTGGTGGCGGTGCCGGGCACGCTCGCCGCGTCGCACAGCTACCTCGTGCTGGCCGAGAACCTCGTGCGCCGCATGTGGGCCGACCACGGCAAGGTGGTCGAACTGTGGGGCGTGGACCGCCGGTCGGTGCAGCTGCAGGACATGGCCGGGCTGAACACCGCCGAACGCGAGCGCAACCCGCTGCTGGCGCTGAACTGGCTCTACGGCGGCGAACTCGGCCTGCCGCTCGACCCGAAACTCCCGCGGCGCGCCGTGTTCTACGACGGCACCGACGTGCCCTTCATGGCGAACTGGACGCCCCAGGTGCACTCGTTCGACATCGACGCCATCGTCGAACGCGCCCGCGCCGTGGCGCGCAATCAGACCGTGTACCTCGGCGGCCATTCGGCCGGCACCGGCTTCGTCGCGCGCTACGCGGCCACCGACTTCGACCTGACCGGCGCGGGCCCCGCGCAGCCAGGCTACAGGAAGCTCGCCGGCCTCGTGCTGTTCGAGGGCCCCGGCGGCGCACTGGCCACCACCGCGCCCACGCCGGCCGACCTCGACGCCGTGATCGCCGCGGCCGACGGCGGTCTCTACGACAAGGTGGCCGCAGGCACCCTGCCCGCCTTCGTCACGCGCCCGGGCCTCACGCCGCGGGTCAACGCGTCCACCGAGGTGTCGGGACTGCAGATCGATGTCGAAGGCACGATCAACGGCACGCAGGCCCTGCTGCAGGCCGACCAGGGCGGCACCGCCGGCAACAACGTCTACAACAAGGTCCCCGACTTCAACAAGCGCGCGTTCCCGGTCACGGCCGGCGCCGCGCTCGGCACCTTCATGGACGACGACAACGTGGCGCGCACCGAGTTCTACTCGGTGTCCATCGGCATCCTCGGCGACGCCCGTGCCGACGGCACGCGCGTCTGGCTCGACAACGACGCGGCCCTGCCCGCCACCGCCTTCCGCGACTTCGGCCCGATGCCCGCGGCCGTCAGCCTCGCCACGCCCCCGTGGGGCAAGGAGGTCGAGCCCACGAACCTGAAGCGTTTCTCGCGGGCCTTCTTCCTCGGCGACTCGACGTACAGCGACTGGTACTACCCGAGCACCGGCCTGCTGATCGGCAACGCCACCGCGGCCGCGGGCGGCGGCGCGAACCTGGGCCTCGACACCAGCGCCCTCTCGAAACCCGTCGCCCAGGGTGGACGGGGCCGCGCCGACATCGTGAACCAGACACAGGCCCGCCTGATCGACATCCCGGTGATCGCCTTCGGCGGCACGAACGGCCTCACGCCGGTGCCCGGCATCTGGCGCGGCTTCGCCGAGGCCATCGCGGCCTGCGCGGCCCCCAGCTGCAAGGCCGGCACGCCCCGCACGCCGGCGGGCCAGGCCACGCTCGCGGCCAACCGCACGTTCGGCGGCATCGACGGGGGCTTCGAGGTGTTCATGAGCGAGGGCTACACCCACGTGGACGTGCTGACGGCCAACGACGACGCGACCAACCACGTGGTGCGGCCGCTGGCCGCGTTCATGCTGCGCAACCTGCGCTGAGCCACGCCGCCGCACGGCGGTGTCACGTCACCAGCGGGCGGCGATGCGGTCCCGCAGGGCGGACACCGCCGTCCGGTCGTCCCCCGCCACGGCGTAGTAGACGAAGGACGTGTTGCCGGTGGCGACACACTTCACCGTCGCGCGGTTGCCTTCGAAGACGCCGTAGCTGTAGTCGCCGTTGCGGACCACGTTCCACACCTTGAGGGTGTTCAGCGTCTCGAAGGCCTTGTCGCCACAGGCCGCGACCGTCATCTGGAGGGCCTTGTGGCCCGACCACAGTTCGGGCGCGACGCCCCGGGCCGCGGCAGGAGCGGGTGCGGGTGCAGGGGCGGACACCTTCACGGCCTGCACGCTGGAGCGCTTCGCCTGCAGCTCGGCGACGAACCGCGGATCGAGCGCATCCCGCCGCGGCTGCGCCTGGGCCAGTTGCACCTTCGCCCACGCCTCGTCGTAGCGGCCGAGCGCCGCGAGGGTGACCGCCCAGTTCTGCAGGTTCAGCACGTGCTGCGGCGCCTTCGCGTGCAGGCGCTCGAAGCGCGCCAGCGCGGCGTCGATGCGGGCACGGTCCTGGGACTCGATGGCCCCCCGTCCGAGCGAGAGCGCATGGTCCACCTCGAAGTCGATGTCGCCGCGCATCGACGGCTCGGCCTCGGCGAAGAGCGCAAGCGACGTCGACCGCTGCCCGCGCACGCCCGAGACGGCCGCCATGCCCCACAGGGCTGCACCGTTCGTGGGATCGATCAGCCACGCCTGGTTGAACCGGCGCATCGCGTCGTCGTGCCGGCCCCGCCGGAACTCGTCCCAGCCGCGCTGGGCCGCCTCCCGCGCGGCGCGCGGGCGGTCGCCGCCGAACTGGGCATCGACGCCCTCGAGCAGGCGCCGGTCGGCCTCCACCTGCGCAGCGTTCTTGGGTCCGCCGCCGTACTTCGGCAGCTGGTTGATGTCGGTGCCGGCCACCGCGACGGCGGCGGCGAACACCAGCGAAAGGCCTGCGGCGAGGCGGCGGCATCGAGACATCGGAAACTCCCCTGGACGGTTTCGGTGGACACCCGCGCGCGTGGATTCTTGTGTGTCGCGCGGGCCGTGGCGCAGTCTAGGCGAACCCGGCACCGGGGCGCCTCGCCCTTTCAGGGGTCGGTCAGCGACCGGTCTGCTCGCGCCGCCACTGCCCCGGCGACATGTCGGTCCAGCGCTTGAACGCATGCTGGAACGCGGACTGGTTCGCGAAACCGAGCGCGAGTGCGATCTCGGTGAGGTTGAGATGCGCCTCCGCGAGGTACTGCTTGGCCTTGCGCTCGCGCACGCCGTCGAGCAGCGCGCGGAACGTGAGTCCGCGCTCCTCCAGCCGCGCCTGCAGCGTGCGCGGGGCCATGTCGAGGTCCGCCGCCAGCGCGTCGAGCGTGAGCGAGCCGCTGCCCAGGCGCTCGCGCACGCGGCGGCGCAGCACCACCAGCAGGCCGGCGGCGTCGCCGCTCAGGCGCTCCAGTTCGAGCGCCACCTGCGCCCGCAACGCCGCGTTCGCGGCGGGGTCGTGCTGTCGCACCGGCAGCGCCAGGTACGAGGCCTGGCCCTGCATGAGGTTGGCGGATTGACCGAAGCGCACCTGCCCGCCGAAGCAGCGTTCGTAGGCCGACACGTCCGCGGGCGCCGGCCCTTCGAAGCAGGCGTCGAACGGCAGCGAGGGCTCGCCCGTGAACCAGCGCGACCGCCAGGCCCACGTGCCCATCAGCAGGTGCGCCAGCGCGGTGGAATGCGTGCCCGCGGCCGACACGAGGCGCAGGTGGAAGTGGTGGTCGTCCACGTGGGGTCGCACCTCGTAGACATTGGTGAACAGCCGCTGGTAGCGCACGAGCAGGTTGCCCACCTCGGAGATGCACGGGCTCGTCATCAGCGCGAAGCCGAGCACACCGCCGTCCCACGGCTGCACGTGCTCGGACGCCTTGATCGCCAGGTCGGGATCGCACAGGTGGCGCTGGGCCACGTCGATCACCGCGTGGAAGTCGTCGAGCGGGAAGGTCTCGCCGGGCGCCGCCTGTTCGACCCGGCGCACCAGGTCGGCCGGGTACAGCGAGGCCGGGTTCACGCCCTGCTGGCGCAGGTGCGAGAACACCGCGCGGCTGTAGCCGATGTGCACGTCGGGGCGTGGCGCCGCAGGCCGTTCGGCGGACGGCAGCACGCGCAACGCCGGTTGCCGCGCGGGCGCGCGGTCAGCCGGGGGCGGGCAGGCGAGAGGCAGGGGTTGCGTCACGGGCGCCGGAATCCTGGATGCGTTCGATCGTCTCGATGCGAAGCCGCTCGGTGGCCGAGAACGCCTCGCTGCGCAGTGCGTCGACCCGCTCGCGGCGCGTGCTGTCGGCGAGGCTCACGTCGCCGAGGAGCACCGCGCGCTGCTGCAGGTAGTCCGCGACGCGATGATTCCACGCCTCGGTCTGCCGGTCCAGCGTTTCCAGGCGTTCCGCGGCCTCCGAGCCCACCAGGGTTTCGCGCAATTGACGCAGGTCCGATGCAGTGCCAGACCGCTGTTTCAGGTCCTCGGTCAGCGTGCCGAGTGTCTCCACCACCTCCACCACGTCCTGTTCCGAACGCATGGACTCGGGCAGCCCTGCGCGCAGCGCCGCCACGCGCCGTGCCTTCTCCTGCGGCGACAGCGACGGATCCTTCAGGATCGCGAAGCGGCCGAGGCTGTACGTGTCGTAGGTGTCCTCGTCGCCGAAGAAGGCCTTCACCACGGCAGGGTCGAAGTGGCGGGACCGCGCGGCGCGCAGCGAGTCCACGCGTGCGCGCATGTCATCGAGCGTCACGGGGCGCGTGTCGCGCATCCGCGCGTCGAGGTCGTCCTTGTACGCGACGTAGCGGTCGAACAGCGCGACGGCCTGGGCCGCGGCGCGCGGCCCGACGTGCCGCGCCGCGAACGCCGCGACGCGCGCCCGCTGCTGCGCCGCCGGCTCCTCGCCGGTGGCCGACAGGAAGTAGTCGAACACGTTGCGCACGCCGCGCGTGAGCTTGAGGTTCCCCTGAGCATCTTCCTCGAGCTCGCCGCTGACCTCGGTGCCCCGCAGCGAGGCCGGCAAGGCCTCGACGCCGGTGTGGAACACCATGGCCGCCGCCGTGGTGCCTGGCCTCGTCGGCGCGGACGCCGGCTCGCCGCCGGCCATCGTCGGCACGGACGAGGGTCGCGGCGGCGGTGCCCCCGCGATCTCCTCGGCGTGCACCCACCACGCCAGCGCGACACCGATCGCCACGCTGCCGAACACGAGCCCCGCCCAGCGCGCCGAGCGCGGCTTGTGAACGACGATGGCGCCCATCGTTTACAGGCCTGCGAGCTTCAGGCGGTTCGCGTGCTGGCGGTACAGCGCGACGGGGTCGACACGGCCGGTGACGCCGAAGAAGTGGTTGATGGTGTCGAGGTGGTTCAACGCGTAGTCGCTGCGGATCACCACGCCCAGGTGGCTGTCGCACCGGCCCACGAGGCCGTCGTTCGGCTGGCCCTTGAACGCGAGCGCGGTGCCGGCGAGCGGGTAGTCGCTGATGTCGAGGCCGCTCGTGATCAGGCCCGTGCCGCTCCACGAGTAGTAGCGCACGCCGTTGACCACGGCCGCCCCCTGGCCGCAGCGCGTGGTGGGCACGCCCTGCGGGAAGTTGCGGTTGAAGTTGGCCGCGCCGCTGGTGGTGAGCGACGTCAGCACCGCGTTGCCGTTGGCCGGCAGGCCGGGGCTGCCCGAGAACAGGTCGATCAGCTGGCCGAGGCCGCCGATGACCGCGTTGAGCACGACGTTCGTGAACGAGCCGCCCGGGGCCACGCCCGCGATGATGTCGGCCACCGGCGAGCCGCCGGTGGTGCCGCTGACCGACGTGGCCGACGCCACCTGGTTCGGGATCACCGCCGCGGCGTAGCGCACGGACTGGTTGCCCTGGCTGTGGCCGATCAGGTTGACCTTCTTCGCGCCGGTGACGGCGAGGATGGTCTGGATCTGCTGCACGAGCTGCTCGCCGCGCACCTCGGACGAGTTCACCGCCGAGACCTTGGTGGTGTAGACCTTCGCGCCGTTCGACTTCAGGTCGCCGGTGATGCCGTACCAGTAGTCGATGCCGGCGGCGGTGTCCCAGCCCATCAGGCCGTGCGCCAGCACGATGGGGTACTGCGTGGCCGCGTACGTGCCGGCGGCGTGCACGGGGGCGGACAGCGAGACGAGGGCGGCGGCCGCGAACAGGCCGGTGAGGTGGCGTTTCATGCGGGGGTATCTCCTGGGGTTCTCATGTGATGTGTCCCCCACGGACGACGCCGCGAGGGACGCCGATGGTGTCATCGGCCCCCTCCCCCGTCTTGCCTGTTCGCGCCGATGTTGTGCTCGGACGCGTAGGCCTAGGGCAAATCCCGAGCGGCCTCGGGATGTCTTCCTACAAGCCGAGCGCGGCCGCGATGTCGCTGCGCACCCGCTCGCTCACTTCGCGCCGGTCCAGGCCCTCGACGGGCCGCGCCGGCAGCCGCTGCACCGTCACGGTGAGCCCGCGGGCACACACGATGGCCCACAGCGACTCGATCAGGTTCATGTCGCCGATGTACGCCGCCGCCGCGCTGACGGGCGAGGTGTCGTCGGAGAAGCGCAGCGCGATGGGCTGCACCGGCGTGTGCGTGGCGACCGCGGCCTGCAGCAGGTTCGCGTGGAACGGCAGCAGGCCGTGGCCGTCGCTGGTGGTGCCCTCGGGGAACATCGCGATCACATCGCCCTGCTGCAGCGCCTCGGCCACCTGGTGCACCACGCGCATCGCGTCGCGCTTGCGCTCGCGCTCGATGAACAGCGTGCCGCCGCAGGCCACCATCCAGCCGATCAGCGGCCAGCGGCGGATGTCGGCCTTCGACACGAAGCGCGCGGGCTGCGCGGCGTCGATGGCGAGGATGTCGAGCCACGACACGTGGTTCGCGGCCAGCAGCACCGGCCCGCGGTGCGGCACGCCCTCGAAGACGAGGCGCAGGCCCAGCGCGGCGAGCATGTGGCGGCAGAACACGCCCACGTGCCACATGCGCCGGTGCGACCCGAGGAACGGGAACACGAACGCGCACGTGAGCAGGCCGCGCACCACCATGCCGAGGCAGCACAGCAGCCGCCAGACGGCGAGCGGCAGCCCGACCCGCGCGGGCGCGGGCGCGGTCACTTCGCCTCGTAGGCCAGCTGGCCGGCGACCAGCGTGGCGCGCACGCGGCCCGGCAACTCGAGCCCGGCGAACGGCGAGTGTTTGCCCTGGCTGCGGAACGCCCGCGGCTCCACCGTCCAGCGCGCGCCCGCGTCGAACAGGCACAGGTCGGCCATGCCGCCCTCGACGAGCCGGCCCGCGCTCGACTGCAGCGAACCGAGGGCGTCGCCCAGCACGTTCACCGGCGCACAGGTCACCTTCGCCAGCGCCTTCGACAGGCCCGCGCCGCTCTCCTCGCCCCACTTGAGCGCGAGGCTCAGCAGCAGCTCGAGGCCGGTGGCACCGGGTTCGGCTTCGGCGAACGGCAGGTTCTTCGCGTCCTCGTCGACCGGCGTGTGGTCGCTCACCAGCGCGTCGATGGTGCCGTCGGCCAGGCCCGCGCGGATGGCGTCTCGGTCGCGCTGCTGGCGCAGCGGCGGCGTGAGGCGCATCGCGGCGTTGAAGTAGCCGATGTCCATGTCGATCAGGTGCAGGTGGTTCACGCTGACGTCGCAGGTGACCGGCAGGCCCTCGGCCTTCGCGCGGCGCACGAGGTCGATGCCGGCGGCGCTGCTCAGGCGGCACAGGTGCACGCGTGCGCCGGTGACCCGCATCAGCTCGAAGATGGTGTGCAGCGCGATGGTCTCGGCCACCACCGGCACGCCGGAGAGGCCCAGCCGCGTGGCGAGCGCGCCGCTGGCGGCCACGCCCTTGCCGAGGTGCGCGTCCTGCGGGCGCAGCCACACGGTGTAGCCGAAGGTGGAGGCGTACTGCAGCGCGCGCTGCAGCACCAGCGTGTCGGCGAGCGGCGCCTCGGCCTGCGAGAAGCCCACGCAGCCGGCCTCGGTCAGCTCGGCCATCTCGGTCAGCACCTCGCCGGCCAGGCCGCGCGTGAGCGTGCCCAGCGGGTACAGGTGCGCCTGGTTCAGGTTGCGGGCGCGGAACTTCAGCATCTCGACCAGGCCGGGCTCGTCGAGCGGTGGGTCGGTGTCGGGCGGGCAAACGAGGCTCGTGACGCCCCCCGCGACGGCCGCGGCCATCTCGGATTCGAGCATGCCCTCGTGCTCGTGGCCCGGCTCGCGCAGGCGCGCGGCGAGGTCGACGAGGCCCGGGGCGACGACGAGGCCCGAGGCGTCGATCGTGCGGTTCGGGTGGAAGTCGGGGTTCACCGCGCCGAGCGCGACCACGCGGCCGGCGGCGATGGCCACGTCGCCGGGTTCGTCGCGGCCGGTGGCGGGGTCGACCAGGCGGCCGTTCTTGATGAGGATCTTCATGGTCTTCTTGCGTTCCCTCAGGCGTTGTTGCCGGCGATGGTGGACATCACCGCCATGCGCACCGCGATGCCGAAGGTGACCTGCGGCAGGATCACGCTCTGGGTGCCGTCGGCGACTGCCGAGTCGATCTCGACGCCGCGGTTGATGGGGCCCGGGTGCATCACGATGGCATCGGGTTTCGCGAGCGCGAGCTTCTCGGGCGTGAGGCCGTAGTTCTTGAAGAACTCGCCGGCGCTCGGCAGCATCGCGCCGCTCATGCGTTCGTTCTGCAGGCGCAGCATGATGATCACGTCGGCGCCGCGGATGCCCTCGGCCATGTCGTGGCACACGCGCACGCCCATCTCCTTCAGGTCGCCCGGCACCAGCGTCTTCGGGCCCACCGCGCGGATCTCCGGAACGCCCAGCGTGGTCAGCGCGTGGATGTCGGAGCGGGCCACGCGCGAGTGCACGATGTCGCCCACGATGGCCACGGTGAGCTTCGTGAAGTCCTGCTTGTAGTGCCGGATGGTGTACATGTCGAGCAGCGCCTGCGTGGGGTGCGCGTGGCGGCCGTCGCCGGCGTTCACCACGTGCACGTGCGGGGCGCAGTGCTTCGCGATCAGGTACGGCGCGCCGCTTTCGCTGTGGCGCACCACGAACATGTCGGCGTGCATGGCCGACAGGTTCGCGATGGTGTCGAGCAGGCTCTCGCCCTTCGCGGCCGACGAGCGGGCGATGTCGAGGTTGATCACGTCGGCGCTCAGGCGCTTGGCCGCGATCTCGAACGTGGTGCGCGTGCGCGTGCTGTTCTCGAAGAACAGGTTGAACACGCTCTTGCCCCGCAGCAGCGGCACCTTCTTGACCTCGCGGTCGTTCACGCTCAGGAACGTGCCCGCGGTGTCGAGGATGTGGTGGATCACCGCCCGCGGCAGTCCCTCGATGGACAGCAGGTGGATGAGTTCGCCGTGCGAGTTGAGTTGCGGATTGCGTTGTTGCAACATCGTGATCAGTCGCTTTCCTTGATGTCGAAGCTGAAGCGGCCGGCGTCGTCGCGCGCGAGGCGCAGGCGGTCGTCGGGGGCCAGCGCGATGCGGGCGGCGGTGAAGGCCGCCTCGATGGGCAGCTCGCGGCCGCCCCGGTCCACCAGCACGGCGAGCGTCACGCTCGCCGGGCGGCCGAAGTCGAAGAGTTCGTTGATGACGGCCCGCGTGGTGCGGCCCGTGTAGAGCACGTCGTCGATCAGCAGGATGGCCCGGCCGTCCACCTCGAAGGGCAGCTTCGTGGGGTCGGCGTTGCTCATGCCGCGCTGGGAGAAGTCGTCGCGGTGCAGCGCGCTCGAGATCACGCCGTGTTCGCCGGCGAGGCCCAGGTCGCGCTGCAGGCGTTCGGCGAGCCATGCGCCGCCCGACCACACGCCCACCAGGGCGGTGTTGGGTTTCACCAGGGGCTTCACGCCCGCCAGCAGGGCGGTATACAGCGATTCGGCGTCGAGCTGGTTGACGGTCATGGCGTGTCTCTCAGAAATTGCTCCAGGATGATGGCGGCGGAGGCGGCGTCCACGTCCGAGGCGCCCGCTGCATGGGCCTCGGTGGTGGAGTAGCGCTCGTCGACCTCGTGCACCGGCAGGCCGAAGCGGCCATGCAGCTGCCGGCCGAACCGCCGGGCGCGGTGGGTATTGTCGTGCGGCGCGCCGTCCGGGTGAACCGGCACGCCGATCACCAGGGCGGCCGGCTGCCATTCGGCGATCAGGTCGGCGATGGCCTTGAACCGGGCGTCCCCTTCGGCGGCGATGGTGCGCAGCGGCGTGGCGCTGCGGGTCAGCGTGTTGCCGCTGGCCACCCCCACCCGCTTGGTGCCGAAATCGAATGCCAGGAACGAACGGATCGCGGTCGCCGAGGGGGACGGCGATCCGCTCATGCGTGCCCCGCCTCCTGGCTGAGCATCCGCGGGTCGATGCCCAGCAGCGACAGGGCCTTGTCGTAGCGCTGCTCGACCGGGGTCTCGAAGATGACCGCGGGTTCAGCGTCCACGTTCAGCCAGCCGTTGCGGCCGATCTCTTCCTCGAGCTGCCCGGCGCTCCAGCCGCTGTAGCCCAGCGTCACGAGGATGCGCTTGGGGCCCGCGCCGTTGGACAGCGCCTCCAGCACGTCCTTGCTGGTGGTCATCTCGAGGCCGCCGGGGATCTGCAGCGACGAGTTGTAGTGGCCGCCGTCGCCCTCCCCGCCGTCGAGCCGGTCGTGCAGCACGAAGCCGCGTTCGGTCTGGACGGGGCCGCCGAAGTACACCGGCGTCTCGGCCAGGTCCTCCCGGTCGAGGGTGAGCTCCACCTTCTCGAACAGGTTCTTCAGCTTGATGTCGATGGGCTTGTTGATGACCAGCCCGAGCGCCCCCTTCTCGGTGTGCTCGCACAGGTAGACCACGGCCCCGGCGAAGGTTTCGTCGGCCATCCCGGGCATCGCGATCAGGAACTGGTTGGTCAGGTTGATGGCAGACATGCCGGGATTTTATGCCTGAGGCAAACTCGGGGGACTTCCGGAGGTTTCCCCACCGCATGCCACACCGAGAACGCCCGCTCGACAAGCCCCTGCCGTCGGCCCTGGTGTGGTTCCGCCGCGACCTGCGCGCCGACGACCACGCCGCGCTGTACCACGCGCTGAAGGCGGCCCGGAAGGTCTGGTGCGTGTTCATCCTCGACCGAGACCTCCTCGACCCGCTGCCCCGCGCCGACCGCCGCGTGGAGTTCATCGTCGACAGCCTGCACGCGCTCGACGCGCAGCTTCGTGCCCTGAACCCCGATGCCCGCCTGATCGTGCGCCACGCCCACGCCACGACCGCCCTGCCCCGGCTGGCCGACGAGCTGCACGTGCAGGCGGTGTACGCGAGCCACGACGACGATCCCGCGGCACTGGCCCGTGACCACGCCGTGCGCGGTTCGCTCGCGGAGATGGGCATCGCGTTGCACACGGCCAAGGACCATGTGATCTTCGAGCGCAACGAGGTGCTGACCGCCACCGGCAAGCCCTACAGCGTGTTCACGCCGTACAAGAACGCCTGGCTGAAGAAGCTGGAGCCGTTCTACGTGAAGGCCTACCCGGTGGCCCGCTACGCCGACGCACTGGCGCCCCTGCCCGACGACGTGCCGGCCCACCTGCCCACGCTGAGCGGCATCGGCTTCGAACCCACCAACCTGCACGAGCTGGCGCTGGGCGCCGGCAGCGAGGGCGCCCAGGCCCTGCTGGCCGACTTCCTCCCCCGCATCGACCGCTACGACGTGGCGCGCGACTTCCCGTCGGTCAAGGGCCCGAGCTACCTGTCGATGCACCTGCGTTTCGGCACCGTCTCCATCCGCCAGCTGGCCCGCGAGGCCCACGCGCACCATTCGAAGGGGGCGCAGACGTGGCTCTCCGAACTGGTGTGGCGCGACTTCTACCACCAGGTGCTGCACCACCACCCGCACGTGGCCGAGTCCGCCTTCAAGCCCGCGTACGACGCCATCAAGTGGGAACGCGGCAAACACGCCGACACCCTCTTCGCCGCGTGGTGCCACGGCCGTACCGGCTACCCGCTGGTGGACGCCGCAATGGCCCAGATCAACCAGACCGGCTACATGCACAACCGCCTGCGCATGGTGGTGGCGAGCTTCCTGGTGAAGGACCTCGGCATCGACTGGCGCCGCGGCGAGGCCTACTTCGCCGAGAAGCTCAACGACTTCGACCTCGCCGCGAACAACGGCGGCTGGCAATGGGCCGCCTCCACCGGCTGCGACGCCCAGCCGTACTTCCGCATCTTCAACCCGGTCACCCAGAGCGAGAAGTTCGACCGCGACGGCAAGTTCATCCGCCGCTACCTGCCCGAACTGGCCGGGCTGTCGAACAAGGCGATCCACGCACCGTGGCTCGCGCGGCCCCTCGAACTGGCGGAGGCGGGGGTGGTGATCGGGCAGGACTATCCGGCGCCGATCGTGGACCATGACGAGGCGCGGGCGAAGACGTTGGCGAGGTATGCGGTGGTGAAGTCCGTCGATTGACGGAGCGCTGGTGATCGCGTTGCTGCGGAAGCGGCCACAGGACTGTCATCCCGGCGAACGCCGGGATCCACTGCATGCAGGCGCGCACATGGCGCGTGTGGACCCCGGCTTTCGCCGGGGTGACAAGTTCCAGCCTGAGCGAATCGGCACCAAACTTGAGCGGCCGCGGCAAGGCGCGACGGGAGACGCTTCCTACACTGGGACCGTCATCCACCAGGAGAGTCCATGTTCAATCACATCGTCATCGGCACCAACGACATCGAGCGCGCCCGGCGCTTCTACGACCAGGTCCTGAACGTGCTGGGTGTCGGCGCCGCCATGCCGCACCAGGCGAAGTCGGGCCACCACCGGCTGTTCTATCGCCACGACGGCGGCACGCTCGGCATCGCGCAGCCCATCAACGACGAGCCCGCGACCTTCGCGAACGGCGGCACCATCGCCTTCCGCTGCGCGTCGCCGGAGCAGGTCCATGCCTTCCATGACACGGCCGTGGCGCACGGTGGTGTTTCGATCGAGGAACCGCCCGGCCTGCGTGTCGATTCGCTCGGGCAGTTCTACCTGGCCTATGTCCGTGACCCGGATGGCAACAAGCTCTGCGCCATCCATCGCCCCCGGCCGTCTTGAGCACCGTGCTGTCGCCCACGGGTGCCGGGCTCGCCCGGACCTTGCACGTGAGGCCGGCCGTGGGCATGGCCGCCCACGTGATGCAGGGGGAAGGGCTGGAGATCGTGCGCATCCGCGTCGACCGGCCGGCGCTGATCCGCGTGGACCGCGGCATCAAGACGGTCAAGCCGGAGCGCGGTCCCGCGGTGCGCGTCCTGCCCGGCCAGGCGCTGCTGCTGGCCGGGGGACAGACCGTCGACTTCCACAACCGCATCACCGATGGCGAGCGCTACGAAGCCCGCTGGCTGATGTTCAGCGGCACCGTGCTCGCGGATCCCTACTACCTGGCCGCCACGGAGCGCATCTCCCCGGCCGATGCGGGGGTCCCTCCGGCGCGGGCGTTGCGGAGCGTGCCGGCCGGCCTGGAGGAGGCGTTCGAGCGAGCACGGAGGGGCCTGGCGCCGGACCCGTCGCGCCCCGATGCGGTCGTGCGCCAGCAGCTGCTCGAGGTGGCGCACTGGCTGCTCGCGGAAGGCCTGGTGCTGCGCGTCCCGCCGGACGACGCGCGGATCTCCGGCCGCATCCGGGCCATGCTGTCCACGCAACTGGACGGCGAGTGGAGCTCGCCCGCCATCGCCAGCGCCCTCGCCATGTCCGAGGCCACGCTGCGGCGCCGCCTCGCATCCGAGGGGGTCACGCTGCGGGCGCTGATCGCCGACGTGCGCATGGCCTCCGCGCTGATCCTGTTGCAGGCCACGTCGCGGCCCGTCTCCGACATCGCGCTGGAGGTCGGTTACGACTCGCCGTCCCGCTTCGCGGTGCGCTTCCGCGACCGCTTCGGCTTTGCGCCCACGGCGGTGCGGGGGCATGCCAGAGGCATGTGATCTCTGCGAGCAACCGGCGTACGATGCATCTGCCAGTCACAGCGGATCAACATCGTGCGAACCCACATCGAGATCGACGAGCAACTGATGAAGGACGCCCTGCGTGCCACCCACCTGAAGACCGAGCGAGACGTCGTCGAACTCGGTCTTCGGACACTGTTGAAGTTGCGCTTGAGACAGCAGGAAGACATCAAGCAGTTCCGCGGGAAACTGAAATGGGACGGTGACCTGGACGCCATGAGGGCCGACACGCCCTGAGCCCGCCCGCCGTCGCGGAAACCATCTCCCGACGCGGCCTCGCACCGAACGCAGGCCCTCCCACCCTCGGGTCGACCCCAGGCCCCGCCATACCCGACCTCGGGCCGCCCCGAGCTTGTGAGCATCCTCCCCCCTGCTTAACGTGCCGCCTGCGTCGAGACGTTCGGCGTGTTGGAGGAGTTCCCGATGTTGCCCGATGCCGTTCGCCGTTCGCCCGTCGCCGCCCCGCCCCCTCCTCCTCCGCCGCCCCCGCCGCCTCCCGCGGCACCGCCGGCCCGCCACGTCGAGCACAAGGTCCAGCGCGGCGAGTCGATGGCCGAGATCTCGACGCGCTACCGCACCACGCCGGAGCAGTTGAAGACCGCGAACCCGGACATCCAGGATCCCGACCAGTTGCGCATCGGCCAGACGGTGCGTGTGCCGATCGGCGAAGGCTACGGCGTCGAACCCATCGAACGCGAGGTCAAGCCCGGCGAGACGCTGGCCGACCTCGCCGCGCAGTACCGGCAGCCGCCGGTGGAACTCGCCCAGGCCAACCGCCACAACACCGGCGGGACGCAGGAGCCGCTGGTCGTGGGCCAGAAGGTGTGGATCCCCGGCACGCGTTCGCCCGACGTGGTGACGCAGGCCGGCCCCGCGCCGTCGCCGCTCGAAGCCAAGGTGCAGGCCACCGATGCGGCCGCGCAGCGTGTGGCCGAGGCGCAGCGCCAGTACGACGACATGAACGCGTCCACCCAGGGCCGCGGCGCCGCGATGCCATGGCTGCAGGACAACCTGAACACGGCCCGCAAGGGGCTCGACACCGCGGTGCAGTCCGAGATCGCGCTGCGCGCGGGTCCGGGCGCCACCGACGCCGCGTGGAAGACCGCGGCCGACGCCGTGTCCGCCCGCTACGCCAACGACCCGGCCACCGCCGCACCGGTCGACGCGTCGATCAAGAAGGTCACGCTGGACCGCCAGACCCAGGCCATCGTCGACACCGCCAAGGCCGCGGGGGACCCGCAGAAGGCGATGCAATCGCTCAGCGACCAGTACGCCAAGGCGCCGCCCGAGGTGCAGGACGCCCTGCGCATCCACGACGGCGCCCGGGCGGTGATCGACGATGCCGCGAAGTGGGCGCTGGAGCCGGTGCAGGGCAAACCCGACGGCAGCATCGGCCCGCAGGCCCCCGGCCGCGAGGCGATGGAGCGCCTGAACAAGCTGACCGAGACCCTCGACCCGGCCCTCGCCGGCCGCGTGGTGCTCGCCGCCACGCCGGGCATCGAACAGTACGTGCAGCGCTACCAGGGCGAGTTCGGCGGCCAGCCGTTCGGACCCGACGGCGTGTCGAACCTCGTCACCACACTGGGCCGCGTGGCCGACGCGCCCGGTGGCGCGACCGCCATCGACCGCATCGCGAAGCTCGGCATCTGGGACTACGGCGGCATCTCCAATGCCATCGGTCAGGGTGCGAACCCCGCCTATGCGCTGGCACTGGCGAAGCAGCCGGGCGTGGACGCCACGATGGTGCTCGACGCCGTGCAGGGCGGTGTCTCGGCCTTCCGCCAGAAGACCGAGGACGACGTGAAGGCCTACGGGGCCCACATGGAGGAGCTGTCGTGGCTCGTCGCGAACCACGGCGGTTCGATGACCACGCAGCAGCTCGACCAGGCCATCGCCGACTACAAGAAGGACAAGGGTCCGGAGTGGGAGAAGCAGGCCGAGGCGCTGCGCCAGAAGGTCGCCGACGACGGCGAGAAGCTGCTGGCGCAGATGGCCTCGCTGAGCCCGCTGCCGGGCGAACTCGCGAGCCACCAGGGCCAGGTCGACAAGACGCTCGAAGCCGCGCTGTCGGATCCGGCGGCCCAGGTCGCCATCGAGAACGCGCTGCAGACCCGCCCCGAGATCGTCACCGGTGAACGCGGCCAGCGGCTGCTGGAGTTCGTCAACGGCACGCCGCTCGCGGTGAGCGCGAAGGTGGGCGACCAGGTGCGCAAGCTGTCGCAGGAACTCGCCACCGCCCACGTGAAGGCGACGGTGATCGGCGCCATCGGCCCCGACTTCGACCCGGCGAACCCGGCCAGCGTGCAGCGCGCGACGAACGCGCTGGAAAGCCTGCGCGGCAACACGCAGTGGGCCAAGGCCATGGGCCTCGAAGGCCAGGCGCTGAACAAGACTATCGACGCGCTGAAGAACACGGTGCCCGCGGCCGGCGAATCGGCCGAGGACGTGGCCAAGCGCCTCGCCGCGCTCGACGGCCAGCTCGACGGCCTGAAGGGCTTCGACAAGTCGACGTTCAAGGGCCAGATGCTGCGCGGCGTGGGCCTCGCCCTCGCCGGCGTGGGGTTCCTGTCGTCCGTCGACAAGGCCACGATGGACCCGTCGCTGAAGAACCAGCTGAAGGTCGTGATCGACGCCGCGGGCCTCGGCCAGAAGGGCTTCGAGCTGTACGCCGGGGTCACCGGCGCGTCGTCCACCTCCACGGCCGGTCGCCTGGGCGGCTCGTTCGCGAGCAAGCTGCTCGGCGGGCTGGGCGCGGGCATCGACGCGTGGAGTTCGGCGGAGTCGTTCGCGAAGGGCGACATCCCGTCGGGCATCCTCTACGGCGTGGGCGCGGGCGGCGGCCTGCTGGCGGCGCTGGGCACCGGCAGCCTCGCGGGCCCGATCGGCCTCGGCCTCGTCGTGGTGTCCGCCGTGGGCCTCGCGATCTGGAACGGCACGAAGGAAGCCAACAAGCACGAGTTCGACAGCGACGGCGGCGCCTCGATGCGTTTCCTCGAACACGCGGGCTTCGACGCCGAGGCCTCCCGTGCGCTCGTGGATCACAGCGGCGACGGCCACAGCACGGTGCCGCTGCTGGAACAGTACGCGCGCACCCAGGGCCTCGACCTCTCCGACCCGGCGGACCACGGCCGCTACGTGCAGTGGGTCAACGACATGCCGGCCGAGAAGCTCGCCGCGCTGCGCGACAGCCTGCACCGCACGGCCGACGAGTTCGAGGGCGATGCGAGCCGATTCGAGGCCACCGCGGACGACGACAAGTGGGTGGTGCCCGACACCGCCCAGCGGCCGTGGTTCGCCGCGACCGGCGCCGCGCAGCCCGAATCGGCCGCGCAGCTGAACGCCGTGCTGGCGGTGCTGGGTGTCCCACCGCTGACATGATCGCCGGCTGACAATCCGGGCATGGAAACCACCTGCCCGCACTGCGGCCTCGACGCCGTGTCCGCCTGGCGCAAGCTCGCGCTGGGCCCCGCGTCGACGGCGAAGTGCCGCCGCTGTGGCCTGAAGGTCTCGGCGGCGGTGCCGCAGGCGCTGCTGTCGTTCGTGCCGTGTGTGGTGGCCGTCGCGGTGGTGCTGTCGGGCGTCGTGCGCGGCACGGTGCCGCTGATCGCCATCGGCGCGGGCGGCTGGGTGTTCACGTCGGTGCTGTACCTCGTGTGGGTGCCGCTGGTGGCGAGGCAGGTGACGCGGCAGGATGCCGTCGCCGCCGCGAGGGCCGCCGCGGGACACAGGGCCTGACCGCCCCGCACCGGTCATCCGGGCGAACGCCGGGACCCACCGCAGGCCAGGCGCGCCACCTCGAGCAGTGGGCCCCGGCGTTCGCCGGGGTGACGCATCGGCAGAACCGCGCCTGCGCCCCCTACAATCGACGGTTTTGCCCGCCGCACCGCCTTGCTGGCGCCCGGTACCGCTGCTCATGTCCGCCCCGTCGTCCCGCCTGCTCCACCTCGATGCCCTGAAGGCCCTGGCCGCCCAGGCCATCGTCTGGCACCACCTCGTGAGCTACGGCCCCATCGCCGACACGGTGCAGGAACTGATGCCGGAGGTCACCGACCTGCTGTTCCACCATGGCCGCATGGCGGTGCAGGTGTTCCTCGTGGTCGGCGGTTTCCTCAGTGCCCGCGCCCTCGCACCGCGCCGCGAGGCGCTGCAGGGCTCGCTCGCGCAGATGGGCCTGCTGATCGGGCGGCGCTGGCTGCGGCTCGCGCTGCCCTTCTTCGCCGCGGTGCTGCTGACCCTCGGCTGTTCCGCGCTGGTGGCCGACTGGCTGCCGGAGCTCGTGCCGCATTCGGTGGGCCTCGCCCAGCTCCTGTCGCACGCGCTGCTGCTGCACGGCGTGCTGGGCCACGAATCGTTGACGGTGGGTGCCTGGTACGTGGCGATCGACCTGCAGCTGTTCGCGCTGCTGCTCGGCCTGCTGTGGTGCGCGGGGCATTTCCGGCGATCGCGCTGGATGGCGCCGGTGCTGGTGCTCGCGGCGGTGGCGGCCTCGCTGTGGATCTTCAACCTCGACCCGTCCCTCGACAACTGGGCGCCCTACTTCTTCGGTGCCTACGGCCTCGGCGTGCTGGTGCACTGGCTCAGCGCCAGCCGCTGGCGCGAGCGCTGGCTGGCCCTGCTGTGCGCGATGGTGCTGGCCGCGCTGGCCCACGATTTCCGCGGCCGCATCGCCCTGGCGCTGGTGACGGCCCTCGTGCTCGCGCTGCTGCAGTGGCGCCACCAGGGCGGCCGCCCGCTGCTGCCGGCCGGGCGCCGCGCCGCGCTGCTGGGCCACCTCGGCACCCACTCCTACGCCCTCTTCCTCGTGCACTTCCCCATCTGCCTGCTGGTCAACGGCCTGTTCGAGCAGAAGGACCCCACGCAGCAGGGCGCGGCCCTGATGGCCATCGTCAGCGCCTGGCTGCTGAGCAACGCCGCCGCGGTGCCGTTCCACCGCTGGATCGAACGGCCGGCCGGGCGCCTGCGCTGGCCCCGCTGGGGCCTGCAGCGGGCCTGACGTTTCTGCACAATGGACGGTGAGGACGCCACCATGCCGACCCAGCCTGCCCCACGCACCGAAGCCGAGGTGCGCACCGACCTCGCCGCGGCCTACCGCCTCGCGGCCCTGGCCGGCTGGGACGACACGATCTACACGCACCTGTCGGCCGCCGTGCCCGGCGAGCCGGGCGTCTACCTGCTGAACGAGTTCGGGCTGGGCTTCGACGAGGTGTGTGCGTCGAGCCTCGTGAAGGTGGACGTGCGAGGCCGCGTGGCCGACGGCACGGGCCGCCGCGTGAACCCGAGCGGCTTCGCGATCCACGGGGCCATCCACGCCGCGCGGCCGGACGTCGAATGCGTGATCCACCTGCATGCGCCGTGGGGCGTGTCGCTGTCGATGCTGCCGGGCGGCCTGCTGCCCACGTCGCAGTGGGCGATGCGCCTGCACGGGCGCCTGGGCCGCCACGCCTACGAAGGGCTGGCGCTGGGTGCCGAGGAACAGCAGCGCCTCGTCGTGAACCTCGGCACGCTCGACGGGCTGATCCTCGAAAACCACGGCACGCTGACCGTCGGCCGCACGGTCGCCGAGGCGTTCCTGCTGATGCACATCCTCGAACGTGCCGCCCGGGCCCAGCTGCGCGCGATGGCCGCGACCGGCGGCCGGGTGCTCACGGCGAGCCCCGATCTCGCCGCCCTCACCCACCGCCAGTGGGTGGGCGACGGCACCGAGCGGGACGGCGATGCCGAATGGCCCGCGCTGCTGCGGCGTGCGGACCGGCTGTCGCCGGGCTTCCGCGATTGACCCCCCCCCTGAAAGGACACCCCCATGCCCACCCTCCGCGTCGAACTCTTCGAAGGCCGCACCCCGCAGCAGAAGGCCGAACTGGCGAAGGAACTCACCGAGGCCTGCGTGCGCGTGCTGGGCGGCAGCCCCGACGCCGTCGACATCCTCTTCTTCGACGTGGCGAAGCAGGACTGGGCGACCGGCGGGGTGATGTGGAGCGAAAAGGGGAAGTGATGCCCGGCGGTCAGCCGTAGATCGCGAACTCGAAGTAGCGGGACCAGGTGGGGTCGAAGTCGACCTCCAGCGCGTCGGCGGCGATGCCCTCGCGCGCCAGCAGCGGTGCCAGCGCCTCGCGCGCGCGGTCCACGTCGTTCACGTAGTACACGGCGCGCCGGCGCCCGCCGCGGGTCACCACGAGCGCCAGGATGCCGAGGCGGGGCAACTCGATCACCGTGGCCGCCTGGTCCTGGAACGCGTGCGCGGCCGACAGTGCGTCGCGGTCGGGCACCGGCAGGTCCAGCGTCAGCGCATGGACCAGGTCGGGCCGCAGGGCCACGGCGTTGGCGCTGCGGTTGATGGTCACCACGAGCGTGTTGTCGTCCGAGTCGTCGCGGGTGGCCTGCAGGGTCATGCCCTGCCATTCGTACTCGCCATCGGGGAAGTCGCCGGTGCGGCCCAGCACGTCGCGCCAGTGCGCGTCGAACACGGGGGCGAAGCGCTCGAGCGGCGTCCACGGGGCCTCGAGGTCCGGCACGTCGTCGGTGAACTCGACCGCGCCCACCTTCACGGCGAAGTCGTACTCGCCGAGCACGTGGTCCAGCAGGATGTACGCCATCTGCTGGGCGTGGTCCTGCATGTCGTCGGGCACCTCGACGTCGAAGCGGATCTGCAGCGCGATGCGGCCGTCGTCCTCGCCGCAAGCGGCGAGCAGGTCGCGGGTGTCGAGCGAGAAGTCGCCCATGCGGATGCCGAACTCGCCGTTCTTCGTGCGTTCGCGGAAGGCGCGCAGGGTGTGGTGCGTGAGCGGCGGCGCCGCGGCCACCAGCTGCAGCAGCAGCGGGAAGCGCTCCAGGTCGCCGTGGGCCGTGGCGGTGATCTCGTGCACGGCGTCGCTCTCGTGGCCCTGCACCTCCAGCGCGAGGCCGCTCACGTGGCGGTCGAGGATCTCGTTGGCGCGTTCGACCCGTTCGCGCAGCGGGAGGGACTTGAGTTCGTCCTCGGCCTGGAGGAAGGCTTGCCAGAAGGCCTGGATTTCGGGGGAGACCGCCATGGGATTCGAAGGTGCGTGTTCGGACAGGTGCCCAGTATTCCAGAAGTGGGCGGGGGACCCGCCTTCCGGAGACACTCGTCATCCCCAGGCGCGTGTCATCCCGGCGAACGCCGGGATCCACTCTGCCCGAGGCGCGTCAGCACACAGTGGGCCCCGGCGTCCGCCGGGGTGACCGCCTGAGTGGAAGGTCAGAACAACTCGACGTCGCCGATCTTCGAACCGTCTTCCAGCTCGCCGCGCTTCACGAGGTCCATGTGGCTCTGCACCTGGTCGCGGCCGTGCGCCTTCGCGAAGTACACGGCCTTGTCGGCGCGCTCGAACGCGGCGCTGGGCGTGTCGCCGGGCTTGACCTCGGTGAAGCCGATGCTGATGGTGATGGAGCCCACCTGCGGGAACGGGTAGGTCTTGGTGTTCGCGCGCATGCGCTCGAGGGCCTGGCGTGCGTCGTCGTCGGTGGCGCAGCGCATCAGCACCACGAACTCCTCGCCGCCGAAGCGGTACAGGCGGTCGTGGTAGCGGAAGCTGCTGCGCATCAGGCGCGACAGCAGCAGCAGCACCTCGTCGCCGATCAGGTGCCCGTAGTTGTCGTTGACGCTCTTGAAGTGGTCGATGTCGATCACGCCCAGCCAGTAGCGGTGCGTGGAGGCCACGTGGCGGCGCCCGTCGGGCGACGTGGCCACGGCCATCGCCTCGGTCATCGGTGGCGAGTTGGTGGCCTTCAGGAAACTCTCGTCGAAGGTCTTGCGGTTGAGCAGGCCCGTCAGCGTGTCACGTTCGCTGTAGTCGAGCAGGCCCTGGAAGTTGCGGTAGATGCGCAGGATGCTGCCCACCATGCGCACGTCCTCGTCCTTCAGCGGCGTGCGGCTCTCGATCTCCATCACGCCCACGACCTCGCGGTCGGTGCGCACGGGGAAGATGCTGCGGCTCAGGCTGCCGGGCAGCGTGACCACGCTGGTCTCGCCGGCCATGGCCTGCACGCGGGCGGGGAACAGGTCGAGGCGGGGCAGCGAGTCGGTGTCGGCCCAGACGGGGTCGGCCGTGGCCACCGCGTCGCTTTCACCCAGGCGCGCCCGGGTGATCCAGTGCTCCTGGCCGCGCTCGCCCACCACCCGGTAGATGGCCACCGAGATGGGGCGCAGCAGGTCCCGCAACGCGTTGACCAGCGTGACGTCCAGGATGTCCCGGTCCCGAAAACCGGTCATCTCCGCCAGGTGATCGACCAGTTGAGACATGGGGTACTGCGCGCCTCGGCTAAGCGTTGAAGGACGGATCAGGCAGGCGCCGCCACGGAGGTGGTGTACCGCGCGATCAATGCCAACAAGTCTTCCTCGGAATACGGCTTGCCGAGGTAGTGGTCTACACCCAGTTCGGCTGCGTAATCCCGGTGCTTTTGCGCAATCCGCGACGTGATCATGATGATCGGCAGGTCGCTCATGCGGGCGTCACCGCGGATGTTGCGGGCCAGGTCGAAGCCGTCCATGCGCGGCATCTCGATGTCGCTCAGCACCACCTGCGGCCGTTCCTCGGCCAGGCGTTCGAGCGCTTCGATGCCGTCCTTGGCCAGCGTGACGCGGAAGCCTTCGCGGGTCAGCAGGCGCTGCGTGACGCGGCGCACCGTGAGCGAATCGTCCACCACCAGCACGAGCGGTGCGAGGTGCTGGTGCGCCTCTTCCACCGTGGGCTTGACCACCAGCTGTTCCGGCGACAGGCGCGCGGCCTGCGTGGCCTGGCGCGCGGCATCGCCGTACAGCGTGGCCAGCGCCACCGGGTTGTAGATCAGCGCGACCGAGCCGGAGGCCAGCAGCGTCATGCCCGCGAGACCCGGCAGGCGCGACAGCTGCGGCCCGAGGTTCTTCACGACCACTTCCTGCGTGCCCAGCACTTCGTCGACGTGCAGTGCCACGCGCTGCTGCGCGCTTCGCACCACCACGACCGGACGGGTGCGGCCGGCTTCGCCGCTCACCGGCGTCTGCTGCAGCAACGCGCCGAACCAGAAGAACAGCATGGACCGTTCGGCCAGCGTGTAGCTGCCCGACTGGTACGCGTGCTCGATCTCCTCGGACGACAGGCGGCGCACGATCTCGATCAGCGTGGCGGGCACGGCCACGATGCTGTCGCCGCAGCGGAGCATCACGACCTGCGTCACCGCGGTGGTCAGCGGCAGCACCAGCGTGAAGCCGGTGCCCTGGCCGGCGGCCGTGGCGGTCTCGATGCGGCCGCCCATGGCGTTCACCTCGGAGCGGACCACGTCCATGCCGACGCCGCGGCCGGCGAGTTCGGTCACCGTCTCGGCGGTGGAGAAGCCCGGCATGAAGATCAGGTTGGCGAGTTCGCCATCGCTGTGTTCGCTGCCCGGGGCGATGAGGCCCATCTTCTCGCCCTTGTCGCGGATGCGTGAGAGGTTCAGGCCGGCGCCGTCGTCGCGGAACTCGACGCCGACTTCGTTGCCTTCCTGGCGCAGCACCACGACGATGTTGCCGACCGGGTCCTTGCCCGCAGCCGTTCGGACCTCGGGCGACTCGATGCCGTGCGTGACGCAGTTGCGCAGCAGGTGTTCGAAGGCCGGCGTCATCCGGTCGAGCACGCCGCGGTCGATTTCGATCGACCCGCCGATGATGTCGAGGCGCACCTGCTTACCGGTTTCCTTCGCGGCCTGGCGCACGACGCGGTACAGGCGGTCGGACTGGCTTTCGAATTCGACCATGCGGGTGCGCAGCAGGTCGTCCTGCAGGTCACGCGTCAGGCGGGCCTGGGCGGCCAGTTCGTCTTCCGTGGTTTCCAGCGTGCGCTGGAGCGAGCGCTGCACCGTGGCCACGTCGTTGACGGACTCGGCCATCATGCGCGTCAGTTCCTGGAAGCGCGTGAAGCGGTCGGACTCGAGCGGGTCGAAGGTCTCGTGGGCGGCCTTGGCGGCCTCCTGGCGCGAGATCATCTGCGTTTCGGCCTGGAACTCGATGTCGCGCAGCTGCTGGCGCAGGCGCTCCAGGTTGTCCGTCAGGTCGCCGAGCGAGCCGCGGATGTTGCCGACCTCGGCCTCGATCCGCGAACGCGTGATGCTGACCTCGCCGGCCTGGTTCACCATGCGTTCGAGCAGCGGACCGCGCACGCGCACGGCGGCGTTGGCCGCAGCCACCGGCTGGTGGGTGGGCGTGTCGAGGTCCGGGGCGCTTTCCGCGAAACGCGACCAGTCGATCTCGCTGGAGACCGGGGCGGCGGGCGGCAGGTCCATCAGCGGCGCGGCGGCCGTGTCGGACGCGACCGGATGCACGATGGGCACCACCGACACCGGCTCGATGACCGGCAGCGCGGGGATGGCTTCGAGGGCCGCCGGCGTGGTGTGCGGCTCGACGGCCATCACCGGCTCGTCGGCCACCGGCGTGGTGTCGAGGGCTTCCTCGGCTTCGGCGTAGGCCTGGGCGTCGCGCGACTTCAGCGCTTCGAAGGCACCGCTCAGCGCGTCGGCGCGGGACTCGAGGCGTTCGACGTCGGCCGCCGTGGCGTTCTCGGCCTGCAGCAGGTGCTCGATGGCGGTCTCGAGGCGGTGCGCCATTTCGCCGAGGCGCATGGCGCCGGCGAGGCGGGCGCCGCCCTTGAGCGTGTGCAGCGTGCGCATGCACGACGCGGCGTGGGCGTTGTTCTCGGGCTGGCGGGTCCAGTCGCGCAGCGCGGCGGACAGCTGCGGCAGCAGTTCCTCGGCCTCTTCCTCGAAGATCGGGAAGAGTTCGGCATCGACCGCGTCCACCGCGTCGATGTCCTCGTCGTCTTCGTCGCGGTCGGCACGGAACGGCGCGGCGGAGGCCACGGGCGCGGCCACCGGCAGCGGCGTGAAGGCCTTGAACTCGGCCTGGCCCAGTTCACCGGGTTCCGGCAGCGAGCCGAAGGCGGATTCGCGGGCTTCGGCCGGAGCCGGGGCCACGGGTTCGAACGCGGGTGCCGGCGCGGGCTCGGGCTGCACGTCGGGCAGCGCCAGCGCTTCGGCTTCCGCGGCCTGCAGGTCGGCTTCGAGGGCACCCGGGCGGGTGTCCTGCACCGGCACGTCGGCGGCGGGGGCGGCGGCTTCGGCCACCAGCTCCGGCTCGGCGTCGAGCAGCAGGTCGGGTTCGTCGTCGCCACGCGCGGCCTGCGCGTCGACAGCGGCGTTGGCTTCCTCCAGGCGGCGTGCCGAGCTGACCTCGTGTTCGGCGAGGCGTTCCAGGAGTTCCGGCGCCGGGGCCTTCAGGAAACCGGCGGCGAACTGGTGCAGCAGGCGGCGGACTTCTTCCGCGGCCTCGACGAACAGGCGGCCTTCTTCAGGCGTGCCATGGCCGATGGCCTGCGAGCGCATCAGCGCGTGTTCGAGCGTGCGGGCGAGCTGCGACAGGTCGGCGAAGCCCACCGTGGCGGAACTGCCGGCCAGCGAGTGCGCGAGCGCGATGGGCATCTCGCCCACCGGACGGTGCAGCTCCATCGCCCACTCGGCCACTTCCGTGGTGAGCTTGCGCGACAGCTCGTCGGCTTCGTTCAGGTAGATGTTGAACAGCGGGATGCTGATGCGCAGCGGGCCGACGATGCGGACCTGGTCGTCGTCGACGAACGGGGCTGGCTCTTCGACGGCGGCCTCGATGGCCTCCACGGCCTCGGCGAACTCGATGGTCTCGGGTTCACCGGACGGCTCGACCGCGGCCACGGGCACGGCGTCGTCGAACGGGATGTCGAGGTGGTCGATCTCGGCGGCGGGGAAGTCGGCGAGTGCACCCGGGGCGGTGTCCTGGCGCGGTTCGATGACCGTGCGCGGCTCGGCGGCAGGGATGGCTTCGGCCGCGGGCACGGCATCGCCGAACACGTCGTCGCCGAGGTCGAGTTCGATCAGTTCCACCGATTCGGCGGTGGGCAGCGCGTCGAGTTCGACGGCCTGCGGCACGTCCAGCGACGACAGCACGGCTTCCTCGGCCGGCAGGCCGGCCGTGAGGTCGACCACCGGCGCATCGGCCGGCTCGGCCGCGGGCGGCACGGTGACCGGCGGGGTGTCGTCGAAGGCACCCAGGTCGAGGTCGAAGCTGAGTTCGGGCAGGGCATCGGCGGCCGGCTGCACCGGCGCTTCGGCGACCGGCGCCAGATCGAGGTCGAGGTCGAACGACTCGATGGTTTCGACGGCCTGGGCCACCGGCAGTTCGGGGGCTTCGACCGGGGCGGGCGTCACGGGCGCCTCGGCGGGCGTGTCGAGCGCCAGCGACATCAGCGGCAGCGCGGCCGCCTCGGCGGACGGTGCGGCGATGTCGCCGACGGGTTCGCCACGGCCGAAGGCTTCGGCCGCCTTCACGAGCGGGCCGGACTTCCAGCCGTGGGCGGTCTGGTTCGCGATGGCCTCGATCCAGTCGGCGAGGTGGTTCAGCGCCTTGTGGGAGAAGTCGAGCAGGGCCGGCGTGGCGGCGTTCTGTCCGGCGAGCCAGGTGTTGTAGAGCTGTTCGCAGGCCCAGGCCGCGTCACCGAACTCCTTCAGCCCGACCATGCGGGAACTGCCCTTGAAGGTGTGGAACGCGCGGCGCACCGCGGTGAGTTGTTCGACGTCGCCCGGGGCGGCGGCCAGCTGGGCGAGCGAATCGCGCGCCTCGCCGACCTTCTCGCGCGCTTCCTCGAGGAAGATCTCGCGCATCTCGGGGTCGTCGGCCAGGTCGGCGCCCGGGACGCTGGCGGCGGGGGCCGCGGCCGGCGCAGACACCGGGGCCGGCGCGGGTGCGGGGGCGGATTTCGCGGCCGGCAGCGGCAACGGGTCGAGCGCGACGGCATCGCCGGCGGTGATGACGAAGTCGTTGAGGGCTTCGGAGAGCTGCTCGCGGGCCTCGGTGACCTCGGCCAGGCCCTGGGCCTGTTCGATGTTGTGCTGGGCCTGCTCGATGGTGGCGACGAGGCCGGCCTGGTCGGCGGCCTGCGCTTCCTGCTGCAGGTGTTCGAGTTCGTTCGACAGCGCGTCGAGCGGCATGCGTTCGCTGACGGCGGCTTCGGCCAGGGCCTGGGCCTGCTCGATCACGCGCGGTTCGACCGTGGGTGCCACCTTGGGCACCGCGAGGTTCGTGGCGCTGCGCGCGGCGGCGCTGCGGCCCATCAGCGGGCTCAGCGCGCCGGTGAGGGGGTCGAACACGAACAGCGACTTGGCGACCTGCGGCTGCGCGCCGAGCATGTCGATCAGGAAGCCGAGCGCGCCGAGGTTGCCGGCGAGGCGGTCGAAGGTGCCGGACTGCACGACACCCTGCGGGTCCACTTCGGTGGCGATCAGGCCTTCGACGTCGTCGCGCATGCGCAGCAGCGCCTGCGTGGCCTGGTCCATGCCGAGCACGGACATCACGCCGCGCATCGACGACAGCTGGCCGGGCACCGGCATCAGCACGTCGCGTTCGGCGGGCTTGCGGAAGAACTGGTCGATCTGCTTCTCGACCTCGGCGAGCGAGGCGCGCAGCTCCTGCACGACGCTGCCCATGGTCTGGCGGTCGGACACGCGGCGGTACAGCTCCTCCATCCACGCTTCGAGCGGGTCGGGGGTCTGGCCGGAACGCACGCCGGCGATGCGCTGCGCGAGGCGGCGCACGCGCTGGGCCTGCTCGGGGTGGTCGAAATCGGTGTCTTCGAGCGAGGACTCGAGGTACAGCACGCTGGTGGCGACTTCCATCGCGAGCGGCGTCTCGGGCGCAGCGCCACTCTGCTGCGTCTGGACGATGGCCTGCTGGAGTTCGTCGGCGAGCACCTCGCCGCTCGGGTAGAGGCGGCGCAGCGAATCGCCCACGAGCGAGAACTGCTCGGAGAGTCCGCCGAGGCGATGCATTTCACCGCCGGCCACGCCGGACCAGGCGTCCTTCGCGCTCGACACGCGCTTCTTCGCCTGCGCGACCCACGCGGGGTCGTAGCGGCCGAGGCGGCTGACTTCGTAGTCGACCGGCACGTGCGACTCGAGGTCGTAGGCCTGGCGCACGGCCGCAAGGCGCGGCGCGCGGCCATCGGCCGGCGTGGGGGTCTGGGCGCAGAAGAACAGCAGGTCCTGCGCGAGGCGTTCGGACACTTCGTTGTCGCCGCGCTCGAAGATGCGCAGCTGCGCGAGCAGGCGCGAGGCCACGCGCTTGCCGAACACGTCGGCCTGCAGCAGGCCCTGGGCCTGCGACTGGAAGAAGGCGCCGGCGAGCTTCCACAGCGTGGACGCGGCGAGATCGGTCGCACCGGCACCGAGGCCCGCGCACAGGTCGCTCATGCGGCCGGCGGCGGTGGCCTGCTGGCCACGCATCAGCAGCAGCATCTGCTGCTCCATCTCCGTGCGGGCGGACGCGTCGGCCGCGCGCGGGGTCACGCCCGGCTCGGACGGCACTTCACGCCACTGCCAGTCGAAGACCCACAGGTCGGCCGGGTGCACGCGGTCGGCACCGGCCACGGCCTGCACGTCGCGGTAGCGCGGGAACAGGGCCAGCGGCGAAAGCGGCTTGCCGGCGAGCAGGCGCTGCAGGTAGTCGAGCAGCGCGAAGGAGGTCTGTTCGATGACGTCGACGTCGGCCGAGGTCATCTTCTGCGGTTTCAGAACGAAACGCTTGACCGCGGATTCGCTGGCGCGAAGCACGCTGGCCACGGCCGGCAGGCCGACGAGTTCGAGGGCGCCCACGCCCTGGTGGATCTGCTGGTGCGCGGTGCGCAGCACGGCGGGATCGACGGCATCGACGTCGGAGCCGCTGACGGCCTCGGCATCCTTGACGAAGCGGCGAAGCGCCTTGTGGGCGGCCTCCAGGGAGCGGCGCAGTTCTTCCTGCACCCACGCCAGTGCGCTCAGGTCGTCGGTGGTTTCGCTGTGGTTGTCGCTCATCGTGGCCTGTGTGCGTTTGGCTTCGAACCGGGAATCAGTCCGCGGCGCTTGGGGTCATGCGCCGCGGGATTCTCCGGTCAGTCGATCTTGAACCGTGCAACCGATTGCTTCAGTTCTTCAGCGGTACGGGACAGCTCGCGCACCATCTGGGCGGTGGACCGGGTACCTTCACCGGTCTGCTCCGTCACCGCGAAGATGTGCTGGATGTTGGCGGCCACCACGTTCGCCGATTCGGCTTCGCGGAGCGCCTGGTTGGAAATCTGTCCGATCAGGTCGGCGAGCTGGCGCGACACGCGGTCGATGTCACCCAGTGCGCTACCGGCCGCGTCAGACAGCCGGGTTCCTTCCACCACCCCTTGCGTGGAGCGTTCCATGGCGCCCACCGCGTCCTGGGTGTCGGTCTGAATGGTCTTCACCAGGGCCGCGATCTGGCGCGTTGCATCGCCGGAGCGTTCAGCGAGTCGTTGCACTTCTTCCGCAACCACCGAGAAGCCTCGGCCTGCTTCACCGGCGGAGGCCGCCTGGATGGCGGCGTTCAGTGCCAGCACGTTCGTCTGTTCCGTAATGTCCGAGATCAGTTCGGTGATTTCACCGATCTCCTGCGAGGATTCGCCCAGACGCTTGATGCGCTTGGAGGTTTCCTGGATGTGGTCGCGGATGGAGTTCATACCGCCGATGGTGTTCTGCACCGCGGTCAGACCGGATTCGGCGGCCTGCAGCGATTGACGGGCCACCTGGGCGGTCTGCTGGGCTTGCGCGGACACGTCGTTGATTCGGTTCGCCATCTGGAGCACCGACTCGCCGGTTTCGCGAATCTCGCGGAGCTGTTCGTCGGAGGCGGCGAGCAGTTCGGTCGACGTGGCTTCCACCTGCTGGGTGGTTTCGGTCACCCGACCCACCGTGCCCTGCACCTGCGACACCAGGGTGCGCAGTTCTTCCACCGTGTAGTTCACCGAGTCGGCGATGGCGCCCGTGATGTCTTCGGTCACGGTGGCTTGTTGCGTCAGGTCACCTTCAGCAACCGTCTGCAGTTCGTTCATCAATCGCAGAATGGCGGCCTGGTTCGCGTCGTTGACGCGCTTGGCTTCCTGTTCCTGGCGTTCGGCTTCGAGTCGTTGCGTTTCGGCGAGGGCAGCACGTTGGCGCTGGTCGCGCAGCGAGAGTTGCACGAGGCCGGCACCGCCGGCGGCCAGCACGGCGGCCGACAGCAGCAGGAGGATCAGCGTGCTGGTGGAGAAGCCGGTTTCGTCGCCGAGGCCGGACTGGACCTTCTCGAGGCCGATTCGCAGCGGTTCGCTGTCTTTAATGATGGCGGCTTGCGCTTCACGAGCGGACACCAGGCCCTGCAGGTTGCCCAGAATGGAGCCGGCTTGAACACGGGTCTCTTCGTACAGGGCGAGCAGCGCGGTGAGGCGCTCCTTGGTCTGCGGTTCCTTCGTGCCCGGCAGGCGCAGTTCCTGGTTGCCGGTCAGCAGGCCGTCGGCGATTTCCTTGAACGAGTTCAAGTCCTTGCCGAGCAGGAACACGGCTTCGGGGCTCACGCCTTCCATCGTCAGGAATTCGTTGGCGGACTTGCCGATGCGCTGGGTCAGCATCACGAGCTGGCCCACGGCGGAGATTTCAGCGGAAGAGGCGTCCTGCTGCAGCTTCAGCGACGACACCGTTTCGGCGATTTCGAGCAGGTCGGACGACTGGCGGTTGATGGCGCGGAGCGCCTGACCCACCTGCGTCAGGATCTGCTGCTGGCCCAGCACGGTCTTCGCGTTCTTTTCGGCGGCGTCGACGAGCGGGAGCAGCGGTGCGAGTTCGGTCTGGACCGAGGCCGGTGCGGCGCTCAGTTCGCCGTCGCCGGTGGCCAGGCCGCGCACGTTGCGCGCCAGCACCTCGGTGGATTCCTTCACCTCCGGGAACGCGGAGGCGGAGCCGATCAGGGCCTGCGACACCGACTTCGCGAGTCGCTGCGACTGCATCAGCGCCTGGCCGGATGCACCCACCTGGGCCGCGCCCTTGGTGGCGGAGAAGATGGACGCCGTGGCGGTGATCAGCAGGCCGGCGAGGCCCACCAGCACCATCGCGACGAGCACCCGCTGCTGCGTGCCCACCGGCTGGTCGCCGATGATGGGCAGGCCGGTGCCGGAGCCGCTGACGCCGTCGGCCGACGGCATGCGCGTGTCGGCGAAGTCGGCGATCTCGGACGGCGCCGCCTCGGTGATGATCGAGGAGTCCATCTGGGCCGTGGCCGCGGCGGAGCGCGGTTCAGCGGCCGGCCGCGTTTCTTCGTGCATGGGCACGTCGAGTGCGATCACGTCATTGAGCGGCAGATCGGAGTTGCCTCCGTCCTCGTCCCGCCCCTTGCCCTTGCCTTTGATTTTGTCCAGGAAGCCCATAAGTTCCTCGTTCCGTCTTATCTCGGTACCACTAACACACTGTCAGGATGGGTTGTGCGCTTGTGGCGCGTCAGCCCGCGATTCTCAGAAATGCCGCTTCGTTGGCGAGCGCCGCGAGGTTGAGTTCTCGCCACAGCCGATTGCCTTCGTCGCGGTAGTGACCGCCGACGAAGGAAGGGCGGGCTTGACCGTCGTCGGCCTGCAGCGTGAGCTGCTCCGCGCTGCGCAGGCCGGCGAGCCGGTCCACGAGCACCGCGGAATTGATGTTCAGCGTGGTGTTGAAGGCCACGAACCAGCTCTGGTCCCGGCCGGCCTCGTTCCCGCGGATGCCGAGGAAGCCCGCCAGGTCGACCACGCCGTGCAGGCGACCCCGCAGGTTGGCGACACCGAGGAACCAGCGGCTCGTGTACGGCACGGGCACGGTGGGACCGAACGGGAAGATCTCACCGGCTTCCTGCAGCGGAAACAGAAAACCGTGGCCGCCGCTTTCGACGGCCAACCACGATTTGCCACGCTCTTGCGTTCGAGCTGCCCGCAGCCGGTCGGCCAGGCGGGTCTGTAGCTCGCGCAGTGCTTCCTTATTGGCCATTCACACCTGCCTCTGGAACGAGAAGGGGGTCATTGTGAATGACCGGTTCAGTCGAAGGCCTTGATCTTGGCCATCAATTCGTCGGCATCGACGGGCTTGACGATGTAGTCGCGTGCGCCCTGGCGCATGCCCCAGACGCGGTCGGTTTCCTGGTTCTTGCTGGTGCACATGATCACGGGCACGTCGGTGAACCGGGCGTCGCGGGTGATGGCGCGCGTGAGCTGGAAGCCGTTCTGGCCGGGCATCACCACGTCCATCAGAATCAGGTCGGGCTTTTCCTCGGCGAGGCGGCGCATGGCGTCCTCGCCGTCCTCGGCGGTGCGCACGGAAAAACCGCGCTTCGTCAGCAGGTCGGACAGGAAGTGCAGTTCCGTCTTCGAATCGTCAACCAACAGGATCTTCTTGATCGGCATATCGTTCTCCATCTGGCGGCGCGGGGTCACCGCGCCTCATGGGGACAAGGCCTCGCGGCCCGGTCCCGTGCGTTGTGTCAGGCCTTCAGCCGGTACTGCTCGACGGCCTGAAGCAACTGGTCTTTCGTGAAAGGCTTGGTGAGGTAGGCCTCGGCGCCCACCATGCGCCCGCGCGCCTTGTCGAACAGGCCGTCCTTCGAGGACAGCATGATCACCGGCACGCCGGAGAAGGTGGGGTTGCGCTTGATGATCGCGCAGGTCTGGTACCCGTCCAGGCGCGGCATCAGGATGTCGCAGAAGATCAGGTCGGGGTGCAGGTCGTTGACCTTCGCGAGCGCGTCGAAACCATCCTCGGCGAGCAGGACGTCGTAGCCGCCCTGCTTCAGGAAGATGTCGGCGCTGCGCCGGATGGTGTTGCTGTCGTCGATGACCAGCACCTTGATGCCTGCTGCGGCTTCATTGCTCACCGGGAATCTCCTCTGTGCCTCGTTCGCGTGGCTGCCAACTACTTTTCCGGGCCACCGGTGTGTTCGGGTGAGACGGTCCAGGCCAGATCGTCAGATCTGGACCATCTCGAAATCTTCCTTGCGGGCGCCACACTCCGGACAGGTCCAGTTCATGGGGACCTGGTCCCAGGGGGTGCCGGGCGCGATGTCGTGATCGGGGTCGCCCGTGGCTTCGTCATAGATCCAGCCGCAGATCAGGCACATCCAGGTCCGCATCGTGGTCGCGTCTTTACTCACGTTATTCTTTACCAAGCTCACTACAATGAGGAAAGATTGTAGCCACGCAAAATGCCAAAAATGCGATGGTTTTTAGGTACATACGCCACATTCCTCACGTTTGTCTAGAAGTTCCCGGCGATCCCGGTCACTCCCTTCGCTCCATCTGACGGAAGCCTTTCCATGACCGCTGACGCTCCCGTGTCCGACCCCAACGACCCCTCCCAGGAAGGCGTGGGGCCGGCCTGCGTGATGACCTTCAACGCCACCGATCCCAGCGGGGCCGGCGGCCTCGCGGGGGACATCGCCACCATCGCGGCCATGGGCGCCCATGCGCTGCCCGTGGTCACCGCCATCGTGCTGCGCGACACCGCCGAGGTGTTCGACCACAGCGTGATCGACGCCGACGTCGTCGTCGAGCAGGCCCGCAGCATCCTGGAGGATGTCACCATCTCCGCCTGGAAGGTGGGGTTCCTGGGATCCGCGGAGGGTGTCAGCGCCGTGGCCGAGGTGCTCTCCGACTACCCGGACGTGCCGCTCGTGGCCTACATGCCCAACCTGTCCTGGGTCGAGGAAGACGACCAGGCGGCCTACCTCGACGCCTACCGCGAGCTGGTGCTGCCGCAGGCCGAGGTGCTCGTGGGCAGCCACCAGACCCTCACCGACTTCCTGCTGCCCGAGTGGAACAACGACCGCCCGGCCTCGCCGCGCGAGCTCGCGGTGGCCGCGGCCGAACACGGCACGCGCTTCGTGCTCGTGAGCAGCGTGCCCCTGCCCGACCAGTTCCTCGACAACGTGCTGGCCTCGCCCCAGGGCGCCATCACCGGCGAGAAGTTCGAACGCTTCGAGGTGAGCTTCGTGGGCGCCGGCGACACGCTGTCGGCCTCGCTCGCCGCGCTGCTGGCCTCGGGCGCCGAGCTGCACGCCGCCGTCGGCGAGGCGCTCGCGTTCCTCGACCAGTCGCTCGACGCGGGCTTCCGCCCCGGCATGGGCAACGTCATCCCCGACCGCTTCTTCTGGGCCCTGCCCCCGGGCGAGGAGGAGGAAGGCGACGGCGGCCCGGCAGCCGACACGGGTGCGGCCGACGACGACAACCTGCCCAAGGACCCGCGGCATGTCCACTGAGCCCCGCTCGACCCCGACCAACGACGCCCTCTTCGAACGTGCCCGCCAGGTGATCCCCGGCGGCGTGAACTCGCCCGTGCGCGCCTTCCGCGCCGTGGGCGGCACGCCGCGGTTCATCCAGCGCGCCGAGGGCGCCTACATGATCGACGCCGAAGGCAAGCGCTACATCGACTACATCGGCTCCTGGGGCCCGATGATCCTCGGCCACGGCCACCCCGCGGTGGTCGAGGCGGTGCAGAAGGCCGTGCTCGAGGGCTTCTCGTTCGGCGCCCCCACCGAACGCGAGATCGAGCTCGCCGAGGAAATCCTGAAGCTCGTGCCCACGATGGACCAGGTGCGCCTGGTCAGCTCGGGCACCGAGGCCTGCATGAGCGCGCTGCGCCTGGCGCGCGGCGCCACCGGCCGCCCGAAGATCATCAAGTTCGAGGGCTGCTACCACGGCCACGCCGACTCGCTGCTCGTGAAGGCCGGCTCCGGCCTCGCCACGTTCGGCCACCCCACCAGCGCCGGCGTGCCCCCCGAGGTGGTGCAGCACACGCTCGTGCTCGAGTACAACCACATCGGCCAGATCGAGGAAGCCTTCGCACGCGACGGCAGCCAGATCGCCTGCGTGGTGATCGAACCCATCGCCGGCAACATGAACTTCGTGCGCGCGAGCGTGCCATTCATGAAACGCGTGCGCGAGCTGTGCGACCAGCACGGCGCCCTGCTCGTGTTCGACGAGGTCATGACGGGCTTCCGCGTGGGCCTCGGCAGCGCGCAAGGCCTCTATGCCAAGGCCCTCCCCGGCTTCGCCCCCGACATCAGCGTGTTCGGCAAGGTGATCGGCGGCGGCATGCCGCTCGCCGCCTTCGGCGCGCGCCGCGCGGTGATGGAACAGCTCGCGCCGCTCGGCCCCGTCTACCAGGCCGGCACGCTGTCGGGCAACCCGGTGGCCACCGCCTGCGGCCTCGCCACGCTGAAGGAAATCCAGAAGCCCGGCTTCTTCGAGGACCTGTCGGCCCGCACCCGCACGCTGCTCGACGGCCTGCTGGGCGCCGCGCGCGACAACGGCGTGCCGATGGTGGGCGACTGCGAAGGCGGCATGTTCGGCTTCTTCTTCACGAAGGCCGGCGAGGGGCTGCCCCAGAACTACCCCACGGTGATGGCGACCGACAAGGAACGCTTCAACACCTTCTTCCACGGCCTGCTCGACCGCGGCGTGTACCTCGCCCCGGCGCTGTACGAGGCCGGCTTCGTCAGCGCGGCGCACACCGCCCGGGACATCGACGACACCGTGGCCGCGGCCCGGATCGTGCTTCGCTGAAGGCCACCGCGCCGCCCGCGCGGCGCCACCGATACACCCCCATGCACATCCACATCCTAGGCATCTGCGGCACCTTCATGGGCGGCCTGGCCGCCCTCGCCCGCGAAGCCGGCCACCGCGTGACCGGCTGCGACGCGGGCGTCTACCCGCCCATGAGCGACCAGCTCCGCGCGCTCGGCATCGACCTGATCGAGGGCTTCGATGCCGACCAGGTGAAGCTCGCGCCCGACCTGTTCGTGATCGGCAACGTCGTCTCGCGGGGCAACCCGCTGATGGAAGCCATCCTCGACGCCAACCTCGCGTACACCAGCGGCCCGCAATGGCTCGCCGACAACGTGCTGCGCGGCCGCCACGTGCTGGCCGTGGCCGGCACGCACGGCAAGACCACCACCACGTCGATGCTCGCGTGGATCCTCGACCAGGCCGGGCTCGACAACGGCTTCCTGGTGGGGGGCGTGCCGCAGAACTTCGGCGTGTCCGCGCGCCTGGGCGGCGGCAGCCCGTTCGTCATCGAGGCCGACGAGTACGACACGGCCTTCTTCGACAAGCGCAGCAAGTTCGTGCACTACCGGCCGCGCACGGCCATCCTGAACAACCTCGAGTTCGACCACGCCGACATCTTCCCGGACCTGGCCGCCATCGAGACCCAGTTCCACCACCTGGTGCGCACCGTGCCGGCCGCGGGCCGCCTCGTGGTGAACGCGCGCGAGGAATCGCTGCAGCGCGTGCTGGAACGCGGCTGCTGGAGCGAGGTGGTGCGGTTCGGCGTGCGCAAGGAAACGCCCGGCGCGCTGCGCGCCCGCGGCGAACCCCACGCCTTCGACGTGCTGCGCGGCAGCCTGAAGATCGCCCGCGTCGACTGGCCGCTGCTCGGCGAACACAACCAGCTCAACGCGCTCGCCGCCATCGCCGCGGCCGAACACGTGGGCGTGGACCCCGAGGTCGCGGGCAAGGCCCTGGCCACGTTCCAGAACGTGCGCCGCCGCCTCGAACTGAGCGGCGAGGCCGGCGGCGTGAAGGTCTACGACGACTTCGCGCACCACCCCACCGCCATCCGCACCACCATCAACGGCCTGCGCCGCAAGGTGGGCGACAGCCAGCGCATCCTCGCCGTGTTCGAGCCCCGCTCCAACACGATGAAGCTCGGCACCATGAAGGCCATGCTGCCGTGGTCGCTGGAAGAGGCCGACCTGTCGTTCTGCCACCAGGGCAACCTCGGCTGGGACGCGCGCGAGGCGCTCGCGCCCATGGGTGACAAGGCCATCGTGGCCGACACCATCGACACGCTGGTGGCCGCCGTGCGCCAGGCCGCACGGCCGGGCGACCACGTGCTGTGCATGAGCAACGGCGGCTTCGGCGGCATCCACGGCAAGCTGCTCGCGGCGCTCGCCTGACGCCGCGCCTCAGCCGAGCAGGAAACTCCGCACGAGGTCCCCGGCATTCGCCGGGTCCTCCTGCATGAAGCAGTGACCGCCCGCCACCCGCGTCGCGCGGACGTGGCGGTTCACCCGGCCCGCACGGCGCGCCGCCCGCGCCACGAACGGGAAGCTCCGCTCTCCGTGCAGCAGCAGCGTGGGCTTCGCGATGGCCTTCACCGACGGCCACAACCGGGCCGGCGACGACGAGAAGATCTCGGCCTCGAGCCACGGCGCACACTTGAGCGCCACCTCGCCCGCGTCGTCGCGCAGGCCGTGGGCCACGAAGGCCCGCAGCGCATCGTCCGTCCACGTCTTGTAGGCACCGCGGCCGTGCAGCGCCTCGAAGGCGGCCTCCCGGCCGGGCCAGCGCGCGCGGCGGCGGGCCGCCCCCTTGGCGAGCGGGTTGTGGCGGGACAGGCCCAGCGCCTCCATGCCTTTCAGCATCGCCAGCATCGCGGGCGGGAACAGCACCGGGTCCAGCAGCACCAGCCGCTCGAAGGGCTGCTGCGGCAGCGCGGCGATCAGCACGGTGAGCACGCCGCCGAAGCTGTGGCCCGCCGCGTGCACCGGCACGCCGCCATACAGGGACCGGTGGGCCTCGAACGCGTCCAGCACCCACCGGGCGTTGCGGTTCCAGCCGGCGAAGTGTTCGCCCGGATCGCTGTCGCCATGGCCCTGCACGTCGCACAGCCACAGGTCGAAATGGCCGGCGAGCCGCGCCAGCATCGGGTCGTACGTGCGCCCGCACAGGCCGTTGCCATGCAGGAAGTGCAGCACGGGCTTGCCGGACGGCGGGGAGCGCCAGCCCCGCAGCGTGGGGACACCGCCGCCGGGGGCATGGGACCAGGGGATGAGCTCCACCACGGCCTCAGGTCCGGGTCATCGAGGCCTTCAGCGCCTCGGTCAGCAGCCCCAGGCTGTCCTGCAGGTGGGCGCGGGACTCGATCGACAGCCCCGGCCGCGCCGCCGCGGTGCGCAGCGACGCCTGCAGCTCGGTGGCACGGTAGCGCACGAGGCTCAGCGCGTCCGGCGGCAGCGGGCCACCGCGCACCAGCAGCGCCTGCACGCGCTTCAGGTGCTCGCGCTGCAGGTTGCGGCGCAGGCCGTCGATCTCGCGGCCGGTCTTCAGCTCGCTCCACACCGCGTCCTGCAGCGTGCCGTACACCTCGGCGAGCGAGATGATGCCCTTGCGCTTCGCGGGCTCCACGTAGAACGGCAGCTCCAGCACGCGCGTGGCCGTGCCGGCGCTCATCAGGCGGTCGAGCGCGATGGTCTGCACCGACAGCACCGAGCCCGGGATGCTCACCGGGCCGCTGCGCTCCCACTCGTTGTAGTCGGGCGCGAGGCTCGCGAGGAACCGCGGCTGGAAGCGGAAGCTGTCGGCGTGGAAGAGACCCTGCGTCAGGAACCGCAGTGCCTCGCGCTGCTTGGCCGGATCCACCGGCACGTAGGTGGGCCGCGCGCCCGTACCGGGCAGTTCGCGCGTGGTGTTCATGCCGCCGACGTACTTGCCGACCAGCGTGGTGCTCGCCTGCAGCTGGCGGAAGCCGCTCAGCAGCACGCGGCGCGCGCGGGTGAGGTCGTCGCCCGGCTGCTGCGGGCGCGCCTGCACGCGCTGCCACAGCTCGCGCGAGAGTTCGAGGCGGCGCTGGTAGTAGGCGAGCGGGTCGTCACCCAGGTCGAAGCGGTTGACGAGCGGGTCGACCCCGTCGTTCGACGCCTCGACGTCGTCGGCGTACGCGAGCAGCGGGTCGGAGCCGCTTCGGGCGGCGATGCGGCCGAGTTCCGCGGCCTCGTCGGCTGGCGCGACGGGCTTGTAGGCGTACTCGATGGCCCAGTAGTCGTACGGCCCGAGCGTGGTGTTGTTCAGCGTGCTGGGCCGCTCGCCGGCCAGCGGCAGGTTGTAGGCGTTGTAGTCCATCACCGACCCCGAGAGCCCGTGGGACTCGGTGAACGCCGCGTCGCGCAGCTGCGCGCGCGTGACCACGGTGGACGCCTTGAAGTTGTGCTTCAGCCCGAGCGTGTGGCCCACCTCGTGCGTGATGGTGTCCTTGATGACGGACTGCACCAGCGCCTCGGCCTCGGGGCCGTCGGGTGCGAGGTCGCCGCGCGCCTCGAGCAGGTCGAGCGCGAAGTCCATCTCGGCGCGGGCCTCCTGGGCGTAGTCGCACGCGGCGTCGTGGCCGTGGTCATGCGCCACCGGGGCCGTGCCGATGTCCTCGACGAGCACGCGCCGCGCGCTGCGGCCGAAGACGTCGCTCATCGCGATGTCGGCGTCGATGATCTCGCCGGTGCGCGGGTCGGACTGGTGCGGCCCCACGGCCATGCCCGCGTCGCGGCCGACGAACCAGCGGATGGACGCGTGGCGGGCGTCGAGCGTGTCGAAGTCGTCGCCGTCCTCCTGCTGGCGCACGACGATCGCGTCGCGGAAGCCGATCTTCTCGAAGGCCTTGTTCCACTCGAGCACCCCGGCCTCGACCGACTTGCGGTAGCGCTGCGGGATGTTCTTGTCGAGCCAGTAGACGATGGGCTCCTTTGGCGGCGACAGCTCGGCCGCCGGGTCGGCCTTCTCCAGGCGCCAGCGTGCGATGTGGTGCACACGCGCGTTGTAGCGGAGGTCGTTGCTGAAGTCGGTGTACGGGTCGGTGAAGTGGCCGAGGCGCGGGTCGGCACGGCGCGGCGCCATCGGCTGCTCCGGCAGCTTCGTGAAGCTGTAGACGTGGCCCACGAAGAGGCTGCGCGGATCGGGCAGCGCGGTGGGCGGTGGCACGGCGGTGGGCACCGGCACCAGCGGCGGCGCGGGCATGCGGGCCATGCCGTAGTGCAGGCGCACGGCGACGGTCGCGAGGTCGTCGGTGGCGCGGGTCTTCTCGAAGAACGAGTTGCCGCGGTCGAGCGTGTACGGCAGCCGGTACGCGGTGTCGATGCGCGTGGCGTAGCCGGGCAGGTCGGCCAGCAGGAACGCAGCGTCGACCAGCACCGACTTGCGCTCGGGGTGCGGGGCGCTCGCGATCGTGGCCGACGCCAGCAGGCTGTTCGAGAAGCCCTGCTCCACCACCAGCTTCATCTGCGGGTTGGTGGCGACGAAATCGGTGTTCAGCGCGACGAGCTGGAGCTGCGTGGCGCCGATGCGCCGGAAGCTCGCGAGCCACGAGGCCCCCATCTGGGCTGCGTACAGGCCGCGCTCGCCGACGGAATGCGAGATGTTGGCGGAGAACAGGAACGGCTTGTCGAGCAGGTCGACCGGCACCTCGAGCCACAGCTTCTCGTCCTTGCGCCACAGCGACAGGAACCCGGCCTGGCGCGTGGCGCCCTTGACGACGTCGTCGAACGGGCGCGGCGCCGCGGGATCGGGGCGCGCGGTGGGCGCGGAGGCCCCCGAGGCCGGGGCCTGGGGCAACGACGGCGTCGCCGTGGCGAACCGGGGGGCCACCGCGGCGGGCGCGGACGCGGGGACCGCCGCAGCCGGTGCGGCCGGCGGCGAGACCGTGGCACACCCGGACAGCACGAGGGCGGCCAGCGGCAGCAGGGCGAAACGACGGGGGACGGCGAGGTGCACGAGGTTCACGAAGGGTCCTGGAGATCGGTTGGGGCGGCTGGCCAAGCGAGTGTAGAGGCCCGCTCCGGGCCGGAGTTCAGCCGCCCCGTTGCTAGACTGTGCCGTATGCCGCAAGCCTCCTCCCCGGTCACCCACCTGCTGTACCTGCACGGGTTCCGCTCGTCGCCGCAGTCCGCGAAGGCGAAGCAGATGGCCGCCTGGGTGAAGTCCCGCGCGCCGAAGGTCACCTGGTGGTGCCCGCAGCTGCCGCCGTCGCCGCGCGAGGCCGTCGACCAACTGCTGCAGGGCATCGGCGGCTGGCCACGCGACCGCATGGGGATCGTCGGCAGTTCGCTGGGCGGGTTCTACGCCACGGTGCTGGGCGAGCGGCTCGGCTGCCCCACCGTCGTGCTGAACCCGGCGGTGGACCCGGCCCGCGACCTCGCCCGCCACATCGGGGAGACCACGCAGTGGCACAGCGACGACACGTTCTTCTTCCGGGAGGACTACGTCGACGAACTCCGGGCGATGACCCCGGGTGACCTCGCTGTTCCATCTCGTTACTTCGCCGTGATCGCCACCGGCGACGAGGTGCTCGACTGGCGCGAGATGAGCGAGCGCTACCGCGGCGCGCACCTGCGCATCGTCGAGGGCAGCGACCACGGGCTCACCGACTTCGACGAACACCTGCCGCACGTGCTTCGTTTCCTCGGGCTGGTTCCCGGCAAGGACTGAATGAACCGGGCGCCGTTCAGGCGACAATCCTCTTATGTATGCACTGTTCGATGACGCCGGGAAGTTCCTCGCCGGCCGCGTGATGTCGGAGACGGACACGTCCGCCCAGGTGGAACTCGATTCCGGCAAGCGCGTCAAGGTGAAGGCAGCCAACGTGCTGCTCAAGTTCGAGAAACCCGCCCCGGCCGAGCTGCTCGCCGAAGGGCAGCGCCTGGCCGCGGACATCGATCTCGACCTGGCCTGGGAATTCGCCCCCGACGAGGAATTCGGCTTCGCCGACCTCGCCCGCGACTACTTCGACGCCGGCGCCGGCCCCACGCAGCAGGCCGCCGCCCTGTTCCGCCTGTTCGAGGCGCCGCACTACTTCCGCCGTGCCGGCAAGGGCCTCTTCAAGAAGGCGCCCGAGGAAATCGTCAAGGCCGCGCTGCTGGGCATCGAGCGCAAGAAGCAGCAGGCCGCCCAGATCGAGGCGTGGGCCGACGAGCTGATCGCCGGCCAGTGCCCCGCGCCCGTGCGCGAGCAGCTCTACAAGATCCTGTTCAAGCCCGACAAGAACGCGTCCGAGTACAAGGCCGTGGTCGAGGCCTCGCGCCGCGCCCACCGCGCGCCGCTCGACCTGCTGACCGCCGCCGGGGCCATCGACTCGCCGTACCAGTTCCACTGGCGCCGCTTCCTGTTCGAGAACTTCCCGAAGGGCACCGGCTTCCCGGCGCTGCAGGCCCCGGCCATCAAGGACACGCTGCCGCTCGCACCCGTCCAGGCGTTTTCGATCGACGACTCGCAGACCACCGAGATCGACGACGCGCTGTCCGTGCAGGGCCTCGGCTCCGGCACCGTCGTGTTCGGCGTGCACATCGCCGCTCCGGGCCTGGCCTTCGGGCCCGAGACCCCGCTCGACAAGGTCGCCCGAGACCGCCTGTCCACCGTCTACATGCCCGGCTACAAGCTGACCATGCTGCCGGACGAGGTGGTGCAGGCCTACACGCTGCAGGAAGGCCGCGACTGCCCGGCCGTGTCGCTGTACGTGACCTTCGACGAGGCCACGCTCGCCATCCAGGGCTTCGAGACGAAGCTCGAGCAGGTGCCCATCGCGGCGAACCTGCGCCACGACCAGCTCGACGCGGTGATCACCGAGGCCACGCTGACCGGCGCCGCGCCGGCCACCTACGGTTTCGCGCCCGAACTCGCGTTCGCCTACCGCCTGGCCCAGCACCTGAAGGCCGGGCGCGAGGTCGCCCGCGGCAAGCCCGAGAACTTCAACCGCCCCGACTACAACTTCCGCCTGGACGGCAACGCCGGCGCCGAACCCAAGGGCGACGAGACGGTGGCCATCAGCACCCGCACGCGCGGCTCGCCGCTCGACCTGATCGTTGCCGAGGCCATGATCCTCGCGAACAGCACCTGGGGCGGCTGGCTCAACGAGCTGGGCGTGCCTGGCATCTACCGCAGCCAGGCCAGCATGGCCCCGGGCGTGAAGGTGCGCATGAGCACGAAGGCCGCGCCGCACGCCGGCATGGGCGTGGCGCAGTACACCTGGGCCACGTCGCCGCTGCGCCGGTACGTCGACCTCGTGAACCAGTGGCAGATCATCGCGTGCGCCCGCCACGGCCGCACCGCACTGCTGGCCGCGGCGTTCAAGCCGAAGGACGCGGCGCTGTTCTCCATCATCTCCGGCTTCGACGAGGCCTACACCGCGTACAACGGGTTCCAGAACGGCATCGAACGCTACTGGACGCTGCGCTACCTCGCCCAGAACGGCCTCGACGAACTCGACGCCGCGGTCATGAAGGACGGCCTCGTGCGCGCCGACACCCTGCCGCTCGTGTTCAAGGCCATCGGTGCCGAACGCCTGCCCCGCGGCGCCCGCGTCCGCGTGAAGGTGACCGGCACCGACCTGCTGACCCTGGACGTGCAGGCAAGCGTGCAGTCGCGCCTGGACGACCCGACCACCGAGGCCGACGACGCCGTGGTGGAGGACAGCGAACTGGAAGACGTGTCCGCCGGCCCGCTCACACTGGCCATCGACGTGCAAGGCGACAATGCCGGGGAGGACTCCCCGGCGGCCACCGCCCCCACCCCCTGAACCATGCTGAAAAAAATCTCGGCCCTGACCGTCGCGATCGGCATCTCGGTGAGCGTGCACGCCGTGCTGCTCACCGTGCGCCTGGTGGACCCCGAAGGGTTCAACCGGTTCTTCGAGGACACCCCGCTGGAGGTGATCCTCGTGAACGCCCGGTCGAACGAGGCGCCCGCGAAGGCCCAGGCCATCGCGCAGGCGAACCTGGCGGGCGGGGGCGAGTCGGCCGCGGGACGCGCCACGTCGCCGCTGCCGTCGGAGTCGTTCACCGAGATCGGCGACGCCCACCAGGACAGCCGCAAGCAGATCGAGGAGCTGCAGGAGGCCCAGCAGCAGCTGCTGGCCCAGCTGCGGCGCGAACTCGCGTCGCTGCCGCCGCCCGACCCGAAGCGCGACCGCGGCGACCCACAGGAGCGCGCGAAGGAAGAGCAGCGCCGCCAGCGCCTGGAGATGGTGGCCGAGATCGAGAAACGCATCAACGCCGAGAACGCCCGCCCGAAGCGGCGATTCATCAGCCCGAGCACGCGTGAGGAGGTCTACGCCCTCTATTACGACCAGCTGCGCCGCAAGATCGAGGAGCGTGGCACGCGCAACTTCCCCGAGCAGAACGGCAAGCGCCTCTACGGCGACCTGACCATGATGATCACGGTCGACTACCGCGGCCAGGTCGTCGAGACCGAGGTGGTGCGCCCGTCGAAGAACGCGCTGCTCGACAAGCGCGCCATCGCCATCGTCCAGGCGGCCGCCCCGTTCGGGTCGTTCACCACCGCGATGCGCCGGGGTGCCGACCAGCTCGTCATCACGTCGCGCTTCCGCTTCAGCCGCGAGGACGGCCTCGAGACCACGCTGAGCGCCCCGCAGCAGCAGTAACCCACTTCTCCCTGACCCCGCCATGTTCCGCTACGTCATCGCCGGCAACCCGGTCGAACACAGCCAGTCGCCGTTCATCCACGCCCGCTTTGCCGAACAGACCGGCCAGCCCGTCGCCTACGACCGGCTGCTGTGCCCGCTCGACGCGTTCGCGCCCACGATCCAGGCCTTCGCCGACGGCGGCGGCTCGGGCTGCAACATCACCGTGCCGTTCAAGTTCGACGCCTTCGCGATGGCGAAGCGCACGAGCGAACGCGCGGCGCTCGCCGAAGCCGCCAACGTGCTGCGCTTCGACGCCGACGGCTGGTACGCCGACAACACCGACGGCATCGGCCTCGTGCGCGACATCGAACGCAACGCAGGCATCCCGCTCGCAGGCAAGCGCGTGCTGCTGGTGGGCGCCGGTGGCGCGTCGTCGGGCGCGCTCGGCCCGCTGCTGCAGGCCGGCCCGGCCGAACTCGTGCTGGCCAACCGCACCGCGGCGAAGGCCCAGGCCCTGGTCGACCGCCACGCCGCGGTGGCCGCGGCGAGCGGCACGCACCTCGTGGCGCGCGGCCTCGACGAACCCGGTGCCGCGTTCGACGTGGTGATCAACGCCAGCGCATCCAGCATGGCCGGCGCCGGCATCCCGGTGTCGTCCGCCGTGCTCAAGCCCGGCACCCTGGCCCTCGACATGATGTACGGCCCGGCGGCCCGCGGGTTCATCGACTGGGCCACGTCCTTCGGCGCCGTGGGGCGAGACGGCATCGGCATGCTGGTCGAGCAGGCCGGCGAGGCCTTCTTCGGGTGGCGCGGGATCCGGCCCGACACGGCGCCCGTGCTGAAGGCGCTGCGCGAAAAGGTCGACGCGAAGTGAGATCGTTCGGCCGCCTCGTGGGGCTGCTGGTGCTGTCCCTGCTGGCGCTGCAGGTGTTCTTCGCGGCGCGCATCGCCCTGATGGCCGTGGTCGACCCGCAGTCCACCACGTTCCAGCGGTCCGAGATGTGGCGGCTGCTCACCGAGCAGGGCCAGATCGCCTGGGCCCAGGAGTGGGTGCCGGACGAGCGCATCTCCCACCACCTGAAGCGGGCCGTGATCGCGTCCGAGGACGCCACGTTCACCGACCACGGCGGCGTGGACTGGGACGCGCTCGAGAAGGCCTGGGAGAAGAACCAGAAGGCCGAGGCCCGCGCCGACAAGCTCAACCTGCGCGAGGAGCAGAAGCAGGCGAAGAAGCCCACCGCCACGCCGGCCCGCCGGGCCGAGCCGAAGGTGATCGGCGGCTCCACCATCACCCAGCAGCTCGCGAAGAACCTGTTCCTCGCCGGCGAGCGCAGCCTCGCCCGCAAGGGGCAGGAGATCGTCATCACCTTCATGCTGGAGGCGGTGCTGTCGAAGCAGCGCATCCTCGAGATCTATTTGAACAACGTCGAATGGGGCGAAGGGGTGTTCGGGGCCGAGGCGGCCGCCCGGCACTACTTCCGCGTCCCGGCCTCCGCCCTCGGCACCTACCAGGCCGCCCGGCTGGCGGTGATGCTCCCGGCGCCCAAGCGCTTCGAGAAGCGCCCGGGCTCGCCGTACGTGCTCGGGCGGGCGGCGACGATCCAGGCGCGGATGGGGGCGGTGGAGCTCCCGTGAGGCCGTCATCCCGGCGAACGCCGGGACCCACAGGTGCCGAAGCGCGCCTGCGGACGGTGGGCCCCGGCGTCCGCCGGGGTGACATCGTTGAACCTAGAATGCGCCATGGCATCCACCCTGACCGCCGAACTGGCGAGCGCCGCCGCGCGGCTGATCGTCGAGGAAGGCATGGAATACGGACCCGCGAAACGCCGGGCCGCCCGTGTGTTGGGCCGCGCCTCCGTGCGCCCGGCCGAACTGCCCGACAACGACATGGTGGAAGAGGAGGTGCGCGCGTACCTGGCCCTCTTCTGCGCCGACACCCAGCCCGCCGAGCTGCACGCGCTGCGCGAGACTGCAGCCACCTGGATGGAACGGCTGCTGGCCTTCCGGCCCCACCTGACCGGCGCCGTCTGGCGCGGCACTGCCACCCGGCTCAACAGCATCCACCTGCAACTCTTCTGCGATGACTCGAAGGAAGCCGAGATCTTCCTGCTGGACCGGCGCGTCGAATTCGACGTCGGCAGCATCGACGGCCCCCGCAACCGCCCGATCGACGTGCTGAGCTTCGCGGTGCCGAACGCGGAACTCGGCGAGCTGGTCACGCTCCACCTGAGCATCCTCGACTTCGACGACCTGCGGGGCGCGCTGAAGGCCGACACCCAGGGACGCACCGAACGCGGCGACCTGCCGGCCCTGCGCCGCCTCCTCCAGGACACCCCGCCCTCCCCATGAACCGACGACCCCTCCTGATCAGCGGTGCGGCCGTGGCCGCCGTGGGCGCGGGCGCCGGCCTCGCCTGGTGGCAGCAGCGCCCCGCCGCCGCCCCCGGCCCGGAAGCCGCGCTCTGGCGCATGCAGTTCGACGCGCCGGCTGGCGGCATGCTGCCGATGTCGTCCCTCCAGGGCAAGCCGCTGCTGCTCAACTTCTGGGCCACCTGGTGCGCGCCGTGTGTCAAGGAGATGCCGATGCTGGACGCGTTCCAGCGCGCGCAGTCGGCCGCCGGATGGCAAGTGGTGGGCCTGGCGGTCGACGGACCCACTCCCGTGAGAGAATTCCTCGCCGCGCGATCGATCGGGTTCAAGATCGGGCTCGCGGGCATGGAAGGGGTCGAACTGTCGCGATCGCTCGGCAACGCCAACGGCGGGTTGCCCTTCAGCGTGGTGTTCGACCGCCGGGGCCGGGTGGTGGACCGCAAACTCGGAGCCCTGACCGAAGAAAACCTGGCCGATTGGGCCAAACGGGTGAACGTGTAAGCCCTGTCCGACAAGAATTTCAAGAATTGCGGCCAAAAGCGCCTAAAGCGCGTAAAGTTCAGCCTTCGCAAATTCCACGGCGCTGACGCAATGGCAGTTCTCGTTCTTCACGGCCCCAACCTCAACCTGCTCGGCACCCGCGAGCCGACGGTGTACGGGTCGGTGACTTTGGAACAGATCAACGCCGAATTGACGAAATTGGGCGCGGATGCCGGCGTGGAGGTGAAAACCTTCCAGAGCAACCACGAAGGCGCCCTCGTCGACCGCGTGCAGGCCGCGCGCACCGACGGTACCACGTTCATCGTGATCAACCCCGCCGCCTACACCCACACCAGCGTCGCTCTGCGCGACGCGCTGGCGGGCGTGGCGATCCCGTTCATCGAAGTGCACCTGTCGAACGTGCACCGCCGCGAACCGTTCCGGCATCATTCGTACTTTTCCGACCTGGCCGACGGCATCATCGTCGGCCTCGGACACAAGGGCTACCGCCTGGCACTGGGTCACGCGATCGAACGCGACCTCGCCAGCCGCAACGCCTGACCGGCTCTCACCAGACCCTTACAAGCCGATGCGACCGCGCCCCGCGGCGACACCCGGCCTCCTCGAACAAAGACTGCAGTTGGAGAACTCATGGACCTGCGCAAACTGAAGACCCTGATCGACCTCGTGTCGGAGTCGAACATCTCTGAACTCGAGATCACCGAAGCGGATGGCAAGGTGCGCATCGTGAAGGCGGACCCGAACGCGGCCGTGGTGATGACCGCCGCCCCGGTGGTCCAGCAGGCCGCCGTGCCCGCGCCGGTGGCCGCTCCCGCGGTTGCCGCCGCCGCGCCGGCCGTCGCCGCAGCCCCGGCCGAACCCGCCGGCCACACGGTCAAGTCGCCGATGGTCGGCACGTTCTACGGTGCGGCCAGCCCCGGCGCCAAGCCCTTCGTCGAAGTGGGCACCGTGGTCAAGGAAGGCCAGCCCATCTGCATCATCGAAGCCATGAAGATCATGAACGAGATCGAGGCCGACAAGTCCGGCACGGTCACGAAGGTGATGTGCGAGAACGGCCAGGCCGTCGAGTTCGGCCAGCCGCTGTTCATCATCGAGTAAGCGCGGCATGTTCAAGAAAATCCTCATCGCCAACCGCGGCGAGATCGCGCTGCGGATCCAGCGCGCCTGCCGCGAGATGGGCGTCAAGTCCGTCGTCGTGTACTCCGAAGCCGACCGCGACGCCAAGTACGTCAAGCTCGCCGACGAGGCCGTGTGCATCGGCCCGGCCGCCTCCGCGCAGAGCTACCTCAACATGCCGGCGATCATCTCGACGGCCGAGGTCACCGACGCCGAGGCGATCCACCCCGGCTACGGCTTCCTGTCCGAGAACGCCGACTTCGCCGAGCGGGTCGAGCAGAGCGGCTTCACGTTCATCGGCCCCACGCCCGAATCCATCCGGATCATGGGCGACAAGGTCTCGGCCAAGCAGGCCATGATCAAGGCCGGCGTGCCGTGCGTGCCCGGCTCCGAAGGTGCCCTGCCGGAAGACCCGAAGGAGATCATCCGCCAGGCCCGCGCCATCGGCTACCCGGTGATCATCAAGGCCGCCGGCGGCGGCGGTGGCCGCGGCATGCGTGTCGTGCACACCGAGGCCGCGCTGATCCACGCCGTGCAGACCACGCGCAGCGAAGCCGGTGCCGCGTTCGGCAACCCGGCGGTCTACATGGAGAAGTTCCTCGAGAACCCGCGCCACATCGAGATCCAGATCCTCGCCGACGAGCACAAGAACGCCGTCTGGCTGGGTGAGCGCGACTGCTCCATGCAGCGCCGCCACCAGAAGATCATCGAGGAAGCGCCGGCGCCGGGCATCCCGCGCCGCGTGATCGAGAAGATCGGTGATCGCTGCGCCGCCGCGTGCAAGCGCATCGGCTACCGCGGGGCCGGCACGTTCGAGTTCCTCTACGAGAACGGCGAGTTCTACTTCATCGAGATGAACACCCGCGTGCAGGTGGAGCACCCGGTGACCGAACTCGTGACCGGCATCGACATCGTGCAGATGCAGATCCGCGTCGCCGCCGGCGAGAAGCTGCCGTTCACGCAGCGCCAGATCCAGATGCACGGCCACGCCATCGAGTGCCGCGTCAACGCCGAGGACCCGTACAAGTTCACGCCGTCGCCGGGCCGCATCACCGCCTGGCACGCGCCGGGCGGCCCGGGCGTGCGCGTCGACTCGCATGCGTACACGAACTACTTCGTGCCGCCCAACTACGACTCGATGATCGGCAAGATCATCACGCACGGCGACACGCGCGAGCAGGCCATCGCCCGCATGCGCATCGCGCTGTCCGAGACGGTCGTCGAAGGCATCCTGACCAACATCCCGCTGCACCGCGAGCTGATGGTCGACGCGAAGTTCGTCGAAGGCGGCACCAGCATCCATTACCTGGAAGGCTGGATGAGCCAACACAAGCGCTGACATGATCGAACTGCTCCTCCTCGTGCCCGAGGACCTCGTCGAATCGGTGTCCGACGCACTGATGGACGAGCTCGAAGCGCTGTCGGTGTCGGTGGAAGACGCCGATGCCGACACCGATGCCGAACGCGCGCTGTTCGGCGAACCGGGCATGCCCCCGCCCAGCGCGGGCTGGCAGCGTTCGGTCGTGACCGCGCTGTTCGCCGACGAGGACGTCGCCACCGAAGCCGCCACGCTGCTGCTCGCCCAGGACTGGGCGCAGGAGAAGGTGCACGTGCAGGCCATGCGTCCCGTGGTCGAGCAGGACTGGGTGCGGCTCACGCAGTCGCAGTTCTCCCCGGTCGAGATCACGCCGTCGTTCTGGATCGTGCCCACGTGGCACGAGCCGCCGGCCGCGGCCGAGCGTTTCATCCGCCTCGACCCGGGCCTCGCCTTCGGCACCGGCACGCACCCCACCACGCGCATGTGCCTGCGCTGGATCGCAACCCAGGCGCCGGCGTTCTCGGGCTCGTGGTCGCGCGTGCTCGACTACGGCTGCGGCTCGGGCATCCTCGCCATCGGCGCAGCGCTGCATGGTGGCCGCGACATCGACGCGGTCGACATCGACGAGGCGGCGGTGACCTCCACCAACGCCAACGCGGCGGCCAACGGCGTCACGCTGAAGGCGGCGCTGCCCGACGGCGCCTCCGGCACGTACCCGCTCGTGCTGGCCAACATCCTCGCGACACCGCTCAAGCTGCTGGCCCCGCTGCTGTGCGGACACGTCGCTCCCGGCGGCCACCTCGTGCTCGCCGGCATCCTGGAACGACAGGCCGACGAACTGAAGGCCGCCTACGCACCCTGGTGCGACCTCGAGGTCAGCGACAGCGAGGACGGCTGGATCCTGATGACGGCCCGGCTGAAACCGTGATGGCGCGTGGCAAAATTTCGCCATGAGCCTGGCCACCCGTTGCACCGCCTGCGGTACCGTCTTCCGAGTCGTCCAGGACCAGCTCAAGGTCTCCGAAGGCTGGGTGCGGTGCGGCCGGTGTGACCAGGTCTTCAACGCCATCGAAGGACTGTTCGACCTCGAACGCGACGCCCCGCCCGACTGGAACCCGCCCCCCGCGCCGCCGCAGCCGCCGGCCTCGACCATCACGTCGACCTACCGCGCACCCGTCGAACAGCCCGAGGACGAGGACGTCTTCAGCCTGAGCGACGAAGACCGCATCCACTCGCGCTTCTTCCAGCCCGAGCAGGACGACGTCTCGCAGACGCCCGCGCAGAACATCGCCGAACGCGACCGCGTCGACTTCGCGGACGCCCAGTTCAACGACGCGCTGATCGCGGACGTCGAGGCCGACAACCCGTCCACCGAACGCCCGCCGGTCGAGGAAGAGCCGACTCCGCCGAAGAAGCGAAGCGCGTCGGCGAAGACCGCCAAGGCCTCGCCGGGTTTCCTGCGTGATGCCAAGCGCAAGGCGCGCTGGCGCAGCCCGCGCGTGCGCTTCGGGCTCTCGCTGCTCGTGCTGCTGCTGTCGGCCACGCTCGCGGGCCAGGCCGCATTGCACTTCCGCGACGTCGTGGCCACCCGCTGGCCCGCCGCACGCCCGGCGCTCGTGGCCGCGTGCGAACAGCTGGGCTGCTCGGTGGGCCTGCCGCGCCGCATCGACGACCTGTCGGTGGAAAGCAGCGCGCTCTCGCCGGCGAGCGGTGGTGGCTACCGCCTGTCAGTGGTGCTGCGCAACCGAGGCCACCTCGACGTCGCGCTGCCCTCGATCGACCTCACGCTCACCGACTCCGAAGGCCAGCTGGTCTCGCGGCGCGCGCTCTCGCCCGCCGACTTCCGCGCCCAGCCCGCCCACCTCGCGGGCGGCGCCGAGGCCACGCTGCAGATGGTGCTCGCGGCCGAGGGACCGCGCGTGAGCGGCTACACCGTCGAAATCTTCTATCCTTGACCCCCCAAGGCGGCCGCCCCGCGCCGCCGCCACAACGGAGACCTCCCATGTCTGCCCTGATCTGCGGCTCGCTCGCATACGACACCATCACCATGTTCCCGGGCCGCTTCGCCCAGCAGATCCTGCCCGAGCAGCTGCACATCCTGAACGTGTCGTTCCTCGTGCCCACGCTGCGCCGCGAGTTCGGCGGCTGCGCCGGCAACATCGCCTACACGCTCGCGAAGCTCGGCGGTGATCCGCTGATCATGGCCGCGGCCGGTCCCGACGCGCAGGACTACCTGGCCCGCGTGAAGTCGTGGGGCGCGAGCACCGACCTGATCCGCGTGATCGAGGACAGCTACACCGCGCAGGCGATCATCATCACCGACACGGACAACAACCAGATCACCGCGTTCCACCCCGGCGCGATGCAGCAGGCGCACCTGACCGCCGTGCCCACGGACCGCGACATCCGCGTCGCCATCGTGGCCCCGGACGGCCGCGACGCGATGATCCAGCACGCCGCGCAACTCGCCGCCGCGAAGATCCCGTTCATCTTCGATCCGGGCCAGGGTCTGCCGATGTTCGACGGCGACGACCTGAAGACCTTCGTCTCGCAGGCCACGTGGGTCGCGGTGAACGACTACGAAGGCAAGATGCTGTGCGACCGCACGGGCCACACGCTCGAGTCCCTCTCGCGCTCGCACCTGAAGGGCGTGATCGTGACCCTCGGCGCCGAGGGCTGCGAGTTGTGGGAGCAAGGCGTGCGCACGCACATCCCGGGCGTGAAGGCCACCGAAGTCGTCGACCCCACCGGCTGCGGCGACGCCTTCCGCGGCGCCCTGCTCTTCGGCCTGGAACGCGGCTGGCCGCTCGCCAAGTGCATCGAACTCGGCAACCGCATCGGCGCGCTCAAGATCGCGCAACGCGGCGGCCAAAACCACACGATCGACCCGTCGATCGCGGCCTGACCACAGGCCTCACCCGGGCGAAGCCACTCGCCCGAGCCACGCGGCCACCACGGCCGCAGGCACGTCCAGCGCGAGTTGCTTGCGCTTGGACGTGTCGCCGCGCAGCAGCGTGACCGCATTGCGCGCCACGCCCAGTTCAGCGGCGACCCACTTCAGCAAGGCTTCGTTCGCGGCACCATCGACCGGCGGTGCGGCCAGGCGGACGCGCAGCGCATCGCCGTGCAGGCCCATGCAGGCCGTGCGCTTGGCATTGGGGGCGACAAGCACGTCGAGCAGGCAGCCCATGCGGGTTGCGTGAAGACAGGGCCAGTCCGGTGGCGTTTCGTTCATGGCCATTCAGGGTCAATTCAACGTGCGTCGGACGGTGAGTCTGCAGAGGATCGATCAGTGACCAACTTGGCACTTGCCTCATTCCAGTTGAAGAATCCACGCCCACCAGTGCCATGATGGCCGCCCCTCCACTGCATTGGCGCGCTCATGAAAGTTTTCCTCGCTTCGATGACGCTGGCGGCCTTGGCACTCCTCACGGGCTGCACCGGCATCAAGAACCAAGTGTCACCGCCGGGGCAACTTCGCGACGACGGAAGCATCAGCCCGTGTCACGGCAATCGTCGAGACTTGCAGGCATGCGGCAACGCCATCTTCAACGCGCCTCGTGTTCCGTTGCTGAAGTTGGGGCAGACGCAGAATGAAGTTCGCCGGCTGATGGAACACGATCCAGAGACGTTGTCAGCTCGAACTGAGCAAGGCCGAACAATCGACGTATGGGGATACGTCATCAACTACCAAAAGTATCGCGTCGCGGAGCTGACCTTCACCGACGGCGTGCTGACTGCCATCGACTCTAAGTTCAGGTAGCTCCGGCATCTTCGGGCCATGGCGCCCAAGCCTTGCACGAGGCCGGGGTCCCGGCCTGCGCCGGGATGACAAGCACCTCGGGGCGAGCGCAGCGATGCCCCGAAGCGAGTACGCGTTCGCGGGGAGGCGAGCGCAGCGATGCCGACCGATCAAGCCACACGCGAGCCCGGGTCTCCCGGGCGACCCGTGGTGCCCCTCGGGGGCAGGAGCGAAGCGACTGGGGGGCCAACATCCTCAACGAAAAAAACCCCGCCGAGGCGGGGTTTTTGAGTGACTCCGATCCTCAGGGCTTGGCGCCCGTGGGGAACGGCCACGCAGCGGCGGGGCTCAGGGCCGTCTTCGCAGCGGGAGCAGCGACCGGCTTCGCAGCGGCGGGCGCAGCGGGAGCAGCAGCAGGCTTCGCAGCGGCAGGCTTGGCGGCAGCCTTCTTGGCAGCGGGCTTCTTCGCAGCCGGCTTGGCAGCGGGCTTCGCAGCAGCCTTCTTGGCGGGGGCCTTCTTCGCAGCGGCCTTCTTCGCAGGCGCAGCCTTCTTGGCGGCAGGCGCCTTCTTGGCAGCGGCCTTCTTCGCCGGTGCGGCCTTCTTCGCAGCGGCCTTCTTCGCCGGTGCTGCCTTCTTGGCGACGACCTTCTTGGCCGCGGCCTTCTTCGCCGGTGCCGCCTTCTTGGCGACGACCTTCTTCGCAGCGGCCTTCTTCGCCGGTGCTGCCTTCTTGGCGACGACCTTCTTGGCCGCAACCTTCTTCGCCGGCGCCTTCTTGGCGGCAGCCTTCTTCGCCGGGGCGGCCTTCTTCGCCGCGACCTTCTTCGCCGGAGCGGCCTTCTTCGCCGCGACTTTCTTGGCCGGAGCCTTCTTTGCAGTTGCCATTACATTTCTCCTTGATCAAGTTGAAAAAACACTGCCTTGCGCCAGCGGAGGTGCCGGCTCAAGCCAGTTATCCATCACCCGAAAGTCTGCCCAGGAGGGGCGCCCCGGTGCGATGAATGGGGTTGCGAATCGAAGGCCGCCGCTTCTGCGTCGGTCGGCCTCGATCCGCGAATCTTGATCCTTTACATGACCTGTTGCTGCTTGGCCCAGCCAGCGAACGTCAGTCCCAGGAGAGCGCGCCACCGGATTGATACTCGATGACACGCGTCTCGAAGAAGTTGCGCTCCTTTTTCAGGTCGATCATTTCGCTCATCCACGGGAACGGGTTTTCCTCGTTCGGGAAGAGCTCTTCCAAACCAATCTGTTGCGCACGCCGGTTGGCGATGTAGCGCAGGTAACCCTTGAACATGGATGCGTTCAGACCCAGCACGCCACGTGGCATGGTGTCTTCGGCATAGCGGTACTCGAGTTCGACGGCGTGCAGGAACAGCGCCTTGATCTCGGCCTTGAACTCCGCGGTCCAGAGGTGCGGGTTCTCGAGCTTGAGCTGGTTGATGAGGTCGATGCCGAAGTTGCAGTGCATCGACTCGTCGCGGAGGATGTACTGGTACTGCTCGGCGGCGCCGGTCATCTTGTTCTGGCGGCCCAGCGCGAGGATCTGGGTGAAGCCGACGTAGAAGAACAGGCCTTCCATCAGGCACGCGAACACGATCAGCGACTTCAGCAGCGTCTGGTCGTTCTGCGGGGTGCCCGTGTGGAAGTTCGGGTCCATGATCGCGTCGATGAACGGGATCAGGAACTCGTCCTTGTCACGGATGGACTTGACCTCGTTGTACGCGTTGAAGATCTCGCTCTCGTCGAGGCCGAGCGATTCGACGATGTACTGGTAGGCGTGCGTGTGGATCGCTTCCTCGAAGGCCTGGCGCAGCAGGAACTGGCGGCATTCGGGCGCCGTGATGTGGCGGTAGGTGCCCAGCACGATGTTGTTCGCGGCGAGCGAGTCGGCGGTGACGAAGAAGCCGAGGTTGCGCTTGATGATGCGGCGCTCGTCTTCGCTCAGGCCGTTCGGGTCTTTCCACAGCGCGATGTCGCGCGACATGTTGACCTCTTGCGGCATCCAGTGGTTCGCGCACGTGGCGAGGTACTTCTCCCACGCCCACTTGTACTTGAACGGGACCAGCTGGTTGACGTCGGTCTTGCCGTTGATGATGCGCTTGTCGGCGGCCTTCACGCGATGGCCGGCGGGTGCCGACGATGCGGCTGCGGCAGGCGCGACAGCGGAGGTCGATGCAGTCGAGGGGATCGTGGCGGACACGGCGGACTGCAGTGCGGGTGCTGCGAACTCAGACGACGACGGCTCGTTGCGCAGCGGCGCCGCAGCGCCGTTCGCCGTGTGAGAGATCGAGGGTTGAAGGTCTTCTTCCCAAACCAACATATTGAAAATTCCCGTACGTTTGAATTATGAGAGTGTTGCGTTCGAACACCAAGCACTTATTGACATCGCGGCCACTTCGCTGTTGCTGTGTCGCATCGAAATGCGATGCGGTTTTCAACGATGGATGTGATGCGAGCGATGCGTCGGCATGAACGACAGGAGGCTCACGTACCTCGCCTCGCTGTCGTTCGATCACCGTGCTCAGTGGACGATGCTCATTGGCAGGCTTCGCAACCCGGGTCGTCGATCGCGCAGAACTTCACGTCCGTCGCGGCTTCGGTGACCGGGGCGAGCACCGGTGCCGCAGCGACCGCGGCCACGGGTGCCGCGAGCTTCGCGCCGCTGTCGGCACCGCTCGACACCGAGTTCATCTGACCGGCCTTCACCGTCGACTTCTCGGCGTGCGTGGCGCCCACCGTGCGGAGGTAGTAAGTGGTCTTGAGGCCACGCAGCCACGCGAGCTTGTAGGTCTCGTCGAGCTTCTTGCCCGAGGCGCCGGCCATGTAGATGTTCAGCGACTGGCCCTGGTCGATCCACTTCTGCCGGCGGGCGGCGGCTTCCACGAGCCACTGCGTCTCGATCTCGAACGCGGTGGCGTACAGCGCCTTCAGGTCTTCCGGCACGCGGTCGATGCGGCGCAGCGAACCGTCGAAGTGCTTGAGGTCCATGACCATCACGTCGTCCCACAGGCCGAGCTTCTTCAGGTCGCGCACCAGGTACTCGTTCACCACCGTGAACTCGCCCGACAGGTTCGACTTGACCGACAGGTTGCCGAACGACGGCTCGATCGAGGCGCTGACGCCGATGATGTTCGAGATGGTGGCCGTCGGGGCGATGGCGACCGAGTTCGAGTTGCGCATGCCGTGCTGGCCGATGCGTGCACGCAGGGCGTCCCAGTCGAGCGACGTGCTGCGGTCCACCTCGACGTAGCCGCCGCGCTGCTCGGCGAGCAGGTTCAGCGAGTCGATCGGGAGGACACCACGGTCCCACAGCGAGCCGCGGTACGTGGAGTAGCGGCCGCGTTCCTCGGCCAGCTCGGTGGAGGCCCAGTAGGCGTAGTAGCAGACGGCTTCCATCGACCGGTCGGCGAACTCGACGGCGGCGTCGGAGGCGTACGGCACGCGCAGTTCGTGGAGCGAGTCCTGGAAGCCCATGATGCCCAGGCCGACCGGACGGTGGCGCAGGTTCGAGTCACGGGCCTTCTTGACGGCGTAGTAGTTGATGTCGATGACGTTGTCGAGCATGCGCATCGCCGTGGCGATGGTCTTCTTCAGCTTGGCGTGGTCGATCTGGCCGTCCTTGACGTGCTGGACCAGGTTCACGGAACCCAGGTTGCAGACGGCGATTTCGGTCTCGCTGGTGTTCAGCGTGATCTCGGTGCACAGGTTGCTGGAGTGCACGACACCCACGTGCTGCTGCGGCGAGCGCACGTTGCACGCGTCCTTGAACGTGATCCAGGGGTGGCCGGTCTCGAACAGCATCGAGAGCATGCGGCGCCACAGGTCGGTGGCGCGCATTTTCTTGAAGAGCTTGATCTCGCCGCGGGCGACCTTGTCTTCATAGGCGGTGTAGGCCACCTCGAAGTCCTTGCCGAACTTGTCGTGCAGGTCCGGGCAGGTGCTGGGCGAGAAGAGCGTCCACTCGCCGTTTTCCATCACGCGGCGCATGAACAGGTCGGGAATCCAGTTCGCCGTGTTCATGTCGTGAGTGCGGCGGCGGTCGTCGCCGGTGTTCTTGCGCAGCTCGAGGAATTCCTCGATGTCCAGGTGCCAGCTTTCCAGGTACGCGCAGACGGCGCCCTTGCGCTTGCCGCCCTGGTTCACCGCGACGGCGGTGTCGTTGACGACCTTCAGGAACGGGACGACGCCCTGGCTCTTGCCGTTCGTGCCCTTGATGTGCGAGCCGAGCGCGCGGACGTTGGTCCAGTCGTTGCCCAGGCCGCCGGCGAACTTCGACAGCAGCGCGTTTTCCTTCAGCGCTTCGTAGATGCCGTCCAGGTCGTCGGCCACCGTGGTCAGGTAGCAGCTGGAGAGCTGCGAGCGGCGGGTGCCCGAGTTGAACAGCGTGGGCGTGGAGCTCATGAAGTCGAACGTCGAGAGGACTTCGTAGAACTCGATGGCGCGGGCTTCGCGGTCGACTTCGTTCAGGGCCAGGCCCATCGCGACGCGCATGTAGAACGCCTGGGGCAGTTCGATGCGGGTGTCCTCGATGTGCAGGAAGTAGCGGTCGTACAGGGTCTGCAGGCCGAGGTAGTCGAACTGCAGGTCACGGTCGGCCTTCAGCGCGTTGCCGAGCTTCTCCAGGTCGTACTGGAGCAGCTTGTCGTCGAGCAGCTCGGCCTTGACGCCCTTCTTGATGTAGCCGGGGAAGTACTCGGCGTAGCGGGTGTGCATTTCCGAATGCAGCAGTTCCTCGCCGATGATTTCCTTGCGGATGGTGTGCAGCAGCAGGCGGGCCGTGGCGCGCGTGTAGCCCGGGTCCTTCTCGATCAGGGTGCGGGCGGCCAGGATGGCGGCCTTGTGCACTTCCTCGATGGGCACGCCGTCGTACAGGTTGCGCTGGGTCTCGGCCAGGATGGGATCCGGCTTCACGTCGACGCCGAGGTTCGCGCAGGCGGACTCGATCAGCTGCTTGAGGCGGCCGGTGTCGAGCGGGACGCGCACGCCACGGTCGGTGACCATCAGCGCGGGTTCGGCGGCGCGCTCGGGAATGCCCTGCTTCACGCGCTCCTGCGTGCGGCGCTCGCGGTACAGCACGTAGGCACGTGCGACTTCATGGTGGCCGCCACGCATCAGGCCCAGTTCGACATGGTCCTGCACGTCCTCGATGTGGAACGTGCCGCCACCCGGACGCGAGCGCAGCAGCGCGCGCACCACGGCTTCCGTCAGACCGTCCACCGTCTCGCGCACGCTGGCCGAGGCCGCGCCCTGCGTGCCGTGCACCGCCAGGAACGCTTTCATCAGCGCGACGGCGATCTTGCTCGGCTCGAACGAGACCACCGCGCCGTTGCGGCGGATGATCTGGTAGCCCTGGTACGCCGACGAGGCGTGCGAGGGAGCGTCGGCCGGGCGTTGCGCGGTCGGGGCGGACGGGGTGGCGGTGGGTGTGACGGTTTGCATGGGTTTACCTCTTGTTCAATGTCAACAGCAGGAGCGCAGATTCGGATTCGGTGGGGTTCACATCAGGTCGGCGGGCCGCAATGGCGCTGCCACGGAGCGGGCGCTTGGGCACCGGTCCGGAAGATGCGAATCGCACGGGACAGGAAAAACGGAAAGAGCAGCGGAAAAGAGCGGCTGGACGGTGCCAGGGATGCACCGAGAGCGAAGACCACGGGAGCGAACACCACTCCCTTGCGGGACAGACTCGGACCAACCCAGGAGGATCCAACGAGCGTGTGCATGGAGCGGCGTTTTCCAGGGATGGAAGGATAACACGAAGGACACTATATCTGGGGGTTCTTCGAGGTACAAGCACTACCGCTAGCGTGCCATATCACGTAAGGGAGAGTGCACTGCGGCACCCCGGCGGTGCATCGCCGCCTTGATGCGGAGCAGCACAGCGCAGAGGGCCGATGGCAACGGCATTCCATGCCGGCAAGTGGCGCGCCTGCTCGCTCAGACAGGCATTCGGCCCGCGAAACCGCATGGATGAACGCTTTGCAAAGGCGACCGCCGCACCGTCCCGGTGAAGCGTTTCAACGCGTGCCGCGCACCGCCTCGGGAAAGTACCGACCGGGCCAGCCCAGTCGATCGATGAGCGCGGGCCAGTCGAAGCCGGCGCCGGGGTCGAACTTGCGCCCGGGCGCCACGTGCTCGTGCCCGGCCACCGAACGCAGCGGCAGGCGCCGCAGCAGCGCGATCAGCAGGTCGGCGAGGCGCTCGTACTGCACCGGCTCGAAGGTCTCGCCCTCGAGCCCTTCGAGTTCGATGCCGACGGAGTAGTCGTTGCAGTTCTCGCGGCCGAGCCAGCTGGAGCGTCCCGCGTGCCACGCGCGGTCCCGCGTGGAGACGTACTGGACGATGCCGCCGTCACGGGCCACCACGAAGTGGGCCGAGACTTCCATGCCGCGGATCTCGCCGAAGTACGGGTGGGCGTTCCAGTCGAGGCGGTTCGTGAAGAGCCGCTCGATCTCGCCGCCGCCGTACTGCCCCGGCGGCAGGCTGATGGAGTGCACGACCGCGAGGTCGACCTCCGTGCCCTCGGGCCGCGGCCCGAAGTTGGGCGACACGCAGTGGCGCACGCCCGACATCCAGCCGGAATCGTCGAGCGTGAGCAACGGCTTAACCCTCGTCGCCCCGGTCGGTGTCGTTGCCGTCGGTGTCGCCACCCACGTTCACGCCCAGGCGCGCCATGCGGTAGCGCATCTGGCGCAGCGACAGGCCGAGGCTCGCGCCCGCGGCGGTGCGGTTGTAGCGGTAGCGTTCGAGCGCGCGGTCGAGCACGTCGCGCTCCACCTCGTCGAGGTACGCCGCGAGGTTGCTGGGCAGCGGCTGCTGGACCGGCGCGGCCGGCCGCGCGGGTTCGGCACGCACGGGCTCCGGCTCGGCAGGCAGGCGCAGTTCCGGTTCGCTCTGGCCGAGGGCCAGTTCGGGCACGCCGAGGTCGGCCACGCCGATGGTCTCGGCACCGGTGAGGGCCACCGCGCGGTGCAGCAGGTTCTCGAGTTCGCGCACGTTGCCCGGGAAGCCGTAGCGGCTCAGGTGCAGCAGGCCCTCGCGGGACACGCGCGGCGCGGGCGACACACCGGCATCGCGCGCGATGCGGTCGAGCACCCGTTCGCAGATGGACGGCAGGTCTTCCAGCCGCTCGCGCAGCGCCGGCACGCGGATCTGGATCACGTTGAGGCGGTAGTACAAGTCCTGGCGGAACCGGCCGGCGTGCACTTCGGCGCCGAGGTCCTTGTGGGTGGCGCTGACGAGGCGCACGTTGACCGACTGCTCCGTCACCGCCCCCACCGGGCGCACCGAACGCTCCTGGATGGCACGCAGCAGCTTGCTCTGCATCGCGAGCGGCAGTTCGCCGATCTCGTCGAGGAACAGCGTGCCGCCGTCGGCCGCCTGGAAGAAGCCCTCGCGGTCGTCGGCAGCGCCGGTGAAGGCGCCCTTGCGGTAGCCGAAGAACTCGGCCTCGAGCAGGTGTTCGGGGATGGCGCTGCAGTTGACCGCGATGAACGGCTCCTGGCCGCGCGGGCTCACCTCGTGGATGGCGCGCGCCACCAGTTCCTTGCCGGTGCCGGACTCGCCGTTGACGAGCACGGGCGCCATGCTGCGCGCGACCTTCTCGACGAGGGCCCTCACCTGCTGGATGGCGGATGACTGCCCTGCCATGCGCGCGAGCGCCGGGCTCAGGGGCGGTGCGGGCGGATCCGAGACGGCCACCGCAGGCCCCGTGGCCAGGCCCTGCGAGAACGGCGCCGCGGGCGCCTTGCCGTTCTCGGACGGCAGGTTCGCCGGCACCACCGTGGGCGAGCCGGCGCCGCGGCCGAGCGCCGAGGCGACGACGGCACGGAACTGCTTCAGGTCGACGGGCTTCGTGAGGTAGTCGTACGCACCGGACTTCAGCGCCTCGACCGCGTTCTCGGCCGAACCGTACGCGGTGATGACGATGGCTTTCTCCCGGCGGCCCGCCTCCTCGAGGCGGCGCAGCAGGTCGAGACCGGTTCCATCGGGCAGGCGCATGTCGGTGATGACGGCACTGTACGTGCGGTCCTTCAGGTGCAGCCAGGCGTCCTCGACGGTGCCGGCGGTCTCGACGTCGTAGCCTTCCCGCAGCAGCGTCAGCTCATAGAGGGTGCGCAGGTCGGGCTCGTCGTCGATGACCAGCAGGCTGAAATGCGAGGGGGAGCTCATACAGTCATGAGGTCAGGTGCAATCGGGCTTCGCCGGCGCCGCCGGTGGGCAGGGGCTGGCGGCGCATGGCCACGAAAAACTCGTTTCGGTTGGGTTCGGCCGGCGGCCGGATCCGGTAGTCGATGCGCGCGCCGTAACGTTCGCACAATTCGCGGCAAATATACAGGCCCAGGCCCGTTCCGCGGCTGCGCGTCGAAAAGAAGGGTTCGAAGAGGTAACGCTCCACATCCGGCGGGATGGGCAGGCCGTCGCTGAGCACGCTCACCACCGCCCGGGCGTCGTCCCGCACGCTCAGGCGCACCCGCACGGCGCCGGGCACGTTGCTCGCATGGCGCTTGGCGTTGTCGAGCAGGTTCACGAGCACGCGCCGCAGGTGCTCGGGGTCGAACAGCACGCCGACCGGTTCCGTGGGCAGGTCCACGCGAAGCACGCTCTGCTCGCCGAGCGGGAGCTCCACGGTGCGCGCCCATTCGCTGCAGGTGGACGCCACCAGTGCGGTCACGTCGATCACCTCCGGCTCGCGCGCGGCGCCGGGGGACACTTCCATCACGTCGTCGACGATGCGCTTGAGGCGCTCCACGTTGTCGGTGACCATGCGGGTGAGCTGGCGCTGGCTGGGCGTGGTGGCGTCCTCGGCCATCAGGGCGTTGGCCTGCGAGATGGCCGCGAGCGGGTTGCGGATCTCGTGGGCGATGCCGGCGGACACCCGCCCCATCGCCGCGAGCTTCTCCTGCCGGGTGCGCGCCTGCACGCTGCGCACGTCCTCCAGGAACAGCACGCACAGCTCCTCGGTGGCGTTGGACTCGCGGCGGCGCGTGAACCGCACCCGCAGGCGCAGCGTGCGGGTGACGCCGGAGTCGAACGTCAGCACCACGTCGCGCCCGCCTTCCGGCCAGCGCCCGTCCGAGAACGCCCGCTCGACCGACTTCACGAGGGCCGACCACGCGTCCACGCCCCACAGCTGGAACGGCGCCTCGCTCGACAGCCCCTCGGTGACCAGCAGCCCCCGCGCCGCGGGGTTCGCCGCGCGCACGCGGCCGCGGCGGTCGACAACGATCACGCCCTCGGTCATCTCCTCGATCACGAGGCGGTTGAGCTGCGCCTGCTGCCGTGCGAGTTCGAGGCTGCCCCGGGCGGTCAGTTCCTCGCGCGCGAGCCGGCCGGCGAGTTCACCAGCGAGGATGGTGACGACGAACAGCCCGGCGCCCGCGAGCCCGGCCTGCGTGAGCAGCACGGAGAGGACCCCGCCCTTGACCACGCCGAACGCGGCGAGCGCCAGCAGCGCGAGCGTGACGAAGGCGGTGGTGGCGAATGCCATCAGGCGTGGCGTGAGCACGCCGGCCATCAGCACCGGCAGCACGAGCAGCGCCACGTAGTTGAGCGACGACGCCTGCGACAACGCATGCAGGCTGACGAAGCAGAGGATGTCGACCCCGATGGTGGCGAGCCATTGCGGGCTGCGCAGCCGCGCGAGCGTGCTCGGCCGCACCGCGGGCCGCACACGGGGGAACAGCCACATGCTGCAGGTGATGGCCGCGTACGCGATGCAGATCACCGCCACCAGCAGCGGCGGGCGGTTGCCGAACGTGCTGCCGATCACGACCGACAGCACGAGCGCCAGGCCCAGCGTGGCGCGCGCGCTCAGGAACGCGCCGTAGATGCGCTGGAACGCCGACTGGCCGCTGCCCACGATGCGCCGCGCCTGGCGGCTCAGGAAGCGGGACTCGGACTCCTTCGCCCCCACGGCCTGCCAGTCGCCGTCGTGCCGGGACTCGGGTGCGTCGACCCAGCCGTCCTCGGGGGCCTGGGTGTCGCCCGCGACCCCGAGCGCACCGAACCACGACTCCTCGCGTGGCTGCATGGCACGCCGGGCGGCCCGGCGGCGCTCTTCGCGGGGACTGCGTTCGGCGGGCTTCGGCGAGCCGGCGCTCATCGGTCGTTTCCGGGCCCGCGGGCGGCCGCGGCCCGGTGGGCCTCGCTGCAGTACACGCCGTCCGGGCCGGCGAGGGTCTCGGTGCGCGGCAGGTGGACGCCGCAGTGCGCGCAGGCCACCATCACCGGCGACTGGTCGGTTGTGTCCCCGGGGGACGGGGCGGCCGGGGTGCCCGTGTCGTCGCGGTCACGGCGGCGGGTGAAGTGCTTGAGCAGCAGGAACAGCACCAGGAACAGCAGTGCGAAGAAGATGAGTCTTGCCATGGAATGGTCCCGGAGGATCAGGCCCCGTACGGGGCGCGCTGGAACACGATCTCGAGCATGAACCGGGAGCCGACGTAGGCGAGCAGCAGCAGCGCCGCGCCCGCGTACAGCCAGCGCAGCGCCGGGCGGCCGCGCCAGCCGAGCTTGAGCCGGCCGATCAGCAGGCCGGCGAACACGAGCCAGCCGAGCACGGACAGCACGGCCTTGTGGTCCCAGCGCCAGGGGTTCGCGAACCACCAGCCGAGCAGCAGCGTGGCCGAGAGCAGCGCGAAACCGGCGGCCACGAACTGGAAGGTGAGCCGCTCCAGGCGCAGCAGCGGCATGCCCATGGGCGTGGCGGCGGGCGACTGCAGCTTCAGGCGCAGGCGGCGTTCGGCCGCGTCGAGCATGGCGGCGTGCAGCACCGCGGCACCGAACAGGCCGTACGAGGCGATGCCGAGGGCCCAGTGGACCGGCGCCCACGGCGAGGCGATCTGCGGGCGGAACTCGCCGGGGAACAGTGCGGCCAGCACCACCGCGGCCATGCCCAGCATCGCCAGCGTGCGCCGCACGCCAGGCAGCGGCACCCACTGGCTTTCGACGACGTAGACCGCCAGCACGAGCCACAGCGTGGCCGACAGCGCGGGGGCGAAGCCGAACCGCGCGCCGGTCACCCCGGTGCCGATGCCGGCCATGTCCACCACGATGGCCACGGCGTGGGCGGCCCAGCCGACGAGCAGCGCGAGCCGGGGGCCGTCCCCGCCGGTGTCGCGCCACCACACCGCGGCGCCATAGGCCACCAGCGCCAGCAGGCTGGGTACCCACAGGGCCAGCGTGGCGGGGTTCGTGAGGGAGGCGGGCAGACCCGACGATAAAATCATCATCACAGTGTACTTTCGCGTGCCCGCATTCCGGGCCGCGCCCCCCCATGGCCTCCACCCTCACCGACCGCCTGAGTCGCCTCGTCAAGACGATGCGCGGCCAGGCCCGCATCACCGAAGACAACGTCCAGGACATGCTGCGCGAAGTGCGCATGGCCCTGCTCGAGGCCGACGTGGCCCTGCCCGTGGTGCGCGACTTCATCGCCCGCGTGAAGGAAAAGGCGCTCGGCGCCGAAGTGGTCGGCTCGCTGTCGCCGGGCCAGGCGCTCGTCGGCATCGTCAACCGGGAACTCACCGCCACCATGGGCGAGGGGGTCTCCGACATCAACCTCGCCGCCCAGCCCCCGGCGGTGATCCTGATGGCCGGCCTGCAGGGCGCGGGCAAGACCACCACCACGGCCAAGCTCGCCAAGCACCTGATCGAGAAGCGCAAGAAGAAGGTGCTCACGGTCTCCGCCGACGTGTACCGCCCCGCCGCCATCGAGCAGCTCAAGACGGTCACGAAGCAGGCCGGGGCCGAGTGGTTCCCGTCCACGCCCACCGACAAGCCGGTCGACATCGCCCGCGCCGCGCTCGACCACGCCCGCCGCCACTACTTCGACGTGCTGCTGCTCGACACGGCCGGCCGCCTGGCCATCGACGAAGCGCTGATGAAGGAGATCGCCGAACTGCACAAGGCCGTCGACCCGGTCGAGACGCTGTTCGTCGTCGACGCCATGCAGGGCCAGGACGCCATCAACACCGCCCGCGCGTTCAAGGAAGCGCTGCCGCTCACCGGCATCGTGCTGACCAAGACCGACGGCGACTCGCGCGGCGGTGCCGCGCTGTCGGTGCGCCAGGTCACCGGCGTGCCCATCAAGTTCGCGGGCGTCAGCGAGAAGATCGACGGCCTCGAGGTGTTCGACGCGTCGCGCCACGCCGGCCGGGTGCTCGGCATGGGCGACATCGTCGCGCTGGTCGAGGAGGTGCAGAAGGGCGTCGACGTCGCCGCGGCCCAGAAGCTCGCCGAAAAGCTCAAGTCGGGCGACAACTTCGACCTGAACGACTTCCTCTCGCAGATCAGCCAGATGAAGAAGATGGGCGGCCTGCAGGGGCTGATGGACAAGCTGCCCACGCAGATGACCGCCAAGGCGGGCCAGGCCGACATGGACCGCGCCGAACGCGACGTGCGGCGCATGGAAGGCATCATCAACTCGATGACCCCGCTCGAACGCCGCAAGCCCGAGCTGCTCAAGGCCACCCGCAAGCGCCGCATCGCCGCGGGCGCCGGCGTGCAGGTCCAGGACGTCAACCGCCTGCTCAACCAGTTCGAGCAGATGCAGGGGATGATGAAGAAGATGAAAGGCGGCGGCCTCATGAAGATGATGAAGCGCATGGGCGGCATGAAAGGCCTGGGCGGCCCGGCCGGGTTGCGCTGACGTGACATTTGCACGCACTTCCCGCAATTGACCGCGCGTTCATCGGCCGTTAAGGTTACCCATTCCCCCCTAACGACGACGTGAGATGGAACTGCTGATCATTGCGGGGCTCGTGCTGCTGGTCGCCTTGGTGGTGCTGGTGCTGCGGGCGCGCCGCCCGGCCGCGCCCGCCCAGCGCAAGCAGAAAGGCCAGAAGGCCCGCGGCATGGACGCCCTCGACACGGTGGCCGGCTGGCCGCCCCAGGCCACGCGCGTGCTCACCCCGGCCGAACGCAAGGCCTGGTTCGTGCTGCGCACCGCCCTCCCCGACCACATGATCCTGGCGCAGGTGCCGCTGTCGCGCTTCATGAAGGTGCCCACCCGCAACTCGTACTCCGAGTGGCTGCGCCGCGTGGGGCTGAAGTCGGTCGACATCGTCGTGTGCGATGCCGCGTCGCAGGTCATCGCCGTGGTCGACGTGCGCGCCGAGGACGGCAAGGAAAGCAGCCGCGCCCGCCAGCGCCACGCCCGCGTGGACCGGGTCATCGCCGCGGCGAACATCCCGATGCACGTCTGGTACGACGATTCCATTCCCACGCCGGCCGCCGCCCGCGACCTGATCCTGGCGCCCGCCAAGGGGGCCGCGGAAGACACCTCCGCCGCACCCGTGCCGCCGCGCCTCAACGACCCCATCGAGGCCGACGCCATGCTGGACGCCGAACTGGAACAGCGCGATCCGCCGCCGTCCACCTGGTTCGACAACCTCGACTCGGCGGCGGTGCCGCTCGGCAACGTGCCGGCGCCGCGCGCCGGGACGGGGGCGCCGCAGCCGCGCAAGGGCTGAGGCCTCCGGAAAACATCCTCCCGGCGCACGCCGGGAGCGCTCCGGCAGACGGTGGGCACCGGCGTTCGCCGGTGTGACACGGCTGCGGTCATCCCGGCGAACGCCGGGACCCACTGCGGCCCACACGCCCCTCGTGCCGATCAGCTCAGAACCGCTTGCGCGAACTCACGCGCGCTGAAGGTCTGCAGGTCTTCCAGCTTCTCACCCACCCCCACGAAGTACACCGGGACGGGCCGTTCGCGCGCGATGGCCGCCAGCACCCCACCCTTCGCCGTGCCGTCGAGCTTCGTGATGATCAGCCCGGTGAGCTGCAGCGCATCGTCGAACGCCTTGACCTGCTGCAGCGCGTTCTGCCCGGTGTTGCCGTCCACCACCAGCAGCACCTCGTGCGGCGCGCCGTCCTGGGCCTTGCCGATCACGCGCTTGATCTTCTTCAGCTCTTCCATCAGGTGGAGCTGCGTGGGCAGGCGGCCCGCGGTGTCGGCGATCACCACGTCGCAGCCGCGGGACTTGCCCGCCACCACGGCATCGAAACTCACCGACGACGGATCGCCGCTTTCCTGCGACACGATCTCCACCGCCACGGCCGGCGTGCCCGGCTTGTCGGCGCGGTCGGCCCACACCGCGAGCTGCTCGCGGGCGGCGGCGCGGAACGTGTCGGCCGCGGCCAGCAGCACCTTCTGGCCGCCGTCGGCCAGATGGCGCGTGAGCTTGCCGATGCTCGTCGTCTTGCCCGCACCGTTGACCCCCACCACCATCATCACGGTGGGCGTGGCCTCGCCGATCTCGAGCGGCTTCTCGAGCGGCGCGAGCAGGTCGGTGATCGCATCGGCCAGCAGGCCCTTCACGGCGGCCGGGTCGGTGGCCTTCGCGTCCTTCACCCGCTGCTTCAGGTCCTTCAGCAGGAACTCGGTGGCCTTCACGCCGGCGTCCGCCATCAGCAGCGCGGCCTCCAGGTCTTCATAGAGGGCGTCGTCGATCTGCGTGCCGGTGAACACCTGCGTGATGCTGGAGCCGGTCTTGCGCAGGCCGGTGCGCAGCTTGTCGAGCCAGGTGCGACGCTCGGCGACGGCCTCGGCGGACACCGGGGGTTCGGCGGGCACGGGTGCCGGCACCGGCACCGGGGCCTGAACCGGGACCGGCGCGGCGACCACGGGCGCGGGCGCCGGAATGGCGGGGGCGGCCGGCGCAGGCGTGGCCTCGGCGGGCGTGTCCCCCAGGCCGATGCCACTGCGCAGCCGGTCGACCCAGCTGCGCTTTTCCTCCCCCGTGTCGACGGCGGGCGCGGCGGCCGGCGGCGCGTCGGACGAGGGGGATTTCTTCTTGAAAAAACTGAACATGTGAAATGCTTGGATGAGACCCGAGACGAGAGAGTAGCCGAGTCCCCGATTGCGTGGTTATAATGTGAGGCTTAGGCGCTTTAGCTCAGTCGGTTAGAGCGACGGAATCATAATCCGCAGGTCCGGGGTTCGAATCCCTGAAGCGCCACCAAACAAAGAAAGAGCCACCTTCGGGTGGCTCTTTGCTTTTGGGCTCATGGATCGCACAGCTGGCGCAGCACGTCCGCACGCGACCGCGCCCAGCGGCCGAAGTCCACCAGGCCCGGGTGCAGCGCCCGCGCCACGTCGGGCGAACGGGCCGCGCCATAGCGGGCCTCGTCGTGCTGCTGGTGGGCGAAGCAGCCCGCCATCTCGAAGGCGCCCGGGAACGGCTGCCGACCGAAGTCCTCGACCGGCATCGGGTCGTGTCGCACCGGCTCGCCCAGCGCGAGCGACAGCACATCGGCCATCTGCGCCCCCGTCAACTGTCCGGCGGCCAGGCCGATGCGCTGCCCCGCGCAAGCCGGCCCCCGGTTGAACAGCGCGGCCACGCAACTGCCGATGTCCTCCGCCGCGATGCCGCACAACCGGGCCCCGCCGATGGGCAGGCGCCAGCGCAGCTTGCCGTCCGGCTCGCGCCGCGGGTGCAGGCCCAGCTGGATCAGGTTGTCCCAATAGAAGGACGGCAGCACGAACGTGGTCGGCAGGCTGCGGAAGAACGTGTCGGCCTGGCCCTTGGCATCCATCTGCGGCACGCGCCACGCGGCCGCGCCGCCGCGGGTGTCCTCCTGCGTGGACCAGACGATGTGCTGAACGCCGGCCCGGGCCGCGGCCTCGGCGAGCGCGGCCGCCTGGCGCAGTTCGCGTTCGGGGCTGAAGTGTTCCCAGAAGTCGGTGATCGCGAAGAGACCGTGCGCGCCGGCGAGTGCAGCGGCCAGCGTGCCCGGGCGGTCGAGATCCGCGGCCACGACCTCGGCGCCCGCCTGGGCCAGCGCACGTGCGGCACGGGCACCGGGCTGCCGGGTCAGCGCACGCACCGCGAAGCGCTGCGCCGGGTCGCGCAGCAGCGCCCGCGCGAGGCCGCCGCCTTGCGCCCCCGTGGCGCCGACCACGGCGATGAGCGGCCTCATCGCCGAGGCTCCAGCGGCTTGGCGGCGTGTCGAAGTCGGATCATGGAAGGCTCCATCGTGGGTGTCGATGGGGCTGATCTTCGGCATCGCCGGCCGCGACGGCATCGCTCGGTGGAGCCATGAGCCCACCCGCGAAGGCGCAGCTCAGCGCCGGAGCCAGTACGCCGCGGCCTGCGTGCGGCTCTCGAGCGCGAGCTTGGTCAGGATGTTCGCGACATGGCGCTTGACCGTGTGCAGGCTCAAGTCCAGCGCGCGGGCGATGAGCTTGTTGCTCTGGCCCTCGGCGAGCAGCGCCAGCACCTCGCGCTCGCGCAACGACAGCGGGTCATCTTCCTGCGGCATCGTGTCGGCCGGCACGCCCTCGCCCTGCCAGACCGACAGGCGCCGGCGCAGCTGGGCCTGCGCCGCGGGCGGGCAACGCAGCCGGGACGCGAGCGCCTGCCAGAGCGGGAACAACCGCCCGGGCGGCTCCAGCAGCAGGCCGAGGCCGTCGTCGTCGATGGCTTCGGACAGCACCTCGTCCAGCGCCTCGGCCGCGGCATCCGGTTCGCCCTGTGCGGCACGGCACACCGCCAGCGCGAACCGCGCATCGCCCATGAAGGCCGGCAGCCGGCCGCCACGCTGCAGCACGACCGCGCGCTCCAGGTGCTCGCGCGCGAACGCGACATCGCCGCGCAACAGCGCATGCTGTCCCTGGACCAGCGCCGCCCCGGTGTCCAGCACCGGCCACTCGCGCGCCGAACGCGGCCGGACCAGTTCGGGCAACAGCGCCGCGAGCCCGTCGGCGTCCTCGGCACGCCAATGGATGCGGGCCTGTGCGTGGAGGTAGGTGCGCCGCCAGCCCTGGCTGTACCCGGGGGTCATCAGGCCGGGCACCTGCACGATGATGGCCAGCGCCTCGGCACCAAACCCCTGCGCGGCCAGGTGCAGGCTGTGCAGGTGCAGCGTGCCGATGCTCAGCATCACGTCGCCGGGCAGGTGGCGCTGCCGCTGCAGCAGCACCTGCAGGGCCTCGCGCGCCGCACCGGGTTCGCCGTGCCAGAAGGCCAGCCACGCGTCGAGTGCCGGCACGTGCACCTCGTCCACCCGGTCTCCGCGGCACAACTGGCGCAGCCGGCCCATCAGCGGCCGCGTGCCGGGCAGGCCGACGAAGTGCCCGTAGCTCATGTCCACGATGTTGGGGTACCGTGCCTCGGGGGCCAGCGCGGCGTTGTCCGCCATCGCGGACAGGCCGGCCAGCACCGCGGGACCGTCCCCGCGCGCCACGCCGTTCCAGGCCGTCAGCGAATCGAAGAACACCTGCCGCACCGGCGGCAGCCGCGCCTCGGCCGCCGCGGTGATCGCCTCCTCGGCCCCCGCCAGGTCGCCGAGGGCGTTGTCGCACGCCCCCAGCATGCCCAGCGCGACGAAACGGTCGCGCGTCTGGCCCTGGGCCGCGAAGGCATCGTGGCTGCGCTGGAACTCGTCGCGTGCATGCACCCAGTCCCAGCGCGACCAGGCGCACAGCCCGCGCAGCAAGGCCGCATCCGCATGCGGCTCGCGCCACTCGGCGGGCAGTTGCTCGAGCCAGCGCTCGAGGCGGTGGGTGCCGCCGACGGCCAGCAGCCCGTCGGCCATCTGGCGCAGCGCGGCGAGCGCCTCGGCCCATCGCCCCGCCGCCAGCCAGTGCGGGACGGCGCGCTCGGCCCGGGTCTCCGCCGCCGCCGCGCGGGCGTGCAGCGCCGCCGCCATCCCGGGTTCGCGGCGCTCCAGCTCACCCCGCAGGAAGTCGCGGAACAGGTCGTGGAAACGCAGCACCGGCACGGCCTCGTCCAGCGCCGTCAGGAACAGCTGGCGCCCGAACAGCGTGTCGAGCACCGACGTCGCGTCGGCCCGGCCGGTGACGGCCTGGCACAGCGTGGGGCTGAGTTCGGGCAGCACGCTGCTGTGGAGCACGAACTGCTGCAGCGGCGCGGGCAGCTCTGCCAGCACTTCCTGCGCGAAGTAGTCGAACAGGTGGCGGTGGGCCGCGGGACCGATCAGCGAGGGCAGGCCAACGCGGTCCCGAGCGCTGCCCAGCATCAGGTGCAGGCCCGCGACCCAGCCGTGGGTGCGCGCCAGCGCGGCCTGCAGCGCCTCGTCGGACGGCGCGTCCAGCCCGCGCAGCCGGCACAGGGCCTGGGCCGCATCGAGGTCGAACTGCAGGTCCTCGAAGCCCAGCTCCACGAGTTCGCCGCCGGCGCGCCAGCGGGCGAGCGACAGCGGCGGCGTGACACGGCTGCCGATGAACACGCAGAGTTCCGGCGGTGCGCGGGCGACGAGCGCGTCGAGCAGCTGCAGGGCCGCCGCGTCGGTGACGTGGTGCAGGTCGTCGAGCACGAGCGCGATGCGGGTGTCGGGCCGGCCCCCGAGCGCATCGATCAGCGGGCCCAGCGCGGTGCGTGCCGCCGGGCTCGCGTCCTGCAGCTGGGCCAGCACCGTGGCCGGGGGCACCGACCAGGGGAGGTCCAGCGCCTCGAGGGCGCCGAACAGCGCGGCGAACAGGCGGTTGGTGTCGTTGTCCTCGGCGTCGAGCGACACCCAGACGATCTCCCGCGCCGGCCCCGCCGCGAGCGCGGCGGCGAGCTGCACCAGCAGCGTCGTCTTGCCGAAGCCCGCCGGGGCCTGCACCAGCACGAGCCGGGCCTCGGCCACCCGCTCCAGCGTGCGCGCCAGCAGGGCCGGGCGCGGCACTGCATCCCGGCGCGAACGCGGGATGCGGTACTTGCTGGCGTGGGCGGTCGGCGTGCGGGTGTCCATGCGGGGCGGCGGCGGGCGGATCGATTCTAGGGAACTGCGCCTCGCCCGCGACCCGGGTCACAACCAGTGGCGCATCAGCACGACATCGAGGTTGCTGCCGTTGGCCTCGCCGGCCTGCAGCACGCGCACCGTCGGCACCCGGTCGTCCGGCTGCAGCACGAGTGCGCGGCCCGCGTCGGTCTTCGTGCCGGCTGCCACTGCCGTCGTGCGGATGCCACCCGGTCCGAAGGCCGCGTCGGCATGGCCGTCGGCGGTCAGGCGCACGAGCACGGTGTCGGCACTGGAGCTGTTGCCGGTGTAGGTCCAACCGCCGAGCAGCAGCTTGCCGTCGGCCTGCTGCACCAGGGCCGTGGATTCGTCCCAGTTGTCGGCGCTCACGGGGACGACCGCGCGGCCGCCGGTGCCGAAGCGGGTGTCGAGGCCTCCGCCCGGCAGCAGGCGCACGGCAGCGAAGTCGTGGTCGCGGTGTCCGGCCAGCACGAGCTGGTTGTCCGCGGTGACGACGACCCCGCGTGCGGCGCCGGTCACGCTGCCGAAGAGCCCGCGCACGATGCCGGCGGTGCCGAAGGTCGTGTCCACCGACCCGTCGGCGCGGTAGGCCGCGGCGATGAAATCACCCTCCCCGCCCACCGCGACGAGGCGCGCCACGCCGCCCACGGTCTGCAAGGCCAGCGCGTAGACGGTCTCGCGGGCGCTGTCGCTGCCGATCGCCGTCAACACCTTGCCTCCCGTGCCGAAGGTGGTGTCGAGGCTGCCGTCGGGATGGTAGCGGGCCAGCGCGAAGTCGCTGCCGTTGGCGCCCTGGCTGCTGTTGCCGGCGAGGACGATCCTGCCGTCGGGTTGCACGAGCAGCGCGTAGGCCTTGTCGGCACCGGCGCCGAACGAGGTCGTCACGCGGCCGCCGTTGCCGAACGTCGCGTCGAGCGAACCGTCGGCGTTGTAGCGGGCCAGCGCGAAGTCGTAGCCGGTGGCGGGGCCCTGGTCGCTGCTGCCCGCGACGAGGATCTTCCCGTCGGGCTGGATGGCCACGGCCTGGGCCTCGTCGCTGCCGCCGCCGTTGCCGAAGGCGGTGGCGACACGTCCGCCGTTGCCGAAGCCCGGGTCGAGGCCGCCGTCGCGCAGGTGGCGCACCAGCAGGAAGTCCGTGCCGGTGGCTGCGGTCACCACGCCGAAGCCGGCGACCACGGCCTTGCCGTCGGGCTGCACGGCCACGCCGCGCACGTAGTCGTCGGTGACACCGCCCGGGGTCACGAGTGTGCCGCCGCCGAAGCTGGTGTCGACGTCGCCCGCCTCACCGCGCACGGTCACCGTCAACGGCTTCGTGGCCTGGGCCGCGCCGGCGGTGCCCTTCACGGTGACACCGGTCGGCAGCGAATGGGGTGCCGTGGCGGACGCCTGCAGCGTCAGCGTGCCGGTGGTGCTGTCGGCGGCCACGTTCAGCGCCGCTGCGGTCGCGCCCGTGGGCAGTCCCTCGGCGCTGAACCGGATGGCCGCCGTGAAGCCGGGGTCGCGCTGCACGGCGACGGCGACGGTGGCCTCGCGGCCTTGCCACACGATGGCCTTGCTGGCGTCGAGCGTGAAGGTGAAGCCCGCGGCGGCGGGTGGGGTCGGATCCGAGGTGCCGGTGGTGACGTCGGCATCGTCGCCCCCACACGCGGTCAGCGCGGCGGCGACGAACAGGGACAGGGTGAAACGGGACAGGGGGAAGGCCATGGTCGATTCCTCGGGGGCGGTTCAGCGGGCGGCCGGCGGCAGCGGGGCCGGCACGCGGTTGCGGATGGGGGGCAGCGTCTGCAGGTAGGCGAACATGGCCTTCAGGTCGGTGTCGGTCATCTGGCCGTACGCGGGCGGCATGGGCGGCAGCAGCGGGCGGCCTCGGCCCACGTGGCGTCCCTCGCGCAGGGTCAGCACGAAGTCCTGCTCGGACCAGAGGCCGAGGCCGGTCTCGCGGTCGGGCGTCAGGTTGGCCGTGAAGCTCACGCCCCAGGGGCCGGCCCAGGCCGTGTTCGTCGCCGACGACACGACCTGCCACGGCCCGGCCGGCAGCGCCGGCACGGGTGGCATGACCAGGCCTTCGGGATGTCCGGCCAGCGTGCGCGTGGCATCGGGCTCGGGGCCGCGCGGCCCCATCTTCAGCGGTGTGTGGCAGTCGGCGCAGCCGCTGGTGGCGACGAGGTAGCGGCCGCGTTCGATGCGGTCGCGCGGTGCGGGGTCGGCCGCCTGGGCGGACAGCGCGGCGCCCAGGAGCGGCAGGAGGAAGAGCGGTTTCATGGTCGGGACTCCGGTCGGGTGGATGAGCGAAGGCACTGTGCCGATCGGTCCGGCCGCCGCCATCCATCCGACAGGCCAGGACCGCGGCCCGTGAAGAGCCATCGCCCCACGCGCCGCGATGGCTCGTCGGAGCGATGCCGGTTCTCCCGCGCCTCGCAACACTGGGGTCCCTGCCTCCACACCCCGGCCCGCCATGAACGCCCTGCCCCGCTACGACCTCTACGCCCCGATCCACAAGGCCCTGCGCCTGTTCATGACCGACACGCTGCTGCAGCTGAGCCGCCTCGACCTCGCCGACCCGCGGGACCTGGCCGCCGGCCTGGACCAGCTCGAGGCGCTGCTGGAGGCGGCGAGCCGCCACCTGCAGCACGAGAACGACTTCATCCACCCGACGCTCGAGACCCACCAGCGCGGCGCCAGCAGCCGCATCGCGATGGAACACCGCGAGCACCTCGACGCCATCGCGATGCTGCGCGCGCAGGCCGCCGTGCTGCGCGCCGAACCCTCCGCGCCGACGGCTCACCGCCTGTACCGGCAGCTGGCCGCCTTCGTCGCCGAGAACTTCGAGCACATGGACGTGGAGGAGACCCGGCACAACCAGGTGCTGTGGGCCGCCTGTGGCGACGACGAACTGGCCACGATCGAAGGCCGCATCCTGGCCAGCATCGGTGCCGACGAGATGACCCTGTGGCTGCGCTGGATGCTGTCGGCGTTCAACCCCGCCGAGCGCGCACAGCTGATCACCGGCCTGCCACCCGAGGCGCGCGAGCCCGTGCTGGCCTCGGCGCGGTCCCTGCTGGACGACACGGCGTGGGCGAAGCTGCGCGGCGCACTGGACCTCGCCGAAACCCTGTAGGCCGAGTCGCACGCGACGTCGCGATCACCTCCGGTACCCCGCGCCCCGCCCTTGGCCGATGCTCTGTGGACACCCCACCCCACAAGGAGCATCCCATGGACAACGACGACATCGTCGACATCCTGAACGACCTGATCGAGACGACCAAGGACGGCGAGTACGGCTTCCGCACGAGTGCCGAACGGGCTCACTCGGCCAACGTGAAGGCCACGCTGAACAGCCGCGCCGCCTCGTGCGCCGCGGGCGCCGCCGAACTGCAGGCACTCGTGCGCCAGTACGGCGGCGAACCCGAGGACGACGGCACGGCGATGGGCGCGATGCACCGCGGCTGGGTCGCGGTGAAGGCCGCGATCTCCACGAGCGCCCATGAAGACCACGCCCTCCTCGCGGAATGCGAGCGCGGCGAGGACAAGGCCGTCAACGCCTTCCGCAAGGCCGCCCAGGAAACCGGCCTGCCCGCGGACGTGCGGGCCGTGATCGAGCGCCAGCTGCAAGGCGCGCGCGCGAACCACGACCAGGTGAAGGCCCTGCGCGACGCCACGAAGGTCTGACCTTCGGCGTCACGCCGGCCCCCGGCCGCCTCAGGCGGCCGGGGGCCTTTCGTTCGTCTGGACGGCCGCGCGGCACAGCCGCGCCATGTCTGCGGCCCACCCGGCCATCGCGCCGGCATCCAGCTGCACCAGCATCGCATAGCGCCGTCCGCCCCACACCGCCAGGTGCAGCGACCGCACGAGGTGCGGTTCGGGGCGCCGCGGCAGGTCCGTGCACGCGTCGAACACCCGCGCCCACGCCGCGGCGAGCTCCTCGTTCGCGCGGGCCTGGTGCTTGGGTTCGGCCATCTCGGTCTCCAGCGCCAGCATGTCGCGGTGGAACCAGGGCAGTTCGGGCGCGTCGACGCCGCAGCACAGGCGCACGAGTTCGTCGAGGCGTTCGGTCCACGCGAGGTCCGGCGGTTGCACGGCGCGGCGGTCGATCTCGGCGAGCAGGGTCTCGATGCAGTGCCGCACGTAGCCCGACAGCAGCGCCGTCTTGCTCGGGAAGTAGTCGTAGAGCGTGCCCACCGCGATGCCCGTCTCGAGCGCGACGGCCCGCGTGGTCAGGCGCGGCCAGCCGTCGCGCTGCCAGATCCGCACGAAGGCGTCGAAGACCGCCTGCACGGTGACTTTCGCGCGCGCCTGCGTGGGCCGCTTCAGCGGCTTGGCCTTGGACAGGGGGCGTGGGGACGTCATCCGCCGACCATATCATCCGGGGCCATGGACCCCATCCCCACCGACCCGCCGCCGCCCGTCACCTTCTGGGAGGCCTTCCGCTTCTGGCTCAAGCTCGGGTTCATCAGCTTCGGCGGCCCGGCCGGGCAGATCGCGATCATGCACACCGAACTCGTCGAACGGCGCCGGTGGATCAGCGAGCGGCGGTTCCTCCACGCGCTGAACTACTGCATGGTGCTGCCGGGCCCCGAGGCCCAGCAGCTCGCCACCTACCTCGGCTGGCTGATGCACCGCACGCTCGGCGGCATCGTGGCAGGCGCGCTGTTCGTGCTGCCGTCGCTGCTGATCCTGGTCGCCCTGTCGTGGGTCTACATCGCCCACGGCGAGATGCCGGTGGTGGCCGGCATCTTCTACGGCATCAAGCCCGCGGTAACGGCGCTCGTGCTCCACGCCGCGCACCGCATCGGCAGCCGCGTGCTGAAGAACGGCTGGCTGTGGGGCATCGCGGTGGCGGCGTTCGTCGCGCTCTTCGCGCTCGACCTGCCGTTCCCGCTGATCGTGATCGCGGCGGCCCTCGCGGGCCACCTCGGCGGACGGTACGCGCCGCAGCGGTTCGCCGCGGGCGGGGGCCACGGCAGCGCCTCGGTGCAAGGCTACGGCCCCGCGCTGATCGACGACCACACGCCCACGCCGCCCCATGCGCGCTTCACCCGCGCGGGCCTCGTGCGGGTGCTGCTCGCGGGCCTTGCGCTGTGGGCGCTCGGGATGGCGATCCTCGCCGCCCACTCGGGCCTGCAGGGCGCGCTGGCCGCCATGGGCTGGTTCTTCACGAAGGCCGCGCTGCTGACCTTCGGCGGCGCCTATGCCGTGCTGCCCTACGTCTACCAGGGCGCCGTCGAACACCACCAGTGGCTCACCGGCCCGCAGATGATCGACGGCCTGGCCCTCGGCGAGACCACGCCCGGCCCGCTGATCATGGTGGTGGCCTTCGTCGGGTTCGTGGGCGGCTGGACGAAGCAGGTGCTCGGACCCGACGCACTCTTCGCGGGCGCGGCGCTCGCCGCGGCCGTGGTCACGTTCTTCACGTTCCTGCCGTCCTTCGTGTTCATCCTCGCGGGCGGCCCCGTCATCGAATCGACCCACGGCGACGTGCGCTTCACCGCGCCGCTCACCGCCATCACCGCGGCCGTGGTGGGCGTGATCGTCAACCTCGCGCTGTTCTTCGCGTACCACGTGCTGTGGCCGCAGGGCTTCTCGGGGCGGTTCGACTTCGTGTCGGCCGCGCTGGCCGTGGCGGCGGCGGTCGCACTCTTCCGCTTCAAGTGGGGCGTGATTCCCTTGCTGGGCGCCTGCGCGGTGGCGGGGGTGCTGCTGCGCTGAGCCGCCCTCTCAACGGCCCGGGTCCTTCCGCCGGCCGGCACCCTTGCCCACCAGCAGCGCGAGGCCGGCCACCAGCGCCATGATGACCGCGCCGATCAGCAGGTGCGGCGTCTGCAGCACGAGCGCGAGCACCACGAATGCGACGACGTGGAGTCCGGCGAGGATGACGATGAAGCGGGTGAGCATGGCGGGGCGTGCGGCACGGCGGGGTGGACGGCCAGTCTAGCGCGGGCTGTCCACCTGAATTGTTGAACGTCGTATAAACTTGAACGTCGTTTAACGAATCCGACCGCATGCCCCTGCTTCCGTCCCCCGGCCGCCGCGAACGGCGCCGCACCCAGACGCTCGACCTCGTCGCCACCACCGCGATGCAGCTGTTCGAGTCCCAGGGCTACGAGGCCACGACGATGGAACAGATCGCCGTCGCCGCCGACGTGGCCAAGGGCACGCTCTACAACCACTTCCCCACGAAGGAAGCCGTGCTCGCGCACTGGATGCACCTGACGCTCGCCGCGGATGCGCCGCGCCTGCGCGAGACACTCGACGCGCCGGGCACCTTCGCCGAGAAACTCGCACGCCTGCTCGACGCGTCGGCGCAATGGATGTCGGCACACCGCCCCTACCTGCTGCCGTACTTCCGCCACCGCTTCCTGCACATCGACAGCGAAACCGCCGCGAACACCGACGAGGCGCCTCGCGACCTGGCCGGCGTGTTCGCCTGGCTCATCTCCCAGGCCCAGCAGGCAGGCGTGCTGCGCACCGACCTGCCGGCCGAACACTTCGCCTCGCTGCTGCACCACCTCTACTTCGGCGCCCTGATGCGCTGGCTCACGGCACCGGACCGCCACCTCGCCACCGAGTTCTCGGCCGCCGCCGACCTGTTCCTCCGCGGCGCCCTCGCCCCGGCCCTCACACGGAGCAAACGCCCATGAAATTCGCCGTCGTCACCTATGGCACGGAGGGCGACGTGCGCCCGCTCGCCGCGCTGTGCGCCACGCTGGATGCCGCCGGGCACGAAACCGTGCTGCTGGCCGACGGCTCCACGCTCGCGAGCGCGCAGCGCCTCGGCGTGGCCACGCAGGCACTGGCGGGCGACATCCAGGGCTCGTCCGGCGCGGGCGGCTCCATCGCCGACGTCGTCGCGCGCAGCGCACGCCCGAACGATGCGGCCCGTGCCCTGGTCGGCATCGCGAACACGCATGCCACCGCCTGGCTGCGCCAGACCCTCGAAGCGGCACGCGGGTGCGACGCCATCGTCGCCAGCGGCCTCGCGGGATTCGTGGGCCTGTCGGCCGGCGAAGCCCTCGGCATCCCGGCCATCGGCGCGGGCATGTTCCCGCTCACGCCCACCCGCGAGTTCGCCTACCCGTTCCTGCCACCCGCACGCCTGTGGCACCGGCTCAACCGCGCCAGCTTCCACCTCGTCAACGGCTTCCTGTGGCGGGCCTTCCGTCCCTCGCTGAACGCCGCGCGGGCCGAGGTGTGCGGCCTGCCGCCGCGCCGCCGGATGTGGACCACGCACCCGGTGCTCTACGGTTACTCGCCCACCCTGCTGCCCCGCCCGGTCGACTGGCCCGCGCAGGTGCACGTCTGCGGCCAGTGGACGCTGCCCATGCCCGACTGGACGCCGCCACCGGCGCTCGCCACCTTCCTCGGCGCGGGCGAACCGCCGGTCTACATCGGCTTCGGCAGCATGGGCGGCTTCGACACGGGCCGGCTGCGCCAGGCGCTGGTGGATGGCCTCGGCGGGCGGCGCGCGTTGTTCTACCCGGGCTGGAGCCGCATCGACCTGTCGGACCTGCCCGCGAACATCCACGTGCTGGGCGACACACCCCACGATTGGCTGTTCCCGCGCACGGCCTGCGTGGTGCACCACGGCGGCTCGGGCACCACGCACTCCGCAGCCCGCGCGGGCGTCCCGTCGGTGGTGGCGCCGTTCGCGGCGGACCAGCCCTTTTGGGCACACCGCCTCGCACTCGCCGGTGTGGCGCCGCCCGCGACGGCCGGCGTGCGCTTCGGCGCGGACGACCTCGCACGCGGACTCGCCTTCGCCGACCGGCCGGAGGTGCGCGCACGGGCCGCGGACCTCGGGGCGCGGCTGCGAGCCGAGGACGGGCTGGGTGTCGCGATGGCCCACCTGGAGCGGCTGGTCCAGAACTAGAACTCGTGCGCGATGGTGAAGCTGCCGAACACGGGCTTGCGGCGCTGGCCGTCGAACTCCTGGCTGCGGTGGTACCGCGTCAGCGCGAACTTCCAGTCGTCGTAGCGCACCTGGAAGCCGTAGCTGATCTCGCCGACGATCGGGCGCCGGTCGACCGAGTGGCTGTTGCGGAAGGTGTTGCCGTCGAGCACGAGGCTGTGCAGCACCCAGCGCAGGTCGGCCCCCACGAACACGTGGCCCGACCAGCCGCGTCCGTGGCCGGACGACGGACGGCGCGGCGCGGTGTTGTCCCCGGCCGCCCACAGCGGCAGGCTGCCGAAGTCGTCGGGCAGGCCGCGGCCGTAGCGCCACTGCATGCCGGTCACGAGGTTCGTGGTGATCGTGCCGAGGCTGCCGCCCCAGTGCACGAGCGCGTCCATGTTCGGGCTCGTGCCGTCCCAGCGCTGGGTCCACTCCCGCTGCAGCTGGAACACCGGCTCGTCGTGCAGCTGGTTCGACCAGCCCTGGAAGTCGCTGGAGCCCGTGATCTGGTGGACGGCGTCCTGCACCTCCTGCCCCCGTGCGGACGGGCCCACCCAGCCGAGGCGGACAAGCCGGCTGTCGAGCCGGTTGCCGGTGCGGCCGTGGTAGCCGAAGGTGCCGACCAGCAGCGCCGCATACGGGCGGTCGTCGGCGATCAGGTCGCTGCGCGAGCCGTCGGTGGGCGTGTAGATCGCCTGCGCGAACGAGAAGGTCATGTTGCGCTGCTCGGCGTGGTGCGGCTGCAGCCACGTGAAGGCGTGGTTCACCCAGCGGGCCGCCGACGGCAGGCACGGATCGTCGGTGTAGTCGGTCACGTTGGGCGAAGCGAACGTGAAGACGATGCCGTTCGTGTAGCCCTCGTCCTGACCGCCCAGCAGGTCGTTGTCGACCCGCACCGAGACACTGGGCGGGTGCCCCTCGCGGACGGGACAGCCGTCGCCGGAGTCCGCGAACGCCGGCCCGCCGCACGCGAGCACCGTGCCGGCCAGCAGGAGGTGAATGGGACGGGACGGTGTCGTGTGTGGCGGCATGGTGGCGGAGGCAGGGGGGTCCGTGGATCCGGACCTGCCGATCGCCAATGCCGCTCACGACCGACGGAACTGTCCGGTGCTTCCATGGTCCGCCACGGGGCAGCGGCCCCGTGTCATCCAACACGCCGTCTTGATGCGGGAACTCAGGCCGGCCGCTGCAGCAGCTTCAGCACGCTCGAGAAATCGAGCGCACCATGCCCGGCCAGACTGTGCGCCGCATACAGGCTGCGGGCCAACGCCCCGAGCGGCGTCGCGGCTCCCGAGGCCACCGCGTTGTCCACCGCGAGGCCCAGGTCCTTCAGCATCAGGTCGGTGCCGAAGCCGCCGGCGTACCCCTTCGACGCGGGCGCAGCCGGCATCACGCCGGGGAACGGGTTGTACTTCTCCAGCGCCCAGTTGCCCCCGGAGCTGCGCCGCATGATCTCGGACAGCACCGCGGGGTCGAGCCCGTTCGCCACGCCCAGCGCCAGCGCCTCGGACGTGCCGATCATCAGGATGCCGAGGAGCATGTTGTTGCACATCTTCGCGGCCTGGCCCGCGCCGGCGCCACCCGCATGGAAGATGTTCGCGCCCATCTTCTCCAGCACGGGGCGCGCGCGTTCGAGGTGGGCCGCGTCCCCGCCCACCATGAACGTCAGTGTGCCGGCCGCCGCGCCCGCCGTGCCGCCGGACACCGGGGCATCGAGCACCGCCAGCCCGCGCGCGGCACCCGCCTCGGCCAGCCGGCGCGACGTGGCCGCGGCGATGGTGCTGCTGTCGATGACCAGCGTGCCGGACGCGATGCGTTCGAGCAACCCGCCGCCGAAGTACAGCGCCTCGACGTGCCGGCTCGCCGGCAGCATGCTGATGACCACCTCGGCGTTCTCGACCGCGGCCTCGGCCGAGGCCGCGAGCGGCACACCCGCCGCACGGGCCGCGTCGGCCGACAGGTCGAAGCCGGCGACCTCGTGCCCGCCCTTGTGGAGGTTCGACGCCATCGGGGCGCCCATGTGACCCAGTCCGATGAAGGCGATTCGCATGGCCGCTCCTTGGGGCGAAGGTGTCAGAGCGCGGCGAGGCGCGGCGGCATCTCGCCGCGCAGCCGCAGGTGGTCGTCGATGAACGCGGGCCAGACGTCCGCGAGCGTGGGCGGATCCCAGCGCGGCTGGCGGTCCTTGTCGATCAGCAGCGCGCGGATGCCCTCGGGGAAATCGGCGTGCGCGCAGCAGCCGAGTGCGGCGCGGTACTCGAGGCGCAGCACGTCGGCGAGCGGCAGGCCCTTCGCGCGCTGCCACAGCGCGAAGCTGAGCGCGGCCGACGTGGGCGACCCCTTCGCGAACGACGTGCCGGCGGCCTGCAGCCACGGGTCGTCGCTCTGCAGCGAACGCAGGCGTTCGGCGATGGGGCCGAGTTCGTCCCCGGCCATCAGCGTGTCGATGGCCGCGGCGTGGCGCATCACGAGCGACGGTGGGCGCACGGCGCCCTCGCCCGCGGCGCGCAGCACCGCGGTCAGCGCGGCGCGGTCGGCCGGGGCCTCGCCGGTCCACGGGGCCGTGGCCAGTGCCGACCACACCGCGGCCTTGCGGTCGTGGGGCACCAGCACGTCGGCCATGCCGCAGTGCAAGGCATCGGCGGCGTTCAGCGATGCGGCCGTCAGCGCGAGGAACAGCCCGGTGCGCCCCGGCATGCGCGGCAGGAACCAGCTGCCCCCCACGTCGGGGAACAGGCCGATGCCGATCTCCGGCATCGCCAGACGCGTGGCCTCGGTGACGACGCGGTGCGACGCGCCCACCATCAGGCCCACGCCGCCCCCCATCACGATGCCGTGGCCCCACACGAGGAATGGTTTCGGGAAGGTGTGGATCAGGTGGTCGAGCTCGTACTCCTCGCTGAAGAAGGCTTCGGCGACTGGGTTGGGCGCGCCGCCGTGCTCGCGCATGGAGAGGTACAGCTGCCGCAGGTCGCCGCCCGCGCAGAAGGCCTTGTGGCCGGCCGCGTCGAGGGCCACGCCCACCACGGTGGGGTCGGCGGCCCAGGCGCGCAGCTGCGGCGTGAGCAACCGCACCATGTCGGCCGACAGCGCGTTCAGCGCGCCCGGCGTGTTGAGCGTGGCGATGCCGAAGCGCAGGCCGTTGGCGGCCTGGACGTGGTCGAACAGGACGACGGGGGTATCGGTCATGGGTGGGAATGTCAGCGGAGATCGGCGCCACCGTCGAGGAGCTTGCGCGCGATGATGACGCGCATGATCTCGTTGGTGCCTTCGAGGATCTGGTGGACGCGGGTGTCGCGCACGAGGCGTTCGAGCGGGAACTCCCCCAGGTAGCCGTAGCCGCCGTGCAGCTGCAGCGCGTCGTTGCACACCGCGAAGCCGGCATCGGTGGCGAAACGCTTGGCCATCGCGCAGTAGGCGGACGCGTCGGGCGATCCGGCATCGAGCCGGCTGGCCGCGAGCCGCACCATCTGGCGCGCGGCGACGAGGTCGGTGGCCATGTCGGCGAGGCGGAACTGCAGCGCCTGGAAGGCCGCGAGCGGCTGGCCGAACTGGCGGCGGTCCTGCAGGTGGCGGCGGGCCGCGTCGAACGCGCCCTGAGCCGCCCCCACCGAACACGTGGCGATGTTGATGCGGCCGCCGTCGAGCCCCTTCATCGCGATGCGGAAGCCCTCGCCTTCCTCGCCCAGCAGGTGGTCGGCAGGAATGCGCACGCCGTCGAACGAGACGGTGCGCGTGGGCTGGCTGTGCCAGCCCATCTTGTGTTCGTTCTTGCCATAGCCGACCCCGGGGGCGTCGGCCGGCACCGCGAACGCGGACACCCCGCCCGGCCCCGGCCCGCCGGTGCGGGCCATCACCACCAGCACGTCGGTGGCACCGGCGCCCGAGATGAAGGCCTTGCCGCCGTTCAGCACCCAGCCGTCGGCGGCCCGCTCGGCGCGGGTCTTGAGCGAACCCGCGTCGGAGCCGGCATCGGGTTCGGTCAGGCAGTAGGACCCGAGCAATTCGCCGCGGGTCATGGCCTCGCCCCACTTCTCGCGGACGGCCGGCGAGCCCCAGGTGCCGAGCATCCAGGTGGCCATGTTGTGGATGGTGAGGAAGGCCGTGGTGGACGGGTCGGCCGCGGCCAGTTCCTCGAACACGAGCGTGGCGTCGAGCCGCGGCAGCGCGAGACCGCCGATGCGCTCGGGCGCGTACAGGCCGCAGAAGCCGAGGGCGGCGGCCTTCGCGATGGCCTCCCTCGGGAAGATCGACTCGCGGTCCCAGGTGGCGGCGTGGGGCGCGAGTTCGTTCGCGGCGAATTCGCGGGCGGTGTGCGCGAACGCGCGCTGCTCTTCGGAGAGGTCGAAGTCCATGCGGGCCATCCTAGCCCCGCACGGCACGCCCGACAATGCTCCCGAACCTCAGGTCGTCACCAGCCCACGGTGATGATCAGCCCCTTCGGGTCCGGGTGTTCCAGCAGGCTGCTCTTGCTCCGCACGTCGTCGTAGCAGAAGCCGTAGGCCAGCCCGTCGATGCTGTGCGTGTGCCAGAAGGCGGCGAAGTGGTTCGCCGGGCTCGTCAGGTAGTAGCTGGCGCTGTCGCTCCAGCGGGACGGGTCCACGGTGACCAGCAGGTGGCGGTTGAACGCCGCCGTGATCTGCGCCTGCACCACCTTCTCCACCGCACTGCCCGCCGCCAGGTTGCCCGAGCCCTCGAGGATGGCCTGGGTGGTGGGCTTGCCGCGGATGTAGATGTCCGCAGGCCCGCCGTCCTTCGAGAACACGAAGTCGTTGCCGACGACGCGGCCGCGGAACGTGCCTGCCTCGGCGGTGAACACGAGGTCGTTCGCGGCGTAGTGGCGCCACACCTGGTCCACGTAGGCGTCGAAGTAGCTGGCCTGCGGCCGGCCGTGGTTGAAGTTGCCCTTCGCAGGCGCCACGATGCGGTACGGGCGCTGCACCAGCGGGCGGAACTCGGCGGGCACCTGGGCTTCGAAGTCCGCGAAGATCTGCGCGCGGGTGGCCGTCTCGCCGAGCGTGCGGTCGTAGCCGTCGCGGCCCAGCAGGCGCGTGCGCAGCGGGAAGCCGAACTGGTCCACGCGGGTGGTGTTGCCGTGGTAGCCGTAGCGGTCGATCGTGAACTCCACCCACTCGAAGTTCACGTCCTGGTTCGGGTCGGTGGCGTTGCCCAGGTCGGGGCCGGCGAAGCCCAGCGAGCCGTCGCCCGCGCGGTTCACCTTGATGTACATCGGCGAGCCGACGCTGATGAACATGCGGCCCGAATCGATGCGGGGCAGCGACACCCAGTCCACGTCGCTCAGCTTGTGGAAGTAGTTCGTGTAGTTCTGGCCGTTCTTCACGAGGCGGTTGGCCGCGTCGTTGTCGCCGAGGGCGGCCGGCAGCAGGCGGCCGGTGCGGTCCACGTACGACAGCGCACGCGTGTCCGGGTTGTAGCCGATGACGGCGAAGTACACCTGGTCGTTGCGGTACGCGCCCGCCGTGCCGTTGACGAGCTTGAAGGTCATCACGCCGCTGCCGGTCGGCAGGTCGACGCCGCCGGTGGCCGCGCCGATGCGGAACGACGACGCCGCGTCGTTGAAGCCGGCCGCGACGAGGCTCGGCGTGTCCGCGGTGAGGTCGAGCGACCGGCCGCCCTCGTTCGCGTGCTCGAACAGGCGCACCTGGCGGCCGGCCTGCACCTTCACCGACGAGATGCGGTCGTTCCAGGCGGCGCCCACGAAGGCCTGCGAGCTGTCGGCGCAGAACGATGCGCCCTGGTAGTTCACGTGTTCGTAGAAACACGCCGCGCCCGTGGTGGCGGGCGGCGGCGTGGTGGTTCCGCCGCCCACGGTGAACGTGAACCGCGCGGTGTCGGTGGCGGCCGTGCCGATCGCGTAGGTGAACCAGTAGCCGAGGCGCGTGCCCGTGGCCACCGGCACCCGCTGCTCGTACCGTGCGGTGCCGGCCTGGTAGACCATCCGCACGTTCTGCATCGCCCCGCCGTCGACGTCGTAGTGGGCGTCGACCCAGGCCGCGGTGGCGGCCGGCTTGAACCAGATCGTGGCGAGCGAACCCGACACGTCCACGCCGTGCGTGAAGTCGGCCGCGAGGGCCGACACCATCGAACACCACATCACCAGCAGGCCCGCGGCCCAGGTGCGCAACTTGTCGTGCATTTTTCTGCTCCCTGTGATTCGTGTGCGATGGGCGGCCACGCGCAGGGCGCGGCCGCCCGTGCCCGGCTTACTTCCAGTCCGCGGCCTGCAGCAGCGGGTCGGACGGCAGGTTGAACTGCGAGGCGACCTTGCGGCCGATGGTGCCCGGCGAGGCGAGGGGCGCGCTGCCGCAGTTGCCGGTGGTCGGCTTGATGATGGCCCACAGCATCGCGCCGTCGCGCGCGTTGCGCTTCGTGCTCGTGTTCGCCAGCACGGCGCCGGTGTAGCGCTGGACCGAGTACGGCGCATTGATCGTCGCGCCGTACTGCGTCTGCAGCAGGCGCGAGCCCTCGCACTGCGCGTCGGCATCGTTGACCACGAGGTTCGCGCCGGCCCAGCCTTCGGGCGCGCTCTCGAGGCCGATCGACACGATGGTGCGCGCCGGGAACAGGTTGCGGTAGTCGTTGTACGCGACCACGCCGTCGTAGTGCTCGTAGCGCGCGTCGTAGCTCATCACGTTGACCATGTCGAGCATGTTGGCCACCGCCGGGTACTTGAGCACCACCGCGCGCTCGCGGCCGGCGTTGCCGCCCCAGTACGACAGGCGGCCGGCGCACGAGGCGTCGGTGGAGGTCTGCGCGGTGCAGTCGGCCCCCGTGGACCAGCCCGCGAGGGTCAGCACGCGGCCACCGCCCGCCTGGTCCACCGCGGCGCGCAGCGCCTTGATGCCGTTGGCGTAGCGGTCGACGTCGCCGTCCACCTCGTAGTCGACGTCGAGCCCATCGATGCCCATCTCGCCGATGAAGCGGGCGAGCGCGCTCGTGATCGTGCCGCTGCCGCGCTGGCCCTCGGCCGCGAGCGGGCCCCAGTTGCCGTACGTGGCGCCGCCCACGGCCAGGATCACCTTGATGTTGCGCTGGTGCAGCACCTCGATCGCGGCCTTGATGTCCTTCGGCGTCGCATTGAAGTTGATGCCGGTGCCGGAGAACGTGTTCGCCGCGAGGCCGGCCCACGAGAAGTTGGGATCGGCGAAGGCGACCATCACGTGCGTGTACGTGCCGGGGATGCGCGCGAACTTGCTCGCGCGGTAGACGTCGTTCGAACTCTTGCCGGTGGCGTCGAACCAGTTGTCGCTCCACGTGGGGTAGTAGCCCACGTAGACGCGGCCGGTCTGCACGGCCTTGACGGCGTCGGCGATCGTCAGCGGGTCCGACGGAGACGGCGCGGGGCTCGGCGACGGAGACGGGGACGGTGAAGGCGAGGGAGACGGCGTGGGCGACGGGGCCGGCGAGGGCGAACCGCTGCACGAACTCGTGGCCGTCCACGGCTTGCCCGAGCCGGCGGGGCCGCTGTTCGACGCGGGGCTGTCCCCCTGCGTCCACCAGTTGGCCTTGTAGATCACGCCACCCGAGGTGACGGTGGCGCCACCCGTGTAGGCCGTCGCAGCGGACCAGGCCGGCGCGCAGGCCGAGGGCGACGGGGCCGGGCTCGGGGACGGCGAAGGCGTGGGGGTGGGCGACGGAGACGGCGCCGGCGTGGGCGACCCCGCGGCCACGCGCCACAGCGTCGGCGTGGCGGCCGGGTTCCAGTTGGTGCCGGCCCACGCGGTGTGGGTCACGAGCGCCACGTAGTCGACGCCCGCGTAGGTGACGGTCGTGCCGGTGTTGTAGGTCACGCCTTCGCGCCAAGCGGTGGCCGCCTGCACCTGGGTCCACAGGCTGGCGACGGCCAGGGCGACGGCGGCGGCGCGCACGGTTCTGATCTTGTTCATGGTTCCTCTCCTCGTGTTGGGTGGCGGATGCGGCGGCGATTCTGGGCAGGGGTCCTCCATGCGCCTGCAACAAGCCGCAACCGGCACGGGTTCTGCCGGCAACGCGCCGCCACCCGTGGCGATCGGCACGGGAAGGCCCCGGGCGGCATGCCGTTTCAGTTGCGACCGGTTGCCATTCATCGGGCCAAATGAGAAACCGGTTCCAAAGCAACCGGTGTGACCATTCCTGTCACGTCGCGGACCGGATTGAAACGCTCGAGTAACCGCCCCGCCCTAGAGTCCGCCACCTCCAAGGACCCCGAGACCCCACCCATGTCCATGCGCCATCGCCTCGCCGCCCTGACTTCCGTCGTCCTCCTCGTGTCCTGCGGTGGAGGGGGCAGCGGCGGTGGTGGTGGTGGCGGCTCCACGGCCGACCCGGTCGACACGGCATTGACCACCGGGGATCCGTCGGCCCTGGCGCCGGCGCAGTCCGCCACGCTGCTGCAGCGCGCGACGGCGCTCGCGACCACGCTCGACACCCGCCAGCGCGCGCTGCTCACGAGCCTCTACGGCAACGGCGTCGACCAGAGCCTCGACGTCACCACGAACAGCATCTCGATCGACCCGATGAACGCGGCCCAGGCCACGGCGTTCATCCGCGCGGACAACGGCGCGGGCATCGCCGCCGTCTCGGAACGGGGCACGGGCCGCGCCCTCGCCTACGGCGCGAACGTGCTCGACTGGATGGGCGGCACCACCCGCCAGCCCCAGCACGCGGCGCTGTTCAAGCGCGCGTTCGCGTGGACCGTCACCGGCGACGCGAACGCCGCACTGCCCGCCACGCTGCGCTTCGCGGTGGCCGGCTACAGCGCGGCGTCGGTGAAGGCGTTCGTCACGAAGGCCGGCGCCACGCCGCAGGAAGTCACCTGCACGATCGCCACCGACAACACCTGCGCGAAGGACCTCGACCTGCTCGTGTTCGGCTCGGGCGTGGCCGCCGACGCGGGCCTCAAGGCGCGGATCGCCGCCTACCTCGACGCCGGCAAGGCCGTGATCTACGTGCACCCGAGCTGGGTCAACTCGGACGGCGGCCGCCAGGTGCTCGCCGGCATGGGCATGCGCATGGGCGGCTACCCCGGCAACTACTTCGCGCCCGCGGCCGGCGTGTCGGTGGCGGCCGGCCGCACCGCGGCGCAGTCGATCGCACGCGGCGCGCTGCTGGGCCCGCTGGTCGACACGCTCGGGCTGCTGGGCCGGGACACCCCGGCCGTCGACCTCGCCACGAACACGGCCCCCACCGACGCGGTGACCGCCGTGCACAACGACCTCGCCGCGTTCCACGCGAACGGCACGAACCTGTTCCAGGAACCCGGTGCCGAGCTGTACCGGCTGCTCGTGCTGTGGGCCGACCTCGTGCGCCCGGGCCTGACCTACGGCAAGCTCGACAAGGCCGCCGCGCCGGGTCCGTTCCTGCGCACGTACGCGTCCGACTCGTGGGTCGCGTTCAACCGCGCCACCACCACGACCGCCACCGCCGGCCAGGGCGACTTCATGCCCGCGGCCGCGCAGCAGCTGCCGGTGTCGGCCGGCTGGGAGGAGATCGACGTGACCCTCGCGCAGGCGAGCGGCGTCACGCTGATCGGCCGCGCCGCGGTGCCGGGCAAGGGCCTGCAGGTGCAGGTGGTGGACGCCGCGGGCGCCACGTCGCTCGGCGTGCAGACGGGCCACATCCGCACCTGGGGCAACCCGCTCACGGACGCCGGCTACCCGCGGCCGCGCCGCCCGCAGTCGTTCAACGTGCCGCTCACGGCCGCCACCACCGACTTCGCCTCGCCGTTCGGCGGCCCGCTGATGCTGTCGTACGGCGGCGCGACGGCCGGCACCACGGTCAAGCTGCGCGTGCGCGGCGCGGCGAAGTACGCCCACTTCGACTTCACGCGGACCATGAGCGCCACCGAACTCGCCGACGCCGTGGCCGCACTCAAGCGCGGCGACTTCGGCTGGCAGACGAACAAGCTCGTGGGCGGCGAGATCCAGCAGATCACGAAGTACGCCCAGGCCGCCATCGGCACGCTGGACCCGAAGGTGTACGTGGTGGACCGCCTGAAGGGCATCCTCTTCGACACGAACCACATCGCCAACGGCTACCGCAACATGCCGATGACCCCGGCGGTGTCGAGCCTGTGCACCACCTTCGGCTGGGACTGCGACGGCACCGTGCACAACGCCCCGGGCGTGCAGCACTTCGTGGGCTGGATCGCCGCGTGCGGCTTCCTCTGCTCGGGCAACCCGTCGGACGGCTACGCGGGCCTCGACATCGGCTGGGGCTGGGCGCACGAGCTGGGTCACAACACCGTGCAGCGCGTGATGCACATCGTGCCCGACGGCAAGGGCTGCGACGTCGAGTGCGACAACAACATCCTGGCCGGCACGCAGATGCTGCGCAAGTACGCGCTGCTGGGCGAGGACACCAACGGCTCGAACTTCAACCACCCGCTGCTGTACGCCGCCGTCGTGGCCAACCGCGGCGCGGGCCTGTCGGGCGAGGCGCAGCGGGCCGACATGCAGCAGCGCCTGTGGACCGACGGCTCCGACAACGCGAAGCAGGCCGTGCACTACCAGCTCGCCTTCCTCTACACGCGCTACCGCCGCGGCCTCGCCCAGCCCACGATGGAAAGCGCCATCGACTTCATGATGCTGCTGACCAAGGCCGACCGCCTCGTGGCGAAGCAGTTCGACACGGCCACCGCGTCGCGCTACGGCATGGGCCGCTACACCACGAACACGGTCACGAACCCCGACCTGCTGTACGTGCTGTCGTCGAAGATCACGGGCCGCGACCTGCGCGACGTCTTCACGATGTACGGGCTCGCGCTGTCGGCCACGGCGCTCGGCTCCGTCGCCGACCTCGGGCTGCCGCTCGCACCGCTCGACTTCTACGCGCTGCCGCCGGCCAAGTCGAACCAGCTCGCGACGGGCCGCTGGGTGAGCCTGCAAGGGCAGACGCCGGCCTACCCGTTCTGATCCGGGCAAACCCCGGGATTGCAAGAAATCTTCCGTTCGCCGGGGGCCGCCGTTCCTACGCTGGCGGCTCCCCCGACGGAGATTCCACCATGCACATCCCCTCGCTCAAGAACAAGGTCAGCGCCGACGAATGGCAGCTGCGCTGCGACCTCGCCGCCTGCTACCGCCTCGTCGCGCTGCACGGCTGGACCGACCTCGTGTTCACGCACATCAGCGCGCGCGTGCCCGGCGGTGACCACCGCTTCCTGATCAACCCGTACGGCCTGCTGTTCGAGGAGATCACCGCATCGTCGCTGATCCTCGTGGACCAGGCCGGCAACTCGCTGACGGACACGGCCTTCCCGGTGAACCGCGCCGGCTTCGTGATCCACAGCGCGATCCATGCGGCGCGCGAGGACGCGGGCTGCGTGCTGCACACCCACACGCGCGCCGGCGTGGCCGTGAGCGCGCTGGAAGAAGGCGTGCTGCCCCTCTCGCAGCAGTCGACCTTCGTGCTGAGTTCGCTCGCGTACCACGACTACGAGGGCGTCGCGCTGCACGACGCGGAGAAGCCGCGCCTGCAGGCCGACCTCGGCACCGCGAACTTCCTGATGCTGCGCAACCACGGGCTGCTGACGGTCGGCCGGACCATCCCCGACGCCTTCCTGTCGATGTACCTGTTCGAGACCACGTGCCAGATCCAGGTGACGGCCCAGGCCGCCGGCAAGGTCCGCCACGTCGCGCACGACATCCTCGCGGGCGCCGCCGAATCGGCGCGGGTGCAGACGGCGGGCGGCGGCGCGGGCGGGTTGATCTGGCCGCCGCTGCTGCGCAAGCTCGACCGGATCGACGGAAGCTACGCCACCTGATGCGGACTCAGGGCGCCTCGAGGGCCTTGAGACGGTCGAACGACTCGATGCGGATGCGCCCGTAGCCGAGCGAGATCGCGCCCGCGGCCACCATGGCCTTCAGTTCGAGCGCGAGGGTCTGGCGCGTGATGCCCAGCATCATCGCGAGCGCGTCCTGCGTGATCTCGAGTTCGTGCTGGCCCGGGGGCTGGTCGGCCCACCCGCCCGCCAGCCGCTGCAGGCGGCGCGCGACCTGGGCGCGCGTGGAGCGCAGCGTCGCGTCCTCCAGCATGCCGAACACCGCGCGGGCGTGCAGCGACGCCAGCAGCGCGATGGCCCGCGCGAAGTCCGCGTCGTGCATCAGCGTGTCGAACGTCTCCTGCGGCACCACCAGCAGCTCGCACGGCTCCGCGGCGGTGGCGTCGTGAACGCGCGGGTAGCGGTCCACCATCGAGCCCTCGGCGAACCAGGTGCCGGGCCGCAGGACCGCGAGGATGGCTTCGCGGCCGTCCTCGCGCAGCGTCGAGATCTTGACGCTGCCGTGCACGAGGCCGAAGAAGCCGGTGGGCACGTCGCCCTGGCGGAACAGGAAGGCGCCGGCCGGGAACCTCACGGTCGTGCCCGCGGCGCGCAGCCGCTGCTGAACGGCGGGGCCGAGCGCCCCGAACCAGGGGTCGGCCAACAGCGGGTCCCGCACCTCGTTCTTCACCGACACCATCGCCTCCGTCCTGCACTGCCTCGACGAGGGCAAAGCGTATCAGCACACCAACCCGTCATTCCGGCGAACGCCGGGACGACCGGAGGGTGGGGGATACCCCGGAATTGCAAGATTTCTTGCGTTTGGGGCCCCACCCCTTCCCTACGCTCGTGGCAACACGACCTGCATTCCGGAGACCGACCATGACCGCCCGCGCCACCTTCACCCGATTCCACGACAGCACCCAGCAGGACTGGCAGCTGATCGGCGCCGAGTTCGCGGCGTACTCGAAGGCACTGCCCGACCGCGTGATGGCGCACCTGCGCCTGCTCGAAGGCGACTACGGCGGCTTCCCCATCGACCGCGCCGCCCACTCGCGCCAGACCGCCACGCGCGCGCTGCGCGACGGCCGAGACGAGGAGTACGTGGTGTGCGCGCTGCTGCACGACGTCGGCGACACGCTCGGGTCGTTCAACCACCCCGACATCGCCGCGGCCATCCTCAAGCCCTTCGTGAGCGAGGCCAACCACTGGATGGTGCAGCAGCACGGCATCTTCCAGGGCCACTACTTCTTCCACCACATCGGCCTCGACCGCAACCTGCGCGACCAGTTCGCCGGGCACGCGCACTACGAGCGCACTGCCGAGTTCTGCGAGCTGTACGACAGCCCGGCCTTCGACCCGAACGCCGAGATGCTGCCGCTGGTGGAGTTCGAGCCGATGGTGCGGCGGGTGATGGCGCGGCCCGTGCGCAGCATCTACGCGAAGGAGCGGCCCGAGGCCTGAAGCCTTCGCTTGGGTCAGCGCCGCGGCGGCCTGCCCGCGGGCGCCTTCGTGCGTGCCGTCCAGACCTTGTACGCGTTCGGGGTGAGCTCGCGCTTGAGCAGTTGCACCACCTGCCCGTGGTTGAGGCCGTGGGCGTTCAGCACGCGGTCGAACGGGGGGCGGTCGTCCCAGGCGGTGGCGATGATGCGTTCGATCTCATCGGGCGAGAGGCGGGGGACGGGCTTGGCCATCCGAGGATTGTCCGTCATCGGCGTGGCCTCGAAACATCACGCGATGACAAAAGTACTGTATAAAATGCCAGTCCTCGCCATCACCTCCGCCGCCCATGTCCCACGACCTCGACGCCGTCCTCGAAGACGACACCACCGCCATCCATGAAGCCACGCTGTGGGCCGACGACGGCTGGACCGCCCGCATCATCAAGAACGAGGACGACGACGGCTGGGCCGTCGCCATGACCCAGGACGGCCAGGCCGAGGCCGCGCTGGTGGGCCCATGGACCATGGGCCGCGACAAGAAGAACCCGAAGCCGCTCGACGCCCCGGCCTTCCACACCCTGGTGAAGACGGCCAACGAGGTGCTGCGCCGCCACGAGCAGCAGCTGCACGCGCGGCTGCACAAGCAGGTCGACGTCGACCTCGAGGGCCTCGCCCGCATCCGCGTCTCGCTCGACATCACCCCCGACGACGACGACCCCACCGCCGTGCTGTCCGCGCACGACCGCGACGGCAACGAACTGGCCCGCGTGCCGGTGTCCCCGGGCTTCCGGCTCAACCGCGCCTCGGCCGAGGCCTGGATCGAAGGCGGGTACCGCCGGCCCAGCCGCGACTGACACGTCGCCGGCGAGTCACCGGCGAGACACCCACCGCGCGCATTCCCGATGGCACGGTGGCGGCCCCCGGCCCTACCATCCCGCCACATTCAGGATGCGTTCATGGCCACACCTTCTTCCACCCGCCTCGGCGGCTGCCGCTGCGGCTCCGTCCGTTTCGCACTGACCGGCGAACCCAAGCTCGTCGGGCTGTGCCACTGCAAGACCTGCCGCAAGGAAACCGGCAGCGTCGCCATGGCCTACGCCGTGTGGGACACCGCCCGCTTCACCACCGGCGGTGAAACCCGCACGTGGGAAGGCCGCGACTTCTGCCCACGCTGCGGCACGCGGCTGTACGCCGTGCGGGCCGACGAACACGAGGTCGAGGTCAAGCTCGGCGCCCTCGACGTCGCCCCCTCGGGCCTCACCCCCACGGAAGAGATCTGGGTGAAGCGGCGCGAGCCATGGATGGCCCCGGTGCCCGGTGCGAAGCAGTACGAAGAAGACCCGGTCGAGGTGGACCCGAAGGCCCGCCCGGTGGCGGCGCCTCGTCGCAAGGCGGCATCCCCGCGGGGCGACGAAGGTGCGCCGGTGGGCACCGGCACGCCGGTCACCACGCGCAAGCTGCCGCGCTCGTCGGGCCAGGCCGGGGCCAAGAAGGGGTAGCCACCACGGCTTCGCTGGTACGAAGCCTGCTCTGTCCGTGCACCGCGGTCACCCGCCCCATCCGAGGGCGGGGCCGCGTGAACCTCCACACGGAAGACCACCATGCTGCACCTTGGACAAGCGCAGGCCCCCACCCGGACGCGACCCGCGCCCGCCTCCTCCGTCACCGCCCCACGGCCGTCGGGCCAGATCTACGGCACGCTGATCAACCTGTCGGGCCGGCGGCGCTTCACGTCGCAGCGGGTCGTGCTGTACGCGGTGCTCGCGCAGCAGGGGCACGAGGGAGCGATGGCGCTGTCGCGCGGGGCCCTGGCCACGTTCCTCGAGGCGCACGACACGCTGGTGAAGGGCAACGGCACGGTGCCGGGCCTGTTCTGCGAGGAGCTCAAGGACGTGTACTTCGGCGCCCCGGGCGGCGAGAAGACCATCCGTGCCTTCATCGACCTCGCCCGCCGCACGCAGGACAGCGTGGACGCACGCTCACCGGGTGCACCGGTGCTGCTCGACGAACTGGTCGCCAGCGCCACGCCGCTGCTGGCCGTGCTGAACCAGATCACGCTGGTGTACGAGAACCTCGCCACCACGCAGGCCTCGTCGTCGCGCCAGCAGCTGAGCGGCGTGCTGACCGACATCGAGTCCATCGCCAAGCACGCCCGCATCGTCGCGTTCAACGCGCAGGTGGCCGCGGCGCGTGCGGGTGGCGCGGGGCGCGAGTTCGCAGTGGTGGCGGGCGAGCTGTCGGCCATCACGTCGAAGATCGACGAGCTGGTGCACCAGGCGATGCGGGCTTCTGCCGCCTGACCCGCGGCGCCCCCAACGAAAAAGGCCTCGCATCGCTGCGAGGCCTTTTCATTGGAGCGGGGTCAGCCGATCAGCTGAACACCTTCACGGCGCTGAGCAGCGTGCGGTACACGCCCCAGGCCAGCGGGATGCCCACGGCGGCCCAGGCCAGCCACACGACGGCGACCGGCGTGGTGCCACCGGCGCCCGGGCCCGTGCCCACGTCGGCGGCGACGCTGCGGTCGTGCGCGAGGCGCTTCTCTTCGGCCAGCTCTTCGTCGGTCATGAAGTGCTTGTCGGCCACCGGGCGGACGAGCAGGTTGCAGATCAGACCGATGACCAGCATGCCCACGAGGATGTACATGGTCTGGTTGTAGACCTGCTCACGCGGAATGCCGAGACCCAGCTGGTACTCGCGCATGTAGTTCACGACGATGGGGCCGAGGATGCCGGCCGTGGCCCACGCGGTCAGCAGGCGGCCGTGGATGGCGCCCACCATCTGCGTGCCGAACAGGTCGGCGAGGTAGGCCGGCACGGTGGCGAAGCCGCCGCCGTACATGCTCAGGATGATGCAGAAGGCACCCACGAACAGGAACTTGCTGCCGATGCCGGCGCTCGACGGGATGCTGGCGTACAGGATGCCGCCGAGCACGAAGAACACCACGTACGTCATCTTGCGGCCCAGGCGGTCCGACAGGCTGGCCCAGAAGAAGCGGCCACCGATGTTGAACAGGCTCAGCAGCGCCGTGAAGCCGGCGGCGACGCCGGCGATGGCGGTCAGCTGGGTCTTGTCGAGTTCACCGAACTTCTGCGAGATGCCGATCAGCTGGCCGCCGAACACTTCCTGCAGCATCGGGCTGGCCATGCCGATCACGCCGATGCCGGCGCTGACGTTCATGCACAGCACGGTCCACACGAGCCAGAACTGGGGGATGCCCCAGACCTTCTTCACGTGCACGTGGCGGCGCGTGATCATCTGGTTGTCGGTCTGCGCGGCGGGCGGGGTCCAGCCTTCGGGCTTCCAGCCGCTCGGCGGGACACGGTAGCCGAACGCACCGGCCATCATGAACACGAAGTAGACGGCAGCCATCACCAGCAGCGTGGCGGCGACGCCGGTGTCGGTGGGCGTGGCGAACATCTTCATCAGTTCGGCCGCGAGCGGCGAACCGATCATCGCGCCGCCGCCGAAGCCCATGATGGCCATGCCGGTCGCCATGCCGCGGCGGTCCGGGAACCACTTGATCAGGGTCGACACGGGTGAGATGTACCCGAGCCCGAGGCCCACGCCGCCGATCACGCCGGCACCGAGCCACATGAGCCACATCTGGTGCATCGACACGCCGATGGCGGCCAGCACGAGACCGCCGCACCAGCAGATCGCCGAGACGACACCGGCCTTGCGCGGACCCGCGCGTTCGAGCCAGCCGCCCCACAGCGCGGCCGACAGGCCGAGCAGCACGAAGAACAGGGTGTACATCCACCCCATCGTGGAGATCTTCCAGTCGCAGTCCGTGACGAACAGCTCGGCGAAGATGCTGATGTCCTTGGCGCAGGCCGTGGCGGCGTTGATGCCGACGGCCTTCGACAGCGGCAGCCAGAACACCGAGAAGCCGTAGGCCATGCCGATGCAGAGGTGGATCGCCAGTGCCGCAGGCGGCACGACCCAGCGGTTGAACCCAGGGCCCGCGATGGTGCGTTCCTTGGCCAGTATTCCGAGAGCTCCCGAGGGGGTGTCTCCGGTCCCAATGACAGCCGACATGCTGTTTCCTTAGAGGTGAATTGAAGTGAGGCGTGGCCGCTCGGATGGCGGTTCGGATCGATCGCGCAGCGCCGCGGGAGAGCACGGATGCCGCTGCAGGGAGGCTAGGGTAGAGGTGTGTTTGATCCATGACAAGCGCGGACCCCGTGGGGCGATACATCTGTCACACCCCCGATCACCGAAGCGTGACGAATGCCACGGAAATCGATGTGCCGAAGCCGGTCCGGAAGTGACGAAGATGGTCAGGCTGCGCGCAGGAATTCACGTCTCGCCCGATTTCAGTGCGTGAGCGAATGTGTCAAGACGGATTGATTGACCATCGGTGTTTACACTGAAAAGATTGCGCGCCCTGTGATTGCGATCGGCCGCGCGGACATGACCTTCGAGACACCCACCCCGATGAAACGTCGCACCCTGATCCAGTCCATCGCCGCCGGCAGCGCCTCGCTGGCTTTCCCTGCGTTCTCGCAGGGCAACCGCATCGTGCTCGGCCAGTCGGCGGCCTTCACGGGCCCCGCAGCCCAGCTGGGCATCCAGATGAACCGCGGCGCGCGCGTCTACTTCGACGCCATCAACGCCGCCGGCGGGGTCAACGGCCAGCAGATCGAGCTGCGCACGCTGGACGACGGCTACGAGCCGGACCGCTGCAAGGCCAACACCGAGAAGTTCATCAAGGACAACGTGTTCGCGCTGTTCGGCTACGTGGGCACCCCCACCTGCCTCGCCGCGCTGCCGCTGATCAACGAAAGCAAGATCCCCTTCTTCGGCCCGTTCACCGGCGCCGAGTCGCTGCGTGATCCGTTCAGCAAGAACATCTTCCACATCCGCGCCTCCTACTACGACGAGACGGCGCTGATCGTGAAGCAGCTGACGTCGCTGAACGTCACGCGCATCGCGGTGTTCCACCAGAACGACGCGTACGGCAAGGCCGGCCTCGACGGTGTGACCCGCGCGCTCAAGCCGCTGAACCTCGCCCCCGCCGCCCTCGGCACCGTCGAGCGCAACTCGGTGGACGTGGCGGCCGCCGTGAAGAACATCGTGGCCGCGAAGCCCGAGGCCATCGTGCAGATCGGCGCCTACAAGGCCTGCGCCGCCTTCATCCGCGAAGCCCGCAAGGCCGGCTACGGCGGCCAGTTCTACAACGTGTCGTTCGTGGGCACGCAGGCCCTCGCCGACGAACTGGGCAAGGACGGCCACGGCATCGTGATCAGCCAGGTCATGCCCTTCCCGTTCTCCACCACCACGCCCATCTCGCGCGAGTACCTCGACGCGGTGGCCAAGGCCGGCGGCGACGCGAAGCCGAACTACTCCAGCATGGAAGGCTACGTCGCGGCGAAGGTGTTCACGGAAGGCCTCAAGCGGGCCGGCCGCAACCCCAGCCGCGAGCAGCTGATCTCCGGCCTCGAGTCGGTGAACAACACCAACATCGGCGGTTTCCACGTGAGCTTCGGCGCACGCGACCACGTCGCCTCGCACTTCGTCGAAGTGTCGATGCTGACCGAAGACGGCAAGGTCCGCCGGTGAAGCGCCGCGCCCTGCTCCAGGCCGGCGCCGTCGCGTCGGCCGTGACCGGTTTCCCGGCCATCGCCCAGTCCCGCAACAAGATCGTCCTCGGCCAGTCGGCCCCGCTGACCGGCCCCGCGGCCGCCCTCGGCACGCAGTTCCGCGACGGCGCCGCGATGGTGTTCGACCGCGTGAACGCGCGCGGTGGCGTCAACGGCCGCACCATCGAACTGCGCAGCGTCGACGACGGCTACGAGCCGCAGCGCTGCGCCGAGAACACGCAGAAGCTGCTCGCCTCGTCCGACCTCTTCTCGCTGTTCGGCTACGTGGGCACGCCCACCAGCCTCGCCGCGCTGCCGCTGGCCACCGCGGCCCGCGTGCCCTTCTTCGCGCCGCTCAGCGGCGCCGAGGCGCTGCGCGCGCCGTTCAACCGCTACGCGTTCCACGTGCGCGCCTCGTACTTCGACGAGACCGCCGAGATCGTCAAGCAGCTCACCGCCGTGGGCATCAAGCGCATCGCGGTGTTCCACCAGAACGACAGCTACGGCAAGGCCGGCCTCGACGGCGTGACCCTGGCGCTGAAGACCGCGGGCCTCACGGCCGTGAGCCTCGGCACGGTCGAGCGCAACACGGTCGCCGTCGACGAGGCGGTGCAGAAGATCCTCGCGGGCAAGCCCGAGGCCATCGTGCAGATCAGCGCGTACACCTCGTGCGCCGCCTTCGTGCGCGCCGCGCGCAAGGCCGGCTTCTCGGGCGGCTTCTACAACGTGTCGTTCGTCGGCACGCAGGCACTCATCAACGAGCTGGGGGCCGATGCCCGCGGCGTGGTGGTGAGCCAGGTGATGCCGCTGCCGTTCAGCGCGACGAACCCGATGGCGGGCGAGTACCTCGCCGCCGGCAAGACGATCGCGAAGTTCGAACCCAACTACGGCGGCTTCGAGGGGTTCGTGGCCGCACGCACCTTCGTCGAAGGCCTGAAGCGCGCCGGTGCCAACCCGACGCCCGAGTCGATGATCACGGGCCTCGAGTCCCTGAACGACTTCAACCTCGGCGGCTTCTTCATCGACTTCGGTCCGCACAAGCGCACGGGCTCGCGCTACGTCGACCTGACGGTGCTCACGGCCGACGGCCGCGTCCGTCACTGACGAACGTCACGCCGGCACGAGGCTGCCGGCCAGCTGGCCCAGCGTCTTCATCGCGCGTTCGAAGCGCGGGTCGTCGGGATGCCCGATGTTCAGGCGCACGCAGCTCGCGAAGCGCCGGTCCGCCGAGAACAGGTGGCCGGGCGCGATGCTGATGCGCTGGGACAGCGCGAGCCGGTGCAGCTTCAACGCATCGACACCCGCCGGCAGCTCCACCCACAGGAAGTAGCCGCCGTCGGGCCGCGTGGTGCGCGTGCCCTTCGGGAAGTGTTTCGCGATCAGCCGCAGCGCGATGGCCTGGCGTGACGACAGGGTCTCGCGCAGGCGCCGCAGGTGGCGGTCATAGCCGCCCTGCTGCAGGTACGACACCAGCGCCTGCTGCGAGGGCACGGGTGCCGACAGCGTGGTCATCAGCTTGAGCCGGGCGATGCGTTCGGCGAACCGGCCCGCCGCCACCCAGCCCACGCGGTACCCGGGGGCGAGGCACTTCGAGAACGAGCTGCAGTGCATCACGAGGCCCGCGCGGTCGAACGCCTTCGCGGGCGGCGGCCGCCGCGGGCCGAAGTGCAGTTCGCCGTACACGTCGTCCTCGATCAGCGGCACGCCATGGCGCGCGAGCAGCTCGACGAGCGCGCGCTTGTGCTCGTCGGGCATCAGGCAACCGAGCGGGTTCTGGAAGTTCGGCATGAACCAGCACGCCTTCACCGGATGGCGCTCCAGCACGGCCGCGAGCGACGCGAGGTCCACGCCCGTGCGCGGGTGCGTCGCCACCTCCACCGCCTTCAGGTTCAGCCGCTCGAGCGCCTGCAGGCTCGCGTAGAACGTGGGCGACTCCACGGCCACCACGTCGCCCGGCTTCGTCACCGCCTGCAGGCACAGGTTCAGCGCTTCCATCGCGCCGTTGGTCACGACGATCTCGGACGGGTCGACGGCCGTGCCCTCCACCACGTAGCGCAGCCCCAGCAGGCGGCGCAGCGCCTCGCTGCCCGGCGTCAGGTCCTCGACGGTCTGCCACGGGTCGAGGTGGCGCATGGCCTTCGACAGGTGCAGCGCCAGCTTGTCGAGGGGGAACAGGGTCGGACTCGGGAACGCCGAGCCGAGCGGCACCACGTCGCGCTCGCGGATGGCGCCCAGCACCTCGAACACCAGCTCGCTGATCTCCACCGCGGTGGACGCCTCGGGCGGCGACGACGTGGCGGGTTCGGCCGGGCCGCCGGCCGCGGGCGCCCGCACGTAGTAGCCCGAGCGCGGCCGCGCCTCGATGGCGCCGCGGGCCTCGAGCAGGTAGTAGGCCTCGAACACCGTGGTGGGGCTGACCCCGCGGCTCGTGCTGGCCTGGCGCACCGACGGGAGCCGGTCGCCCGGGCGCAGCACGCCGGAGCGTATGCCTTCGGCGATGTCGGCGGCGAGTTGTTCGTAGCGCTTCACGGGCGGATCTGATCTGGTCTTCGTGGCCGTATCGATCACTGTACTTCTCCAAGGCCTTCCGCTGTGGAGATCACCCACTGGCAACCATCTGATCTGGTCTTTTTCGCATGTTCTGAGCCTTACCCTCCGGCGGCACGCACGGCACAGTCTTCCCGACAGGACAACGGGGATCGTCATGGGTTCGCTGCAGTACGTGAGGATGGTGTTGTGGAGCTTCTTCGGCATCCGCCGGCGGGCCCGCGCCGATGCGGAGCTGGGCCGCGTGAAACCCCTGCCCCTGCTGCTGACCGCGATCGTGCTGGCCGGGGTGTTCGTCACGCTGCTGCTGGGTGCGGCGCACTGGGCGGCAGCGGCCACCCCGGTGCGGGTCGATGGCTCGATGGCGCAGCGGGTGCAGGCCTGCACGGCGTGCCACGGCGCGGCCGACCGCACCACGCGGCAGGGCTACTTCCCGCGCATCGCCGGCAAGCCCCAGGGCTACCTCTTCCAGCAGCTGCGGCACTTCCGCGACGGGCGCCGGGAGCACGCGGGCATGGCCCACCTGCTCGCACAGATGCCCGACGCGTACCTCGCCGACATCGCGGCCCATTTCGCCGCGCTCGACGCGCCACCGCCAGTCCCCACGCCACCCGGCCCGGACGGTGAGCGGGGCGAAGCCCTCGCGACCCGCGGCGATCCGATCGTGGGCCTGCCCGCCTGCGTGTCGTGCCACGGCACGGCCCTGACCGGCCTCGCCCCCGCCGTGCCGGGCCTGCTGGGCCTGCCCCGCGACTACCTCGTCGCCCAGATCGGCGCGTGGAAGACGGGCCGCCGGCACGCCACCGCGCCGGACTGCATGGCCACCATCGCGCAACGCCTGTCGGTGGAGGACATCGATGCCGTCTCCGCGTGGCTCGCGTCCCGGCCCGTGCCGCCGGGCCACGCGCCCGCCGGCCGTCCCGATGCGGGCACGCCCGCCTGCGGGAGCACGCGATGATGATGAAGCACGTGATCCGCGGGACCCTCGTCGTCGCCTCGCTGGCCCTCGCGTGGTCGGTCGCCGCGGTGGGTCTCGACCTGCGCGGCAGCCGCCCGCTCGACGACACGCCGCCCCCCGCCGCCGACGCGGCCCTCGTCGCCCGTGGCGCGTACCTCGCCCGCGCGGGGAACTGCGTGGGCTGCCACACCGCGCGCGGCGGCACCGAGTACACCGGCGGGCGTGGCATCGAGACGCCCTTCGGCACCGTGTACGCGCCGAACCTGACCCCCGACGCCGACACGGGCCTCGGCACTTGGACTGCCGCGCACTTCCGGCGGGCGATGAGCGACGGGCGGTCGCGCGACGGGCGCCTGCTGTCGCCGGCCTTCCCGTACCCGCACTTCACCCACGTGACCCGCGGCGACAACGACGCGCTGTTCGCGTTCCTGCGCAGCCTGCCGCCGGTCCACGCGCCGAACCGGGCCAGCACGCTGCGCTTCCCGTTCGACACCCAGCTCGCGCTGGCCGTGTGGCGCGCGTTCTACTTCCGGCCGGGCGAGGCGGCGCCCGAACCCGGACGGTCGGCGGAATGGCACCGTGGCCGCTACCTCGTCGACGGCCTCGGGCACTGCGCGGCCTGCCACACCACCCGGGACGCGCTGGGCGGCCCCGGCTTCGGCGGCGCTCCGGGTGGCGGCCTGATCCCGATGGAGAACTGGTACGCCCCGCCGCTCGGCGGCGGCGACCCGGCCTCGGTCGCGGCGCTGCTGACAGGCGGGGCATCGGCCCACGGCACGGCCATGGGGCCGATGGCCGAAGTGGTGTTCCGCAGCACGGCGCACCTGACGAAAGCGGACGTGGCGGCGATGGTGTCGTACCTGAAGGACCTGCCCGCCGCACCTCCGCCGGCGCCCGCCGGACGCGCCGACGCCACGGTGCTGGGCCGTGGCGCGAAGCTCTACGAGACCCACTGCGCCGACTGCCACGGCGCGGACGGGCGCGGCGCCGCACCGGCCTTCCCGCCCCTCGCCGGCAACCCGTCGGTGACGCTCGGCCCGGCCACCAACGTGATCCAGGCGATCTCGCGCGGCGGCTTCGCCCCGGTCACGACCATGCACCCGCAGCCGTACGGCATGCCGCCGTTCGCCGGTGTGCTGGACGAGGCCGAGCTGGCCGCGGTGGCGACCTACGTGCGACAGTCATGGGGCAACGAGGCCGGCGCGGTGTCGGCGCTCGACGTGTTGCGCACGCGATGACCGTCCACCTCCCATCCCTCCCCGACGCCGCGCGGGCCGTCGAAGCCGCGGCCCGGCGTTCGCCCGCGGAAGGGCGCCGCCTGTGCGCGCAGCGCGAGTTCGTCGAGCTGCTGCTCGCGTGTCCGAACGTGGGGCTGCGGGAGTACCGGCTGCCGATGCTGCTCGACGGCAGCGTGGCGGGCGGGGTGGCCACGGAACTGCGGAGCGGCCCGGGCGAGGTCCGGGCCCTGGCGGCCGTCGACACCGGCCGGGGCTGGCGCCTCGACGGCGGCGTGGCCGCGATGCCGAACGTGCCGGACGACCTGTTCCTCGTGGCCCTGCCGGTCGCGCTCGGACCGCGTTTCGCGTTTTCGGTGGTGATGCTGGGCAGCGACCAGGACGGGCTGCACCGGGTGCCGACGGGCGACGTGCGGGCGCACGAGGCGGCACTGCGGATCTCGGGGGTGTTCTACCGCGACGACGAGACGCTGGCCGACGACGGGCCGGCGCTGCTGCGGGCGGTGGCGCCATCGTGGCGGCGCCTGCGCCGTGCGCTGGCGCTCGGCCAGGCACGGCATCGGCTGGCGGGGTGACGGTTCACCCCGGCGAGCGGCAAACGTTCAGCGGCGGGGCGAGGCGCCCGGGCCCGGTCCGCGGCCTTCGATGTGGCGGAACGTGATGCGACCCTTGCTCAGGTCGTACGGGGACAGCTCGAGCGACACCCGGTCACCCGCGAGGATGCGGATGTGGTGCTTGCGCATCTTGCCTGCCGTGTAGGCCACGAGCGTGTGGCCGTTTTCGAGGGTGACGCGGAAACGGGAGTCGGGGAGCACGTCGTCGACCTTGCCGTGCATTTCGATCAGTTCTTCCTTGGCCATTGGTGCTTTCGTCAAAAAGGAATCGGACGGCCGACGCGGAATCGGGTGGATCCCGGCGAGGCCGGTGCCGGCAGGGCCGGCGCGTGAATCAGAGAAGCCCTGTGCGCGACCTGGCGCGGGAAAGGGCGGGACGTGCAAGTGAATCGGCGCCGTCGGTGGCACCCTCGCACGCGAGGGAGGCAACGACGACCGGCTGATGGGGTTCATCAGCAGACCGGCTTCACGGGAGGCAGGGGATGCCTTGGAAGCGCCGTTGCGATGGGAGGATTCTATCACCCGGGGGCCGGAGATTGGGCCCGCGGGAAATGCCCCCACACCCGGGTCGAACCGGGCCGCGGCGCGTGAAATGCGACCGCCGGCGGGTTATTTCAGCGCAAAACGCAGCACCATCTCGACGATGCGCTCGCGGCGTTTCGCCACGGCCGACTTCGGCAGCGTGGGGCCGCGCTCGAAGATCAGCGAGAACGTGTACCGGTTGGCCACGTTGAAGAAGCACAGCGCGCTGATCGACATGTGCAGGTCGATCGGGTCGAGGTCACCGCGGAACACCCCGTCGCGCACACCCCGTTCGCAGACCCGCTGCACCGTGGTGATGGCCGAGGCGTTCTGCTCGCGGATGGTCTTGCTCTGCTTCAGGAAGGCCCCGTGCAGCATGTTCTCGTTCGCCACCAGCCGCACGAAGTCGGGGTTCGCGAGCTGGTAGTCGTGCGTGAACCCGACCAGGGCCTCGAGGGCCTTGGCGGGGGGCAGCGCGTCGAGGTCCAGCGTGGCCTCGGCCGCCCGCATGCGCTGGTACGCCCCTTCGAGCACGGCGAGGTACAGCGCCTCCTTGCTGCCGAAGTAGTAGTAGATCATCCGCTTGCTGGTGTGCATCGCCTCGGCGATCTCGTCGATGCGGGCGCCATCGAACCCCTTGTCGGCGAACGCGTGCGTGGCCACCTCCAGGATGTTGGCGGTGGTGCGTTCGGGGTCGTTCGTGCGGGTCGGCGCGGCACGCGGCGCGCGTTTGGCGGGGGCGGTGGGCGGCATGGCGGCAGGAGAATACCCGAGTCCGCCCCCGGACCGACACCGCGCGCGCCGGGGGGACGGCGCGGTGTCCACGTTCACACGGTTCGGCGGCGGCGATGCAGCGCGAGGCCCGCGGCGGCCAGCGCCACCAACAGGCCGAGCGCCACGTCGAACCGGCCCTGGCCGATCGCGCCGCCACCACTGTCCTCGGCCGGTGCGGCCGGCGGGGCTCCGTAGAGGTCGGTCACGGCGGTCTGGTCCAGCGTCACCGTGTCCGGTGTGGCGCCCAGCGTCTGCAGTTCGGTCACGAGGATGCCCGAGTACTCCTTCAGCAGCGCCGCCTGCTGCGTGGTCACGCGGGACTGGGTCTTCTGACCCTCGACCTGCGACTGGAAGTTCTGCAGCCACTTGGCCGCCTGCGACCACTGCACCTTCTGCTTCGCCGCATCACCCGCCGCGGTGTAGCCGCGGGCCACCGACAGCGTCGCGGCATCGATCGACTTCAGCAGGTCGTCGGCGCCCGTCATGTAGAGGAACTTGACGTGGTCGCGCAGCAGCCCGGTGGACGGCTGGATCGGGAACTGGGCCTTGTTCGCGCACAGCGGGCCGCAGTCGAGGCCGAGGCCCGTGATCGAGACCTTCGCCTCGGCGAGCATGTCGTCGGCGTCGGCCTGCATCACGAAGCCGTCCTTGACGTTCTGCTCGACGGCGGCCTTGAAGGCGGTGAAGTACGCGTCGCGCGTCGGGTACAGCGCCTTCAGCACGTCCGTGGTGAACGGCTCGTGGTTGCCGTTCAGGAAGCAGGTGCCGGCGCCGGTGTTGATGCCGGAGTCGACCGCGACCGGCACCGCGAACGGGGCCACGCGGATGCCGCCCAGCATGTTGCCGCGGGTGTCGCGCTGGATCGTCTTGCCGTCCGTGCCGAGGGGCACGGCGGGGCCGGTGGGCGGCACGACGTTGGCCGCGGCGTTCCAGCGGTGCAGCCAGTCGAGCGTGGCGGCGATCACATGGCGGTCGGGCACGCGGCTGCGGCTCGGCAGGTCGCAGCTGTCGCGCAGCGCGGCGGTGGGCTGGTCGCGGCGCAGCAGCGAGTAGCGCACGGCGCTCGAGGCCCAGTCGGAGTGCGAGGCGCCCGCGATGGTCCAGGTGCGCATCTTGTCCGAGTCGGGCTGCAGCACGCTGATCTCGTTGGCCGAGGCCGGGGCGACGTACTCGGTCTCGGAGAGCAGCTTGATCACCGGGATGGCGAGGTCGGTGCGCACCATCTCGCCGCCGATGTAGAGCAGCGCGGCGTCGGCGAGCGGCAGGTCGCGGGTCATGATGGCGTTCAGGTACACCGACACCCGCCCGGCCGACTGCGACACGCCCGCGGCCACCACCTTCTTCAGCAGCGGCTTCAGGGGGCCGAGCATCGGCGTCGTGCGCACGGCCTGCAGCGCCTGGCCGTAGACGTCGTAGGAGAGCGGGTCGCCGCTCGTGAACTTGCCGGCGGCGGTCAGGTCGAGCTGGCCGTAGCGCGCGGGGCTGAACTGCTTGAGGCCCAGCGTGGCGTTCGTGATGGGGCCGCTCTGGGCGGTCACGCCGATCCACACGTGGCCCTCGCGCATGAAGAACTCGTGGGCGCGGAACCACAGTGCCTCGACGTCGTAGTTGCTCGTCGCGTTCATCCACTCGACCACGACGGTGCCGCTGAAGCGCGTGCCTTCGGCGGGGCGGCGCACCACCACGCGGGTGGTGTACGGGTTGCCGGTGGTGACGACGTTCGCCGTGGGCGAGGCCGACGCCCGGGCGCCGATGCCGCCGGCGATGGTGGCGTCGTACGAGTTGGCCTGGCCGGACATGAAGAACTCCTCCTCCACGTAGCCCCGGGCCTTCAAGTCGAGGTCGGTGCCGAAGAAGGTGTAGTTCCTGTCCGCGCTCGCGAGGTCGGCGGCCACCGGTCCGACGACGACGGGGGTGGGCACGATCGCCAGGGCGGCGTGGCTCGCGGCGAGCAGCAAGGCGCCGGCGGCGGCGCGGAAGCCCGAGGCCAGGGCCTCGAGCGGTCGGGTCATGAGCATGTGGAACTCCTGCGGGGGGTTTCGGGTTTGCAAACGTACCGGTTCGTACATTCAGTATCCGCAAGCGGGACCGGTGATCGGAATCGGGGTTTGTCCGGGATCGCGGCCCGCGGCCGACGGCGTATCCACGCGCGGCGGGAACGTGCCGGGATGCCCGATCCGGCCGGTGCGCCACCCGCCGCCGGACGGGGCCCGCCCGCTACACTGGCGCGTCCCCTTCACAGCCACTGGACGCATACCATGTACCGCTGTCTCATCGCCCTGGTGGCCTCGGCCGCCATCGCCGTCCCGGCCCTGGCGCAGACCCGCTCCTTCCCGCAGAACGCCCTCCGCGGCACCCTCGTCTTCGGCTCGCCGCCGGTCGTCGCGCTCAACGGCAACGCCACGCGGCTCGCCCCCGGCGCACGCATCCGCGGCACCAACAACATGCTCGTGATGTCGGGCGAACTCGTCGACCTGAAGCTCGTCGTCAACTACACGTACGACACATCCGGCTACCTGCGCGACGTGTGGATCCTCACCGACGACGAGATCAAGGTGCGCCCGTGGCCCACCAACCTCGAGCAGGCGCAGGCCTGGTCCTTCGACCCGGCGACCCAGGTCTGGACGAAGCCGTGAGCGAGGCCGCGATGAAGAAGGTGTTCATCAAGACCTTCGGATGCCAGATGAACGAGTACGACTCGGACAAGATGTCCGACGTCATGCGCGCCGCCGAGGGCTACGAGCCCACGAACGACCCCGAGCAGGCCGACCTGATCCTCTTCAACACCTGCTCGGTGCGCGAGAAGGCGCAGGAGAAGGTGTTCAGCGACCTCGGCCGCGTCAAGCACCTGAAGGCCAAGGGCGTGATGATCGGCGTCGGCGGCTGCGTGGCGAGCCAGGAAGGCGCCGCCATCATCGAACGCGCGCCGTACGTCGACGTGGTGTTCGGCCCGCAGACGCTGCACCGCCTGCCCGAGCTGCTGGCCCGCCGCCAGGTGCAGCGCCGCCCGCAGGTCGACATCAGCTTCCCCGAGATCGAGAAGTTCGACCACCTGCCGCCCGCGCGGGTGGAAGGCGCTAGCGCCTTCGTCTCGATCATGGAAGGCTGCTCGAAGTACTGCAGCTACTGCGTGGTGCCGTACACCCGCGGCGAGGAGGTCTCGCGCCCGTTCGACGACGTGCTCGTCGAGGTGGCCGGCCTCGCCGACCAGGGCGTCAAGGAGATCACGCTGCTGGGCCAGAACGTGAACGCGTACCGCGGCGCCATGGGCGGCACGGCCGAGATCGCCGACTTCGCGCTGCTGATCGAGTACGTGGCGGAGATCCCCGGCATCGAACGCATCCGCTACACCACGAGCCACCCGAACGAGTTCACGCAGCGCCTGATCGACGTGTACGCGAAGGTGCCGCAGCTCGTGAACCACCTGCACCTGCCGGTGCAGCACGGCAGCGACCGCATCCTGATGGCGATGAAGCGCGGCTACACGGCGCTCGAGTACAAGAGCACCGTCCGCAAGCTGCGCGCGGTGCGGCCGGACATCGCGATGTCCAGCGACTTCATCGTGGGCTTCCCCGGCGAGACCGACGACGACTTCGCGAAGATGATGAAGCTCATCGACGACGTGGGCTACGACGCCTCGTTCAGCTTCATCTTCAGCAAGCGGCCCGGCACGCCGGCGGCGTCCCTCGAGGACGACACGCCGCACGAGACGAAGCTCGCGCGGCTGCAGGTGCTGCAGGCCCGCATCGAGGAGAACGTCTCGCGCATCAGCCACGCGATGGTGGGCACCACTCAACGCCTGCTGGTCGAAGGCCCGTCGCGGCGCGATCCGGGCGAGCTGATGGGCCGCACCGAGTGCAACCGCATCGTCAACTTCAAGGGGCCCGCGCGGTTGGCGGGCCAGATGATCGACGTGACCATCACCGAGGCATACGCGCATTCGCTGCGCGCCGAGGTGCCGGTCGGTGAAACGGTCACGGGCTGACCCCGGCGGGCCCGGTCAAGTTCATCGGGCCCGTTCGTGAACCTCGACGCCAAGACCCTCTTCTTCTCGCTGATGGTCAACGTGCTGCTGATGAGCATCGCGTTGTCGTTCAACGTGCGGTGGCGGTCGCGCTCGGGCATCCGGGCCTGGAACGCGGCGCTGATGATCCAGGCGCTCTCCTGGGCCATGCTGATCGCGGCCTACCGGGTGCTGCCGCGCGAGATGGCCACGCTGGGCGTGGCCGGCCTCACCGGCGCGATGTCGTTCGTCTACGTCGCGGCGAAGACCTACCTGCGCGAACCGATGGTGAAACCGTGGCTGTGGGGCGTGCCCCTGGTCACCACGGCCGTCCACTGGCTCGTCTTCTCGAACTACCAGGCCCGCATCGCGGTGACCAACGCCGCGCTGGCCCTGCAGATCGGATGGATCGCCTGGGTGCTCGTGCGCCCCCGGCCGCGCCCGGAGACCGACGGCCGCTGGCGCTGGCTTGCGGCCACCGCGCTGATGATGTCCGGCGTGATGGTGACCGGCCGGTTCTTCCTGGTGACCTTCTCGCCCGAGACCTACCCGAGCTTCGAGGCCGGCCACTGGATCAACACGCTGGGCCTCGTGCTGACCAACGCCGACCTGACCCTCGGCACCCTCGCCTTCCTGCTCGCGCACCGCGACGAGGCCGAACGCGAGCTGCAGCAGCTGGCCACCACCGACGGCCTCACCGGGGTGATGAACCGCCGGCACTGGATGGCGTCGGCCGAGGTGCACGTGCGCCTGGCCGAGCGCCACGTGCAGCCGGTCACGGTGATGATGGTCGACATCGACCACTTCAAGCAGCTGAACGACACCCGCGGCCACGCCGCCGGCGACGCGGCCCTGGAGCGGTTCGCGCAGGCGCTGCAGAAGGCGGTGCGCCAGCCCGACCTGGTCGGGCGGTACGGCGGGGAGGAGTTCTGCGTGCTGCTGCCCCAGTCCGACGCGATGGCCGCCCGGGCCATCGACCGCCGGCTGCGCGAGGCGCTGGCCCGCGACGTGGCGCCGGCCCAGGGCATCCTGCTCACCTGCACCGTGGGCGTGGCGGAATGGCGGCCCGGCGCCCTGCTGGAAGACCTGCTCGCCGCGGCCGACGCCGCGCTCTACCGGGGCAAGGCGGCCGGCCGCGACCGGCTGGAAGTGGGGGAAGTCAGCCCCGCCGCGGACCGAATGCGGCCCACCACAGGCTGACCGCGTTGGCCACGACCAGGGCACCGTAGGTGGACATCTTGCCGTCGCGCCCGGTCACCACGAGGCCGGCCACCAGCGCCACGGCGCCCGCGGCCACCGCCCAGGCGGCCAGCCGCGTGAACGGCACGGATTTCAGCTGGTTCCGCCAGAACAGCTTGGTCAGCCCGGCCGCCAGCGCCCCCACCACCACGGCCGGCGCGAAGAAGTTCAACAGGTGCCACAGTCCATCCAGCATGCCCATGGCGGTGCTTGTCCTCAGGGGGTACGGCGCGGGTGCGCCAAGGAATTAGTCGGTCTCCGGGCGATCGACTGCGGTCGATTTTATAATCCCCGCCATGAGCGTCTTCGCCCTCGGCTTGAACCACAACACCGCCCCGCTGGATCTGCGCGGCCGGTTCGCGTTCTCGCTCGATCAGGTGGGCCCCACGCTGCAGGCTTTCCGCCAGCGGTTGACGGCCGTGCCGGGCGCCCCCGAAGTCGCCCTGTTGTCCACGTGCAACCGCACCGAGCTGTACTGCGCGGCCGAACCCGCCCTGGTGCAGCCCGCGGTCGACTGGCTCGCCGGCTTCGGCGGCGTGGCCCCGCACCAGCTGATGGACCACGCCTACGTGCTCCAGGGTGGCGCCGCCGCCCGCCACGCCTTCCGGGTGGCCAGCGGCCTCGATTCCATGGTGCTGGGCGAGCCGCAGATCCTCGGCCAGATGAAGCAGGCCGTGCGCGAGGCCGACACGGCCGGCACGCTCGGCACCACGCTCCACCAGATGTTCCAGCGGTCGTTCGCGGTCGCGAAGGACGTCCGCTCGTCCACCGAGATCGGCTCGCATTCCATCAGCATGGCCGCCGCCTCCGTGCGCCTGGCCTCCCAGCTGTTCGAGGACCTGCGCGAGACCCGCGTGCTGTTCGTCGGCGCCGGCGAGATGATCGAGCTGGTGGCCACGCACTTCGCCGCCCGCCAGCCCCGCGGCATGGCCGTGGCCAACCGCACGCTCGAGCGCGGCGAGAAGCTCGCCACCCGCCTGGGCGCCGAGGCCATCCGCCTGGCCGACCTGCCGGGCCGCCTGGGCGAGTTCGACATCGTGATCTCCTGCACGGCCAGCTCCGTGCCCATCATCGGCCTGGGTGCCGTCGAGCGGGCGCTGAAGGCCCGCAAGCACCGCCCCATCTTCATGGTCGACCTGGCCGTGCCGCGCGACGTCGAGCCCGAGGTGAACCGCCTCTCCGACGTCTACCTCTACACGGTGGACGACCTGTCGGCCCTGGTGCAGACCGCCGGCGAGAAGCGCCAGGCCGCCGTGCAGCAGGCCGAGGCCATCATCGACGCGGGCGTGCAGAGCTTCGTGCACTGGCTGGGCCAGCGCGGCACCGTCCCGCTCATTCAAGCCCTGAACGCCCAGGCCGACCGCTGGCGCGCCGGCGAAGTGGCCCGCGCCCGCAAGCTGCTCGCCAAGGGCGAGGACATCGAGGCCGTGCTCGACGCCATGTCGCGCGGCCTCACCCAGAAGATGCTGCACGGCGCCCTCGCCGAGCTGCATGCGGCCGACGGTGAACACCGGGTGCAGCTCGCCCAGACCGTCTCGCGCCTGTTCCTCCGCGGCGCCCCCGGCCACCCCTCCGACGACTCCCGTTAGCGGCGCTCCGTCCGCCCCACCCGGCGCCCCGTGCTCCCGCACGGCACGGCGCCGGTGTCCTCCCGCCTCCGGAGCTTCCGCATGAAACCGTCCCTCCGCCAACAATTCGAGCGCCTCGGCCTGCGGCTGAACGAACTGGACGCCACGCTGGCCGACCCGTCCATCGTCAGCGACATGAACCGCTTCCGCAGCCTCACCCGCGAACACGCGGAAGTGGGCGGCGTGATGGCGACCTTCCGGCAGTACGAGCAGCGCGAACGCGACCTCGCCGCCGCGCGCGAGATGCTGGCCGACCCGGACTTCGCCGAGATGGCCCGCGAGGAGATCACCGGCGCCGAGGCCGACCTCGAACGCCTGCACCTCGAGCTGCAGACGGCGCTGCTGCCGCGCGACCCCGACGACGGGCGCAACGCCTTCGTGGAAATCCGCGCCGGCACGGGTGGCGACGAATCGGCGCTGTTCGCCGCGGACCTGCTGCGCATGTACCTGCGCTACGCGGAGCGCCAGGGCTGGCGCACCGAGCTCATGTCCGAGAGCACGTCCGACCTGGGCGGCTACAAGGAGGCGGTGGTGCGGGTCGAGGGCGACGATGTCTACGCCAAGCTGCGCTTCGAGTCGGGCGGCCACCGCGTGCAGCGCGTACCGGTCACCGAGACGCAGGGCCGCATCCACACCAGCGCCTGCACGGTGGCCGTGATGCCCGAACCCGACGAGGCCGAGGAGGTGCAGCTGAACCCGGCCGACCTGCGCATCGACACCTTCCGGGCGAGTGGCGCCGGCGGCCAGCACGTCAACAAGACCGACAGCGCGATCCGCATCACCCACCTGCCCACCGGCATCGTGGCCGAGTGCCAGGACGACCGTTCCCAGCACCGCAACAAGGCGAAGGCCATGGCGGTGCTGGCCGCCCGCCTGCGCGAGAAGGACCGCAGCGAACGCGCCGCGAAGGAAGCCGCCACCCGCAAGGGCCTGATCGGCAGCGGCGACCGCAGCGACCGCATCCGCACCTACAACTTCCCGCAGGGCCGGCTCACCGACCACCGCATCAACCTGACGCTCTACAAGCTCGGCGCGATCATGGAAGGTGACCTCGACGACGTGCTGGCCGCGCTGCAGGCGGAACGGGCGGCGCAGCAGCTGGCCGAGCTGGAAGGGCGAGGCGCATGACCACGACCGTCGACGCCGCCCTGCGCGCCGCCGCCGCGGCCGGGGTCGACCGGCTCGACGCCCAGCTGCTGCTGGCCGAGGTGCTCGGGCAGTCGCGCACCTGGCTGTTCGCCCACGGGGACGACACCGTGCCGGCCGAGGCGCTCACCCGTTTCCAGGAGTGGGCCGCCCGCCGCGCCGCCGGCGAACCGTTCGCCTACCTCGTGGGCCGCAAGGAGTTCCACGGGCTGCTGCTGGACGTGTCCCCCGCCGTGCTGGTGCCCCGGCCGGACACGGAGACCCTGGTGGCCTGGGCCCTGGAACGGATCCGCGAGGTCCCGGCCGCCCGGGCCGCGGACCTGGGCACCGGCAGCGGTGCCATCGCCCTGGCGCTGAAACACAGCGAGGCCGGTGCTCACATCACCGCCACCGACGTCAGCCCGGACGCCCTCGCCGTGGCCCGCGGCAACGCCACCCGCCTCGGGCTCGACGTCGAGTTCCTGGCCGGTGCGTGGTGGACGCCGCTCGCCGGGCGCCGCTTCCACGTCGTCGCCAGCAACCCGCCCTACATCGCCGGTGACGACCACCACCTCGCCGCCCTCGCCCACGAGCCCCGCCTCGCACTGACCCCCGAGGGCGACGGCCTGCGCTCCCTGCGCGAGATCATCGACGGTGCGCCCGCCCACCTGGAACCCGGCGGCTGGCTGCTGCTCGAACACGGGCACGACCAGGCCGGGGCCGTGGCGGCGCTGCTCGCCGATCGGGGATTCACCGATGTGAGCACCCGCCACGACCTGGGCGGCAACGCCCGGTGCACCGGCGGGCGTTGCGCCGAAGCGTCATCCGGCTGAACGTTTCCGAGAATTCCGCACGTCAAGCCGGCCGACCCCCTCGTCCGGATGGCCGGAGGAAGCAGTCAGTGACACACAACCGGATTCTTCCGGCGTACGATTCCAACCATGGGGCCGAGGTCCTACCCGGACACCGTCTCCCGATTCCACAAGAAGACTTCTGAAGAGTTCATCATGCGCAAAGCCTTGCTGACCGTTGCGTTCTGCACCTTGTCCGCCGCCGGCACGGCCGCGTGGGCGCAGGCTGACACCATCGGCTCCAACGCCAGCGCAGCGTCCGCCCCCCTGTCCCAGCTCAGCTGGGGCCGACTGCAGGGCCGGGTGGCCTTCGCCACCACCGCCACGCCCCTGCGCGCCGACTACCTCGGCAACGATTCCGCGTTCAAGGTCAGCAGCCTGAGCCTGATGGGCGACTACTACCTGCGCCCGTCCCTGAGCCAGCTCACCCTTGGCGGCCTGCGCGCCACCAGCGGCGTCGTGTTCGGCCAGCGTTCCTCGCTGTGGGGCATGTCCAGCACCAGCATCGGCCCGCTGAATGTCGACCGCCGCAGCTACAACGCCGACCCGTACAACGGCAGCGTCGTCCCCGAACACACCACCACGCCGTACTTCGGCATCGGCTACTCCAACACCGGGAGCGCGTTCGGCAAGAGCGCCAACTGGGGCTTCTCGGCCGACCTCGGCCTGATGTCCCTCAGCCCGGGCAACATCGGCCGCATCGGCAAGGTGTTCTCGGGGTCGCAGAACCTCGACGACATGGTGCGCGACCTGCGCCTGTCGCCGGTGCTGCAGCTCGGTTTCACCTACTCCTTCTGATCCGCGGCAAAAGGGCATCCGTGCGGCCGTCCCGGCCGGGCACGGCAATGCCTTATCCTTGCGGCTTCCAACACGTTTCACCCGGCACAGCCGGACACCGATCATGAGCGACGTTCAACAACGCATCGACGGCCTCGTCAAAGGCAGCCGCGTGGTGCTTTTCATGAAGGGCACGGCCCAGTTCCCGATGTGCGGCTTCTCCGGCCGCGCGGTGCAGATCCTCAAGGCCTGCGGCGTTTCCGACCTCAAGACGGTCAACGTGCTCGAGGACCCGGAAGTGCGCCAGGGCATCAAGGACTACGCCAACTGGCCCACCATCCCCCAGCTCTACGTCGACGGCGAGTTCGTCGGCGGCTCGGACATCATGATGGAGATGTACGAGGCCGGCGAGCTGCAGCAGGTGCTGGGCACCAAGACGGCCTGACCCGGCCATGACGCAATCGCCGGTCCGGCCCGCCCGGGTGGTGGTCGGCATCACCGGCGCGACGGGCGCGGTGTACGGCGTGCGCCTGCTCGAACGCCTGCGGGCCGCGGGTGCGGAATCCCACCTCGTCGTGAGCCCGGCCGGTGTGCTCAACGTGCACCACGAACTGGGCCTCGACCGCGGCGCGCTGGAGGCCCTGGCCCACACCGCCTACAACCCGGCCGACGTGGGCGCCGCCATCGCGAGCGGCTCGTTCACCACGGACGCGATGGTCATCGCGCCCTGCTCCATGAAGACGCTGGCCTCGGTGGCCCACGGGCTCTCCGACAACCTGCTGAGCCGCGCCGCCGACGTCACGCTGAAGGAACGCCGTCGCCTCGTGCTGATGGTGCGCGAAACCCCCTTCAACCTCGCCCACCTGCGCAACATGACGGCCGTCACCGAGATGGGCGCCGTCGTGTTCCCGCCGCTGCCGGCGTTCTACCACCGGCCGCAGTCCATCGACGAGATGGTCGACGACACGGTGGAGCGGGTGCTGGCGTTGCTGGGCGTGTCGGCCGCGGCGCCGAAGTCCTGGAACGGGCTCTGAACACCCGACGGTCACCCCGATGAACATCGGGGCCCACTGCCTCGCGGGGTGCGCTTCAGTGACGGTGGACCCCGGCGTTCGCCGGCATGACGGTGTGGCGGGTCAGGCCGCCGGGGTGTAGTCCCAGGCTTTCTTCGCCCCGAACACGAGGTTCGGGTACTCCGGCTTCCCCCGGCTCCCGTTGTAGCGGCCCAGCGCCATGTACATGTCGCCCCGCTCCCGGTCCAGGTAGTGCCGCAGGATCACGCAGCCGAAGCGCAGGTTGGTCTGCATGTGGAACAGCCGGGCCGGTTCGCCGTCGCCGATCAGGCGCGCCCAGAACGGCATCACCTGCGTGTACCCGCGGGCGCCAGCAATGCTGATGGCGTACTTGCGGAAGCCGCTCTCGACCTGGATCAGGCCGAGGAACAGCGCCGTGTCGAGGCCCGCGCGCTTGGTCTCGTAGTAGACCGTCTCGAGGAACTCCACCCGCGTGACGTGCTCGGCCTTGCGGCGCTTGAGCCGGTTGCTCATCTCGCCCAGCCAGCGCAGGTACGCGATGCGTGCCTCGACGTTGTCGAAGGTGGGCTTCGGGGGTGCGTTGTTCGCGATGGCGGCCGACAGCACCGACCGCACCGAGTCGGCGAGCGGTTCCTCGGCCTGCCGGCCGGCGAGGGCCACGCCGGGCACGAGCGACAGCGGCGGCGCCGCGAGGGCCGCCAATGCCAGCTGCCGCCTCGTGAGACCCGAGGCGGCGGGACTCGCCGGGTTCATCGTGCGAGCTTGGCCTTCACGAAGTCCACGATGCCGGCGAGCGGCACGGACTCGGCCTGCGCATCGCGGCGGCCCTGGTACTCGACCTGGCCGTCCTTCAGGCCGCGGTCGCCCAGCACCACGCGGTGCGGCACGCCCACGAGTTCCCAGTCGGCGAACATCGCGCCCGGGCGTTCGCCGCGGTTGTCGAGGATCACGTCGACGCCCAGGGCCTGCAGCTCGCCGTACAGCTTGTCGGCGGCGGCCTGCACGTCGGCCGAGCGGTCATAGCCGATGGGGCACAGCACCACCTCGAACGGCGCCATGGCCGACGGCCAGATGATGCCGCGCTCGTCGTTGTTCTGTTCGATGGCGGCGCCCAGGATGCGCGTGACGCCGATGCCGTAGCAGCCCATCTCCATCAGCTGCGGCTTGCCGTTCTCGTCGAGGTACGTGGCGTTCAGCGGCTTCGAGTACACGGTGCCGAGGTTGAACACGTGGCCCACCTCGATGCCGCGCTGGATCGCGAGCACGCCCTTGCCGTCCGGCGACGGATCGCCCTCGACGACGTTGCGCAGGTCGGCAACGAGGTCGGGTTCGGGCAGGTCGCGGCCCCAGTTGACGCCGGTCAGGTGGAAGTCGGGTTCGTTGGCGCCGACGACGAAGTCGCTCATGTTCGCGACCGTGCGGTCGGCCACGATCTTCACCGGCTGCTTCAGCCCCACGGGGCCGAGGTAGCCCGGCTTCGTGCCGAAGTGGCTCTCGATCTCGCCGACGGTGGCGAAGCGGAAGCCCTGGTTCAGGCCCGGCACCTTGTTCGCCTTGACCTCGTTCAGGTCGTGGTCGCCGCGCACCAGCAGCAGCCACACGGTGGTCTTCGTGACGTCACCCGCCTCGGTCTTCTCGTCGGTGGCCAGCACCAGCGACTTCACCGTGCGCTCGAGCGGGATCGACAGCAGCTGCGCCACGTCGGCGCACGTGCTCTTGCCCGGCGTGGGCGTCTTCACGAGGGCCTGCGTGGCCCCGCCGCGCGTGGCGATCAGCGGCAGCGCCTCGGCCAGCTCGATGTTGGCGGCGTAGTCGGACGTGGGGCAGTACACGAGCGCGTCTTCACCGGTGTCGGCGATGACCTGGAACTCGTGCGACAACGCACCGCCGATGGCGCCCGTGTCGGCGCGCACCGCGCGGTAGGTGAGGCCCAGGCGTTCGAAGATGCGGCAGTACGCGGCGTACATCGCCTCGTAGCTCTTCACCGCGGCCTCGGCGTTGCGGTCGAAGGAGTACGCGTCCTTCATCGTGAACTCGCGGCCGCGCATCACGCCGAAACGCGGGCGGCGCTCGTCGCGGAACTTCGTCTGGATGTGGAAGAAGTTGCGGGGCAGCTGGCGGTAGCTGCGCAGTTCCTGGCGGGCGATGTCGGTGATGACCTCCTCGCTGGTGGGCTGCAGGATGAAGTCGCGGTCATGGCGGTCCTTGACGCGCAGCATCTCCGGGCCCATCTTGTCCCAGCGGCCGGACTCCTGCCAGAGCTCGGCGGGCTGCACCACGGGCATCAGCAGCTCGACGGCACCGGCACGCACCATCTCCTCGCGGATCACGTTCTCGACCTTGCGGATCACCCGAAGCCCGATGGGCATGTAGGTGTAGATGCCCGCCCCGAGGCGCTTGATGTACCCGGCGCGCATCATCAGCTTCTGGCTGACGACCTCGGCCTCGGCAGGGGCTTCCTTCAGGGTGGAGATGAAAAACTGGGACGCTTTCATGGGCAGCAGACGGGCTGTGAGGGCGGAGGATCAGCGGGGAAATCAGAGCGGGATTCTGCGGGGTTGATTCCCGTCATCCCGGTGCAATAATGATTTCAACTAGAGATTTCGAGGTTGATTATGCTCGACAGGGATGGGTTCAGACCCAACGTCGGCATCATCCTGCTCAACCCCCGTAACCAAGTGTTCTGGGGCAAGCGCATCCGCACCCACTCCTGGCAGTTCCCGCAGGGGGGCATCAAGTACGGCGAGACGCCCGAGCAGGCGATGTTCCGCGAGCTCCACGAGGAGGTCGGGCTTTTGCCCGACCACGTCCGCATCGTGGCGCGCACGCGCGACTGGCTCCGGTACGAGGTGCCCGACCATTTCATCCGCCGCGACGCCCGCGGCCATTACCGCGGCCAGAAGCAGATCTGGTTCCTGCTGCAGCTGGTCGGTCGCGACAGCGACATGAACCTGCGCGCCAGCGACCACCCCGAGTTCGACGCCTGGCGCTGGAACGAGTACTGGGTGCCGCTCGAGTGGGTCATCGAGTTCAAGCGCGAGGTCTACCAGATGGCCCTCACCGAACTCGCCCGCTTCCTGCCGCGCAGCAACCACCACAACCGCTACCTGCGGTCGGGCATGCGCACGCACCACCGCGACGAAGGGCACGACGACCGGCACGAGGAACAGGCGCCGCCGCCGCTGCACGCCGGGCCCGTGGAGCCCGACGGGCCCGACAACGCGCAGGCGCCGGCCCCCAAGGATCCCGAGACCTGAACAGGCCCGGGACCGCCCCGGTCCTCAGCTGAGGATCAGGTTGTCCCGGTGGATCATCTCGTGCTCGAGCGTGAAGCCGAGCAGGCGCTCGAACTCCGACGACGGTTTGCGTGCGATGAGGCGCGCTTCCGCGGCGGAGTAGTTCGCGAGGCCCCGGGCGATCTCGACGCCGGCACCGTTGCGCACGGCGATCACGTCGCCGCGCACGAACTCGCCGATCACCTCGACCATGCCGATGGGCAGCAGGCTCTTGCCGTCGTCGCGCAGCTTCGACACCGCGCCGTCGTCCACGACCACGGCGCCACGCATCTTCAGGTGGTCGGCCATCCACTGCTTGCGCGCGGCCATCTTCGCGGTGCTGGCGGTGAGCGCCGTGCCGATGGCCTCGCCCGCGGCCAGCCGCAGCAGCACATCGTTCTCGCGGCCCCAGGCGATCACCGTGGAGGCACCGCTGCGCGCGGCGCGCTTGGCAGCGAGGATCTTCGTGATCATGCCGCCGCTGCCGATGGCCGAGCCCACGCCGCCGGCCATCTGCTCGAGCTCGGGCGTGCCGGCCTCGGCCACGTCGATGAACTTCGCGTCGGGGTTCTTGCGCGGGTCGGCCGAGTACAGGCCGCGCTGGTCGGTGAGGATGACGAGCGCGTCGGCCTCGATCAGGTTGGCCACGAGCGCGCCGAGCGTGTCGTTGTCGCCGAACTTGATCTCGTCGGTGACGACGGTGTCGTTCTCGTTGATGACCGGCACCACGTTCAGGCGCAGCAGCGCCAGCAGCGTGGAGCGGGCGTTGAGGTAGCGCTCGCGGTCGGCGAGGTCGGCGTGGGTCAGCAGCACCTGGGCGCTGCCCATGCCGTAGGCGCGCAGCTGCGTCTCGTAGATCTGCGCGAGGCCCATCTGGCCCACCGCGGCGGCGGCCTGCAGCTCGTGGATCTCCTTCGGGCGCGTGCGCCAGCCGAGGCGCTTCATGCCCTCGGCGATGGCGCCGCTCGACACCATCACGACCTCGCGGCCCTCGGCGGCCAGCGCCGCCATCTGGCGGCACCAGTTGCCCACGGCCTCGGCGTCGATGCCCTTGCCCTCGTTCGTCACGAGGCTCGAGCCGACCTTCACGACGATGCGCCGTGCGTTTTTCAGGACGTCAGTCATGGGAGGGCGACGGCTGGACCTCGGCGGAGTCGAAACGGGGGTCCGGATCGTCCGGCACCACGTTCTTCAGCTTCGACACGTGTTCGTAGATCGCGTGCACGAGGCCTTCGCAGCCCTCGCGCGTCAGCGCGGAGATCTGGAACACCGGACCCTTCCACTTGAAGCGCTTGACGAAGTCCTTCACGCGCTTCTCGCGTTCGTCCTCCGGCACCATGTCGAGCTTGTTCAGCACGAGCCAGCGCGGCTTCTCGTAGAGCTCGTCGTCGTACTTCTTCAGCTCGGCCACGATGGCCTTCGCCTGAGCGACCGGGTCGATGCTTTCGTCGAACGGCGCCATGTCGACGAGGTGCAGCAGCAGGTGCGTGCGCTGCAGGTGGCGCAGGAAGAGGTGGCCGAGGCCGGCCCCTTCGGAGGCGCCCTCGATCAGGCCGGGGATGTCGGCCACGACGAAGCTCTGCTCGGCCTGCACGCGCACCACACCCAGGTTCGGGTGCAGCGTGGTGAAGGGGTAGTCGGCGATCTTCGGGCGGGCGTTCGAGATGGCCGCGATCAGCGTCGACTTGCCGGCGTTGGGCATGCCCAGCAGACCCACGTCGGCCAGCACACGCATCTCGAGCTTGAGCTTGAAGGCCTGGCCGGGCCAGCCCGGGGTCTTCTGGCGCGGCGCGCGGTTCGTGCTCGTCTTGAAGTGCATGTTGCCGAAGCCGCCGTCGCCACCCTTGGCGATCAGGATCTTCTCGTCCGGCACCAGCAGCTCGGCGATCACGTTGCCGGTCTCGACGTCGGTGATGATCGTGCCCATCGGCATGCGCAGCACGATGTCTTCCGCGGCGGCACCGAACTGGTCGGAGCCCCGGCCGTTCTCGCCACGGCGCGCCTCGTGGCGGCGGGCATAGCGGTAGTCGATCAGGGTGTTGAGGTTGCGGTCGCCCATGGCGTACACGCTGCCGCCCTTGCCGCCGTCGCCGCCGTTCGGGCCGCCGAACGGGAGGAACTTCTCGCGGCGGAAGCTCATGCAGCCGTTGCCGCCGTCGCCTGCCACGACATCGATGGTGGCTTCGTCAACGAATTTCATGGTGTGTCCTGACGGACACCCAGGGCATCCGTTCGATTTGAGGGACTCGGTCGCGAATGGTAAGCGACCGGCCCGGTCCTGATTCCTCGGCCGAAAAAACAAAGCCCCGGCGGACCGGGGCTTCGTTCGATCAGGCGGGAAGCGAAGCTGCGGTGCAGCTCCGGCTTCTTCAGGCCTTGATGCTGACGGTGCGGCGGTTGGCCGAACCCTTGACCGCGAACTCGACGGTACCGTCGGTGAGCGCGAACAGCGTGTGGTCCTTGCCGATGCCGACGTTCACGCCGGGGTGGAACTGGGTGCCACGCTGGCGGACGATGATCGAACCGGCCGAGATGACTTGCCCGCCGAACGCTTTCACGCCCAGCATTTTCGGTTGAGAGTCGCGGCCGTTCCGTGTGGAACCGCCGCCCTTTTTCTGTGCCATGGTGCTTTAACTCCTGGAGAATCGGATTCGGTTGCCGAAGGTCAGGCGTTCACGGTGCTGATTTCCAGCTCGGTGAAGTTCTGACGATGACCTTGCCGCTTCTGGTAGTGCTTGCGGCGGCGCATCTTGAAGATGCGGACCTTGTCGTGACGGCCATGGGCCACCACCTTCGCCACCACCGTTGCGCCGGCAACCAAGGGAGTCCCGACCTTCAGGTCTGCGCCGGCACCAACTGCCAGCACCTGGTCGATCGTGATCTCTTGGCCAACGTCCGCAGCAATCTGTTCGACTTTAATTTTTTCGCCGGCAGCAACCTTGTATTGCTTGCCACCGGTTTTGATGAGCGCGTACATATCAGCCTTTCAATGAATCGGTCCTTGGTCAACCGGGTTCTTCACCCGAACGCCCACGGTACCGCCCTGCTTGGAACGCAGAGCCGAAGATTCTAGCACGGCTTGCGAGCCGGTGCCAAAAAATTGTGCAGCACCGTGGGGAGTCTGACCGCCTCCCTCGGCTCCTAGGGGGTGGACGGCCGGTACACGTCCGGGTCTTCCTATAATTCCCGTACCCAATTGAGCCCAACGTGCAGCCGTCTTCCCCCGCCCCCACCGAAGTTCCATCCAGCCACGCCGCCTTCATCGCGGCGGAGATGCGCGAGGTGGACGCCGTCATCCGACACCGGCTCGCCTCCGAGGTCGTCCTGATCAACCAGATCTCGCACTACATCATCAGCGCGGGCGGCAAGCGCCTGCGCCCGATGCTCGTGCTGCTCTTCGCGAACGCACTCGGCTTCCAGGGCCGCGAGCGTTATGAACTGGCCGCCACGGTCGAGTTCATCCACACGGCCACGCTGCTGCACGACGACGTGGTCGACGAGTCCGACCTGCGCCGCGGCCGCCAGACCGCCAATGCGCTGTTCGGCAACGCGGCCAGCGTGCTCGTCGGCGACTTCCTCTACTCCCGCGCCTTCCAGATGATGGTGTCGGTGAACCGCATGCGCGTGCTCGAGGTGCTCGCCGACGCCACCAACGTGATCGCCGAAGGTGAAGTGCTGCAGCTGATGAACATGCACGACGCCGACCTCGCGGTCGACGATTACCTCAAGGTGATCCGCTTCAAGACCGCGAAGCTCTTCGAGGCCAGCGCCCGCCTGGGCGCCGTGCTCGCGGGTGCGCCGGCCGAGGTCGAGGACGCCTGCGCCTCGTACGGCCGCTCCCTCGGCACCGCGTTCCAGCTCGTCGACGACCTGCTCGACTACGAAGGCTCCACGTCGCAGCTGGGCAAGAACGTCGGCGACGACCTGCGCGAAGGCAAGCCCACGCTGCCGCTGCTCGTCGCGATGGAACGCGGCAATGCCGATGAATGCGCGCTGATCCGCCACGCCATCGAACACGGCGAGGTCACGCGCCTCGCGGAGATCGTGGAAATCGTGCGCCGCACCGGGGCCCTGGACGCCACGCGCGAGGCCGCGAGACTCGAGGCCGAGAAGGCACGTGTGAGTTTGTCGATGCTCCCATCTTCCCCTCACAAAGAAGCTCTGATAGAATTCTGCGTTCGGTCGGTTGACCGCTCTTCCTAACCCTCTCATCAGGGCCAGCAGGGCGAACAAGAAGAACGAAAAATCGGGGTGTAGCTTAGCCTGGTAGAGCGCTACGTTCGGGACGTAGAGGCCGGAGGTTCGAATCCTCTCACCCCGACCAGAATTCCCTTGGTACCCAAGGAACGAAAATGCCGCGGACTCCGCGGCTTTTTTCGTTTCTGGCCGCGACGTCGCGCCGAATGATTCAGCGAAGTCAACCGGCCCGCGTGGACAACGAACTCTGGCGAACGATCAGTTCGCACGCCAGGGTCTTGCTGACGGGCTCCTCGCCGGTCGACAACGCCTCCAGCACCGCCTCCGCCGCGGCCTGACCGATCAGCGCGCGAGGCGGCCGCATCGTCGACAGCGCCGGCGACAGCTGCCGGCCGATCGGGAAGTCGCCGAAGCCCAGCAACGCGAGCTGGTCCGGCACCTGCGTGCCCATCTCGCGGGCCTGCATCAACGCACCGCAGGCGAGGTGGTCGTTGGCGAACGCCGCCGCGGTCACGGAGCGGTCCTTCGACAGCTGCTCGAACACATCGCGTCCCGCATCGAACGCATCGCCCGTCCCCGCACGCAGCACATGCACCGCCGCACCGGCCTCCTTGGCTGCCGCGATGAAGCCCTCTCCCCGCACACGCGCACGGAAGTCCTCGGCCACACCGCTGTCGACATAGGCGAGCGAACGATGGCCTTGCGCCAGCAGGTGTTCGGCCATCACGCGGCCGATGCGCTGGTGATCGAAGCCGATGCGCGCGAAGCCGTCGTCCTGGTCGTCGGCATCCTCGGGGTGGTCCCAGATCTCGACCACCGCGGTGCCCGACTCGTGCGCCTCGCGCATCAGCTTCAGCGCACCCGGCGTGTGATGCCGGCCCGTGACGATCAAGGCCGACGGCGCCCAGCCCACCAGCGCGCGCAGCTGCGCCTCCTCACGCTCCATCGAATAGCCCGTCGCCATCAGCAGCAGCTCGCGCCCGCTGTCGCGCAGGCCTTCGGCCAGGCCCTGGATCGTCTCCGCAAAGATCGAGTGGCCGACGTTCGGGATCAGCGCCGCGACGATGCGCGACGCCCCGCTGGCCAGTTGTCCGGCCTGGTGGTTCGGCACATAGCCCGTCTCCTCGATGGCCGCCTGGATGCGCGCCGCGGTCTCCGGCGCGACCTTGCCCGGCTCGCGGATGTAGCGCGACACCGTGATGCGCGTCACTCCCGCCGCTTCGGCCACGGCATGCAGCGTGGGCCGGCCATGGCCACGCCGCTGGCGCTTGGATGTGTCCTCAGGTGCTTTCATGGTCAAGGGTTTCTCCTGATGGATTGTATGGGGTGCCGGTCTTAATGTTACCGGTAACACGTTCAGATTCAACCAAGCGTTTCCCATGAGCCAACACCTCGACAACCTTCGCAGTCGCCGCTGGTTCGCCGCGAACGACATGCGCGGCTTCGCCCATCGGCAGCGCATCCAGCAGATGGGCCTGCGCCGCGAGGACGTGCTGGACAAGCCGATCGTCGCGATCATCAACACCTGGAGCGACCTGTCGCCCTGCCATGCCCACCTCCGCGAGCGCGCCGAGAGCGTGAAGCGCGGCGTGCTGATGGCCGGCGGCATGCCGTTCGAGCTGCCCGCCATGAGCCTGGGCGAAGTGATGGTCAAGCCCACGACGATGCTCTACCGCAACTTCCTCGCGATGGAAGTCGAGGAGCTGCTGCGTTCGCTGCCCATCGACGGCGTCGTGCTGCTGGCAGGCTGCGACAAGACCACGCCCGCCACGGTGATGGGTGCGGTCAGCGCCGGCCTGCCGACCATCTTCTGCCCCGCCGGCGGCATGCTCAGCGACCGCTACCTCAAGCGCGGCGAGCCCACCCGCGCCGTCGGCGCCGGCACGCACACCCGCATGTTCTGGGACGAGCGCCAGGCCGGCAAGGTGTCCGAGTGCGAATGGGTCGGCCTCGAGTCCAAGATGACCCGCTCGCCCGGCACCTGCAACGTGATGGGCACGGCCAGCACGATGACCTCGATGGTCGAGGCCCTGGGCCTCGCCCTGCCCGGCGCCACCGCCATCCCCGCGATGGACGCCGGCCACGTGCGCATGGCCACCGAATGCGGCGAGCGCATCGTCGACATGATCTGGCAGGACCTCACGCCCGCGAAGATCCTGACCCGCGGCGCCTTCCTGAACGCCGTCGCCGTGCAGATGGCCCTGGGCGGCTCCACCAACGCCGCGGTCCACGTGATCGCGATGGCCCGCCGCGCCGGCGTGCCGCTGAGCCTGGACGACCTCGACGCCATGGGCGCCAAGGTGCCCGTGCTGGCCAACCTCTTCCCGAGCGGCGACCGCCTGATGGAGGACTTCCACTACGCCGGCGCCCTGCCCGCGCTGATGAACCGCATCCGCCCGCACCTGTCGCTCGGCGAGATGACGGTCACCGGCAAGACGATCGCCGAGAACATCGAGGGCCGCGACAGCCTCGACGACGAGGTGATCCGTCCGCTGGAGCGCCCCGTGAGCGCCGCCGGCGCCCTGGCCGTGCTGCGCGGCAACCTCGCGCCCGAAGGCGCCGTGATGAAGGCCAGCGCCGCCAGCCCGAAGTACTTCCGCCACACCGGCCGCGCGCTGGTCTTCGACTCGCCTGCGGAGATGGTCCGCCAATGCGCCGACCCGGCGCTCGACGTCGACGAGAACACCGTCCTCGTGCTGCGCAACGCCGGCCCCGTGGGCGCGCCCGGCATGCCCGAATGGGGCGGCCTGCCCATCCCCAAGAAGCTGCTGGACCAGGGCGTGCGCGACATGGTCCGCCTGTCCGACGCCCGCATGAGCGGCACCCACTACGGCAGCTGCATCCTGCACGCGAGCCCCGAAGCCGCGGTGGGCGGCCCGCTGGCCCTCGTGCGCAACGGCGACCTGATCACGCTCGACGTCGAGGCCCGCACGCTGGAACTGAAGGTGGACGACGAGGAGCTGGCCCGCCGCCGCGCGGCGTGGACGCCTCCGCCGCGCCCCGTCACGCGCGGCTACACCCGCCTCTACCAGGACCACGTGCTGCAGGCCCACGAAGGCTGCGACTTCGACTTCCTGCAAGGCGACGCGCCTTCACCGGAACCCGCGATCTTCTGACCGCGCCAGACATAGAGGAGATCCGCGAGATGACCCCCTTCCAACAACTGCTTTCCCGCTCCACGACGCCGCCGGTCGGCACGTGGGTCATGTCGGCCAGCCCGGTCGTCGCCGAGGCCATCGGCTGCGCCGGCTACGACTGGGGCGTGCTCGACATGGAGCACACGCCCATCGACCTGATGACGCTCGTGCACCTGCTGCAGGCCACCGCCGGCACGCCGATGCTGCCCGTCGTGCGCGTGCCCTGGAACGACACCGTGATGATCAAGCGCGTGCTCGACGCCGGCGCGCAGACGCTGCTGATCCCGTTCGTGCAGAACGGCGACGAAGCGCGCGCCGCCGTGGCCGCCTGCCGCTACCCGCCCGAAGGCATCCGCGGCATGGCCGGCATGAGCCGCGCCTCCCGCTTCGGCACCGCGCCGAACTACCTCACCACGGCCAACCGCGGCATCAGCGCCATCGTGCAGCTGGAGACGCCCGACGCCATCGCGCGCGTGGACGAGATCGCCTCCGTCGACGGCGTCGACGCCCTCTTCGTGGGCCCGGGCGACCTGTCCGCCACGATGGGCCACGTGGGCCAGCTGACCCACCCCGAGGTGCTGGCGCTGACCCGTCAGGCCATCGCCCGCGCCAAGGCCCTGGGCAAGCCCATCGGCACCGTCGGCGGCACGCCCGAGGTCGTGGCGATGTACCAGGAGATGGGCTTCGACTTCGTCGCCATCGCCTCCGACCTGGGCCTGCTGATGCGCGCCGCGCAAGGCGCCCTGGCCGCGGTCCGCAAGGCCCCGCAAACCACGACCACCCCGCAAGGAGCTTACTGATGGCTGCCGTCGAACTGCACAACGTGGCCAAGAGCTACGACGGAAAGATCCCCGTCATCCACGGCATCGACCTCGACATCCGGGACGGCGAGTTCGTCGTCTTCGTCGGTCCTTCCGGCTGCGGCAAGAGCACGCTGCTGCGGATGATCGCGGGGCTGGAGAGCATCACCAGCGGCGAGCTGCGCATCGGCGGCGAGCGTGTCAACGACAAGCCGCCGCGCGCCCGCGACATCGCGATGGTGTTCCAGGACTACGCGCTCTACCCGCACAAGAGCCTGTACGACAACATGGCCTTCGGCCTGCGCCTGCGCAAGACGCCCGAGGACGAGATCAAGCGCCGCGTGATGGACGCCGCCCGCCTGCTGCGCATCGACCACATGCTCGACCGCAAGCCGGCGGCACTCTCCGGCGGCCAGCGCCAGCGCGTCGCGATCGGCCGCGCCATCGTGCGCCAGCCGAAGGTCTTCCTGTTCGACGAGCCGCTGTCCAACCTCGACGCCCAGCTCCGCCAGGAGATGCGCAGCGAGATCAAGCGCCTGCACGAGCGCCTCGGCGCCACGATGATCTACGTGACCCACGACCAGGTCGAGGCCATGACCCTGGCTGACCGCATCGCCGTGCTCAGCGCCGGCCGCAAGATGCAGTACGACACGCCGGACGGCATCTACAACCGCCCGGCTGCGCTCTTCGTCGCGGGCTTCACCGGCGCGCCGCCGATGAACCTCGTCGACGCGAACGTGGCGGGCGGCCAGGCGGACGTCGGCGACGGCATCCGCGTCGCACTGCCGCCCGCACTGGCCGGCGGCAGCGGTGCACGCAAGCTGGGCGTTCGGCCCGAGAACCTGCGCCTGGCGCCCGAGGCCGGCGACATCACCGTGCCCGCGAAGGTCTCGCTGCTGGAACCGCTGGGCTCCGAGACGCTGGTGAGCCTCAAGCTCGGCGCGAGCGAGGTCATCGCGCGGCTCGCCGCGAACTTCCGCGAGCCGCCCGGCACGACCGTGAACCTGCACCTCAATCCCACCCACCTCCACCTGTTCGACCCCGAGAGCGGCCTGGCGATCGCCTGAAGCGCATCAGAGCCCCGTCGCCCCCCTTCCAGGAGACCCACCATGCAACGCCGCACCCTCTTCGCCGCCGCCGCCGCCACCCTCATGCTGATCGCCGCCACCGGCGCCTCGGCCCAGACCAAGCTGCGCGTGTTCGCCGGCGGCTCCGGCCAGCGCCCGGACCTGATGCGCAAGCTCTTCGACCAGTACCAGGCGAAGAACCCCGGCGTGACCGTCGAGATGGAGACCGGCGGCGCCACGTCGGAGCTCCAGCGCCAGTACCTGAGCACGGTGCTGAACGCGAAGGACCCGGCGATCGACGTCTACATGATCGACATCGTCAACCCGGCCCAGTACTACGGCGCCGGCTGGCTGGAGCCGCTGGACGCCTACCTCGGCAACGCCGCCACCGCGCTCAAGCCCTACCTGCCGGTCTACGCCAGCGCCAACGTCGTGCAGGGCAAGCTGGCCGCGATGCCGGCCTTCGCCGACGCGATGTTCATGTACTACCGCAAGGACCTGCTCGAGAAGTACAAGCTCGCCGAACCCAAGACCTGGGACGAGCTGACCGCCGCCGCGAAGAAGATCCAGGCCGGCGAGGGCAACGCCAACCTGCAGGGCCTGTCCATCCAGGGCGCCCCGATCGAAGGCGCGGTCTGCACCTTCCTGCTGCCGTACTGGAGCCAGGGCAAGGAGTTCAACGACGCGTCCGGCAAGCTGACGCTGGACAAGCCGGCCGCCGCCAAGGGCCTGCAGACCTGGCTCGACATGGTCGACGCCGGCGTCATCAAGAAGAACGTCGCCGAGGTCAAGACACCCGACACCGTCAACGAGTTCAAGGCCGGCCAGGTCGTCTTCGCGGTGAACTGGGGCTTCGCCTGGGATCGCTTCCAGCAGGACAAGGACAGCAAGATCCAGGGCAAGGTCGGCGTGATGCCGCTGCCCGCGATGGCCGGCGGCAAGAGCGCCACCTGCGTCGGCGGCTGGCAATGGGCCGTCAGCGCCTTCTCGAAGTCCAAGGCCGAGAGCGCCAAGCTCGTGAAGTTCCTGGCCAGCCCCGAGGCCGGCAAGTTCCTCGCCGTCGAAGGCTCGCTGCTGCCGACGGTGGCCGCCACGTACGCCGACGCCGACGTGGTCAAGGCCGTGCCGTGGTTCAAGGACGCCGGCACCGTGGTCGTCGCCGGCCGCAGCCGGCCGATGTCGCGCGACTACGGCCAGGTCAGCGACGCCATCCGCACCACCACCAGCGCGGTGCTGGCCCGCACGAAGAAGCCGGAAGAAGGCGTCGGCGAGATCGAGAGCCGCCTGCGCCGCGTGATGCGCTGAGGCACGCCATGTTCGAGAAACTCAAGGACCCCGGCGAGAAGACACTCGCCTTCCTGCTGCTCGCGCCGGCCTTCATCCTGCTCGCGCTCATCGTCGTCTACCCGATCGGCAAGCTGATCTGGAACAGCTTCTTCGACCTGCGCCTGTCCGGTGAAGCGGCGAAGTTCGTCGGCTTCGAGAACTACGCCCTGGCGCTGCAGGACCCCGACTTCTGGAACGCCACGAAGAACACGCTGCTGATCACGGTCATCACCGTGCCCGGCGCGCTGGTGGTGGGCCTGGGCCTCGCGATGCTGGCCAACCTGCCCTTCCGCCGCCGCTGGCCGGTGCGCCTGGCGCTGCTGCTGCCCTGGGCGCTGCCGCTCGCCTTCGTCGGCCTGATCTTCGCGTGGTTCTTCCACACCGAGTTCGGCGTCGTCAACGACGTGCTGCGCCGGCTGTTCGGCCTCGAACCCACGATGTGGCTGCTGTCGCCGAAGCTCGCCTTCACGGCCATCTGCCTGGCGATCATCTGGAAGACCTCGTCGTTCATGGCGCTGATCCTGCTGGCCGGCCTGCAGATGATCCCCAAGTCGCAGTACGAGGCGGCCGAAGTGGACGGCGCCAGCAAGTGGCAGCAGTTCTGGCAGATCACGATCCCGATGCTGATGCCGTCCATCATCGTCGCGCTGATCTTCCGCACGATCACCGCGCTGCAGACCTTCGACATCCCGGTGACCATGACCCACGGCGGCCCCGGCAACTCGACGCAGACGCTCGCGATGCTGATCCACGCCACCACCATCGACTACCTCGACGTGGGCTACGGCTCGACGCTCGCGGTGCTGATGTTCCTGATCTCGCTCGTCGTCACCGGCTTCTACCTGAAGCGCATCGGAGGGAACGCCTGATGAACAACCTCTTCGAATCGAAGTGGCTCCGCTTCATCGCCGCTGGCATGGTGGTGGTCAACGGCTTCTTCCCCGCCGTCTGGATCCTGCTGACGTCGCTGAAGACCGAGGGCGAACTCGTCAGCAAGCCCATCACCTACCTGCCCCACCACGCGGTGCTGGAGAACTACGTCCGCGCCTTCACCGACCAGCCGCTGCTGAAGTACCTCGGCAACAGCTTCATGGTGGCGATGCTGTCCACCGCGCTGTCGCTGCTGGTCGCCTCCGCCGCGGCCTATGCGATCGCCCGGCTGAACCTCAAGCGCCGCCAGCTGATCCTCACCTGCATCGTCGCGTCCAGCATGTTCCCGCTGGTCACGCTGCTGGTGCCGATCTTCGAGACGATGCGCCAGCTCGACCTGCTCAACAGCTACACGGCCCTGGTGCTGCCCTACACGGTGCTGAACCTGCCAGTGTGCACGCTGGTGCTCGTGAGCTTCTTCCAGAGCATCCCGCGGGACCTGGAAAACGCCGCGATGATCGACGGCTGCACGCGGCTCGGTGCCCTGGTGCGTGTCGTGGTGCCGCTCGCGGCGCCCGGCGTGTTCACCGCCGGCATCCTCGGCTTCGTCAACGCCTGGGACGAGTTCCTGCTCGCGCTGTCGCTGAACTCCAGCGCCTCCATGCGGACGCTGCCGGTCGGCATCTCGCTCTACCAGGGCGAGTTCACCTTCCCCTGGCCCACGATTTCCGCGGCGCTGATCGTCGCCATCGTCCCCGTCGCCGTGCTGATCGCCGTGTTCCAGGAACGCGTCGTCGGCGGTCTCACCCAAGGCGGCCTCAAAGGCTGACCCCTTCCCCCACCCATCGCCCAAAGCCCCCGCGTCCGGAGTCTCCATGAAAAAAGCCACCACCCTCCTCACCCTCGCCCTCGGCAGTGCCGCCGCCTTCGCCCAGAGCGGCGGCGTCACCATCGCCGGCCGGGTCGACATGGGCCTGCAGTACGCCGACACCGGCGCGAAGAAGGTCAAGAACGTGGACAGCGGCATCTACACCGGCTCGCGCCTGATCATGCGCGGCAACGAAGACCTGGGCGACGGCCTGTCGGCGCTCTTCTACCTCGAGCACCGCTTCAACGCCGACACCGGCATGCCGCAGAGCGCCACGAAGTTCTGGAACGCCGGCTCCTACGTCGGCCTCTCCAGCAAGGACTGGGGCACGGTCACCCTCGGCCGCCAGTACACGCCCACGTTCTGGACCTTCCTCTTCGCCGACGACACCGGCCCGCTGCGCCTGCACAACTACAGCGCGCTGCAGTCGGTGCAGCGCAGCAACTTCGCCCGCATCCGCGCCTCGGCCTCGCCGGTCACGACCCCCGGCACGCTGGACTCGGTCACCAACGGCATCTACTCGCTGGGCATCACGTCGGCCTTCGAGGACAACCAGATCGTCTACAAGACCCCCACCTTCTTCGGCGGCCTCACCGCGATGCTGTCCGTCGAGGCGCCCGAGGGCTACGCGAACGGCGGCGGCAAGCTGTTCAGCGGCAACGTCGAGTACCGCAACGGCCCGCTCTACACCTCCGTCGCGGCCACCCAGAAGAAGGGCATCGTGCCCACCGCCGGCAACGCCGAGCAGAAGGTCAGCGAGCAGGTGGCCAGCGCGATGTACGCGATCACCCCCGCCGTGAAGGTGTGGGGCAACGTCCACCCGTGGAAGCTGGAATCGGTGGCCGGCAGCGAGCTGAAGGGCAACGACTGGATGCTCGGTGCGTCCTACTGGCTGGCGAGCGGCGAGCTGTGGGTCAACTACGCGAGCAAGAAGCTCAGCAACTGCAGCGGCTGCGACTCCTCCGGCTGGGGCGTGGGCTACCACTACTTCCTGTCGAAGCGCACCGAGCTGTACGCGTCGCTCGCCACGGTCAGCAACGACGCCAACGCGGCCAACACGCTGAACGGCTTCGCGCCGGACGACTTCGGCCGCAACGTGCGTGCGGTCGCCATGGGCATCGCGACGACCTTCTGAACCTCACCCACGGAACATCATGGACAAGATCATTCGCTACGGCATCGTCGGCTGCGGCAGCATGGGCCGCGAACACATCGAGAACCTCAAGGCGCTGCCGGGCACGCAGGTAACGGCCCTGGCCGACCCGCACGCGCCCAGCCTCGAGGCCGCCGCGGCCCTGCTGGCCGGCCAGCCGGCCAGGACCTTCACGGACCACAAGGCCCTGCTGGCCAGCGGCCTGTGCGACGCGGTCGTCATCGCCACGCCGAACTTCACGCACATCGAGATGATGCGCGACGCCCTGGCCACCGACCTGCACATCCTGATCGAGAAGCCGCTGGTCACCCGCATGGAAGACGGCGCCGAGATGCTGCGCCTGGCCCAGGGCCGCAAGGGCATCGTCTGGGTGGCGCAGGAGTACCGCTACATGCCGCCGGTGGCCGAGATGATCCGCATCGCCCACGAAGGCGGTGTCGGCACGATGCACCAGGTCGCCATCCGCGAGCACCGCGAGCCCTTCTACCCGAAGGTCGGTGACTGGAACCGCTTCACCGCCAACACCGGCGGCACGTTGGTCGAGAAGTGCTGCCACTACTTCAACCTGATGGACTTCATCCTGAAGGAAAAGCCGGTGCGCGTGTTCGCCTCGGGCGGGCAGCGGGTCAACCACCTCGACGAGACCTACGGCGGCAAGACGCCGGACATCCTCGACAGCGCCTATGTGATCGTCGAGTACCCCTCCGGCGCCCGCGCGTCGCTCGACCTGTGCATGTTCGCCGAGAACTCGGTGGACAACGAACACGTGACCATCGTCGGCGCCGAAGGCAAGCTCGAATCGCTGCTGCCCTCGGGCGTGCTGCGCTACGGCCGGCGCGAGGACTGGGGCCGCCGCGAAGTCTGGGGCCAGCCCTCGGGCACCGCGCGCGGCGTCTCCGTGCGCCAGATCCGCGACACCAACATCAAGTACCTCGGCCAGCACTTCGGCGCGTCCTACGTCGAACACGAGCACTTCCTCGACGCGATCCGCCACGGCAAGCCGCCCGAGATCCCGCTGGAGGAAGGCCTGCGCTGCGTGGCCACGGGCCTCGCCGCCCACCGCAGCATCGAGACCGGCCAGCCGGTCGAACTGCGCGACGTGCTGCCCGCGGGCTGGTGAACATGGACGTGCAGGTGGTCGAGCTGAACGCGGGCGCCCTGCGCCTCGCGCTGCGGCCCGACCTGGGCGGCAGCATCGCGGGGCTCTGGCACCAGGGCACCCCGGTGCTGCGCTCGACCGAACCGGCGGCACTGGAGGGACCGCGCACCGCCGCGTCCTTCCCGCTGCTGCCCTACTCCAACCGCCTCGGCTTCCGGCACTTCCGCTGGGAGGGCGCCGAGTACACGACGGCCCCCAACTTCCCGGACAGCCCGCACTCGCTGCACGGCGTGGGCTGGCAACGCGCGTGGCGGGTCGACGCGTCGGACGGCCGCTCGGCCACGCTGAGCCTCCGCCACACCCCCGATGCGCACTGGCCTTTCGCCTTCGAAGCCCGCCAGCACATCGAGCTGGAGGCCGACCGCCTCACGCTGCACCTCACCTTCACGAACACCGACGTGCGCGAGCAGCCCGTCGGCCTCGGCTGGCATCCCTACTTCCCGCTGCGCACGCACAGCCATCTGCGCATGGCGGTGCTGGGGCGCTGGGAGTCCGACGTGCGGCAACTGCCGACCCACACGACACTGCTGCCCGGCCTCGACGCGCCCGTCGCGTCGCTCGGCTGCGACCACTGCTTCTTCGGCTGGCAGGGCACGGCCGTGATCGAGGACGAACGCTTCACGCTGCGGCTGGACTCGACGGTGGACCACGCCGTCGTCTTCACGCCGTCCGGCCGGGACTTCTTCTGCGTCGAACCGGTCAGCCACGCGAACGACGCGATCCACTTCGACGATCCCGCGGCCCACGGCCTGCGGGCCCTCGCACCCGCCGCCACCGCGACAGCCTCCATGACACTGCAGATCGAGGCCCGCCAGCCATGAACGACTTCCAGGCGCTGCCCGTCCCCGCCAGCACCGTCGGCGAATCGCCGCTGTGGCACCCCACCGAGCAGGTGCTGTACTGGTGCGACATCGTCGGCCGGCAGTTGAACCGCTTCGACCCGGCCACCCACGAACACCGCGCCTGGCGCTTCGACAGCGAACCGACCTGCTGCGCCCCCGCCCGCGACGGCACGCTGCTGCTGGCGCGCCGCGACGGCCTGTGGCGCTTCGACCCGGCCACCGGGTCGAACACGCCGCTGTGCGAGCCCCCCTACGACCCGCGCGTCGAGCGCTTCAACGACGGCAAGGCCGGCCCCGACGGCGCCCTGTGGGTCGGCACGATCTACGAGCCACGCGACCGGGCGGCCGCCTCGCTGTACCGCTGGGCCAACGGCACGCTCGCGCGGGTCGCCGGCGACGTGACCGTCAGCAACGGCCTCGGCTTCAGCCCGGACGGTGCGACGATGTACTGGTCCGACACCTGGGGCCACACGCACTACACGATGGGCACCGCCACGCCATCCGAACGCCGCGTGCTGCGCACCTTCCCGCGCCGCGAACCCGGTTCGCCGCTCGACACCTACGGCGGCCGCCCCGACGGCGCCACCGTCGACGCCGAGGGCAACCTCTGGGTCGCGATGTTCGAAGGCGCGCGCCTGCTGCGGTTGTCACCCGAGGGTGAGATCCTGCAGACCCTTCACCTGCCCGTGCGCTGTCCGACCATGCCCTGCCTGGGCGGGCCGGACTTGCGCACGCTCTACATCACCACCGCGCGCGAGAACCGCACGCCCGAGGAGCTGGCCGCGATGCCGCTGTCGGGCCGCGTGCTGCAGCTGCGCGTGGACGTGCCGGGCCTCCCGGCGAACTTCGTGGATTGAAACGATGAACAACACCACCCTCTACCCCTCGCTGAAGGGCCGCACGGTCTTCGTCTCCGGCGGCAGCTCCGGCATCGGCGCCGAACTGGTCCGCAGCTTCGCGGCCCAGGGGGCCCGCGTGGCCTTCTGCGGCCTCAGCGCCGACGGCGGCCCGGCCGTCGTGCAGTCGGTCGTCGAGGCCGGCTTCGAGGCACCGTACTTCGAGCCGTGCGACGTGCGCGACGTGGCCGCCTACCAGGCCCTGCTGGGCCGGGTCGCACAGCAGCTCGGCCCGATCCGCGTGCTCGTCAACAACGCGGGCCGCGACGACCGCCACGCCATGGAGGACGTGACCTCCGAGTACTGGGACGATCGCGTCGCGCTGAACCTGAAGCACTACTTCTTCGCGATCCAGGCCGTCGCGCCCGGCATGGCCGCGGCCGGCGGCGGCTCCGTCGTCAACATGGGCTCGGTCTCGTGGATGCGCGGCCGCCCCAACCTCGTGGGCTACACCACCGCGAAGGCCGGCATCCTGGGCCTCACGCGCACGCTGGCCCGCGAGCTGGGTGCGCGCAACATCCGCGTCAATGCCATCGTGCCCGGTGCCATCGTCACCGAACGCCAGACGACACTGCACCGCGACCCCGTCGCCGACCAGCAGTTCCTCGACGCCCAGTGCCTGAAGATCCGGCTCGACCCCGGGCACGTCGCGCGGCCCACGCTGTTCCTCGCCGCCGACGACAGCGACGGCATGACCGGCCAGCACATCCTGGTGGACGCGGGCATCGCCCAGCAGTCGGTGGTCAGCTGAGATGGCCGGCCCGATCGACCGCGCCGAGCAGCTGGCGCGGCTGCGTGACACGCCGCAGTGGGACCTCGTCGTCATCGGCGGGGGCGCCACCGGCCTGGGGGTCGCGCTGGACGCCGCCGCCCGCGGCTTCAAGGTGGCCCTCGTCGAGGCCGAGGACTTCGCCAAGGGCACGTCTTCGCGCGCGACCAAGCTCGTTCACGGCGGCGTGCGCTACCTCGCCCAGGGCAACGTCTCGCTGGTGCGCGAGGCCCTGCACGAACGCGCCACGCTGCTCGCCAACGCCCCCCACCTCGCCCAGCCGCTGGCCTTCGTGCTGCCCGCCTACCGCTGGTGGGGCCCGGCCTTCTACGGCATCGGCCTGAAGGTCTACGACGCACTGGCCGGCCGCCGCGGCCTTGGCGCCACGCAGCTGCTCTCGACCACCAAGGCCCTGGCCGCGCTGCCCAACCTGAAGCCGGCGCGGCTCGCCGGCGGCGTGCGCTACTGGGACGGCCAGTTCGACGACGCCCGCCTGGCCGTGACGCTCGCCCGCACCGCCGTCGCGCAGGGCGCCACCGTGCTGAACCACTGCCCGGCCACGGCGCTGCTGCGCGAGAACGGCCGCGTGCGCGGCGTGACGGTGCGCGATGCCGAGACCGGCGAAGGCTTCATGTTGCGCGCCTCGGTGGTGGTCAACGCCGCCGGCGTCTGGGTGGACGCCGTTCGCGACATGGACCGCGACCCCGGCACACCCGCACGCAAGCCGATGGTGGCGCCCAGCCAGGGCGTGCACGTCGTCGTCGACCGTTCGTTCCTGCCCGGCAACGACGCCCTGATCGTGCCGAAGACCTCGGACGGCCGCGTGCTGTTCGCAGTGCCGTGGCTCGGCAAGACGCTGCTGGGCACGACGGACGCCCCGCGCGCCGACCTGCCCACGGAGCCCCGCGCCACCGAGGAGGAGATCGGCTTCATCCTGCACGAGGCCGCCGGCTACCTCGCCCGCGCGCCGAAGCGCCAGGACGTGCTGTCGGTCTGGGCCGGCCTGCGCCCGCTGGTCAAGCCCGCCGACGACGAGGCCGGCGGCACGAAGAAGATCTCGCGCGAGCACACGGTCATCGTCGGCCGCTCGGGCCTGGTCACCGTCACCGGGGGCAAGTGGACCACCTACCGCGCGATGGCCGAGGACGTGATGCGCCGCTGCATGACCGAGGGCCTGCTGCCCGAACGCGGCGGCGACGTCACCTCCGGGCTTCGCCTGGTCGGTGCGCCCGCGCGTCCCGCGGGCAACCTGTCCCAGCCGCCGGGCGAACACCTGTACGGCGACGAAGCGGCGGTGCTGCGTTCCCTGCCGGGCGCCGGCCGCTGGCTCTGGCGCGACGACGCCGGCGGCCACGCGGGCGGCTTCAGCGAAGCCATGCTGCGCTTCGCCGTTCGCCACGAGATGGCCCGCACGATCGAGGACGTGCTGGCCCGCCGCACCCGCCTGCTGTTCCTCGACGCCGCACGCGCCGAGGCCCTCGCCCGACCGGTGGCCGAACTGCTCGGCCAGGAACTGCGACGGCCCGTGCCCGAGCAGGAGATCCAGGCCTTCGAATCCCTCGCGCGCCGCTACCGCGGCGCCGCTGAACAACCGCTGGACACACTCGCATGAACACCGCACTCCCCGCCCCGCTGAACCGCCTCGCCCGCCCCGACCTGCTGCGCACCGACGCCCTGATCGGCGACGCCTGGGTCGCCGGCAGCAGCCGCTTCGACGTGACCGACCCCAGCACCGGCGCCACGCTCACCACCGTCGCCAACCTCGGCGCGGCCGAGACGCAGGCCGCCATCGACGCCGCCGCGCTGGCCGGCAAGGCCTGGCGCGCACTGCCGGCCAAGCAGCGCTCCGCCGTCCTGATGAAGTGGTTCCGCCTGATCCAGGAACACGCCGAGGACCTGGCGACGATCATGTCCGCCGAACAAGGCAAGCCCCTGGCCGAGGCCCGCGGCGAGGTCGGCTTCGGCGCGAGCTTCATCGAATGGTTCGCCGAGGAAGCCCGCCGCGTCTACGGCGAGACCATCCCCACCACCGACAACGACAAGCGCTACCTCGTGCTGCGCGAACCCGTCGGCGTGTGCGCGGCGATCACGCCGTGGAACTTCCCCATCGCGATGATCACGCGCAAGGTCGCGCCCGCCATCGCCGCCGGCTGCACCGTCGTCGTGAAGCCCGCCGAGCAGACGCCGCTGTCGGCCCTCGCCGTGGCCGCGCTCGCTCGCGAAGCGGGCCTGCCCCCGGGCGTGCTGAACGTCGTGACCGGCGACGGCCCGCAGTCCATCGCGATCGGCCAGCGGCTGTGCGACAGCCCCGAGGTGCGCCACCTGTCCTTCACCGGGTCCACCGAGGTGGGCCGCATCCTGATGCGGCAGTGCGCGCCGACGATCAAGAAGCTGTCGCTGGAGCTGGGCGGCAACGCCCCCTTCATCGTCTTCGACGACGCCGACCTGGACGCCGCCGCCGAGGGCGCGCTCGTCAGCAAGTACCGCAACGCCGGCCAGACCTGCGTCTGCGCCAACCGCCTCTACGTGCAGTCCGGCGTGTACGACGCGTTCGTGGCGAAGCTGGCCGAGAAGGTCCGCGCGATCAAGGTGGGCAACCCGTTCGAGGCCGGCACCACCCAGGGCCCGATGATCGACGAGGACGCGCTGCAGAAGATCGAGCGCCACGTCGCCGACGCCACGGCCAAGGGCGCGAAACTGGTCGCCGGCGGCCACCGCATCGATGAACGCTTCTACGCGCCGACGGTGCTGGCGAACGCCACCGCCGACATGCTCTGCGCCCGCGAGGAAACCTTCGGCCCCATGGCCCCGGTGTTCCGCTTCGAGACCGAAGAGGAGGCCATCCGCCTCGCCAACGACACCGAGTTCGGCCTGGCGAGCTACTTCTACAGCCGCGACGTGGGCCGCATCTTCCGCGTCGGCGAGGCGCTGGAGTACGGCATGGTCGGAGTCAACACCGGCCTGATCTCCACGGCCGAGGTGCCCTTCGGCGGCATCAAGCAATCGGGCCTGGGCCGCGAGGGCTCGCGCCACGGCATCGAGGACTACGTCGAGGTCAAGTACCTCTGCCTGGGCGGCGTGTCGTCATGAGCGCGGGGCGGTATCTGCTGGCACTGGACCAGGGCACGTCCAGCTCGCGCAGCATCGTCTTCGACCGCGACGCGCGGGTCGTCGCGATGGCGCAGCGCGAGCTGCCGCAGGTCTACCCGCGGGCGGGCTGGGTCGAACACGACCCGATGCGCATCTGGCAGGACCAGCTCGCCACCGCGCAGGAGGCGCTGGCCCGCGCCGGCGCGACGGCGGCCGACCTCGCCGCCATCGGCATCTCCAACCAGCGCGAGACCACCGTGCTGTGGAACCGCCGCACCGGCGCGCCGCTGCACAACGCCATCGTCTGGCAGGACCGCCGCGCCGAGCCCGTCTGCGCCGCGCTGCGCGAGCGCGGCCTGGACCCGTTCGTGCAGCAGCGCACCGGCCTGCGCATCGACGCGTACTTCTCCGGTCCCAAGCTGCGCTGGCTCCTCGACCACGTGCCCGGGGCACAGGCCGCCGCCGAACGCGGCGAACTGGCCTTCGGCACCGTCGACACGTGGCTGCTGTGGCAGCTGACCGGCGGCCGGGTGCATGCCACCGACGTGAGCAACGCGTCGCGCACCATGCTGTTCGACATCACCCGCCAGCGCTGGGACGACGAGTTGCTGGCCGCGCTGGACATCCCGCCGTCGCTGCTGCCCGCAGTGCATCCGTCCAGCCACGCGTTCGGCGAGACCACGCTGTTCGGCGCCCCGGTCACCATCGGCGGCATCGCCGGCGACCAGCAGAGCGCGCTGTTCGGCCAGGCCTGCTTCACGCCCGGCCTCGCGAAGAACACCTACGGCACCGGCTGCTTCCTGCTGATGCACACGGGCGGCGACTGCCGCACCTCGCGCAACGGCCTGCTGACCAGCAACGCGGCCCAGCCCACGGCGGCGCCGCAGTTCGCGCTCGAAGGCGGCGTGTTCGTCGGCGGCGCGGTGGTGCAGTGGCTGCGCGACGGCCTGGGCATCATCAAGTCCAGCGCCGACGTGCAGGCGCTGGCCGCCAGCGTGCCCGATGCCGGGGGCGTGATGTTCGTGCCGGCCTTCACCGGCCTCGGTGCGCCCTACTGGCAGCCCGACGCACGCGGCAGCATCGTCGGCCTGTCGCGCGGCAGCACCGCGGCCCACGTGGCCCGGGCCGCCGTGGAAAGCATCGCCTTCCAGAGCGCGGCGCTGCTGCAGGCGATGGCCCGCGATGCGCAGCCTCTCACCGAGTTGCGGGTCGACGGCGGCGCCTCGGTCAACGACCTGCTGATGCAGTTCCAGGCAGACCTGCTGGGCATCCCCGTCGTGCGGCCGGACAGCGTCGAGACCACCGCGCTCGGCGCCGCCTTCCTCGCCGGCCTCGCGACCGGCGTGTACGCCGGCCTGGACGAGTTGAGCGCCCTGTGGCGCGCCGGTGCCCGCTTCGAGCCGCGCCTGGGCGACGCCGACCGCGCCGCGCTCATGGCCCGCTGGGAGCAGGCGGTGCGCCAGACCGTCACGTCATGACCCTGCACGACGCCGGCACCCTCGCCGCCTTCGTCGCCTGCGTGGCCCTGGCCACCGGCATCCAGAACCTCACCGGCTTCGCGTTCAGCCTCGTGCTGCTCGGAATGCTGGCGATGTTCGAGCTGGTGCCCGTCATCGACGCGGCCAACGCCGCGACCGTGCTGACGCTGATGAACGCGGTCTCGTTCTTCCGGCTGCACCGGCTGCAGCCGGAGTGGCGGGTGATCCAGCCCGCCATCCTGCCGAGCCTGGTGGGCGTCGCCGCCGGGGTCGCGCTGCTGACCTGGCTCAGCGGCAATTCGGTGCAGTGGCTGCGGGGCATGCTGGGCCTCGCCATCGTGGCGTGCGCCCTCGCGCTGCTGCTGGACAGCCAGCCGCGCGCGACCGTGTCGGGCCGCCCGGCCTTCGCCATCGTCGGCGCGATCTCGGGCCTGCTGGGCGGCCTGTTCTCCAGCGCCGGCCCGCCCATGGTCTACCACCTGTACCGCCAGCCGCTGTCGCGCGACCTGGTGCGGCAATGCCTCGTGCTGATCTTCGCGATCAACCAGGTGCTGCGGCTGATCCTGGTCGTCGGCACCGGGCACTTCTCGGCGTACGCGGTGCTGTTGAGCGCGGTCGCCCTGCCCGTGGTTCACGGCGTGGGCTGGCTGCAGAAGCGCTACATGCCGCCGCTGGAACCCGTGCTGCTGCGCCGGGTGGTCTGCGCGCTGCTGCTGCTGTCGGGTGGATCGCTGCTGGTGTCCTTCGCGCACTGGCTCCGGGGGTGAGCGGCCCTCACTTCACCGCCACCTGCTGCCCGCACGACGGGACCTTGTACTTCTTCCCGAGCGACCCGCACACGAACCGCGCGTCGTAGGCGATGCCGGCGCGTTGTCGGGCCGCTTCTGGAAACACCGGATCGTGTGCACCGCCGTCGGGGGCGAGGCTAACGGCGCCGTCCGGAAGGGGACATCCCTAACTCGCTGGCGCAGGCAGGGCCCGCGCCGTGGCGCCGAATGGTAAGGCCCTGTCCTTCGAGGAAAAGCGCCCCGGGGCCCCCGAAAAGATACTGGGCCATCCCCCGCCGCACGGGCCGAACGCTTCGGCCGCGGCGGTTGTCCTCGCCCCTTGCCCCCAGGAGACACGCCATGAACTTCCTCGACGGATCGCTGTTCCCCGAGAACCAGGAAAAGCTGGTCATCACGGCCGCGCCGTACGGCCCCGAATGGATCCCGTCCGACTTCCCCGAGGACATCCCGGTCACGATGGAAGCGCAGATCCAGAAGGCCGTCGACTGCTACGAGGCCGGCGCCTCGGTGCTGCACCTGCACGTGCGCGAACTCGACGGCCGCGGCAGCAAGCGCCTGTCGATGTTCAACGAGCTGATCGCCGGCGTGCGCAAGGCCGTGCCGGACATGGTCATCCAGGTCGGCGGCTCGATCTCCTTCGCCCCCGAGAGCGAGGGCGCCGCGGCCAAGTGGCTGTCCGACGACACGCGCCACATGCTGGCCGAGCTGACCCCGAAGCCCGACCAGGTCACGGTGACGGTCAACACCTCGCAGATGAACGTCATCGAACAGATGGACGTGCGGGACATCGCCGGCACCTCGCTCGCCGAACCCGACGGCTTCCGCGCGTACTCGAACATGGTGGTGCCCTCCACGCCCAGCTTCTTCGAGGAACACGTGCGCCGCCTGAGCGCCGCCGGCATCCAGAGCGCCTTCCAGTTCTACAACATCAACAGCTACGAGACCGTCGAGCGCCTCGTGCGCCGCGGCGTCTACAAGGGCCCGCTGGTGATGAACTGGGTGGCCATCGGCGGCGGCATGGACGCGCCGAACATCTACAACCTCGCCAACTTCCTGCGCGCCATCCCCGACGGCTCGATGCTGACGGTCGAGAGCAGCATGCTCAACACGCTGCCGATCAACATGATGGGCATCGCGATGGGCCTGCACGTGCGCTGCGGCATCGAGGACAACCTCTGGAACCAGTCGCGCACCGCGAAGATGACGACCGTGCAGCAGATCCAGCAGCTCGTGCGCATCTCGCGCGAGTTCGGCCGCCCCGTCGCGAACGGTCGCGACGCCCGCGAGATCCTGAAGATCGGCGTCTTCTACGACACCGTCGAGGAGACGCTCGCCGCCAACGGTCTGGCGCCCAACCCGAAGGGCGGGCAGCAGGGCTTCCTGCGCAAGGCGGCCTGAGGATGAAGGCCCCGCTGCACGTGGAGGTCTGGTTCGACTTCATCTGCCCCTGGTGCCTGATCGGCAAGCGCCAGCTCGAGGAGGCCCTCGCCCGGTACCGGGCGCTGCACCCGCAGCGCCCGGTGCGGGTGCACTGGCGTTCGCAGCAGCTGCTGCCGGACGTGCCGCCGCAGGGGCTGCCGTTCCGCGAGTTCTACCTCGCCCGGCTCGGCAGCGCCGAAGCGGTCGCGGCGCGGCAGGCCCAGGTGCGCCGGGCCGGCGCGACCGTCGGGCTGGACTTCGACTTCGACCGCATCCCGCTGATGCCCAACACGCAGGCCGCGCACGCCCTGCTCGCCGACGCGGCGGAGCAATGCGATCCGGCGGTGGTGGACGACCTCGTCGACCGGCTGTTCGAACTGCACTTCATGCGCAAGGCGAACCTCGACGACGACGCCCTGCTCGAGGCGCTCGCCCGGCACCACGGCATCGAACGCACCCGTTCGGCCCCCGATCCGGAGCCCACCGTGTCGGGGGTGCCCCTGTTCCTGGTGAACCGGGCCGTGGCGGTCGGCGGCGCGCAGCCGCCGGAGCAGCTGCTGGCACTCCTGATGGGCGCCGACCGCGCCGCCGCCTGAAGCCGCTCAGGCGAGCTTGAACCGCGAGGCGATGCCCGCGAGGTGGGCCGCCTGGTGCTTCACGCTTTCGGCGGCCGCGGCGTTCTCCTCGACCAGTGCGGCGTTCTGCTGGGTCACGCGGTCGAGCTCGGCCACCGCCTCGCCGATCTGCGCGATGCCTCGCGCCTGCTCGGCGCTGGCGCCGCTGATCTCGCCGATCATCGTGCTGACCCGTTGCACCTGGGCCACGGTGTTCGCCATCGACACGCCGGTGCGGGTGGCCAGCGCGCCGCCGTGTTCCACGATCGAGGTGCTGTGGGCGATCACGCCCTTGATCTCCCGCGCGGCGGACGCGGCCCGCTGGGCCAGCTGGCGCACTTCGGCGGCCACCACGGCGAAGCCGCGGCCCGACTCGCCGGCATTCGCGGCTTCCACGGCCGCATTGAGCGCGAGGATGTTCGTCTGGAAGGCGATGCCATCGATCACGCCGACGATCTCGCCGATGCGCCGGCTGGCCTCCGCGATGTCCGTCATCGAGCGGACCAGTTCACCGACCGCCGCCCCGCCCTCCTCCGCGGCCCGGGCCGCGCCACGGGCGAGGTCCGAGGCCGTTTCGGCCGTGCGGGCGTTGTGCGTGATCGTGGCGGTCAGCTGTTCCATCGTCGCGGCGGTCTGCTGCAGGTTGCTGGCCTGCTCCTCCGTGCGCTGGCTGAGGTCGGCGTTGCCCGTGGCGATCTGGGCCGTGCCCACGGCGATGCTGTCGCTGCCCTCGCGCACGTCGCCCACGATGCGGGACAGGCCCGCCGTCATCTCGCGCAGCGCGACCATCAGGCCCGTGATCTCGTCGCGTCCCGCGACGGGAATCTCCACACTGAGGTCACCCGCGGCCACCGTCTCGGCCACGCCCACCGCGTGCCGCAGCGGACGCAGGATCGAACGCACGAGCCACGTGCCCGCCACGGCGGCGGCCACCAGCACGGTGCCGAAGATCAGCAGGTTGCGCGTGAACGCGGCCTGATAGGCCGCGCGCGCCGCGGCGTCGTCGACCGCGGCCGCCTCGACCTGTTGCGCGAAGGCCCGGTCGAACTCGCCGCCGCCCTGCGCCTTCAGCACCTTCAGCGGTTCGATGCGTTCGGCGTAGATCGCATGCAGGCGCGCGGCGCCCTCCTTGCGGCCCATCAGGTTCGCGGTCATCGCGAGCAGCAGCAGGCCGATCAGCGCGGTCACCAGCAGCGTCAGCCGCAGCTTGATCGTCATGCGGCCACCCCCTCGAGTTCCTCGAGCAGCGCCATGGCCCTCGGCCATTCGCCGAAGCCGCCGGCCGGGTTCAGGTGCCCGACGGCGCCGACGTCCTCCAGCCGGCTGCCCCAGTCGGCGGCCAATCCGGCCACGCGGTCGAAGCGGGCCAGCGGGTCGTTGGTGCTGGCCGCGACGATGCTGCGGAACGGCAGCCGCCCGCGCGGGATCGGCAGCCAGCCGTGGGCGCGCAGCGTCTCCCGCTCGGGATAGCCGGGCGGCAGCGGCGTCTCCAGGTCGGCCGGGGCCGCCAGCAAGGCGCCATGGATCGGCCGGGTGGCACGCAGGGACCAGTGGGCGACCATGATGGCGCCGGCGCTGTGCGCGACGATCACCACGGGCCCGTCGATGCGCTGCACCTCGGTCTCGATGGCCGCCACGCGCGCGGCGCAGCTGAGCTTGTCGTGCTCGAGCGGCGGCACGGTGCGCACCCGCGCGAGCTGCTGCGCGAGCAGCGTCTGCCAATGGTCCGGCACGTGCTCGCGCAGGCCGGGGACGATGAGGACGGTAACCGGATCCCGCGACAAGATGGGCCTCCGCATCAGAAGGGCACGTCGCCCTTGATGCCGGCGCGGTCCATCTTGCGGTGGCACGGCGGGTAGTCCATCACGGCGTAGTGCTGGGTGGAGCGGTTGTCCCAGAAGGCCACGCTGTTGGGCTTCCAGCGCCAGCGCACCTGGTACTCGGGGATGTAGGCCTGGCTGATCAGGTACTGCAGCAGCTGGGCGGCACCCGGCACGGCGTCCTGGCCGAAGCGGACGTTCTCGGGCCGGTGGAAGTTCGTGAAGTGCGTGGCGAACGCGTTGACGAACAGGATCTTCTCGTCGGTCTCGGGGTGCGTGCGCACCACCGGGTGTTCCGCGTCGGGGAACTGTGCCTTCAAGGCCAGGCGCTTCTCGATCGGCATGGCGGCACCGAAGCTCGCCTCGATGCTGTGGCGCGCGCGCAGCGTCGCGATCTTCGCCTTCACGTCCTCGGGCAGCCGTGCGTACGCCTCGACCATGTTCGCCCACATCGTGTCGCCGCCCACCGGCGGGCATTCCACGCAGCGCAGCACGCAGCCGAACGGCGGCTTCTCGCGCCAGGTGGCGTCGGTGTGCCAGGCGTTCTCGTAGCGGTCGTTGGGCGCGCCGGGCGACTTGTAGATGCGCACGAGGCCGGGGTGGTCGGGGTCGCTGCCGGCCACCGGGTGGTCCTCCAGCTCGCCGAAGCGGCGCGCGAAGGCCACGTGGTCGGCGGCGCTGATGTCCTGGTCCCGGAAGAAGAGCACGCGGTGCCGCAGCAGCAGCGCGCGGATCTCGGCGAGCAGGTCGTCGTCGACCGCCGCCGCACCGAGGTGGATGCCGCTGACCTCGGCGCCGATCGTGCAGGTCAACTGCTCGGCCTTCAGGTTGCGGGTCAGGGAGGATGCACGGACGATCGTCGCGGATCCAGGTGCAGTGCTCATGGGGGTCTCCGATCCTTCAAGGAAGCCTGGTGATGCAGGGAAAGTATTCGTGCCCTCTGGTATTCACGCTTGACTTTGAAGACCCCCAACTTACCATTTGATGCCAAAGGACTCAGAGCTTGTCCCGATGAATGTTCTCGTTCGCGCGGCCGCCCTGACGCACTACCTCGACGTGGCCCACAGCGTGGGGCTCGACCCCCAACGCATGCTCGCCGACGTCGAGCTCACCTGCCATGTGCTGAAGGATCCGGACCTGCGCATCCCCGTGCCGCGTGTCAACGACCTGCTGGAGCGGTCCGCCGCCGCCTCCGGCGTCGAGGCCTTCGGCCTGCGCATGGCGGAGTCTCGCCAGCTGTCGAACCTCGGTCCCGTCGGCATGCTGATCCGTGACCAGCCCACGCTGCGCGAATCGCTCGCGGTGCTGGTGCGCTACCAGGTGTTGCTGAACGGCGCCATGTCGCTGCGCATCGAGGAATCGGCCGGCGTGGTGGTGATCCGGGAAGACGTGGTGGCCGGAGAAGGCGCCCCGGTGCGCCAGGCCATCGAGCTGGGCGTGGGCGTGATGGTGCGCCTGATGCGCCAGTTCCTCGGGGCCCAGTGGCGGCCCCGCCGCATCTGCTTCACGCACGCGGCCCCGAAGGACCTGGCCACGCACCTGCGCGTGTTCGGCCCCTGCGTGGAGTTCAAGCACGACTTCAACGGCATCGTGTGCACGGCGAGCGACCTCGACACCGTGAACCCGTCGGGCGACCCCGCGATGGCCCGTTATGCCCAGCAGCTGCTGGACACCGCGCTCGAGGCGCAGAACCCGTCGATGTCGGAGGAAGTGCGGCGCACCGCGCTGCTGCTGCTGCCGAGCGGGCGCTGCAGCATGGAGCAGGTGGCCATGCACCTGGGGCTCGTGTGCCGCACCGTGCAGCGCCGGCTGGCGGAGGAAGGCACGAGCTTCTCGGACCTGGTCAACGAACTGCGCGTGGACCTCGCCACGCGCCACGTCAAGAACAGCGACCGGCCGCTCACCGAAGTGGCGGCCCTGCTGGGCTTCTCGGCCCCGAGCGGCTTCTCGCGCTGGTACCAGTCCCAGTTCGAATGCAGCCCGTCGCAGACGCGCCAGGCGCAGGCCCGGGTCCACTGACCCGGGCGGTCGGACGACCGGGTCAGGGCACGAGGATGGTGGCACCCACCGTCTGGCGCGACTCCAGCGCGCGGTGCGCCTCGGCCGCGTCGGCCAGCGCGAAGCTCTGCTTCGGTTCGCTGACGATCTGGCCCTTGAGCACCAGGTCGAACAGCTCGTCGGCCATCTTCAGCATGTTGGGGCGCGGCAGCGCGTAGTCCACCATCGCCGGCCGCGTGACCCACAGCGAGCCCTTCATCGCGAGCAGCGTCGTGTCGATCACGACGGGGCCCGAGCTGGTGCCGTTGCTGACGAGCGTGCCGCGCTTCTGCAGGCAGTCGAGCGAACCCATCAGCGTGTCCTTGCCCACCGAGTCGTAGACCACCGGCACGCCCTTGCCGCCGGTGATCTCCTTCACGCGCTCGACGAAGTTCTCGCGCTTGTAGTTGATCACGTGCGTGCAGCCGTGCGCCTTCGCCACCTCGGCCTTCTCGTCCGACCCCACCGTGCCGATCATCGTGACGCCGAGCGCGCGCGCCCACTGGCACGCGATCAGGCCCACGCCGCCGGCCGCGGCGTGGTACAGGATCGTGTCGCCCGCCTTGAGTGGGTAGACCTGCCGGAACAGGTACTGCGCCGTCAGGCCCTTCATGATCAGCGTGGCCGCGCTGCGGTCGGAGATGCCGTCCGGCAGCTTGATCAGCACCTCGGCCGGCATCACGCGCGCCTGCGAGTAGGCCCCGAGCGGACCCAGCAGGTAGCCCACGCGATCCCCGGGGGTCAGGAAGCTGACCCCGGGGCCCACCGCCTCCACCACACCCACCGCGTCGGACCCCAGCCCGGCCGGCAGGGCCGACGGGTAGCGCCCGGTGCGGAAGTACACGTCGATGAAGTTGACCGCGATGGCCGTGTGGCGGATGCGCACCTGACCCGGTCCCGGATCGCCCACCTCGACACGTTCGAGCTGGAGGACTTCGGGACCGCCGGTTTCGTGGAAGCGGATGGCTTGGGTCATGGTGGGTCTTTCGTTTCGAGGAGGTCAGGCGTGCGCCTGGGTGAGGTTGGGCGTGGGCCCGGCCGCATCCACGTGGACGTGGTTCACCGCCGCGCGGTCGGCGTCGTAGCTGCTGCGGGCCACGAGGAAGAAGACGGCCGCGAGCAGGCTGAACGCGGGCACCACCGCCAGCGCCGTCTGCAGGCCCCACAGGTCGGACAGCACGCCGGCGATGAAGGGACCGAGCGCGAGGCCCAGCAGGTTCTGGAACAGCGACAGCACGGCCGCGCCGGTGGAACGCACGCCCGGGTGGACGACGTCGAAGGTCACTGCGGCGATCGGGCCCACGGTGCAGGTCATCACGAAGCCGCCCAGCAGGATCACGATGAACTGGCCCTGGCCCGACGGCATCAGGCCGAAGGCGGTGCAGAAGAGCACCGTGGTCAGCACGCACAGGCCCGCCACCAGCGCCAGCTTGACGTGGCCGCGGCCCTTGCCCGCGCCGTCCACCAGCACGCCCCAGGCGAATGCGCCGAAGGCCCCGGCGAGCACGACCAGCGCGGCCTGCTTGGCGGCCATGTCGGGCGCCACGCCGTGCACGCGGTTGAGGAAGCTCGGCAGCCACGACCAGACGGCCGACACGGCGATGAGCTGCATGGCCGCGCCCAGGCAGGCCCACAGCAGCGTGCGCGAACGGGTCAGCGCCTTCGCGACATGGCCCAGCAGGTCGCTGGCCGAACGCGTGGCCTTCGTCAGCTCCGGCGTCAGCGCGACGGTCTTGTAGTCGCGCACGCCGAGGTACATCAGCGCCAGCACCAGGCCCGGCACGCCCACGACGCCGAAGGCGGCCTTCCAGCCCCAGCGGGCCGCGACCACGCCGCCGATCAGCACGCCCAGCACCGAGCCCACCGAGGCCGCGGCGAAGAACGCGCCCATCAGCGCCGACCGCATGCGGGCCGGGAACAGGCTGGCGATCAGCGCCGCGCCCACCGAGCCGTAACCGGCCTCGCCCAGGCCCACGACGGCACGCGCCGCGAAGAGCTGGCTGTAGTTGCCGGCGAACATGCAGGAGATCGAGGCGAGGCTCCAGGTGGTGGCCATCACGACGATGCTCTTGACCCGGCTGAACCGGTCGGCCAGCAGCGCCACCGGCAGGCCGGCGGCGGCCACCACGATGGAGATCACCGAGACCAGGCCGCCCAGCTGCTTGTCGCTGAGGCTCCACTCGGTCTTGAGGTACGGGAACAGCGAGACGATGACCTGGCGGTCGATGTAGTCGAACAGCATCAGGCCGAAGGTCATCGCGAAGGCGAACCAGGCCTGACCCTTCGGAACCAGGTAGTCCTTGCCGGAGCCGGCCGCGGCGTCGTGGGCGTGCAGGTGCATGGTGATCTCCTTGCCGGTGCGTCAGAACGAGTGGCGCAGGCCCGCCATCAGGGCGTGCACGTCCTGGTTCGCCGCCACGGGGGTGGCGTAGACCGGGCTCAGGTTCATGTTGGCGCCGTCGTTGGTGGTGGTGGCCCCTTCGATGTAGGCGATCGTCCGCTTCGAAAGATGGTAGTCCAGTGCGATCGCGAACTGCGTCGCCTTGTTGCCGGCGTTCGTGTTGTCGTCGATGTGGTAGTAGCCGCTCGTCAGGTTCATGAACGGCGAGATGCGCCAGCCCGCGCCCACCGACCACATGTCGAGGCTGGTCGAGCCCACCGGCACCACCTGGATCTTCGACGGGTTGCGCGCGGCCATGTACGAGGCGCTGACCGTGAAGGTGTCCCACGTGTAGAGCGCGCCCACCGACGACAGGCGGTTCGTGTTGGTCTCGGTCGTGAGGCCGCGGGCCGTGAGCGCCGCGCTGGCGGCGGCGGCGCTGCCCAGCTGCCGCGTGTAGAGCGCCGTGGCGGCCGGCAGGTTGTTGCCGTAGCCGTTGTAGAACAGCGCCGAGAGCTTCAGGTGGCTGTCGTCGTACACGGCGGTGGCGGCCTGCTGCGAGTTCGCCCGGGTCTTGCCGCCCGTCTCACCCATCGCATACATCAGGTTGGCCGTGACGTGGCTCCAGGTGGGCGAGGTGTAGAGGATGGCGTTGTCGTTGTAGACGGTGCCGAAGGCCACGTTCGAGTTGTCGCCGATGAAGACGCCGCTCGCGCTGTTGATGCCCACCAGCGCGGTGAGCGCGCTGCCGAAGTAGCGGCCGCCGCGGGCGTCGGTCGCGGCCATCGCCCAGTACGTCGGCGACACCTGGCGGCCGAACCGGATCGTGCCCCAGTCGTTGTGGGCCAGGCCGATGGCCGCGGTCTGGTTCCACATCGAGGTGGTGCCCAGGCTGTTCGGCCCGCCGACCACGCCGGTGTCCAGCGCGAGGTTGCCCTGGATCTGGAACAGCGCGCGCAGCCCGCCGCCCAGGTCTTCGGTGCCACGCAGGCCCCAGTTGCTGGCGCCGAGGCCGCCGTCCTTGACCATTCGGTCGGATCCCCTGTTCACCGGGCTCGGGATGTAGCCCACACCACCGCTGGTGTTCGAGATGCCCAGCAGGCCGACGTCGAGGTTCCCGTGGAGGGTCAGGTTCGACTGGGCGAACGCGGGACCGGCAACGGCGGCGATGGCGGCGAGGGAAATGATCTTCAGCTTCAAGTCGGAACTCCTGTCCAGTGACGTGGGGTGACGTTGGAATCGGTGCATGTGGAATCTCACCTTGGAGCGCAGTCTTGATGCGAACACCGCGCACCGCTTGACCGTTGGCGACAGCGAGTTATCTGCCCGTGCCACCCGAGGGAATCCCTGGTCCGGGGTTACCCGGGGGATCAGGACAACTGGCCGCCGAAGTGCTGCATTCCGAGCACCAGGACGACGAGGAAGACCGCCTCGCCCACCATCAGCAGGATCGGCTTCAGGCCCACGGTGGCGAGGTCCTTCAGCTGCGTCTTCATGCCGATGCCGGCGATGGCCGCCACGAGGCACCAGCGCGAGACGTCGCTGCCGAAGTCCTGCACGCCCTTGGGCACCCAGCCGGTGCTGTTGACGAGCACCAGCACGGCGAAGGCCACGGCGAACCACGGCAGCAGCGGCGGCCGTGCGGCGCCGGGGCCCGTGCGCGCACGCGTCAGCATCGCGGCGAACACGATCACCGGCAGCAGCATCGCCACGCGCATCAGCTTGACGAGGGTGGCGACGTCTCCGGTCTCGCGCGAGATGCCGTAGCCGGAGCCCACCACCTGCGCCACGTCGTGGATCGTGCCGCCGAGGAACACGCCCGTCGCGTGGTGGTCCAGGCCCAGCCAGTGCGCGAGCATCGGGTACGAGATCATCGCGAAGGTGGACAGCGCGCTGACCCCGATCACGGTGAACAGCGTGGCCCGTTCCTTCTGCGGATGCGCGGGCAGCGCGGCCGACAGCGCGAGCGCCGCCGAGGCGCCGCAGATCGCGGTGGCGCCGCCGGTCAGCAGCCCGAAGAGGGACTGGAAGCCCAGCAACCGCGCCACGACCATCGAGACCGTGATGGTCACCACCACGGCGACGATGACGATGACGACCGGCTGCCAGCCCAAAGCGGCCACCTGGGCGGCCGTGATGCGCAGGCCCAGCAGGGCCACGCCGACGCGCAGCAGTTCGCGCGCCGTGAAGCCGATGCCGGGGGCGCACACGCCGTCGCCCGACAGGAAGTTCATCGCGAGGCCGATCAGCAGCGCGAAGAGCATGACCGGCGCACCGTAGTGCTGCGACAGGAACGTCGAGGCCGCGGCGACGACGCCACACGCCATGATCCCGGGGAACAGCTGGCGGCCCTGGGCGGGCAGCCGCGTGATGGCCATCGTGTTCATGGCAGGCGGTGGTCCTTGAAGGCGTCGCGCAGCTTGTTCTTCAGCATCTTGCCGGTCGCACCGAGCGGGATGCCGTCGACGAAGGCCACGTCATCGGGCGTCCACCACTTGGCGATCTTGCCCTCGTAGAACGCGAGCAGCTCCTCCCGCGTCACCGACGCGCCCGGCTTGCGCACGACGACCAGCAGCGGGCGTTCGTCCCACTTCGGGTGGGCCACGCCGATGCAGGCGGCCATCGCGACGGCGGGGTGGGACATCGCGATGTTCTCGAGGTCGATCGAGCCGATCCATTCGCCTCCGGACTTGATCACGTCCTTGCTGCGGTCGGTGATCTGCATGAAGCCGTCGGCGTCGATCGTGGCCACGTCGCCGGTGGGGAACCAGCCGTCCACGAGCGGGCCGGCGCCCTCGTCGTTGAGGTAGCGGGCGACGATCCACGGGCCGCGCACCATCAGCTCGCCGCTCTGGCGGCCGTCCCACGCCAGTTCGGCGCCGTCCGCGCCGACGATCTTCATGTCCACGCCGAACACGGCGCGGCCCTGCTTGAGCTGGATGGCCGCGCGTTCGCCATCGGGCAGGTCGAGCTGGCGGCCCTTGAGGGCGCACACCGTGCCCACGGGGCTCAGCTCGGTCATGCCCCACGCGTGCAGCACCTGCACCTCGTGGCGCTCCTGGAAGGCCTTCATCATCGCGGGCGGGCACGCGGCGCCGCCGATGATCGTGCGGCGCATGCTGCTGAACGTCAGCTTGTTCGCGTCGACATGGTTCAGCAGGCCCTGCCACACGGTGGGCACGCCGGCGGACAGCGTCACCTGCTCGGCCTCGAACAGCTCGTGCAGCGACTTGCCGTCGAGCCCCGGGCCGGGCAGTACCAGCTTCGCGCCCACCATGCAGGCCACGTACGGCAGGCCCCAGGCGTTGACGTGGAACATCGGCACCACGGGCAGGATGGCGTCGCTGCTGCTGCAGTTCAGCGAGTCCGGCAGCGCCGCGGCCCAGGTGTGCAGCACGGTCGAGCGGTGGCTGTAGAGCACGCCCTTCGGGTTGCCGGTGGTGCCGCTCGTGTAGCAGAGCGACGAGGCACGCTGCTCGTCGAGGGCGGGCCACTCGAACGTGTCGGACGCGTCCGCGAGCAGTTCCTCGTAGCACAGCAGGCCGGAGATCCTGCTCGTGGCCGGCATGTGCGCGCGGTCCGTCATCGCGACGAAGGCCTGGATGCCCGGCAGCAGCGAGGCGATGGCCTCCACCTGCGGCAGGAAGCTCAGGTCGAAGAAGAGCGCACGGTCCTGCGCATGGTCGGCGATCCAGCGCAGCTGGTCCGGGTGCAGGCGGGGATTGAGGGTGTGCAGCACACGGCCCGAGCCGGACACCGCGTAGTACAGCTCGAGGTGGCGGTAGCCGTTCCAGGCGAGCGTGGCGACACGGTCGTCGTCACCGAGGCCGAGTTGCCGGAGCGCGTTGGCCAACTGGCGCGAGCGGCGCGCCAGGTCGGCGAAGCGGTAGCGGTGGATGTCGCCCTCGACGCGGCGCGACACGATTTCCTGCTCACCGTGGTGGCGCTGCGCGTGGGTGAGCAGCGCGGAGACCAGCAGCGGCTGGCCCATCATCAATCCATTCATGGTCCGGGGCTCCGACATGTGATGTGCCGGATTGTTGGCAAAAGCCCCGGATACCGATTGCCCCGTGGTGCCAGCCGCTTACCAGTTCGTGCCAGCGCAGACCGTCACGTCGCCTCCGCTCGGCCGTACCGCAAGCCCATCCCCGCCAGCCGGCGCGGCACGGTGCGGGACACGAGCCCCAGGTGCATGGCCACTTGTTCCATGCTGCAGCGCCCGCTCGGCAGCAGCTGCCGCCCGGTGCGCCGCCGCATCTCGCCCTGCGCCTCCACGGCCGCGGCCTTGCCCGCGTGGCGGCCCGCGAGGGCGTTCCGCCCGAACCAGTTCAGCGTGAAGTCCGCGGGGTAGCAGGCCAGCAGCGCGGGGACGTCGCCCTTCTCCCACGCGCGGGCGTAGGCGTCGATCGCCTGGCGGGTGCTCGCCTCCACCGCCGGATTGGCGGTGGCCCGGGCGGGCAGGTGGCACAGTGCCACCGTGGCGGCGTCGAGGGCGCCGCGTCGGCTGAGGCCGGTCATGGCGAAGTCTCCGTGAAGGGAACGACGCCAGTGTCAACGGGCTGCGGTGCCGGCGCTTTCAGCAACTGGCTGAGTTCAGACGGCGGCGTCGCCCGATCCGAAGCGGGGCTTCCCGACTCGATCGCATCGCATCGCATCGCAAAAGCAAGTGTCATCCCGGCGAAAGCCGGGATCCACTTCGGCCGCAGCACACCTCCCGACTTTCCGCCGCCGAGCGTCAGGTCCCGAACCCCACCGTCGGCTCGATGGCCTCGCCACCCACCACCGACAACGCGTTGCCCGCACGCGCCTCGACCCCGCGCGCATTGAAGGTCACGCGCTGGTTCACACGCCGGTGCGGCCAGTAGTCGGCCAGTGCGAAGTGCTGCGTGGTGCGGTTGTCCCACACGGCGATGCCGTGCGGTTCCCACGCGTGGGTGTAGATGAACTCCGGCGTCTTGATCCACTGGGCGAGGAAACGCAGCACCTCCTTGCTCTCGAGTTCGGACACGCCGTCGATCTTCTTCGTGAACGTCTCGTTGACGAACAGCACGCGCTTGCCCGATTCGGGGTGTACCTTGATCACCGGGTGCACCACCGGCTTGAACTCGCGGATGGCGTTGATCAGCACGTCCTCGCCGAGGTCGGCGAGGTACTTGCGCCAGTTGCTCACCTCCCAGGTGTGGGTGGCGGTGAGGCCGTCGAGGTACGCGCGGTAGCCGGGCGACAGCACCTCGTAGGCCTTGCTCATGCTGGCCCAGGCGGTGTTGCCGCCCACGGGCGGCACCTCGACGATCTGGATCACGGTGCCCGCGGGCGGCTGCTCGACCCACGTGATGTCGCTGTGCCAGTGGTCGATGGAGGGCGGGCGGCGCTCGTCGTTCTCGATGATTTCGATGTCGCTGTAGCCCGTCTTGCGCGGGTTGTAGGCCCCCTGCGCGATGGGGCCGAACACCTCGGCGAGCGCCAGGTGCTGCTCGGGCGTGATCTGCTGCGGCGGGAAGAAGATCACCTCGAAGTCGAGCAGCGCCTGCACGAGCTCCCGGCGCACCGGGGCCGACAGCGGCTTCGTCAGGTCGACCCCTTCGATGACCGCAGCGAAGTTGGGCATCTTCGGCACGGGGCGGATGTGCTGGTAGCGGGTGCCGATGTCGATCAGCTGGCGCACGGCCTTGGCCGTCTTGAACGTGGACATGGGGAAACTCCGTGAAGGGGGGATCAGCGGTTGCGCCAGTGGACGACGCGCCGCTCGAGGAGGTCGATCAGCGCGTTCAGCAGCAGGCCGGTCACGCCGATCAGGGCGATGCCGATGAACACGACGGGGATGCGGAAGAGCTGGGCGGCGTCGGAGATCATGAAGCCGAGGCCGCGCTGCGCGCCGACCAGTTCGGCGGCCACGACGACGGCCCAGCTCAGCGCCATCGCCACCTTGAAGCCGGTGAAGAGGTGCGGCACGGACGATGGCAGCACGATGCGCGTGAACACCTGGAACCGCGTGAGCCCGAGCGAGCGCGCCGCACGGTGGTGGGTCAGCGGCACGCTGGCCGCGCCCGCATGGGCGTTGATCTGCATGTAGTTGAATGCGGTGAATGCGATCAGCACCACCTTGCCCAGCTCGCCGAGGCCGAAGTACAGCACCGCCATCGGGATGAACGCGATGGGCGGGATCGGCCGGATGAAGGCCATCAGCGGCGACACGAGCGCCTGCCCCACGCGGCTGTAGCCCGTCGCCAGGCCCACGGGCACGCCGAGCGCCACGCCGATGGCGAAGCCGGTCAGCGTGCGGAAGAGGCTGACGCCGATGTGCTGCCACACGCTCGCGCCCTTGTAGCCGTCGCGGAACAGCGTGACGAGTTCGGTGCCGAGGCTCCAGGGGCTGGGCAGGTACACCGGGTCGATCCAGTCGCCCGCGGTGGCGAGGGCCCACACGAGAAACAGGCCGGCCACCCCGGCGGTGGAAATCACCCACGCCGGCCATTGGCGGCGCACGCGCAGTCCCGCGGAAGGGACCGCCGCGACGGAGGTGGCCGTGGTCGCGCTCATGGCTTGGCCTGCTGCAGGTGGGCGCGGATGTACGACGGGTCGATGGATTGCTGCACCTGCTCCCACGTCAGCGGCGCCGGGATGCTGCCGGCTTCATGCAACAGCGTTCCCGCGAGGTACAGCTTGCCGGCGAGGCCGTCCTTCTTCGACGTCAGCGAGTACGGCGAGTCCTCGGCGAGCTGCTGCTCGAACGTGGGCATCTGGGCACCCGACGTGCGGTTGTAGACGTCGCGGGCCACGGCCGGCGAGATCGACAGCCGCTTGGCGAGCGCGTCCACCGCGAGCTGCGGGTTCTTCGCGATCGCGGCCAGCGCCTCGGCGCGCACGGCGACGAGCTTCGCGCCCACCTCGGGGTGTTCCTTCAGGAAGGCCGGGCGGCCGCCGGTGAGCACGGGGCACACGCCGGTGGGGGCGGTGTACTCGGTGTCCCAGCTCGCGACCTTGTACCCCTGCTCGGCCAGCGCCTGCGCGTACGGCGCCCAGGCGAGGCCCGCGTCGATGGAGCCGCCCTTGAACGCGTTCGCGTACAGCGGCGGCGGGATGTTGACGACGTTCAGGCTGCTGTACGGCACCCCGGCCTTGCGGGCGAGCAGCGCCAGCGACACCTGGGCGCAGGTGCCCGACGGGGCACCGATGGCCTTGGCTTTCGCGATCTGGCGGAAGTCCGCGATGCCGGTCTTCGGGTCGACGACGAGGCCGGCCGCGGCGGCGTCGTTGATCTCCCAGCCGATGAAGGTCAACGGGATCTTCTGGCCGAGCGCGAACACGGTGGCGAGGCCCGTGGTGAACACGTCGATGTCGCCGCTCTTGAGGCCGGCCAGCAGCGGCGCCCCGGAAGGGAACCAGAAGAACTCGGGGTCGAGCCCGTGTTTCTTGAAGAGGCCCAGTTCCAGCGCGACGTACAGCGGGTAGTAGTCGCCCGACGGTGCGCCCCACTTGAACTTCAGCGGCTCGGCGGCCTGTGCGGGCGTGGCGGCCTGTACCAGCAGCGCGGCGGCGGCGGCGCCGGCGGTCAGCCAGCGGCGGAGGGAAAACGGGGCAGCGGTCATTCGGTCCTCAGGGGTTCGGTCGGGTGTTCGGAAAGGGAATTGGCGGCCAGCACCTCCTCGCGCAGCGCCTGCAGCAGGCGCGCCTGCAGGTCGATGAACTCGGGTGTGGCGAGGAAGGCGGGCGTGCGGGGCTTGGGCGTGTCGACGTGCACCTCCAGCTTCACGCGGCCGGGGCGGCGGCCCATCACCACCACGCGGTCGGCCACGAAGATGGCCTCCCCGATGTCGTGCGTGATAAAGAGCACCGTGGGCCGGTGTTCGGCCCACAGGTCCAGCAGCAGCTCCTGCATCAGCAGGCGGGTCTGGTGGTCGAGCGCGCCGAAGGGTTCGTCCATCAGCAGGATCTCGGGCCGGGACAGCAGCGCGCGGGCGATCTGCACGCGCTGCTGCATGCCGCCCGACAGCTGGTACGGGTAGTGTTTCTCGAAGCGGTCGAGGCCCACGCGCTGCAGCAGGTGGCGCGCGCGGGGCGCGTACGCGGCCGGATCGTCGCCGCGCGACTTCACGCCGAGCGTGACGTTGTCGAACACGCTGAGCCAGGGAAACAGCGCGGTGTGCTGGAACACCACGGCCCGGTCGGGGCCGGGGCCGTCGACGGCGTGGCCATCGACCCGCACGGTTCCTTCGCTGGGCGATTCGAAGCCGGCGACGAGGTTGAGCGCGGTGGACTTGCCGCACCCGGTGGGACCGAGCAGCGCCACGATCTCGCCGGGTGCGATGTCGAGCGACAGCGAGGCCAGCGCCTGCACGGGCGGCTGTCCGCCATGGGCCGCGTAGGTCTTGCCGGCCTGGCGGAACTGGATGCGGGGGGTGGCGGAGGTCAACGGGGGGTCCTGCTTGAAATTCGTTTCATGCAGTGTCCCGGTGGCTCACCGCCCGGACAACGAACGATCCCGCATATCGATCCGCGCACCTCGGTGCGCAGGCGAACCCGTGGGCCCCGGCGTCCGCCGGGGTGACCGCGTCAGGGGGTCGTCCCGGCGAACGCCGGGATCCACCGTGCCGCCCGCACGGTGTTCGTCAGAACGACCCGCTCGTCGGCGGCGCCTCGTCCTTCAGGTACCACGCCCCCGTGACCGCCGCCTTCCAGTCCCGCGGGTTGTGGTTCGCGACCGTGCGCGCGTTGCGCCAGTGGCGGTCGAGGTTGTGGGTGCGGTCCGCGGTGGACGCGCCGCCCACGTCGAACAGGCGCTCGGCCGCCTTCAGCGCGGCCTGCACCGCGAAGTACTGCGCCTGCGCCACCTCCACGGAGGCGCGGGTCAGCGCGGCCTCGTCGAGGTCGGCGGCCCACGCGTCGTCGATGGCGTCGGCCGCGCGAAGCACCGCCGCCTCGGCCGCATAGGCCTGTGCGGCGATCTCGCCGACACTGTGCTGGACGTACGGATCGTCCACCGACTTCTGCGCGCTGCTGTGGCGGATGGGCCGCGCCACGTTCCGCGTGAAGGCCACGGCGTCGGTCAGCACGTTGCGGGCGATGCCGGCTTCGGCCGCGGCGAGGTACAGCTGGAACATCGGGATCACCGGGTTGCGGCGGTCGCGTGCGAACTGCCGCTGGCCCACCTCGTCGGCAGCCACGAGCACGTTCTCGTAGACCGACGTGCCGCTCGCGGTCAGGCGCTGGCCCATGGTGTCGAAGTCGTCGACGAGCTTCAGGCCCTCGCGGTCGCGCGGCACGATGAAGTTCGTCTCGCGGTCCTCGTCGTTCAGCGCGTTCGAGCTGATCCAGTCGGCGAACAGCGCGCCGGTGCTGTAGTACTTGGTGCCCGAGGCCTTGTAGTGGTCGCCCTCGCGGGTCAGCCGTGCGGTGGTGGCACCGTGGGCGCCACCCCGCTCGAGGCCCGCGTTGCCCATGATGTGGCCCGCGAGCAGCCGCGGGAACCAGCGCTCGCGCGCGGCCTCGTTGTCGGGGTTCGACAGCAGGCTCTCGATGAAGCCGTAATTGGGCCGCAGCGCCTGGGCGATGTTGGAGTCGACGGAGGCGATCTCGATGACGACGCGGATGGCGTCGCGCACCGAGCCGCCCGGCCCGCCGTAGCGTTTCGGGATGCGCACGGTCAGCAGCCCCGCCTCGGCGATGCGCCGCACGAGCGCGTAGGGCAGCTCGCGTTCGCGCTCGCGGCGCGCCGCGCCGTCGGCGATCTGCGGCAGCAGTGCATCGAGGCGGCGGAACAGCGTCGCCACGTCGGGCGCCGGCGGCTCGGCGCGGGTCAGCGGGGCGGGATGGCGGGCGGAGGCGGACGAGGTCGACACGGCGGGACGGCGCAGGGCGCGGGAGGTGCGGATCGGTCGAGCTTAGGGAGGCGGATCCCGCGCGGCAAACTCGAAGAACGAGGATGCAACTGCGTCCCGCGAGGCCTGGTGCGATCGCACCATCGCTGCTGCGAATCACGCACGCCGCGGCGAGCGGACGGCCGCGTGCGGTCACCCGCGAACGGGCCTCACGGGGGAAACGCCGGCGGCATGGTCCCTGCAACGGACGGGTGACTCCACGATCCCGATCCCATGTCCCTCGCCCTGCCCGACCTCCCTGCCCGCCCCGTCACCGGACGCACCGTCCGTGCCGCCCGTGTCCTGCGCCACGACGCCGAGGTGCTGCAGACCGCCCGCGACGTGGCCGCCCAGCTCGCCCCCGGCGCCGCGGCGCGCGACCGCGAGCGCCGCCTGCCGCACGAGGAGCTCGACCTCGTCTCGGGCGCCGGACTGTAGGCGATGAACGTGCCGCGCTCGCACGGCGGCGCCGAGGTCTCGTACGCGACCGTGGTGCAGGTCTTCGCGCTGCTGTCCGCCGCCGACGCGTCCATCGGCCAGATCCAGCAGAACCACAACAGCGCGGTGTTCTGGGTGAACAAGATCGGCTCGCCCGCGCAGCGCGACTTCTTCCTCGGCGAGATCCTGCGCGGCTGCCGCTTCGGCAACGCGAACGTGGACCCGGGCGTGCCGCGCGGCGGCCCCTCGTCCACGCGCATCCGGCGCACCGCCACCGGCCACGTCGTCACGGGCGAGAAGCGCTACGCCACCGGCGCGCTGTTCGCCCACTACGTCACCGTGATCGGCCGCAACGACGCCGACGAGCGTGTGGTGGCCCTGATCCCCGCCGGCACGCCGGGCCTCACCGTCGTCGACGACTGGGACGGCTTCGGGCAGCGCACCACCGCGAGCGGCAGCGTGCGGCTCGAGGACGTCGAGATCCCCGACCTCCACGTGCTGCCCATCCACCGCACGTACGCCGAGCAGCCGCAGGGCGCGGTCTCGCAGATCAGCCACGTGGGCATCGACCTCGGCATCGCCCAGGCCGCGCTCGACGACACGGTGGCCTTCCTGCGCACGCACTCGTCGCTGCGCCAGTCGCAGCCCGAACCCCGCGCCATCGTCGACCCGCACGTGCTCGCGCAGGTGGGCGACCTGCAGATCCGCCTGCACGCGGCGGAAGCCATGGCGATCCGCGCCGGCCTCGCGATCGACGCAGCCATCGCCACGCCCGACGACGCGCACATCGCCCGGGCCTCGCTGGCCGTGGCCGAGGCCAAGGTGCTGACCACCGAGATCGCGCTGCAGGCCTCGAGCAAGCTGTTCGAGCTGTGCGGCACGAAGTCGGCCCATGGCTCGCACGACCTCGACCGCCACTGGCGCAACGCCCGGGTGCACACGCTGCACGACCCGGTGCGCACCAAGTTCACCGTCGTGGGCGACCACCTCGTCAACGGCGTGCTGCCCGCCCGCGCGGGCGCCCTCTGATCCCCGTCCCCTCCTCCCGAGCCCCCATGCTGTCACGACGCCACTTCCTCGCCGCCTCGGCCGCCCTGTCCACCGTGCCCTCCGCCCGTGCCGCCGGCGGCCTGAAGAACAACACGCTCACCCTCGGTTTCCAGAAGACCGGCATCCCCCTGGTCGCCCGCCAGCTCAAGGTCTTCGAGAAGCGCTTCGAGCCGCTGGGCATCCGCGTCGAATGGGCCGAGTTCACGTCGGGGCTGACCCTGCTGCAGGCCATGGACACCGGCGACGTCGCCTTCGGCAACGCGGGCAACGTGGGCTGCATCTTCCTGCAGGCCTCCGGCGGCCGCGTGGTCTACGTGGGCGCCCAGCCGTCGGCACGCAAGTCGGAGGGCATCCTCGTGAAGGCCGACTCGCCGATCCGCACCGTGGCCGACCTCAAGGGCCGCAAGGTCGGCTACGCCCGGGGGTCGAGTTCCCACAACTACATCGCCGCGGCGCTGGAGCAGCACGGGCTCGACCTGGGCGACATCCAGAGCGTGTCCCTCGGGGCCGCCGACGCGAGCTTCGCCTTCGGCGGCGACAACATCGACGCCTGGGTCACGTGGGATCCCTACTTCAGCATCGCCCAGGCGAAGAACCGCACCCGCGTGCTCGGGTACCACGGCGACGTGCTGAAACACAACGCGGGCTTCCTGCTCGCCAACAGCGAGTTCGCGAAGGCCCACCCCGGCCACGTCCGGCTGCTGGTGGAAGGGTCGGCCGAGGCCGGCGCCTGGGCCAAGGCCCACCTCGACGAGACCACCCGGGCCCTGTCGGCCGCCACCGGGATCCCCGCCGACGTCCTCGCCGAGGTGAACCGGAACGCCGGCTTCGACGTCGTGCCGCTCGACAACGCCATCCTCGACGCCCAGCAGGCGACGGCCGACCGGCTCCAGCGCCTGGGGGTCGTGCCCCGCCGGGTGAACGTGCGGGACATCGTCTGGACCGAACGCGGCTGAGGCGCCTTTCGGGCGCTTCAGGCACTTGGATGCATTTGGTTGCAGGAAATCACGGCCGGAAAGCTGCTTTTTCTGGCAAATCGTGAGGGTGGTCGAGGTTTACAGTGTGGGTCGGATCGGCGAAGATGGTCCGATCCGCCCTCATTTCACCTTGTGACATAACGCCGTGCCTGTGGACACCCTTGTCGAAGCCCCCCAGTCGTCGTTGTCCGGCGTCGCGCGCGTCCTGGTCCACGCTGGCAAGCTGAACGCCAAGACGGCCGAGGACCTGGTCAAGTCCTCCAAGGAAAAGAAAACCAGTTTCATCTCGTCGGTGATCGCTGGCGGCGCCATCACGTCCGCCGACCTGGCCCACACGCTGTCCGCCGCGCTGGCCCTGCCGGTCATGGACATCAACGCGGTGGACCTGCAGCGGCTGCCGCGCAACGTCATCGACACCAAGCTCGCCAGCCAGTACCAGGTGCTGGTGCTCGGCAAGCGGGGCAACCGGCTCTTCATCGGCGGGGCCGACCCCACCGACCAGGAAGCGGTCGAACGCATCAAGTTCGCCACCCAGCTGTCGCCCGAGTGGGTCATCCTCGAACACGACAAGCTCGCCAAGATCCTCGAGGACTCGGGCGCCAGCGCCTCCGAAACCCTCGAGAACATCGTCGGCGGCGACTTCGAGTTCGACGTCAACGACGAGGAATCGGCCGCCCCCGAAGCCCAGGAGGTCACGGCCGACGTGGAAGACGCGCCGGTGGTGCGCTTCCTCCAGAAGATGCTGATCGACGCCATCAACGCCCGGGCGTCCGACCTCCACTTCGAACCCTACGAGTTCCACTACCGCGTCCGCTTCCGCGTCGACGGCGAACTGCGCGAGATCACGCAGCCGCCCATCGCCATCAAGGACAAGCTCGCGTCGCGCATCAAGGTCATCTCGCGCATGGACATCGCTGAAAAGCGGGTCCCGCAGGACGGCCGCATGAAGCTGAAGTTCGGCAACAAGTCCATCGACTTCCGGGTCAGCACGCTGCCCACGCTGTTCGGCGAGAAGATCGTGATCCGGATTCTCGATTCCTCGAGTGCCAAGCTCGGCATCGAGGCCCTGGGCTACGAGAAGGTCGAGAAGGACCGCCTGCTCAAGTGCATCGCACGCCCCTACGGCATGGTGCTCGTGACGGGCCCTACCGGCAGCGGCAAGACCGTGTCGCTCTACACCTGCCTGAACATCCTGAACCAGCCGGGGGTGAACATCTCCACGGTGGAAGACCCGGCTGAAATCAACCTGCCCGGCATCAACCAGGTCAACGTCAACGACAAGGCCGGCCTCACGTTCTCGGCCGCCCTGAAATCCTTCCTCCGCCAGGATCCGGACGTCATCATGGTCGGTGAAATCCGGGACCTGGAAACCGCCGACATCGCCATCAAGGCCGCCCAGACCGGCCACATGGTGATGTCCACGTTGCACACGAACGACGCGCCCACCACCCTCACCCGGCTGCTGAACATGGGCGTGGCCCCGTTCAACATCGCCTCGAGCGTGCTGCTGATCACCGCCCAGCGCCTGGCCCGCCGCCTCTGCGAATCGTGCAAGGCCCCGGCGGAGTACCCGAAGGAGGCCATGCTGAAGGCGGGCTACAAGGAGTCCGACCTCGACGGATCCTGGAAACCCTACCGGGCCGTGGGCTGCTCGGCGTGCACGAATGGCTACAAAGGCCGGGTCGGCATTTACCAAGTGATGCCCATCAGCGAGGACATTCAGCGCATCATCCTCGCCGAGGGAACCTCGATGGACATCGCCGAGCAGGCCCAGCGCGAGGGGATCCGCGACCTGCGCCAGTCCGGCCTCGTCAAGGTGCGCGCCGGTGCCACCACCCTCGAGGAGGTGATCGCCGCCACCAACGAGTGACGTTCTTCGTCACCCGGAGGGCGTCGCCCGCCACCTGATCCAGTCCAGCAGCATCCAACGACAATCAACGGGACGGGAACCCCAGAGTTCCCGGAGAGACCATGGCAACAGCAGCAGCCGTCAGAGAAAAAGAGTTCGTTTTCGAGTGGGAAGGCAAGGACAAGAACGGCAAGATCGTCCGTGGTGAAATCCGTGCGGGCGGCGAAGCCATGGTCAGTGCCACGCTGCGCCGCCAGGGCATCCTGATCCGCAAGGTGAAGAAGCGCCGCACCAGCGGCGGCCGTGCCATCAAGCCGAAGGACGTGGCGGTGTTCACCCGCCAGCTGGCCACCATGATGCGCGCCGGCGTGCCGCTGCTGCAGTCGTTCGACATCGTCGCGCGCGGCAGCTCGAACCCGCGCCTGACCAAGCTGCTGACCGACATCCGCACCGACGTCGAGACCGGTACCAGCCTGTCCTCCGCGTTCCGCAAGCACCCGCTGTACTTCGATTCGCTGTACTGCAACCTGGTCGAGGCCGGTGAAGCCGCCGGTATTCTCGACACCCTGCTCGACCGCCTGGCCATCTACCAGGAAAAGACGCTGGCCATCAAGGCCAAGATCAAGTCGGCCCTGATCTACCCGGTGGCCGTGCTGGTCGTCGCGTTCATCGTGATCGTCATCATCATGATGTTCGTGATCCCGGTGTTCAAGGAGGTGTTCACCTCCTTCGGCGCCGACCTGCCGGCGCCCACGCTGTTCGTGATGGCCATGTCCGACTTCTTCCTGAAGTGGTGGTGGGCCATCTTCGGCTTCCTGGGAGGCGGCATCTACTTCTTCCTCGAGTCGTGGAAGCGCTCCGAGAAGATGCAGCGCACCATGGACCGCCTGCTGCTCAAGATGCCCATCTTCGGCAGCCTGGTCAACAAGGCCTCGGTCGCCCGCTGGACCCGCACGCTCTCCACCATGTTCGCCGCCGGCGTGCCGCTGGTCGAAGCGCTCGACTCCGTGGGCGGCGCGGCCGGCAACGCGGTGTTCCGCGACGCCACGTACCAGATCCAGAAGGACGTCTCCACCGGCGCCAGCCTCACCTCGTCGATGGAAACCACCGGCGTGTTCCCGAACATGGTGCTCCAGATGTCCGCCATCGGCGAGGAATCCGGCGCCCTGGACGGCATGCTCGGCAAGGCCGCCGAGTTCTACGAAGCGGAAGTCGACGAGGCCGTGGCCGGCCTGTCGAGCCTGATGGAACCGTTCATCATCGTGATCCTCGGCACCATCATCGGCGGCATCGTGGTCTCGATGTACCTGCCGATCTTCAAGCTCGGGGCGGTGGTCTGATCGACGGCGATGGAATGGCTGCAGTTCCTCCCTCCGCCTGACCTCCTCGCCAGCCCATGGCTCATGGGCCTGGTGGGCCTGTGCATCGGCAGTTTCCTCAACGTGGTGGTGCACCGCCTGCCCCTGGCGCTCGATCGCCAGTGGAAGCAGGACGCCGCCGAACTGCTCGGCGTCGAGGTCGACCTGCCCGAACCGGTGACGCTGTCGACTCCGGCGTCGCGCTGCCCGTCGTGCGGGCACGCCATCCGCTGGTACGAGAACGTCCCCGTCGTCAGCTACCTCGTGTTGCGGGGCCGGTGCTCGTCCTGCAAGACCCGCATCTCGCCGCGCTACCCGCTGATCGAGATCGCCACCGCGCTGCTCTTCGCGGGAGTGTCGTGGCGCTTCGGCGAACAACCGGTCGCCTGGGCCTGGGCCGGGTTCGTGGCGGTGCTCGTGGCCGCGGCCTGCATCGACTGGGACACCACGTTCCTGTTCGACCACCTCACGCTGCCGCTGCTGTGGGCGGGACTGGTCGCCAGCACGCTCGGCTGGACCCTGCCGCTGCCGCAAGCCCTGTGGGGGGCGGTCGTGGGCTACCTGTCGCTCTGGTCGATCTACTGGGCGTACAAGCTCCTCACCGGCAAGGAGGGCATGGGACACGGCGACTTCAAGCTGCTGGCCGCGCTGGGCGCGTGGCTCGGCATCAAGATGATCCTGCCCATCGCACTCTTCGCCTCCCTGATCGGCCTGGTGGTCGCCATCGGCATGAAGTTCACCAGCGGGCTGCGCGAAGGACAGTACGTCCCCTTCGGACCGTTCCTGGCGGGAGGCGGCCTCATGGTGCTGTTCGCCAGCCCCGAACGGGTGATCGGCTGGCTCGGCTGGCGCTGACCCCATGGGCGCGACCGGAGCCGTCCTCCCCGGCCGCCTCCGGCCGCTGCAGATCGGCCTGACCGGCGGCATCGGCAGCGGCAAGAGCACCGTCGCGGCCATGCTCGTGAAGCTGGGCGCCGTGCTGATCGACACCGACGCGATCTCCCGCGGCCTCACCGTGCCGGGCGGCGCCGCCATCGACCCGCTGCGCGCCGCCTTCGGCGACGATGTCATCGCGGCCGACGGCGCCATGGACCGGGTCCGGATGCGCGAACGGGTGTTCGCCGACCCCTCGGCGAAGGTGCGCCTCGAAGGCATCCTCCACCCGCTGATCGGGCTCGAGACCCAGCGGCAGTCCGACGCCGCCGGCGACGCGGTGCGGGTGTTCGACGTGCCCCTGCTCGTCGAGTCGTCCCGCTGGCGCGCCCGGGTCGACCGGGTGCTCGTGATCGACTGCCCCGAACACGTCCAGGTGCAGCGGGTGCTCGCCCGTTCGGCCTGGGCGCCCAGCACCGTCGAGGCGGTGATCCGCCAGCAGGCGCCCCGGGCGGCACGCCGGGCCGCGGCCGACGCCGTGATCTTCAACGACGGTCTCGGGCTCGACGAACTTGCCGCCGAGGTGGCTTCTGTGTGGCAACGATGGAACCCTGTGGAACAATGTCACGGCAGCGATCGGTGCTGACAGAGCAGGAAGCCACCACTTGGTCCTCTACGAATACCCCTTCAACGAAAGCATCCGCACCATGCTCCGGCTCGAACACCTGTTCGACCGGCTGGGGCGCCTGCTCCCGCGCGACGAGGCGGTCGATCACCACTACGCGCTCGCGACCCTGTTCGAGATCATGGACGTCTCGTCGCGCGCCGACCTCAAGTCCGACGTCCTCAAGGACCTGGAACGCCAGCGCACGCAGTTCAACGGCTACCGCGGCAACCCGTCCATCTCCGAGGAAGCCCTCGACGACGTCATCCGCCGCATCGACCACGCCTTCGACGGCCTGAACAACCTGGCCGGCAAGGCCGGCCACTCGCTCAACAGCAACGAGTGGCTGATGGGCATCCGCAGCCGGATCAGCATCCCGGGCGGCACCTGCGAGTTCGACCTGCCGGCCTACTACGCCTGGCAGCAGCACGAGCCCGCACGCCGCCGCGCCGACCTGAACGGCTGGATCGGCACCATGATGCCGCTGGCCGAAGCGCTCAAGCTCGTGCTCGCGCTGCTGCGCGACTCGGGTGTGCCGCACAAGGTGATGAGCCAGGGCGGCCAGTACCAGCAGAGCCTGCCGGCCGGCCGCGTGTACCAGCTGCTGCGCATGCGCATCGACCCCGCCCTCCAGCTCGTGCCCGAGATCAGCGGCCACCGGCTGATGGTGCTCGTGCGGCTGATGCGCCAGGACGCCGAGGGCCGCCTCAAACCCGCCGGCACCGACGCCAGCTTCGAACTCACGCTCTGCACATGACCTCGTCCACCGGCACCCGCCGCCTCGTGAAGTGCCCCGGCTGCGGCGGCGAAAGCCTCTACGCACCCGAGAACCCGTTCCGCCCGTTCTGCAGCGAACGCTGCAAGAACGCGGACTTCGGCGCCTGGGCCACCGAAAGCTATCGCCTCGACGCGAAGCCGCCGGCCCCCGAGGACGAGGACCCCGACGCCCCGCACCGGCACTGACCCCCGCGCCCGCCGGCGCCATCCGGCACCAGGAGCCCCATGGCCTACGACTACAGCTCCGAATCGAAGCGCCTCGAACTGCCGAACCCGTACCGGCTGCAGAACCGGCTGCTGTGGTTCTGCGCCGTCGTGCTCGTCGCCGCCGGCGTCACCAGCCTCTGGTGGGCGCGCGGCGCGGTGCAGGCGCAGTCCGTCCGGCTCGCCATCGCCCCGCTGCTGACCGGCGTGCTGCTGCTCGCCTCGGGCCTCGCGTGCGCGGCCAGTGCGGCCCGGCGCCTGCGCTTCTTCTTCGGCCGGGGGCGCCCCGCGTCGCTCGCCCCCGAGATCCCGGCCGGCGCCGTCGGCGGTTCGGCCGCGGCCAACCACGTCAAGGAGATGCTGCGCCAGGGCGGCCTCACGTACGCGGAACCGCAGGGCGCCGTCGAGGGCCTGCTGTACCACTGGGCGCCCAGCCTCATCACGGCCCCGGAGGAAGTGCAGTCCCTCGCCCGGCGCCACGTGTTCAACCTGGCGGCCATCGGCGCCACGCTGGTGAGCTTCCTGGTGTCGTGGGTGCTGTTCGGCACGCCGGCCACGCGGCCGTGGATCGGATTCCTGTATTTCGCCTTCGGCCTGTTCTTCCTGGTCAAGCCCGCGCTGAGCCAGCAGCGGGCGCGGCTCAGCACGGCGTCGCTCGTGGGGCTGGTCGTCGCGGCCATCGTGGGGCCCGTGCTCGTCGCCTGGCTCGCGCCGCAACTGCCGTCCACCCAGGGCTTCTCGCTCAACACCCAGACCTTCGTGATGCTGGGCACCGCACTCGTCGCGAGCGGTTTCGCGATGGCCGCGGTGCTGGCCCAGGTGGATCCGGCGCCACAGACCCGCGCGAGCGTCGAGCAAGGCCGCCTCTCGATGAACGCGCCGCCGGCCACGCTGATGGACGAACTCGACCGCACGCTGCAGTCCGAGTGGACCGAACGCATCCCGAACCGGCGCTACGCCCGCATCGACCCGCTCACGCCGGCCACGTCGCCGTCGGGCAGCTTCGCCGGTGAACTCTTCGAGGAAACCCAGCCGATGCCGGCCTCGGGCGCCGAGGCACCCACGCTCGGCCTGGCCCTGTCGAACCGCCGCCACCGCCACGTGCTGCTGCTCGACCTGTACGGCGTGCTGCTGGTGTGCGTGGCCACGGGCCTCGCCCTCGCCTTCGTGCACGGCTTCGACGCGCTGGCCGACTGGCGCACGAACCGGCTGTCGCTGCTGGGCAGCGCCGTCATCCTCGGTTTCGTCGCCGCCTTCTGCTTCCAGTCCGCCGGCCGGCTGTGGGGCCGCTTCAACTTCGAGTCGGTGCTCGTGTGGGTCGAGATGGCCGGCAACTGGCAGACCTCGCGCGTGGGCACGGGCAACAACTTCCTGAGCCGGCTGAACACCGAAAACGACGTGGTGCGCACCGAGGGCATGACCCTGCGCGTGTGGCGCGCCCGCATCGAGTCGGTGGTGTTCGGCAAGGACGACCGCCGGCAGGTCACCGCGATGTTCTCGACCGAAGCGGAAGCCAAGGCGCTCGCCGTGCACCTGGCCCGGTTCGCGCGCGAGCAGAGTGTGCTGGTGACCCCGGGCACACCCGAGGACCAGGCCCGCTTCGCCACGCTGCGCGCGGGCGACGAGGCCCTGGGCGCTCCGCCGCCGGCGGCGCAGCTGGCGCACGAGCAGCACGTGGCGGCGGCCATCGCAGCGATGCCGGCGCTGCACTGCACGCGGTGTGGGGCGCCGGCGGCGTCGGCGGATGCGAGGTTCTGTGCGAAGTGTGGGGCGGCGTTGCCGGAGTGAGTCCGGAGAGCCGGGAATGTCCGCTATGCCAGGGGAAGCGGACTTTCTTGACTTCTCATGCCCAGAATAATAACTAGGACTCCCCCGGGGAACGCGCGCCCTCACCCGCGTAAACGACAGAGGAGGTTAAGCGATGCCGATCAGGGATCTTGCGTTGTTTCCAGAGCGGACAGACTCCTATGGTGATTTTGTTTGGCTCACAAAAAACGTCGAATACATCTACGGATCGATATTGGCTGGCGCCCGTATCGAGTGTGCGAGGGTGTCTCGATTGAACATGATCTTGCACCCTGATCCGGTCGATGAGTCCAGCGGCGTGGATTTCAATGCGATTTATCCAGAGGTCAGGACCCACTTCCCCGTTGAGGGTTTTGCCGTTGACGATCCAATCGCGTCGCAGGCGCGGTTATCGTCGGTGATCACCGCGGCGCTCAAGCGGATCTGCCCGCGCAGCGATGAGGCGCTCGACGCGATTCACACAGAAGTGTTGGCGACGGGATTCAGCGTAGACAGCTACATCTCCAGAAAGTGGGTGAAGAGCCCAGAAAAGAAATATTCAATCAAGATTGGAATGACGACGGGGTTTCTCCAGACCCGAGTTTTCGTTGACCGCCTCATCAAGCGCGGCAATGTCCGTCGAAATTATGTCTTCGCTGGTCGGCCGTCGCCTCGGTATTGCGAGTCTATTTGCTTCAAAGACCTGATCGTTTCTGATGAGGGGATCGTCGAAATTGTGCTCAAGCACCCCGGCGACGAAATCTATCAAGGACTGGTGTTTGGTTCTCGGTACTACGACACCCGCAACTGCGACGTGGTTTCCGAGGTAGAGGACGAAGGTGATGTCGTCATTCGGTTCTCCTGCGCGCAAGAATGAAGAGTCATGGTCCACCGCCAGAACGAGAGCACGAAGTGGTGGCGAACCTCGTCGAGATGCTCATGCGGATTGCATGTGCCACTTCAGACGAGCAGGAAGCTTCGATCACAGCGGCACTTGTTCGTCGGCTCGTTTCAGAGAACGGTCCAGGGCTCGAGGCGTTGGTTTGCGCTACTCGCGATGAACTTGCGCACCACAAGGGACCGTTCTGCGATTCACTCGATCCGTCGGAAACGGTTCTCGTGCTCCGAGAAGGCGCTCGTGACGCGGCGAAGCGCGCCGTGAATTTCTTCGTCATCAAGCGAAGACCTGAACTGGGCTTCACGGCGCGCATTGACGGATGATTTCGCACGGGCGCTGCGACCGCTTTGTGCTTGACGCAGATGACCGATGTGCCCAGCGGAAGCGGACACTGCGCGGGCCGAGACCCGGCGCGGCCTCACCCGAAGAGAAAACACCACGCCAGATCACTCGATGCCGCGCACGTTCAACGCCCGCAGTGGGTCCCGGCCTTCGCCGGGATGACGAGTGTTTTGAGAGCGTCTCGATTTCCCCGGACAGCAAAGGGCGTTCGTCGGGAGGACCGCCGTGCCGGTCAGGCCCGCAGCCGATCCACCGGCGCCATCGTCCCCGGCCACTGCCCCCCGAGCGACCGCGTCGCCATCTCCGCCGCCGTGAGCAGCAGACCGCCCATGCGCTGCACGGCCAGTTCCGAGAAGCGTTCGAGCGGGCCCGACAGGGACAGCACGCCGAGCAGCAGGCCCGACGGACCGAACACCGGGCACGCGATGGCCGCGCACAGCGGGTCGCGTTCGCCGAAGGACGTGAAGATCAGGGGCGCCTGCGACGAGGCGCCCTTCGCGAAGGCGACCAGCGCGCGGCCGCCCGCGCCGCGGTCGAGCGGCAGCACGTCGCCCTCGCGCACGCGGTCCAGCGTGGAGTGCGGGGAGTCGATGCGGAAGAGGCACAGGCGCGTGTCACGGCCGTGCATCACGTGGAACGACGGGCTTTCGGTGTTGTGGGCCACGAGCCATTCGAGCACCGGCACCACGCCCTCCTTCAGGCCGTAGGTCTGCTCGAAGCTGCGGCCGAAGAGGAAGGCGAGCGGCCCGAGGGCGTAGCGCTTGTCGCTGCGGTGCACCACGAGGCCGCTGCGCTGCAGCGACGACAGCAGCCGCAGCAGCGTGCTCTTGTACATGCCCGTGAGCCGCGCCAGGTCGGCGAGCGTGAGCGTGGTGTTCGACTGGGCGAGCACCGTGGCGATGGTGAGGGCGCGATCGACCGCCGCGACGCCGTCGCCGGGCACGAAGGTCACTTCCGAGGGGGTCTTGGGCATCGCAGTCGCTTCCGGGGTCGTTGGACACCCCCTTGCCACCAAGGCACCCACGAAAGTGGACGGGCATCCAAAAACAAAGAATGCCAGAGCCCGACACGGGCCGCCCTCGGGAGACACCCTGAGTTCAGCCCGATCGGGGGCTGAACGTCCGGGGAAACACCACCGGCCCGGAGCGGTCCTTCAGCCGGTAGCCCATCGGTGGCCGGTTCGTGCCCCGCGGCACCTGGCCCGTCTCGACGAGGAAGTCGGCCGACAGCATCCGGGTGCGGAAGCCGCTCTTGTCGACCGGACGCCCGAGCACCACCTCGTAGGCCTGCTGCAGTTCCGGCAGCGTGAACGGTTCGTCGAGCAGGAAGGCCGGCAGCGACGTGTACTCCACCTTGCCGCGCAGCCGCTCGACGGCCGCCCGGAGGATCTCGCCGTGGTCGAACGCGAGCGGCGCCGACGCCAGCACCTCTTCCACGTCGAACCAGCCCACGTCGCTCGCGTTCGCGCCCTTTTCCAGCGGCGCGCTGCCCAGCGAGACGAGCGCGAAGAACACGTGCGTGGCCGACCACCCGCGCGGGTCGCGCGTGGCGCTGCCCCAGCTGCCCAACTGCTCGAGGTAGGGGCTCGCGACGCCGGTCTTCTCGGCGAGCTTGCGCCGCGCGCAGGCATCGAGAGTCGCGTCCCGGTCGACGTCGACGTACCCGCCCGGCAGCGCCCAGTGGCCCGGGAACGGTTCGTCCGGGCCGTCGGCCCGGCGCACCAGCAGCACGTTCAGCGCGCCGTCGCGCACCGCGAAGATGGCCACGTCGACGAGGGTGGCCGGCTGGGGAAAGGAAGGAGCGCGCCTGGCCATGGTCAACGCGGCGTGATGCCGAGGAAGTGATCGAGCATGTGGAAGTGGTCGTCGTGGAACTGGTCTTCCATCGACCCGAGCGTGTCGATCGGGACCCACGCGGCGTCCAGCGCGTCGTCCGCGCCGTGCACCTCCGGCAGCTCGCGGTCGCCGAGGTCGAAGTGGTGGGCGTGCGTGATGGTGCGGCCGCGCTGGCTGCGGTCGGGGTGGTCGAACACGGCCACCTCGCGCAACGCGCGGCGCATCGCCGTGTCGAGCAGGTCGAGGCCGGTCTCCTCGGCGAGTTCGCGCACGGCCGACTGGTACACCGTCTCGCGCTGTTCGATGAAGCCGCCCGGCACGGCGCGCAGGCCCTTGCCCGGTGCCGCCCCGCGCCGCACCAGCAGCACGTGGCCGGCGCACTGCACCACCGCGTCGACCGTGACGAACACGGGCGGGTACGGCGCCGACGACCACGCGGCCTTGTACTGCTGCAGCATTCGCCACTCCTCGGCGAGCACCGCCGCCTCGGGCAGCGCGAGCCACGCCCGCAGGAAGGCCAGCGTGCTCGCGGGGGCCTGCTCGACGAGCGCGGCCAGCGTGGCGTCGCGGGCGTCGAGGCCCGCGCCGAAGAGCGCGTCGCGCATGCCGGTGCCGTCGGCCTCGCGCACCCGCGGCAGCGGCACCACGGACCAGCCCGCGAACGCGCGCAGGTAGCCGCTGGTCGCATCCTTGAAGTGCCCGACCAGGGCGACGGACGAGCCCTGCGGCAGGCCGAGGGTCACGCCGGCCTGCACCGTGGCGACCCACCGTGCCTCGTCGTAGTGGTCGCGCACGGGCAGGAACGAGACCCGCGCGGCGTCGGCCTCGCCGAGCGCCAGGCGGATCATCTCGGACCGTTCGCGCCACGTGAAGGGGTTCTTCGGCGACCGTGCCTGGAACGCCGAGCCGATCACCACCACCGCCTTCGGCGCGAGCGACAGCGCGTGGTGCAGCAGCGCCAGGTGGCCGAAGTGGAAGGGCTGGAAGCGGCCGACACACACCGCCACGTCGAAGGATCGGGCCGCGCTCATGCGTGGAACGCCGCGATGGGCATCTGGCGGCCGCTGCCGAAGGCGCGCGAACGCACGCGCAGGATGGGCGGCGCCTGCCGCCGCTTGTACTCGCTGCGCGCGATCATGCGGCGGATGCGCGCGACGAGCGCGGGACCCTCCGGCGTGGCGAGCAGCTGGTCGACGAACGCCTGCGCCTGCGTGCGCTCCCAGCCCGCGAGCCGGCCACCCTCGATCTCGAGCTTCAGGATCTCGTCGAGCACCTCGTACGGCGGCAGGCTGTCGGTGTCCTGCTGGCCCGGCGCCAGTTCGGCCGACGGGGGCTTGTCGATGATGGCCTGCGGGATCAGCTCGCGCCCCGCGGCCTCGTTGAGGTGCCGCGACAGCGCGAACACCTCGGTCTTGTAGAGGTCGCCCAGCAGGCCGAGGCCGCCGTTGGTGTCGCCGTACAGCGTGCAGTAGCCCACCGACAGCTCCGACTTGTTGCCCGTGGTGAGCAGCAGGTGGCCGAAGTGGTTGGAGTGTTCCATCAGGATGGTGCCGCGGATGCGCGCCTGCAGGTTCTCGAGCGGCAGCCCCGCGAGCGGTGTGCCGAAGGTGGACGCGAAGCCGGCGGCGTACTGCTCGACCAGCGGCGCGATGGGATGGCGGTGCAGGCGGATGCCGAGGTTTTCGCAGAGCCGCACCGAATCGTCGACGGACCCGCTCGACGAAAACGACGACGGCATCGTGATGGCCTCGACGTTGGCCGCGCCCAGCGCGTCGACGGCCAGCGCCAGCGTGAGGGCGCTGTCGATGCCGCCCGACGAACCCACCACCGCCTGGCGGAAGCCGCAGCGGCGGGCGTAGTCGCGCAGGCCCAGCACGGTCTGCGCGCGGTAGAACGCCATCGTGGAGAGGCCTTCCGCGGCCACCGGCGGCAGCGCCGACCCGTCGCGAGCGAGGAAGCGCCCGTTGTCGAAGCGCAGCGTCTCGACGTGTTCGACGAACCGCTTCGCCTCGTAGGTGACGCCTCGCCCGGGCTCCACCGCGAACGACGCCCCGTCGAACACGATCTGGTCCTGGCCGCCCACCTGGTTCACGTAGAGCAGCGGCAGGCCGTGGCGCGTGCTCGCCTGGCCGAACACTTGGTGGCGCTGCTCGCGCTTGCCCACGTTCGACGGGCTCGCGTTGATGGAGACGACGAGGTCGGGCGCCGCGTCGCCCAGCCGCGTGAACGGGTTGACGAGGTAGTCGCCGCCCTCGTCGTTCCAGCCGTCCTCGCAGATCATCAGGCCCACCTGGTTGTTGCCGATGCGCAGCACCCGCGCCACGTCGGGGCCGGGGGCGAAGTGGCGCTGCTCGTCGAACACGTCGTACGTGGGCAGCAGCTGCTTCGCGTACTGCGTGACGACCTCGCCGCCCGCGATCACGAGCAGCGCGTTGTGCAGCTTCTTGCCGGGGCCCTGGCGGCGCACCGGCGCCCCCACCACCCAGTGCAGGCCGGGCAGCTGGCGCGAGGCCGCGCGCAATTCGTCGAGGCCCGCGGCCACGCGCACCAGGAACCCCGGTTCGTCGAGCAGGTCGCCGGGGTAGTAGCCGGTGAGGCACAGCTCGGAGAACACGACGAGGTCGGCCCCGTCGAGTGCCGCGCGGTGCGCGCTTTCGATCATCTTGCGCGTGTTGCCTTCGATGTCGCCGACGAACCAGTCGAGCTGGGCGACCGTGATGTGCAGCATGGGGAACTCCTCAGATCGTGTGGTTGAAGACCTGGCGCAGGTACGCGAGGAAGGTCTCGTCGTCGCACAGGGTCTTGCCGGGGCTGTCGGACAGCTTGGCCACCGGCTGGCCGTTGCACCGGGTGAGCTTCATCACGATGTTGAGCGGCTGCAGGCCCACGTCGTTGCTGAGGTTCGTGCCGATGCCGAAGCCGAGCTGCACGCGGTCGGCGAAGTGGCGGTACAGGCGGAAGGCCTCGGGCAGGTCGAGCCCGTCGGAGTACGTGAGCCGCTTCGTGTTCGCGTCGATGCGCAGCTTCGCGTAGTGCGCGAGGGCCTTCTCGCCCCACACCACCGGGTCGCCCGAGTCGTGCCGCAGGCCGTCGAACAGCTTCGCGAAGTACAGGTCGAAGTCGGCGAGGAAGGCGTCCATGCCCACCACGTCGGTGAGGGCCACGCCCAGGTCGCCGCGGTACTCCTGCACCCAGTTCTCGAGCGCGAGGCGCTGGAAGTCGCGCAGGCGCACGTCGAAGGCCTGGTACGACTGCAGGTACTCGTGGGCCATGGTGCCGATGGGCACGAGGTCCAGCTGCTGCGCGAGGCGCACGTCGGACGTGCCCTTGAAGTACTGCGGCACGCGCGTCTTGAAGGTCTCGACCACCTCGGCGTGCCAGGCGCGCGAGAAGCGGCGGCGCACGCCGAAGTCGAAGAACTCGAACGGGTGGCGGTGCGTCACCTCGCGGCCGAGCGATTCGAGCAGCTCGATCTTCGCGTTCAGCCGGCGCCGGCCCTCGGCCACCGCGGCGGCCTGGTCGGCGCGGCGGAAGTACAGCTCGTTGACGATGGCCAGCACGTAGATCTCGAACGCCATCACGTGCACCTGTGGCCCCTCGGCCACGATGCGCAGCGTCGGGCCGTCGGCCACCGCCTGGATGAAGCGGCGCTGGAACCGGAAGATGCGCAGGAAGTCGACGAAGTCGGGCTTGATGTAGCGCAGCGCGCCGAGGTAGGCGAGCTCGTCTTCCTGGAACGACAGCGAACACAGGTGGTCGAGCTGCGCGTTCACCTCGGGCAGCAGGTCGGCCAGCGGGAACGCCGGCGTGTTGCGGCAGACGAAGCGGTACTCCGCCTGGGCCTGCGGGTGCCGGTGCAGCATGGTCTGCCACATCGTGAACTTGTAGAGGTCGGTGTCCAGCAGGCTCTGGATGATCGGGGTCATGGACGGCTTTCTCGCAGTTCGTTCAACGGTTGCGCAAGGTGGCGAGCACCTCGGTGCTCGTGGCAAGCCGCGCTCCGCGTGCGGCCATGCCCTTCAGGAAGGCGTCGTGCTGCGCCTGGAAGCCGCCGACCGGGCTCATGCAGTCGGTCAGCAGCACGAGGCGGTCGGCGCGGCCGCCGGGCAGCTGGTCGACGAAGTCCTCGACGGTCGACTTGACGCAGTGGCTGCCGGCCTCGCCCGCGACGATCAGCGTGTCGGCGCGTTCCAGCACGCCCAGCAGGCCCTGGTTCAGCAGCGTGTCGGGGTCGGACGGGTCGGGCACCTCGGCCTGCAGTGCGCTGTAGTGTTCGGTCCAGAGGTTCGAGCCCTTGGCGACCTTGCGCACCACCTTCAGCTGGCGCACTTCCCACGTGTTGTAGGCCGCGCGCACCGCGGGGTGCACGCCATGGCCCCAGCTGCCGATCTCGCAGTGCACGGGCCACACCATCAGCACGTAGCGGCCACGGGCCTCGAGCGCTTCGACGTACTGCAGCGCCCTCGCCTGCGCCGCGGCCTCCCGCGTGCGGTACGTGCCCGCGCGCACGTCGGCGGCCGTGATGGCGGTGAAGGGCGCCACGTCGCCGCCGTCGCCCCGCTGCCAGAACGTGGGGTGTGCGATGTGCAGGCGGTTGTGGCTGTCGAGGGTGACGGTGATGTCGTCGAGCTGGTCGCCCGCATCGCGGATGAACGCGGCGAGGCGCTGCAGGTCGGCGTGGGCGCCGGCCACCGGCAGCGCGGGGGTGGCGCGTGCGCCCGACACGGGGTCGGTGGGGCACCACGATTCGGGCAGGTCGCAGAAGTCGTTCTGCGGGTCGATGATCAGCAGCTGGGTCGAGGCGGTCATTCATCTCTCCTTCGGTGTGAGGCCACTGTACCGCAGAAAGATGCACAGTACAACTTATTACATGCCGGAGGGTCTTCCAGCCCCTTCCCGCCGGTCGTGCACCCCGGGCGAGCGGCATGGATCTCGCTTCGACAACCGGGCCCATCCTTCACCCCGCGACACGGAGGAACGCCATGCACCAGACCGACTCGCCCGACTCCGACCTGCTGCCCACGGAGGCCGCGGTTTCCGAAGTGTTGCCGAAGTTCGGCATCGCGTTCTTCACCGACGGGCGAAGCCGGACATGGGGCGCCACGCGCACCACGCTCGGGCCCGCGCTCGACGGCCTGACCGAGGGGCAACGGGTGCGCCTGTACCTGCTCGACCGGGATGGATTTTCCATCGCCCGCCATTGCGAGGTGCTGCAGGAGGCGCGGTAAAGTCGGCGGCCCGAAGGACACGGCCGCCGCCCCATGATCGAGATCGAACTGAAGTTCCAGGTGCCCGCCGCGGCACGCGACGCCGTGGCCAAGGCCATGGCGTCCGGCCGCAGCGAACGCACGCGCCTGCAGGCCGTCTACTACGACACCCCCGACCGCCGGCTGGCCGCCGCCAGCGCCGCGGTGCGCCTGCGCCTGGAGGGCTCGCGCTGGGTGCAGACCGCGAAGGCCGGCGACCCGCACGGCATGCAGCGGCACGAGCACAACGCCCCGGTCGACGGCGCGGCCGACGGTCCGCCGCCCGCCCTCGACCTCGCGCGCCACCAGGGCACGCCGGTGGGTGACCTGATCGCGCGCGCCCTCGGCGGTGCGGCACCCGGCCCGCTGTTCCGCACCGACGTCCACCGCACGCACCGCGAGGTGCGGACCGGCAAGGGCACGCTGGAGCTCGCGCTCGACATCGGCGAGATCACCGGCGGCGACCGGCACTGGCCGCTGCACGAGCTGGAGATCGAACTGGTCGACGGCGATCCCCTCGCCGTGCTCGATGCCGCCTCGTGCTGGGTGGCCCGGCACGGGCTGTGGCTCGACGTGCGCTCGAAGGCCGAACGGGGCGACCGTGTGTCCCGCGGGGTCGACACGGGCGAGCCGGTGCTGGCGTCGCCGTGGCCCGCGCACCCGTCGCTGCGGGAGGTGGCCCGCCTGGGCCTCGCGCACCTGCTGCCCAATGCGAGCGAAGTGGCGTCGGGCACGTTCACGCCCGGCCACCTGCTGCAGGTGAACGAGGCGCTGCGGCGGCTCGTGGGCACGCTGCCCTCGTTCCCGGAAGCCGATCCCGCGTGGACCACCACGCTCACCGGCACGCTCGCGGCCACGTCGGACGCCGCCACGGCCGTCGACGCGCTGCGCCAGCCGGCGTTCACCCAGGTGCTGCTGGCCCTGCAGGCCGTGGCGCTGGTGCCGGAAGGTCAGCCGGTGACGATCAGCTGCACCATGGACCCGAGCACGTTCTCGTAGACCTCGTCGGCGCCCACCCGCACCGTCACCGGCGCTGCGGGTTCGATGCCGGCCAGCAGCGGCGCGAGGGCCGAGACCGGCAGCCAGCTGTCGCCGTCGCGCAGCCCGGCGAACTGGCCGGCCGCGTTGAACACGCCCCCGCCAGCCGCGCCCGCGGGGGCATCGATGCCGAGGCGCCGCCGCCGGGCCACCCGGTCTGACGCGCCAAGAAACCCGGCGTGCAGCCAGGGCCAGGCGGCATCGCCCCCTTCCGAAAACGCCACCGTGTAGCCGGGGCTGCCCGCGAACGGGTCGCGAGCGGCGAGCCCCGCGGGGTGGCCGGGGGCCGCGAGCACGGCGATGCCGAGGTCGGTGTCGACCCGTTCGACGGTGGCGGTGGCCGCACGGCCCAGGCCGTCGCGCACCCACATCGACGCGGCAGCGACCGAACGCGCGGGCACGAGCACCCGGCCCGGTGCCACGCGCACACCGGAGGCCACCACACGGTGTCCCGCCGGCAGCGTGTCGCCCGTGGGTTGCGGCGCCATGCGGTGGGGCGTGTCGAGCAGCACCCCGTCGGCCACCGGCCAGGCCGAGGCGAGCTGGCGTGCGGTGGCGTCCACCACGGCGTCACCGGCCCAGCGCGACTGCGCGAGCGCCAGCGTGCGCCGGCCCGCGTCGAGCTGCCCGCCCAGCCGCAGCAGCCAGGCGTACAGCGCCCCCGGCGCCGCCGCCTCGCGGTGGCCGCCCGCGGTGTGGGCGCAGAACGCGAGCGCGCGGCGGTACTCCCCGGCCTGCAGCCAGGTGCGCACGAGTCCCATCTCGGTGTCGGCGGCATGGAGCAGAGCCGCCGCCCGTTCGAACGCCAGCTGCGCGGCGTCGGTGTCGCCCCGGACCAGCGCGGCCTCGCCCGTGGCGAGCAGGGCCGCGCGGTCGGCCATGGCGGCCGCCTGGTCCACGCGCGGGTCGTTGACCCGCGCGGCCCGCTGCGCCATCAGTTCGCGCAGGCGGATCTCGCTGGCGGTCTCGGCGGCGGCCACGCCCGGCCCGGCGGCGAGCCAGGCCAGCAGGGAACGTCGCCGCAGACCCGTCACGGCAGGCGCGTGATGCGCGGCAGCTTCAGCGCCGGGTCGGCCGGGTCGTAGGCCGGCGCCGGGGCCTTGTAGCCGCTGCTCAGGTAGGCGATGAGCGCGTCGATGTCCTGCGCGCCCCCCAGCACCGCGGTGCCGCCCGTCAACACGGTGAAGCCGTCGCCGCCGGTCGCGAGGAAGTTGTTGACCGTCACGCGGTAGGTCTTCGTGGGGTTCAGCACGAGGCCGGCCCGCACGATCTCTTCCGCGACCCCGGTGGACACCGGCGGCACCACCGACACGTCGGTGGGCGTGAGGCTCAGGTCGACGACCTTCGCGCACGGTGCGGCCGACGCGCTCCACGAATACTTCACGCCATTGGACACCTGCAGGATGCGCTGGCCCGTCTGGCCGTTGCAGCCGACGAACTGCTGCTCGAGCAGGTCCTTGAGCTGCTGGGCCGTCAGCGTCATCGTGACGAGGCTGTTGCCGAACGGCTGCGTGGTGAACGCGTCGCCGTAGGTCAGCGCGTACGGGTACGCGGCGCCGGTGAAGCCCGGGTTGCGCACGCCGCCCGGGTTCATGAACGCGGCCACCGCGCCGCCGAGGCCGGCCGGTTGCGTGGCCATCAGCTGGGCGTCGGCGATCAGGCTGCCGGCAGGCATCTCGCCGGCGGCGTTGGCCGTGTTGGGCAGCGCCGTGGTGATGGTGCCGATCACCTGGCCGGCGAGCGGCGACGCGAGCGCGGCGTAACCGTCGACGAGGTTCTTCGTGGTCGGGTTCGTGGCCACGGCCTGGATGAGCGCCGGGTCGGTGCGGTCCACGAGGCGGTTCGTGGCGGCCACCGAGACCACGTCGCGCGTGGCGGTGTCGATGGTGAGGTCCACGTCGGTAAGCACGCGGCCGAAGGCGCTGGCGCTCGTGACGGGCACGAGGCGGCCCACCTTGTTCGGCAGGCCCGTGGGACGCGGCGTCACGGTGACGGCACCGGCGACGCTGCGCACGTCGACCGTGCCGGCCGAGCAGTTGTAGGCCGCGTGCGTGTGGCCGCTGATCACGAGGTCGACGGCGTTGTCGAGCTTCGCGACGATGTTGCCGATGTCGGAGGCGCCACCGCCCGCGACGGCGAGGTTGCCGTCGCAGCCGTTGATGTCGCCGAGGTTCGGGCTCGACTGGAAGCCGCCCTGGTGCACCAGCACGACGATGGACTCGATGCCCTGTGCGCGCAGCTTCGGCACCAGCGCGTTCACCGTGGCCGCCTCGTCGTTGAACGTGAGGCCGGCGACGCCGGTGGGCGTGACGATCGACGGCGTGGCCTTGAGCGTCATGCCGATGAACGCCACCTTCACGCCGTTGAAGGTCTTGATGCCGTAGGCGGGCAGCAGGGTGCGGCCGGTGGCGGTCTCGACCACGTTGGCCGACAGCCACTTGAACTTCGCGCCGTCGAACGTGCCCGGCGCGCCGGAGCCGAGGCCGCGGCAGCTGTTGGGGTCGGGCACGCCGCGGGTGGCCTTGCAGCCGCCGTTCTGCAGGCGGCGCAGCTCGGCCGAGCCCTTGTCGAACTCGTGGTTGCCCACGGCGTTGAACTCGAGGCCGATCTGGTTGAGCGATTCGATGGACGGTTCGTCGAAGAACAGCGCCGACACCAGCGGCGACGCGCCGATGAAGTCGCCGGCACCGACGACCACGTTGTTCGGGTTGCCGGCCTTCAGGCGGGCGACGGCGGCGGCGACGAACTCGGCGCCTCCCACGGCCGGGCGCTGGGCCGCGGGCACGGTGGTGTTGACCCCGAAGGTGCCCGGCGACTGCAGGTTGCCGTGGAAGTCGTTGAAGCCGATCACCTTGACGGTGACGGTGGGGCCGGCGTGGGCCAGCGAGCAGGCCGCAACGGCCAGGGCGGCGGCGAGGCGGGAGATCTTCATGGTGTTCCTCCCGTTCAGCCGCGGCGGCGGGCGAGGCCGGCGAACAGCGCGAGGCCGGCCACCATCATCGCGAGGGCCGGGGCCTCGGGCACCGGGGCCATCGTCAGGTTCACGGCGCCGGCGGTCGAGTTCAGCGGCAGCCCGTCGAACTGCACCGATTGGCCGAGGTACCCCGAGATGCGGTAGGTGCCCGCGCCGAGGGAGAACGTGGCGCTGCTGAAGTTCGCGGGGTCGGCCAGGGCGGCCGCATAGTCGAGGCCGGCGTAGGCGGCGGTGTCGACCGAGGTGGCCGGCACGAACGACGTGCTGCCGAGCAGGCTGCCGAAGTTGCTCACGAGGAAGGTGTCGCCCGCGAAGCCGGCGTCGACGACGGTGAGGCTGCCGGTGAAGCCCGAGGCGATCGTGAATTCGAAGAAGAGCTGCGAGCCGAAGGCCGGGTCGAGGCTGTTCGCGTTGTCGATCCATTCGACACCCTGCGAGACGGCGTCGAGGTCGTTGACGTTGAAGCCGACCCACTGCCCATCGGCGGCGAGCGACACGGTGGTGGCGGCGGCCGGGGCCGCCAGCGCGGCCGACAGCAGGCCGGCGGCGATCAGATGCTTCTTCGACACGTGGGATCTCCCTGTTGGAACGATCCCGTGACTTTCTTCACGGCGCGTGACGCGCCTGTGAAGGTCAGAATGAGCAACCCAGCGTGCGCAGCGCGCGGCGCAGCAGCGACGAACGGGTGGGCACGACGGACGGCTGGCCCGTCCCGGCCCGGGCCATCGCGGGCGACGCCAGCGCGTGGCGGTGGTAGGTGGCACTGCGCACCACGCGGCGGGCCGCGGTGGCGGCGCCCGTGGGCATGAACATCTTCGGGGATCCGGTGGTCATCACACGCTCCTTGAACCAGACTCTCACGCGATGGTGAGGGCCGAGCGTGTCAGGAGAATGACCCCCCTGGAGAATGTCAGGGTTCCCGGTTCTTCCTGAACGCGAGCCAGCCCAGGCAGGCCGTGAGCGCGGCCACGAGCCCCACCACCACGAGGAAGCCGTGCGGGTGGTCGGCGAGCGGGATGCCGCCCACGTTCATGCCCAGCAGGCCGGCGATCAGGTTGATCGGCAGCGCCAGCACGGTCACGATCGTCAGCACGAACAGGCTGCGGTTGTTCTGCTCGTTGACCTGCGCGGCCACCTCTTCCTGCAGCAGCTTGATGCGTTCCTGCAACGACTGCATGTCGCGCAGCACCACCGAGAACTCCTCGGTCGCCTGGCGCAGCTCCTGCACGTCGCGCTCGGCCATCCACGACGGCGGGTGCTGCAGCAGCCGGAACAGCGAGGCGGGCTCCGGCGCCAGCAGCCGCTGCAGGCGCACGAGCAGCCGGCGCAGCACGCCGAGCTTGGCCCGCTTGGTGTCGAGCTTGCCGGCGAGCAGCTGGTCCTCGATGTCGTCGATGCGCGCGGTGACGCTGCGCACGATCTCGACGAGCACGTCGGCCTGGTCGCGCATCAGGTGCTCGAGCAGCTCGACCGTGGAGCGCAGCGGGATGCCCCCGCGCACCGCGCCGCGCAGCTTGTCGACCGAACGCAGCGGCTGGCGGCGGGCGGTCACCATCAGCCGCCGGTCCACGTGCACCCACAGCGTGGAGAGGTCCGACGGCTCGAACGAGAAGTCGAAGTGCACGTCGTTGATCACCGCGATCAGCACGTCGTCGGCGCGTTCGATGCGGGTGGACCGGGTGTCGTCCTTCAGGGTCTCGAAGAAGGTCTCGGACAGCCCGCCCTGTTCGGCGAGCCAGCGCTCGGCGGCGTTGTGGGACAGGTTGAAGTGCAGCCAGACGAACGCATCGTCGTCCACGCCGTCGCCGTCGGCCTTCGCCCAGGCGATGGCCCGCGCCGCGTCGATGGGCGCCGCCGCCTGCCCCGGTCGGAGCAGGTAGCCGCAGATCAGGCCCGTGTCGTCGGCGCCGTAGGTGGGTGCGCCAGTGTCCATGGCGGGTCCTCGCATCGGAAGAAAGCGGGGCCGACTGTAGCGGATGCGACGTACGACGCGGTGAAGAATGGTCAGCGGTCAGTGCGCCGGGCCGCTTCGTCGACCCACTCGCCGAGCGAGGCGGCGAACGCGGTCGCGTCCATCGGCTTGGTCAGGTGCCGGTCGAAGCCCGCTTCCAGCGCGCGGCGCCGGTCGTCGTCGTGCCCCCAGCCGGTGGCGGCGACGATCAGCACGTCCCGGCCCCAGTCGGTGCCCCGCAGCCGCGTGGCCACCTCGTAGCCGCTCAGGCCCGGCATGCCGATGTCGAGCACCACCACCTGCGGCCGCAGCCGTTCGGCCGCGGCGAGCGCGGCCGTGCCGTCGTGGGCGACCTCGACGGTGTGCCCCTCGAACTCCAGCAGCATGGCCAGGCTCTCGGCAGCGTCCTCGCTGTCGTCGGCGACCAGGATGGTGAAGGCACGCGGCTCGGGCAACACGGGCGGGGAACTCCTCGGACACCCGCGCCAGCCGCGGGCAGCCCGTCATTGTGGGGCGGACGACGCCGTGCCGCGACACGGTCTCCGTGACGGATGCCCTGACTTCCCGCCCCGCGCATAGACTCGGAGTTGTCACGAAGGAAACCCCATCCATGCTGAGAACCCTCGCGGAACGCTGGCTGCGCAAACGTTTCACGTTTCCCGTGCTGGTCATCGTCGCCGCCGGCCTGCTCGTCCTGAGCGAGGTCACCTACTTCCAGACCTCCGCCACGCTGCGCGGCGGCATCGGCTGGAGCGAGGCCCGCATGGCCACCGCCCGGCTCCAGCAGCTCATGACCGACGTGGAATCCGCCTCGCGCGGCTTCCTGCTCACCGGCCACGTCGACGACCTGGCCCCCTACCAGACCGCGCTGGCGGAACTGCCCGGCGCGCGGCAGGCCGTCGCCGACCACCTGGAGCGCCTGGGGCCCGCCGGCCACGAGACCGGCCGCCGGCTCGCGCTCGTGACCAGCGAGGCGCTGGCCGAAACCGCCGAGGCCCTGGCGCTGGCCCAGGCCGGCCAGCGCGACGCCGCCATCGCCCTGCTGGAGACCGGCCGGAGCCGCGAGAAGATGGCCGCGCTGCGCTACGCCCTCGGCGAGCAGCTGCAGCAGACGGCAAAGTCGCAGGTCGCCTCGCGGGTCACGATCTTCGATTCGCTGATGGTCAACCGCCTCGGCGTCGGCGCACTGGCCGTGCTGAGCGTGCTGGGCCTCTTCGTCTACATGGGCCAGCTCCACCTGCAGGACCAGGAACGCAACCAGCAGCAGGCCGCGCTCGCGCGCGAGCGGGTGCGTCTGGAGGACGAGGTGCGCCGGCGCACCGCCGACCTGCGCGAACTCACCCAGCACTTGCAGACCGCCCGCGAGGACGAACGCGCCCACCTCGCCCGCGAGCTGCACGACGAACTCGGCGGCCTGCTCACGGCCATCAAGCTCGACCTGGCCCGCCTGCGCAACAAGCTCACCGACCGCGACGACGTGAAGGAGCGGCTGGACAACATGAACCGCAGCCTCAACGAAGGCATCGCGTTCAAGCGCCGCATCATCGAGGACCTGCGGCCGTCCGCGCTCGCCAACCTGGGCCTCACCGTCTCGCTGCAGGCCCTGTGCGACGACATGGCCGAACGGCTGGACGTGCCGGTGGACGCGCGGCTGACCGACGTGAGCCTGAGCCCGCAGGCCGACCTCGCCATCTACCGCTTCGTGCAGGAGGCGCTGACCAACATCGGCAAACACGCCGAGGCCACGACCGTGACGGTGACGCTGGGCCCGTCCGGCGACCGGGCGGTGGTGGAGGTGCGCGACGACGGCGCGGGCTTCGACACCACCGTCCCGCGGCCCGGCCACCACGGCCTCACGGGCATGCGCTTCCGCGCCGAGACGATGGGCGGGCGCGTGACGGTGACGTCCGCGCCCGGACAGGGCACGCTGCTGCGCGCCGAGTTCCCGCGGCAGGTGTCCGACGAGGAGCGGGCGGCCTGACGGGGCGTCAGCGCCGGCGGACGGCAGGCCGCACGCCGGCGTAGCGCGCGGCGAAACCGGCGGCGAACACGGCCCGCAGGGCGCGCCACGAGAAGGGGAACGGGTTGAGTCGCATGGCCGCGGCGACGCAAGGCCCATGCCGCGAGTTTCTCCCGTTGGCGGTGCATCCACGCCCTGTCGTGGTGCCGAACAGGCCGCCTTTCGCTGGCACACCGCTTGCATCCGTTCGGCTCGCGAGAAAGACCATCACGTCTTCTTTCACAGGATGGCTAGGGTTCCGGCTGCCGGCAAGGCAGCGCTGGTCCGAGAGCCATCGGCCTGTCGCGGCCTTCACCGCACCAGGCTCCACGGCGGGACAAAAGCCCGGGAGATTCACTTCGGTCCGAGAGGACGGAGGTGGTGTCTCTCGCGCGCCCATCCCTCGTCCAGGAGCCTGTGATGTCCCGATTCCCGTCAGCGTTCGTCCGCCGTGCCTTCGGCACGGTCACCGCCCTCGCGTTCGGCCTCGCCGCCCTCGCCCCGCTGCCCGCAGCGGCCGAGGTCAAGGTGGGCGTGTCCGACTGGCCCGGCTGGGTCGCCTGGTACGTGGCCGAGCAGAAGGGCTTCTTCAAGAAACACGGCGCCGACGTCAAGCTCGTCTGGTTCGCCAACTACACCGATTCCATCGCGGCGCTGTCGTCCGGCCAGCTCGACGCCAACGCGCAGACCTGGTCCGACACGCTCGGGCCGCTCGCCAAGGGCCTGCCGCTCAAGGCCATCCTCGTCAACGACAACTCGGCCGGCAACGACGCGCTGCTCGTCGGCCCGAAGGTCACGTCGTTCGCGCAGCTCAAGGGCAAGTCGGTCGCGCTGGAGCAGTACAGCATCTCGCACTTCGTGCTGGCCACCGCGCTCGCGAAGAACGGCATGAAACCCTCCGACGTGAAGATCGTCAACCTGCCCGCGGGTGACGCGGCCGCCGCCTTCCTCACCGGCCGGGTCGACGCCGCCGTGGTGTGGAACCCGTGGATCAGCAAGATCGAGACGAGCGGCAAGGGCCGCGCCCTCTTCACGTCCAAGGACATGCCGGGCCTGGTGCCCGACCTGCTCGTCGCGCAGGAGAAGTCCATCGCCTCGAAGCGCAAGGACCTCGTGGGCATGATCCGCGCCTGGTTCGACACCGAGAAGTTCATCCGCGAGCAGCCCGAGGAGGCCGCGAAGATCATGTCGAAGGTGGTGGGCATGACCCCGGCCGAATACAAGGTCTTCATGCCGGGCACCCGCTTCTTCGACAGCGCCGCGAACAAGAGTGCGCTCGACGGCAAGCAGCCCCAGTCGCTCGCGGCCACGGCGCCGACCATCGCCGCGTTCCTCGCCGAACACAAGCTGATCGAGGGCAAGCCCGACGCCGCCCGCGGCATCGACGCCACGCTGCTCGCCGACGCGCTGAAGTAAGGCCATGGCGACGCCGTCGATGTGGGCCATCCGCCAGGCGATCCCGCGGCGGGCGTACGGGATGCTCGCGCTCGCGGGCCTGCTGATCCCGCTCGTCGCGTGGGCGTGGCTGAGCGCGTCGTCCGGGGTCAACCCGGTGTTCCTGCCCGGCCCGCTCAAGGTGCTGGAGCGGATCCACACCTGGTGGACCGAGGACGACCTGCTCGGCGACACCGCGATCAGCACGCTGCGCGTGTTCCTCGGCTGGGCGCTGTCGGTCGTGATCGCCGTGCCCATCGGGCTGTTCATCGGCACGTGGCGCTCGGTGCAGGCGCTGCTGGAGCCGCTGACCGACTTCGTGCGCTACATGCCGGCCGTGGCCTTCGTGCCGCTCGTGATGCTGTGGGTGGGCATCGACGAGAGCGCGAAGATCGCGATCATCTTCCTCGGCTCGTTCTTCCAGATGGTGCTGATGGTGGCCGAGGACGTGCGCCGCGTGCCGCTCGCGCAGATCGAGGCGGCGCAGACGATGGGCGCCACGCGCCGCGAGGTGCTCGAACGCGTGATCTTCCCGTCGGCCAAGCCCGCGCTGCTCGACACGCTGCGCATCAGCATGGGCTGCGCGTGGACCTACCTCGTCGTGGCCGAACTCGTGGCCGCGAACTCCGGGCTCGGCTTCTCGATCCTGAAGGCCCAGCGTTTCCTGCAGACCGACAAGATCTTCGCCGGCATCCTCCTCATCGGCCTGATCGGGCTCGTGATCGACCAGCTGTTCCGACTCCTCCACCGCAAGGTGTTCCCGTGGATGCACACCCGATGAAGATCGAATGCCGGCAGGTCTTCAAGCAGTTCGGCGCGGTCACCGCGCTGCAGGACGTGAACCTCGGCATCGCCGACAACGAGTTCGTCACGTTCGTGGGTGCGTCGGGCTGCGGCAAGTCGACGCTGCTGCGCACCATCGCCGGGCTCGAGACCCACAGCCGCGGCGAGGTGCTGGTGAACGGCCGCCCCATCGCCGGGCCGGGACGCGACCGTGCGATGGTGTTCCAGCACTACAGCCTGTACCCGTGGCTCTCGGTGACCGGGAACATCCGCTTCTGCCGTCAGCTCGACGCGCAGACGAACGGCCGCACCAGCGCCGACGTGGAGGCGGCCTCGGGCCGGGCCGACGCGTTGCTGCAGCTGATGGGGCTGTCGGCCAGCGCGAACGCGTACCCGAACCAGCTCTCGGGCGGCATGCAGCAGCGCGTGGCCATCGCCCGGGCGCTGATGGGCAAGCCCGAGATCCTGCTGATGGACGAACCCTTCGGCGCGCTCGACGCGCAGACGCGCGAGGTGATGCACGACCTGATCCTGCACGTGCACCGCCTGGAGAAGACCACGCTCGTGTTCGTCACGCACGACGTCGAGGAGGCGATCTACCTCGGCCACCGCATCGTGCTGATGGCCCCGCGCCCCGGCCGCATCGACACGATCTACGACGTGCCGCTGCCCCGTGAACGCACGCAGGACATGAAACACAGCCCCGAGTTCCTGGCGCTCAAGCGCCGGCTGCTCGACCGCATCCGCGAAACCTCGGGCATGGCCACCGACCTCGAGCAGTTGGCCCGGCTCAACCGACAGGAGACTTCCGCATGAACGACCAACCCGTCGTCGACGCCTTCCCGCACTGGCAACGTTTCGCCGCCGACCTGCCCGGAGACCGCGTGGTGTGGAGCGAGGTGCTGCCCGGCGGCGCGCACTGGAGCTGGCGGCTCTCGCGCGGCACGGCGCTGCGGTTCGCCGCGCTGGACGACCGCGCGAACTGCTCGGTGGTGCTGTACGCCGCGCACGACCCGCTCGAACGCTACAACCTGCCCGACTCGCTGAAGGCGCAGCACACCGCGCACTACACGCGCGGGCACACGCTGATGAGCGACATGGGCCGCTCGCTCGCATCCTTCACCCACGACACGCTCGGCTGGCACGACCCGTTCGGCGCCCTGCTCGACAGCACGCGGATGGCGCAGAAGTACGGCGAACACCGCTACGAGGCCCACCGCAACGCGATGTACCGCTCGGGCCGCGACGGGCTGCTGGTCGAGATCGGCAAGCACGGCCTCACGGCACGCGACCTGATCGCACCGGTCAACCTCTTCAGCCGCGTGACGGTGGAGGCGGACGGCCGCTTCGTGTTCGACGACCAGCGCCGGACTGCCGGCGCCTCGGTGGAGCTGCGCTGCGACATGGACGTGATCGTCGCCGTCTCCACCGCCCCGCACCCGCTCGACCCGCGGCCCGGCTACCAACCCGGCAAGGTGGGCATCGCCGCGTGGAAGTCCGGCGCGGCCCCGGCCGACGACTACTGCCGCGGCTTCCGCCCCGAATGCGCGCGGGCGCTGCACAACGCCGACGTCTTCGCACTCGCCTGATCGAGGAACACCATGAACACGCTGAAGGAAAGCCCGCTCGACGTCGCCGCCGCCGTCGCCCGCCACCGCCTGCCGGCAGGCGAACCCTGGCTCGCCGAAGTGAAGCGCGGCCAGACGGTGCGCATCGTCGACCTCGAGGGCAACCAGGCCGCCGACATCCTCTTCTACAACCGCCACGACCCCGCCGAACACTACGACGCGGCCGGCACGATGCTCGCAGAAGGCGGCATCTACCTGAGCACCGGCTCGGTGCTGCGGTCCAACGCCGGCAACCCGCTGCTGACCATCGTCGCCGACACCTGCGGCCGCCACGACACGCTGGGCGGCGCCTGCGCGGCCGAGAGCAACACCGTGCGCTACGCGCTGCAGAAAAAGTTCATGCACTCGTGCCGCGACAACTACCTGCTCGCGATGGCGAACGCCGACGTGGGCCTGACCAAGCGCGACCTCGTGCCCAACGTCAACTTCTTCATGAACGTGCCGGTCACGCCCGAGGGCGGGCTCGAGTTCGCCGACGGCGTTTCCGGCCCCGGCAAGTACGTGGAGCTGCGCGCCGAGATGGACGTGTGGATGCTGGTGTCCAACTGCCCGCAGCTCAACAACCCCTGCAACGCCTACAACCCGACCCCCGTCGAGTTCGTGTTCTGGGACCCGGTGGCCTGAACCAGGCGCCCGTGCGACGGGACGACCCGCCGCACGAAACCGATCCCGCCGGGACGACCCGGCCCCAGGGACCTGACCCGATGACCACCACCGGAACCCGTTTCGACACCGTGCTGATCGCCAACCGCGGGGCGATCGCCTGCCGCATCATCCGCACGCTGCGGGCGATGGGGCTGCGTTCGGTCGCGGTGTACTCCGAGGCCGACGCCGACTCGGCCCACGTCGCCGCCGCCGACGCGGCCGTCTGCATCGGCCCGCCGCCCGCGGCGCAGAGCTACCTCGACGCCGACCGCATCCTCGCCGCGGCCAAGGCCACCGGCGCCGGCGCCATCCACCCGGGCTACGGCTTCCTCTCCGAGAACCCCGGCTTCGCCGAGGCCTGCGAGGCCGCGGGCATCGCGTTCGTCGGCCCCACGCCGGAACAGATGCGCGCGTTCGGCCTCAAGCACACGGCCCGCGCGCTGGCCGAGCAGCACGGCGTGCCGCTGCTGCCCGGCAGCGGGCTGCTCGGTGACCTGGCCCATGCCGAAGCCGAGGCCGCTCGCATCGGCTACCCGGTGATGCTCAAGAGCACGGCCGGCGGCGGCGGCATCGGCATGCGGCTGATCCGCTCGGCCGCCGAACTCGGCCCCGCGTACGAGGCCGTCGAACGCCTGGCCCGCGCCAACTTCAAGGACGCCGGCCTCTTCCTCGAGAAGTTCGTCGAACGCGCGCGGCACATCGAGGTGCAGCTGTTCGGCGACGGCCACGGCGCGGTGGTGGCCCTCGGCGAACGCGACTGCTCGGCGCAGCGGCGCAACCAGAAGGTGCTGGAGGAAACGCCCGCGCCGGGCCTGCCCGCCGACACCCGCGCCGCGCTGATCGACGCGGCGCTGCGGCTCGGCCGCGCGGTGGGCTACCGCTCCGCGGGCACCGTGGAGTTCGTGCTCGACGCCGACACCGGCGCGTTCTACTTCCTCGAGGTCAACACGCGGCTGCAGGTCGAACACGGCGTCACCGAACAGGTGACCGGCATCGACCTCGTCGCGTGGATGGTGCGGGTCGCGCGCGGCGACCGCTGGACGCTCGACGTGCCCGCGCCCACGGGCGTGTCGATCCAGGCCCGGCTGTACGCGGAGGACCCCGCCCGCCAGTTCCAGCCCAGCGCCGGCCTGCTCAACGAGGTGGTGTTCCCGGACGACGCCCGCGTCGAGACCTGGGTGGCCGCGGGCACCGAGGTGCCCGCGAACTACGACCCGATGGTGGCCAAGCTGATCGTCACCGGCACCGACCGCGCCGACGCCGTGCGCCGCATGCAGGCGGCACTCGCCGCCACGCGCCTCGCGGGCATCGAGACCAACCTGCGCTACCTGCGCGAACTGGTGGCCTCGCCGGTGTTCGAAGGCGGCGAGGTGGTGACCCGGTCCCTCGCGGACTTCGCGTACCGCCCGAACGCCGTGGAGGTGATCGACGCCGGCGTGCTGACCACCGTGCAGGACCACCCCGGGCGCCTGGGCCACTGGGACGTGGGCGTGCCCCCGTCCGGCCCGATGGACGACCTCGCGTTCCGCCTCGCCAACCGGCTGGTGGGCAACACCGCCGAGGCCGCGGGCCTCGAATGCACGATCGGCGGGCCCACGCTGCGCTTCCACGCCGACGCAGTGGTCGCGGTGTGCGGCTCGCCGATGCCCGTGACCCTCGACGGCCGGCCGCTCAGTCCCTGGCAGGCCCACGCCGTGCCGGCGGGCGGGGTGCTGAAGATCGGCGGCGGTGCGGCGGTCGGCGCCCGCGCCTACCTCGCGGTGCGCGGCGGTCTCGACGTGCCGCACTACCTCGGCAGCCGCGCCACGTTCACGCTCGGCCAGTTCGGCGGGCACGCCGGACGCCAGCTGCGCGTGGCCGACCTCGTGCACGTCGGGAACGACATCGCGGGCGAGCCCCCGCCGCCGCTGCAGTCCGTCCCGGCCTACGGCCGCACGTGGACGCTGTCGGTGCTGTACGGACCGCACGGCGCACCCGACTTCTTCACGCCCGACGACATCGACACGTTCTTCGGCGCGACCTGGGAGGTGCACTACAACTCGAGCCGCACCGGCGTGCGCCTCGTGGGCCCGAAGCCGCAGTGGGCGCGGCCGGACGGCGGCGAGGCGGGCCTGCACCCGTCCAACATCCACGACAACGCCTACGCCATCGGCGCGATCGACTTCACGGGCGACATGCCCGTGATCCTCGGCCCCGACGGCCCGAGCCTCGGCGGGTTCGTGTGCCCCGCGGTCGTGACCGCGGCCGACCGCTGGAAGCTCGGCCAGCTGCGCGCGGGCGACACGCTGCGCTTCCGGCGCGTGACGCTCGACGACGCGGTGGCCGCGCTGCAGGCGCAGGACCGGTTCGTCGACACCTTCGAGGCGCCGCCCGCGCCATCCGACACGCACGCGCCGCTCGACTCGCCCGTGCTGCTGTCCCTCCCCGCGTCACCGGGCCGTCCTGCCCTCGTGATCCGTCGCGCGGGCGACCGCTACCTGCTCGTCGAACTGGGCGAGCTGCAGCTCGACATCGCGCTGCGCATGCGCATCCACGGTCTGTACGCGGCGCTGTCCGGACGCGCGCTGCCGGGCGTGATCGACCTCACCCCGGGCATCCGCTCGCTGCAGGTGCACTTCGACCCGGCGCGGCTGCCGCACGCCACGCTGATCGACACGATCGTGGCGCTCGACGCCGCCCTCGGCGACACCGACGACCTCGAGGTGCCGTCGCGCACCGTGTGGCTGCCGCTGTCGTGGGACGACAGCGCGACCCGCCTCGCGATCGAGAAGTACATGCAATCGGTGCGGCCCGACGCGCCCTGGTGCCCGAGCAACATCGAATTCATCCGCCGCATCAACGGCCTCGACTCGATCGAGGCGGTGCAGCGCACGGTGTTCGACGCGAGCTACCTCGTGCTGGGCCTCGGCGACGTGTACCTCGGCGCGCCGGTGGCGACACCCGTGGACCCGCGCCACCGCCTCGTCACGACCAAGTACAATCCCGCGCGCACGTGGACCCCCGAGAACGCCGTGGGCATCGGCGGCGCCTACATGTGCGTGTACGGCATGGAAGGGCCCGGCGGCTACCAGTTCGTGGGGCGCACGCTGCAGATGTGGAACCGCTGGCGCGACGAACGTTCGGGCGCACGCGACTTCGAGGCCGGCAAGCCGTGGCTGCTGCGCTTCTTCGACCAGATCCGCTTCTACCCGGTCAGCGAGGACGAGCTGCACCGCATCCGCCGCGACTTCCCCGCCGGCCGCTACCCGCTGAAGGTCGAGGCGGGCCGCTTCGGCATGCGCGGCTACCGCGCCTTCCTCGACGAACACGCCGAGGACATCGCGGCGTTCCGCACCACCCAGCGCGCCGCGTTCGCCGCCGAACGCGAACGCTGGCGCGAGGCGGGCCAGGCCGAGTTCGTGGGCGACGACGCGGTGGCCGCCCCGCCACCCGCCGGCGACCTGCCGGAGGGGGCCCGCGCGGTGGCGAGCCCCGTGCCGGGCAGCGTGTGGAAGGTGGTCGTCCACGAGGGCGATGTGGTGGCCGAGGGCGACACGCTCGTCATCGTGGAGTCCATGAAGATGGAGTTCCCGGTGCCCGCCCCCTGCGGCGGCACGGTGCGTTCGCTGCGCTGCCGCCCGGGCGGCTCGGTGGCGGCGGGTCAGGACGTGGCGGTGATCGACGTCACGCCAGCCTGAACGCGGCCACCGCCTGCACGAGCCGCGCGGCCTGGCCCTTCAGGCTTTCGGCGGCGGCCGCGCTCTGCTCGACGAGCGCGGCGTTCTGCTGCGTCGTCTCGTCCATCTCGCCGATGGCGCGGCCCACCTGGTCCACGCCCGCGCTCTGCCGGGTGCTGGCCTCGCTGATCTCGCCGACGATGCCGGCCACGTGGCCGATGGCCGCGACGATCTCGTCCATCGTGCGGCCCGCCTGGCCCACGTAGGCGGTGCCGGCGTCCACGCGTTCGGCGCTCGTGCCGATCAGCACCTTGATCTCGCGCGCGGCGTCGCCGCTGCGGCCGGCCAGTGCGCGCACCTCCTCGGCCACCACGGCGAAGCCGGTGCCGGCCGCGCCCGCACGTGCCGCCTCGACCGCGGCGTTGAGGGCGAGGATGTTGGTCTGGAACGCGATGGCGTCGATGACACCGATGATGTCTTCGATGCGGCGGGCGCTGTCGGCGATGCCCTGCATCGTGTCGACCACCTGCCCCACCACCCGGCCCCCCTCGGCGGCGAGGCCCGAGGCGTCCAGCGCCAGCTGGTTCGCCTGGCGCGCGCTGTCGGCGTTGTGGCGCACGGTGTCGCCCAGCTCCGACATCGTCGCGGCGGTCTGCTGCAGCGCGCTCGCCTGGCGCTCGGTGCGCACGGACAGGTCGTGGTTGCCCTGCGCGATCTCGGCGCTGGCGTTCGCCACCTGCGCGGCGTTGCCCTGCACGTCGCGCACGATGGCGCCGAAGTCGGCCTGCAGGCGTCCCATCGACTCGAGCAGCTTCACGGTCTCGTCGTTGCCTTCGGGCCGTACCGCCCCGGTGAGGTCGCCCTGCGCGAGGCGGTCGGCCACGTCCACCGCGTGCGCCATGGGCCGGGTCATGCGGCCGGCGAGCCACCACGAGGCGGCGGCCATGCCGGCGAACGCCAGCACCAGCACGACGGCGAGTACGGCGCGGGTGCGGCGCACATTGGCGGCCGCCTCCTCGTTGACGCGCACGCCGCGCTGCTCGATGGAGTCGGACAGCGAGGCCATCTGCTTCTCGAGTTCGGCGAAGGCGGCCTGCAGCGTGGCCATGGCCGAGTCCGCGTCGGTGCGCCCCTCGCGCGCCGCCACCACGAGGCCCTGGGCGGCCTCGATGTAGCTGGCCACCAGCGGCTTCACGGAGGCGAGTGCGGTGCGGCTGTCCTCGTTCAGCGGCAGCGCCTCGAGGCGCGCCAGCGCGGCGTTGAAGGTGTCCGCGTGCGACTGCAAACCCTCGCTCGCGGTGCGGATGCGGGCGGGTTCCTTCTGCAGCAGGCCGAAGAGGGCCATCTGGCCGTCGCCCCGGATGGCGTCGTGCATCATGTCGGCCTCCTGGCTGGCCTGGAGCGCCTGGCTCGCCTGCACGGACGCCTCGATGGACCCGCCGAGCCGCGCGGTGGCGATCAACCCGATGCCGCCCACCGCGGCGGCGACCACCGCGCCCGCGAGGCCGAGGGCCATGACCTGCTTGCGCAATTTCATTCGGGGGGCTCCTTTTCTGGTGGGGGCTTTCCGGCCGGATCTGCATCCTCGGGCCGCCGCCGGGACCCGTCAATGGCAACCCCCCTTGTTCACTGGACGCATGACCATCCTCGCTCCTGCGGCACGCCAGGATGGCACCATGGCGGGTTCACAAACATCCGAAGGGTTTCCATGCGACCAGTTCTCCCACGCGCCCGCCACGTGGCCGCCGCCCTGTCCCTCGTGCTGCTGGCGGCCTCCGCCCACGCGGCCGACCTGCTCGACGAGGTGCGCCAGCGCGGCACCCTGCGGGTGGCGGTCGAGGGCACCTACCCCCCGTTCAACTTCAAGGACACCAGCGGCAAGCTGACCGGCTTCGACGTGGAGATCGCCGAGGCCATCGCCGGCAAGCTGGGCGTGAAGGCGGCGTTCAGCACCACCGAGTGGAGTGCCATCCTCGCCGGGCTGCAGGCCGGCAAGTACGACGTGATCGTCAACCAGGTCGCAGCCACCGACAAGCGCCGCGAGACCTTCGACTTCAGCGACCCGTACGTGGTGTCGAGCGCCCAGCTGATCGTGCGCACGAACGAGACGCGCACGCTCGCCACGGCCGCCGACCTGAAGGGCAAGAAGATCGGCGTGGGCCAGGGCAGCAACTACGCCGACCTCGCCAAGGGCATCGCCGGCGCCGAGGTGAAGGTGTACCCCGGCGCCCCCGAGTACCTCCAGGACCTGGCCACCGGCCGCATCGACGTCGCCCTCAACGACAGCCTGCTGATCCCCTACCTCGCCGAGAAGACGAAGCTGCCGGTGAAGGCCGGCGCGCCCATCGGCCCGACCGAGAGCAACGCGATCCCGTTCCGCAAGGGCAGCCCGAAGTTCAAGCAGGCGATCGACAAGGCCCTGGCCGACCTGAAGGCCGACGGCAGCTTCCAGAAGATCTCGGCCAAGTGGTTCGGCCGCGACGTCAGCAAGCCGCCGGTCGCCAACTGAGATGGACCTCGTCGCGCTGTTCCAGCTCGCCGCGCCGGTGCTGCTGCGGGCCACGCTGCTGACCCTCGGGTTCGCGGTGGCGGCCATGGTGCTGGGCCTCGCGCTCGGCGCCGTCATCGCGCTGGTGCGGGTGCTCGAGGTGCCGGGGCTGCAGTGGCTCGTCCGCGGCTACGTGAGCCTCTTCCGCGGCACGCCGCTGCTCGTGCAGGTGTTCGTCATCTACTACGGCCTGCCCAGCATCGGCATCGAGTTCTCGCCGCTCGTGGCCGGCGTGCTCGCGCTCACGCTCAACGTGGGCGCCTACCTGTCGGAGGGGCTGCGCGGCGCGATGGTGGGCATCGGCAAGGGGCAGTGGCTGGCCGGCGCGAGCCTCGGCCTGACCCGGGTGCAGACGCTGCGCCACGTGGTCGCGCCGCAGGCGCTGCGCATCGCGGTGCCCAGCCTGTCGAACAGCCTGATCGGGCTGATCAAGGACACGTCGCTGATCTCGGTGATCGCGGTGACGGAGCTGATGCTCGCGACGAAGGAGCTGATCTCCACCACGTTCCAGCCGTTTCCGCTGTACCTCGCGGCGGCCGGCATCTACTGGGTGCTGAGCCTCACGTTCGAGGCGCTGCAGCGGCGGATGGAGAAGCGGCTGGCGTTTCCGCACTGAGCGCTTCGGCAACGGTGGGCCCCGGCGTGCGCCGCGGTGACCCCATCGTGTCAGGCCGCGCGTGTCTTGAAGTTCGAGATCACGCCCATCAGCGCCACGGCCTGCTGCTTCATGCTCTCGGCCGCCGCGGCACTCTCCTCGACGAGCGCCGCGTTCTGCTGCGTGCCCTGGTCGATCGACGCGACCGACTGGTTCACCTGCAGGATGCCGGTGCTCTGCTCGAGCGTGGAGGCGTTGATCTCGGCGACGAGGTCGGTCACCTGGCGCACGCGGGTCACGATGTCGTCCATCGTGCGGCCCGCCTCGCCCACGAGGGCGCTGCCCGCGTCGACGCGGTCCACGCTCGCCCCGATCAGGGCCTTGATCTCGCGGGCTGCCGTGGCCGAGCGCTGCGCGAGGCTGCGCACCTCGGCCGCCACGACCGCGAAGCCGCGGCCCTGCTCGCCGGCACGGGCCGCTTCCACGGCCGCATTCAACGCGAGGATGTTGGTCTGGAACGCGATGCCGTCGATGACGCCGGTGATGTCGGCGATCTTCTTGCTCGACTCGCTGATGTCGCCCATCGTGGCGACCACGCGGGCCACCACCTCGCCACCGCGGCCGGCCACCTCGGCGGCCGACGAGGCGAGCTGGCTCGCCTGGCGCGAGCTCTCGGCGTTCTGCTGCACCGTCTCGGTCATCTGCTGCATCGACGCGGCGGTCTGCTGCAGCGCGGCGGCCTGCTGTTCGGTGCGGTTGGACAGGTCGGCGTTGCCGGTGGCGATCTCGCTCGACGCGTTGGCGATGCCGTCGGCGGTCTGCCGCACGCTGCCCACCATCGTCGACAGGCTGCCGTTCATCTGGCGCAGCGCGGCGAGCAGCTGGCCGGTCTCGTCCTGGCGGTCGACGATGATGTCGGAGCGCAGGTCACCCGCGGCCACCGATTCGGCGAGGCGCACGGCGCGCGTCAGCGGCACCGTGATGCATTGGGAGAGGTACCAGCCGAGGGCCATCGCGCCACCGGCGGCCAGCACACACGCGAGGATCATCGTCCAGCGGTCGGCGCGGAAGGCAGCCTCGGCCTGTTCCACCTGGGCAGCGGCCTGGCCCTTGTCGTATTCGATGAAGTCCGACGTCGCCTTGATCAGCGCCGTCAGCAGCGGACGGCACTCGACGTTCATCTTGGCGACGGCCTCTTCGCGCTTGCCGTCGAGGGCGAGGCCCACGATGGCCAGCGCCACCGGCCCGTACTTGGCCTCGATGCCGTTGATCTCGGCGAGGATCTCGCGGTCGCGCGGCGTCGAGTCCTTCGACGTCTCGACCGCTTCCTTCAGCCCTGCGAGCTTCTTCTCCACGCGCTCATGCGCCGCGGTCACCGCGGCCTTCTCGAGGGCCTGGTCCTCCGGCGTGGTGACCAGCACGAGGTTGCGCGCCGCGACGGCGCGGGCGTTGGCGGCGGCACGGAGCTCCGTCGACAGGCGTTCCCGGTTGCCCACCCCGTCGAGGTAGCCCGTGAAGCGGTCGTTCGAGCGCCCGAGGGACTGCAGGGCCAGCCCCGACACCACCAGCACCACCATCCCGAGGATCGCGAAGCCGGTCATCAGCTTCGTCTTCACACGCCAATCTGTCACGCTCATTGTTCCGCTCCCACGGTTCCGCCTCGAACGAGCGCCCGAACGGCACGCTCCTTCGGGTTATCGGTGCCTGGCATGCGGAGTTGAGGCGTTTACCTGTTCGAAAGGGTTTCTCCCGGCTCGAAGATGTCGATCAGGACATTGAGCGCCCCGAATGCGCCATTGCTGCCGTCAAAGAACGTCGCATTCCGGCCGTCCAACGCCACCACCGGCTGCGTGCCCACCACGCGGGCCTGGCCACCGCGCACCACGATGGCGCTCGACTCGCTGATGCCGTACACCGGCGTGTGCTGCCGCCGGGCCCCCACGCCGTACAAGCGGCCCCAGCGCTTGTCGATCTGCAGCCGCGGCTCGAACGCCGCGCCGCGCAGCAGCCCGAGGCCCGGCCGCACCACGGCGTTGCCGCTCTGGAAGGCGGCGATGGCGTCGTCGGCCGTGTCGCCTTCGGGGATGGCATCGAAGTGTTCGCCGGCGGCCGCGGTCATCGCACGTTCGAACAGGACCACGTTCGCCGAACCCGCGGCCGAACGGATCCAGTCGGTGAACGCGCGGTCAGCGAGCACCGCCCCCATCAGCGACTGGTCGCCGCCGAGCAGCAGCACCCCGCTCGCGTCCTTCGCCCGCGCCGGATCCAGCCGGGTCTGGCCGTGGAGGTGGATGGACGTGGTGCCCGCCCAGCCGGCGGCCACGAGCGCGCGGGCGTAGAGATCGGCCGCGGCCTGGGCGTCGGCCGGCGACGCGTAGGCCGCGGCCACCACCACGATCTTGCCCAGGCGCTGCTTCGACGCCTGCCGCACGAACTCGCGGATCACGGGCCCGCCGAGGTCCTCCGAGACGTCGCCGCCCAGCATCAGCGTGGCCTCGTGCCCGGAGCGCAGGCCCGGCGTGCCGCGGGGTTCGTCGTACGGCACCGGGCGGCCACGCCACCACGGCTCGCGCCGCGCGAGGTCGAACGCCACCTGCCGGCCCGGCGGCAGCACGTGGGTCAGCACGCGGCGGGCGCTCAGCGCGGCGTTCGGTCCGACCCACGCGTGGCGGGCGCGCGCGGTGCGCAGGTCCACCACGATGCCGGACGACACGCCCTGGATGCTCGAGATCCAGCGGTCCCCGGTGATCACCGCGCCCGTGTCGTAGTCGAAGCCCAGCCCGAGCAGGCCGCCGTGCCCGAAGGCATCGGCCGTCTGTGCCGCGGCGTTGACCATGCGGCCGAGCCGTCCGCGCGAGTGCAGGTGTTCGTCGATCACGGCCAGGCGCGAGCCGAACACGAGGCCGCGGTGCTGGGGCGGGTGGCCGAGCCACAGGTCGATGGCGCCCTTCTGCAGCCCCGTGGTGGAGTCGCCCGCGTCGGTGTAGCCCGCGTTCATCGCGAGGGACTGGATGGCCGCGCCCGCGCTGGTGCCGCCGAACACGACCCCGCGCTCGGCAGCCGTGGTCATCGTGGCCTCGGCCGGCGTGCCGGCGAGGATGCGCGCCGCGTAGGCCTGGTCGCCCCCGGAGAAGAAGATGCCGTGCAGCGTGGGATCGGCCAGGCGCACGAGGATGGCGGGGTCGTAGGCGTCGCCGGCCACGTACAGCGGCACCGACGTCACGTCGCAGCCGGCCGGGAACGCGATGCGGTCGATCACGGCCTCGCAGGCCAGCCGCAGCGCCTCGACGTCCTCGGCGAGGATGATGGGGTCCTCGGGCGGCACCGGGTCGTCGGCGAACGCCGCCGGCACCATCACCATCCGCACCGCCGGGCCGCGCGCCGTGCGCGCCACCTCGACCGAGTAGCCCTTCAGGGCCTCTTCATAACCACCGCCCACCGGGTAGAGGCGCCGGACCGGGCCGTCCCGGGCGATGGCGCCGGAGGCCGCGCACAGCGTGAGCAACAGGGCGACGAGCAGCGAACGCGGCGCCATCGGCCGCCAGGGTGTGGAGGTCATACAGCGCCTTTCCGTGAGGGGAAGGCCACCGTGCCGGGGCGGCGCGCGGCCGGTCAACACCGGCCGGCGCGCATCCTGTCCGCATCGCGCCGGAACGGCGCGGTTCCTCCCTCATCGGGAGGATGAAGTCACGCGGGTGTCACGCCTTCGGCGGCGCGGCGGCCGGGTCCATCCACACCACTTCCCACAGGTGGCCGTCGAGGTCCTGGTAGCCGTGCTGGTACATGAAGCCGTGGTCCTTCGGCGGCCAGGGCAGCGTGGCGCCGCCCTTCACCGCGTTGGCCACCATCTCGTCGACCGCCTCGCGGCTGTCGGCCGACACGCAGACGATCACCTCGGTGACCTTGCGCGCGTCGGCGATGGGGGTGTGCGTGAAGGTCTGGAAGAACTTCTCGACGAGCAGCATCACGAAGTTGTCCTCGCCGAGCACCATGCACGTGGCGTTCTCGTCGGTGAAGTTCGGGTTGAAGGTGTAGCCCAGTCCCTTGAAGAAGGCGACGGACCGGTTCAGGTCCTTGACGGGCAGGTTGACGAAGAGTTTGGTGGCCATGGGCGCTCCTGGGCAAAGGGAAGTGGACAACGTACACAAGCAACACTGAACAAGATAGCAAACAATTTGGACAGTGTCCACATCCCCGGTTTCCCCCCGACTCCCGCCGACCGCGAGTCGTCGCACAATCCGGCACCGTCCTCTCCCGGAGTCCCGATCCCCATGCCCACCTTCTTTCCCCGCTGGACGCTGAAAACCTCGGGCGACGTCGCCCCCGACGAACGCCTGCCCTGGCCGCAGACCACGGTGATGGGCATCCAGCACGTGGTCGCGATGTTCGGTTCGACCGCGCTGGCCCCGATCCTGATGGGCTTCGACCCGAACACCTCGGTGTTCTTCTCGGGCATCGGCACGCTGATCTTCTTCCTCATCACGGGCGGCCGGCTGCCGAGCTACCTCGGTTCGAGCTTCGCGTTCATCGCCGTCGTGATCGCCGCCAGCGGCTACACGGGCAGCGGCCCGAATCCGAACATCGGCGTGGCGCTCGGCGGCATCGTGGCCGCGGGGGTGGTCTATGCGCTGATCGGGGTGCTCGTGCAGGCCTTCGGCACCGGGTGGATCGAACGGCTGATGCCGCCGGTGGTGACCGGGGCCATCGTCGCGGCCATCGGGCTGAACCTCGCGCCCGTGGCGGTGAAGAACCTCTCGGCCTCGTCATTCGACGCGGTGGTGGGCCTCGCGACGGCGCTCGCGGTGGGCCTCGTGGCCGTCAACGGCCGCGGCGCCATCGGCCGCCTCCCGATCCTGATCGGGGCCGCGTTCGGCTACGTCGTCTACATCGTGGGGGCCAACGTGATGGGCTTCGGCAAGCCCGTCGACTTCACCGGCATCGGCCAGGCCGCCTGGTTCGGCCTGCCCAACTTCACGGCGCCGGTGTTCTCGGCGTCCGCGATGGCGCTCATCGCGCCCATCGCCGTGATCCTCGTGGCCGAGAACCTCGGCCACGTGAAGGCACTCGCCGCGATGACCGGCCGCGACTTCGACCCGCTGATCGGCCGAGCCTTCATCGCCGACGGGGTCGCCACGGCCGTGTCCGGCATGGGCGGCGGCACGGGCGTGACCACCTACGCCGAGAACATGGGCGTGATGGCGGTGACCCGCATCTACTCGACGCTCGTGTTCGTCGTGGCCGCAGGCGTCGCGCTGCTGCTCGGCTTCTCACCGAAGTTCGGCGCGCTGATCCTCACGCTGCCCGTGCCCGTGATCGGCGGCCTCGCGCTCGTGGTGTTCGGCCTCATCGCCGCCACCGGCGGCCGCATCTGGGTGCTCAACAAGGTGGACTTCTCGAGCCCGCGCAACCTGCTCGTGGCCGGCATCGCCCTCACCGCCGGCGCGGGCGACCTGACGCTGCACCTCGGCAACTTCACGCTCGGCGGCATCGGCACCGCCACGTTCGGGGCGATCCTCCTGTACCAGGTGCTGCGCGAGCGCCGCGCGGCCTGACTCAGTGGGCCGGTTCGTCGATGGCGTGGAGCCGCACGGTCCACGCCACCCCGACGGACAGCAGCACGATGGCCGCCCACTCCAGCGGCCGGGGCATCGCCCCGGCCAGCACGAAGCCGTAGGCCAGCGCGAAGAGGGTCTCGAAGACGATCAGCTGGCCGGACAGCGTGATCGGCACGAGCCGGCACGCGATGTTCCACAGCTGGTTGCCGATGAGCGAGGCGCCCACCGCGAGGAAGAGGCACACGCTCCAGAACACCGCCATGTCGCGCTCGGGTGACGGCGCGGGCGGCCTTCCTCCGAAGGCCCACCACACGGCGGCGGCCGCGAGCGCGAGGGTGCCGCTCGCGAGCCCGTAGAGGGCCGACCACTCGCGGCCCGAGAACTTGCGCACCCGCTTGAGGTAGCGGGTGTTGTCGATCGCGTACCAGGTCCAGCACACGAGGCCGCCCAGCGCGCACATCAGCCCGATCGCCTTGTCCGCGAGCGACCCCGACGCCGGCCCCGCGTGCGAGAACAGGTCGACGTTGATGCAGGCGATGCCCGCGGCCACCACGGCCAGGGGCCAGGCCAGCACCTTCAGCGGCACCGCGCCCTGGTCACGCCGCCCGACGAGCGTGACGCTCAGCGGCAGCACGCCGATGATCAGCGACGTGAGCGTGACCCCCGCGAGCTGCACGCCGTAGCCCAGCAGCACGTAATAGACGACGTTGCCCGCGGCGCCCTGCCGGAACATCGCGACGAGGTCGGCCCGGTCGATCTTGCCCCACGTGGCCCGCCACGTGGGCGCCAGCGCCACGAGCGCGATGGCCGCGTACGAGGTGTAGCGCCCGAACGCCAGCTCCCACGGCGAAAACGCCGAGAGCCATTTCGGCGCGATGAACACGGTGCCCCAGAACGCACCCGCCAACATGCCACACAGAACACCCCAAGTCATGGGGCGATTATCCGGCGCGGCCGGGATACCATTCGTTTCGGCGCACGCGGACATCGCGGCGACAGGGCCCGCACAGGGCCGCGCATCAGAACAATGCAAAAGGGGAGGGGCGAGGATGGAAACGGCCGCGCAGGTGCAGCTCGTGTTCCGCGGCGAGGTGCTGCAGGGATTCCACGTGGAGGACGTCAAGCGCGCGCTCGGCGAGCGGCTGCGCATCGACGAGAAGGGCCTCGCGACCCTCTTCACGGCGCCCCGCACCGTGGTCAAGCGTGCGGTCGCCCCCACCGAGGCGGCGCGCTACATCGCCACCTTCGCGAAGCTGGGCGCCATCCTCCACGCCGAAAGCCTGGCCCCGCCCGCGCCGCCGGTGCGCCCCACCACCGGCCTGTCGCTGCCCACCATCGTCCCGCCCCCGGAAGACGCTGCGCCCCCTCCGGCGGCGCGCTCCGGGCCGCCCGCCCCCGCGCCCATCCCCGCCGCGACCCGCCCGCTCGCCCTGGCCTCCGCGCCCGAGGCGCCGGCCGCCGCGGACGTCGAGGAGGTCGTCTGCCCGAACTGCCAGGAACGCCAGAGCAAGCGCCTGCTGTGCCGTTCCTGCGCCACGAACATCGAGATGGCCCTGGCCGCCAAGGCCGAGGCCGACGCAGCCGCGCGCGCCGCGGCGCTGGCCGAACGCCAGCGCAAGTACGGCATCAAGGCCGGCATCGAACCCGAACGGGTGGTGGAGACGTCCGGTGAACCCGGGTACTGGGGGCTGGGCTTCGACGGCCGCATGCGGCGCCTGCCCTACTGGACCGGCGGCTTCATCCTCCTGACGGCGCTGTACCTCGCCGCCCTGCTGCTCCTGCAGCGGCCCGGCTCGGGAGGGTGGGTCCTGCTGGCCCTCTTCTACCTGCCGTGCCTCGTGATCAGCCTGCGCTGGACCGCGATGCGGCTGCACGACCTGAACGCGAGCGGCTGGTGGGCCGTGGTGCTGTTCGTGCCCTACGTGGGCGCCGCAGCCGGCCTGGTCCTGTCGTTCGTGCCAGGCAACACGGGCGACAACGACCACGGCGAGCCGCCCCCCGACGGCCGCTGGAGCCACCTCCTCGCCGCCGCCGGCGCGTTCGTGCTGTCGGTGGTCTTCACGTTCTCCATCCTGACGGCCGTCCTGATGCGCGTGTACCTGGAGGACGAGGACGGCCTCGAGGCGCTCGCCGAACCGGGTGCCGTGGCCACTTCGCCGGCCGAGCGAGTGCGCGAGGGGGGAGGATGACCCTCGGCTTCTGGCAACTCGGCCGCTGGATGGGGGTTCCGGTCGCACTGCACTGGTCGGCCCTGCTCCCGTTCGGGTGGTGCCTGCTGCATCGCCAGAACGTGCTGGCGGCCCTGTCGAGCGTGCTGGCCTTCCTCGTGCTGATGGCGGTCCACGAACTGGGCCACGCGGTCGCCGCACGGTCGCGCGGGCTCGATGTCATCGGCATCCGCCTCTACCTGCTGCACGGCGTCTGCGAGGTCGAGGCGCCCGAGCGGCCGGAGGACGACGTGTTCATCGCCTGGGGCGGCGTGCTGGCGCAGCTGTGCCTGTTCGCCGCCGCCCTCCTCGTCCACCAGGCCGCCTCGGCGCTGCTGCCCGCAAGCGCCCCGGTGCTGCAGCCCGTCCTGTTCGTCTTCCTCCACGCGAACCTCGTCATCGCCGCCATCAACCTGTTTCCCATGGCGCCACTGGACGGGCACCGGGCCTGGCGGGTCCTGCCGCTGCTGTGGCGGGCCGGGACGCCTCGCCTGCAGGCGCTGGGACGGAGCCTCGGCCGCGCGGTCGACGTCCGGCGGCGACGGCGCATCGAGAAGGCTTCCCGGGCCGCGGCCGACGAACTGCTCGACAGGCTGACGAAGAAGTAGCCCGCACCCCACGTCGCACGGTCTCACCCCGCCACCGCCACCACCTCGTCCCGCAACCACCGCTGGGCCACGTGCCCGTGGTTGCGCTCGTGCCAGACCAGGCAGAGTTCGAACCCTTCGACCGGGAACGGGCACGGCAGCACCTGCAGCCCGGCCGCGCGGCCCTTGACGAGGCGCTCGGGCACCATCGCGACGAGGTCGGAGCGGGCGACGATGTCGGGCACGAACAGGAACGATGCGGCCGACAGCACCACCTTGCGCTGCAGCCCGAGGGCCGCGAGCGCATGGTCCACCGGGGACGAGAACGCGCCGCCGGCCGGGGACACGATCACCTGCTCCAGCCGCGCGTAGGCCTTCGGCGTCAGCTTCCCGCGCACGGCCGGATGGTTCCGGCGGGCGATGAGCACGTAGCGCTCCCGGAACAGCGGCCGCATGCGCAGGCCCGGCGGCGCCTCGCTGGGCATCAGCAGCGCGAGGTCCACGTCGCCGCGGGTCATCTGCCCGTCGAGCTGGTGCGGATCGAGGTGGCGCAGCGCGACCCGCAGGCCCGGCGCGCGCCGCCGCAGCCGCAGCACCAGCGGCTGCAGCACCGCCGTCTGCAGGTAGTCCGACGCGGCGATGGTCACGGTGATCTCCGCGGTCGCCGGATCGAACTCGAGGTGCGACCCCACGGCGGACCGCACCTGGTCCAGCGCCTGGCGCAACGGCTCCAGCAGCGCCAGGGCCTTGGCCGTGGGCGTCATGCCCCGCTGGGCGGGCAGCAGCAGCGGGTCGCCGAAGTGGTCGCGCAGGCGGCTCAGCTGGGCGCTGACGGCCGGCTGGCTCAGGTGCAGCCGCGCGGCGGCCTTCGTCACGTTGCGCTCGGCCAGCAGCGCCTCCAGGGTCACGAGCAGGTTCAGGTCGAGGCGGCTGGTATCCATGCAATGGATGGTAGGCCAAGCCAATCGCGATTTCACGGATGGCGGTCGGCTGCCCAGAATCCGGGGCATCGCTTCTTCAACGCCCGTCCCATGTCCAAGACCATCCTCATCGTCCACGCCCAGCCCGAACCCACGTCGCTGACCCGCACGCTCGTCGACACCGCCGACCACACGCTGCGCGAGGCCGGCCACCGCGTGCTGCAGTCCGACCTCTACGCCATGGGCTGGAAGGCCGTCGCCGATGCCGCCGACTTCCCGCAGCGCGCCGACCCGGAGCGCCTGTCCTTCGTCCGCGAATCCGGCCACGCCTACGCGAACGGCCGGCAGACCGACGACGTCGTGGCCGAGCAGGCCAAGGTGCTGGCGGCCAACCTCGTGATCCTGCAGTTCCCGCTGTGGTGGTTCGGCATGCCGGCCATCCTGAAGGGCTGGATCGACCGCGTGTGGGCGCAGGGTCTCGCCTACGGCTACCAGGGCGCCGGCAACCGGCACCGCTACGGCGAAGGCGGCTTCCACGGGCGCCGCGCGATGGTGTCGGTGACCACCGGCGGCCCCGCGGCCGACTACGGCCCGCGCGGCATCAACGGCCCGCTCGACCAGCTGCTGTTCCCGATCACCCACGGCACGCTGTTCTACCCGGGCATGTCGGTGCTGCGCACGCACGCGACCTACGGCACCGGGCGCATCACACCCGAGGGCGTGGAAGCGGCCAAGGCGGCCTGGCGCAGCCGCCTGCAAGGCGTGTTCGACGAAACGCCGCTGCCGTTCCGCGCGCAGAACGGCGGCGACTTCCCCGACGGACACGCGCTCGCCGAGCACGTCGCGCCCGAGCGCACCGGGTTCGAGGCCCATCTGGCGTGACCGAGGCGGCGGCCGCCGCTTTGGAGTAGTCTGCCGGTTCGAGTTCCCCACCCACCGCCATGAACCTCCGCGACCTCCTCGGCACCGCCCTCCCCCTGATCCAGGCCCCGATGGCCGGCATCCAGACGCACGCGATGGCCATCGCGGTGTCGAACGCCGGCGCCCTCGGCTCGCTGCCCGCCGCGATGCTGTCGCCCGACCAGCTGCGCGCCGAACTCACCGCGATCCGCGCCGGCACCGACCGCCCGTTCAACGTCAACTTCTTCGCCCACACCAACCCCGCGCCCGACGCGGCCCGCGAGAAGGTGTGGCGCGATGCGCTGCGGCCGTACCACGCCGAGTTCGGCCTCGACGTCGACAGCATCCCGCCCGGCGCCGGCCGCGCGCCGTTCGACGCGGCCATCGCCGACCTCGTCGAGCCGTTCCGCCCGCCCGTCGTCAGCTTCCACTTCGGCCTGCCCGCGCCCGAGCTGCTCGCCCGCGTGAAGGGCTGGGGCAGCCGCATCCTCGCGTCGGCCACCACGGTGGACGAGGCGATCTGGCTGGAGCAGCGTGGCGTCGACGCCGTCATCGCGCAAGGCCTTGAGGCCGGTGGCCACCGGGGCATCTTCCTGACCGACGACCTGACCACGCAGGTGCCCACGTTCGCGCTGCTGCCGCAGGTGGTGGCCGCGGTGAAGGTGCCGGTGATCGCGGCCGGCGGCATCGCCGACGCCGCCGGCGTGCGCGCCGCGATGGCGCTCGGGGCGGCCGGCGTTCAGGTGGGCACCTCGTACATGCTGTGCGACGAAGCCACCACCAGCGCCCTGCACCGCCGCGCGCTGCAGAGCGAGGCGGCGCGCCACACGGCACTCACCACCCTCTTCACCGGCCGCCCGGCACGCGGCATCGTGAACCGGCTGATGCGGGAACTGGGGCCGCTCTCCCCGTCCGCACCGCCGTTCCCGACCGCCACCGCCGCCATCGCCCCGCTTCGCGCGAAGGCCGAGGCCGCCGGCAGTGGCGACTTCTCCCCCCTGTGGTCCGGCCAGAACCCCACCGGCTGCAAGGCGGTGGGCGCCGCAGCACTCACCGCCGAACTCGCCGCGGGCTTCTGAACGCCCGCCTCCCCAACCGCTGGAGGCCCCGATGAACGCCGATCAACTCCGTGCCGCACAGGCGCCCCTGAAGGAGCGCTACCGCGACACCCCGCAGGCGGCCCTCGTCACCCTCAGCGCCGAAGGCCGCGCCGGCGAGGGGGTCACGTGCCGCCTCGAGACCGGCAAGGCCCTCGTCGTCGCCGGCCTGCACCCGGCCACCGGCGGCAACGGCCTGGCGGCGTGTTCGGGCGACATGCTGCTCGAAGCCCTGGTGGCGTGCGCCGGCGTGACCCTCGGCGCGGTGGCCACCTCGCTCGGCATCGAGCTGCGCGACGCCACGCTGCGCGCCGAAGGCGACCTCGACTTCCGCGGCACCCTCGGCGTCACGAAGGACGTGCCCGTGGGCTTTCGCGACATCCGCCTCCAGTTCACGCTCGACACCGATGCGTCCGAGGAACAGCTCGCCACGCTGCTGCGCCTGACCGAACGCTACTGCGTCGTCTACCAGACCCTCGCCCACCCGCCGGCCCTGTCGGTGAGCCGCAAGGCCGCGGCGGGCTAGACCCTCCCTTCCGCTTCGAGCGTCGCGAACTCCGCGTCCGTGAACAGCCGCGACCGCGTGAGGAACCGCAGCCCCTCCGGCCCCTCCAGCGAGAACATGCCGCCCCGCCCCGGCACCACGTCGATGATGAGCTGGGTGTGTTTCCAGTATTCGAACTGCGGGCCGCTGATGTAGAACGGCGCGCCGCCGATGTGGCCCAGCAGGCGGTCGCGGTCGCCCACGATGAAGTCACCCGCCGGGTAGCACATCGGGGCACTGCCGTCGCAGCAGCCCCCGCTCTGGTGGAACATCACCGGGCCGTGCTTGCCCGTGACGACACCGATCAGCGCGAGGGCCGCGTCGGTGGCCGTCACCTGCAGGACCGTGGTGGTGTCCGCCTCCATCAGAAGAACCCCAGCGCGCTGTCGCTGTAGCTCACCAGCAGGTTCTTCGTCTGCTGGTAGTGGTCGAGCATCATCTTGTGGTTCTCGCGCCCGATGCCCGAGTTCTTGTAGCCGCCGAACGCGGCGTGCGCCGGGTAGTGGTGGTAGCAGTTGGTCCACACCCGTCCCGCCTGGATGCCGCGGCCCATGCGGAACGCGGTGTTCATGTCGCGGCTCCACACGCCCGCCCCGAGGCCGTAGAGCGTGTCGTTGGCGATGGCCAGGGCCTCCGCCTCGTCCTTGAACGTGGTGACCGACACCACCGGGCCGAAGATCTCCTCCTGGAAGATGCGCATCTTGTTGTTGCCCTGGAACACCGTGGGCTTCACGTAGTAGCCGCCCTCCAGTTCACCGGCCATCTTGTGCCGCTCGCCGCCGATCAGGCACTTCGCGCCCTCCTGCTTGCCGATGTCGAGGTAGCTGAGGATCTTCTCCAGCTGCTCGTTCGAGGCCTGCGCGCCGATCATCGTGTCGCTCTCGAGCGGGTTGCCCTGCTTGATCTTGCCGACCCGCGCGATGGCCTTTTCCATGAACTTCTCGTAGACCGACTCCTGCACCAGCGCGCGCGACGGGCACGTGCACACCTCACCCTGGTTCAGCGCGAACATCGTGAAGCCCTCGAGCGCCTTGTCGAGGAAGGCGTCGTCCTTCGACATCACGTCGGCGAAGAAGATGTTGGGCGACTTGCCGCCGAGTTCCAGCGTCACGGGAATGATGTTCTGGCTCGCGTACTGCATGATCAGCCGGCCCGTGGTGGTCTCGCCGGTGAACGCGATCTTCGCGATGCGGTTGCTCGACGCGAGTGGCTTGCCCGCCTCCACGCCGAAGCCGTTGACGATGTTGACCACGCCCGGCGGCAGCAGGTCGCCGATGAGTTCCATCAGCACGAGGATCGACGCGGGCGTCTGCTCCGCGGGCTTGAGCACCACGCAGTTGCCGGCAGCCAGTGCCGGCGCGAGCTTCCACACCGCCATCAGGATCGGGAAGTTCCACGGGATGATCTGGCCCACCACGCCCAACGGCTCGTGGAAGTGGTACGCGAAGGTCTGGTGGTCGATCTCGCTGATGCCCCCTTCCTGCGCACGCACGCACGACGCGAAGTAGCGGAAGTGGTCGACGGCGAGCGGCAGGTCGGCCGCCATCGTCTCGCGGATGGGCTTGCCGTTGTCCCACGTCTCGGCGGTGGCCAGCATCGGCAGGTTCTGCTCGATGCGGTCGGCGATGCGGTTCAGCACGTTGGCGCGTTCGGCCGGCGAGGTCTTGCCCCAGGCCACCTTCGCGGCATGTGCGGCGTCGAGCGCGCGGTCGATGTCCTCGGCCGTCGAACGCGGCACCTCGCAGAAGACCTTGCCCGTGACGGGCGTGACGTTGTCGAAGTACTGGCCACCGGACGGAGCGACCCACTGCCCGCCGATGTAGTTCTCGTACCGCTTCTTGAACGGCACCGCGAGGCCGAACTTGCCGGGTTCCATCATGTCCATGCGTTTCTCCAGGGTTTGCGGGTGGGCCGCGTCGTGCGGCGCGAAACACGGCGCAAGGCCCATACCCGAAAGCCTCCGGACTTACCCGAAGCCCGCTGTGCGGGGCTCGCCCTCGGGCGCACACTCCGAGGTCCACACGGTCGCCTCGCGGGTGTCGCAGGATGCGACAACGGCGGGTGCGACAGCGTCGCACGCCGCGAATGGCGTGCGACACCGAGGAGTCGCCATGTCCGACATGCAGCTCGGCGTGTCGCGGGTCCAGGAGGCCCGCGAACGCTTCTTCGACGAAGGCCGCGCGCCCGACGGCTGGGTGCCGCCACACATCACGCGCTCGTGGATGCGCTGCCGCAGCCAGGGCCCCCGCCCCGAGCTGTGGGTGCCCATGGCCACGGCCCTCGTGCGCGAGCGCCGGCACGAGGCCCGTTCGCTGCTCGACTGCGCGATGCCCGAACTCGACGGCCTCGCCCAGCACGCCGCCGACACCGGTTGCATCGCGGTGATCTGCGGTCCCGACGGGATCATCCTCGACGAGGTGGGCTCCACCGAGTTCGTGCCGAAGGCCGACCGCGTGGCGCTGCGCCCCGGGGCCGACTGGTCCGAGGGTGCCCGCGGCACCAATGCCATCGGCACCGTGCTGGTCGAACGCGAGGCGCTCGCCGTGCTGGGGGGCGAACACTTCCTGGACCACAACGGGTTCCTCGCCTGCGCCGCGGCTCCCGTGTTCGACGGCGCCGGCAACGTGGCCGGCGTGCTCGACCTGTCGGGCGAACCGTCCCGGCTCGACGCCCACGCACTGGGCCTTGTGCGCCTCGCCGCACGGCAGATCGAACACCGGTTGATGCTGGCCTCGGCCCGCGGCCAGGTGCTGCGCTTCCACGCGAAGGCGGGCCTGCTCGGCACGCCGCGCGAAGGGCTGCTCGCGGTGGAGGACGGCCGCGTGGTCGCCGCCAACGGCATCGGCCTCTCGCTGCTCGGCGAGACCTGGGCCTCGCTGCTCGGCCAGCCGGTCGAGCGGGTGCTCGGCCGCACGTGGTCCCGCATCGATCCGCGCGGCGAGGTGCTCGTGCTGCCCAGCGGCGCCTCGCTCGTCGCCGGCATCGCACCGTCGGTCCGGCCCGTCGCGGTGCCCGTGCCGGCGCGCGAGGCACCGCGCCCGGTTCCGGTGCCCGTGGCCGATCCGTTCGACACGCTGCTGGCCGTCGCCGTGCGCGTGCTCGACGCGGGCGTGCCGGTGCTCGTGACCGGCGAGACCGGCGCGGGCAAGGAGGTGTTCGCGCAGCGCCTGCACCACGAGGGCCGGCGCCGCCATGGCCCGTTCGTCGCCGTCAACTGTGCCGCGCTGCCCGAGACCCTGATCGAGGCCGAGCTGTTCGGCTACGACGACGGCGCCTTCACCGGCGCCCGCCGGCGTGGCGCGCCGGGCCGGCTGCGCGAGGCCGACGGCGGTGTGCTGTTCCTCGACGAAATCGGCGACATGCCACTCGCGATGCAGACGCGCCTGTTGCGCGTGCTGGAGACCCGCGAGGTCACGCCGCTCGGCGGCGGCAAGCCGGCCGCGGTCGACTTCGACCTCGTCTGCGCCACGCACTGCGACCTGCCGCGGCTCACCGCCGAAGGCGCGTTCCGCAGCGACCTGCTCTACCGCATCGCCGGCTACGGCGTCGCGCTGCCGGCGCTGCGCGACCGGCCCGACCGCCGCGGGCTCATCCGCAAGCTGTTCGACACGCTCGCCGCGCCGCGCCGGCTCGCGCTGTCGGACGAGGCGCTCGACCAGCTCGACCGGCATCCGTGGCCGGGCAACGTGCGGGAGCTGATCCACACCTTGAAGACCGCCGTGGCGCTCGCACCCGACGGCGGAACAGTGGAACGCGTGCCCTTGATCACCCGTCCCGCGCCGGCCGATCCGGCCCCGCCGGCGGCCGCGCCCGTCGCGCTCGGCGACCTCACGGAACAGGCCATCGAGCGGGCGCTGCAGGCCTGTGGCGGGCGGGTCACCGACACGGCGCGCCAGTTGGGCATCCACCGCAGCACGGTGTACCGCCACCTGGCGCAGCGCCGGCGAGGCCACTGACCCCGGTCAGAACTCCTGCACGGTGGGCCGCAGCACCACCTCGTTGATGTCCACCTCGGCCGGCTGCTCGATGGCGTAGGCGATGGCACGCGCCACCGAGTCGGCCGGGATCTGGTTCTGCTCGTAGAACGCCTGCACGCCCGCGCGGGCGGCCGGATCCGTGCTGTGGTCCTTCAGTTCGGACGCCACGGCCCCGGGCGAAACGATGGTGGTGCGCACACCCGCCGGCGCCTCCGAGCGCAGCCCTTCGGAGATGGCCCGCACCGCGAACTTCGTGGCGCTGTAGACCGTGCCGATCGGCGTGAAGACCTTGTGCCCGGCGACCGACGCGATGTTGACGATGTGGCCGCTCTTCTGCTCGGTCATGACCGGCAGCACCGCGGCGATGCCGTGCAGCACGCCCTTGATGTTGATGTCGATCGTGCGGCTCCACTCGTCGACCTTCAGCGCGGCCAGCGGCGACAGCGGCATGGTGCCCGCGTTGTTGACGAGCACGTCGATGCGGCCGAAACGCTTCAGCGCCGCGTCGGCCAGCGCACGCACCTGCGCGGCGTCGCCCACGTCGGTGGTCACGGCGATGGCCTGCGCGCCGTTCGCTTCGAGTTCGGCGACGAGGCCCTGCAGCCGGTCGGCGCGGCGGGCCGCGAGCACGAGGCGGGCGCCGCGCGCCGCCAGCAGGCGCGCCGTGGCCTCGCCGAGGCCGCTGCTCGCGCCGGTGATGACGACGACCTTGTCCTGGATGTTGTTCAGTGCGCTCATGTCGGTTCCTTTCGGGTGGAAGTGGGTTGGTGACGCAACTATCGGCGCGGCCCTTGTGCCCGTAAATGGAATCCGGCAGAGTTCAGAATTCCCAGAACTGGAACGCCGATGAACAACCCCCTGGAAGCCCTGCGCGTGTTCTGCGTCGCCGCCGAGTCCGGCAACTTCCGCGAGGCGGCCACGCGCCTGTCGGTGTCGCCCCAGGTCGTCACCCGCGTGGTCAAGGCGCTGGAGGACGAGCTGGGCGAGCCGCTGTTCCACCGCAGCACCCGCGGCGTGCAGGTGAGCGACTTCGGCATGCGCCTGCTGGAACGTGCGCGCGCGGCGGTGGCCGGCGTCGACACGCTCTTCCAGCCGCGCGCCCACCGCGCGCTGTCGAGCCACGCGGGCACGGTGCGGGTCGCCGCGCCGTCGGTGATCGGGCGCAGCCTCCTGCCCGATGCGCTGGCGCCACGGGTCGCCGAACACCCCGGCCTCGTGATCGACCTGCGGCTGTCGGAGGTGGTGGCCGACGTGGTGCAGCAGCAGATCGACGTGGGCGTGCGCATCGGCGCCCTGCGCGACAGCCGCTTCGTCGTCCGCCCCGTCGCCAAGGTGCACTTCCTCGTGGTGGCCTCGCCGGCGCTGCTGGACCGGGTGGGCACGCCGCGCGACCTCGATGGGCTGTTCGCCCGCCCCACCACGGGGTTCATCGACCGCAACAACGGGCGCACCTGGGCATGGCATTTCAAGGGCGGCCGCCAGGTGACGCCCGAGAACCCCGCGTTCGTCACCGACGACCCCGAGGCGGAATGCGCGGCCGCGGTCGCAGGCTTCGGGTTCTCGCAGGTGCCCGCCTTCATGGCGGCCCCGCACCTTCGCGCGGGCCGCCTCGTGAGCCTGTTCGACTCGCTCGCGCCGGACCCGTGGCCGCTCTATGTGTACCGCGTGCAGCGGACCCCGGTGCCGGCGCGCGTCAGGCTGGTGTACGACACGCTGCTGGAGGCGATGGCGGCGCTCTGAGCCGGTCATCCCGGCGAACGCCGGGATCCACTGGCATCGACGCGCGCTCCGGCCGCGGTGGGCCCCGGCGTTCGCCGGGATGACCGTTCGTCAGGGCCGCGCCGCCGACGTCACGAGCTTCAACCCCAGCAGCACCATCACGCCCCCGGCCAGTCGATCGATCGTCGACTTGGCCCGCAGGTACACGCCCCGCGGCCGCGCCGACGAGAGCACCACGGCCACGATGCCGTACCACCCCGCCTCGATCACGAACACCGCCGCACCCACCGCGAGGTCGAAGCCGACGGTGGGGGCGGCCGGCATGAAGGCCGCGAACACGCTCGCGTAGACGATCGCGGTCTTGGGATTGCTCACCTGCGTGGTGAGGCCGTAGAGGAAGGACCGGCGCCACGACGCGCCGGCCACGGCTCCCTCCGCGGACATCGACAGCACCTGCCCGGCCCCACGCCAGATGCGCACGCCGAGGTACGCGAGGTACAACCCGCCCGCCACCTTCAGCGCCACGTACAGCGACGGCACCGCCTGCAGCAGCCCGTTGAGGCCGAGCAGCGCGGCGATGGCGAACAGCACGCCGCCGACGCCCATGCCCAGCGCCGCCGCCACGCCGTCGGCGCGCGACGCCGACAGCGCGGTGCGCGCCACCATCACGAAGCTCGGGCCGGGACTCATCGTCCCGACGGACAGCGTCATGGCGATGCCCAGCAGGGCGGCGAGGTCGAGCATCGGAATCTCCTTGTGGCGGATCAACACATCGTACGCCCGCCGCGCACTGACACGGTCGCGTCACGGCCCTGTCACCCCCGCTTCCGAAGATCCCCGGCTGCGCCCCCGAGCGCCGGGGCGGCTGCTCCTGTGCCGATGGGACGCAACAACCAAAACACCACAGGAGTATTCATGGGCAAGTTCAACCTGCGCCTGGTGGCCGTCGCGGCCGCCATCGCACTCGTCTCTCCGCTGGCGTCCGCCACGGTCCTCACGTTCGACGACATCGGCGCGGACGGTCTCGTGCCGTCCAGCTACGGCGGCCTCGACTGGTCCGCCAGCACCTGGTTCGCCTACGCCGGCGAGCAGGCACCGTTCTCGGCGCACTCGGGCGACTACCGCGCGACGGTGGGCTGGGACGGCTCCGTCGACACCAGCGCCGTCAGCTTCCTCACCGCCAGCACGTTCGACGGCGCGTGGTTCGCCGGCTTCGAAGGTGTGTCGGTCGCGTTCGACCTGTATTTCCAGGGCGCGCTCGTCGGTTCGTCGGCCTCGCTGGGCCTGTCGGGCACGTCGTCGTTCCTGTCGAGCGGCTACGCCGGCCTCGTGGACCGCGTGACGATCCGCAGCAACGACCACGCGAACTTCGTGATGGACGACTTCACGTTCAGCGCCCCGGTGCCGGAACCCGAATCCGTCGCGATGATGCTGGCCGGCCTCGGCCTGGTCGGCGCCGCCGCCCGCCGCCGCAAGAACGCCTGAGGACCGGACGATGACCCAGAACACCACCCCGGAACGCCGCAAGTTCCTGCGCACCGTCGCCACCACCGCCGGTGCCACGGCCGCGCTGACCTCGTTCCCGCCGGCCATCGCCCGCGCGCTGTCGATCGCGGCGAACCGCCGCACCGGCACGCTGAAGGACGTCGAGCACATCGTGATCCTCACGCAGGAGAACCGCTCGTTCGACCACTACTTCGGCACGCTGAACGGCGTGCGCGGCTTCGCCGACCCGTTCCCGATCCCCCGCGCCGACGCCGCCAACATCACCGGCAAGACGGTGTTCGTGCAGCCCCCGCGCGCCGGCACCGCCGCCACCACGACCACCGTCGCCCCGTTCCACCTCAACACGGTGCAGAACTTCGGCGTGATGCGCGTGGGCGGCACGCCGCACTCGTGGACCGACGCGCAGGCCGCGTGGGACCACGGCCGCATGAACAACTGGCCGGCTGCGAAGCAGAACCACTCGATGGGCCACTACAAGGAAGAGGACATCCCCTTCCAGTTCGCGATGGCCAACGCGTTCACCGTGTGCGACGCCTACCACTGCTCGTCGCAGACCGGCACGAACACGAACCGCCTGTTCCTGTGGACCGGCACGAACGATCCGCTGCGCAAGGGCAACGGCCCGTCCACCGACAACAGCCACGACTGGTTCAACGAGAACCCGGCCGACGACTACACGTGGACCACCTACCCCGAGCGCCTGCAGTCCGCCGGCATCACCTGGCAGGTCTACCAGAACATGGCCGACAACTTCACCGACAACTCGCTCGCCGGGTTCAAGGTGTTCCGCGACGGCTGGTACAACCGCGCCGGCTACTCGCAGCAGCTCAAGGACCGCGGCATCTCCACGCGCGACCTCGACAAGCTCAAGGAAGACGTGCTCGCCGACAAGCTGCCGCAGGTCTCGTGGGTCGTCGCCACCGCCGAAGGCTCCGAGCACCCGGGCCCGTCGAGCCCCGCGCAGGGCGCCGACTACACCGCCAAGGTGCTGGACGCGCTGACCGCCAACCCCGACGTGTGGGCCAAGACCGTCCTCTTCATCAACTTCGACGAGAACGACGGCTTCTTCGACCACGTGCCGCCGCCGGCCGCCCCGTCGTACGTGACGTGGAACGCCGACCCGGCGCAGGCCGTGCTGGCCGGCGCCTCGACGGTGGACACCACCGGCGAGTACAACGAGATCCTCAACGGCTCGTCGGCGACCTACCTGCACCGCAACTACGGCATGGGCCCGCGCGTGCCGCTCTACATCCTGTCCCCGTGGAGCAAGGGCGGGTTCGTGAACTCGCAGGTGTCGGACCACACGTCGGTGATCCGCTTCATCGAAGCCCGCTTCGGTGTGAAGGAGCCGAACATCAGCGCCTGGCGCCGTGCCGTGGCCGGTGACCTGACCTCGTGCTTCAACTTCGCCGACCCGGAAGACTCCGCGTTCTTCGCGAACCTGCCGAACACGGTGGCCCTGGCCAACCGCGCCCGCGCGCTGCCCAGCACGACCACGCCGGCCGCCCCGTCGGCCGTGACGCTGCCGGTGCAGAAGTCGGGCGTGCGCCCGGCGCGTGCGCTGCCGTACGACCTGCAGGCCACCGCCCGCATCGTGCCGAGCGCCGTGCTCAACGGCACGAAGGTCGATGTCGTGTTCGAGAACTTCGGCCGCGCCGCGGCCGTGTTCCACGTGTACGACCGCCTGAACCTCGCGGCCATCCCGCGCCGGTACACGGTCGAGGCCGGCAAGCAGCTCACCGGCACGTGGGCCCCGCTCGCGAGCGGCGCGTACGACCTGTGGATCCTGGGCCCGAACGGCTTCCACCGCCACATCGCCGGCAACGCCCGGCGTGCCGCGTCGGCCGGCCAGCCCAACCCGGACGTGGTCGCCCGCGCGAACCCGCAGTACGGCGAGCTGTCGCTGCAGCTCGTGAACACGGGGCCGGTGGCCGCGACGTTCTCGATCGTGCGCAACCGCTACGCCGCGGTGCCCGCGCAGACGGTCATCGTGCCGGCCCGTGGCACGAGCGACGTGCGCATCCCGGTCGCCGACACGGCCCACTGGTACGACGTGTCGGTGAAGGTGGTGGGCCAGGCCGACTGGCTGCGCCGCTTCGCCGGCCACGTCGAGACCGGCCAGTCGTCGGTCAGCGATCCGGCGATGGAAGGGGCCGCGAAGGCCGATCAGTTCCGCGTCGCGGGCTGATGTGAGGTGACGTGAAACGTGGACGGCCGGGGGATCCGGCCGTCCACCCCTTCACTCCTGCGGCAACGCCACCACGCGGAAGTCCTTCAGCTGGAAGTGGCTGGTGGTGGTGCGGAACGCGAACCAGCCGTCGGCGTAACGCGCCGGGTCGGTGTGGCTGAAGATCAGCTTGTCGTTGGCGTACCAGCGCAGCGTGACCGGGTCGGCCGCAGTGCCGGCACGCGAGACGACGCGCACGCGCGTGGGCGTGTTGGCCACGAGGCTCGTGTCCGCCGTCATGCCGCCGGCCTTGTCGTCGGCCGTGGCCGAGTCCGCGGTGGCGTAGCCGGTGATCTGCGGGCGTGCGGCCGTGCCGTCGTTGCGGCGCAGGCGTGTGGTGGTGTTGCTGTTCGCGCCGAAGCCCACGTAGTACAGGTGCAGCGGGTTGTACGAGGCCAGCGCGCCGTCGTACGTGACCGACGTGGGATCGGGGTTCGCCGCGCCCGGGATGGTCGCGTTCCAGAACACGTTCAGGTCGGAGATGCGGTCGACGAAACGCGTGCCGGCGAACGTGATGGGCACGGGGATCGCGGTGAAGCGGATCTCGTAGTTGCCCGAGAACTTCTGCTTGAACCAGATCGTCGCGCCGGAGGGCTGCACGATGTCGAGCACGCCGTTCGCGGCGGTGACGGTGCCGGCCGCGTCCTGCTGCTCGACCTTCCACTTGGCCGTGCCCTGCGTGAAGTCGTCGGACGCGAGCACGGTGGGCTCCGTGGTGTCGTCATCGTCGCCGCCGCAGGCCTGCAGTGCGGCGAGCGAGACGAGCAGCAGGGCCTGGGCGGCGGTGCGCCAGGAAGGGAGTCGGGAAACGGAAGAGGTCATCGGGCCGGTGGAAGGATCGGAAAACCGCGATCGTTCCACGCCCCCCAGGGAAACCCTAGGAAGCTTCTCGCATAAGGTTGTATGACAACCGACAACCCGTCATCCGAGTCCGTGCGCCTCCCGGTAGGCCGTGGCCTCGGCGATCAGCCACTGCCGGAACGCCGCGAGCAGCGGGCGCTCGGACCGCTGCTGCGGGTGGATCAGGTAGTAGGACCGGTCGCTCAGGTAGTCGTGGCGCACCACCTGCACGAGGCGGCCGCGCGCCAGTTCGTCCTCCACCATGAAGCGCGGCACGAGCGCCACGCCGAGGCCATGGATCGCGGCCTCGGTCAGCATCGAGAACAGCTCGTACCGCGGCCCCGCCATGTCGTTCGGCGAACGCACGCCGGCCGACTCGAACCAGTGGCGCCAGGCGTGCGGGCGGGTGCTCTGCTGCAGCAGCGGCAGGCGCCCCAGTTCGTCGGGCTTCAAATGCTGCCGCGGTGCGATGAGCTCCGGGCTCCCCACCGCGATCAGGTTCTCGCGCATCAGGAAGTGCCCCTCGGTGCCGGGCCAGCTGGCCTCGCCCGCGTAGATGGCGGCGTCGAACGGCGTGCCGTCGAACAGGAAGGGCCGCGTGCGCGGCGTGAGGTTCACGAGCGTGCCCTCGTGCGCCTGCTGGAACGCGCCCAGCCGCGGCAGCAGCCACTTGGTGGCGAACGTGGGCACCACGCCCAGCTCCAGCGTGCCGCCCTGCCCCCGCCGGGCCATCAGCTCCAGCGTGTCGCGTTCGATGGCCTCGAGGCGCGCGCCCACCTGCTCGCTGTAGTGCCGCCCGGCCTCGGTCAGCACCACACCGCGCTTCGAACGCCGGAACAGCTTCACGCCGAGGAAGGTCTCCAGCGCGGCGATCTGGCGGCTGACCGCGCTCTGGGTCATCGCCTGCTCGGTGGCGGCGAGCGTGAAGCTGCGGTGGCGCGCCGCCGATTCGAACACGGCCAGCGCGGTGGTGGAGGGGATCCTGCGGCGCATGGACGAAGCTCTCGGAGTTCCAAAAATGCATGGATGCGTGACAACAAAGCGATTGCCGCCCTCGCCCTGGAATTCTATATTCCTGGATACAGCTCCCTACTGATCGGAATCCAACATGAGTTCAAAGAATGTGACCGGCAAAGCAAAGGCCGCCTTCCAGTGGGACGACCCGCTGCTCCTCGACCAGCAGCTGACCGACGACGAACGCCAGATCCGCGACGCCGCGAACGCCTACTGCCAGGGCAAGCTCGCCCCGCGCGTGCTCGAGGCCTTCCGCCATGAAAAGACCGATCCGGCGATCTTCCGCGAGATGGGCGAGCTGGGCCTGCTGGGCCCCACCATCCCCGAGCAGTACGGCGGCGCCGGCCTGAACTACGTGGCCTACGGCCTGATCGCGCGTGAAGTGGAACGGGTGGACTCGGGCTACCGGTCGATGATGAGCGTGCAGTCGTCGCTCGTGATGGTGCCCATCAACGAGTTCGGCAACGAGGCCACGAAGCAGAAGTACCTGCCGAAGCTGGCCTCGGGCCAGTGGATCGGCTGCTTCGGCCTCACCGAACCCGACCACGGCTCCGACCCCGGCAGCATGGTCACCCGCGCGAAGAAGGTCGACGGCGGCTACAGCCTCACCGGCGCGAAGATGTGGATCAGCAACAGCCCCATCGCCGACGTGTTCGTCGTGTGGGCGAAGGACGACGAAGGTGCCATCCGCGGCTTCGTGCTCGAGAAGGGCTGGAAGGGCCTCTCGGCCCCGACCATCCACGGCAAGGTGGGTCTGCGCGCGTCCATCACCGGCGAGATCGTGCTCGACAACGTGTTCTGCCCGGAGGAGAACGCCTTCCCCGAGGTGCGCGGCCTGAAGGGCCCGTTCACCTGCCTCAACAGCGCGCGCTACGGCATCGCGTGGGGTGCACTGGGCGCCGCGGAGGACTGCTGGTTCCGCGCCCGCCAGTACACGCTCGACCGCAAGCAGTTCGGCCGCCCGCTCGCGGCCAACCAGCTGATCCAGAAGAAGCTGGCCGACATGCAGACCGAGATCACGCTCGGCCTGCAGGGTTGCCTGCGCCTCGGCCGCATGAAGGACGAGGGCACCGCCGCCGTCGAGATCACGTCGATCATGAAGCGCAACTCGTGCGGCAAGGCGCTCGACATCGCCCGCCTGGCCCGCGACATGATGGGCGGCAACGGCATCAGCGACGAGTTCGGCGTGGCGCGGCACCTCGTGAACCTGGAGGTGGTGAACACCTACGAGGGGACGCACGATGTGCATGCGCTGATCCTCGGGCGGGCGCAGACGGGGATCGCGGCGTTCTCCTGAAACGCCCCGTCATCCCGGCGAACGCCGGGATCCACTGCCGCCGCAGCGCACCTGCAGGCGGTGGGCCCCGATGTTCATCGGGGTGACCACGGTCCTGTCACCCCGGCGACTCACCGTCCATTCCGACGAGTCCGTTTTCCTCCCCGAAGCGGCACAATCCTCCCTTTCGCCACCCCCTCTCGGAGCCTCCCATGAGCAAGGACATCTGGATCCTCAGCGCCACCCGCACCGCCATCGGCAGCTTCGGCGGCGCGCTCAAGGAAGTGCCGCCCACCCAGCTCGGCGCCACGGTGCTGCGCGAGGCGGTGAAGCGCTCGGGTGTCGATCCGGCCGCGTTCGGCCACGTGGTGTTCGGCAACGTGATCCCCACCGAACCGCGCGACGCGTACCTGAGCCGCGTGGCCTCGATGGACGGCGGCCTGTCGAAGGACGTGCCCGCGTTCAACGTGAACCGCCTGTGCGGCTCGGGCCTGCAGGCCATCGTGTCGGCCGCGCAGTCCATCGCGCTCGGCGACGCCGACTTCGCCGTGGGCGGCGGGGCCGAGTCGATGAGCCGCGGCCCGTACATGGTACCCGCCGCGCGCTGGGGCGCGCGCATGGGCGACATCGCGATGGTCGACTACATGACGGCCATCCTGCACGACCCGTTCGGCAACTTCCACATGGGCATCACCGCCGAGAACGTGGCGGCCGAACACGGCATCACCCGCGCGATGCAGGACGAGCTGGCGCTCGAGAGCCAGCGCCGCGCCATCGCCGCCATCGACGCCGGCCGCTTCAAGGACCAGATCGTCCCGGTGGAGATCGCCTCCCGCAAGGGCACCGTGGTGTTCGACACCGACGAACACCCGCGCCGCGACGCCTCCCTCCAGGCGCTGTCGGCCATGCGCACCGTGTTCAAGAAGGACGGCACCGTGACCGCCGGCAACGCCTCGGGCATCAACGACGGCGCCGCCGCGCTGGTGCTCGCGAGCGCCGGCCGCGCCCGCACGCTGGGCCTGAAACCCATGGCGCGCCTCGTCGCCTATGCCCACGCGGGCGTGGACCCGGCGCTGATGGGCATCGGCCCGGTGCCCGCCACGCAGCGTGTGCTGGAGAAGGCCGGCCTGAAGGTGAGCGACCTCGACGTGATCGAGTCGAACGAGGCCTTCGCCGCCCAGGCCTGCGCGGTGTCGCGTGCGCTCGACTTCGACCCGGCCAAGGTCAACGTCAACGGCTCGGGCATCTCGCTCGGCCACCCGGTGGGCGCCACCGGCGCCATCATCGCCACGAAGGCGCTGCACGAACTGCAGCGCATCCAGGGCCGCTACGCCCTCGTCACGATGTGCATCGGCGGCGGCCAGGGCATCGCCGCGATCTTCGAACGCGCCTGATCCGCTCGCCGCGGATCCTTCAGGCCGGGGACGACCGCAGGCCGTAGGCCTGCTGGTCGACGAAGAGGTATTCCACCCGCAGCACCGCGTCGCCCTTTTCACCGGCCGACGTGTACCCGATCACCGCGAGCGTCGCGCCGGGCTTGATCTCCTTCACGCGCCACGCCTCCATGCGGGTGAGCGGCGCCAGTTCGAGCGTCCAGCGCTTGTCGCGGCGCGTGGGCAGCACCGTCTTCTTCAGCACCGCGGGGCCGTCCACCTGGGCGCTCTGCGCGGGCACCGGCAGCGTGGCCAGGTCAGCGGGCAGCTTCAGGTCGGGCTTCACGTCGAGCTCCAGTTCCACGTGCGGGTTGCGCCAGCGCACGCTGGCGGCTTGGCCCTCGAGGTAGATCGGGTGGTCGGTGTCGAAGCTGCTCCACCCGTGGTGGGCGAAGGCGGGGGCGATCCAGCTTCCCGCGGCGGCGATCATCAGGTGGCGGCGTTGCATGGCGAGGTCTCCTTCAGGCATAGGCGATCCAGCGACCGCAGATGATGACACCGAGCCAAGTCCCCAACGACAACGCGCCCAGCCACCGGGCCACGGCGTCGTGGCGCCCGGTGCCGCCTCGCGCGTGGAAGGCCGCGGCGTTCAGGCCGGCGAGCGCGATCAGCCCGAGCTTGACCTGGAAGGCGCGGTTGTGGAGCAGCTCGTCGGGCTGCGTGCCGAACATCGCGATGCCGCTGGGCAGCACCAGCGCGAAGCCGGCCCAGGTGACCCCGAGGGTGAGCCGCGCGAGCCGGTGGGCGTCGAGCGTGGCCGCCAGCCCCCACAGCCGCAGGTCCAGCACCACGAGGCTGCCGAACAGCATCGCGATGCCGGCGAGGTGCACCACCTCCAGCAGCGGGTAGGCCCAGGGGTGGGTCAGCGTCAGGAAGGGTTCGACCATTCGTTCATCCTCCGGCTCCTGGGTGGTGAATTGCCCTTTGGGGCAATGGTGCTCGAACGCACAACGGGATAACTTCGGCGGGCCGTCCAGACATCCTTTTGGGGAGGCCGAGTTCCCATGTCCCTGCGCATGATGCTCCTCGTGGCGGCCGCCGCACTGGCCACCGCCTGTTCGAAGCCGCCACCCGCCGCCGCGCCCCCGGCCCCGGCCGACGTCGCTGCACTCACCGTCGCCGCCCGGGAGGTGCCGGTGATGTTCGAGTTCGTGGGCCAGACCGAAAGCTCGCAGCAGGTGGAGATCCGCGCGCGGGTCGACGGGTTCCTCGAGAAACGGGTCTACACCGAGGGCGCGACCGTGAAGGCCGGCCAGGTGATGTTCCTGATCGACCGCAAGCCGTTCGACGCGAACCTCGCCGCGGCGAACGCCGAACTCGCCCAGCAGCAGGCTCGCCTCACCACGGCCCGGGCCAACCTGACCCGGGTGAAGCCGCTGGTGGCCGACCACGCGCTGTCCGCCCGCGACCTCGACGACGCCACCGGCCAGGAGCAGGCCGCGGCCGCCGCGGTGGAGGCCGCGAAGGCCAAGGTCACCGACGCGAAGCTGAACGCGGGCTACGCCACCATCACCTCGCCCGTCTCGGGCCTGTCGTCGTTCGCGAAGGTGCAGGACGGGGCGTACGTCAACGCGTCGAACAGCCTGCTGACCTACGTCGCGAAGCTCGACCCCATGCGGGTGAACTTCAGCCTCTCCGAAAACGAGGCGCTCCGCGTGCGCGCCGAGACGGCCAAGGGCCAGCTGAAGGGGTCGGACCGCGGCCACTACACGGTCACCCTCCGCATGGCCGACGGCTCGGTCTACCCCTTCCCCGGCCGCATCACGTTCGCCGACGCTGCCTTCAGCCAGGACACCGGCACCTTCCTGCTCCGCGCCGAACTGCCGAACCCGAAGGGCGACCTGCATCCCGGCCAGTTCGTGCGGGTGCGGGTGTTCGGCTTCACGCGGCCGAACTCCATCGTCGTGCCGCAACGCGCCGTGCAGCAGGGGCCCCGCGGGTTCTTCGTGTGGCTCGTGGACAAGGACAACAAGGCCGCCCAGCGCGAGGTCGAGGCGGGCGAATGGCTCGGGGACAACTGGCTGGTGAGCAGCGGGCTGAAGGACGGCGACCGCGTCGTGGTCGACGGCGTGATGCGCCTGGCGCCCGGCGTGCCCTTGAAGGCCACCGCGGCGCCAGCCGTCGCCATTCCCACGCTCGCCGAGATGCAGTCGGTGGCGGCATCGGCCCCGAGCGCCTCGCTGCCGGTGCCGGCGATCGGCGGCGGCCTCGGCACGCTGCTGTTCGCGAAGGGCAGCGCCGCGCTCGATGCCCGCGCGAAGGCCACCCTCGCCGACGTGGCCGCCGCGATGAAGGCCCGGCCCGACCTGAAGGTGGCCGTCAGCGGGTACGTGGACGCGGATGGCACACGGGCCGCGAACACGGTGCTCGCGAAGAACCGCGCCGTGGCCGTGCGCGACGCGCTGGTGGCCGCCGGCGTGCCGGCCGCGCGCATCGAGCTGCGCCCGCCCGCCGACATCGTCGGCGGCGCCGACCCCGACCAGGCGCGCCGCGTCGACGTCGCCGAGGCCGCGGCCCGATGAAGTTCGCCCACTTCTTCATCGACCGGCCGATCTTCGCGTCGGTACTGTCCATCATCCTCGTGCTCGCCGGCGCGGTGGCGATGCTGAACCTGCCCATCGCGCAGTTCCCCGACATCACGCCGCCGCAGATCTCGGTGAGCGCCACCTACCCCGGGGCCAGCGCCGAGGTGGTGTCCCAGAACGTGGCCGCGCCCATCGAGCAGCAGGTCAACGGCGCCGACCACATGATGTACATGAGCTCGACGGCGAGCTCGACCGGCAACGTCACGCTGTCGGTGTTCTTCGAGATCGGCACCGACCCGTCGCTGGCCCAGGTGGACGTGCAGAACCGCGTGAACCTCGCGCTGCCCACGCTGCCGTCGGCCGTCAGCTCGCAGGGTGTGAGCGTGGCGAAGAAGTCGGCGGCGTTCATGCTCATCATCGCGATCTACGCGCCCGACAACCGCTACGACGCGAACTACATCGCCAACTACGCGAACATCAACGTGCTCGACGCGCTCAAGCGCATCCCCGGCGCGAACCAGAGCGCCATCATGGGCTCGCCCGACTACGCGATGCGCCTCTGGCTCAAGCCCGACCGCATGGCGAGCCTCGGCATCACCGCCACCGACATCCAGCAGGCCGTGGCCGCGCAGAACGAGCAGTACGCCGCCGGCCGCCTGGGTGCACCGCCCACGGCCGCGCCGGTGCAGCAGACCTTCCCGGTGACCACCACCGGCCGCATGACCGAACCCGCGCAGTTCGACAACATCATCCTGCGCGCCGAAGGCGGCACCGGCGCCATCGTGCGCGTGAAGGACGTGGGACGCTCGGAACTCGGCGCGAAGGACTACTCCATCCGCGGCAAGTACAACGGCAAGACCGCCACGCTGATCTCGATCTACCAGCAGCCCGGCGCCAACGCGCTGCAGGTGGCCAAGGACGTGCGCGCCACGCTCGCCGAACTGAAGAAGACCTTCCCCGAAGGCCTCGAGTACGACGTGGCGCTCGACACCACCGAGTTCGTGCAGGAGTCGATCACCGAGGTGGTCCACACCTTCCGCGACGCGGTGATCCTCGTGATCATCGTGGTGTTCGTGTTCCTGCAGAGCTGGCGCGCGACGCTGATCCCGATCCTCGCCGTGCCCGTGTCCATCATCGGTGCCTTCATCGGCATGACCGCGATGGGCTTCTCGGTCAACATGCTGACCCTCTTCGGCATGGTGCTCGCCATCGGCATCGTGGTGGACGACGCGATCGTGGTCGTCGAGAACGTCGAGCGCAACATGAACGAGTTCGGACTCGCGCCGAAGGAGGCCGCCAAGCGGGCGATGGACGAGGTGTCGGGGCCCGTCGTGGCCATCGTGCTCGTGCTGTGCGCGGTGTTCATCCCGGTCGCCTTCCTGTCGGGCATCACGGGGCAGCTCTACAAGCAGTTCGCGATCACGATCGCGGTGTCGGTGGTGCTGTCGGGGCTGGTGGCGCTGACGCTGTCGCCGGCACTCGCGGCCATCCTGCTCAAGCCGGGCCATGCGGAGAAGAAAGGCTTCTTCAAGTGGTTCAACACGATGTTCGACCGGGCCACCACGGGTTTCGGCAACGTGGCCACGGCGGCCATCCGGCGCGTGCTGATCGCAGTGCTGCTGATCGCCGGCATGCTCGTGCTGATGATGGGCCTGTTCTCGAAGGTGCCCTCGTCGTTCCTGCCCGTGGAAGACCAGGGCTACCTCTTCACCGCCGCGATCATGCCCGACGCCGCGAGCCTGGACCGCACCGAGGCCGCCACCGACCGCGCGGCTGACTGGTTCCGCAAGCAGCCCGGCGTGAAAGCGGTGGCCGCCGCGCCGGGCTTCAGCCTGATCGACTCGCAGTACAAGGCGAACGCGGGGGTGCTGTTCGTCGCGCTCAAGGGCTTCCACGAGCGCGGGGACCCGGCCGACAAGGCGGACGCGATCATCAAGGCCGCGGGCGCCGAGTTCACCGGCTACACCGAAGGGCTGATGATCCCGGTGAACCCGCCGTCGATCCCCGGCCTCGGCACCACCGGCGGCTTCGAGTTCTGGGTGCAGAGCGAAGGCGGCGCGTCGCTGCAGCAGCTGGAGGCGGTGACCCGCGAGCTGATCGCGAAGGCGCGCAAGCGGCCCGAACTGCGCGGCGTCAACTCGACCATCAACACCCGCTCGCGCCAGCTGCTGGTGGACGTGGACCGCGACAAGGCCGAGAGCCTGGGCGTGCCCGTGCAGGAGGTCTACTCCACGCTGCAGACGCTGTTCGGGTCGCTGTACGTGAGCCAGTTCCCCAAGAACAGCCGCCTGTTCCAGGTCATCCTGCAGGCCGAGCCCGACTACCGCGTCAAGCCGACGGACCTGCAGAACATGTACGTGCGCAGCCGCACCGGCCACATGGTGCCGCTGAAGGCCGTGGCCACCACGGTGCCCGCGGTGGGCGCCGACATCGTCACGCGCTTCAACAACTTCCCCGCGGCGAAGGTCACCGGCGACGCCGGGCCCGGCTACAGCTCGGGCCAGGCGCTCGACGCGATGGAGGAACTGGCGCGCGAGGTGCTGCCGTCCGGCTTCACCTACGCGTGGTCGGGGCAGTCGTACGAGGAGAAGAAGGCGGGATCCACCGCCGGCATGGTGTTCGCCTTCGCGCTCGTGATGGTGTTCCTGATCCTCGCCGCCCAGTATGAGAAGTGGACGCTGCCGATCGGCGTGCTGCTGGCCGTGCCGTTCGCGTTGTTCGGTGCCATCGTGGCGATCTGGCTGCGGGGCATCCAGAACGACATCTACTTCCAGATCGGGCTCACGGTGCTGATCGCGCTCGCCGCGAAAAACGCGATCCTGATCTTCGAGTTCGCGGTGGAGCTGCGCGAGAAGGAAGGCAAGTCACCGATGGAGGCCGCCATCGGCGCGGCACGCCTGCGGCTGCGCCCCATCGTGATGACCTCGCTCGCGTTCATCCTCGGCTGCATCCCGCTCGCCATCGCGAGCGGCGCGTCGTCGGCGAGCCGGCAGTCGCTCGGCACCGGCGTGATCGGCGGCATGCTCGGCGCCACGCTGATCGCGATCTTCTTCATCCCGATGTTCTTCTGGGCGTTCGAGACGCTGTCCGAACGCGCCTCGCGGAAGAAGCCTGCGGCCGGAGGCTCCCATGAGACGCCTTGACCTCGTCCCCTGCCTGCTCGCCACGGCACTCGCCGGCTGCACGCTCGGGCCGGACTACCAGCGGCCCGAGACCGCGGCGCCCGCGTCGTTCCGCAGTGCCGCCGCCACGGCCCCCGCCGACCCCACGCTGGCCGACGGCGCCTGGTGGGCGCAATGGAACGACCCGGTGCTCGCCACGCTCGTCAACGAGGCGCTGGCCGCCAACCTCGACGTGGTGGCCGCGGCCGCGCGCGTGGACCAGCTCCACGGCGCCGCCATCACGTCGCGCGGCCAGATGGCCCCGCAGGTGGGCGCCGAGGCGGCCGGCACGCGGCAACGGATCACCGACTTGCAGGCCGGTTCGGCCCGCAACCCGTCGACGGTCTACCAGGCCGACGTGTTCGCGAGCTGGGAGATCGACCTGTTCGGCCGCCTGCGCCGGCTGAACGAATCCGCGCAGGCGGACTACCTCGCGGCCGAGGCGGCGCGGCGCGGCGTGCTGCTGTCGGTGGTCAGCGCCACCGTCGCGAGCTACCTGAACCTGCGCGACCTCGACAACCGCCTGCTGATCTCCCGGCGCACGGTGGCCACGCGCGAGGATGCGCTGAAGCTCTTCACACGGCGCTACGAAGGCGGCGTGGTCTCTGAAGTGGAACTGAACCAGGCACGCTCGGAGTACGCCGCCGCGCAGGCGACCGTGCCGCAGCTCGAACGCTCGATCATCGTGCAGGAGAACGCGCTGTCGCTGCTGCTCGGCCGGCCGCCCGGCCCCATCGAGCGCGGCGCACCCATCGACACGCTCGCCGCACCGGCGGTTCCGCCGGGCCTGCCGTCGGACCTGCTCGAACGCCGGCCCGACCTGCAGCAGGCCGAACGCCAGCTGGTCTCGGCCAACGCGCGCATCGGCGCCGCGAAGGCGCTGTACTTCCCGCGCATCTCGCTGACCAGTGCGTTCGGCGGTGCGAGCCCCACCTTCTCGTCGCTGTGGGACGGCCCGTCGCGCGTGTGGAGCTTCGCGGGCGCCGTGACCGTGCCGATCTTCAGCGGCGGCACCATCGCAGGCCAGGTCGAGTCCGCCGAAGCCGCGCAGCGCGAAGCCGTGGCCGCCTACCGGCGCGCGGTGCTGGCGGCGTTCCAGGACACCGACGACGCGCTGATCGGCGTGCGCAAGTCGGTCGAGACCCGCGACGCGATCCAGGTGCAGGTGGACTCGCTCGCGCGGTACGCGGGCCTGTCGCGCCGCAAGTACGAGGGCGGCTACACGAGCTACCTCGAGGTGCTGGACGCCGAACGCAGCCTGTTCTCCGCGCAGCTGCAGTACTCGCAGGCGCAGGCCGACGTGCTGCTGCAGCGGGTGGCGCTGATCAAGGCGCTCGGCGGACCGTGGGTGGACGCGGCCGACCGGCTGGCGCCGCAGCCGGTGAGCGCAGCGGCGTCCCGGTGACGTTCGTCGGCGCCGTGCCGGCGCTCGAATGAACACGGCTCATGGATCGATGAGATCAAACCATTTTACTTCATCGATCCCCGTCCATAGCATTCGCTCCATGACACGCCCACTCCGTCTGGTCGCCGTTTCCGGCGGACTGCAACGCCCGTCCAGGTCCGCCGCCCTGGCAGCGCACCTGCTGGACCTGATCTCCGACGAACTCCCGTGCGAGCAGCGCCTGGTCGAACTGGGGCAACTCGCCCCGCAGCTGGCCGGTGCGGTGTGGCGCACCCACCTGCCCGACGCGGCCGAGCGGGAGCTGGCGGCGGTCGAGCAGGCCGACGTCCTGGTGGTGGCGACCCCGGTGTTCCGGGGCGCCTACACCGGATTGTTCAAGCACTTCTTCGACTTCGTCCATCAGGACGCCCTGGTCGACAAGCCCGTGTTGCTGGCGGCCACCGGCGGCAGCGAGCGCCATGCCCTGGTGATCGACCACCAGCTGCGGCCGCTGTTCAGCTTCTTCCAGGCGCGTGTCCTGCCATTGGGCGTCTACGCGACCGACAAGGATTTCGCGGACCACCGCGTGCAGGACGAGGCCCTGATCGAGCGGGCCCGGCTGGCGGTGCGACGGGCACTGCCGCTGCTGGACCTGGCCCGGGAAGTGGTCGCGGCCTGACCCAGGCCCTTCTCTCCGACATCAGCTCACGGAATCGACATGAACGCAGAACCGACCTTCCACCTCAAGAGCCTCCGCTTCGATGAGAACTACCACCCATCGGACAGCACGCGCATCACCACCAACTTCGCCAACCTGGCCCGGGGCGCGAGCCGGCAACAGAACCTGCGCAACACGCTGAGGATGATCGACAACCGCTTCAACGACCTCGCGCATTGGGACAACCCGGCCGGGGACCGCTACACGGTCGAACTGGAGATCATCTCCGTCGAGATGAGCATCGATGCCACGAGCGGCCGCGGGGCGTTTCCGTTGATCGAGATCCTGCAGACCCACATCCTCGACAAGGCGACGAACAAGCGCATCGAGGGCATCGTGGGGAACAACTTCTCCTCCTACGTGCGGGACTACGACTTCAGCGTCGTGCTGCCCGGCCACAACGCCGATCGTGCGGAGTTCAGCGTTCCGGACGACTTCGGCGACCTGCACGGCAAGCTGTTCCAGCAGTTCGCCCACTCGCGCACGTACCAGGAGCGCTTCAGCAAACCGCCCGTGATCTGCATCAGCGCGTCGACCAGCAAGACCTATCGGCGGACCGAAAACCAGCACCCCGTCCTGGGCGTCGAGTACCAGCAGGACGAACTGTCCTCGACCGACCGATACTTCGCCAAGATGGGAATGCAGGTCCGCTTCTTCATGCCCCCGAAGAGCGTCGCGCCGCTGGCGTTCTATTTCCACGGCGACCTGCTGGGCGACTACACGAACCTCGAACTGATCGGCACCATCAGCACGATGGAAACCTTCCAGAAGATCTATCGCCCGGAGATCTACAACGCCAATTCCGCGGCGGGGACGCTGTATCGACCGAGCCTGAAGAACCAGGACTACTCGTCGACCCGCATCGTCTATGACCGCGAGGAACGCAGCCAGCTGGCCGTCAAGCAGGGGAAGTTCGCGGAAGAGCACTTCATCAAACCGTACAAGCACGTCCTCGACCGATGGGCGGCCGACTTCGCGCGCTGACCCCGTCCCCCTCTTTGCCTGAAAGGAATCCTCCGATGTTCGAAACCTCCATCGCCGGCAGCCTGCCGAAGCCCGCCTGGCTGGCGGAAACCAACAAGCTGTGGCCTCAGTGGCAGGCCGAAGGCGACGCGCTTCGCCAGGCCAAGGCCGACGCCACCCTGCTGTGGATCAAGGCCCAGGAAGACGCGGGCCTGGACATCGTGAGCGACGGCGAACAGTCGCGCCAGCACTTCGTGCACGGCTTCCTCGAGCAGATCGAGGGCATCGACTTCGAGCACAAGGTGAAGATGGGCATCCGCGACAACCGCTACGACGCGATGGTGCCGCAGGTGGTGTCGGCCCTGCGCCTGAAGGGCCGGGTGCATGCCTTCGAGGCGCAGCTGGCGCGCGCGCACACGAAGAAGAAGCTGAAGTTCACCCTGCCCGGCCCGATGACCATCGTCGACACGGTCGCGGACCGCTTCTACGGTGACAAGGTCAAGATGGCCTTCGCGTTCGCCGAACTGCTCAACCAGGAAGCGCTCGCGCTGCAGGCCGATGGCGTGGACATCATCCAGTTCGACGAGCCCGCCTTCAACGTCTACATGAAGGACGCCGCCGACTGGGGCGTGAAGGCGCTCGAGCGCGCAGCGCAGGGCCTGACCTGCACGACGGCCGTGCACATCTGCTACGGCTACGGCATCAAGGCCAACACCGACTGGAAGGCCACCCTGGGCGATGAATGGCGCCAGTACGAGACGGTGTTCCCGGCACTGGCCCGCAGCCGCATCGACCAGGTGAGCCTGGAATGCATCCACTCCCACGTGCCGCCCGACCTGATGAAGCTGCTGACCGGCAAGGACGTGCTGGTCGGCGTGATCGACGTGGCCAGCGACGTGGTCGAAACCCCCGAGGAAGTGGCCGACACCATCGGCCGCGCGCTGGCGTTCGTGCCCAAGGAGCGGCTGTTCCCGTGCACGAACTGCGGCCTGGCGCCGATGGGGCGCGACGTGGCGTGGCGCAAGCTGCAGGCGCTGGCGGAAGGCACGAGGCTGGCGAAGGAGCGGTTCGCCAAGGCGTGATTCCAAGCCGGTCGACGTGCTGGACCGCGATACCCGGCGGAAGCGGACGTTCGTCTTCGGCCGACGTATGCTCTTCCCAGCAATCACCGGAACGCTTCACATGCTTGATCTACATGCCACGATCGAACCAGGAAGGTCCGCGGCAGGTTTCAAAATCGGGCAACTGTTCTCAAGCATCGAGCCCTTTCTCGAAAGCGTTTTGAGAGTGACCTACAAGCCGGGCCTCGACGTTCTGGCTCTACACAGGGCAAACACCGGGGCCCTGGTCATGGAGGGCTTCGGTCGACCCGGCGTCGGCATCACCTTTGGCGATGACGTCGTCCGTCTCGCGTTTTCAAGCGACGGTCGCCTCGGCTGCATCCATGTCTTCGAGGGAAAGTACAAAGGTTCGAGCTACACGGGTTCGTACCGCGGGGTGCGCATTGGGCAGCCACTGTCAACTCTGACGGAGGTCGATACATACGAATTCGACAGCGGGGACGAAATGTACTACCGCGTGGGCGCAGACGGGGAGTACGTGCCCGGGCTGGCCGTGGTGGCTGTGGAAGAGGACGTTGCGGCGCACGGGTCGATCCCGATCGTTGGCTACTGTGTCCACGACTGGAGCGTGTTCCGATCTTCACTTGGTCAACACTAGTACCGCTTTGTGCCTGATGCGAGCGTCCGCTGTGCACAGCGGAAGCGGACGTCCGCGCGGGAGTTCTCGTCTACATTCCTGAACCGTACCCAGCGCGGACGGAGACATCGTGAGCAACCCTGACACCACAAACTACGAGGTCTACGCGCTTCTCGCCTCATTCGGTTTATCGCGAGAACAGTTGGTCGCCGTCGCCAAGGTGGCTGGGCTGCACGAGCTTCGTCAGCTGAGGATGCTGCGACTGACCTTCAACTTGTCCCTTGCCGAAGCGCAAGCAGAGCTCGCGAAGCTTGCGAACGACCAGTGACGCACTGGGTCCATGATCGTCTGCTTTGTGCCTGCAGCGGACATCCACCTCTCGTGAAGAGGCATTGCCCCGAAGCCTCTGGCCGCTCACACATCCGCCGGGGGTGCGATCGGGAACGGCACGGAATCTTTGGCCAGCATGGAGAAGGTCATGCGATGTTCAGCATGACTGTTCTCGACGAGATGGCGCTTCAAGCGCAAATGAGCTGAACTCGGTGCGTACAACTTGAGAACGGGGCTCTGCCATATGCCTTCTCTCTCGAGTTGATTCTTGAACTTCTTGAGCGGCGTGAACTTCTCGCACCGGCGCCAGCAGACTTCAATGGTCGATCGCAAGGTGGGATCCCCGTGATCGAGCGCCAGCTGAATCAATCCCCACGGCTCGGGGCCCATCAGGCGCTCGTTGTCGGGGATGTCTTCGGACTCTTGGATTCCCTTGCACAGCGAGCACACGAGTTGGTCGTCGTCGGCCGGGTCGGGTTGAAGCTGTCCGCCGCAGAGACCGCATGGCGCTCTGGTGTTCATGGTGGTGGATGCGTCCAAGGTCATAGGTGACTGGTCAGTCGATGACGATCTCTGCCGAACATTTGAGCACGCGCGCACCGACTCAGGCCAGCCCATCCACCGCACGCTCAACGGAGCCGCGGAGGACAATGCCGAAGCGATGCCCTCCCTCCCCCCTCCCCTGACCCGCCTCCATCGCGCCCGCCTGCAGCAATTGTGGCGCTCGGCCGGCTGGCCCAGCCACGATGCCCTCGAGCTGGACCTGCTGGCCGCGGGCCTCGTCACGCGCGAGGCCGGGCCCGACCTGCGCGAGACGCTGCGCCTCACCGACGCCGGCATCGCGTGGCTCGCCGAGCAGCGGCGGCAGGGGCGCCGCGCCGAATCGCCGCACGACCGGCTCGCGGGGCGGGTGTCGGCGATGCTGATGGCGTCTGGGCGCATCGTGTGGCGCGAGCTGTCGCTGCGGGCGGTGGCCGACGCGCCGTCGGCGCCGGTGCCGGGACCGATGGCCCCGCTGTTCGGCGACGAGACGGCCGAGGCGGCCCGTGCCACGTGGCGCATCGCGCGGCCCGACGTGTTCTCGGTGCGCCACACCACGGTCGAGGCGTACCTGCACCCCCTGGTCCATGAGATCAAGGTGAGCCGCGCCGACCTGCTGTCGGACCTGCGACACTCGGCCAAGCGCCAGTCGTACCAGTGGCTGTGCTCGGAGGTGCACTACGTGTTCCCGGCCGGCATCGCCGAACCGCAGGAGATCCCCGAAGCCTTCGGCGTGTGGCTGCTGCACGGCGACGTGGACACGGGCCGGCTCGAACTCGCGCGGCCGGCGCACCACGTGGCGTGCACGCTGCCGTTCCCGGTGTGGATGGCACTCGCGCGGGCCACGCCCGACGTGGCGCCCGACGACGGGGTCCAGGGTGCGCTGGGCGACCCCGGGGACCCGACGCCGCCTTAGAGCATCGCGAGCGGCTGCTTGCGCCGCGGCGCCGGGTGGGCCTCGTCGAGGTCGGCGAGGTCGTCCTCGGTCAGCACCAGCGAGGCCGCCGCGAGGTTCTCGCGCTGGTGCACCTCCTTCGCGGCCTTCGGGATCGCGAACGCGCCCTCGCGCGACAGCACCCACGCCAGCGCCACCTGCGCGGCCGACACGCCATGGCGCTCGGCCACGGCAGCGACCGCGTCGTCGTGCGCGAGCGCGCCCTGGTCGATGGGGCTGTAGGCCATCAACGGCATGCGGCGGTCGCGCAGCCACGGCAGCAGGCTGAACTCGGGGCCGCGCTCGGACATCGAGAAGTAGACCTGGTTCGTGGCACACGCCGGGCCGTCGCCGCCCACCTCCTCGAGTTCGCGCAGGTCGTCGACGTCGAAGTTGCTGACACCCCAATGGGACACCCGCCCCGCGCCCACCAGCTCGCGCATCGCGGCGACGGTGTGGGCGAGCGGGTGCTGGCCCGGCCAGTGCAGCAGGTACAGGTCGACGTGGTCGAGGCCCAGGCGCCGCAGGCTGCGTTCGCAGGCGTCGATCGTGCCGCGGCGGCTGGCGTTGTGCGGGTACACCTTGGTGACGACGAACACGTCTTCGCGCGCGAGGCTGCCGGCGCGGATGGCCTCGGCGAGCGCCTGCCCCACCACCTCCTCGGCGCCGCCTTCGCCGTACATCTCGGCGGTGTCGATGAGGCGGTAGCCCAGGTCGAGGGCCGAGCGGACGGCGCGGACGTCGGCCGGGCGGCGGCCGGGGTCCTCGCCGAGGCCCCAGGTGCCGAGCCCGAGCGCCGGGACGCGGGCGCCGCTTCGCAGCGAGACGGTGCGCATGGACGGTTCTCCGTGGATGGAACGGCGACTGTACGCCGAACGCGGCGGCCGGGCCAAATCACGGTTTTCCCATCGGCGGGGATCCGGCATCGTCCTACAAGCAGGGGCTTTCTGCAGCCTTAAGGTCCACATCAGTGCGTTTCGAACTTCAGGAGTGCCCCATGCCCCACCTTCAGAACCCCCATCCCCACGCCGACCACATCGATGTCCGCCAGGACGAGGACGTGGCCTACTGGACCCAGACCCTCGGGGTCAGCGAGGAAGAACTGCGCCGCACCGTCGCCGAAGTGGGCGACGAAGTGGACGCGGTGACCGACCGCCACCCGGCGGTGTGACCGTCCGTCAGCGCGGCGAACGGTGCTGCGCGCCCGCGAGGCGCTCGCGCAGGCCGTGCAGGCGTTCGCGCAGGTCGATGACCTCGTCGGCCGACGCCTGCACCGCGCGGGCGATCTCGACCGGCACGCGCTCGGCCTTCTCGCGCAGCGCGGCCCCCGCCGGCGTGAGCGTGACCACCACGCGCCGCTCGTCGTCCTTCGCGCGGGCCCGAGCCACGAGGCCGCTCGACTCCATGCGCTTGAGCAGCGGCGTCAGCGTGCCCGAATCGAGGAACAGCTGGTCGCCCAGCTCACCCACGCTGCGGTGGTCGTGTTCCCACAGCGCCATCATCACGAGGAACTGCGGGTAGGTGAGGCCCAGGTCGTCCAGCAGCGGCTTGTAGACCTTGGTCATCGCGAGCGACGACGCGTACAGGGCGAAACACAGCTGCTTGTCGAGGCGAAGGAGGTCCGCGCCGCCGGCGAGTGGCGGTCGGCCTCCGGGAGCGGTCGTCTTGGGCATGCGGACGAGGTCGTGTCAGAGGCCTCCATCAGAGCCCAGCGGACGCACAACGTCCATCCCCTGTGTGCTCGCCCCCGCTTGGGGGGTGCAAGGGAAAACGAGGTGTCCGGAAGGTCGCCCGCTGCGCCTCAGCCGTTCTTGAAGAGGCCCCGTTCCTTCATGCGCATCAGGCGCGACCGCCGCTGCGGGGTTTCCGCGAGCGAGGCCAGGTGGTGGGGGTCGACGGGCAGGATGACAGCCTCGTCGGCGAGGGGTTCCACGGCCGCGGTGACCGGGTGGGGCACGGGATCCGGCAACGCCACTGCCGGCGGAGGCGGCGGGGGCAGCGGCGGTGGAGGCAGCGGTGGCGGGGAGAGTGGCACGGGCACCGGCTCGGCAGCCGCCGCCAGGGCCATCGTCCGGCTGTCCTCCACCTCCTCGTCGGCCACCACGTCCATCAGCACCGGCAGGTCGCGCGGGGCCTTGCGGCGTTCGACGAGGGGGGGCGATGGCGCCGGCTCGGCACTGATGGCGAGGTCGACGAAGTCGGCGCCGCGCACGTCGTCCTTGCGGCGTGCAGGGGCCTTCTTCGGGCGCGGCGGCTTGCGATCGACCGGCGGGTCGACTTCGGCCGCGAGCACGGGCAGCGGTGCCGGCACGGGAACGGGCGGAACCACGCGGGCCGCCGGCGGCACCGCGGGGTTCGGCCCGATGGCCGCCGCCCCGTGGATGCGCACGTTCTCCCACACGAGCCCCGCGGTGGCGAGCTGGCGGATCCGCTCGCCACGCAGGCCCGCGTCACCGAGCCGCAGCAGGGCTGCGTGCAGCTCGGGGTAGACGTCGCTGTCGAGGTCGAACTCGATGCGGACGGTGGCCATGCGGCCGCTCAGCCTTCGGCGAGCGCCTCGCCGATCATCTGGAAGCCGCGCACGTTGGCCGCCATGGAATCCGGCATCACGAACACGGGGATGGCGGGGAAGCGCTTGGTCAGCACGTCGCGGTAGCGTTCCGGGTGACCGCCCACCAGCACCACGAGGTCGATGATTTCGTGGGCGTCGCGGAGGCCGTCGATCATGCGATTCACCGAGTCCTCGACGACGCTCATGATCACCGGCTCGTAGCGGTCGAGGTCGTGGGCCACGCCGGACAGCTTCACCTTCGTGCGCAGGCGCAGCGCGTCGTTGACCTTGGGCATCACGGCCGGGCCGAGCGGCCGGCCCAGTTCGGCGCCGAGCGACTCTTGCACGGCCCGCACCACGCGGTGGCGGCCGGCATCGGACGCCGCGCCGCTCGCCTTCGGGTTGATGGAACCCTGCTGGATCAGCAGCCAGTCGAGGGTGTGTTCGCCCGGGTCGACCATCAGCACCGCGAGGTCGTCGAGCGCGTCGCCGCTCGGCAGCGGTTCGAGCGCGCCGCCGGTCTTCGTGATCACGGCGTTCAGTTCGTCGAAGTGTTCGTCGATGGCGGCGTAGCCACCCATCGGCTGGGCCTGGACCACGACCTTGGCCACCGACACCGTCTTGCCGTCGCCCACGTCGATGTCGCCCTGGTAGTGGTCCCGCAGGTAGTCGCGGCGCTTGGCGTCGTTGTACTGGTTCACCGGCAGGCCCAGCACCAGCAGGTCGATGCGGCTGTCGCCGGCCTCGGCCATGTAGCGCAGCGCGCCCTTGGTGAGTGCCTCGTAGATGGCGCCGCGGTAGAACTCGTCGGTCACGTCGCGCCCGAAGCTGCCGCCCGCCTGCGCGAGGCCCACGTCGCGGCCCACCTCGTACAGCGCGCCGTTGACCGGCACGTCGAACGTGTCGCGGCGGCGGGTGCCGAGCGTGCGCACCGCGCTGGCGTCGGCCGGCAGCGCGATGGAGGGGAAGTTGATGATGGTGGTGCCGTCGCCATCCCCGTCGCGGATGCTCAGCTTGACGAGGCCGAAGCCCACGTCGATGGCCCGGACGACCGGGGAGGCGGAGGTTTGCGGAGCGGGGACTTCACGCAGCTTGGAGGTGTTGGGGGTGGGCATGGAGCGGCCTCTCTCGGATGGAGTTGTTTCTTCCCTCCCCAACCCGCCGCGGCTGCGACGACGATGCGCCAACCGCGACTTGCTTGCTTTTCTGATCTTCACGCTTCGACCGCGTCGGATCGGTGCCGCGCGAGAATGTTGCTTTATGGCCCTTCTTATAGCGCGGGCGTTGCCGCCGGGCGATGAATTCAACACCCGAGGCAAGGGCATCGGTGCGAGGGCCGCACGGAAGTGCGGCCCGGCTGCGGACGATCAGGCCGGCGTGCGCACCGCCTGGCGGGCCACCAGCTTCCACTGGCCGCCCTGGCGCTGCCACACCTGCAGCACCTTGAGGCTCACGGTGCCCGGCTTGCCGGAGTCGTTGGTCTGGGCCGCGAGCGCGTGGCGGATCAGCGCCACGTCGTCGCCGCTCATCGCGACGGTCTGTTCGGTCAGGTCGAGGGTCACGAAGTCGGACTTCCCGTTCATCAGGTCGCCGATGAAGCTCTGCTTCGTGTCGACGCGGCCGCCGGAGTGGCCGTAGCTCAGCTGCTCGGCCACGAGGCCGTCGAGGGTCGAGGCGTTCGGGTCGATCATCGCGAGGCGCAGGCGCTCGGCCGCCGCGGTGACTTCCGCCTTGCCGTCGCCCGCGGGCGCCCCGCCGGACGTGGCGCAACCGGCCATCACGACACCCAGACCCGCCACCACCAGACCACGGCGGATCGCTTGCACTGCATTCACCATCGACATTCGGAACTCCTGAGGTACGAAGTCGGACATCGTACGACTGTACTTGTGCCACTGCACCCCCGGGAAAACGCCGAGGTTCCACGGCCCGCCACTGCTATCGTGTCGCGTCGCCACAGAACGGCAGGGAGCACGACGATGGCAAGCGTGGTCGAGAAGGTGATCCGGGGCGCAGTCTCGCGCGTGTTGGGGGGCATCGCGTCGTTCAACCGGCGCTGGCTGCCGGTTCCCGACGGGCCCTACCCGTACTTCACGGGCCTGCACGAGCCGGCCGCCAACGAGTACACGGTCGAGAACCTGCACGTGACGGGCGTGTTGCCGCCCGAGCTGGACGGCCGCTACCTGCGCATCGGCCCCAACCCGGTCCACCGCGACACGCGCGGGCACCACTGGTTCGTGGGCGACGGCATGGTGCACGGCGTGCGGCTGCAGGGCGGGCAGGCCCGCTGGTACCGCAACCGCTTCGTGCGGTCGCGCAAGGTGTCCGAGGCGCTGGACGTGCCGATGGCGCCGGGCCCGCACCGCGGCCGCTTCGACAACGTCAACACCGCGCTCGTGGACGTCGACGGATCGGCCTGGGCACTGGTCGAGGCCGGCAGCGCGCCGGTGCGCCTCGGCGACGACCTGGAGCAGCAGACGTACGACGACTTCGGCGGCACGCTGCAGGGCCCCTTCTCGGCCCACCCGCACCGCGACCCGGTCAACGGCGACCTGCACGCCATCGCCTACCGCGGCGACGAACCCGACAGCGTGCGGCACGTGGTCGTGAGACCCGACGGCCGCGTGCGCCGCGAGTTGCGCATCCCCGTCGCCCACGGGCCGATGGTGCACGACTGCGCCGTGACGGAGCGCTACGTCGTGATCCTCGACCTGCCGGTCACGTTCTCGATGAAGTCGATGCTGTCCGGCCAGTACTTCCCGTACCGCTGGAACCCGGAGCACCCGGCCCGCGTGGGCCTGCTGCCGAAGGACGGCGGCGTGGGCGACATCACGTGGATCCCGGTGGACCCGTGTTTCGTGTTCCACACGGCCAACGCCTACGACACGGCCGACGGCCAGGTCGTGCTCGACGCGGTCGTCTACGACCGCGTGTTCGACGGCAGCACCCACGGCCCGGCGTCGAACCCGCGCGGGCTCGAGCGGTGGATCATCGACCCCGCCGCGGGCTCGGTGACCCGCCGCCTCGTGGACGCGGCCCCACAGGAGTTCCCCCGCATCGACGGGCGCCGCAGCGGGCTGCCGCACCGCTTCGTCTACACGCTGGGCCTGCCGGAGGCGTTCACCCCCGACGTCGTCGGCGCGAGCCACCTGTTCCGGCACGACCTGCACACCGGCGAACGCCAGCGCCACGACTTCGGTGCGGGCCTCGCGCCAGGCGAGTTCGTCTTCGTGCCGCGCCACGAAGCAGCGGCGGAAGACGACGGCTGGCTCGTGGGCTTCGTCATCGACGCCGCGGTCGACGCGACCGACCTCGTGGTGCTCGACGCCACCCGCTTCGAAGGGCCGCCGGTGGCCTCGGTGCGCATCCCGCACCGCATCCCGGTCGGCTTCCACGGGGAGTGGTTCCCGGCGCGGTAAGTCGACCGCGTTCCCATGCGGCCCTTTCGGACTGCACCCGACGGACGGAGTCCTCTTGCACAAGCGCAGACTATTGCGTGGCGCGCCGCACGATGCCGTTCCGGGTCCGGGCGTGAGCGGTCCTCTCGCCCCTAGTCGCGCAGCTGCCCCCGTTCATCCACCACCGTGATCCCGACCCAGCGCGATCCCTCGTTGAACCGGTTCGAGAAGTCGATCCGGAAGTCACCGAACGCCTGAGGCCCCCGCGCCTTCAGGCGCCGGGCCAGCTGTGCGCCGGTGACAGGCGGCCCCGCCGCCGCCCGCAGCGCCACCTGCGCCGCGAGGCACCCTTCGAGGTGGAACGGCGTGGGTTCCGTCCCGCGCCCCGAGCGGGCCCAGAGCGCACGGCTCCGTACAGCCCCGGGCCCGTTCGCCTGGCCTGTTTTCCTACACGCAGCAAAGCCGCGCCCTGATGCACCGTGCCAGTGCCGCGGCTTATCGTGATCTCGTCAAGCAGCCGGAGCACACGATGTCGACCTGGGATTTCAAGGAGGCGAAAAAGCCAGCCGAGCGGTCCCTGCGCAAGGACTTGGCCTTCGCCGCCGCGGCCTTCGCCCGGCGCCGCCACGACCTGGTCCGCGGCGACATGGCGATGCGCCTGCATGCACAGGGCTGGATCGAATGGCACGAGGGACATCTTCGCCTCTCGCGCGAGGGCGCAGCAATCTGCGACGGGTACCTCGCGAGCCACTGGTGACCGGAGGCGCCCCTTGCACGACTTCGCCGATGTCGAGCTGCCCGCCGGTTCGTTCGCCCGCCTCGCGCAGCTTTGCGCGGCCGACACACGCTTCCCGAAGGACCTGCAGGATTGGGAAGCGCGCGTCTCGCACGACACCGAGGCCGCGCACCGCGGTGGCCATCCATCGCAGCCGATGCGGATCGACCCCGATCGCTTCGAACGCTGGTGCCACACGTTCGAAGTTCCGCCCTGCCTCGATTCGTTCAGGGCGTACTGCATCATCCACCGCCTGCCGCGTGGCCATCACCACTACGGACCGACCGCGCTCGACTCGGAGGCCGGCCCGCTCGAGCCCTGAATGCGTGACCCGGCGTGGCCTCCGCCCGCGGTGCTCTCGGGCGTCGATTTCAACGCCCCATCGATCGAAGTCGCCCGCGCGCTCATCGGCGTGGGATTGTTCGTCGACGGCGTGGGCGGCCGCATCGTCGAGACCGAGGCCTACGACGAGGACGACCCGGCCTCGCACAGCCACCGGGGTCCGTCGGCGCGGAACGGCGCGATGTTCGGGCCACCCGCGCACACGTACGTCTACCGCTCCTACGGCATCCACTGGTGCCTGAACCTGGTCTGCCGCGAGGCCGGGCATGGCGCCGGGGTGCTGATCCGGGCGATCGAACCCACCGCAGGCCTCGCGGTCATGCGGCAGCGGCGCGGGGACGTCGGCGACCGGCAGCTGTGCGCCGGCCCGGGCCGCGTGGCGCAGGCGCTCGGCATCACGGGCGACCACGGCGCGCTGCCGCTTGACCACCCGCCGTTCGAACTGCGCGCCGCCGACACACCGTGCGAGGTGGCCTGCGGCGTGCGCATCGGCATCTCGAAGGCCGCGGAGCAGCCGTGGCGATTCGGCCTGGCCGGCTCGCGGTTCGTGAGCCGGCCGTTCCGCTGACGCGGTCGTCAGTTCGAGGCCGCCGACGCCGGCGTGCCCGGCATCGTCGAGCTGGTCGTGCCCGTGGCCGGCGTGTCGGCCGGCGTGCCCGTCTGGTTCGTGTCCTTGCGACCGCAGCCGGCAGTGGCCGCGAGTAGCGCAGCGGCCAGGACGAGGGCGAGGGGATGTCGGACGTTCATGCGGATCTCCTGGGAGTGGGTGACCCGCGTGCGGCAAACGGCATGCCCCGTCGCCCCGGGGTTCATGAAGCAGAATGCCACTGCTCCAACTTTCAATGAACCGGATTCATCCATGATCGAACGCAGCCACCTGGCCATCGTGCAGGAGGTCGACAAGCAGGGGTCCCTCACCGCCGCGGCGGGTGTGCTGTGCCTGACCCAGTCGGCGCTGAGCCACGCGATGAAGAAGCTCGAGCAGCAGCTGGGCACCGACATCTGGCTGCGCGAGGGCCGCAGCCTGCGCCTCACGCAGGCCGGTGAGTACCTGCTGGCCGTGGCCAACCGGGTGCTGCCCCAGCTCGACCTCGCCGAGGCGCGACTGAAGCAGTACGCACAGGGCGAACGCGGCACGCTGCGCATCGGCATGGAGTGCCACCCCTGCTACCAGTGGCTGCTGAAGGTGGTGTCGCCGTACCTCGCCGCGTGGCCCGACGTCGACGTGGACGTGAAGCAGAAGTTCCAGTTCGGCGGCATCGGCGCGCTGTTCGGCTTCGAGATCGACATGCTCGTCACCCCCGACCCGCTGCACAAGCCGGGCCTGCACTTCGAACCGGTGTTCGACTACGAGCAGGTGCTGGTGGTGGCGAAGGATCACGCGCTCGCGGACGTGCCGTACGTGAAGCCGAAGCAACTGCTGGACGAGGTGCTCGTCACGTACCCGGTCGCCACCGACCGCCTCGACATCTACACGCAGTTCCTGATGCCGGCGGGCGTTTCACCCCGCCGCCACAAGACCATCGAGACCACGGACATCATGCTGCAGATGGTCTCGAGCGGCCGCGGCGTCGCCGCCCTGCCCCGCTGGCTCGCCGAGGAGTACGCGTTGAAGATGCCCGTGGTGGCCGTGCGCCTGGGCGCCAAGGGCATCGCCAAGCAGATCTTCCTCGGCATCCGCGAGGCGGATGCGAGGACGGACTACGTGGAGGCGTTCATCCAGCTGGCTCGCGCGTCGGCGACCGACGCGTAGCCGCCTCGAAGACCGCCTCCTCTTCGTCCCGCCCATGCACCAGCCGGTACAGCACCGGCAGCACCAGCAGCGTGAGCACGGTGGACGACAGGATGCCGCCGATCACCACCGTCGCGAGCGGCCGCTGCACCTCGGCACCCGTGCCCGTGGCGAGCGCCATCGGCACGAAACCGAACGACGCGACCAGCGCTGTCATCAGCACCGGCCGCAGCCGCGTCAGCGCGCCGTCGTGGATCGCCGCATCGAGCGGCTGCCCGGCCTCGCGCAGGTTGCGGATGAACGACAGCATCACGAGGCCGTTGAGCACCGCGACGCCGCACAGTGCGATGAAGCCTACCGCGGCCGAGATCGACAGCGGGATGCCGCGCAACCACAGCGCGACGATGCCGCCGGTCAGCGCGAACGGAATGCCGGTGAACACCAGCAGCCCGTCCCGCAGGTTGCCGAACATCGCGAACAGCAGCGTGAACACGAGCAGCAGCGACACGGGCACGACGACCTTCAGCCGGTTCGTCGCCGACTGCAGGTTCTCGAACTGCCCGCCCCAGGTCATCCAGTAGCCCGTCTCCAGCTTCACCCGGCGCTGGATCGCCTGTTCGGCCTCGGCCACGAAGCTGCCGATGTCCCGGCCGCGCACGTTCGCGCTGACCACGACGCGGCGCTTGCCGTCCTCGCGGCTGACCTGGTTCGGGCCGGGCGCGACCGACAGCGACGCCACCTCGCTCAGCGGGATGAACCGCTGCGGGCCCTCGCCGCTGCGTGGCAGCGCGACGGGCAGGCGCTGGATGGCCTCCTGGTCGGCGCGCAGGCGCTCGGGCAGGCGCACGAGGATGTCGAAGCGGCGGTCACCCTCGAACACCGTGCCGGCCTCGCGCCCGCCCACGGCCGTGGCCAGCGTGTCCTGCACGTCCTGGACGTTCAGGCCGTAGCGCGCGGTCTTCTCGCGGTCGATCTGCACGGTCAGCATCGGCAGGCCCGTGGTCTGCTCGACGTTGACCTCGGTCGCACCCGGGACGCCCTGCAGCACGCCCGCGATGCGGGTCGCCGTGTCCTCGAGCACGTCCATGTCGTCGCCGAACACCTTGACCGCGACATCCGAACGCACGCCCGAGATCAGCTCGTTGAACCGCAGCTGGATCGGCTGCGAGAACTCGTAGTTCTGGCCCGGCAGCGTCGCCAGTTCGGCCTTCACGGCCGCGAGCAGTTCGTCGCGCGTGCGGCGCGGCTCGGGCCATTCGCTCGCGGGCTTGAGCATCACGTAGCTGTCGGAGATGTTGGGCGGCATCGGGTCGGCCGCGATCTCGGCCGTGCCGGTGCGGGCGAACACGCGGTCGATCTCCGGGAACTTCGCCTTCAGCGTGTGTTCCAGCTGCTGCTGCATCGCGACCGACTGCGACAGGCTCGTGCCCGGGATGCGCAGCGCCTGCACCGCGAAGTCGCCCTCGTTCAGGCTCGGCACGAACTCGCTGCCCAGCCGCGTGGCGAGCAGGCCCGACAGCACCACGGCCACGGCCGCGGCCGTGAGCACGAGCGGCTTGGCCGACATCACCCGGCGCAGCAGCGGCTCATACGCCTGCCGCGCCCAGCCCATCAGGCGGTTCTCCTTCTCGGCGACCTTGTCGCCGATGAACAGCGCGACGGCCGCGGGCACGAAGGTGATCGACAGGATCATCGCGCCGATCAGCGCGATCACCACGGTGAACGCCATCGGGTGGAACATCTTCCCCTCGACACCGGCCAGCGCGAAGATGGGCAGGTACACGACCATGATGATCAGCTGCCCGAAGAGCAGCGGCCGACGGGCCTCCTGCGAGGCAAGGAACACCTCGTGGAAACGTTCGGCGCGCGTGAGCGGGCGGCCGTGGTGGGCTTGCGCGTGCGCGAGGCGTCGCACGCAGTTCTCCACGATCACCACGGCGCCGTCGATGATGATGCCGAAGTCGAGGGCCCCGAGGCTCATCAGGTTCGCGCTGACCTTCTGGTTCACCATGCCGGAGAACGTGAACAGCATCGACAGCGGGATCACCATCGCCGTGAGCACGGCCGCGCGGATGTTCCCGAGGAAGAGGAACAGCACGGCGATCACGAGCACCGCCCCTTCGAGCAGGTTCTTCTTCACCGTGGCGATGGCCTTGTCGACCAGCACGGTGCGGTCGTACACCGTGACGGCGTGGACCCCGGCCGGAAGCCCGCGGTTGATCTCCACCATGCGCTTGTCCACGGCCTGAGACACGGTGCGGCTGTTCTCGCCGATCAGCATGAAGACGGTGCCGAGCACCACCTCGCGGCCGTTGTCGGTGGCAGCCCCCGTGCGCAGCTCCTTGCCGATCTCGACGGTGGCGACGTCGCGGATGCGCACCGGCACGCTGCCCTGGTTGCGCAGCACCACGTTGCCGATGTCCGTCATCGACCGCACCTGGCCCGGCGCGCGGATCAGGTACTGCTCGCCCTGGCGCTCGATGTAGCCGGCGCCGACGTTCGCGTTGTTGCGCTCCAGCGCGGCGACGACATCCCCGAGCGTGAGCCCGTGCGCGGACAGCTTCGTCGGGTCGGGTGCGACGTGGTACTCCTTCGCGAAGCCGCCGATCGAGTTGATCTCGGTCACCCCGGGCACGGTGCGCAGCTGCGGCTTGATGACCCAGTCCTGGATCTCGCGCAGGTCGGTGGGCGTGTACGGACTGCCGTCCGGCTTCGCCGCGCCCTCCTGCGCCTCCACGGTCCACTGGTAGATCTCGCCGAGGCCCGTGGAGATGGGGCCGATCGCGGGTGTCACGCCCGGCGGCAGCTGGTCGCGTGCGCTCTGGATGCGCTCGTTGACGAGTTGCCGCGCGAAGTAGATGTCGGTGCCGTCCCGGAAGATGACCGTGACCTGCGAGAGCCCGTACCGCGAGAGCGAGCGGGTCTGCTGCAGGCCGGGCAGGCCGGCCATCACCGTCTCGACGGCGTAGGTCACGCGCTGCTCGGTCTCGAGCGGCGAGTAGCCCGGCGCCTCGGTGTTGACCTGCACCTGGACGTTCGTGATGTCCGGCACCGCGTCGATGGGGAGCTTCTGGTAGTTGTAGACGCCGAGGGCCGCCATCCCGAGGACGGCGAGCAGCACCAGCCACCGTTGCTCGATGGCGAAGCGGATGATTCGTTCGAACATGGGGGGTCCTCGTCAGTGCGAATGCGTGGCCGAGGCCTTGCCGGCCTCCGACTTGACGACGAAGCTGCCGGCCGCGGCGTAGCGGTCACCGGCGCTCAGGCCCTTCACCACCTCCACCCGAGCCCCGTCGGCGCGCCCCGTCGACACGGGACGTGCCGCGAAGCCCGCCTCCGTCCGCACGAACACCACGCTCTGGTTCCCGACGGTCTGGATCGCATCGGCCGCCACGGCGACCGGCACCGGCGTCTCGTCGCCGCTCACCTCCACGTCGACGAACAAGCCGGGGCGCCACAGCGCCTTCGGGTTGTCGACCACCATGCGCGCCTGGGCGGTGCGCGTCTGCTCGCCGATCAGCGAGCCCACGTAGGCGACCCGGCCCGTGGCCACCTGGTCGAAGGCGCTCGCGCGGAGGCGGATCTGCTCGCCCACGCGGACCCGCGGCAGGTCCCCGGCCGGCACGTCGATGCGGGCCCACACGGTGCGGAGGTCCGAGAGCGTGAAGACCTGCGTGTCCTCGCGCACCTGCTCGCCGAGCGAGATGTGCTTCTCGACCACGGTGCCGTCGAACGGCGCGCGCAGCTCGAACCGGTTCAGGTTCCCCGTGCCCGGGCCGGCGCCCACCGCCTGCAGCTTCTGCCGCGCGTTGTTCACGGCGATCTCCGCCTCGCGCAGCGCCGCCTCGGCCTGCAGCACGTCCTGCTGCGGCGAGATCTTCTGCTCCCACAGCGCCTTCTCGCGCTCATGGGTCGACCGCGCGAGCTGCTGCCGCGTCGTCGCCGCCTGCAGTTCGGCCCGCAGTTCCGACACCGCCGAGCTGCCGATGACGGCCAGCACCTGGCCCTTCTTCACCGCCTGGCCGAGCGCCACGGGCACGGCCTCGACCACCCCCGTCACGCGGGGCACGACGTGGGCCGTGCGGTCCTCGTTGAAGCCGATCTCGCCGGGCAGGCGCAGCGTGGCGCGGAGGGCCGCGGGACCGGCGGTCTCCACCGCGATGCCGGCCGCCTTGATCTGCCCGGCCGTCATCGCGACCGAACCTTCGGCGGACTCCTCGTGGTGTTCACCCCCCTCGGCGTGTTCGTGGTCGTCCTTCTCCTCGCCGTGGTGTTCCTCGTCGGCGTGGCCCTTCGCTTCGTCATGGCCGTGGCCTGATTCCGAGGCGGGCCTGGCGCCGAGGATCGCGACCGCCCCGGCGCCGCCGAGGAGCAGCACGAGGACGATGGCGATCAGTTGTTTCCGGCCGAGGGCCGTGTTCGTGGTCTGGTTCATGGCGATGTCAGTGTTCGTTGTCCGCGGCGCCGAGGCGGCGCTCGAGTTCGGCGGCGGCGCGGTGGGCGGATGCCAGCGTGGTCAGGTACTGGGAGCGCGCGAGCAGCCACGTGCGCTGCGCGTCGAGCACCTCGATGAAGTCGAACTTGCCCAGTTCGAAGCCGCGGCTGGCCGCCTCGTACGCACTGCGCGCGCCGGGGAGGACTTCCTCGCGCAGCGTCTGCGCCTCGCCCGCCAGGGCCTGCAGCTGGTCGATGCCCTGCAGCACCTCGGCCTCGATCCGCTGCGCCTCGGCCAGCGCCAGGGCCTCGGCCGCGTCCCGGCGGCGCAGGGCCTCGTGCTGGGCGCCGCGGTTCGTGTCGAACACCGGCAGCGGAATCGAGAAGCCGATCACCGGCTGGTTGCGGCCCAGCTCCTGCGAGCGCTTGGTGCCGAGGCTCAGCGTCAGGTCGGGGATGCGCCGGGCCCGCTCGAGTTCGTAGGCCGCCCCCGCGCGGTCGACCTCGCCCCGCGCACGCTGCAACAGCGGCGAATGGTCGATGCGCCGGCGCAGCGTGTCGCCGGCCGGCAGCGGCGGGAGCGCGTCCGCCCGACCGTCCAGCCGGCCCGACGGACCGCGGGGCTCGCCCATGGCCACCCCCAGCGCGAGCATCGCGCGCTGGCGATCCGCCTCGGCCTGGCGCAGCTCGATGCGCGCGTTGGACTCGGCGACCCGGGCGCGGGTCTCCTCGGTCGGCGACACCTTGCCGGCTGCGACCCGGCGCGTCGCCGCGGCCGTACCACTCGCCGCGATGCGCAGCGATTCCTCGGTGACACCGACCCGCTCCTGGGCGATCAGGGCGTCGAAGAAGGCCTGGACGGTGTCCGCGCGGACCTCGGCCCGGCGGGCGGCGAGGTCCGCGTCGGCGACGGCCCGGCCGCTGCGGGCCAGCGCGACCCGCGCCGAGCGTTTGCCGCCCAGCTCGATGGGCTGGTTCAGCAGGAACGTGGTGGTGCGGGTGTCACGCCCCGCGTCCTCCTGTTCCACGCCGAGCGACGGGTTGGGCCACACGCCCGCCTGGTCGATGGCGCCGTCCGCGGCGTCGACCTCGGCCGACGCGGCGCGCAGCCGCGGATGCTGGTGAAGCGCGGCCCGGAGGGCCGCCTCCAGCGTCAGGCCGGGACGTTCGGCCACGGGGGGTGATGGAAGGGCAGGCGCGGGCGCCTGGGCGAAGGCCGTGGACACGGCCAGGGAAATCAGTGCCGCGCACAGGGGCGGCACGCAGGTTCTGCGCATCGAATGCTCCAAGGGGTTGCTAAGGCAGCCGGATGGGATTCGACGAGGGCAGCAGCGTCAGGTGGGAAAGGGGTTGGGCCTGGGGTGCGCTCGCCGAATCAGGCGAGGCCCCAGTTGGGCCGTTCGAGGCGATCGGGCTCGCGGGTCTGGAGCGGGTGCACGGTGCGGGCGGGTGCCTGGCGGCCGTTCGACGCGGGCACGGCCAGCGGCTCGGCCGGCAGCGGCTTGAGGGCCGTCAGGTGGCAGGAGCCGCAGTCGTTGTCGCTCGCGAACTTGGCGAGCTTCACCGCGTCGCGGGTGTCCTTCTCGGCCTGCACGGCGTCTTCGTGTTCGTGCTCGTGGTGGCCCACGTGCCGTGCGGCCGGCGCGGCTTCGTGCTGGCAGTACACGGCCGCCGCCGCCCAGGTGAACTGGAGCGGCAGGAGGACGAGCAGCAGCAGGGACAGCCAGCGACGCATGGGGCGCGATTATAGGGAGGGCCCCGTTCGCGCCCTGCCACCGGCGGTTCACGCCGTCCGGCCACCGTCCGTCGCATGGGGTTCGCCACCCGGTGACGCCAGGCGCACGATGGCTCCCATCCAACCCGGAGATCCACCATGAACCACCCCACCCTCCCCCGTGACGACGCATCGCTGACCCGCCTGGCCCGCCGCCGCGTGGCGATCAAGACCGGCTGGATGATCCATGCCCTGGTGTTCGTCGCCGTGAACCTCGGCCTCTTCGTGCTGAACAGCCTGACCGGCGGCCTGCGGTGGCACATGTTCCCGCTGACCGGCTGGGGACTCGGCCTCGCGATCCATGGGCTGGTCGTGCTGCTGGTGCTCGGCAACTGGCGCGACCGCCTGGTCGCCCGCGAGGTCGAGCGGCTGCGCACCCCGGCCGCGCATTGAGCCGGCGGCTCACTTGTCCTCGAGGTACGCCGCGTCGTTGATCCAGGCGCTCGTGCGCTTGTCGTCCCACGGGAACGAGAAGACGCGCGCGACCTGCCCGTTGTCGAAGTGCAGTTCGAGGGCGTAGCGGTCGACCGTGTAGGTGCCGCGGTTGCCCGCGCCGTCGCCGCCGGCGCGCTGGTTCGAAACGGTGACACCCCCGCCGCTCGCGAACCCGGAGGTCTGCGAGCCCTTCGTGTCGCGCACGGTGGTCTGGCCGGCGGTGAAGCCGTTCATGGCCGCCATCGAGCCGGCGCCGCTCTGCGAGAAACCGAGGCTGCTGAAGCGGCCGTCGCGCTTGAAGAACCACACCTGCTTCGTGTAGGTGCCGCCGGTGGCGATGCTGCCGTAGAAGTCGGACCTGGCGAAACCGCCCTCGATGGACGGGCCGTCGGGCCAGGGCTTCACGCGCCACATGCCGGTGACGGGTTTCCAGTCCTCGCTCAAGCGCCCGCGGGCATCGGCCCGGCGCACCAGGTACTTGCCGCCCCCCGCCGACTTCCAGCGGTGCCAGTGCTGGGGCTCCAGGTCGCGCGAGGCCTTGACGTCGAGGTCCGACGGCGGCGGCGCGCCCGGGCGGTCGTACAGCCAGCCGTCGTCGAGCAGCAGCATCGCGGCCTTGCCCGAGAACAGCACGGCCTCGATGTCGCCGGATCCGACACCGCCCCCCGGTTTCGTGCGCACGCGGTCGAGCGGCACGCCCTTGCGCACGAGCCAGTCCGCATCGGACCCCGTGGCCGCCACGAGCCGGGACGGGTCGGCCACCACGCGGCCATCCTGCAGGAAGGCCACGGTCGACGGCAGTTCGTTCAGCGTGCCGGCCAGCACGATCTCCCGGCCTTCGTAGGCCGCCAGCGAAAAGCCCGGCGCGACCGACAGGCGCGCCACCCAGGTGCCGTCGTCCTGCACGAGGAACCACCGGTCGCCGCGCTTCACCGCCGTGCCTTTCACGAACAGCGGCGCACGCAGGCGGCTGCGGCGCTCGTCGAGTGAACCCGTGGCGTAGTGGCGCTGGAGTTGCGCGACGGTGAACACCGTGCCGCCGGCGGACGCCACCTGCGGCGCGTTCGACGGCGATGCGGCCTCGGCGTACGCCAGCGGGTACCTGGCCCGCATGTCCATCCCGGCCTCGCGCCAGGCCGCGGGCAGCGCGGCACACACCACGTCGGGCGCGCCGCGCTCGGCCATCTTCGCGTGCAGCGCCGCCTCGTTCGACGCGACCGACTGCCGCACCTTCTCGATCCACGCGGGATCGGTGCGCCGCGTCACCGCCTCGACGTCGTTGCGCTGCCGCCACTCGGTCCACGCGGCGCGGATCTTCGCCGCCTGGCCCGGCGCGCGCTCGTCGCAGAAGGCCACGGTGGACTGGTTGGCGAGGTCGGTGGCGACCACCGAGGCGCGGGCGGTGGCGGCGGCATCCGGGCCGGATGCCGTGGCCGCCGTGGCGAACACCGCGGCCGCGAGGCCGGCCCGGACGTGTTGCATGTGGAGCTCCCTGGAGCCCGCGATGCTAGGGACCGCCGGGCGAGGATGACATCCCTAATCAAGCGGCGCCGAGGCCATCGCCGTTGACGTAGAGTCGGCGCCCATTCAGAACCACTGACCTGGGGAGGTCGCGTGATCGAAGGTTTCCGTTCCACGTTGGCGATCGCACTGCTCTCGGCGTTCGCCTGCACCACCGCACACGCGGCCGACACGGCCCCTCCGGCGAACGTCTCCGTCGAGATCGCCTACCCGTCGCCCCAGGCCGCGCTGGAGGCGCTGCGCGCCAAGCCCGGCGTGACGGTGCGCGAGGAGAACGACTGGTTCGTCCTCAAGGAGCCGGGCGGCGTCTCCTTCTGGTCCATCACCCAGCCGGCACACCCGGCCCACCCGACGGCGGTCCGGCGGACCCTCGTGCAGGATGCCGAAGGCATCCGCATGGTGATGCGCGTGCAGTGCGGCGCACCGAAGGAGATCTGCGACCGGGTGGCGCAGCAGTTCCAGCAGGGCGACGCCCGGCTCGTGGAACAGCTGCGGCGGGCCGCGAAGGGCCCGCAGGGTTGACCGCTCAGGCGCGGCGACGCGCCACGCCCGCGTCGAGGAAGGCCGGCGTGTCGGTCAGCGACAGCGTGGTGGAGCTGGCGACGAGGGAACCCTCGAAGGTCGGTGGCGGGCCGGCAACGAAGTGCCGGCCCGCGGCCTCGTGTCAGTCGCCCTGGCCCAGCGCCGCGTCGCTGACCCGCCACACGGAGCGCCCATCGCTCAGCGGGATCGGGAAGCGCTCGGCGAAGCCGCGCACGCCAGGCAGCATGCCGAAGCAGGGGGCGAAGCCGGCGAAGGCGCTGCCCCGCAGGAAGGTGCGTCGAGACGTCATGGCGGTTCTGTGGCAGGGTGAAGGCCACGCGCCGGCGCGCGCGGCGGCGCCGTTCGACGGGCGTCCGCAAGGTGCAGCAGTCTCTGCCGAGGGGGTGTCTTCGCCATGACCCGGGCGAGGACGAGCATGATCCATCCGGACCATGCCCGCACGGTTCAACCGTGGCGCTTCAGGGCGTGAGCGTGCCGAAGGCCCAGCCGACGGACAGCGAGGCGGTGGGGGTGCCCCGTCCGCCATCGCCCAGCGCCTGCAGGTAGCCGAGGCCGGCCTTCACGCGCAGCCGGTCCTTCGGCACGATCCCTTCCCACTGGGCCCAGACCTCACCGCCGCCGACCGCACCGCCGCGCACGTCCACCCCGCCACCGCCCGCGGCGCCCACGACCCCTTCGGCCCCCAGGCGCACGCCGTTCATCCGCGGCGTCTTCGCACCCACGCCGACGAGGCCGTACGAGAAGGCCCCGGCGTTGCCCCAGGCGGCACTGCCCGCCTGCGCGATGCCGTACCAGGTGGGGTCGAAGTCGCGGGTGAACGTCAGGCCCAGGCCGGTCACGTCGTCCTGGCTGCCGTCCTTGAAGTGGAGCTTCTGGAAGTGCTGCGTGGAGAGGTACCAGGCCATCTCCTGCACGGTGCCCGTGAGCACCGCGTACGGGGCGCGCACACGCGATGGGTTCTCCAGCGGGAACGACAGCGACAGCCGCACCTGCTCCGACTGGTAGTGCCCGTCCGGCGCGGTGAGGTACGACGCGTCGGCGCGCAGCGTCGGCCCCCACGGCGTGATCCAACGCAGCGTCGGCCCGGCGCGCAACAGCCAGCCGCTGCCCGTGTCGATGTCACCACCGCCACCGAGGCCGGCCGAGGCCTGGACGCCGACGCGCAGGTTCTCGCTGAAGAGCCCCCAGTCGGCACCCGCATTGCCGAAGACTTCCATGTAGCCGTCGCGGCCACCACCGGCCGCGCCCGACGCCTCGACACCCCACCAGCGTCCCGGCGCCACGTAGCGGCGCAGGTCGGCGCCGGCCTTGTCGAGGCGATCGGTCAACGGCGCGCCGCTGCGGCTGCGGCTGCCATTGCGGAAGTTGGCCGTGCCCGCGCTCAGCGCGAACTCGTCGAACTTGAGGCCGGTGCGCGCATCGGCCCGGCCGGGCAGGCCGGCATCGGTGGGCAGGAAGCTGAAGAAGCTGTCGGACCGGCCGATCACGACGGTCCACTGGGTGTCGCGGATGTTGCCGCTCGGGAAGTTCACGTGGGCCACGCCCAGGCCCGCGTACATCGGCCCGAAGTTGCGGCGCACCGACAACTCGGGCCGCAGCATGAACCCGCCCCCGGCATCCGCCCCCTTCGCACTGGCGCCTCCGCCCGCGCCGGCGTAGAGGCCGGCCGCGAGGTGCCACTGCGACGAGAAGAGCCGCCAGCGCCGCTGCGCCGTGACCCCGAGGGAGAACATGCCGCCGTAGTCGCCCTGGGCCGCGGCGTACACCGACGGACCGAAGCCCCAGTCGGGGTTGACGGCGACCATGTAAGTGCCGCCCAGCAGCGCCGTGCGGTCACCGTTGGGCATCACGATGGGGGTCCAGTTGAACTCCGCGGCCGCCTCCCGGCGTTCCGGGTAGGCCCACGGGGGTGCGGGGTCGGTCGTGGCGCCCATCGCCGCGGTGGCGGCGAGGGTCAGGAGGGACGGAGCGAAAGCGCGACGGAAGGCTCGGCGAGGGAGTGGGCGTGGCATCGGGACGGCAGCGGCAGTGGCGCGCTGGACGCGCGGACAGACCGGCGGTTGTAGCACGCCGGCGCCGGCAGCCCGTTCAACCCGCCTTCAGGCGGAAGTGCCCCACGATCGCCGACAACTTCCGCGCCTGGCCGTCCAGGCTCTCGGCCGCGGCGGCCGACTGCTCGACGAGCGCGGCGTTCTGCTGCGTCATCTGGTCCAGTTCGGCCATGGTGCCATTGACGTGGCCGAGACCCTCCGATTGCACGCCGGCGGCGGTGGTGATCTCGCCGATCATGTCGGACACCTTGTGCACGGATCCGACGATCTCGGTCATCGTGCGGCCGGCGTCGTCGACGAGGCGGGCGCCCGCGTCCACGCGGTCGACGCTCGCCCCGATCAAGGCCTTGATTTCCTTGGCGGCGTTGGCCGACCGGCTGGCGAGGCTGCGCACCTCGCTCGCCACCACGGCAAAACCGCGCCCTTGTTCGCCGGCCCGGGCCGCTTCTACTGCGGCATTCAACGCGAGGATGTTGGTCTGGAACGCGATGCCGTCGATGACGCCGATGATGTCGGCGATCTTCTTCGAGCTGGCCTGGATCTCGTTCATCGTCTTCACCACGTCGCCCACCACCGCGCCGCCACGCTCGGCCACCAGGGCGGCGGACGAGGCGAGCTGGTTGGCCTGGCGCGCAGCGTCGGCCGACTGGGACACGGTGCCGGTGAGCCGGGCCATCGAGGACGAGGCCTGCTGCAGGTTCGACGCCGTGCGTTCGGTGCGCTGGCTGAGGTCGAGGTTGCCGGTGGCGATCTCGCTGCTCGCCGTGGCGATGCCCTGCGTCGTGGCCTGAAGTTCCTCGACGGTGGCGCTCCATCGGGTGCGCATCGCTTCCAGGCGCTCCAGCAGCTGCCCGGTCTCATCGCGGCTGCCGGTGGCGCGGATGGCCTGCGACAGGTCGCCCTCGGCCATGCGGTCGGCCTCGCTCACGGCCAGGCGCAGCGGAACCTTCACGGAAGCGGTGATGCGCCACGCGGCGAGCACGGCGAACCCGATGGCGATCATCGAGGTCACCAGCACGACGACGATGCTGCCGTCGGCGCGTCGCACCAGCATCGCCTGCTGCTCCGCCACCACGGTGGCGGTGCGGGCCTGCAGCGTGTCGATGTCCGCGAGCCACTTGTCCTGGGCCTTGTTCCAGGCGTCGAGGTTGACGCGCAGTTCCATGCGCATGAGCACCGAGATCTCCTGCACGGCATTCGGCGAGGACGCCTGCTTCACCGCGCGGTCGAACACCTCGGCGGCGGCCTTGCGGTCGTCCGCGAGCGCGCCGAGGAGCTGCTGCTCCTCCACATCGGCCCCGGTCAGCAGGGCCTTCGACAAGGTGTCGTAGGTCTCGTAGGCCTGGGTGAGTTTCCGGAGTTCCTTCGCCAGGTCCTCGTCCGCGGTGAGGATGCCGATGTTGCGCATGGACATGGCCTGCTGGTTGACCTGCAGGCGCATCTGCACGAGGCGGTCGGTCTTGGGACGCAGGTGTTCCTCCATCAGCGTCACGCGCTGCCGGGTGTCACGCATGCTGATGACCGCCACCAGGGCGACGACGGCGAGGAGAAACACGATGACCCCGAAGCCGACGGACAGGCGCCGGGAGATGCTGGAAGAGCGGGTGAGGAACAGTGACATGGGGGAGTTCCGCGGATCAGGCGGCCAGGCGGCGCCCCGGCGCAGTACCAGGACCTGCACGGTTATCGGCACGAGGCCGGGATCCTCCCTCAGGGAAAACACCAGTGCGCACGGGCGTGGTGGAGGGTCCCGCTGCAAACCCCACACTTGAACCCACCCCCTCCGACCCAATTTCAGCAAGCTCTGGCCCGAAGCCAGCAGCCCGGGTCTTGCCAGCCGACCTCGGCTCCCTATAATCCGCCCTGCTAGCACTCACCTCTGGCGAGTGCCAACAGCGATCCGAGCCCATCGACGCGGACCGCTGAATACGAGTCAGTGATCGCCAACTAGCGATTTCTGCCCTGCAGAAGTTCGATACCGAGTCAACAAGGAGATGCTATGAAACTTCGTCCGTTGCACGACCGCGTGGTCGTCAAGCGCCTGGAACAAGAAACCAAGACTGCTTCCGGCATCGTGATCCCCGACGCCGCCGCTGAAAAGCCGGACCAGGGTGAAGTCATCGCCATCGGCACCGGCAAGCGCAACGACAAGGGCGAATTCGTCGCCCTGAGCGTCAAGGTCGGTGACCGTGTGCTGTTCGGCAAGTACAGCGGCCAGACCGTCAAGGTCGACGGCGACGAACTGCTCGTGATGCGCGAAGAAGACCTCTTCGCCGTCGTCGAGAAGTAATCCCCCGCCCCCACAGAATTCGGAGAAATCAACATGGCAGCAAAAGACGTTGTGTTCGGCGGCGAAGCCCGCGCACGCATGGTCGAGGGCGTGAACATCCTCGCCAACGCCGTCAAGGTGACCCTGGGCCCGAAGGGCCGCAACGTGGTGCTCGAGCGTTCGTTCGGCGCCCCCACCGTCACGAAGGACGGTGTGTCGGTCGCGAAGGAAGTCGAGCTCAAGGACAAGCTCCAGAACATGGGCGCCCAGATGGTCAAGGAAGTCGCTTCCAAGACCAGCGACAACGCCGGTGACGGCACCACGACCGCCACGGTGCTTGCTCAAGCCATCGTCCGTGAAGGCATGAAGTACGTGGCCGCCGGCATGAACCCGATGGACCTGAAGCGCGGCATCGACAAGGCCGTCACGGCCCTGGTCGCCGAGCTGAAGAAGGCCTCGAAGGCCACCACCACGTCGAAGGAAATCGCTCAAGTCGGCTCGATCTCGGCCAACAGCGATGAATCCATCGGCAAGATCATCGCCGACGCGATGGACAAGGTGGGCAAGGAAGGCGTGATCACCGTCGAAGACGGCAAGTCGCTCGACAGCGAACTCGACGTCGTCGAAGGCATGCAGTTCGACCGCGGCTACCTGTCGCCGTACTTCATCAACAACCCGGAAAAGCAATCGGCGCTGCTGGACAACCCGTTTGTCCTGCTCTTCGACAAGAAGATCAGCAACATCCGTGACCTGCTGCCGGTGCTGGAGCAAGTGGCCAAGGCCGGCCGTCCGCTGCTGATCATCGCTGAAGAAGTCGAAGGCGAAGCGCTGGCGACCCTCGTGGTCAACACGATCCGCGGCATCCTGAAGGTCGTCGCCGTCAAGGCGCCTGGCTTCGGCGACCGCCGCAAGGCCATGCTCGAAGACATCGCCATCCTGACGGGCGGCAAGGTCATCGCCGAAGAAGTCGGCCTGACCCTCGAGAAGGTCACGCTGGCCGACCTCGGCCAAGCCAAGCGCGTCGAAGTGGGCAAGGAAAACACCACGATCATCGACGGCGCCGGTGCCGCTGCCGACATCGAAGCCCGCGTCAAGCAAGTGCGCGTGCAGATCGAGGAAGCCACGAGCGACTACGACCGCGAGAAGCTGCAAGAGCGCGTGGCCAAGCTGGCCGGCGGTGTTGCCGTGATCAAGGTCGGCGCTGCCACCGAAGTCGAAATGAAGGAAAAGAAGGCCCGCGTCGAAGACGCCCTGCACGCCACGCGTGCGGCGGTGGAAGAAGGCATCGTGGCCGGTGGTGGCGTGGCCCTGCTGCGCGCCAAGCAATCGGCTGGAGCCATCAAGGGTGACAACCCCGACCAGGAAGCCGGCATCAAGCTGGTCCTGCGCGCCATCGAAGCGCCGCTGCGCGAGATCGTCGCCAACGCCGGTGGCGAAGCCAGCGTGGTCGTCAATGCCGTCCTGGGCGGCAAGGGCAACTACGGCTTCAACGCCGCCAACGACACGTACGGCGACATGATCGAAATGGGCATCCTGGATCCCACGAAGGTCACCCGCACGGCCCTGCAGAACGCGGCTTCGGTCGCTTCGCTGATGCTGACCACGGAAGCCATGGTCGCCGAGTCCCCGAAGGACGACGCTCCGGCTGCCGGCGGCATGGGCGGTGGCATGGGTGGCATGGGCGGCATGGGCATGGACATGTGATGTCCCGGCCGGACCCCTCCGGTCCGGCCATTTGCCTCGCGCACATCGAAAAGGGCTGCTTCGGCAGCCCTTTTTTATGGGCCAAACACGGCGCATTTCGTCACCAACGCCTTTTTGCCTCCGCCGCATAATGACGTCGATGGCGACCGTAGTCCCCCCCCTGCTCCAATCCTTCGTCGACGCCGAACTCGGCCAGTCGGCCGATCTGATCGCCCGCACGCTCGCGACCATCCAGAGCCAGTTGCGCCATTCCGGCGACGGCATGCTGGCCGCGGCCGAGCGCCAGCACCACTTCGACCTCGCCCAGGCCCTGGCACAGCACCAGGTCACCTTCCAGCGCCGGTTCGTCGATGCGCTGCGCGATGCCGTCGTCGCCGAACTGAACCCCACGGACGACACCGCCAGCGGCATGTCCCTGGCCTCGAGCGGGCTGGGCGGCCTGCACCTGATGGACGAGACGCGGGTCGAGTCCGAGATCGGGCTCTCGCGCGCCATCCAGGAAATCGACACAGCCGCCGAATGGGAACTGCGCGAGCTGCAGACGTTCACGTCCACGCTGCGCGGCCAGGAGCACGTCACCGCCGAATCGAATCCGATGCGCCCCCGCGTCTACGCGAAGGCGCTCGCCGAGGCCTCGGAGGCCCTGCCCGTCCCGCCGGTGCAGCAGGCCCTGCTGCTGCGCCTCTCGGCCACCGCCATCGCCCCGCTGCTGAAGAAGGCCTGGGCCGCGGCCTCGTCGCGGCTCGAGCGCAAGGGCGTCACGCCCAGCATCTATCGCACCGTCGTGTTCGCGCCCGGCGTGGGCGTCAAGGCCCCGCCCGAGGTCAACGTGACCCAGCCCGGCGCGCTCGAGGCCCTTCGCCGCACGATGCCCGAGGGCCCGGCCGCCACGGCGGCCCCCGGTGAACTCGACAATGCGCTGTCGCGGGTCGAGGCGCTGCTGAGCCGCATGCCCACGGTGTCCGGCACCACGGCGCCCGCGCCGAAGCTGCTGGAGCACCGCGCGTCGCTGCTGGCCAACACCGGCGCGTCGGTCGAGCGCCAGATCATCGAGCTGATCGCCCGGCTGTTCGAGGTGATCGTGTCCGACCCCGGGCTGAACCCCGTGCTGCGCTCGCAGCTGGGCCGGCTTCAGGTGCCGGCGCTGCGCATCGCGCTGAACGACCCCGACATGCTCGACCGCCACGAGCACCCGGTGTGGGTGTTCATGGCGCGCATCGTGAACGCGGCGTCCAGCTACCCCAACCCCGGCGACCCGCGCCTCGTGTCGCTGCTCGGGTGCACCGACGGCCTGATCGGCGACCTCACCGCCCGCCCGCGCCAGGACGCCGAACAGTACGTGCGCGCGCTGTCCCAGCTCGACGCCTTCCTCGACGACCAGTTGCACCAGCAGCAGGACGCCGCCCGCTCGACCATCGAGACGCTGCTGCGCGCGGAACAGTCCGACCAGCTGCAGCAGCAGATCTCGGCGCGCCTGTCGGAGCAGCTGGCGCCGGTGCGCACCACCCCGGTCATCCGCCGCTTCATCACGGGCGCCTGGGCCAAGGTGCTCGCCACGTCGATGCTGCAGCACGGCGACACGTCCGACATCACCTCCGGCTACGTGAAGGTGCTCGACGAACTCGTCTGGAGCCTCCAGCCCCCCGACCAGCCCCAGAGCCGCCAGCGGCTGCTGGCCGTGTTGCCCGGCATGCTGCAGAAGCTGCGCGCCGGCATGGCCGCCATCGACCTGCCCGCGGCCGAACGCCAGGCCGTGCTCGACGACCTCGTCACCGTGCACACCGAGGCGCTGCGCCCCGGCCCGCGTGCGGGTGCTACGCCGGAAGCGGCGCTGACGCCGGAAGAAATCGTGCGCCGCCTGCGCGAGGAAGTGACGGCACCGGACGACGACGGCCCGGGCTTCGGCGACTCGCTGATCGACCTGGCCTCGATGGACACGGTGCCCGCGGCGCTGATGACCGAGACCTCGCCGGTCTCCAGAGAGGACCCGGCCGACTGGGTGACCCAGGTGTCGCCGGGCACGCGCCAGCGCATCTTCCTCAACGGCCGGTGGACGCAGGCCCAGCTGCTGTGGCGCAGCCCGCGCGGCGCCTACTTCGTCTACGCCGGCGAGGCGCCGGGCCGCACGCACTCCGTCACCCAGCGTGCGCTGGAGCGGCTGCGCAAGGCCGACCTCGTGGAGGACATCAGCGCGAACGCGCTGGTGCAGCGCGCCGTGGACGCGCTGTTGCGCCGCATCGACACCCCGGGCGCCTGAGCGCGCCGGTCAGCGCGCCAGCGCGGCCTCGATCTCGGCCGCGATGCGGCCGGGCATCTCGTGCACGATCCAGTGGGTGGCGCCCGGAATGCGCACCACGGTCAGGTCGGGCACGAACGCGTCCAGCCCGTCGAGCAGCGACGGCGGCAGCGCGCGGTCGGCCTCGCCCCACACCACGTGCACCGGCACGCGGACCGTCACGGCCTCGGGCGGGAAGGTCACGCCGCGCACCGGCGAATCGGGACCGGTGGGCGGCCGCAGCGGAGACGCGCGGTAGTAGTTCACCGGCCCCGTGAGCCCGGCCGACCACACGGCGCGGTACTGGGCGCGCACCTCGTCGGTGAGCCAGCCACCGCCCGGGTGCTTCGGGTCGGTGGCACCCATGCGGGTGAACAGATTCCACAGCATCGCGAAGTCGTCCGCCGCGAGGCGATCCTCCGAACCCGCCTCGTTCAGGTCGTTCATGTAGGCGCTGGCGGCCTGCTGTTCCGGGTTGCCGAGCAGCTCGCGCAGGAACACGGCGGGGTGCGGCGAGTTCACGATGACCAGCCGCTCGACGAGTGCCGGGAACGCCGCGGTGAAGGTCCAGGCCACGGCGCCGCCCCAGTCGTGGGCGACCAGCGCCGCGAGCTTGCCGCCGAACACGTCGATCAAGGCGCGGATGTCGCCGATCAGGTGCTTGGCGCGGTAGGGCTCCACGCCGGCGGGGGCCGACGAGCGCTCGTAGCCACGCAGGTTCGGCGCCACGCAGCGGTAGCGGCCGGCGAAGTGTTCCAGCAGCGGGTCCCAGACGAACGCCGCTTCGGGGAAACCGTGCAGGAACATCAGCACCGGTGCGTCCTCCGGGCCGGTCACCCGGCAGCTGAGGGTGATGCCGTGGGGCAACGTGATGTCCTGGACGGTGATGGTCATGGCGTCGGGGTTTCCTCGGGGTGGGTCCACGCATGCAAGACCTGGGCGGCGTCGCCGACCCCCGACTTGTAGAGCGCGGAGAAGAGCGACATGCTGACGTCGGCCTCGTCGGTGGACAGCTCGCCCAGCACGTCCTGGGCGGCGGCCAGCGACTTGTCGGCGTCGCGGCGGTTGAGCTTGTCGGACTTGGTCAGCAGCACCAGCAGCTTGACCGAGCCGTTGCCCACGCGCGGGGCCACGAACTCGAGCAGCTGGCGGTCGAGGTCGGTGAAGCCGAGCCGCGAATCCACCATCAGCACCACCCCGGCGAGCGACCGGCGCAACTCCAGGTAGTCAGCCATCACTTTCTGCCAGCGCAGCTTGGCGCCACGGGCCACGGCGGCGTAGCCGTAGCCGGGCAGGTCGGCGAACAGGGCGTCGGCCTGCAGCTTCGGGCCCAGTTCGAACAGGTTGATGTGCTGCGTGCGCCCGGGCGTCTTCGACGCGAAGGCGAGACGCTTCTGCTGGGTGAGGGTGTTGATGGCGGTGGACTTGCCGGCGTTGGAACGGCCCACGAACGCGATCTCGGGGAGCTCGGTGGCGGGCAGGTGTTCCAGCTGGCTGGCCGTGGTCAGGAACCGGGCGGTGTGGGTCCAGGCGAGTGCCGACTTCTCCGCGCTGGCGGCGTCGGCGACCGGGGGATTCGAATTGTTTTGCTCGGTCATGCGGGAGCCCAAAACTTGCATTGTAAAATCGCTGGGTTTTGCACAAGGAATCGCCTCACGCCATGAAGTCTTTTGCACCTGTGTTGTCCAGCCTCCTGTTGACCGCTTCGCTCACCGCGCCGGCAGTCGCCGCGGACCACGCACCCGCGAAGCCTGACCTGGCCAAGGGAGAGGCCATCTCCACGAACGTCTGCGCCGCGTGCCACGTGGCCGACAACACGCGGGGCGCCCCGGCGAACCCGCTGCTCAAGGGCCAGCACCCCGAGTACCTCGCCAAGCAGCTGCACGACTTCAAGGAAGACAAGCGCAAGAACGCCGTGATGAAGGGCTTCGCCTCCGCGCTGAGCGAAGACGACATCCGCAACGTCACCGCCTTCTACGCCAGCAAGGCCCCGTCGAACGGCACGGCCAAGAGCAAGGCCACCATCGCCCTCGGCGAGAAGATCTACCGCGGCGGCATCGCCGACCGTGGCATCCCCGCCTGTTCGGGCTGTCACGGCCCCACCGGCAGCGGCCTGCCGTCGCAGTACCCGCGCCTGCGCGGCCAGCACGCCGACTACACCGTGGCCCAGCTGCTCGCCTTCCGCGGCAACACCCGCACCAACAGCCCGCAGATGGTGGGCGTGGTCGCGAAGATGAACGACGCAGAGATCAAGGCCGTCGCCGACTACATCGCCGGGATGCGCTGAACTTCCCGCGGGCTGTCTGCTCCAAAAGGCCGGTCGTTGACCGGCCTTTTTTGATGCTGCGGCCGCCGAGCCCGTTTTTCTCCCGTACTGCCTGAAGTCCATGGTCGCCACCACCTCCGGCATCCGCGTGAGCTCCGGCTCGCGCCTGCTGCGCGACGCCGTCGAGCTGCTCTCGTCGATGCGCTTCGCGATCTCGCTGCTGACGCTGATCTGCATCGCCTCCGTGATCGGCACCGTGGTGAAGCAGAACGAGCCCGCGGCGAACTACGTCAACCAGTTCGGGCCGTTCTGGTCGGAGCTGTTCACCACGGTGGGCCTGACGCGGGTCTACAGCGTCTGGTGGTTCCTGCTGATCCTCGCGTTCCTCGTGGTGTCCACCACGTTGTGCATCCTGCGCAACACACCGAAGATCCTCGCCGACCTGCGCCAGTACAAGGAGCACGTGCGCGAGCAGAGCCTGCTGTCGTTCCACCACCGGGGCCAGGCCGACCTCGCCGAGACGCCCGAGCAGGCCTACGCCCGCGTCACCGGCGTGCTGGCCGGCGACGGCTGGCGCGCGAAGGTGCAGCAGCGGCACGCGGACGGCACCTGGCGCGGCACGATGATCGCGGCGCGCAAGGGCGCGGTGAACAAGCTCGGCTACATCGCGGCGCACTCGGCCATCGTGCTGATCTGCATCGGCGGCCTCCTCGACGGCGACCTGATCGTGCGCGTGCAGATGCTGCTGCAGGGCAAGACGGCGTACCACGGCAGCGGCCTCGTGAAGGACGTGCCCGCCGAACACCGCCTGGGCCCGGGCACCGTCACCTTCCGCGGCAACATGGAGGTGCCCGAGGGCGCCCGGCGCGGCACCGCGATCCTCACGCAGCAGGACGGTGTCGTGCTGCAGGACCTGCCGTTCGACATCGAGCTGAAGAAGTTCATCGTCGAGTACTACGAGACGGGCATGCCCAAGCTCTTCGCGAGCGACATCGTCGTGCACGACCGCGACACGGGCGAGGCCAGGGCCGTCACCGTGAAGGTCAACGAGCCCGCGTTCCACCGCGGCGTGGCCATCTACCAGAGCAGCTTCGACGACGGCGGCTCGCGCCTGAAGCTGCGCGCGCTGCCGCTGCAGGCGGGCGTGAAGGGCTTCGACCTCGACGGCACGGTGGGCACGTCGGGCACCTTGCCGCTCGTGGGCGTGGCCGACGGCGAGAAGCTCTCGGTCGAGTTCACCGGCCTGCGCGCCATCAACGTCGAGAACCTGCAGGCCACCGGCAGCGGCACCGACGTGCGCAAGGTCGACCTCGTCGACAGCGTGCAGGCCCACCTGGGTTCCGGCGCGAAGGTGCGCCACCAGAAGGAGCTGCGCAACGTGGGCGCGTCGTTCAGCTACAAGCTGCGCGACGCGGCGGGCCAGGCGCGCGAGTTCAACAACTACATGGCGCCCGTGGACCTCGACGGCCAGCGCGTCTACCTGGCCGGCGTCCGCGACACGCCCGCCGAGAACTTCCGCTACCTGCGCATCCCGGTCGACGACCAGGACGGCATGGACCGGTGGCTGCACCTGCGTGCCGCGCTGCAGGACCCGGCCCGGCGCGAGGCCGCGGCGGCACGCTACGGCAAACTGGCCACGCCCGCCGACAAGCCGGCGATGACGCCGCAACTCGTGACCACGAGCCGCATCGCCCTCGACCTGTTCGCGGGCGCGATGCCGCCCGGCGAGGGCGAGAAGCCGCTCGGCGGGCTGCCGGGCCTCTCGCGCTACCTCGAATCGAAGGTGCCCGAGGCCGAGCGCGCGCGGGTGTCGGAAGTGATGCTGCGCGTGCTGAGCGGCAGCCTCTTCGAACTCGTCAACCTCGACCGCGAGGCCGCCGGGCAGAAGCCGCTCCCGGGCGACGCCGCGACCCAGGCCTGGATGACGCAGGCCATGATGTCGGTGTCGGACAGCCAGTTCTACCCGGCCCCGGTGCTGCTCGAACTGATGGACTACACCCAGGTGCAGGCGAGCGTGTTCCAGGTGGCGCGCGCGCCCGGCAAGACGCTCGTGTACCTGGGCTGCGTGGCGCTGATCGTCGGCGTGTTCGCGATGCTCTACGTGCGTGAGCGCCGGCTGTGGATCTGGCTGCAGCCCGCCGAGGGCGGCGGCACCCATGTGCGCACGGCGCTGTCGACCACCCGGCGCACGCTGGACGCCGACGCCGAATTCGAGACCTTGAAGTCGGCGCTGCTGACCCCGGCCGCAGGCAGGACCCCATGAACACGACCACCACCACGACCACCCTCGACTTCGGCCGCACCGGCTACTTCTCGGGCCGCAGCGTGTACGACTGGCTGTTCGCGCTGGCCGTGCTGGCCGGCGGCGCGTGGGCCTTCGCGCTGTATGGCGGGTCCATGGACGTGTACGAGAAGCCCATCTTCGCGGCCACGCTGCCGTCGCTGGTGGCGCTCGGCTGGTTCTGGGGCCGCCTGCGCGGCCTGGCGCTCGGGGTCGCGGCCGCCGTGCTCATGGCCATCGCGCTGTACAACCAGCACCTCGACGGCTTCGGCGCCGACTTGTCGAAGGCCGACAGCGTGTTCCTGCTGAAGTACTTCCTGTCGAGCCAGAGCGCCATTCTCTGGATGAGCGTGCTGACGTTCATGAGCACCGTCTTCTACTGGGTGGGCCTGCTCGCCCCGGGCGAGGACAACACCGCGCTGAAGCTCGGCTCGCGCTTCGCGTGGGCGGCCGTGGCGATGGCGCTCGTGGGCACCCTCGTGCGCTGGTTCGAGAGCCACCAAATCGCCCCGGACGTGGGCCACATCCCCGTCAGCAACCTGTACGAGGTGTTCGTGCTGTTCTGCTGGCTCACCACCACGTTCTACCTGTACTACGAGCAGCACTACCGCACCCGCGCGCTGGGCGCCTTCGTGATGCTCTTGATCAGCGCGGCCACCGGGTTCCTGCTCTGGTACACGGTGGAACGCGAGGCGCACGAGATCCAGCCGCTGGTGCCGGCGCTGCAGAGCTGGTGGATGAAGCTGCACGTGCCGGCGAACTTCATCGGCTACGGCACCTTCGCACTGTCGGCCATGGTGGCGTTCGCGTACCTGGTCAAGCAGTCGGCGGAGCATTCGCGCTGGTGGCAGCTGGCCCCGCTGTTCCTGCTGGGCATGGTGCTGTGCCTGGAGCCGGTGGTGTTCCGCAAGAACCCCATCGAGGCGCTCAGCAGCTACTGGGCGGTGTACTTCGGGGTGGCCGCGCTGATCACCGGCGGCATCCTGGCCGGCCGCCGCCGCATCGCGGCCCGGCTGCCGGCGCTGGAGGTGCTCGACGACGTCATGTACAAGGCCATCGCGGTCGGCTTCGCGTTCTTCACCATCGCCACCATCCTCGGCGCCTTCTGGGCCGCCGAGGCCTGGGGCGGGTACTGGAGCTGGGACCCGAAGGAAACCTGGGCGCTGATCGTCTGGCTGAACTACGCCGCCTGGCTGCACATGCGGCTGATGAAGGGCCTGCGCGGCCCGGTGGCCGCGTGGTGGGCCCTGGTCGGGCTGGCGGTGACCACGTTCGCCTTCCTGGGCGTCAACATGTTCCTGAGCGGGCTGCACTCGTACGGCGAACTTTGATGCCCGCTTTCATGCCGGCAGGGTCGGGACGGGTCTATAGTGCGTACATCGCAGCCCCCCCACCGACCTGCACCATGCCCTACGTCCGACGTGGCCCCGACGGCCAGATCGACAGCCTGCACCGCCAGGGCGCCGAGGGCATGGAATTCCTGCCCGACGGCCACGCCGAACTGATGGTGTTCCTGGGGCACACCGCCCCGGCCACGAGCGACTTCGGCCGCCTCGACGCCGACTTCGTGCGCGTGATCGAGGACGTGATCGACACGCTCATCGTCAAGAACATCATCAACATCACCGACCTGCCGGGCGAAGCCCAGGCCAAGCTGTTCGCGCGCAAGAACTTCCGCGAACGCATGTCGAAGAGCTCGCTGCGGCTGTTCGTCGACACCGGGTTCAACTCGCTGATCGACGACACCAACTTCGGCGAGTTCCGCTGACGGGTCCGGCCGCGGGGGTTCCGCCCCCGCGCCAGCGGAAACCGGGAACTGGCGGTAAGGTACGCGGGTCCCACACGGCCCGGATCCTCCGGCCGTCCCAAGGAGTTTCCTCATGCTGTTCCTCAAGGACCGCGGTTTCCAGCACCCCGCGGCGTCGGAGATCACCCCGCGCACGGTGTACGAGCAGCGGCGCCGCCTGCTGCAACTGATGGCCGCCGGCAGCGGCGGCCTCGCGATGGCAGGCTGGGCCGCCCGCGACGCGATGGCGCAGATCCCCCGCCCGAACAAGCTGGCCGCCCTGCCCGGCGTGCGCAGCGCCGTGCCCGGCGCCACCACGATGGAAAAGCTCACGGCCTACACGGACGTGACCACCTACAACAACTACTACGAGTTCGGCACCGACAAGAGCGACCCCGCCCGGGCCGCCGGTTCGCTCAAGACCCGCCCGTGGACCGTGGCCGTCGAGGGCGAGGTGAAGAAGCCCCGCACGTTCGACATCGAGGAGCTGCTGAAGCTGGCCCCCATGGAGGAGCGCGTGTACCGGCTGCGCTGCGTGGAAGGCTGGTCCATGGTGATCCCCTGGGTGGGCTATTCGCTGTCCGAGCTGATCAAGCGCGTGGAGCCCACCGGCAACGCGAAGTTCGTCGAGTTCGTCACCCTGGCCGACAAGAAGCAGATGCCCGAGCTGGGCTCGCACGTGCTGTCGTGGCCCTACGTGGAGGGCCTGCGCCTGGACGAGGCCATGAACCCGCTGACGCTGCTGGCCTTCGGCCTGTACGGCGAGGTGCTGCCGAACCAGAACGGCGCCCCCATCCGCCTGGCCGTGCCCTGGAAGTACGGCTTCAAGAGCGGCAAGTCCATCGTGAAGGTCCGCTTCACCGAGAAGCAGCCCGCCACGTCGTGGAACCACGCCGCTGCCTCCGAGTACGGCTTCTACTCGAACGTGAACCCCAACGTGGACCACCCACGCTGGAGCCAGGCGAAGGAGCGCCGCATCGGCGAGGACGGCCTGTTCGCGAAGAAGCGCGCCACGCTGATGTTCAACGGCTACGAGGCCCAGGTGGGGCAGCTGTACGCCGGCATGGACCTGAAGAAGCTCTACTGACCCGCCGCCCCGGCGCCCCACGTTCCGCGATGCCGTCCGCCGTTCCCCAGGCCGCGCCCCCAGCCGCGGCCCCGGCCCGCCGCAAGCCCCTGCTGCTGCACCCCGCAGCCAAGGTGCTGCTGTTCGTGGCCGCGCTGCTGCCGCTGGCCTGGTACGTGTGGGGTGCCGTGGCGAACACGCTGGGCGCCAACCCCGCCGAGGCGCTGATCCGCGGCATGGGCGACTGGACCCTGCGCTTCCTGTGCCTGACACTCGCGGTGACCCCGGTGCGGCAATGGACGAACACCCCCGCCCTCGCCCGCTTCCGCCGCATGCTGGGCCTGTTCGCGTTCTTCTACGGCTGCCTGCATTTCCTCTGCTACGCCTGGCTCGACAAGGACCTGCTGCTGTCCGACATCCTGCCCGACATCGCGAAGCGCCCGTTCATCCTCGTGGGCACCCTGTCGTTGCTGCTGATGCTGCCGCTGGCGGCCACGTCGTTCAACCGCGCCATCAAGGCGCTGGGGGCGCCCCGCTGGCAGCGGCTGCACCGCCTCGTGTACGTCACCGTGCTGCTCGCGCTGCTGCACTTCTTCTGGATGCGGGCGGGCAAGAACAACTTCGCGGAGGTGGGTGTGTATGCGGCCATCGTGTCGGTGCTGCTGGGGTGGCGGATCATGAGTGCCGTGCGCAGGCGGTTCACGCCACGCTGAAGGGCCCACGCCCCGTCACTGCAGGCGCGCGGAGGCCTTGAACGACAACGTGCCGTTCTGGAAGTTGGCCAAGGCCATGGGCCGGGCCTTGTCCCCGTAGGAACCCCACACGTACCGTTTCTCACGCACTTGCAGGTCGAGCAGGTCAACCCGCAGGACACCTTCGCATCCAAAAGCGCGCACAGCGCCGGCATAGTCGATGCCGGCGGGCAACTGATCGAACGCCGCCTGAGTCGGTGTGCACGACGAGACTTCGGTTTCGGCGAAGTAGGCGGCCCGGTCGTACAGGCCGCCGGGGATCACGAAGCTCAGTTCAAGCACGGAGTCGGCGTTGGCGATGTCGATCCACTGCAGCATCTTGCCGGTCGGTGTCGATTTCCCCGGCGGGGCGTAACCTCGACAGCCGACGATCTGTTCGGCTTGCTCCGGGGTCAGGCTGATCGCCAGGCGTTCGATGGTGGCCCGGTCGGGAAAACACGCCGTGTGCTCGGCGGAGGGCTCGCCGGTTGTGCCGGCTCCCGGCGGATCGACCGCATCGTCGCCCCCGCTTCCACACGCCATCAAGGTCGAGAGGCCGAGCGCGAGAACGCATGCGGTGAGACGAGAAGGATGTGCCATGAGGGAGCCTTTGCTGGATGCCTTGGAAGGCCTCCAGTCTCCCGCCGCCCCCGCCCCGTACCCCCTTCAGCCCCCCCGACTTTCCAGCTGCACCAGCAACAGATCCACCAGCGACAACACCTGCGCCCGATCCCGCACGTCCACCGGCACCACGGGACACACGACCCCGTGCCGCGCCGCCACGTCCGCGAATGCATCCAGCCCCGGCTCGTGGCCCGCGTGCATGCGCGCCACGCCGATCACGCAGCCCGTGCGCGCGATGAGGTCGAGGAAGTTCTCGAGGTAGATGGCGAGGTCGGCGAGGGGCGACGGCCTCGCGTGGTCGACGAGCACGACGAGGCCCATCGCCCCGTCGGCGAGTGCCCGCCACGTGGGCTCGAACCGGCGCTGCCCCGGGGTGCCGTACAGGCGCAGCCGGTCGCCGTTGTCGAGCACCACGTCGCCATGGTCGACGGCGACGGGGACCCCGTCGCCGTCCACGGCCTCGCTGACCAGCGGGCCGCCCAGCAGCGACGACACGGCGGTGGACTTGCCCACGCCGATGGTGCCGGTGAACAGAATGCGGTGTTCCTGGTTCATCGCGGCCCCTCGAGCCCGAGTTTCGAACGGATGCGGGAGAAGAGCCCCGCGTTGCCCTCGTCGGCGTGTGGATCGTCGGGGTCGATCAGCCACTGCGCCACACCGTTCGCATGCAGCACCGCGGCGAACGCATGGCACGTGGCCAGCGGGATGTTGGACTTGGCCGCGAGTTCGTCGATGGCGAACGGCCGCGCGCCGAGCATCGTGGCGAGCCGCAGGTAGCGCAGGTCGGACCCGAGCAGCGCGTCGGGCGGCCAGCGCAGCAGCTGCAGGCGGCGGCCCGGTCCGGCCGCGACGGGGCGGGCCTCCCCGGTATCGGAACGTCCCGGCCGCAGCATGCCTTCGTCGAGCGCCAGCTGGCCGCTGACCCGGTCGAGCTGGCTCCACAGGTCGTCGGCCCGCAGCGGCAGCGCCACGTTCATCGCCGCGGCGCCCGGGGGCAGGTCGCCGATGAACCCGACCGGCACGATCACGAGGTGCACGGGGTCGGCATCCACCGCGGTCCACCGGTCGCGCGTGCGGCCCGCCAGCAGGCGCACCATCGAGCGCACGACGAGGCCGTCGCGTTCGGAGAACCCGACGAGGCGGAAGCGCCGGTCGACCGCGCGGGAAGCTGCGGACGCCATCGGTCAGACCACCGTGTCCCAGGGTTTCGACAGGCGCATCGCGCCGTTGATGATGCCCACCATCGAGTACGTCTGCGGGAAATTGCCCCACAGCTCGCCGGTGTCGGGCTTCAGGTCTTCCGACAGCAGGCCCACGTGGTTGCGCCGCGAGAGCAGCGTCTCGAAGATCTCGCGCGCCTGCTCGACACGGCCGATGCGCGCGAGCGCGTCGATGCGCCAGAACGAGCAGACGTTGAACGCGGTCTCGGGCCGGCCGAAGTCGTCGGGGGCCTCGTAGCGGCGCATGAACGGGCCGTCGCACAGCGTGGCCTCGAGCGCATCGACCGTCGCGATGAAACGCGGGTCCTTCGGATCGATGAAGCCCACCTCGGCCATCAGCAGCACGCTGGCGTCGAGGTCGCGGCCGCCGAAGCTCTCGACGAAGGCCTTGCGTTCCTCGTTCCACGAGGCCTCGAGGATGCGGCGGCGGATCACCGCGGCGCGGTCGGCCCACAGCGTGTGGCGGTCGCGCAGGCCCAGCGTGGTGGCGATCTTCGCGAGGCGGTCGCACGCGGCCCAGCACATCAGCGACGACGACGTGTGCACGCGCGAGCGCGTGCGCAGCTCCCACATGCCCGCGTCGGGCTGGTCGTGCAGCTGCCAGGCGCGTTCGCCCATGGGCTCGAGCGCGGCGAAGTCGTCGACGTCGGCACGGCGGAACAGGCGGTGGTCGTGGAAGGCCTGTGCCGCGCCGAGCACGATGTTGCCGTACACGTCGTGCTGGAAGTGTTCGTAGGCCTGGTTGCCCACGCGCACGGGGCCCATGCCGCGGTAGCCGCCGAGGTTCGCCAGCTCACGCTCGACGAGGCCCTCTTCCAGCCCCACGCCGTACAGCGGCTGCACGTGGCCACCGTCCGCACTGCGCACCACGTCGTGCACCCAGCGGAGGTAGTCCTCCATCGTGCCCACCTCGGACAGGCTGTTGAGCGCACGCACCACGAAGAACGCGTCGCGCAGCCAGCAGTAGCGGTAGTCCCAGTTGCGCTGGCTGTTCGGCGCCTCGGGGATGCTGGTGGTCATGGCCGCCACGATGGCGCCCGTGTCGCCGTACTGGCACAGCTTGAGCGTGATGGCCGCGCGGATCACGGCCTCCTGCCATTCGAGCGGCAGCGCGAGGCGGCGCGTCCACTCGCGCCAGTACAGCGCGGTCTGCTCCTCGAAGTCGCGCGCGGTTTCGCCGATGCCGCTCGAGATGGTCTCGTCGGGGCCCAGCAGCATGCTGATGGGGCCGTGCAGCGAGAACCAGGTTTCATCGAGCACGTACGTGAGCGGCGCGTCGGTGCTCAGACGCAGCGTGCCGGACGGCGACACGTAGCGCACGTGGTTGCTGCCGCGCGTGAGCGTGGGGGCGACGGTGCCCCATTCGCTGCGCGGCCGCACGATGAGCCGCACGCGCGGCCGCCCGCTCAGCGGACGGATGCGGCGCACGAGCTGCGCGGGATGGAACATGCGCTCGCGCACCCAGAAGCGCGGCGCGAAGTCGGTGACCTCGATGCCATGGCCCGCCGCATCGAAGAGGCGCGTGCGCACGACGGCCGTGCCGGGTTCGTAGAACTGCTCGCTGCGCACGGCGCCTTCGAGCTCCACCGCGAGCGTGCCGTCGTGGCCCACGCCCTCGCCCGAATCGAGCAGCGCGTGGAAGACGGGGTCGCTGTCGAAGCGCGGCATGCAGCACCACACGATGCGTGCGTACCGGTCGACCAGCGCGCCGATGGCGCAGTTGCCGATGAGCGCGAGATCGAGCGTGGCATCGCGCTTCAGAAAGGGGTTGTCAGTTGCAGGTCCACTCACAGCGACTCCTTTGTTTGTAGGGCTTGTCCGACACGAGAAACCGCCGATTCGACACAGCGGCCCACTGTACATTCGTCCGCATGGATTTGTGTGATGCGAGTCCATTCCCCTTCGCTTCAAAGACCTCGGTAACGGTCCCTGCTGCGGGCCTTCCGTCAAGCCAATGAACTCTCTGAGACTGCAGCTTCGCTTCCTCCTGCCGCTCGTGCTCACCTTGATCGCGACGGCCTATCTCGTGCTACCGCTGATGGACCGCCTGACGCTCAGATGGTTCTCACGCGACCTGAACCTGAGGGGCTCGCTGGTCGCGAGCGCACTGTCCGACTCCATCGCCGAGAACCGCCAGGACTTCAAGACACGCCGCCTGCAGACCCTCATCGACCGCGCCGCGCAGGACGAACGCCTCGTGGGCATCGGTCTCTGTTCCATCGAGGGCGAGGTGGTGCGGCGCACGGCCGGCTTCCCGACCGACCTCACGTGCGAGAAGGCCCGCGAGATCGCCAGCAAGAACGAATCCCAGCTCAAGCTCGAGGGCGGCTCGGTGCAGGTGGGCATGCACCCGATCAACGGCGACAACGGCCGCATGGCCGACCTGGTGATCCTCCACGACCTGAGCTTCCTCGAACGCCGCAGCCAGGACACGCAGAAGTACCTGATCATCCTGATCGCGAGCCTCGGGCTCGCGATGACCCTCATCACCGTGGTCGTCGCGCAGCTCAGCTGGCGCGGCTGGATGGCCGGCGCCCGCGCGCTGCTGCGCGGCGAAGGTGTGCTGATGCCCATGTCGCCCACGTCGCCGGCCGCGGCCGCGCCGCCCGAACTCGCGCCCCTCGCGGCCGACCTGCGTGCGCGCCTGCGCGACCTGGAGGACGAGTACCGCCGCGCGCAGGGCCCCGACGCCGAATGGAACCCCGAGCGGCTGCGAACGCTGCTGCGCACCACGCTGCGCGGCGACCAGGTCATCGTGGTCTCCAACCGCGAGCCCTACATCCACGAGAAGGGTCCCGACGGCGTGATCGTCAAGCGCCCGGCCAGCGGCCTCGTGACCGCGGTGGAGCCCGTGATGCGCGCGTGTTCCGGCACGTGGATCGCCCACGGCAGCGGCAGCGCCGACCACGACGTGGTGGACAGCAACGACCGCGTAATGGTGCCGCCGGGCCACGACGAGTACGTGCTCCGCCGCCTGTGGCTCACGCCCGAGGAGGAGCAGGGCTTCTACTACGGCTTCTCGAACGAGGGCCTCTGGCCGCTGTGCCACGTGGCCCACGTGCGGCCGGTGTTCCGCGAGGCCGACTGGAACCGCTACCGAGAAGTCAACCAGCGTTTCGCCGACGCGGTGGTGGCCGAGGCCGTGGTGGAGGACCCGGTGGTGCTCGTGCAGGACTACCACTTCGCGCTGCTGCCCGCGATGATCCGCAAGAAGCTGCCGCGCGCCACCATCCTGACCTTCTGGCACATCCCGTGGCCCAACCCCGAGTCGTTCGGCATCTGCCCGTGGCGCCGCGAGATTCTGGAAGGCATGCTCGGCAGCACCATCCTCGGCTTCCACACGCGCTTCCACTGCAAGAACTTCATCGAGACGGTGGACCGCTACCTCGAGGCCCGCATCGAGCACGAACACTCCACCATCTCGTTCCACGACGACGACACGCTGGTCGAGAGCTACCCCATCTCGATCGAATGGCCTTCCGACCGCGAGGTCGCCACGTGGGCGCCGGTGGACGTGTGCCGCCGCAACGTGCGCGAACGCTTCGGCTACGGACCGGACCACTACATCGCCGTGGGCGTGGACCGCTTCGACTACACCAAGGGCATCCTCGAGCGCCTGCACGCCGTGGAGCGCCTGCTCGAGAAATACCCCAAGTGGGTCGGCCGCTTCTCGTTCATCCAGGTGGCCGCACCGTCGCGCAGTTCGCTGGAGGAGTACCGCTCGTTCCAGGACCGCATCCAGCAGGTCACCGAACGCATCAACAAGCGCTTCGGCTCGGAGGGCTACCTGCCGGTGCACCTGCTGGCCGAGCACCACGAACACGCCGCGCTGATCGAGCTGTACCGCGGCGCCGAGATTTGCGTGGTGACCAGCCTGCACGACGGCATGAACCTCGTCTGCAAGGAGTTCGTGGCGGCACGTGACGACGAGCAGGGTGTGCTGATCCTGAGCCGCTTCGCCGGCGCGGCGCGCGAGATGCCCGAGGCGCTGATCGTCAACCCGTACCACGTCGAGGAGTGCGCCGACGCGCTCGAACAGGCCCTCGCGATGCCGGCCGCCGAGCAGCGTGAACGCATGGCCAGCCTGCGCGCGAGCGTGCGCGAGTTCAACGTCTACCGTTGGGCCGGCCGCATGCTGGCCGACGGCGGCCGCTCGCGCCTGCGCGACCGCATCCAGGCGCGCCTGAAGCGCCACCAGCGCGCCTGACCCGCAGGGACGACCTCGTGATGAAACACCTCTTCACCCCGCCCGGCGAGCAGGCACTGCACACGGTGATGGCGCTGCGCCCGCTGCTCGCGTTCGACTTCGACGGCACGCTCGCGCCCATCGTGGCGAGGCCCGACGACGCCCACGTGTCGGCCGCCATCGCGCAGCAGCTGCGCCAGCTCGCCACCATGTGCCCCGTCGCCATCGTCACCGGCCGCAGCGTGGCCGACGTGGCCCAGCGCCTCGGCTTCGATCCGCACTTCATCGTGGGCAACCACGGCGCGGAGGACCCGCTCGACACGTCGCCGCCCCACACCAGCCCGTCGCTCGACGCGCTGCGCCTGCGCCTCGCGGACGCCGGGCCCGCGCTGGCCGCGGCTGGCGTGTCCATCGAGGACAAGCGCTTCTCGCTCGCGCTGCACTACCGCCTCGCCCGCGACCGCGATGCGGCCCAGGCCGCCATCGACCAGCTGCTCGTGTCGCTGGAGCCGGGCCTCGAGACCTTCGGCGGCAAGTGCGTGGTCAACGTGGTCGACACGACGGCCCCCGACAAGGGGGATGCGGTGGTGAAGCTGGTCGAACGCACCGGTGCCGACGCCGCGGTGTTCGTGGGCGACGATGTCAACGACGAATCGGTTTTCGTGCGTGCGCCGCCGCACTGGCTCACGGTGCGCATCGGCCGCGACGACCCGCGTTCGCGCGCGACCTACTTCCTCGACGGGCACGCCGAAGTGGCGCTGTTCCTCGGGATGATGCTCAACGCGCTGTCAACGCCTTGAGGGCGTTCAGCGCGGTACGCGCTCCAGCTGCAGCTGCGCCAGTGCCGGGTACAGCGGCGGGCTCAGCAGTTTCGACACCAGGCTCGCGAGCAGCGCGCAGGCCATCAGGCTCAGCACCATGCCGTGGCCGTCGACCATCTCCATCACGATGATGAAGGCGGTCAGCGGTGCCTGCGTCACGGCGGCGAGGAAGCCCGCCATCCCGAGCGCGATCAGCGCCGGCGCCTCGCGCGCGCCGGTCAGCCAGGCCACGTCGTTGCCGAGCGCGGCGCCGATCGACAGCGACGGCGCGAAGATGCCGCCGGGCACGCCGCTCCACGCGGTGATCCAGGTCGCGAGGAACTTGAACAGCACATAGACCGCGGGCGTGCCCGGCTCGCCATCGAGCATGGCCTTCGTGGGTTCGTACCCGCCGCCGTACGTGGCCCCTGCGGTCACGATGCCGATCACGGCCACGGTCAGGCCACACAGCGCGGCGAACAGCACCGGCCGGCGCGCCCGCAGGCGGCTGGCGCGGTCGGTGCCTCCCGACAGCGAGCCCACCATCAGCCGCGCGAACAGTCCGCCCGCCAGGCCGCTCAGCACCGCCACGAGCAGGCCCGGCCACAGCAGCGAAAGGTGGAGTTCCGGCACGCGGATCACGCCGAAGTACGTGGAGTTGCCGTAGATCGACACGGCCATCAGGCCCGCGAGCACGATGGCCGCGACCAGCAGGCCGCTGCTGCGCTGCTCGGGCCGGCGCGACAGCTCCTCGATGGCGAACATCACGCCCGCCAGCGGCGTGTTGAAGGCCGCGGCGATGCCCGCCGCCCCGCCAGCCACCAGCAGGCCGTGCACGGTGACGGTGGACCGCTCGGGCAGCCACCGGCGCAGGTGGTGCATCACGCCCGCAGCGATCTGGACGGAAGGCCCCTCGCGTCCCAGCGACAACCCGGCGAGCAGGCCCCACGACGTGGCCAGCATCTTGAACACGGTCAGCTTCACCGACACGAACAGGCCGTGGTGCGCCGGCGCCACCGCGGGTTCGAGCGCGGCCATGACCTGGGGAATGCCGGAGCCCGACGCGCCGGGGGCGAAGCGCCGCGTGAGGTACACGATCAGCGCGGCCGACAGCGGCGTCCACAGCAACGGTGACCACCACGCGAGCACGGTCAGGTGCTGGAACAGGTCCAGCGACCGCTCGGCCATCCACGTGAAGGCGACCACCACGAGCCCGGCCAGCGCGGCGAATGCCAGCACGAGGCCCCGCGTGACCCACGGGCGCCAGTCGGAGAACTCCTGGCGGACATTGGCAACGGGATCGTGGGGTTCGTTCATGGTCGAGGCAGGGTGAGAGGCTCGGCCGGCTTCAGCAAGTCCCGCGCCCGCGTCAGCCGGCCTTGGGCTTGGGCGCGGTGTTCTGGCACCGCAGCGGCAGGTAGCGGGCCGGGACGTCGGTGACGTCGTCCCCCTGCACGGTCATGTTGCCGGGCACCGGCGCGGCCGCGCACAGCCACACGAGGGGCACCTGCGGGTAGCCCTCGACGAAGGCGGGCCGCAGCGAGAGCCGCCTGCCCTTCAGCCCCGCGTCGGCCGCGTTGCCGAACACCAGCACCAGCGCGCCGTCGGCCACGGTCACGGACGACAGCTGGGTGCTGACGATCTTGTCCGGCGGCGGCAGGCCGGCTTCGTCGTTGTCGGCAGGGAAGGTTTTCGTGGCGGCGTACCGCGTGGCGATGGCGCCCCGGGCGAAGGCGAGGCCGTCGAGGGCCTCGGCCACCTGCTTGCGCACGATGCGGTCCCGGTACGACGGGATCATCATCATCGACAGGATCGCGATCACGGCGACCACGACCACCAGTTCGAGCAGCGTGAAACCGCGGGACGCGGCGAGCGGGCGTTTCATCCGATGGCACTGTACCGGCATTCCCCATCGCCGGCGCAGGGCTTTGGCGCAGGCATATGATGCTCATCATAATTTCTGCCCGACCCGCCCCATGAACGACACCCCGTCCCGCAAGGAACAGACCCACGACCGCATCCTCAAGACCGCGTCGCGGGCCATCCGCCGCAAGGGCTACGGCGGCATCGGCGTGGCCGACATCATGAAGGAGGCGGGCCTCACCCACGGCGGCTTCTACGCCCACTTCGCCTCGAAGACCGACCTGCTCGCCGAGGTGGCCGACCGCACCGGCGCCGACAGCCTCGGCCGGCTCGGCCGCATCGCCGACCGGGCACCGGAGGGCGAGGCCCTCGCCGCCATCGTCGACGCCTACCTGTCCGACCAACACGTCGAATCCCCGGAGACCGGCTGCCCCGTGGCCGCCCTCGGGTCCGAACTCGCGCGCCAGGAACCGCCCGTGCGGCGGGCCGCCACCCGGCGCATGAAGGAAGTGATCGACCTGCTCGGCCGCCAGCTGCCGGGCTGGGCCGCCGGCGAGGACCGGGGCCAGGCCCTGGCCACCTACTGCACCCTCGTGGGCGCGCTCACCATCGCCCGCGCGGTGGACGACCCGGCGTTGTCCCGCGCCGTGCGCGACGCGGCCCGCGACCTGATCCTGGCGCCGCGCGACTGAGCGCGGCCGCCCCGATGACGTTCATCATATTTGCTGCCTGAAAAGGACCCCTCGCCATGAAGATCCAGGACTCCGTCGCCTTCGTCACCGGCGCCAACCGCGGCCTCGGCGCCGCCTTCGCCAAGGCGCTGCTCGCGGCCGGCGCGAAGAAGGTGTACGCCGCCGCGCGGGACCCCGCGTCGGTGGACATTCCCGGCGTGCACCCGGTGCGGCTGGACGTCACCCGACCCGGCGAGGTGCTGGCCGCGGCGCGGGACTTCCGCGACGTCACGCTGGTCATCAACAACGCCGGCATCTCGAACGGCCGCGGCCTGCTGGACGGCCAGGCGAGCCTCGATGCGTTCCGCGCGGAGTTCGAGGTCAACACCTTCGGCCTGCTCGCGGTGAGCCAGGCCTTCGCGCCGCACCTCGCCGCGAACGGCGGCGGCGCCATCGTTAACGTCCTGTCGGCGCTCAGCTGGGCCACGCTGCCCGGCACCGGCAGCTACTCGGCCACCAAGGCCGCGTCGTGGGCCCTGACGAACGGCCTGCGCCAGGACCTGAAGGCCCAGGGCACGCAGGTCGTCGCGCTGCACGTCGGGTTCATGGACACCGACATGACCGCGAAGATCAACGCGCCCAAGTCGCGCCCCGAGGACGTCGTGGCCCAGGTGCTCGCCGCCCTCGAGGCGGGTGAGTCGGAAGTGCTGGCCGATGCCGTCTCGCACCAGGTCAAGCAGGGCCTGTCGGCCGGCGCGTACCTGGCCCCCGTCACCCGCGGATGAACACGCCCGCGACCCCGGCGGCCCAGGCCGCCCGCGCGAGGGCGGACCTGCTGCTGCGCGGGCCGGTCGGGCCCACGCTGCTGAAGCTCGCGGTGCCCAACCTCGTGGTGATGCTCGCGCAGGCCGCGGCCAACTTCCTCGAGAGCTACTACGTCGGGCTCATCGGGGTCGACGCGCTGGCCGGTGCCGCGCTCGTGTTCCCCGTGGTCATGCTGATGCAGATGATGTCGGCCGGCGGCATCGGGGGCGGCATCTCCTCGGCCATCGCGCGGGCGCTGGGCGCCGGCGACCACGAACGCGCCGAGTCGCTCGTGATGCATTCGGTGGTGATCGCGCTGGGCTTCGGCGTGGTGTTCACGCTGTGTGCACTGCTGGGCGGCCCGTGGCTGTACGCGGCGATGGGCGGGCGTGACGCCGGGCTGTCGTCGGCGCTCACGTATTCCAACGCGATCTTCTGCGGTGCAACGCTGCTGTGGCTGCTCAACGCCTTCGCGAGTGTGCTGCGCGGCAGCGGCAACATGCGGCTGCCGGCGCTCGTGCTCGCGGGCGGCGTGGGGGTGCTGCTGGTCGTCTCGCCCGTGCTGATCTTCGGCGCGGGCCCGCTGCCCGGCCTGGGCATCGCCGGCGCGGGCTTCGCCCTGGTGCTGTACTACCTGCTCGGCTGCCTCGTGCTCGGCCGCAGCCTGCTGCGCGGCGACGGCGGCGTGCGGCTGCGCTTCGGCCAGCCGCTGCGGCGCGACCACTTCGCCGACATCCTCGGCGTGGGCGGTGTGGCCATCGTGAACAACGTCAACACGAACCTGTCGGTCGTGGCCGCCACCACACTCGTCGCACCGCTCGGCATTCCCGTGCTGGCCGGGTTCGGCCTCGGCATCCGCCTCGAATACCTGCAGGTGCCGCTCGTGTTCGGCATCGGCACGGGCATGGTCGCGATGATCGGCATGAACGTGGGCGCGGGGCAGCTCGCCCGCGCGCGGCAGATCGCATGGACCGGCGCGCTGATGGCCGCGGCCGTCACCGAGGTGGTGGGCCTCGCCGCCGCGCTGTTCCCGCACGCCTGGCTCGGCCTGTTCACCCACGACCCCGTCGCGATCGAGGCGGGCGCGGCCTACCTGCGGCATGTCGCACCGGCCTACGGACTCTTCGGGCTCGGCCTCGCGCTGTACTTCGCGTCGCAAGGCGCGCGGCGCATGGGCTGGTCCACGCTCGCGAGCACGGTCAGGCTGCTGGTGATCGCGGGCCTCGGCCACCTCGTGGTGGTCCGCTGGGGCGGCGGCTTGAACGGCCTGCTGGCGGTGATGACGCTGGCACTCGCCGCGTTCGCCGCCATCGCCTGCGTGCCGTGGATCCGGCGCGTGCCCGCGGAACGCGCGTCCGCGACCCCGTCTTCCATCCTGAGACCCGGAGAAGCCCGATGACCGCTCCCCTCACCCTCGACGACATCAAGGTCGGCGACCGTTTCACCACCGGCGAACACACGCTCGACGAGGCGCAGATCATCGCGTTCGCGCAGCAGTTCGATCCGCAGCCGTTCCACCTCGACCACGAAGCGGCGAAGGACTCGCTGTTCGGCGGCCTGGCCGCCAGCGGCTGGCACACGGCGTCCATCTCGATGAAGCTGATGGTCACGACCGGCATGCGCGTGCAGGGCGGCAACATCGGCGCCGGCTGCGAGCTGCAGTGGCCTCGGCCCACGCGGCCCGGCGACGTGCTTCACGTGGAGACCGAGGTGATCGACGTGCGCCCGTCGGCCACGCGCCCCGACCGCGGCATCGCCACGCTGCGCAGCGAGACGAAGAACCAGCGCGGCGAGACCGTGCAGATCCTCGTGTCGAAGATGGTGATGCCCCGAAAGGCTGCTTAAGCGACGACGCTTCGGTACGGCCACAGGAGCCGCGTGTAGGCGGCCTCGGCCCGCTCCAGCGAATGCTCGCTCTTCGAGAGCCGCTGGGCGTACATGAAGCTCATCATCAGCCCGAAGATCTCGAACACGAGCTGTTCGGGGTCGGTGTCGGGCCGCAGGTGCTTCAGCGCGACGGCCTGGCGGATGGTGCGTTCGAGCGCCGACTGCCACAGCACGAAACCCTTCACCAGGCGCGCCCGCAGCGGCAGGTGCACGGGGTCGACCTCGAAGGTGCAGTGGCCGTACATCGAGCCGATCAGCACGTGCATGTCGGCGCCGCCGGTGATCCACAGGTGCATCATCTTGTCGAGACGCGGCAGGCCGGGCTCGGCGGTCATCGCGGGTTCGAACACGGTGCGGCGGAAGAACGCCTCGTACTCGTCGAGCACCATGTTCTTCAGCGCGTCGATGGACCCGACGCGCAGGGCGACACCGCCCTTGCTGATGTTCAATTCCTTCGCGACGCTGGTGAGCGACACGTTCTGGAGGCCCTGCTGACGGGCAATGAGGAAGCCCGCGGCCACGATGGCTGCCAGGGTCTGTTCGCTCTTTTCGCTGCGCTTACGGTTCATGGAACGAACACGGTTCATCTCTGTGTCATGGAGTATACGAACGCAGGGGCTTCTGGCGTGTTTCTGCCCGGTTTCACACACGCGAGGGTCGTTCCGCGACCACACGGACTCGGGCCCCGCGCTCCCGTCCACCTGGTGAATCGAAGGCGTTCGGCGACACCGCCTTCAACGCCACCCACTCCGAGGGAAAACCCGATTCGCCACAAGTGAACGCAAGTTCATCTTCGTGCGGCACGCCGGAATCCACCGGCGGCAACCCCAGACCGTCACGGAGACACACCCCATGAAAATGCTCGTCCAGCTGGCCGCCGCGTGCGGCACCCTCGTGCTGTCCGCGGCCGCCGCCGCGCAGGCCAACCCGTACCAGAAGGGTCCCGACCCCACCGTCTCGGGCCTCGAAGCCTCGCGCGGCCCGTTCGCCGTGGGCCAGACCCGCATCAGCAGCACCGTCACCGGCTTCGGCGGCGGCACGCTGCACTACCCCACCGCGGCCGGCAGCTACGGGCTGATCGCCGTGGCGCCGCCGTTCATCGCACAGTCCTCGTCGATCGGCTGGCTCGGGCCGCGCATCGCCTCGCACGGCTTCGTCGTCGTGATGATCGACGTCAACAGCACGCTCGACTTCCCCGAGAGCCGCTCGCGCCAGCAGCTCGCCGCGATCCAGTACGCCATCCAGCAGGGCAGCCGGTCCACGAGCCCGGTCTACAACAAGGTGGACCCCACGCGCATCGGCGTGTCCGGTCACTCGATGGGCGGCGGCGCCACGCTGCTGACGGCCCGCAACGCACCGGCCAACATCAAGGGCGCCTTCCCGCTCACGCCGTGGAGCAGCGACAAGAACTTCTCGTCGCTGCGCGTGCCGGCGGGCATCCTCGCGTGCGAGTCCGACACCGTCGCGGCCAACAGCAGCCATTCGAGCGTGTTCTACAACAGCACGCCGTCAAGCACGCCGAAGGCGTACTACGAGCTGCGCGGCGAGAGTCACTTCTGCCCGCAGTCGACCTCCAACAACCCGGTGATCGGCAAGTACGCCGTGGCCTGGTTCAAGCGCTTCGTCGACAACGACGAGCGCTACGCGCCGTTCCTCAGCGGCGCGCTGCCGCAGGCCGACCTGGGCAATCGCCGCTTCTCCGAACTGCGCACCAACGGGCTCTGACAGACAGACCCGGGTTGCGTGAAAACCCTCTGAACGAAAACTGAACAACGGTTCATCGTTCGACTGCCGCCGGACAAGGACGGGCCACGACGCCCGTCCGCCGGCGGCCATCCCGGCCGCCGGCCGGGGTGAGCCCAGACCAGGAGACAGAGATGAAGACCTTGTTCCAGGCCGCCGTGCTGTGCGGCGCCATGCTGACGTCCGCCGCGGCCCTCGCGCAGAGCAACCCGTACCAGAAGGGCCCGGACCCCACCGTGGCCAACCTCGAGGCCGCGCGCGGCTCGTTCGCGGTGAGCTCCACCTCGATCAGCAGCCTGAGCGCCACCGGCTTCGGCGGCGGCTCGCTGCACTACCCCACGGCCGCCGGCACCTACGGCCTGATCGCCGTGGCCCCGCCCTACCTCGCACAGTCGTCGTCCATCGCCTGGCTCGGCCCGCGCCTCGCGTCGCACGGCTTCGTCGTCGTGATGATCGACGTCAACAGCACGCTCGACTTCCCCGAAAGCCGCTCGCGCCAGCAGCTCGCCGCGATCGACTACGCCATCGCCCAGAACGCCCGCCGCACGAGCCCCATCTACGGCAAGGTCGACACCAGTCGCCGTGGCGTCACCGGCCACTCGATGGGGGGCGGCGCGTCCATCCTCACGGCCCGCAACTCGCCGGCCAACATCAAGGGCGCCTTCCCGCTCACGCCGTGGAGCAGCGACAAGAACTTCTCGAGCCTGCAGGTGCCCACCGGCTACCTCGCGTGCCAGGACGACACGGTGGCCGCCAACGCCGACCACTCGCTGAACTTCTACAACCGCATGCCGGCCAGCACGCCCAAGGGCTACTACGAGCTGCGCGGCGAGACCCACTTCTGCCCGCAGAGCACCACCAACAACCCGGTCATCGGCAAGTACCTGGTGGCGTGGATGAAGCGCTTCGTCGACAACGACACCCGCTTCTCACCGTTCCTGTCGGGCGCGCTGCCGAACGCCGACCTGTCGTCGGGCCGCTTCTCGGTGCTGCGCACGAGCGGGCTCTGATGGACTGACCGGCCCCGGGGGGCCGGTGCGAGGGGCGCCTTCCGCGAGGAACGGCGCCCCTTTTTCCAGGACTTCAAGGCGCCACGTCGGGTTCCTCGAACGCCAGCCCTTCGGCCGCCATCCACTCGCCCGCGGCACGGAAGGCCGCGACCGAGGCGGGCACGCCGGCATACGGCGCGACATGCAGCAGCACCTCGCGCAACTCGGCGAGCGTCGCGCCGTTGTTCATCGCCCCGCGCAGGTGGCCCTTGAGTTCGTTCGTGTGGCCGAGCGCGGCGAGCATCGCCACCGTGCAGAGGCTGCGCTGCTTCAGCTCGATCACGCCGCGCTGCCACGTCGCACCCCACGCATGGTCGTTGACGAGCTGCTGCAGCGGCTGCGTGAACGGCGTGGCGGACGACAGCGCGCGGTCGACGAAGGCGTCGCCCATCACCTGGCGGCGGCGGGATTCGCCCGGGCTGCGGGCGGGAGGGGTGGAATGGTCGGCCATGGGGTCTCGCTCGTGAAGGAAAAAGGGGATGCCGAACGATAGCCCAAGCCCTTCGGAGCCCCTTCCGAACCTGGAACCGGTCTCAGGGTATGTCCCGAAGCGCCGTTGAGGGGCGCACCTCATATTGCCGCACAGCCCATCATGAACACGACCGCCCGAGCCACCCTCAACGACGTCGCCCGTGAAGCGGGCGTGAGCCTCGCCACCGTCGACCGCGTGCTGAACAAGCGCCCCGGCGTGCACGCGCGCACGGTGAACCGCGTGGCCGACGCCGTCGCGCGCCTCGGCTACCGCCCCGACCCGTCGGCCGCCCGGCTCGCCCGGCCGAAGCCGCATCGCGTGTGTTTCGTGCTGCCCGCGGGCAACAACAGCTTCGTCGCGATGCTGCGCGACCAGGTCACCGACAACCTCGGCTGGGCGAGCGACCACCGCGTCACGCTCGAGATCGCCTCCGTCGACGTGTTCGACCCGGCCGAACTGGCCGAAGGGCTGCGGTCGACGAAGGGCAACTTCGACACCGTCGTGGTCGTCGCCCATGACCATCCGCTCGTGCGCGCGGCCATCGACGAACTCGTCGACGCGGGGATGGGCGTCGTCACGCTCGTGTCCGACGCGCCGTCGTCGCGCCGCCACCGCTACGTGGGCATCGACAACGTCGCCGCGGGCCGCACCGCGGCCACGCTGATGGGCCGCTTCCTCGCGGGCCGCCCGGGCGAGGTGGGGGTGGTGGCCGGCAGCCTCGCGCTGCGCGACCACGCCGAACGCTGGTTCGGCTTCGGCCAGGTCATGGCCTCGGAATTCCTGCACCTGAAGGTGCTGCCGCCGCTCGAAGGCAAGGACGACTCGCTGCGCACCGAACCCCTGATGCGCGAGCTGCTCGCCGCGCACCCGCGGCTGATCGGCCTCTACAGCCTCGGCGCCGGCAACCGCGGCATCGCCGCCGCGCTGCGCGAGGCCGACCGCGCGCGCGACGTGGTGTTCGTGGCCCACGAACTCACGCCCTACGCGCGGCGCGAGCTGCTGTCCGGCACGATGGACGCCGTCATCAACCAGGACGCCGGCCACGAAGTGCGCTCGGCGCTGCGCCAGGCGCTGTCGCGCCTGACCCGCGAACCCGTGCTCTCCGACCAGGAGCGCATCCGCATCGACATCTACGTCAAGGACAACCTGCCCTGACGGCCGCCACCCCGCGTCCCTCTCCTCCACAAAAGGAACGACCATGGCCACCACCCTGAAGGGCCCCGGCATCTACCTGGCCCAGTTCGCGAGCGATACCGCACCGTTCGACTCCTGGTCCGCCATCACGCGGTGGGCCGGCGAGAAGGGGTTCGAGGGGGTGCAGATCCCCTCGTGGGACGGCCGCATCTTCGACCTGCGCCGCGCCGCCGAATCGAAGACCTACTGCGACGAGGTGGCTGGCGTGGCGCGCGAGAACGGCGTCGCGATCACCGAACTCGGCACCCACCTGCAGGGCCAGCTCGTCGCGGTCCACCCGGCGTACGACGAGGCGTTCGACGCCTTCGCGCCCGACGCCGTGAAGGGCAACCCGAAGGCCCGCCAGGCCTGGGCCGTGGAGCAGATGCTGCTGTCGGCGAAGGCGTCCTTCAACCTGGGCCTCACGAGCAACGTGAGTTTCCCCGGCGCCCTCGCGTGGCCGTACCTGTACCCGTGGCCGCAGCGCCCCGCCGGCCTGATCGACACCGCGTTCGACGAACTCGCCCGCCGCTGGCGCCCCATCTTCGATGCCTTCGACGAAGCCGGCTGCCACGTGTGCTTCGAGCTGCACCCCGGCGAGGACTTGTTCGACGGCACCACCTTCGAGATGTTCCTCGAGCGCGTGGACAACCACCCGCGCTGCTGCATCAACTACGACCCGTCGCACTTCGTGCTGCAGCAGCTCGACTACCTCGCGTTCATCGACATCTACCACTCCCGCATCCAATCGCTGCACATCAAGGACGCCGAGTTCCGCCCCACCGGCCGGCAGGGCGTGTACTCCGGCTACAGCCCCTGGGTGGAACGCGCGGGGCGTTTCCGCTCGCTGGGTGACGGGCAGGTGGACTTCGGGGCCATCTTCTCGAAGATGGCCCAGTACGACTACCCCGGCTGGGCGGTGCTCGAGTGGGAATGCTGCCTCAAGCACCCGGAGGACGGCGCCGCGGAAGGCGCGACGTTCATTCGCGACCACATCATCCGCGTGACCGAGAAGGCGTTCGACGACTTCGCCGGCTCGAAACAAGACCCGGCGCAGCTGCGCCGCATGCTGGGACTCTGACCCATGGCCACGACCTTCCCTCCCCGCGTGCGGCTCGGCATGGTGGGCGGCGGCGAAGGCGCCTTCATCGGCGCCGTGCACCGCATCGCCGCCCGGCTCGACGACCACTACACCCTCGTCGCGGGCGCGCTGTCGTCCACCGCCGAGAAGTCGCTGCGCTCGGGCGCCGCGATCGGCCTCGAACGCACCTACCCCGACTACGAGACGATGGCGCGCGAAGAGGCCGCGCGCCCCGACGGCATCGAGGCCGTCGCCATCGTCACGCCGAACGACCAGCACGCGCCGGCCGCCGAGGCCTTCCTGAAGGCCGGCATCCACGTGATCTGCGACAAGCCCGTCACCACCACGCTGAACGACGCGAAGCGCCTGAAGGCGCTGGCGCAGAAGCACGGCCGCCTCTTCGCCGTCACGCACAACTACACCGGCTACCCGATGGTGCGCCACGCGCGCCGGCTCGTGGCCGACGGTGCGCTCGGCACGCTGCGGGTCGTGCAGGTCGAGTACGCGCAGGAGTGGCTCACCGAGCGGCTCGAGTCCACCGGCCAGAAGCAGGCCGGCTGGCGCTCCGATCCGAAACGTTCGGGCGCCGGCGGCTGCATCGGCGACATCGGCACGCATGCCTACAACCTCGCCGACTTCATCACCGGATTGACGGTGGAGTCGCTGAGCGCCGAGGTGAGTTCGTTCGTGAAGGGCCGCGTGCTCGACGACAACGTTCAAGTGCAGCTACGCTACGCCGGTGGCGCGCGCGGTTCGCTGTGGGCGAGCCAGGTGGCCCCCGGCAACGAGAACGGCCTGCGCATCCGCGTGTACGGCAGCAAGGGCGGACTCGAATGGCAACAGGAGCATCCGAACCAGCTGCGCTTCTCGCCGTTCGGCCAGCCCACGCAGGTCATCTCGCGCGGCACCCCCGCGGCCAGCCCGGACGCGGCCCGCGTGAGCCGCGTGCCGTCGGGCCACCCCGAGGGCTACCTCGAAGGCTTCGCGAACCTCTACACCGAGATCGCCGCGGCCATCCGCGCCGCGCGCCCGGGCAAGAAGCAGCGGCTCGACAAGGCCGTCACGTTCCCCACGATCGACGACGGCATCAAGGGCATGGTGTTCATCGAGACGGCGCTGAAGTCGTCGGCGAAGGACGGGCGCTGGACGAAGCTCTGACCATGAGCCTGCACGTCCGCTTCAACGGCATCGTCAAGGACTTCGGTCCGGTGCGCGTGCTGCACGGCGTCAGCTTCGACCTGGAGCCCGGCCACGTGTACGGCCTGCTGGGCGAAAACGGCGCGGGCAAGTCCACGCTGATGAAGATCCTCTCGGGCTACGAGCAGGCGAGCGGCGGCGAACTCGCGGTGGCCTCGTCGCCCTGCCGGTTCAAGGACTCGCGCGAGGCCGAGGCCGCGGGCATCGTGCTGATCCACCAGGAGTTCAACCTGGCGGAAGACCTCACCGTGGCCCAGAACGTGTTCCTCGGCCGCGAACTCCACACCCGCGGCTGGCTCGACGACACGGCGATGCGCGCGGCCACCCGCGAGGCGCTCGCCGAGGTGGGCCTGCACATCGCCGCCGACACCCCCGTGCGCGACCTGATCGTGGCCGAGAAGCAACTCGTCGAGATCGCCAAGGCGCTGTCGCGCCACGCCAGGCTGCTGGTGATGGACGAACCCACGGCCACGCTGACGCCCTCCGAGACCGAACGCCTCTTCGGCCTGATCCGCCGCCTGCGCGAGCAGGGCACCACCATCGTCTACATCTCGCACAAGCTCGACGAGGTGGAGCGCATCACCGACGAGGTGCTGGTGATGCGCGACGGCCGCTTCGTCACCCGTGCGCCCACGTCCACCCTCACCCGCCAGCAGATGGCGAACCTGATGGTGGGCCGCGAACTCGTCGACATGTTCCCGCCGCGCGAGCCGGTGGCCGACGCCCCGCCGCTGCTGCGCGTGCGCGGCCTCTCGGTGCCGGGCTGGGCGCACGACGTCGCCTTCGACGTGCGGCCCGGCGAGGTGCTCGGCTTCGCCGGCCTCGTGGGCGCCGGCCGCACCGAACTCTTCGAAGGGTTGCTGGGCCTGCGGCCGCGGTCCGGGGGCGAGGTGGAACTGGCCGGCCGGCCCGTGCGCTTCGACAACCCGCGCGAGGCCGCGTCGATGGGCCTCACGTACCTGAGCGAGGACCGCAAGGGCAAGGGCCTGCACCTGCGCCTGTCGCTGTCGGACAACCTCACGCTGATGGACCTCGACCGGCACGCCCGGCCGTGGCTCGACCTCGCCTCCGAACGGCGCGCGCTCGACCAGGCCATCGCGGCCCACGGCATCCGCACGCCCGATCCGGAGGCGCCGGCCTCGAGCCTGTCCGGCGGCAACCAGCAGAAGCTCGCGATCGCGAAGGTGCTGCAGCCCGACCCGCGGGTCGTGGTGCTCGACGAACCCACGCGCGGCGTCGACGTGGGCGCCAAGCGCGACATCTACTTCCTGATCCAGCGGCTCGCGGCGGAAGGCCGCGGGGTCGTCGTCGTGTCGTCCGAACTGATCGAGCTGATCGGCCTGTGCCACCGCGTGGTGGTGATGCGCGGCGGCCGGGTGTCGGCCACGCTCGACGCGAACCACCTCACCGAAGAGGAACTCATCGCCCATGCCACAGGCACCCACTAGCGAACTCACCCCGGCCGCCGACCGCCCGCGCCGCGGGTCGTGGCGCCGCCATGCCGCCGGGCTCGGGCCGGTGCTGGGCCTCGTGCTGCTGTGCATCGCGGGCACGCTGCTGAACCCCGACTTCGCCACGTGGGACAACGCGATGAACGTGCTCACGCGCACCGCGTTCATCGGCATCATCGCGGTGGGCATGTGTTTCGTCATCACGGCCGGTGGCATCGACCTGTCGGTGGGGTCGATGGCGGCGCTGATTGCCGGCAGCGTGATCCTGCTGATGAACGCGCTGATCCCGCACGTCGCGTCGCCCGTGGCCGTCGTCGCGCTGGGCATGCTGTCCGCGGTCGCGCTCGGCGCGGTGTTCGGCTGGGCCCACGGCATCCTGATCACCAAGGGCCGCATCGAACCGTTCATCGTCACGCTGGGCACGCTGGGCATCTTCCGCGCGTTCCTGACGTGGTTCGCCAACGGCGGCGCCATCACACTCGACGGCAAGCTGTCGGAGGTCTACAGCCCCGTGTACTACGGCAGCGCGCTCGGCGTGCCTTTGCCCATCTGGGTGTTCGCGCTGGTGGCGGCGGCCGGCCTCGCGACCCTCAACCGCACGCGCTACGGCCGCTACGTGCAGGCCATCGGGTCGAACGAGCAGGTGGCCCGGTACGCCGCCGTGGCCGTGGACCGCGTGAAGATCCTCACCTACGTGGGCCTCGGCGTGTGCGTGGGCATCGCCACGCTGCTGTACGTGCCGCGCCTCGGTTCCGCCTCGCCCACCACCGGGCTGCTGTGGGAGCTGGAGGCCATCGCCGCGGTGATCGTCGGCGGCACGGCGCTCAAGGGCGGCGAGGGCCGCATCGTGGGCACCGTGGTGGGCGCGGTGCTGCTCTCGGTCATCAGCAACATCCTCAACCTCACGAACATCATCAGCGTGTACCTCAACGCGGCGGTGCAGGGCATCGTCATCATCGCGGTGGCCTTCCTGCAGCGCGGACGGCGCTGAACCCGCTATCCCTCGGCGGCCGGGGCTCGGCCGCGAACATCCTCAGGAGATTGACGTGAACGTTCGATTCCTCTCCCGTGTGGCCCTGGCCACCATCGGCCTGTTCGCGGCCGCCGGCTGTTTCGCGCAAGGCAATCCGAAGACCACGATGGGCGTGTCGATCCCGTCGGCCACCCACGGCTGGGCCGGGGGTGTCGTCTACTGGGCCAACCGCACGAAGGCCGAACTCGAGAAGCAGTACCCCGAGATGAAGGTCATCGTGAAGACCGCCGGGTCGGCCAGCGAGCAGGCCAACCAGGTGCAGGACCTGCAGACGGTCAACAAGATCGACACGCTCGTGATCCTGCCGTTCGAGTCCGCGCCGCTCACGCAGCCGGTCGCGCAGGTCAAGGGCAAGGGCGTGTTCGTCACGGTCGTCGACCGCGGCCTGACCGACACCAACGCGCAGAACGCCTACGTGGCCGGCGACAACCCCGGCTTCGGCAAGGTGGCCGGCGAGTACGTGGCCAAGGCACTCGGCGGCAAGGGCAACGTCGTGATCCTGCGGGGCATTCCCACCGTGATCGACAACCAGCGCGTCGACGCGTTCAACGCGGTGATGAAGGCCAACCCGGGCATCAAGGTGCTCGACGCCAAACACGGCAACTGGAACCGCGACGACGCCTTCAAGGTGATGCAGGACTACCTCACGCGCTTCAAGCAGATCGACGCGGTGTGGGCGTCCGACGACGACATGGCCGTGGGCGTGCAGAAGGCCATCGAGCAGGCCAAGCGCACCGACATCAAGCTCGTGCTGGGCGGCGCCGGCTCGAAGGACTACGTGAAGAAGGTGCTCGACGGCGACAAGGTCGTCACCGCCGACGTGACCTACTCGCCGAGCATGATCGCCGACGCGATGAAGCTCACCGCGGACGCGCGCGTGAAGGGCACGGCGATGCCGGCGACGACGATCATTCCGTCGGTGCTGATCACGAAGGACAACGCGGCGAAGTACCACTTCCCGGACTCGCCGTTCTGACCGGACGAGGGTGGTGTGCTACAAACGCGCCGGTTCACCGACCGGTCCGCGCTTCCCACATGTCCACCACCCCGCCGAAACCCCGCCCGGCCCGCAAGGCCGTGGTTCCCGCCGCCGAAGGCACCCGCCGCCACCGCCAGATCGCCGACAAGCGGGCCGCCATCCTCGGCGCCGCGCTCGGCCTCTTCTCCCGGTTCGGGCTGCACGGCACCACCATCGACCAGGTGGCCGCCGCGGCCGACGTGTCGAAGACGAACCTCTTCTACTACTTCGCGAACAAGGAAGCGCTGTACGTGGCCGTGCTGCGCGACCTGCTCGAGGCGTGGCTCGAGCCGCTGCGTGCGTTCGCCGCGGACCAGGACCCGCACCAGGCCCTGGGCGACTACATCCGCAGCAAGCTCGCGTTCTCGCGTGACCGGCCCGACGCGTCGCGCCTCTTCTGCCTCGAGATGATCCAGGGCGCCCCGCTGCTGCGCGACGAACTGGCGAACGAGTTGCGCGCGCTGGTCGACCGCAAGGCGGAGGTGATCCGCGCGTGGGTCGACTCCGGCCGCCTCGCGCCGGTCGAGCCCCACCACCTCGTGTTCGCGCTGTGGGCCGTGACCCAGCACTACGCCGACTTCGCCACGCAGGTGGAGGCGCTGACGGGCCGCACGCTCGCCGACGCCGACTTCTTCGAGGAGACGGTGGCGAACGTGCAGCGCATCGTGCTGAAGGGCGCCGAGCCCCGCACCTGACGATCGGCGTTCAGGGGGCCAGCCGCAGCTCGTGGTAGGCCCGGGCGAAGTACACGAGCGCATGGGGCTCCGCATGCGCCGCCAGCGACTGCACCTCGCAGAACAGCACGTCGTGTGTGCCGACCTCGGTGCGGCGCACCACGCGGCAGTCGAACGACACGGCCGCGTCGTCGAGCACCGGCGCGCCGGTCGACTCGGCGTGCCACGCGACGCCGGCGAAGCGTTCCGCCATCGGCGTCTTGCCGCCGAAGAGGCCCGACACCGACTGCTGCCCCGCGCCCAGCGCGTTGACACACAGGACGTCGTTCGCGGCGAACACCGGGTACACCGAGGCGCCCCGGTTCAGGCACACGAGCAGCGTCGGCGGGTCGTCGGTCACGCTGCACACCGCGGTGGCGGTGAAGCCGGCGCGGCCGGCCGGCCCGTCGGTGGTGACGATGTTGACGGCCGCGCCCAGGCGCGCCATCGCATCGCGGAAGTCGGTCTTGTCCATCGTCACACCTCGTCCTTCACCGCGACCTCGGACAGGAACGCGAGCACCTGGGCATTGAACACGGCCGCCTCGGTGACCGTGTGCGCGTGGCCCCCGTGCGGCACGGTCGCGAGCGTGGCCTCGGGCAGGCCCTCGGCCAGGCGCTGCGAGCAGGTCCACGGCACGAGCGTGTCGTCCTGCGCCGCGGCCACCAGCACGGGCACGCCGATGTCCGCGAGGCGCGCATCGACGTCGAACGCCCGCAGCGCACCGATGCGCGCGCGCATCGTGGCCTCGCCGGGGAAGTGCGCGAAGGCGTGGTCCACCTCGGCCTGAACACGCGCGACGTTCGCGGCGGCCCAGGCCGCGGGGTACAGGAAGATCGGCTGCGCCTCCACGTAGGCGCGCGGGCCCACGGCGCCCAGCAGCGCCAGCCGCGCGTCGAAGCAGCGCGCCGAATGCGGGTTCGGCGCCGACCAGGCGTTGACGAGCACGAGGCTGTCGACCCGCTCCGGCGCATCGAGCGCGAGCTGCAGGCCCACGAGGCCGCCGAGCGCGTGGCCCATCAGGTGGCACGACGCCGTGCCGCTGGCGTCGAGCACCTCGGCCACGTCGCGGGCCATGTGGGCGATGGTGTACGGCGCTGGCAGCGTGTCGGGGCTGCGGCCCGTGCCGCGCTGGTCGTACGCGATCACGCGGTAGCCGCCGGCCAGCAGCGCCGGCAGCTGCGGCTGCCAGAACGCGGCCGCGCCGCCGAGGCCGGAGGACAGCAGCACGGTGGGCGCGCCGTCCGGCCCGTGCACGTCGAAGCGGACCGTCGCCATGGTCAGGCCTTCTTGCCGACGTGGGCGATGGACGCGATCTCGACCAGCGCGTCGGGCTTCACGAGGCCGCACTGGATGCAATAGCGCGCGGGTTTCACGCCCGGGAAGAACTCGGCGTACACCGCGTTGATCTTCCCGTAGTCGGCCCAGTCCTTCAGCATGATCATGTTGAAGGTGACGTCGTCCATCGTGCCGCCGGCGGCCTCGACGACGCCCTTGATGATGGTCAGCACGTGCTGCGTCTGCGCGGTGGCGTCGCCCACATGCACGACGTTGTTGTCCTTGTCGAACGGCAGCGTGCCGGACACGTACAGCACGCCGTCGGCGAGGGTGCCGGGCACGAACGGGGCGATGGGGACGCCGGTGCCCGGCGGGATGATGGCGGTCTTGGGCATGCGAGTTCTCCGGTGGAAGGAAGGGATCGATCAGGCCGCGACGGTGCGGCGGAAGTCGGCGACGGTGGACACCCACCCGAAGAAGGTCTCGACGTTGTAGACCGAGGCCTTCTGGATGGCGGGGCCGCCCAGTTCGTGGGTGGCGTCCTCCAGCATCACGGCGAAGTACTCCAGGTGGAACGCGTCGCGCAGCGACGACTCCACGCACACGTTCGTCGCGATGCCGGTGAACACGAGGTTGCGGATGCCCCGTGCGCGAAGCGTGCTGTCGAGGGTGCTGTTGAAGAAGCCGCTGTAGCGCGTCTTCGGCACCACGATGTCGCCGGGCGCGGGCTTGAGCGCGTCGACCAGGTCGTAGTCCCAGCCGCCTTCGGCGAGGAACCGGCCCGAGAGCTCGGGCCGCCGGCGCATCGTCTTCAGCGCGTTCGACTTGTGCCAGTTCGGCGAGCCGGGGCCGCCGGCCTTCACGTAGTCGGGGTCCCAGCCGTTCTGCAGGAACACGACGAGGATGCCGGCCCGGCGGGCCGCCTCGACGGTGGCCACGATGTTGTCGATCACCCCCTTCGCGCCGGAGATGTCGAAGCCCGCGGTGTCCACATAGCCGCCTTCGGTGGCGTAGGCGTTCTGCATGTCGACGACCACGAGCGCGGTGTTCGCGGCATGGAACGCGAGCGGCTCGGGCCGCGCCGGGAGCACGAGCGGTGCGGGCGCGCCCGGCGCGTTCGGCACGCCCGCGGGCACGGTGGAGGTGAGCGTGGTGTTCGTCTTCATGCGGCGGCCAGCTCCGGCTTCGCGGCGCGCGACGGCACCTGCGCTTCGACGTGCGCGCGGCTCGCCATCAGCGGCTGGATGCGCGAGCCGAAGGCCTCGACGCCCGCGACGAAGTCGTCGAAGGTCAGCAGCACACCCTCGGTGCCCGGCACCTCGGCCATCTCGTCGAGCAGCTTCGCCACGGTCTCGTACGAGCCCACGAGCGTGCCCATGTTGATGTTCACGGCGGACGTGGGGTCGGCCATCTGGCGCACGTTGGTGTCGGTCCCCGAGCGCGTGTCGACAGCGCTCTGCTGGCCGAGCCACGCGATGGCTTCCTGGTCGGCGCCGGCCTTGTAGTGTTCCCACTTGGCGCGGGCCGCCTCGTCGGTCTCGTCGGCGATCACCATCACCAGCACGTAGGTGCTGACGTCGCGGCCCGTGGCGGCCGTGGCCTCGATCAGCTTCTGCGCGGCCGGCGCGAAGGCCTTCGGCGTGTTCACGCCCTTGCCGAAGCAGAAGTTGTAGTCGGCGTACTTGGCCGAGAATTCCATGCCGGCATCGCTCTGGCCCGCGCAGATCACCTTCATCGGCGCCTGCGGCATCGGGCTCACGCGGCAGTCGTCCATCTGGAAGTGTTCGCCCTTGAAGTCCGACTTGCCGGTGGACCACAGGTCGCGCAGCACCTGCACGTACTCCGAGAGGTACTGGTAGCGCGTGCCGAAGAACTGGTCGCCCGGCCACAAGCCCATCTGCGAATACTCGGGCCGCTGCCAGCCCGTCACGAGGTTCACGCCGAAGCGGCCGCCCGAGATGGAGTCGATGGTGGAGGCCATGCGCGCGACGATGGCGGGCGGCATCGTCAGCGTGGCGGCGGTGGCGAAGAGCTGGATGCGGGACGTGACCGCGGCCAGGCCCGCCATGAGCGTGAACGACTCCAGGTTGTGGTCCCAGAATTCCGTCTTCCCGCCGAACCCGCGCAGCTTGATCATGGACAGCGCGAAGTCGAAGCCGTGGGCCTCGGCCTTCACGACGATCTCCTTGTTCAGCTCGAACGTGGGCCGGTACTGCGGCGCGTTCTCGGAGATCAGCCAGCCGTTGTTGCCGATGGGAATGAATACGCCGACCTTCATGGAAGCACCTCGAAGCTGTGGTGGCGCCCGATGCGCCCCCTTCGATGGAGCCTTTTGCATGGGCCGTGCCAGCAAGCAAACTTGTTGAAAATCAAAGGCTTGCAAAAAACAGCCTCCAACTTGCAGACCATTTGATCCACTTTGGATCACTCAGTCTGGTGCGTCGTCCCCGTGCCGGTGCGGTGCCACAAATGAAACGTGGGCGAAGCGGGACTGATACAGGCGCTCCGCAGACTCCGTCCGGACCCGCAACCGTTCCGGACCCACCATGACCAAGACCGATCTGCTCCATCCCATCCTGCTGAGTGCCGCGCTGCTCGGCTCGGTGTCCCTGACCTTCGCCGTGACCTCGCCGCGGCAACCCCTCGAACGCTCCGACTTCGTCGAGGTGGCCGTGGGTGACGTGCACGCCGTGGGCCTCGCGCCCGATGGCACGGTGTGGACCTGGGGCCGCAACGACGAAGGCCAGCTCGGCGACGGCACCCGCGTCTCCCGGACTGCGCCGGCCCCGGTGCCCGGGCTGGAGCGGGTGGAACACGTGATGGCCCACCATGCGCGCTCCATCGCGCTGGCGCGCGACGGCACCGTGTGGGTGTGGGGCCGCAACGGGGAGGACCGCTACGGCGAGGTGCTCGCCTCCCCCACCCAGGTGACCACCCGCGAGGGTGGGGTCAGTCCCCACGTCTTGATGGCGCCGTGACGCGCATTCGCTGCTATCTTCCGGGGGACCGTTTCCGGCACCCGGCATGACGACGCACCCGTTCCTTCGCACCCTGACCGGCAAGATCCTCCTCCGACTGGCGGGCGGCGGGGCCGTGGTGCTGCTGCTGACGAGCGTGTTCGGCACCTACGTGCTGTACCGCCAGGCCGAGGAGCAGGCGATGCAGCGGCTCGCCGACCAGGTGGTGGAACGCGCCCGTCTGGCCGAGCACGTGCTGCACCACACGGCCGAGACGGTGAACCCGCTCGGCGCCACCCCGGTGGAAGCGTGGACGCCGTACCAGAGCGCCGACTTCCTGATCCGCATGCTGCCGCCGCCGTCCGGCATGGGGCGCCACATGCTGTTCATGGGCGACGGGCAACTGATCGCCGACAGCTCCCTCGGGGACGCCGTCTGGCAGGACGTGGGCCGCTACCCGCTGAGCCGCCTCGGCGGCGACCTGCCCGACGTGCTGATGGCCGCCGCATCGGAAGCCTACGGCGGCGTGCGCACGGGCTTCAGCCCGCGCAGCGACGTGTACTTCGCAGTCGCCCGCATCGAACGCGCCGGCTGGTACATCGCCACCGCGGTGCCGGGTGCGTCCATTCGCGCGCAGGCGTGGGCACCGGCGCTGTGGGCCTTCGGCCTGGGCCTCCTCGTGCTGCTGGGCCTGCTGCTGATCTTCTCGCGCGTGCTGCGCCGCCACGTGGCCGCGCCGCTCGGCGTGCTGACCCTCGCGGCCGAGCGGCTGTCGGCCGGCGACACCAGCGTGCGCCTGCCCGAGACCCGCGACGACGAACTCGGCCGGCTCGCCACCGCGTTCAACCACATGGCCGGCAACGTCGCCGAACGCGACACCGCGCTGCGCGAGGACAAGCGCCAGATCGAGATGGCACTCACGTCGCTGCGCATGACCGAGGAACGCTGGCGCGCGATGACGGACAACGCGTCCGACTTCATCGCCGTCGTCAACGAACAGGGCGTGTTCCGCTACGTGAGCCCGCCGGTGGAGCGCATGCTCGGCTACACGCCCGACGAAATGGTGGGCCGCGGCGCCCTGTCGCTGCTGCACCCCGACGACCTCGACCGCATCCGCCCGCGGCTCGCGAACCCCACCGGCATTCCCTCGCAGTTCCGCTACCGGCACAAGGACAACCGCTGGCGCGTGCTCGAAGCCGTGGGCCGCAACCTGCGCGACCACCCCGCGGTGCTGGGCCTCGTGCTCAACGTGCGCGACGTCACCGAAACGGCCCACGCCGAGGAGGAACTGGCCCGCCAGCGCGACTCGCTGCACCAGAGCGAAAAACTCTCGGCCCTGGGCGGCCTGCTGGCCGGCGTGGCCCACGAGCTGAACAACCCGCTCGCGGTCGTGGTGGGCCGCGCGAGCCAGCTCGAGACCGATGCCGAAAGCATGGCCGACCGCAACACGGCCACGAAGATCCGCCAGGCCGCCGAACGCTGCGCGCGCATCGTCAAGACCTTCCTCGCGATGGCGCGCCGCCAGGAGTCGGTGCGCGAGCCGGTGGACTTGAACAAGGTCATCAACGACGCGCTGGACGTGCTGACCTACACGCTGCGCAGCGGCGGCGTCACGCTCGACCTCGCGCTGGCGCCCCACCTGCCGCCGGTGCTGGCCGATGCCGACCAGTTGGGCCAGGTCTTCATGAACCTCTTCACCAACGCCCACCAGGCCATGGCCTCGCGGCCGGGGCCGCGGGTGCTGAAGATCGCGAGCCACGCCGTGCCCGACCAGGCGAAGGTGCTGGTCACGGTGACCGACTCGGGCCCCGGCATCCCGCCGGAACTGCGCAGCCGCATCTTCGAACCGTTCTTCACCACGAAGGCCGTGGGCGAAGGCACGGGCGTGGGCCTGTCGGTGAGCCTCGGCATCGTGCAGTCCCACAACGGCACGCTGCGCCTGGGCGAGCACGACGACGCGGGCGCCTGCTTCGTGCTGTCGCTGCCGGCCCTGCGCTCGATGGCGCCGCGCGCCGACAGCCCCGCCACACCGTCCGCGGCACACGACCCGCGGCACGGCGCCCGCATCCTCGTGGTCGACGACGAGGTGGACATCGCCGAGATCCTCCGCGACATCCTGACCCCCGCCGGCCACCGCATCACGCTGACCCACAACGGCCTCGACGCGCTGCGCCGCCTCGACGCCGAGCCGTTCGACCTGGTGCTCACCGACCTCAAGATGCCGGGCCTCGACGGGCCCGCGCTGTACGCGGAGCTGTCGCGCCGGCATCCGCACCTCGCGCACCGCGTGATCGCCATCACCGGCGACACGCTGGGCTCCACCGCGCGCGAGTTCGTGCGCACGAGCCAGGTGCCGGTGATCGACAAACCCTTCGAGCCCAACGACGTGCTGACGCGGGTCGCCGCGCAGCTGGCGGTGCCGGTGGGCTGAGCGGCACGGACGCGGTCCCCCCCGATGACCATCGGGGCCCAGGCGTGCTGCGGGTGCAGTGGGTCGCGGCTTCCGCCGGGATGACGGGCTTTTTCGGGGGGGCGTATGCTGCGGTGTCCATCCGAGGAGATGCCGCCATGTCATCCCGTCCGAGCTTCTTCGCCCCGCTGGCCGCAACGCTGCTGCTGGCCGCCTGCCAGACCTACTCGTCGGGCGGCTTCGCGCCGGGCACCACGGCGGTCGAGGTGCGGCAGAGTATGGGCGTGCCCACCGGCACCTACCCGCTGCCGGACGGCGGCGTGCGCTACGAGTACGCCCGTGGCCCCTGGGGCAAGCACACCTACATGGTCGACTTCGACGACCAGGCGCGCCTCGTCAAGTCGGAACAGGTGCTCACCGAAAACAACTTCGCGAAGATCCGCCCCGGCCAGACGCGCGACCAGGTGCTCTTCGCCATCGGCCATCCGGCGGACATGCAGCAGGTGCGCTACCAGAACCAGACGGTGTGGTCGTACCGCTACGACGCGATCTTCTGCATCTGGTTCCAGGTCGGCATGAGCCCGGACGGCCGCGTGCTGGAGACGGGCTACGGGCCGGACCCGCTGTGCGACCGGAGCAACGAGCGGCCCTGAGGCCGCCCGTGCCCACCGCCGTCACGCCCGCGCCAGCACCGGCTTGAGCGCCGCCCCCGTGTGGCTGCGCTTGTTGCGCGCCAGCGCCTCGGGGCCGCATTCGGCCACGATGGTGCCGCCGCGCACACCCCCCTCCGGTCCCAGGTCGATGACCCAGTCGGCCTCGGCGATCACGTCGAGGTCGTGTTCGATCACGACCACGCTGTGGCCGCCGTCGACCAGCCGGTGCAGCACGCGGATGAGCTTCTCGACGTCGGCCATGTGCAGGCCCACCGTCGGTTCGTCCAGCACGTACAGCGTGTGCGGCGCCTTCTGCCCGCGGCGCCCCACCTCGTCGCGCACCTTCGTCAGTTCGCTCACGAGCTTGATGCGCTGCGCCTCGCCGCCGCTCAGCGTCGGGGACGGCTGGCCCAGCGTCAAGTAGCCGAGCCCCACGTCCTTCAGCAGCTGCAGCGGGTGGGCGATGGACGGCATGCTGCCGAAGAACTCGACGGCCTCGTCGACCTCCATGCGCAGCACGTCGCCGATGCTTTTTCCCCGCCACGTCACCGCGAGCGTCTCGGCATTGAAGCGCTGGCCGTGGCACACGTCGCACGGCACCTTCACGTCGGGCAGGAAGCTCATCTCGATGGTGCGCATGCCCTGCCCTTCACAGGCCGGGCAGCGGCCTTCGCCAGTGTTGAAGCTGAAGCGGTTCGGTGCGTAGCCGCGGGCGCGCGACTCGAGCGTGTCGGCGAAGAGCTTGCGGATGGTGTCCCAGAAGCCGATGTAGGTGGCCGGGCACGAGCGCGGCGTCTTGCCGATCGGGGTCTGGTCCACCTCCAGCACACGGTCCACCTGCTGCCAGCCCTCGATGGACTCGCAGCCGGCCCAGCTCGGCTTGCCGCCGCGTGTGTTGATGAACGTGAGGTTCGCGAGCAGCACGTCGCGTGCGAGCGTCGACTTGCCGGAGCCGCTGACGCCGGTCACCGCCACGAGGCGCTTGAGCGGCACGTCCACGGTCACGTCGCGCAGGTTGTGCAGCGCGGCGCCCGTCACCGTCAGCACCGGACCGTCGGCGACCTCGCGCCGCACCTGGATCGGGTGCACGAGCGGCCGCGCGAGCGAACGGCCCGTCACCGAGTCGGGGTGGCTCGCGAGTTCGCTCACGGTGCCCTGCGCCACCAGCGTGCCGCCGCGTTTGCCGGCGCCCGGGCCGATGTCGATGATGTGGTCGGCCCGCCGGATGGTGTCCTCGTCGTGTTCGACGACCACCAGCGTGTTGCCCTTGTCGCCCAGCTTGTGCAGCGCGTTCAGCAGGATCTGGTTGTCGCGCGGGTGCAGGCCGATGGTCGGTTCGTCGAGCACGTAGCAGACCCCCTGCAGGTTGCTGCCGAGCTGCGCGGCCAGTCGGATGCGCTGCGCCTCGCCGCCACTCAGCGTGGGCGCCGCGCGGTCGAGCGTGAGGTAGCCGAGGCCCACTTCCTCGAGGAACTCGAGGCGGCTGCGGATCTCGCTGATCACGTCGCGGGCGATCTCGGCGTCGCGCCCCGTCAGGTCGAGCGACTCGACCCACTTGCGGCAGTCGGCCACGGCCCACTGGGCGATCCACGCGATGGAATGGTCCTCGAACTTCACCGCGCGCGAAACGGGGTTGAGCCGCGTGCCGCCGCAGTCGGGGCACGCCTCGTCGACCATGCCCTCGACCTCGGGCTCCTCCGACGGGAAACTCTGCTCGCGGCCCTTGTTGTCCTCGTCGCGCACGGAGTCGTCGAACGCCTTGCGCTGCTCGCGCGTGAGCGCGAGGCCCGTGCCCACGCAGGTGGTGCACCAGCCGTGTTTGCTGTTGTAGCTGAACATGCGCGGATCGAGCTCGGGGTAGCTCGTGGCGCACACCGGGCACGCGCGTTTGGTCGAGAACACCTTCACCGCCCCGATCTTCCGCGTGGGCGTGCCGGCGAGCATCGCGCCGCGCAGCGCGCCGAGCGGGCTCAGCAGGTGCATCACGCCCTTGCCGAGGTCCAGCGCGGTGGCCAGCAGCGACCGCAGCTGGGCCTCGTTGCCGGCCTCGACCACGAGGTCGCCCACCGGCAGCTCGACGGTGTGTTCCTTGAAGCGGTCGAGCTTGGGCCACGGTTCGACCTTCACGAACTCGCCGTCCACGCGCAGGTGCGTGTAGCCGCGGGCCTTGGCCCACTTCGCGAGGTCGGTGTAGAGGCCCTTGCGGTTGATCACGAGCGGCGCGAGCAGCCCGACGTGCTGGCCCTTGTGGTGCTTGAGGATCTGTGCCGCGATGCTCTCGGCGCTCTGCGGCATCACCGGCGAGCCGTCGTTCACGCAGTGCTGGATGCCCAGCTTCACGTACAGCAGCCGCAGGAAGTGCCACACCTCGGTGGTGGTGGCCACCGTGCTCTTGCGGCCGCCGCGGCTCAGCCGCTGCTCGATGGCGACGGTGGGCGGAATGCCGTACACGGCGTCGACCTCCGGTCGCCCGGCCGGCTGCACGATGCTGCGCGCATAGGCGTTCAGCGACTCGAGGTAGCGGCGCTGGCCCTCGTTGAACAGGATGTCGAACGCGAGCGTCGACTTGCCCGAGCCGGACACACCCGTCACCACGCTGAACTTGCCGCGCGGGATGTCGACGTCGAGCGACTTCAGGTTGTGCTCGCGCGCGTTGACGATGCGGATCGAGTCGCCGTGGTCGCGCGCCTCGCGCACCACCTGCTGCAGCGGGCGGCCCTCCTCCACGGCGTGGCCGTTCAGGCCCAGCTGGCGGTCGTAGTCGGCGAGCGCCTTGCCGGTGTGCGACGTCGGGTGCTGCTTCACGTCCTCGGGCGTGCCCGTGCACACCACCAGGCCGCCGGCGTCGCCGCCTTCCGGGCCCAGGTCGATCAGCCAGTCGGCCGCGCGGATCACGTCGAGGTTGTGTTCGATCACGACGAGCGAATGGCCGGCGTCCAGCAGCTTGCGGAACGCGCGCATCAGCTTCGCGATGTCGTCGAAGTGCAGGCCGGTGGTGGGTTCGTCGAACAGGAACAGCGTGCCCTTCTTCGCGACCGCCTGGCGGCTCGCGGTGGCGCTCTGCGCCGCCTCGGCGAGGAAACCGGCGAGCTTCAGGCGCTGGGCCTCGCCGCCGCTCAGCGTGGGCACCGGCTGGCCGAGCTTCACGTACTCGAGGCCCACGTCGATGATGGGCTGCAGCACGCGCAGCACCTCGCGGTCGTTCGCGAACAGCTGCACCGCCTCGCTCACCGTGAGTTCGAGCACGTCGGCCACGTTCAGCTCGCGCACCACGTCGCCGGCCAGGCGCCGGTCGATCTTCACCTCGAGCAGCTCGGGGCGGAAGCGCTTGCCGTCGCAGTCGGGGCAGCGCAGGTACACGTCGCTCAGGAACTGCATCTCGACGTGTTCGAAGCCCGAGCCGCCGCAGGTGGGGCAGCGGCCGTCGCCCGCGTTGAAGCTGAACATGCCGGCGCCGTAGCCGCGCTGCTGCGCGAGCGGGGCCTGGGCGAACAGCTTGCGGATCTCGTCGAACGCGCCCACGTAGCTGGCCGGGTTCGAACGCGCGGTCTTCCCGATGGGCGATTGGTCCACGAACACCGCGTCGGTGAGCCAGTCGGCCCCGAGCAGCGCGTCGTGTTCGCCCGGCGTCTCGGTGGCCTTGCCGAAGTGGCGTTGCAGCGCGGGGAACAGCACGTCCTGCATCAGCGTGCTCTTGCCGGAGCCGGACACGCCGGTCACGCACACGAGGTGCTGCAGCGGGAACTCGACCGTGACGTCCTTCAGGTTGTGGTCGCGCGCGCCCTGCAGGATGAGCTTCGGCGTGGCGTCGTTGACGAGCCGGCGGATGCCCATCCCCACCTGCTTGCGCGCGCCGAGGTACTCGCCGGTCAGCGTGTCGGCCTGGCGGATGGCCGACGGCGTGCCGTCGAAGACGATGTTGCCGCCCCGTTCGCCGGGGCCCGGGCCCATGTCGATCAGGCGGTCGGCGGCCAGCATCACGGCGGGGTCGTGTTCGACGACCACGAGCGTGTTGCCCGCGTCGCGCAGCCGGTGCATGGCCTCGACGATGCGGTTCATGTCGCGCGGGTGCAGGCCGATGCTGGGCTCGTCGAGCACGAACATCGTGTTGACGAGCGACGTGCCGAGCGCCGTGGTCAGGTTGATGCGCTGCACCTCGCCGCCGCTCAGTGTGCGGCTCTGGCGGTCGAGCGTGAGGTAGCCGATGCCGACGTCGTTCAGGTACTTCAGCCGCGTGCGGATTTCGTCGAGCAGCAGCTTGAGCGCGTCGTCGAGCAGCGTCGACGGCAGCACGATGTTCGCGAAGAAGCGCTGGATGCGCTCGATGGGCACCAGCATCAGGTCGTGCACGGTGAGGCCCGGCAGCGCCTCGAGCTGTTCGCGGGACCACTTCACGCCGTTCGGCATGAACCGCTTCGAGGGCGGCAGCGCCGCATCGGCGTCCTCCTTGGAACCCAGGCGCCACAGCAGCGACTCGGTCTTCAGGCGCGCGCCATCGCAGGTGGGGCACGTCGTGTAGCTGCGGTACTTCGACAGCAGCACGCGGATGTGCATCTTGTACGCCTTCGACTCGAGGTACTCGAAGAACCGTGCGACGCCGTACCACTGCTTCTGCCACTTGCCGTTCCACTGCGGCGAGCCCTTGATGACCCACTCCTTCTGCGCGTCGGTCAGCTGCGACCACGGCGTGTCACGCGGGATGCCGGCCTCGCCGGCGTAGCGCATCAGGTCGTCCTGGTTCTCCTGCCAGGCGGGCGTCTGCAGCGTCTTGATGGCGCCGCCGCGCAGCGTCTTGCGCGGGTCGGGAATCACGAGGCCGTAGTCGACGCCGATCACGCGGCCGAAGCCGCGGCAGGTCTCGCACGCGCCCATCGCCGAGTTGAACGAGAACAGCGCGGGCTGCGGGTCGGTGTAGCGCAGGTCGCTCTCGGGGCAGTGCAGCCCGGTGGAGTAGCGCCACAGCACCGGCTCGCCGTCCTCGGCGAGCACGTAGACGTTCACACGGCCGCTGCCGCGCTTGAGTGCCGTCTCGATGGCCTCGACGGCACGCACCTTCTCGGTCCCCTGCAGGCGGAAGCGGTCGGCCACCACGTCGAGCAGCTTGCGGGGGCCGGTGGGCGAGGCGATCTCGCGTTCGGCCTGCACGCGGGTGAAGCCGCTGGCGGACAGCCACTGCGTCACTTCCTCGGCGCTGGTGTTCGCCGGCAGCTCGACGGGGAAGGTGATGGCCAAGCGCGGGTCGCCGTCGGCGGTGCGGGCCATCAGCTCGGTGTAGATGGTCTCGGGCGTGTCGTGCCGCACCAGGTGCCCCGTCTCGCGGTCGAACAGCTCGGCGGCGCGGGCGTACAGCAGCTTCAGGTGGTCGTTCAGCTCCGTCATCGTGCCGACCGTGCTGCGCGACGTGCGCACCGGGTTGGTCTGGTCGATCGCGATGGCGGGCGGCACGCCGTCGACCCGCTCGACCGCCGGGCGGTCCATGCGGTCGAGGAACTGGCGGGCGTAGGCACTGAAGGTCTCGACGTAGCGCCGCTGGCCCTCGGCGTAGAGCGTGTCGAACACGAGGCTCGACTTGCCCGAGCCGCTGGGGCCGGTCACCACGGTCATCTCGCCGGTGCGGATGTCGAGGTCGAGGTTCTTCAGGTTGTGCTGGCGGGCGCCGCGGATGCGGATGAGGCCGGAGGACATGCGGGGGAGACCTGCTGCGGGGAGGAGGCGGAGATTCTAGGAGGGGCCTGCTGACAGCTTCTGGCGGAAGGCCATTGGCCCGCAGTTTCAACTGGACACAAAAAGGTACGTAAAAACCCGTATCGGCGCCTTTAGGCTTCGCCCCCATCACACCGATAAAAACAGCATGGACAAGAAGCTGGCACGTTGGGGGGTTGGGGTGATGCTCGCGATGGTGGCTTCGGCCAGCCATGCGCTGGTCTTCGCCATCAACGAAGGGGTGACCTACCGGGTCACGAACGAGGAGATCGCCGCGCGGTACGCCGCCATCGCGACCGACCTCGGCAAGCTGCTGCGCCAGCCAGTCACCATCGAGCCGGTGGGGCCATACCCGCTGCTGCGCAAGGGGCTGGCCGCGAAGTCGTACGACCTCGCGATGGTGCACCCCGCGCACCTGTCCATCCAGGCCATCAAGTCGTCCGGCTACAAGCTCGTGGCGGTCACGAAGGGGTACGAGGAGTACACCGCCAACTTCCTGATCAACCCCGATTCGCCGCTGAAGTCCCTCGCCGAACTGAAGGACAAGAAGATCGGCGCCCCGGACGAGGACTCCATCACCTCGTGGATGGTGCGCGCCACGCTGCGCGACGCGCTGGGCGGCCCGGACAAGGTCAGCTACATCTACACCCGCTACCAGGACGCCGTGCCGTTCATGGTGGAGAACAAGTTCACCCCGACGGCGGCCACCGCGGCCGGGGCCGTGATCAAGGGCTGGACGGCCAAGGGCGGCAAGGTGCTCGCCAAGTCGCGCCCGGTGCCCATCAAGCACATCATCGCCAGCCCGAGCCTCACGCCGGAGCAGGTCGAGAAGGTGCGCGACTACCTCGTCAACCTCGACACCACCGAGGAAGGCAAGAAGAAGCTCGAGACCACGAAGTACAAAGGTTTCGCCACGTACGACGAGCAGAAGATGCTCGCCATCGGCACGTGGCTGGGCCTCTGACCGGAACCGCCTTTTGAACCCGCCATCAGGGAATCCACAGGCTCGCACCGTCACATGACCCAACCATAATTCGCCGTTCCACCCCCGCACACAACGAGGCCGATCCCAAGTCGTACGGCCCGCGCTCAGGAGGATTCAAGTGACGTCCACACTCAAGGACCTGCTCGCCACCGGCTCCGATGCCGGCATCGCCATTTCCGCGCCCGGACGCCCGGCGCTCACCTACGCCGCGCTGCGCGAGTTGATCGCCAGCACGCTCGCGAGCCTCAACGCCCTGGGCGTGGGCCGCAACGACCGCGTGGCCATCGTGCTGAACAACGGCCCCGAGATGGCCACGTGCTACATGGCGGCGGCCTCCGGCACCACCAGCGCACCGCTCAACCCCGCCTACCGGGCAGACGAGTTCGAGTTCTACCTCTCGGACCTGAACGCCAAGGTGCTGATCGTCGAGTCGGGCAGCACCTCGCCCGCCATCGACGTGGCGAAGAAGCTGGGCGTGCGCGTGGTCGACCTCGTGGTGCCCGCCGGCGCGCCGGCCGGTGCCTTCACGCTGGCCCCGCGCGAACCCGCTCCGGCCTCGGCGCCCGCGAAGGGCGGCTTCTCGGAAGCCGGCGACATCGGCATGGTGCTGCACACGTCCGGCACCACCTCGCGGCCGAAGATCGTGCCGCTGTCGGTGGGCAACCTCTGCGCGTCGGCGGGCAACATCCGAGGCACGCTGCGGCTCACGGCGAGCGACACCGGCCTGAACATCATGCCGCTGTTCCACATCCACGGCCTGATCGCCGGCGTGCTCGCGCCGCTGTCGGCGGGCTCGCAGGTGTTCTGCACGCCGGGGTTCAACGCGCTGAAGTTCTTCGGGTGGATGGACGAGGCCAAGCCCACCTGGTACACGGCCGTGCCCACGATGCACCAGGCCATCATCGGCCGCGCCAAGGGCAACGCCGACGTGATCGCGCGCAACCCGCTGCGCTTCCTGCGCTCGTCGTCGTCGTCGATGCCGCCGCAGGTGATCCGCGAACTGGAAGAGATCTTCGAGGCCCCGCTGATCGAGGCCTACGGCATGACCGAGGCCACGCACCAGATGGCCTCGAACCCGCTGCCGCCGCAGGCCCGCAAGCCCGGCTCGGTGGGCCTGCCCGCCGGCCCGGAGGTGCAGATCATGGGCGAGGACGGCCAGTTGCTCGGTGCGGGCGAGATCGGCGAGATCGTCATCCGCGGCCCGAACGTCACGGCCGGCTACGAGAACAACCCCAAGGCGAACGCCGAGGGCTTCCTGAACGGCTGGTTCCGCACCGGCGACCAGGGCACCAAGGACAGCGACGGCTACATCAGCCTCACCGGCCGCCTGAAGGAGATCATCAACCGCGGCGGCGAGAAGATCAGCCCGCGCGAGGTCGATGAAATCCTGATGGACCACGCCGCGGTGTCGCAGGTGGTGTGTTTCGCCATGCCCCACCCGAAGCTCGGCGAGGAAGTCGCCGCCGTGGTGGTGCTGAAGGAAGGCGTGGCCGCCACCGAACGCGAACTCCAGGACTTCGTCGGCCAGCGTGCCGCCGAGTTCAAGGTGCCGAAGAAGATCCTGTTCATGGACGAGATCCCGAAGGGCGCGACCGGCAAGCTGCAGCGCATCGGCCTCGCCCAGAAGCTCGGTCTCTGATCTGAATTTCACCGCTCGACCACGAGGCGCCCGTCCAGAGGCGCCCGGGTCGATGCGTCCCCGTTCGACCACTGTCATCACACTCAGGAGAGGAAAACCATGAGAAGCCGCCGTTCGACCGTGGGCCCGCTGGCCGCAGCCTTCCTGGCCGGCGCGATGCTGCCCCCCGCCGCGTTCGCCTGGGAACCGAGCAAGCCCATCGAGTTCGTCGTGCCGGCCGGCACCGGCGGCGGTGCGGACCAGATGGCCCGCTTCATCCAGGGCGTGGCCGCGAAGAACAAGCTCACGTCGCAGCCCATCGTGGTCGTCAACAAGTCCGGTGGCGCCGGCGCGGAGGGCTTCCTCGACGTCAAGGGCGACAAGGGCAACGCCCACAAGATCGTCATCACGCTGTCGAACCTGTTCACCACGCCGCTCGCCACCGGCGTGCCGTTCAACTGGCGCGACCTGACACCGGTGCAGATGCTGGCGCTCGACCAGTTCGTGCTGTGGGTCAACGAGGAGTCGCCGTACAAGACGGCCAAGGCCTACCTCGACGCCGCGAAGGCGCAGCCGGACAACACGCTGAAGATGGGCGGCACCGGCTCGAAGCAGGAAGACCAGATCATCACGATGCTGCTGCAGAAGGTGGCCGGCAAGAAGATCACCTACGTGCCGTTCAAGGGCGGCGGCGACGTGGCCGTGCAGCTCGTCGGCAAACACGTCGACTCCACCGTCAACAACCCCATCGAGGCCGAGTCCCACTGGCGCGCGGGCAAACTGCGCGCGCTGTGCGTGATGGACAAGGACAAGCTGCCGTACCCCGCCAAGCTGACGGCCACGCAGTCCTGGAACGACGTGCCCACCTGCACGTCCGCCGGCCTGCCGGTCGACTACCTGATGCTGCGCGGCATCTTCATGCCACCCGACGTCACACCCGACCAGGTCGCCTACTACCTCGACCTCTTCAAGAAGATCCGTGCCCTGCCCGAGTGGAAGGAGTTCATGGAAAAGGGCGCGTTCAAGCAGACCGCCCTGACCGGCCCCGACTACGTCGCCTGGCTCGGCCGCAACGAGCAGCTCCACCGGGAGCTGATGAAGGAAGCCGGCTTCATCGCCAAGTGACGACGACGACGTGACGACCGGGCCGCCGCGGCGGCCGATGGAGGCACACATGGAAGAGAACCCTGGGCCGCAGGATGCGGCCGGCCCGTCGGTCGGCAGCCGCTGGCCGGAGGCCATCGTCGCGGCGCTGCTGGTGGGCGTGGCGGTGCTCGTGATCACCGACAGCCTGCGGGTGGGCAACGGCTGGGCCGACGACGGCCCGCAGTCGGGCTACTTCCCGTTCTACATCGGGCTGATCCTGCTCGCGTCGAGCGGGTCGGTGCTGATCGGCACGCTGCTGAAGTGGCGCGGCGAGAACCCCGTGTTCGCCGAACGCACCCAGCTCGCGAGCGTGCTCGCGGTGCTGCTGCCCATGGCGGTGTACGTGGGCGGCATCGCGTGGCTGGGCATCTACGTGGCGTCGTTCCTGCTGATCGCCTACTTCATGCGGCGGCACGGCAGGTACGGCTGGCCCGCCACCGCCATGGTGTCGGCCGCCGTGCCGCTGGTGGTCTACCTCGTGTTCGAACGCTGGTTCCTGGTCCTGCTGCCCAAGGGACCGCTCGAAGCATTGCTGGGGTTGTGATGGACGAGATCAGCAACCTCCTCCACGGCTTCAGCGTCGCGCTGACCCTGCCCAACCTCGGCTTCATGCTGGTGGGCATCACGCTCGGCGTGCTGATCGGCGTGCTGCCGGGCCTCGGCGGTGCGAACGGCATCGCGATCCTGCTGCCGCTCACGCTGTCGATGAACCCGACGACGGCGATCATCATGCTGTCGTGCATCTACTGGGGCGCGCTCTTCGGTGGCGCCATCACGTCGATCCTGTTCAACATCCCCGGCGAGCCGTGGTCGGTGGCCACCACCTTCGACGGCTACCCGATGGCCCAGCAGGGCCGCGCGGCGCAGGCGCTCACCGCGGCCTTCACGTCGTCGTTCGTGGGGGCGCTGTTCGCCGTGGTGCTTATCACCTTCCTCGCGCCGCTGCTGGCGAAGTTCGCGATCCGCTTCGGCCCGGCCGAGTTCTTCGCGGTGCAACTGCTGACGTTCTGCAGCTTCGTGGGCATGAGCAAGGAGCCGCCCGCGAAGGTGATCGCCGCGATGATGCTCGGCTTCGCGCTCGCCGCGGTGGGCATGGACAGTGTCACCGGCCAGCTGCGCATGACCTACGGCTACGCGCCGCTGCTCAAGGGCTTCGACTTCCTGATCGCGGTGATCGGCCTCTTCGGCATCGGCGAGATCCTGCTGACGATGGAGGAAGGCCTCGCGTTCAAGGGCAAACACGCGAAGATCGATCCGAAGGTGGTGTGGTCCACGTGGAAGACACTGCCGCGGCACTGGCTCACGTTCCTGCGTTCCACCGCCATCGGCTGCTGGATGGGCATCACGCCCGGCGGCGCCACGCCGGCCTCGTTCATGAGCTACGGCATCGCGCGGCGCATGTCGAAGGAGCCCGACTCCTTCGGCAAGGGCCAGATCGAGGGCGTGCTCGCGCCCGAGACGGCGGCGCATGCCGCCGGCACGTCCGCGCTGCTGCCCATGCTGACGCTGGGCATCCCGGGCTCGCCCACCGCGGCGGTTCTGCTGGGCGGGCTGCTGATCTGGGGCCTGCAGCCGGGGCCCATGCTGTTCGTCGAGCAGAAGGACTTCGTCTGGGGCCTGATCGCGTCGATGTACCTCGGCAACATCGTGGGTCTCTTCGTCGTGCTGACCACGGTGCCGTTCTGGGCCGCGATGCTGCGCATCCCCTTCTCGGTGATCGCCCCGGTCATCGTGGTGATCTGCGCCATCGGCGCGTACACGGTGCACAGCTCGATGTTCGACGTGGTGCTGATGCTGGTATTCGGCGTGCTCGGCTACCTGTTCAAGAAGTTGCGCTACCCTCTGGCTCCGCTGGTGCTGGCCCTGGTGCTCGGGGACATGGCCGAGGCGAGCTTCCGGCAGTCGATGCTGATCTCGCAGGGCAGCCTGTCGATCTTCTGGAGCAACGGGCTGGTCGGCAGCATCGTGGGGCTCGCACTGGTGATGTTGTGCTGGCCCCTGCTCGGCACCTTGAAATCGTGGCTGCAGCGCCCCGCGCCCGCAGCCCCCGCAGAAGGAAACGCATCATGAAGATCGCGGTGGTCGGGGCGGGCGCCATCGGCGGCTACCTCGGCGCGAAACTGGCCCTGGCGGGCGAGGACGTCACGTTCATCGCCCGCAACCGCAACCTGGCCGCCATCAACGCGAACGGCTTCCGCCTGATCGGCGAGGACGGCACGGAACACATCGCCCGCAACGTGCGCGCCGTCGAGAAGATGGCCGACGCCGGGCGCCAGGACGCCGTGCTGCTCACGCTGAAGGCCCACCAGGTCAAGGACGTGCTGCCCGAACTGCGCGCGCTGTTCGGGCCGGACACGATGGTGGTCACGATGATCAACGGCGTGCCCTGGTGGTACTTCCACAAGCTGCCCGGCCCCTACGAGGGCCAGCGCCTCGAGAGCGTGGACCCGGGCGGCGTGATCGCCTCGTTCATCGAACCCGAGCGCATCATCGGCAGCGTGGTGTACCCCGCCGCCGAGCTGGTCGAGCCCGGGGTCGTGCGCGTGATCGAGGGCAACCGCTTCACGCTCGGCGAACCCGACGGCACCCGCAGCCCGCGCATCGAGCAGCTGGCCGCAGCCATGATGAAGGCCGGGTTCAAGTCGCCGGTGTCGAAGGACATCCGCGGCGAGATCTGGGTCAAGCTGTGGGGCAACCTGTGCCTGAACCCGCTCAGCGCGCTGACACACGCGACGCTGGAGGACATCTGCCGCTTCCCCGCGTCGCGCGAGCTCGTGGCCACGATGATGCGCGAGGGCCAGCAGGTGGGCGAGAAGCTCGGCGTGGAGTTCAAGATCTCCATCGACAAGCGCATCGCCGGCGCCGAGGCCGTGGGCGCCCACAAGACCTCGATGCTGCAGGACGTGGAACACGGCCGCGCGCTCGAACTCGAGGCGCTGGTGGGCAGCGTGGTGGAGCTGGGGCGCATCACCGGCGTTCCCGTGCCCACCATCGCCACCGTCTACGGTGTCACGCAGCTGCTGGCCGCCACCCTGGCGGCGCAGCGCGGCAAGCTCGTCGTTCAGCCCGCGTAGACGTTCGACAGCACGCCGATGCCGTCGATCTCCACGTCGACGGCGGTGCCCGGCTTCATCGGCAGCGCACCCAGGGACGTGCCGCACAGGATCACGTCGCCCGGGTGCAGCGTCATGTCGCGCGAGATGAGCGACACCAGCTCGGCGGGCGGGAAGGTCATGTCCGCCAGCGGGTAGTTCTGGCGCTCGCGGCCGCCCACGCGCGTGCGCACGGAGGCGTTCGCCACGTCCACGTCGGTCTCGATCACCGGGCCGAACACGCCGAAGGTGTCGAAACTCTTCGCGCGGGTCCACTGCGGGAAGCTCGGGTCGCGCGTGAGCAGTTCGAGCGCGGTCACGTCGTTCGCGCAGGTGTAGCCGAAGATGCACGATGGCGCGTCGGCCACGGATACGGCCGTGGCCGTGCGGCCGATCACGATCGCCAGTTCTCCCTCGTACATCACGCGCCCGTCGTAGGCGGCCGGCTGGCGGATGCCCTGCCGGTGTGCGGCGAAGCTGCTGGAGGCTTTCAGGAAGTACAGCGGCTCGGCGGGCCGGGCCCAGCCGTTCTTCTCGGCCGCGGCGTTGAAGTTGTTCCAGAGGCCGATCATCTTGCCGGGCTGGCAGGGGATGAGCCACTCGACCTCGGCGACCGGCAGCCGCTCGCCCGTGGGTTCGGGCGATGCGAACAGGTCGCCGGTGAAGACCTCCACCTGGTCGCCGTCCAGGCGACCCAGGGCCTCGCGTCCGCCGTGGCGGAACCGCATCCATTTCATCCGTGTCTCCCAGGGTGTTCTCGAAGCGGGTCGATTCTGCCCGGTCAGCGCCGGGAAACCGCTCCGTGAAAGCGCTCACTTCGGCGCGCGGTGGTCGCAGTGGCCGCAGTGGATCCCGGCGTTCGCCGGGATGACGGTGCATGGGGGCTCAAAACAAGCACCGTGACGGGCACGGCCCGTCACGGTGATTGCTGCCATGCGGCCACTGGGCCTGTCCATGACGCCCTTTCTCCCTGAGCAACGCCAGTCTGCTCGCCGGGCGACAGGCTTACAACTGTCAACTCTTGCAGGTGACAAATCGTGACGGACAGGCCTGGAAATGGAACCCCGTTCAGCGACGGGCGGCGCGGATGAGCCGCATCTGCGGGGACACCTCGGTGGCGGCGCCGTCGAACGGCACGACCGTGGCGCCCGTGCGGCGCAGGACCTTGGCGACGTAGGCCAGGGTCTCGGCGTACGGCGGCACGCCCCGGTAGCGGTTCACGGCCCCCTCGCCGGCGTTGTAGGCAGCCGCCACGAGGGCCACGTCGCCCTCGAAGTAGGCGAGCAGCCAGCGCAGGTAGGAGACGCCGCCGCGGATGTTCTGCGCCGGGTCGTACGGGCGCGAGACGTTGAAGCGGGCCGCGGTCTCGGGGATCAGCTGCATCAGCCCCTTCGCGTTTTTCGGGGACAGCGCCGCCGTGTTGAAGTTCGATTCGGCCTCGATGATGGCAAGCACCAACTGCGGCTGCACCTTCATCTCGGCGGCGGTGTTCTTCGCGATCTCGACGATGTGGGCCGGCGCGTTCGGAGGCACCACCAGTTCGGCGGGCGGGATCGCCCGGCCCGAGGCGGCCACGGCCGCCGGGACCTGCGGCCGCATGCACTCGGGCAGGTCGCTGCTCGGCCCACCCACCGTGCGCAGCATGCGGATCGCCTGGGGCCAGCCCTGCTCCGCGGCGGCGTGGAAGAAGAAGGCTGCCGTGGCGTCGCTGCGCTCCACGCCGCGGCCGTTGCTGTACATCCACCCGAGGTTGTACTGGGACTGGGCATCGCCCATGCGCGCGGCCTTGCAGTACAGCTCGGCGGCCCGGGCGCCGTCGCGCGGCACCCCCTCGCCGTTCTCGTAGGCGGCGGCCTCGTCGCGGATCAGGGCGGCGAGCAGGTTCTCGGTGGGGGCCTTCTGCACCGGCACGGGGACGGGGTCCGCCTCGGCCTGGGCCCACGCGACACCGCACACCGGCACGAGGCAGGCGAACGAGAGGGCGGCGAGGGTGTGGCGGGGGCGGAACGACATGCCGAGACTTTAGGCGGCACCCACCCCGCCCGGCCACCCCCGGGGCCCCCGATCCACGGGGGACCGGGACTCCCCACTCGGGGGGACGTTCAGTGCTTGTCGCCGCCGTCGACGCCCAGCTCGCGGCCCGGCAGCCGGTGCCGGGGGTCGGCATGCGGTGCGCCGAGCGCCCGGCGCAGGCCCGCCATCAAATGGGCGCGGTCGACCGGCTTCACCCAGTATTCGTAGGCCCCGAGGCTCATCGCCTTGATGATGTCCATCGACAGGTTGTCGGCGGTGAGCAGCGCCACCTTCAGGCCGTTCGAGATCTCGATCATCAGTTCGCGCACCACCTCGAGCCCGCCGAAGTCGGGCAGGTGCATGTCGAGCAGCACCAGGTCGGGGTGTTCGGAGCGCACGAGGCGCACGCCTTCGGCGCCGGTGGTGGCCTGGATCAGCGTGATGCCGGGGAGATCGGCGAGTTGGGCCTCCATCAGCACCTGGTTGATCTCCTGGTCCTCGATGTAGAGCACCTTGCCCTTGACGTCTTCCATTCCGTCGAGCACATCTTCCATGGTTCACGGGCCCCCTTTGGCTGGTTCAAGCATAGGACGCGCAAGGTGCGTGGCAAGCGCCCAGCGACTCCGCAACAGGGTCATCGTGCGGAATCCCCCACGTTGACACGCGACAGGCGTATGCAAAATGGCGGGATGACCGCCAACGACAACCTTTTCGTCGCCCTGCGCGACGCCTTCCCGTCCGACCGTGACCGCGTGGCCATCGAAACCACCGGCGACACCCCGCTGTACTACCGCTGGAACGACCTCGACCGCGCCACCGCCCGCATCGCCAACCTGCTGCAAGGCCTCGACCTGCCCGCCGGCAGCCGCGTGGCCGCACACGTCGACAAGTCCGTCGAGGCGCTGATGCTGTACCTCGCGGTGCTGCGAGCGGGCTTCACGTACCTGCCGCTGAACCCCGCCTACAAGGCCGGCGAACTGGGCCACTTCATCCAGGACGCCGAACCCGCGGTGGTGGTGTGCGCCGGCGCGAACTTCGGCTGGGTCAGCAAGCTCGCATTCACCTCCGGCGTGGCCCACGTGTTCACGCTGAACACCGACCGCACGGGCAGCCTGCTCGAACGCGCGTCGTTCCAGCCCGACACGCACGAACCCGCGGTGCGGGCCGCGTCCGACCTGGCGGTGATCCTCTACACGAGCGGCACCACCGGCCGCAGCAAGGGCGCGATGCTCACGCACGGCAACATGCTGAGCAACGCCCGCACGCTGAAGGCGTACTGGGCCTGGCAGCCGGACGACGTGCTCGTGCACGCGCTGCCCATCTTCCACATCCACGGCCTGTTCGTCGCGTGCCACGGCGCGCTGCTCAACGGCAGCCGCATGATCTGGTTCGACCGCTTCGAGCCGGGCCCGGTGCGCGCCCGCTTCGCCGACGCCACCGTGTTCATGGGCGTGCCCACGATGTACGTGCGCCTGCTCGCCGACCCGGCGCTCACCCCCGAGGCCTGCCGGGCCATGCGGCTCTTCGTCTCGGGTTCCGCCCCGCTGCTGGCCGAGACCTTCCGCGAGTGGCAGGCCCGCACGGGCCACACCATCCTCGAGCGCTACGGCATGAGCGAGACGGTGATGCAGACGTCGAACCCCTACGAGGGCGAACGCCGCGCCGGCACGGTGGGCCGCGCCCTGCCGGGCGTGGAGCTGCGCATCGCGTCGCCCGACGCGGACAGCGGCAACGGCGGCATCGAGGTGCGCGGGCCGAACGTGTTCGCCGGCTACTGGCGCCTGCCTGAAAAGACGAAGGAGGAGTTCACGGCCGACGGCTGGTTCCGCACCGGCGACGTGGGCCGCTTCGACAGCGACGGCTACCTGCACATCGTGGGCCGCGCGAAGGACCTCGTCATCAGCGGCGGGTTCAACGTGTACCCGGCCGAGGTGGAGGCCACCATCGACGAACTGCCCGGCGTGGCCGAGAGCGCGGTGATCGGCGTGCCGCACCCCGACTTCGGCGAGGCCGTGGTGGCCGTGCTGGTGCCGCGGGCCGGGGCCACGCTCGACGGCGACACGATCGTGAACGCCGTCAAGACGCGCCTCGCGGGCTTCAAGGTGCCCAAGCGCGTGTTCGTCGTGGACGAACTGCCGCGCAACGCGATGGGCAAGGTGCAGAAGAAGGCGCTGAGGGATCAGCACCAGCACCTCTTCCAGGCCTGATCGCTCCGGTCAGAAGTTGAGGGGGAACTGGATCCCCACGGAGATGATGTCGCCGCCCGAGCCGCCGATGTTCTCGAAGTCGGCGCGCAGCGCGGCCTGCGGGATGAACTGCCACTTGACGCCCACGCCGATGCCCAGCTCGGCCGAGCTGTCCTGGGTGGAGCCGTTGGGCGCGTCGTGCTTCATGCGGAAGTAGTGCACGCCCAGCTTGCCGAACACCGAGAGGTTCTGGACGACGGGCATCGTGGCGGTGCCGTAGACGCCGGCGGCCCAGGCCGCGTCCTTGTACGTGAACAGGCCCTGCTGGTAGGTGCGCGAGCCGTACGTGGCGATCTGGCCCTCGACGCCGAAGATGTTGGTGAACTGGCCGCCGCCGAAGAAGCGGAAGGCGGTGTCGAGGTCGGTGTCGCCGACGGCCATGCCGATGTACGGCCCCGTGAACTTGACCTGCTGGGCCTGCACGGCGGCAGCGCCGCACAGCGCGAGGGCCACGGCAGCGGCACGGATGACCGTGCGTTGAATGAAGCGTTGCATGTTCTTCTCCTGTGGGTTTCGAATGTGGCGGCCATCCCCAGTGCGGCCGACTGCCGGGCAGCTTACGGTCGCGTTGGTCCCCATCGCACGAAGTGCCGCGTCAAAGACGTGACAAGCCATTGCCGCGCGTTGGTTGAGCGCCACTCGTCGTAAGCAGACGCGTCGAGGGGAAACGCGCGGCAACGCACGTGCGTGCGGCGCGATGCCAACTCGTTCACGGAAAGATGCCGCGCCACGCGCGGCGCCTCGCAAAGCACACCGCTCCGGCAGGCCACCCGCTGAACACCGAGTAACAACCTGCCACATCTCCCCCGCCGCCGACACGATGAAATCGCCTCCGGCCTCATGGGGGAGGCACGCCTGACGGCGCCATCCAACGAGAACGAGATCCAGACCATGGCTCCACACACCACCGACCTGTCCGTCGACGACACGACCACGGACACGCACACGAACGGCCTCGCCGGCGTGGGCGCCCTGCTCGCCAGCGCCGCGGCGCTCGCGGCCTGCGGCGGCGGCGGGATGCGCGGACCGCGCGGACCCGAAGGCACCACCGACCAGGCGAACCTGCCCGGCTCGGGGGGCGACGAACCGGCGCAGTCCGGCACGCCGCCCACGCAGGTCGACGCCGCGCGCTTCCTGTCGCAGGCCACGTTCGGCGCCCGCTCGGCCGAGGAGATCGAGGAGTTGCGCACCGAAGGCTACGAGCACTGGCTGTGGGGCCAGTTCAACTCGAACACGATGTCCCACATGAGCTACCTCGACTGGCGCCGCGTCTCCGCCGAGGAGTTCCGCGTCAGCGACGACATGGCGTACGAGGCCATCTGGATGCAGTGGCTCAAGGGCGGCGACCAGCTCCGCGCCCGCGTGGCCTTCGCGCTGAGCCAGATCTTCGTGGTGTCCAACAGCTCGGGCGCCCTGCGCGCGTTCGGCATGGCCTCGTACATGGACATGCTCAACCGCGAGGCCTTCGGCAACTTCCGCACGCTGCTCAAGAGCGTCACGCTGCATCCGACCATGGGGTACTACCTCAACATGATCGGCAGCGAGAAGGAGAACACGAAGCGGGGCATCCGCCCGAACGAGAACTACGCGCGCGAGATCCTGCAGCTGTTCTCGATCGGCCTCGTGCGCCTCGACCTCGACGGCACCGTGATGCGCGACGGCGAGGGCCGCCCCGTGCCCACCTACGACGAGGACGTGGTCAAGGGCTTCGCGCGGGCCTTCACCGGCTGGTCGTCGCCGCGCGGCAAGAACTTCCACGACATCGACGTGAACGTCGAGGAGAACTGGTACCTCCCCATGCGGTCGTACCCCGAGTACCACACGCCCGAGAGCAAGCTGCTGCTCGACAGCTTCGTGATCCCGGCCGGCGGCACCTGCGAGTCGGACCTCGAATTCGCCATCGACAACATCTTCAACCACCCGAACGTCGCGCCCTTCATCTGCCGCCAGCTGATCCAGCGCCTCGTCACCAGCAACCCGAGTCCGGCCTACCTGCGCGCCGTCTCGCTCGTGTTCAACAACAACGGCGCCGGCGTGCGCGGCGACCTGCGCGCGGTGGTGCGCGCGATCCTGCTGCACCCCGAGGCGCGCGACCCGTCCCTCGGCGCCAACGGCCGCTTCGGCAAGCAGCGCGAGCCGGTGCTGCGCTTCGCCAACTTCCTGCGCGCGCTGGGGGCCACCAGCACCAGCGGCCGCAACGACATCCACGAACTCGACGGGTCCGACAACTCGCTGGGCCAGAGCCCGCTGCTCGCGCCCACGGTGTTCAACTTCTTCAAGCCCGACTACGCCCAGGCCGGCCCCATCATGGACCAGGGCCTCGTGGCCCCCGAGTTCCAGATCACCACCGAGACCACGCTCGTCGGCGGCCTCAACTTCTTCGCGCGCCTGATCAACAACGAAGGCTTCGGCAACGGCGAGAACCGCCTGCGCATCGACTACACGCCGCTGCAGGCGCTGGCGGCCGACCCGTCCGCGCTCATCGCGCACCTGGACCTGCTGTTCTTCAACGGCCAGATGAGCGCGTCCACGCGCCAGCGCCTGGCCACGATGCTCGCGGCCATTCCCGCGAACGACCCCAAGCGCCGGGTCAAGTCGGCGCTGATCGTCACGTCGCTGTCGCCCGACCACGTGATCCAGACCTGAGCGGCTTCGAAGGCAACGACCATGAAGAAGAAACACCTCCACTGCGCCGACGCGTACCCGCGCGCCACGTCCGACCTGATGCCGCACCTGCCGGATCCGGCACGGCGCTCGCTGCTGAAGATGATGGGCGCCACCGGTGCGATGGGTGCGGCCTCGCACCTGCTCGCCCCGCTCACGGCCCTCGCCCAGACCACCACGGGCCCCGACTACAAGGCGATCGTCTGCCTGTTCATGTACGGCGGCAACGACGCGAACAACATGGTGGTGCCGCGCGACGCCACCGAGTACGCGCTGTATCGCACGGGCCGCACGAACCTCGCGCTGCAGCAGAACTCGCTGCTGCCCCTCACCACCACGCCGGTGGCCGAGGGCGCGACGGACCCGTCCCGCTACGGCCTGCACCCGGCCATGGCCGGCCTCGCGAACCTCTACACGCAGCAGAAGATGGCGGTGGTCGCCAACATCGGCCCGCTGATCGCCCCCACCACGAAGGCCCAGTGGAACGCACGCTCGGTGCCGCTGCCGCAGGGCCTGTTCTCGCACAGCGACCAGCAGGACGCGTGGCAGAGCGCCATCTACGACACCATGGGCAAGACCGGCTGGGGCGGCCGGATGATGGAACGCCTCATCGCCGAAGGCAGCGTCAACCGCGGCTATGCCTGCATCTCGATGGCGGGCGGCAACCTGTGGGAGACCGGCGACAGCAGCCTGCTCGCCTACAAGATGTCCTCGTCGGGCAACTTCGGCTTCGACTTCTACAAGGCCGGCAACACCACCGACCCGCTCACGCTGGCCATCCAGCAGACCCTGGCCGACCAGCGCAGCCACCTCTTCCACCAGGCCTGGCTCAGCACCATGGGCCGGTCCATCGACATGCAGCAGGTGTTGACCGCGGCGCTGAAGTCGTCCACCGTGGGCACCACGTTCCCGAACAGTGACCTCGGCCGCCAGCTCAACACCGTGGCCAAGCTCATCTCGGCGCGGTCCAGCCTCGGGCTCAAGCGCCAGGTGTTCTTCGTGTCCATCGGCGGCTTCGACACCCACGGCGACGACCAGCTGCAGCAGCAGAACCGGCTGTTCGGCGAGATCAGCCAGGCGGTCTCGGCCTTCTACCAATCCACGGTGGACATGGGCATCGCGAACGGCGTCACGCTGTTCTCGGCCTCCGACTTCGGCCGCACCTTCGCCTCCAACGGCCAGGGCTCCGACCACGGCTGGGGCAGCCACCAGTTCGTGGTGGGCGGTGCCGTCAAGGGCGGGCAGGTGCTCGGCGCGGTGCCGAACCAGACCCTGAACGGCCCCGACGACACGGGCGCCGGCCGCTGGATCCCCACGCTGTCGTCCGACCAGATGTCCGCCGCGCTCGCGCGCTGGTTCGGCGCGGACACCGGCGTGATCGGCGCCGTGCTGCCCCACGCGTCCGCCTTCAACGCCCTCGACCTGCTGGCCTGAGCCCTCCCACCGATCACCTCCTCCGAACGACCATGCACCACGCCCTCCGCTCCACCTTCGCTTCCGCCACGCTGCTGGCCCTCGCAGCCGCCACGTCGCCCGCCTGGGCCCAGGCCGCGGGTGACGTCGCCCGCGGCAAGCTGCTGTTCGAGGACACGGCCGCCACGTCGGGGGTCAGCACCCTCACGTCGAGCTGCACCGGCTGCCACCAGACGGTGCAGAACCGCCGCATCGCGGTCGGCGGCAGCGCCACGGCCCAGATCGAGCCCGACACCGCGTACACCGACATCGTCCGGGCCATCGGCTCCGTCAGCCAGATGACCCAGTTCAACGCGCTGGACGCCGACGACGTGCGCGACCTCGCGGCCTACATCGCCGACACCGCTCACGTCGACAAGACCACGCTCACGTTCACGTCCTCCGGCGTGAACACGGCCGCCGCCGCGCAGACGGTGACGCTGAAGTCGCCCACGGCGCCCTTCGCGCCGCTGATCGTGCGCAGCATCGCCATCGCCGGCACCGGCGTGGGCAACTTCACCCGCACCTTCACGTGCGACAGCAAGACCTTCACGGCCGGCGAGTCGTGCACCTTCTCGGTCACCTACGACCCGCGCGACAACGTGAACTCCAACCCCGTGCTGACGGTGACCCTGCGTGACGGCAGCTCCGGAACCGACTACAACCGCCGGGTGCAACTCCAGGGCAGCATCTCGGGCACCACGCCCACCACCCCCACGACCCCGACCACGCCGACGACCTCGTCGGACTCGGGTGGCGGCGCCGCGGGCTTCGGCCTGCTGGCCCTGCTGGCCGCGGCCACGGGCGTGCTGGGCCTGCGCCGCCGCCGCGCCTGACCGGCCGCGCCGCCATGGACACGCCCGACCGCTGCCCCCGTTGTGGTGGCGGATTCGTGTGCGAGGCGGCCACGGCGCTGCAGTCGCCTTGCGCGTGTTTCGCGGTGAGGCTGTCGGACGGCGCACGCGCGGCGCTGCGCGAGCGCTACACCACGTGCGTGTGCGTGCCGTGCCTGCGGGCGGTGCAGGCCGAGTTCGAGGTCACGCCGCCGCCGCTGGCACCCTCGCCGCCGCCACCCGGGCGGTGAGCCGCGGGCGCGGCTCGCCGCGCACCCGGGCCACGGTGTCGCTCGGCGATTCGCCGAACACCGCCCGGTAGTTCGACGCGAACCGCCCGAGGTGGTTGAAGCCCCAGTGCAGCGCGGTGTCGGTCACGGAGCGGGTGTTGCCCGGGTCGGCCAGTTCCACGTAGACGCGGTTGAACCGCGCCATCGTGAGCCAGCGCTTGGGCGGCATGCCCACGCCCTGGCGCATCGCGTGTTCCACGAGGCGTTCGGACGCGGCGCACAGCCGGCTCAGCGCCGCGGCGTCGATCTCGGCGCTCTGCGCGCCCTGGCGGGCCACCGACTCCACCACCTCCATGATGCGCCGGCGCGTGCGCGCGCCGCGCGGCTCCGGGGTGCTGGGGGCGTGGGCCAGGGCCTCGGTGAGGGCGTCCAGCAGGGCCAGATCGCAGTACAGCAGCGTCTCGGGGTCGGCGCCGGGCTCGGACGCGAGGCGGTAGCCCGTCTCGATCTGCTCGAGCACCTGCCGGGTCAGCGCGGGGTCGGGCTCGAACTGGGCGCACCCGGCCCCCGGGATGGCCAGCTCGCGGCCCAGGCGCCCCACGGCGTGGGCCTGCAGGTCCTCGCGCGTGACCGTCACCGTGTGCCAGCAGGCCGCATGGGTGGTGACGTAGTCGATGGACGCCCCTTCGGCGTACACCTGCAGCGCGTGGGGTGGCAGGGGCCGCCCGTTCAGGAACACCTCCCCGCGCCGCATGGGGGCGAGGCTGATGGTCAGCGCGCCCGGGTGCAGCACCCCCTGGGCGTAGACGGCGCAGCCGTAGTCGCCCGCGCCCACGGCGAAGCGCGGCCCGGTGCGGTTGCGCACCCGGATCTCGAGGTCGCCCGCACCGAGCAGGCGATGTTCGATGCGTGACTGGTGGACCACATCGCGCAGGGCCTCGGGATCGAAGCTCGTGTACGTGCGGTCGGCATAGTGGTGACGTCCCATGGTGTCGCTCCCTGCGGCCATGCGGCCGTAACGCCGGGTGGGTGCCTGCACGGAAACCGTGCAGCCCGGGGGACATGGGATGTCCGGGCCCGCCCTGGCGCGCAAAGCTTAGTACACACTCACGTTTTTGTGGAACTATTTGGCAGCCCGGGCGTGGGGGTTGTCCCTGCGGAATGCGGATAGTCGCGGCCGGGAGGGGACTTCTAGACTGAACTTCCCTAGACCACTGCGAGGACCTCTCATGTCCACAGCCCTTCACGCCACCGACATGCCGGTGCGGGACGAAACGGTCGACGACCACGGGCAAAGCCCGATTCTGCACACCGCATTCGAGACCGAACGGCTCGATCCCATGCGGCTCGAGACGGCGGACCACCTGCCGATCCGCGCGTTCCGGCTCCTGAGCCCGGGCCCGCGGCACCTGTCGCACCGGTCGTGCGACGACGGCAACCAGCAGGTGCACCTGCTGCAGATCGACGCGGCCGTGTACCTGGAACTCGACCTGCCGCCGGGCAGCCGCTATCGCCTGTGGGCCGAGCGTGCCGAGGGGCTCTACGTCGACAACGAACCGGCCACGGTCGGTGCGGTGTTCGAGTCCGCGCTGGGCGGGCCGCTGCGCATCGTCAGCCGCCACGCCTTCTCCCTCGACCTGGTGTCGCGCCGCCTGCCCTCGGTGTCGGGCGGCACGCCCCAGGCGCCGTCGACCCTCGATGCCGACGCCCGGCAGTCGGTGCGCCAGCTGCTCGACGTGGCCCGTTCGCTGTGGATCACCCCGCCCACCGCCCCGCGCCGCCGCTCGCCGGCGTCCAACGTGCTGGAAGTGGTCGAGCGGGTGCTCGCCGAACAGCCCTACGGCACGCTGCACCCGTCCGACTTCGCGCAGCCGGCCGGCATCTCCGTCCGGTCGCTGGAACGTGCGCTGCAGCGTTCCTACGCGATGGGGCCGAAGCGCTGGATCACGACCACGCGCCTCAACACCGCCCACCGCCACCTGAGCGACCCGGGGCCCGACGACCGCACCGTCGCCCAGATCGCGCGGCGCTGCGGCTTCCAGCACGCCGGGCGTTTCTCGCAGGCGTACCGGGCGCTGTTCGGTGACTACCCGCACGACGTGCTGGCACCGTCCACCCCGACCGGGTCACGGTGAACGCCGGGGCCGGCGGCACGGCGTGCCGTCGCCCTCGGAAAGACCGGGTCAGGAGCCCGACACCACCGCGCAGAGCATGTCGGCCGCAGCGACAAGCATCGCGTCCCCGGTGGGCACGGCCTGGGCCACCGGCCCGGCGGACGACGCCCCTGCGTCCTGCGCCATGAGCGTCAACGCGCCCGCCACGGCCAGGGCGGCGGTGGCGGCAACGAGGGCGTGACGGTTCAGGGTGCTCATGGCGGTCTCTCGGGAAAAGGGGGTTGGCTCAGGTTGAACTTTAGGTGGGCATGCCCTCGGGAAAAAGCCCTTCTGCCGGAACACGGTGTTGCGGCGATCGCAACAAACCCCTCCAAAGACCTAGCTGTGAAGTGTCAAGAGGTTCTTGCGTTTGACGGGAAGCCGAGACATAGGCGGCAGGCACCCGATGCCATGGTGCTGACGGTGCCAGTTGTAGAAGTGGGTCCAGGCCGGCAGGAGTTCCGCGCGCACGTCTGAGTTGGCATAGGGGCGGCCGTATGCCCACTCGCGCAGAGCCGACTGGATGAACCGCTCGGCCTTGCCATTGGTCTGCGGCCTGAACGCTCGGGTGAACTTCTGCGAGATCCCGTTCTCCAGGCACGCCTCGCCGAAGGCGGCCGAATGGAAGGCCGGACCGTTGTCGGTGATCACTCGTTCGATGCACACGCCGAGCCCCTTGAAGTAGGCCAGCGCTGCGTTCAGGAACGCCACAGCGCTCTCCTTGCGTTCGCTCGGGTGCATCTGAGTGAAGGCAATCCGACTGTGATCGTCCACGGCGACGAACACGTACTCCCAACCCACGTGACGAGAACGTTTGCGGCGGTCGCCTGTGATGCGGTGACCGACCTCCTCGAAGCGGCCGAGCTTCTTGATGTCGATGTGCAGTAGTTCGCCGGGAGCCTCACGCTCGTACCGCTGGATCGGCTCGACCGGCCGAAGGTCGCTCAGACGGGACAGGCCAGCGCGCTTGAGCACGCGACTGACGGTGGCCTTGGAGACGCCCATGTAGGTCGCGATCTCCGCCTGGAGCCTGAGCTTGCGCCGCAACTCGACGATGGTCTTGCCCACCTGATCGTCGATGCTCCTTGGAGAACGAGCTGGGCGCGATGACTTGTCCAGCAAGGCATCCGCCCCACCGGCCAAGTAGCGCGCGTGCCACTTGCGGGCCGTGACGGCGCTGACGCCTTGCTTGGCAGCGGCATCTGACGCGCTCAAACCACGTTCGGTGATGTCTTGCACAAGCTCCAGGCGGCGAAGGTACGTCAATCGGGCATTCTTATGGGTGTTCATCCGGGGCTCCGGGTTTTGAGTTGGACTGGGGTTTTGGCGAATGCCAGTCTCTCAAAACCTTCCCGGGTGAACACCCGCAATAACCTATTGAACCTTCACACCTAGCCCGCGATGGCCCCGCGGCGAAACGACCGCGCCGCGGGTTTCCTGCACGATGGCAGCTTCCCCACTCCGGAGACCGACATGGCCGGCCTGACCTCCCTCGGCATCGTGCACACCGCCATCAGCCTGGTCGCCGTCGCGGCCGGCATCGCGGCCCTGGTGAAACACCACCACATCCTCGACACCACTCCCTCCGGCCGCGTCTACCTGTGGGGCACGGTGCTCACCTGCATCACCGGCTTCGGCATCTTCCAGCACGGCGGCTTCGGCAAGCCGCACGCGCTCGGCGTGATCACGCTGCTCGTGCTGGCCCTGGCCTGGGTGGCGGGGCACACGGGCCTCTTCGGGCGGGCGTCGGCCGGGGTCGCGTCGATCAGCTATTCGCTCACGCTGTTCTTCCACAGCATCCCGGGCATGACCGAAACCTCGACCCGCCTGCCCGTGAACGCCCCGCTCGCCTCCGGCCCCGACGATCCGGGCCTGCAGGCGGCCGTGGGCATCGCGTTCCTCGTGTTCCTCGCCGGGGCGGCCCTGCAGATCCGCGACCTGCGCCGGCGGACCGCCGGTGGTGGCCGCGCGCTGCCCGTCGCCTGACCGGAAAGCCCGTCACCCCGACGGACATCGGGGCCCACTGCGCGCCGGACGAGCCCCGCTTGAAAGCCGGCGCTGCGCCCGCAGTGGGTCCCGGCGTTCGCCGGGATGAACGGCTCGGAAAACAAGCGGGCCGGTGCGCCCTTCGGCAGCACCGGCCCGCATCCGGACGAGGGATCGTCCGGGGTCTGGCTACGGATTCGACGCGCTCGAGGCGGCGTGAGGTGCCACGTCGATGCCGTGTTTCTCTCCGCTGATGTCCACGTCACCGCCCTTGGAGAGCAGCCACATGGCCAGCGCAGCGAACACGAGGAATCCCACAACGATCTTCCACATCTCGATCAGTCCTTCGCGTAGATGTCCACGTCCTTCGTCTCCTTGACGAAGAGCATGCCGACCACGAACGTGATGGTCGCGAAGATGATCGGGTACCAGAGGCCGTTGTACATGTTGCCGGTCTGAGCCACGATGGCGAGGCCCGTGGCGGGCAGCAGGCCGCCGAACCAGCCGTTGCCGATGTGGTACGGCAGGCTCATGGAGGTGTAGCGGATGCGGGTCGGGAACATCTCGACGAGCATCGCGGCGATCGGACCATACACCATGGTCACGTAGATCACGAGCAGCGTCAGGATCGCGATGATCATCGGCTTGTTCATCTTCGCCGGGTCGGCCTTGGCCGGGTAGCCGTGGGCGCGCAGCTCGTCGATGGTCGCCTTCTTGAACGCGGCGTCCTTCGCCTTCGCCTCGTCGGCCGGCAGGCCCTTCGACGAGTACGACTCGATCTCCTTGTCGCCGATCTTGATCTTGGCCGGGCCGGTGCCGGCCACGTTCTCATAGCTCACCGAGTTGGCGGCCAGCACCTGCTTGGCGATGTCGCACGAGCTGGTGAACTTGGCGACGCCCGTCGGGTTGAACTGGAACGAGCACTCCTTCGGATCGGCCACCACCGTCACGCTCGACGCGGCCTGGGCCTTGGCGAGGTCGGGGTTCGCGGCTTCGGTCAGCGCCCTGAACAGCGGGAAGTAGGTCAGCGCGGCAATCAGGCAGCCGGCCATGATGATGGGCTTGCGGCCGATCTTGTCCGACAGCGAACCGAACAGGATGAAGAACGGCGTGCCGATCAGCAGCGCGACGGCGATCAGGATGTTGGCGGTGGCGCCGTCGACCTTCAGCGGACCCGTGAGGAAGAAGAGCGCATAGAACTGGCCGGTGTACCAGACCACGGCCTGGCCCATCGTCAGGCCCACGAGAGCCAGGATCACGATCTTCAGGTTCTTCCACTGGCCGAAGGACTCGGTCAGCGGGGCCTTCGAGGTCTTGCCCTCTTCCTTCATCTTCTTGAAGGCGGGCGATTCGTTCATCGAGAGGCGGATCCACACGCTGATGGCGAGCAGGAAGATCGACACCAGGAACGGGATGCGCCAGCCCCAGTCGGCGAAGGCCTCTTCACCGATGGCGGTGCGGGTGCCGAGGATGACGATCAGCGAGAGGAACAGGCCCAGCGTGGCCGTGGTCTGGATCCACGACGTGAACGCGCCGCGCTTGCCGTGCGGGGCATGCTCGGCCACGTACGTGGCCGCGCCGCCGTACTCGCCGCCGAGCGCGAGGCCCTGCAGCAGGCGCAGGCCGATCAGGATGATCGGGGCCGCGACGCCGATGGCGGAGTAGGTGGGCAGGATGCCGACGATGAAGGTCGACAGGCCCATGATCAGGATGGTGACGAGGAAGGTGTACTTCCGTCCGATCATGTCGCCGAGTCGGCCGAACACCAGCGCGCCGAACGGGCGCACGATGAAGCCCGCAGCGAACGCGAGCAGCGAGAAGATCACCTGCGAGTTCGGGTCCAGTGCCGAGAAGAACTGTTTCCCGATGATCACGGCGAGGGTGCCGTAGAGGTAGAAGTCGTACCACTCGAAGACGGTGCCGAGGCTGGAGGCGAAGATGACCTTCTTCTCCTCCTTGGTCATCGGCGTGCCTTTTGCCGACGAGGCCGGCAAGGTTGCTGTTGCCATGTTGCAGCTCCTGTGTGTGTGCTGTGCGTGCGGGGGGCCCCTCTCCCAACAGGGGGCTGAGGGCATCTTCTTGAAAGGCGCTGACGGTGTTCTGACGGGAAGCTGAACGCTGGCTGACAAACTCGGGACCAACCCGAACGCATCGTTTCTCATCGCGGGAATCCAAGGGTCCACCCTGTAGGGACTTTCGCTAGGGGGCTGTCGCAGGACGGCACGGCCTCCTATCGTGCGGCCTCTCCGCCCTCGCCTCCCGACCCCATGCGCCCACGCCTTCTCCGCCTCGCGTTGTCCCTCGCAGCGCTCACCTTCGCCGGTGTGTCGTCCGCCGTCACGGTCACGGTCCGGCCCGACAGCGAGGGCCCCGCGGTGCGGCCCTCGACGATGGCGGGCTACAACTTCGGCAACTGGATGCCGGTGGCCGAGGTGCGCGACAGCCTGAAGGACGTGCCCCCCGGCGCACTGCGTTTCCCCGCGGGCAACGCGGGCGACGAATCGAACCTCGACGCGGCGGTGCTCGGCACGTTCGCGTCCGCACTGACGCTGATGCCCGGCCAGCCCGAGCTGATGGTGCAGACCCGCGTGTTCCAGGGCCGCGACGGCCGCCCCGCGGCCAACGCGCCGGAGGACGCGGCCGCGGCCGTGAAGCTCGCACGCGAGCGCGGGCTGAACGTGACGTACTGGGAGATCGGCAACGAACCCGACCTGTACGGCCCCGTGCGCGGCGACACGTCGTGGACCGCCGAGCGCTACTGCGACGTCTTCCGCGCGCAGGCCGCGGCCGTGCGGCGGGAGCAGCCCTCGGCGAAGATCGCCGGGCCCGCGGTGTCGGGTGCCGTGCCCGGCGCGATGAAGTTCCTCGAGACCTTCGTCGCGCAATGCGGCGACGTGGTGGACCTGCTCACGTGGCACATCTACCCCACCGAGGGCGACGGCAGCGACGCCGCCGCGCTGACCACGGTGCGCGAGGCCGACCGCACGCTCGCGCATGCACGCGCCGTGTGGGCCGACCCCAAGCGCAACCCGAAGGGCCACACACGCGCCATCGAGTTCGGCGTCACCGAATACGGCCTGTCGTGGCGCACCGAACGCCCGCGTTTCCTCTCCGACCAGACCGGCGCGCTGTGGGCGATGGAGACCACGCTGCGGCTCGCGAAGGGTGGCGCCGCGGTGGCCCACTACTTCGCCTACCTCGCGACGGGCTTCCACGGCCTGATCGACAACGGCGGCGGGCCGCGCCCCACCTTCTATGCGTTCCGGCTGCTGTCGGACCTGAAGGGCCGCTTCGTGGAGGCGGCCTCCGACAACACCGGCATCTGGGCGCACGCCGTGCGCGACGGCGACACGGTGAACCTCGTGCTGATCAACAGCCACGCCACGCGGCAGACGGTGCAGATCGACGCCGGCGCGTTCGCGGTGCGGGGCGCGCGCTGGTTCGATGCGGCCATCGCCGAGCAGGAGGGGGAGTACGGCACGCTGCCGGCCAAGCCGCAGCTCGTGTTGCCGGCACGCTCGGCGACGGTGGTGACGCTGCAACGTCCGGCCACCTAGGAATCGCATTGCGAAGCGGCCCGCGACCGCCTAAGGTCGTGGCCGACGCCGCGTGATGGCGCCGCTCCGCCGCACCACGACCGGGCCTGCCGGCGGAACCGCTCCACCCGCCCGGACCGGAGGTTCCCGATGACCCCATCCCTCGCCGGGCAAGCGCAGGGCAGCTCCCGCACCCGCGCCACGGTGCTGAACCTGCTCGATCGCAGCGGCCTGCGTGGCGCGGCCCGCGCGTGCCGCCGCACGCTGCGGCAGGCCGGCCGCCAGGCACTGCGGCACGACCAGGCGCTCGTGGCGTCCTACCTCGCGTGGGCCGACTCGCCACGCCTGCACATCGGCTGCGGGCCGCACCTGCTCACGGGCTGGCTCAACTCGGACTTCGATCCCGCCTCGCGCGCGGTGCTGCGGCTCGACGCCACGCGGCGCTTCCCGCTGCCGTCGTCCACGTTCGATGCCGTGTTCAGCGAACACATGATCGAACACGTGCCGTTCGCCGGCGGCGCCGCGATGCTGGCCGAATGCTTCCGCGTGCTCAAGCCGGGGGGCCGCATCCGCATCACCACGCCCGACCTCGCCTTCCTGCTCGCGCTGTACGGCCCCGCGCCCACGCCGCTGCAGCAGGCCTACCTGCACTGGGCGTCGAGCACCTTCGTGCGCGGCGCACCGGCGGGCGACCCGGTCTTCGTGATCAACAACTACGTGCGGGACTGGGGGCACCAGTTCATCTACGACGACCGCACGCTGCGCTTCGCGCTGGAGGGTGCCGGCTTCGCGCAGCTGGAGCGGCGCCTGCTGAACGACAGCAGCGACCCCGCGCTGCGCGGCCTGGAGAACACGGACCGCATGCCCGAAGGATTTCTCCAGCTGGAGTCGCTCACCCTCGAGGCGGTCAAGCCGATGGCAGCGCCGCGATGAGCCGTTCGATCGCCTGCTCGCCATCGAAACGCCGTCCGTCCCACACGATCGCGGGCACGGGCCCGGATGGGGCCGGCAACGCATGCCCATCGTGCGGCAACCCGAGCGCCGAAGCCAGCGCCTCCATCGGCTCGACGGGGCCGCGCAGCAGCACCTGTTCGCACGGCCACCGTCCCGGCGCGGGCGGGCCGCCCAACAGCCGCATCCACGGGGCCACGCCGGCGGGCGGTGCCACGGGCCGGTAGTCCACCAGCACCGACCGGCCTTCGAGCGCCTGGGGCAGGCGATCGAAGAGGTCCCGCGTGGCCGCGGACACCCCGTCGAACTCGAACACCAGCGCGATCATGCAGGCAGCGGCGGGAAGCCGGGATGGTCGCGCTTGCGCACGTCGAGCACCGCGAGCAGTGCGCGGCGCGCGTCGTCATCGATCTTCGACCACGACGCGATCTCGTCCCGCGTGCGGTAGCACCCGCGGCACAGGCCCTCGACCGGATCGAGCTTGCACACGTCGGTGCACGGCGACGTCACCGACTGCACCACGTCGGCCACGGGCGCATCCGTCATCTCGACGAGCTGCTGCGGCGAGGCGGCGAACACGCCGTTGGGATGCCCCGCCGCGGCCCACACCACGTCGAAGCGGAACAGCTCGCGGTCGATCAGCGTGACCGGCCGCTGCAGGTGGGCCACGGGGGACACGCCGCCGATCGAGAAGCCCGTCTGCTCCTTCACGAAGGCCGCATCGGCGCGGCCCAGCGGGCCGGTGAGGGCCGACACCTTGCGTTCGTCGACGCGCTGGTCGCCCGACGTGACGACGAGCACCGCCACGCCGTCGGAGACGCGGCGGAAGATCACGCTCTTGGCGATCTGGCCCAGCTGCACGCCGAGGCCGTCGGCCGCTTCCTTCGCGGTGCGCGCCGCCACCGGCAGCGCGATGGGCCGGTGCGCATGGCCATGCGCCTCGAGCCAGTCGGACACCCGCTCGAATCCGTCGTTCATGCGGAGGCCCTCTCGCGGCGCGCCAGCAGCGCCTTGCCCACGCGCGACGTGACCGGCCGGCCGAGCGCACGCGAGATGCCCGCGGCGGCATCGACGAGGCGCTCGATGTCGATGCCGGTCTCGATGCCCAGGCCGTTCAGCATGTACAGCACGTCCTCGGTGGCCACGTTGCCCGTGGCCCCCTTCGCGTACGGACACCCGCCGAGCCCGCCCACGCTGGCATCGAACGTGTGGATGCCCACTTCGAGGCACGCGTAGACGTTCGCGAGCGCCTGGCCGTAGGTGTCGTGGAAATGGCCGCTCACCTCGGCGACGGGGTAGTGCTTCAACGCACGTTCCATCGCGGCCCGCACCTTGCGCGGCGTGCCCACGCCGATGGTGTCGGCGACACCGCAGTGGTCCACGCCGGACGCCTTCATCAGGCGCACGACACGCTCGACCTCGTCGGCCGACACGTCGCCCTGGTAGGGACAACCCACCGCACACGAGATGGCGCCGCGCACCTTGATGCCGTGGCGGTGCGCCTCGGCGACCACGGGGCGGAAACGCTCGAAGCTCTCCTCGATGCTGCAGTTGATGTTGCGTTGGCTGAAGGCCTCGGTGGCCGCGGCGAACACCACGATTTCATCGGGCTTCGACGGCAGCGCGGCCTCCAGGCCCTTCAGGTTCGGCGTGAGCACCGAATGGCGCACGCCCGCGGGCCGTGCGATGCCGGCCATCACCGCGGCGTTGTCCGCCATCTGCGGCACCCATTTCGGGCTCACGAAGCTCGTGACCTCGATCTCGCGCAGGCCCGCGGCCTGCAACTGGTGCACGAGCGCCATCTTGTGGGATGTATCCACAGGCTGGGACTCGTTCTGCAACCCATCGCGCGGGCCCACGTCGACGAGGGTCACCCGTTGGGGCAACAACATGACTTTTTCCTCAATATTGTGGATTGGGCCCGCGAACCCCCTGACAGGGGGTATCTGCCGCGGACCCATGGGAGGAAGATACCTGAACTCGCCAGGGAAATACGCCGTGTCCACCCCCGCTCAACTGCGCATCGCCGCCCGCATCCACTACGCCCTCAAGGGCATGCTGGGAGAAGGCATCGATGTCTCGGCCATGCTGAACGACCCGGCCGAAGCGCGCGAAGTGCTGTACGTCTGCCAGGCCTCGGGGAACAACGAACTCATCGCACTCGCCAACCAGTTCTTCATCGAAAGCGAAGTGGCGCGGCTCGCCGACGCCTCGTCGCTCTCGAAGCCGAAGCGCAAGCCGCAACCGAAGGCCGCTCCGCAGGACGCCGCCTGGTCGCGCGACACCTCGGGCTTCGGCATCTCGCAGCCGGGCGACCTGCCCACGCTGCCGAACTCCCGCACCAGCTGGATCAAGAGCTTCGCGCAGCGGCTGGTGCGCTGAACGCCACCGGCCCGGGGCCGAAAACCCCTTCTGTCCGTTCTTTCCCCTTGATGCCGAGGGTGCCCTTCGACTACTGTCGAAACGCATCCACGATCAGGGAGACAACGATGATGAGCACGTGGCGCGCGCGGGCCGTGAGCATGTTGTGGAGCGGCTTGGCCGCGTTGCTGGCAGCATCACCCGGCCCTGCGGCTGCCGCCGAAGGCTGGGCCGAGATCGGCTGGCGCTACAAATGGGGCGAGGGCAGCATCATCTACAACCGGGACATCGAACCGGTCGACCTGCAGGACGGCGGCGGCACGTTCCGCAACAGCATCGGCCCGTTCGACATCCTGGGCTGGGACATGATGACCCCCGTCTACTTCCAGGGGGTGGGCGGCACCATGACCACACGGAACGGCATCCGCCCCGGCTGCCCGCCGGAAGACCTCTGCGACATGATCTCGGTGCGCATCGACTTCGCCCCGCTGTCGAACGGCGACCCGGCCCACTGGCGGCTCGACATGACGGCCCCCGGCCGCCTCGACCGCTTCGGCCTGCCCGAGCTCGGCAACGGCTGGGAATGGGATGGCCCCACCTTCGGTGGCGTGCTGACCAACGACCTCGACGACCGGCGCTATGGCGGCCCCAGCGAGTACTTTCACAGCTGGAACCTCTCGGTGGCCAAGCCGGTGCCCGAACCCGGGTCGCTCGCGCTGATGGCGCTGGGCCTGGCCGGCGTGGGCCTCGCCGCTCAGCGCTGGCCGAAGCGGGCCGCGAGGCCCCGCGCGGTGAATTCCTCGACCACGTAGTCGACGAACACCCTCACCTTCGCCGGCATCAGCTTGCGGCTCGTGTAGTAAATCGACAGCGGCCGCGTCTCGGCGTACCACTTCGGCAGCACGCGCACGAGTTCGCCGCGCTCGAGCAGCTGCGCGGCGTGGGGCAGCGGCAGCATCGCGATGCCCATGCCGGTGGCCGCGGCGCGGGCGAGTGCCTCCGGGTCGTCGAGCACCATCACCGGACGCACGCCCGCCACCACCTCCTCGCCCGTGGGGTTCTTCAGCGTCCATGGCACGAGCCGCCCCGTGGCGAGCGAGCGGCGCAGCAGCCCGCGGTGGCGCACCAGGTCCTGGGGATGGGATGGCGCGGGATGGGCCTTCAGGTAGGCGGGGGCGGCGACCAGCACGATGCGCAGCCGCGCCAGCTCGCGCGCGATCAGCGCATCGGTGAGTTCGATGCCGCCGCCGATGGCCACGTCGAAGCCCTCGGCGATCAGGTCGACCTGGCGGTTGTCGAAGTGCAGGTCGGGCACCACGTCGGGGTAGCGGCGCACGAACTCATCCAGCATCGGCACGAAGTACTCGCGCCCCACCATGTGCGCCAGCGCCACCTTCAACGTGCCGGCGGGCTTGCCCGCGCCCTGGCGCAGGTCGGTCAGCGCGTCGCCGATCTCGCCCCACGGCAGCCGCACCTGGCCGTAGAGGCGTTCGCCCTCGGAGGTGAACGCGAGGCGGCGGGTGCTGCGCTGGAACAGGCGCACGCCCAGGCGCGCCTCGAACTGCGCGACGCTCTTGCTGACGGCGGCCGGCGTGAGGCCGAGGCGCCGCGCGGCGGCTGAAAAGCTGCCTTCGTCCGCGGCGGTGACGAACGCATCGAGGTGGCTGCGGAGTTCGGTGGACATGCCGCCAGCTTATACCAATGGTTGAAACTGAACGCACCTTTCCGAGACTACCGCGATCAGGCGGCGACGCCGACACTGAACTCGTCAACCACCCCATCCGAAAGGAAACATCATGAGCACCACCACCTCCCTCCGCGGCCAAGTCGCCTTCATCCACGGCGGTTCGCGCGGCATCGGCGCCGCCACCGCGCGCCGCCTGGCCCGCGACGGCGCCACCGTCGCGATCGGCTACTCGGCCTCGGCCATCGCCGCCGAAGCGCTCGCCGAAGAGATCAAGGCGAACGGCGGCCAGGCGATCGCGGTCAAGGCCGACGGCACCGACGCCAAGGGCTTGGCACTCGCGATCGACAGCGTGGCCGAACGGTTCGGCCGCCTGGACATCCTCGTCAACAGCGCCGGCGTGCTGGCCGTGGCCCCGCTGGAGCAGTTCTCGCTGGAAGACTTCGACCGCACCCTCGCCGTCAACGTGCGCTCGGTGTTCGTCGCGTCGCAGGCCGCGGCCCGTCACATGAAGGAAGGCGGCCGCATCATCAACATCGGCAGCACCAACGCGCAGCGCATGCCCTTCGCGGGCGGTGCCGCCTACGCGATGAGCAAGTCGGCGCTGGTGGGCCTGGTGAAGGGCATGGCACGCGACCTCGGCCCGCGCGGCATCACCGTCAACAACGTCGCCCCGGGCCCGGTCGACACCGACATGAACCCGGAGAACACCGAGTTCGCCGCCAGCCTGCACGACCTGATGGCCCTGCGGCGCCACGGCAAGGCCGACGAGATCGCCGGCATGGTGGCCTACCTCGCGAGCGCCGAAGCGGCGTTCGTCACCGGGGCCGACCTGCTGATCGACGGCGGGTTCGCGGCCTGAGCGCCCCGCGCCTCACCCGAGGCGCAGCAGCTCCGCGCCCTCGCCCACCTGGTCGCCCGCCGCGAACAGCAGCGCCTCCACGGTGCCGGCCTTCGGCGAGACGATGGTGTGTTCCATCTTCATCGCCTCCATCACCGCGAGGGCCTGGCCGGCCTTCACGGTGTCGCCCGCCTTCACGAGGAAGGCGGACACGCGGCCCGGCATCGGGGCGGTGAGGCGGCCGGTGAACGCGGCCGGGTGGGCCTCACGCGCCAACGGTTCGCGGAGGGTCACGGCCGCCTGGCCCGCGTCGGCGAACACGTGCACCACGCCGGTCCGCGCGAGTGCGGTGACACGCTGGCGATGGCCGTCGAGCTGGACCTCGTGGGCATCACCGTTCGCGGCGGCGGTGAAGGCCCACGCACTGCCGTCGACCTGCAGCCGGCGCGTGCCGTCGTGCGACGTGACGAGGCTCGCAGCCACCGTCTGTCCCGCGACGTCGAGCGACCAGCGCATCGTGCTGTCGCCCGCGATGCGCCAGCCATCGCGCCGCGACCACGGATCGGCATCGACTGCGGCGGCTTGTTCCGAGAGCGTGTGGGAGACGAAGGCCGCGACGGCCCAGCGCACCTCGAGCGGCGGCGCGTCGAACAGCACGGCGCGTTCGCGTTCGATCAGCGCGGTGTCGAGGTCGGCCTCGGCGAACGAGCGGCTGCGCACGACCCGCCGCAGGAACGCGGCGTTGTGGTGCGGGCCCACGATGTGGGTCTGCGCCAGCGCCTGGGCGAGGCGCGCACACGCGGTGGCCCGGTCGGGCGCCCACACGATCAGCTTCGCGATCATCGGGTCGTAGAACGGGGTGATCGCGTCGCCCTCGCGCACGCCGGCGTCGAGGCGCACCTCGCCGCGCGCGAAGCGCACCGTCTCGGGCGTGCGGAACACGCGCAGCGTGCCGGTGGACGGCAGGAACTGCTTGTCGGGGTTCTCGGCGCACAGCCGCGCCTCGATGGCGTGGCCGTGGATGCGCAGGTCCTCCTGCTTCAGCGGCAACGGCTCGCCCGCGGCCACGCGCAGCTGCCACTCGACGAGGTCCAGCCCCGTGATGGCTTCGGTGACGGGATGCTCGACCTGCAGCCGCGTGTTCATCTCCATGAACCAGAAGCGCACCTCGCCGCCCGCCGCCGGCTCGGCGATGAACTCCACGGTGCCCGCGCCCACGTAGCCCACGGCACGCGCGGCGGCCACGGCGGCATCACCCATCGCGCGGCGCTGCGTGTCCGACAGGCCCGGCGCGGGGGCCTCCTCCAGCACCTTCTGGTGGCGCCGCTGCACCGAGCAGTCGCGCTCGAACAGCGAGACGGCGTTGCCGTGGGTGTCGGCGAACACCTGGATCTCGATGTGGCGCGGGCGCGTGACGTACCGCTCGACCAGCACGGCCTCGTCGCCGAAGCTGTTCTTCGCCTCGCGGCGGCAGGCCGCGAGCGCGTCGGGGAACTCGGCGGACGACGCGACGGCACGCATGCCCTTGCCGCCCCCACCCGCACTCGCCTTGATGAGCACCGGGTAGCCGATGGCATCGGCCTCGCGCTGCAGCCGCGCGGGGTCCTGGTCGTCGCCGTGGTAACCCGGCACGAGCGGCACGCCGGCCGCGGCCATCAGCGCCTTCGCGGGGGCCTTCAGGCCCATCGCGCGGATGGCGGACGCCGGCGGGCCGATGAAGACGAGGCCCGCGTCGGCACAGGCCTGCGCGAAACCTTCGTTTTCGCTGAGGAAGCCGTAGCCCGGGTGGATGGCCTGGGCGCCGGTCGCCCGCGCGGCCTCGATGATGCGGTCGCCACGCAGGTAGCTGTCCTTCGCGGGCGCGGGCCCGATGGCGACGGCCTCGTCGCAGGCGGCCACATGGGCCGCGTTCGCGTCGGCCTCGGAGAAGACAGCAACCGTGCGGATGCCGAGGCGGCGTGCCGTCGCGGCCACCCGGCACGCGATCTCCCCGCGGTTGGCAATCAGGATCTTAGTGAACATGTTGTCTCCGCGGCGCGAGCCGCGCCACCAGCGCCCTCAGGAATCGGAAGAACACCCACACCAGCGTGAGCATCACCACGAGTGCCACGCCGAGCGCCACGAACAGCGCGAACGGGTGCACCCACGAGAGCCACAGCATGACCGGAACGACGCCGTCGCCGAAGAGGGAGAGCCCGAGGTTCGTGAATGGTTCTGGCAGCGTGTTGGCCGCCGCGCGGGTGGTGGCCTTGGCGATGTGGCTCGTGGCGGCGAGCGTGCCGCCGAGCAGCGCCGCCGCGGTGGCCCACGTGGCCTCGTCGCTGCCGAACACACCGGCGGCGAGTGCCGCGCCCGCGGGGATGCGCACGACGGTGTGCACGACGTCCCACACCGTGTCGACCCCGGGGATCTTGTCGGCGAAGAACTCGAGCGCGAACATCCCGCCGCTCGCCCACAGCAGCAGCGGCTGCTCCAGCACCTTCAGGCCGGACGGCAGGTCCACCCAGCCGAGCGCACCGGCCAGGCCCGTGAGGAACACCACCGCGTAGAGGCGCAGCCCGCTCGCCCACCCCAGGGCCGCGGCGATCGCGACGAGCTGGGGGGTGTCGAGGTTCACGCGCCGGGCCCTCGCCAGGACGGTGGCCGCTTCGCCAGGAACGCGGCGACCCCCTCGCGGCCTTCGTCGCTCGCGCGCACGTCGGCGATCCGGCGTGCGGTGTCGGCGCGCAGGTCGTCGGTGATCGGGTGGCCGGCCACGTCGCGCACCAGCGACTTGCAGGCGCGCGTGGCGAGCGGGCCGTTCGGCAGGATCGCGGCCAGCACCTCGTCGACGCGGGTGTCGATGTCGGCGAGCGGGCACACCTCGTGCACGAACCCGAGCGCGGCCGCGCGGGCGGCGCCGAAGCGCTCGGCCGTCACGGCGTAGCGCCGCGTGGCCTGTTCGCCGAGCGCTCGCACGACGTACGGGCTCACGGTGGCGGGCAGCAGCCCGAGCTTCGCTTCGCTGAGGCAGAAGTGCGCGGTGTCCGCGGCCACCAGCACGTCGCACACGGCGGCGAGGCCCACGGCACCGGCGTAGCAATCGCCGTGGATGCGGCCGATCACCGGCACGGGGCAGCGGTAGAGCGTCCACAGCATGTCGGCGAGGGCCTGCGCGTCGGCGCGGTTCTCCTCCCACGAGTAGCCGGCCATCGCGCGCATCCACGCGAGGTCGGCGCCCGCGCAGAACACCGGGCCGTGGCCACCGAGCACGATGGCGCGCAGGTCCGGCTCGGCGCCCAGCGACGCGAAGGTGGCGGACAGCGCCGCGATCACCTCGTCGTTGAACGCGTTGCGCACGTCGGGCCGGTTGAGGAACACGCGCGCGACCGGGCCGTCGCGACGCACGTCGAGGGGTGGGGTGTTCATCGTGCGGCGCGCTCCTGCTGCAGCATCCACACCAGGTCGAGCTCCGGGGCCGGGTGGCCGAACCGCGTGATCGCCGCGGTGATCTGCCCGCGGTGGTGGGTGCCATGGTTGAAGACGTGGGTGAGCGTGGCCGCGAACGGCAACGAGTGATCGGTGCCCTGCGTGCTCCGGTAGTCGAGGACACCCGCGAAACGCTCGTCGGGCCAGGCCGCGATCAGCGGCCCCCAGTTCGCGGCGGCCTCGAGCAGGCGGGCGCGCAGCGAGGTGCGGTCGTGCTCGACCTCGTCGTCGAGGCGAAGCGACGGCGAGACCCCGTCGGCGAACCGCCGGTACCACAGCAGGTGCTCGGCCACGAGCAGGTGGTTCAGCGTGCCGTGCACGCTGTGGAAGAAGAGGCCGGCCTCGCCGCGGTACTCGGGTTCGGGCAGCACGTCCACGTGCTCGTACAGCCGGCGCAGCGCCCATTCGCCGTAGCGGGCGAGCATCGTGAAATGCGCGCGCATCGGCGTCGTGCTCACATGCGGAACACGCCGAAGCGTGTCTCCGGGATGGGGGCGTTGAGGCTCGCCGACAGGCCCAGCGCGAGCACGCGGCGGGTGTCGGCCGGGTCGATCAGCCCGTCGTCCCACAGCCGCGCGGTGGCGTGGTACGGGTGGGCCTGGCGTTCGAACTGGTCGCGGATGGGTTGGCGGAACGCCTGCTCCTCCTCGGCCGACCACGAACCGCCCCGCGCCTCGATGCCGTCGCGCCGCACGGTGGCGAGCACGCTCGCGGCCTGTTCGCCCCCCATCACCGAGATGCGGGCGTTGGGCCACATCCACAGGAAGCGCGGATCGAACGCGCGGCCGCACATGCCGTAGTTGCCGGCGCCGAAGCTGCCGCCGATCACGACGGTGAACTTGGGCACCTGCGCGGTGGCCACGGCCGTGACCATCTTCGCGCCGTGTTTCGCGATGCCCTCGTTCTCGTGCTTGCGCCCCACCATGAAGCCGCTGATGTTCTGCAGGAACACGAGCGGGATGCGGCGCTGGCAGCACAGCTCGATGAAGTGCGCGCCCTTCTGCGCGCTCTCCGAGAACAGCACGCCGTTGTTGGCGATGATGCCCACGGGCATGCCCTCGATGTGCGCGAAGCCGGTGACCAGCGTGGCGCCGAAGCGGGCCTTGAACTCGTCGAACTCGCTCGCGTCGACGATGCGGGCGATGACCTCGCGCACGTCGAACGGCTTGCGCGTGTCGGTGGGCACGATGCCGTGCAGCTCGGCCGGATCGAAGGCCGGAGGCCGCGGTGGCAGGCACGCGAGCGGCGCGGGCTTGGTGCGGTTCAGGTGCGCCACGCAGCGCCGCGCGATGGCGAGCGCGTGGGTGTCGTCCTCCGCGAGGTGGTCGGCCACGCCGCTGATGCGCGTGTGCACGTCGCCACCGCCGAGGTCCTCGGCCGACACCACCTCGCCGATGGCCGCCTTCACGAGCGGCGGGCCCGCGAGGAAGATGGTGCCCTGGCCCTTCACAATGATCGACTCGTCGCTCATCGCCGGCACGTACGCGCCGCCGGCCGTGCACGAGCCCATCACCACGGCCACCTGCGGGATGCCCGCGGCGCTCATCTGCGCCTGGTTGAAGAAGATGCGGCCGAAGTGGTCGCGGTCGGGGAACACCTCGTCCTGGTTCGGCAGGTTCGCGCCGCCGCTGTCGACGAGGTACACGCACGGCAGGCGGTTCTCGAGCGCGATCTGCTGCGCGCGCAGGTGCTTCTTGACGGTGACGGGGTAGTACGTGCCGCCTTTCACGGTGGCGTCGTTGCAGACGATCAGGCACTCGATGCCGTGGATGCGCCCGATGCCGGTCACGAGGCCGCCCCCCGGCGCATCGCCGTCGTACAGGTCGTAGGCGGCCAGCGCCGACAGTTCGAGGAACGGCGAGCCGGGATCGAGCAGCGCCTCGACGCGGTCGCGCGGGAGCAGCTTGCCGCGCGCCACGTGTTTCGCGCGGGGCCCTTCGCCGCCGCCGAGCGCGGCCTGCGCGAGTTTCGCGGCGAGGTCGTCCACCAGCGCGCGCATCGCCGCCGCGTTGGCCTTGAAGTCGTCCGACCGCGGGTTCACCGAGGACACGAAAACAGGCATGGGGGCTCCTACCGGGCTACCAGGGAATGGGCGACCCGTCGTGGTCGAGGAAGCGGCCCGTGTCGGCCGGCGTCAGGCCGGCGATCACGGCGCGCATGGACGACACGCTCTGCGCGGGCGTCAGGTCGGCGCCCGCGCCGCCCATGTCGGTCTGCACCCAGCCGGGGTGGAAGGCGATGCAGGTGGCGCGGTCGCCGAGCGCGAGCGACGTGTCCTTCAGCACCGAGTTCACCGCCGCCTTCGACGCGCGGTACAGCCAGCCGCCCGACTGCGTGCGCGAGCCGATGCCGCCCATCCGCGACGACAGCACCACCAGCCGCGCGCCGGGCGCGAGGCTCTCGACGAGCTGCGGGATCACCCGCATGGGGCCGAGCACGTTGGTGCGCATCACCTCGTCGAACTCGTCGGCAGTGGGGGTGTCGAGCGCGTTCTTGCGCGGGCCGTAGACGCCGGCGCAGACGATGACCACGTCGAAGGCCTCGCCGTCGAGCTGCCATGCGAGGCCCGCGGTGCTGTCGAGGCGGCCCACGTCGAGCCGCAGCGGGCGGCCGCCGAAGGCCTTGATGGCCGCGAGGCCCTCGTCGCTGCGCGCGGTGGCCACCACCCGCGCGCCGTCCTCGCCGTACTGGCGAACGAACTCCAGCCCGATGCCGCGCGAGGCGCCGACCACGAGCACGTTTCTTGTCATCGATTCATCTCCAGGAAAACCGGCCCGGACGTGCCGGGATCACTTGGCCAGCGCCGCCTGCTGCGCCGCGGCTTCGCGGGCGCGCCGGATGTTCTTGAAACGCCGGCGCGTGTCGTACGGGAACACGTCGTGCACGTGGCCCGACAGGATGCGTTCCTTGTGACCTTGCCAGAACGCCGCGTCCAGCAGGTCCGCATGGTGTTTCATGAACACCTCGCGCACGCCCGGGTTGCCGAGCAGGAAGGGCTCGAAGGTCTCGGGGAACACGTCGTGCGGCCCCACCGAATACCAGACCTCGCCCGACATCTCCTCTTCCTCGTTGCGCGGCGTGGGCACCTTGCGGAAGTTGCAGTGCGTGAGGTATTCGATCTCGTCGTAGTCGTAGAACACGACCTTGCCGTCGCGGGTGACGCCGAAGTTCTTCCACAGCATGTCGCCGGGGAAGATGTTGGCCGCCACCAGGTCCTTGATGGCGTTGCCGTACTCGACCACCGCGTGCTCGATCTGCCGCGGCGACGCTTCCTGCAGGTAGATGTTGAGCGGGATCATGCGCCGCTCGATGTAGACGTGGCGGATCACGAGGTCGTTGCCGTCCTGCTCCAGCAGGCTCGGGCAGAAGTGCTGCAGCTCGGCCACCAGCTCGTCCTCGAACCGCGCGCGCGGGAAGGCCACGTTCGAGAACTCGAGCGTGTCGGCCATGCGGCCCACGCGGTCGTGCTGCTTCACCAGCAGGTACTTCGACTTGATCTGCTCGCGCGTGGTTTCCTTCTGCGGCGGGTAGAAGTCCTTGATGATCTTGAAGACGTACGGGAACGACGGCAGGTCGAACACCAGCATCACCATGCCCTTGATGCCGGGCGCGATGCGGAACTGGTCGCCGCTGTGGCGCAGGTGGGCGAGGAAGTCGCGGTAGAAGAGGTTCTTGCCGTGCTTCTGCAGGCCCAGCGTGTTGTAGAGCTCGGTGCGCGGCTTGCGCGGCATCATCGAGCGCAGGAACTGCACGTACGCCGACGGGATCTCCATGTTGACCATGAAGTAGGCCCGCGCGAAGCTGAACAGCATCTGCAGGTCGTTCTCGCCGAACAGCGCGGTGTCGATGGTCAGCAGGCCGCTCGGGGCGTGCAGGATGGGCAGCGCGAACGGCGTCTCGCGGAAGCCGTTGATGATCTTGCCCACCACGTAGGCGCCCTTGTTCCGGTAGAAGAGCGAGCTCAGCACCTGGAACTGGAAGTTGGCGCGCGGGCGGAAGTCGCCCAGCTCGGCGGCCACGGCCTCCTCGACGTGGCGCACATCCCGGTGGATGTCCTCGAACTCCAGCTGCAGCTGGAAGTTGTTGACCACGCGCACCCACGTGTCGTGCATGCGGTCCTTCGCCGGGTAGTACGCGCGGTACGTGGGCGTGGCGGCCGGCTCGTCGTTCTCGATGTATTCGGTCGAGATGGCCGGGCGCACGAAGATGAAGTCGTTCTTGAAGTACGCCCGGTGCAGGATCTTCGTGGTGACCGAGTTGAAGAACGTCTCGGCCAGCTCCGGCTGGTGGTGGTTGGTGAGCAGGCCGATGTAGTGCAGCTTGACCTGCTGCCACACCTCCATGCTGAGTTCACTCACCTTGAACTCGGTCTGGAGCCGCTCGGCGGCCTCGTCCACCCGCACGTCGTAGAACTCGATGCGTTCGCTCTGGCTGCGCTGCTGGCCGTGCCAGTCGGCCTCCTCGAAGCGCTGCTTCGCGTCGGCGCTGGTCTGGCGGAAGAGCCGGTAGTGGCGGTCGAACCCGTCGAGCATGGCCTGCGCGATGTCGAAGGCGCGCAGGTCGGTGAGTGCTTGCGGGAAGACGGCCAATGGCATGTGTCAGGGCTCCGGGGGGCTGTAGCGTTTGTGGATCGCGGCCAGCGCCTTCTCGAACGCGCCGGTGAGTTCCTCCGGCGAGGCGACCGAGATGGACAGGTCCTTCAGCCGGCCGTCGGCCAGGCGGTAGAACCAGCCGTGCACGGCGACCTGCTGGCCACGGGCCCAGGCGTCCTGCACGATGGTGGTCTGGCACACGTTGAGCGACTGCTCGATCACGTTGAGCTCGCACAGCGCGTCGACGCGGCGGTCGAGCGGCACGGTGTCGAGCCAGGCCTGGTGGCGGTTGCGCACGTCCTTGACGTGGCGCAGCCAGTTGTCGGCCAAGCCCACGGACACGTCGTTCAGCGACGCGGCCACGCCGCCGCAGCCGCTGTGGCCCACGACGATGATGTGCTTGACCTTCAGCATGTCCGTGGCGAACTGGATCACCGAGAGGCAATTCAGGTCGGAGTGCACCACCACGTTCGCCACGTTGCGGTGGACGAACAGCTCGCCGGGCAGCAGCCCCACGAGTTCATTGGCGGGCACGCGGCTGTCGGCGCAGCCGATCCACAGGTATTGCGGCGCCTGTTGGGCGAGCAGGTTGGTGAAGAAACCCGGGGTACGGGTCTCCGTCTCTTGCGACCAACGGAGGTTGTTGGCGAAGAGTTCTTGAAGTTCGGTAGACGGCATGCGTGAGATTTTACCGGGCCTGTCGGGTCCGACCGTTCAGGCCGTCTCGCCGAACAGTTCCCGCCCGATCAGCATCCGCCGGACCTCCGACGTGCCCGCGCCGATTTCGTAGAGCTTCGCGTCGCGCCAGAACCGCCCGAGGGGATAGTCGTTGATGTAGCCGTTGCCGCCGAAGATCTGCACACCCTCCCCGGCCATCCACGTGGCCTTCTCGGCGCACCAGAGGATGACCGACGCGCAGTCCTTGCGCACGCGGCGCACGTGGTCGGGGCCCAGCCGGTCGAGGTTCTTGCCCACGGTGTAGGCGAACGACCGGGCCGCCTGCAGCGTCGTGTACATGTCGGCGAGCTTGCCCTGGATCAGCTGGAACTCGCCGATGGACTTGCCGAACTGGCGGCGCTCGTGCACGTACGGCACCACGTGGTCCATCACCGCCTGCATGATGCCGATGGGGCCGGCGGCCAGCACCGCGCGCTCGTAGTCGAGCCCGCTCATCAGCACCTTCGCACCGCCGTTGACCTGGCCCAGCACGTTGGTGAACGGCACCTCGACGTCCTTGAACACGAGCTCGCCGGTGTGGCTGCCGCGCATGCCCAGCTTGTCGAGCTTCTGCGCCACGCTGAAGCCCGGCATGGTCTTCTCGACGAGGAAGGCCGTGACCCCGCCCGCACCCAGCTGCGGATCGGTCTTCGCGTAGACCACCAGCGTGTCGGCGTCGGGGCCGTTCGTGATCCACATCTTGGTGCCGTTGAGCACGAACACGCCGCCGCGCTCCTCGGCACGCAGGGTCATGCTCAACACGTCGGAGCCCGCGTTCGGCTCGCTCATCGCGAGCGCGCCCACGTGTTCGCCGGAGATCAGCTTCGGCAGGTACTTCGCGTGCTGGGCCTCGGTGCCGTTGCGGCGGATCTGGTTCACGCACAGGTTGCTGTGCGCGCCGTAGCTCAGGCCCACGCTGGCCGAGGCGCGGCTGATCTCCTCCATGGCCACCATGTGCGCGAGGTAGCCGAGGCCGGCGCCGCCGTATTCCTCGCCCACGGTGACCCCGAGCACCCCCAGGTCGCCGAGCTTGCGCCAGAGGTCCATCGGGAACTGGTCGGTGCGGTCGATCTCGGCGGCGCGGGGCGCGATCTCGCGTTCGGCGAAATCGCGGACCGCATCGCGCAACGCGTCGATGTCCTCGCCGAGTTGATGGTCGAGTCCAGGCAGATCCATGGGCGTTTACCTCGAATGTCGTGGACACCTGAGCGACAGCACGGGTTGCTGTCGATCCCTAGAATGATTCGATCAAAGTGTAGCCATCCAAGCCATGAACGAACTCGAACGGCAACTGCAGTACCCCCAGGGAGAAACCCTCCCCGAACCCGGCCGCACGATCGAACTGGCCCCCGGCGTGCGCTGGGTGCGCATGGGCCTGCCCTTCGCGCTCGACCACATCAACCTGTGGCTGCTGCGCGACCGGCTGGACGGCCGCGAAGGCTGGACCATCGTCGACTGCGGCATCACGAACGACGACACGAAGGCGAACTGGGACAAGGTCTTCGAGACCGAACTCGACGGCCTGCCGGTGCTGCGCCTCGTGGTCACGCACATGCACCCGGATCACATCGGCCTCGCGCACTGGCTCACCGAGCGCTGGGGCACGCCCGACCACGAATGCCGCCTGTGGATGAGCGCCACCGACTACACGAGCGCCTGCCTCGCGAGCCGCTCCACCACGGGCCACGGCGGCCCGGCCGCGGCCGCGTTCATGGCCAGCCACGGCCTGACCGACCCCGAGGCCGTCGAGAAGATCAGGGCGCGTTCGAACTACTACGGCTCGATGGTGCCCAACGTGCCCGCGAGCTACCGCCGCCTGCTGGACGGCAGCGAGATCACCATCGGCGGCCACGTGTGGCGCTGCATCGCGGGCTACGGCCATGCGCCGGAACACCTGTCGCTGCACAGCGAGACGCTCGGCGTGCTGATCTCGGGCGACATGCTGCTGCCGCGCATCTCGACGAACGTCAGCGTGAGCGACCTCGAACCCGAGGCCAACTCGCTGACGCTGTACCTGCAGTCCATCGACCGCTACCGCGCGCTGCCGGCCGACACGCTGGTGCTGCCCTCGCATGGCCGCCCGTTCAAGGGCATGCACACGCGCGTCGACCAGCTGCACGCGCACCACGACGAACGCCTCGCCGACGTCATGACCGAGTGCGCGAAGGAACCCCAGACCGCCGCCAGCCTGCTGAAGGTGCTGTTCCGGCGGCCGCTCGACCTGCACCAGACCACGTTCGCGATGGGCGAGTCCATCGCCCACCTGAACGCGCTGTGGATCGACGGGAAGCTCCGTCGCGAGCGGGGTGCCGACGGGGTGCTGCGCTTCTCCGTGGCCTGACCTCTCGCGCCCGCGGGCGCCTCCGGCGAGTGATAATCGTTCGCAGTGCCGCGGCGCCACTCCGGCGCCGGAGCCCGTCTTCCGGAGTCCCGTTCCCATGACCGTTCCCTTCCGCCCCCTCGTCGACCCGTTCGGACTCGACCGGTGAGCAAGGGCCCTCGCGCGGCCGGGCCGCTCTGGCGCACCGGCGCGCTGCTCGTGGCGCTGGGCGTGCTCGCCCCCGTCGCCACGCTGATCTGGCTCGCGGCGGGCTCGGACATGGCCCACTGGGGGCACCTGTCGCAGCACGTGCTGCCGCGTGCCGCGCTGAACACCGCCGTGCTGCTCGCCGGCGTGGGCACCATCGTGCTCCTCGTCGGCACCGGCTGCGCCTGGCTCGTGACCGCGCACGACTTCCCCGGCCGCGGCGTGCTGAGCTGGGCGCTGCTGCTGCCGCTCGCGATGCCGGCGTACATCGTCGCGTTCGCGTACCTCGACCTGCTGCACCCCATCGGCCCCGTGCAGGGCGCGATCCGCTGGGTGCTGGGCATCGACAGCCCGCGCGACTTCCGCCTGCCCGACCTGCGCTCGATGCCCGGCGCGATCTTCGTGCTCGGCTTCGTGCTGTACCCCTACGTCTACCTCACCGCGCGGGCCATGTTCATGACCCAGCCCGCCCACCTGATGGACGCCGCGCGGTCGCTCGGCGAGACCCGCCTCGGCGCGTTCTTCCGCGTGGCGCTGCCGCTCGCGCGGCCGGCGCTGATGGTGGGACTGAGCCTCGCGCTGCTCGAGGCGCTGAACGACATCGGCGCCTCCGAGTTCCTCGGCATCCAGACGCTCACGGTGACCATCTACACCACCTGGGTCGTGCGGTCCGACCTCGCCGGCGCCGCGCAGATCGCCTGCACCATGCTGCTCATCATCGTGGCGCTCGTCCTGCTCGAACGCCATGGCCGCAGCGGCCGCCGGTTCGCCTCGGTGCGGCGCATGCAGCCGATGCGGCCGCGGCGGCTGCACGGGCTCTCCGCCGCCGGCGCCACCCTCGCGGCCGCCGTGCCGGTGCTCATCGGTTTCGTCGCCCCGGCCGCCTACCTCGTGTGGGAGACCGTGAAGCGGCTGCAGCAGGGCGGCGGCGTTTCGCACGGCCTGCTGCTCAGCATGGGCAACACGCTCGGGCTCGCGGCGGGGGTCACGGCCACCGCGGTCGTCGCGGCGCTGCTCGTCACCTGGGCCTCGCGCCACACCGGCGCGGCGGCCAACCGCGCGCGGTGGCAGGCGCGGGTCGCGAGCCTCGGGTACGCACTGCCCGGCACCGTGCTGGCCCTCGGGCTGCTGACCCCGGCCCTGTCCTTCGACGCCTTCGTCGGCCAGGCACTCGGCCTGCAGGGGCTGCCGCTGCTCGGCGCGGGCGTGGTGCTGGTGGCGGCCTGCGCCATCCGCTTCCTCGCGATGCCGGTGGGCACCCTCGAGGCCGGCCTCGCCCGCATCCCCGCCGCGCTCGAGCAGGCCGCGCGGCTGCTCGGCGAAACCGCCGCGGGCACGCTGCGCCGAGTGCACCTGCCGCTGCTGCGGCCCGCGCTGGCCGCCGGCGCGCTGCTCGTGTTCGTCGACGCGATGAAGGAGCTGCCCGCCACGCTGCTGCTGCGTCCGGCCAACTTCGACACCCTCGCCACATGGCTGTACGCCGAGGCCGCGCGGGGCACTTATGAAGAGGGCGCCATCGCGGCGCTGATCATCGTGCTCGCCGGCCTGCTGCCGGTCGTGCTGCTGGCCCGCGACCCGCTCGGCGCGGCCACCCCTGAAGGAAATCCATGAGCGTCCGGCTCGAACTCGACGACCTGTCCGTGGTGTACGACGGCGCGCGCGACGGCCACCCCGCGGTGGCGGGCGTGTCCCTGTCCCTCGAAGCGGGCCGCATCGGCTGCCTGCTCGGCCCCTCGGGCTGCGGCAAGACCACGGTGCTGAAGGCCATCGCGGGCTTCGAACCGGTGCGTGCGGGCCAGGTGCGGCTGGGTGGCGCAGTGCTGTCGGGCCCCGGCGTCCACGTGCAGCCCGAGCGGCGGCGCGTGGGCATGATGTTCCAGGAGTACGCGCTGTTCCCGCACCTGTCGGCCGCGGAGAACGTGGCCTTCGGCCTGCGCCGCCAACCCGCGCCGGAACGGCGCGCGCGCGTGGCCGAGCTGCTCGCGCTGGTGGACCTGGCCGACGCCGGCGAACGCTACCCGCACCAGTTGTCGGGCGGCCAGCAGCAGCGCATCGCGCTCGCGCGCGCCCTCGCGCCGGAGCCCGCGCTGCTGCTGCTCGACGAACCGTTCTCGAACCTGGACGGGGCCACGCGCGAGCGGCTGTCCGCCGAGGTGCGCGACATCCTGCACCGCGCCGGCCAGACGGCGATGCTCGTCACCCACCACCACTCGGAAGCCCGCACGCTCGCCGACGACATCGGCACGATGCACAACGGCCGGCTGACGGACTGGGCCGCCGCACCGCGCTGAAGCGCGTCAGCTGCGAACCAGCTTCGACGCGTACAGCCGCAGCGTCTCGCCGAAGCGCCCGCACGACCGGGCACTGACGTCCGGCGCGAACTCCCGGTCGTAGCGGCCCTTGAGCCGGTCGAACAGCGCGGCCGAGGTCTGGCGGGCCTCGTCGCGGCTGATCTTCAGCGCCTCGGCGGCATGGTCCTCGACGCGGCGCATCGAGGCCACGAACACCCCCGCGTTCTCCTGCTCCCAGGCGCGGAACGTGGCGCGGCCCGGGTAGCCGAGCTTCTCGCACAACTCGCTCTCCTGCGTCGCGAACGCGAAGTACATGACGTTGGCGGCGGCCTCGGTCTCGGTCATCGCGAACGCGGGCGTGCCGGCGATCAGGGTGGCGGCCAGCACCAGCGCGCGGGTCGGAAGGTTCATTCGGGGATCCTCTGGAGCGCGGAGGGGAATCGGATGGACGCACTGTACGCGGGATCGGGGGCCATCCAGAGCGGTGCGAGGGATCCGCAATGCCCCCCGCTTGGGGAGAACCAGTTCACGGAAACCGCCCGTAACGAGATGTGGCACGGCCGTTGCTCAGGGTGCCCCCCGTTCTGCTCGCGCACCGCCGTGGACCGTGGTGCTTCCGTGACCGACCTGGAAACGAACCCCGATGTCCCTCCCGCCTGCCCATGTGCTCGTGATCGACGCCGCGAAGCTGAACAGCGGCGACACCGCCTGGATGATCAGCGCGACCACGCTCGTGCTGCTGATGACGATCCCCGGCCTCGCCCTCTTCTACGCCGGCATGGTGCGCAAGAAGAACATCCTCGCCACGATGGCGCAGTCCTTCGCGGTGTGCGCGCTCGTGTCGGTGCTGTGGTTCGCGGTGGGCTACAGCCTGGCCTTCATGCCGGGCACGGCGCTCATCGGCGACCTGTCCGCCCGCTTCCTCGACTCGGTGGTGTTCGACAAGGCGGCCTCGACGCTGTCGGTGCATCCGCTCGCGCCCACCGTGCCCGAATCGGTGTTCGTGCTGTTCCAGCTGACTTTCGCGATCATCACGCCCGCGCTGATCGCCGGGGCCTTCGCCGAGCGCATGCGCTTCTCCGCGATGCTGTGGTTCATGGGCCTGTGGTCGGTGCTGGTGTACGCGCCGGTGGCCCACTGGGTCTGGGAACCGTCGGGCTGGCTCGCGTCGCGCGGCGTGCTCGACTTCGCGGGCGGCACGGTGGTGCACGTCAACGCCGGCGTGGCCGGCCTCGTCGCGGCGTACATGCTGGGGCGGCGCCTCGGCTACGGCCAGGAGCCGCTCACGCCCTCGAACCTCGGCTACACGATGATCGGCGCCTCGCTGTTGTGGGTCGGCTGGATGGGCTTCAACGGCGGTTCGGCGGCCGCGGCCGACGGCCGGGCGGGCATGGCGATGCTCGTCACGCAGATGGGCGCGGCGGGCGCCGTGCTCGCGTGGATGGCGGCCGAATGGCTGGTGCGCGGCAGCCCGTCGCTGCTGGGCCTGTGCAGCGGCGCGGTCGCCGGCCTCGTGGCCATCACGCCGGCGGCGGGCTTCGTGTCGCCGGGCTCGGCCCTCGCGATCGGTGCGTCGGCGGGCCTCGCGTGCTACTGGGGCGCGACGGCGCTCAAGCGCCTGCTGGGCGCCGACGACTCGCTCGACGTGTTCGGCGTGCACGGCATCGGCGGCATCGTCGGGGCCCTGCTCACCGGCGTCTTCGCATCACCCACGCTGGGCGGCGCCGAGGGCAGCGTGCAGGCGCAGGCGCTCGGCGTGCTGGCCACGGTGCTCTACAGCGGCGTCGCCTCCGCCGTGATCCTCTGGGTGCTCGACCGCGTGCTGGGCCTGCGCGTGAACGCGCAGCAGGAGCAGGATGGCCTCGACCGCAGCCTGCACGGCGAACGCCTCGAATGAAGGAGACCCACATGGCCGACATGGACCGACTCGCCGTCGCCGCGCACCTGCACGTTCTGATGCGCCGCCGCCTGAACCGCATCACCGACATGGAGTGGATGTCGACGAACCGCGAGTACGCGATGGCGATGGTGAGGCTCGCCCACGCCTCGGAACACGCGGACCTGCACGAATGGGCCGAGAAGCTCGAACGCGCCTGGCGGCTGGTGGTGGACGGCACGGCACCGGCGGGCTCGCGCCTGCCGGCCGTGCCGCCCGCGCCACCGGCGGCACCCCGACGTTACGTGTCGACGCTGCGCTGACCGGCGGACATCCGCAGCGCCGCGCGCTCCGCCACCAACACCGCCCATTGCGCGTACTGCCCCGCGCCGGGGTGGTAGCCATCGTGCGCGAAGTGTTCCGGGCGCGCCGCCCACTGCAGCGGCAGGTACTCGTGCGTGGGCCGCGTGCGGGCCCAGGCGGCCAGCGCGGCGTCGTTGCGGAACGCGCACTGGCCGAGGTACCAGCGCAGCGGCTGCGGCACCTGCGGCAGCACGTGCATCGGCGGCACGCCGTTGACGATCACGACCCGTGCGCCGGTGCGCGCGACGAGGTGGTCCGACAGCGCGCGGTAGTCGGCGATGAACCGCTGGCCGAGGCGCTGCGCCGTGACGTCGTTGACCCCCAGGGCGATCACCACGACGTCGGCGGGCTCGAGGTTCGACGCGGCCGCGAGGGTCAGGGCCTCGCCGGTGTGGATGCCCGAGCGCGCGACGAGCTGCCAGCGCACGGGCCGGCCCGTGCGCGCCGCGAGGCGCTGTGCCACCGGCTGCGCCAGCGCCTGGTGCTGGTGCTCGACCCCGACGCCCGCCGCGGAGGAGTCGCCCACCACGAGCAGGCGCAGCGGCTCGCCCGCCCCGGGCCCGCCTTCGAGCCCCGCGCGCGGCCCGGCCGCCTCCGGCAACCGCAGCGCCTTGAGGCGCGTGCGCCGGCCCTGCACGAGGAGCATCGGCCCGAGGGCCATCTTCCAGACACCCAGCATCGTCTCGTCCCTGTCCTGTCGTTGTCAGGGGCGGTCTCGTGCCGCCCCCTGGTCACACTTGCGGCACGCGAGCACCCATCCGAGTGCGGCGGACCGTCCTTCGGCGGTGATCACCCACGGCCGGAGCTGCCAGGGCGGATCGTGCCGCACATGCTGATTGTGACCGCAGGCCAGTTCGGCGACCCAATGCTGCTCGTCGTCCTGGTGGAAGCCGGTGATGGGCTGGTCCATCGTCAGCGCGTGAGCTGCCGGAACAGCGCCCACGCGACCCGCGCGGCCTTCGCGGCACCGAACAGCGCGATGGCCGCGACCACCGCGAGGAACACCACGGTGCCCGGCGCGGCCTCCGGCAGCCACACGAGGGCCGCCACGGCGCCCAGCGCGGCGAGGGCCACCGAAACGGCGGCCACCTTCAGGGTGACGGGGTCAGTGGCCGGCGTCATAGAGCGGCTTGCCCTTGTCGACCACGTGCACCGTGTAGAGCTTCAGCGAGGTGTCGCCCACGATGGTGAAGCCGGCGTGTTTCACGTCGCGCAGGTTCAGCAGCGAACTGCCGGTGGCGAGCATCATCGGGTCCTTGCCCGGCACCTGGACGCGGGCGCCCTGCACGATGTACGCGGCCTCCAGGCCATGGTGGAAGTGGAGGTCGATGGTCTCGCCGGGCTTGTACTCGGCGATGGACGCGATGACCTCCATGCCGGGGGCACCCGACAAGTCGGCCCGCTTGAGCTCGACGCGCTGCGGCGAATCGGTGGTCTGCGCGACGAGGCCGGTGGCCACGCCGAGACCGAACAGCAGGACCGCGGCGGCGCCGCGCACGGCGTGGATCTTCTTCATGGGCTCCTCCCTGGGTGATGGCACCACGCAGTGTGCGGGCCACGCGCCACCGGGGTCAAGGTCAGGCGCCGCGCACGTGGACGTAGCCGAACGCGCCCACCGACACCACCCGGCCGTCCACCGTGGTGTACGACAGCACGCCGAGCGGGTGGTACGTGGACACGAACGCCGTGAGCGCGCCGATGCCCAGCGCACCGGCGAGCGGGCTGCGCTCGGCAATGGCCTGGCGCACCTTCGCGCGGTGGCGCTCCGGCGACGGGTTGGTCACGAAGGCGACCACGGCGAGGAGGGCGAGTGCGGCAACGATCCGGATCTTCTGCATGGGGCGATTCTGCACCGGCCTCCCCGGGCGGCCTGCACCAAAGTGCCATAGACAACCTCGCACCACCTGCGGGATAACTCCCTCGCGCCGGCCACTTTCCCCCGGCGCACCGCACCTGGGAGAAGACGATGCCCGCGCTGAACCGGACCTGCCGTGTCATGACCACCCTCCTGGCGGCCATGGCGTGCGGCACCGCCGCCCAGGCCACCGAAGGCGCCCTCGGCCGCCCGGTGACCGGCACGAGCGTGACCCCGAACGCCGGCATCGTGCCGCCGTCACCGGTCTTCGCCGTGAACCTCGGACAGATCTACCTCGACGGCGACCTCAAGGGGTCGCGCCCCGCGCCGATCGCGGGCAACGTGTCGGCGGGCATCGACGCGAAAGTCGCGTTCACGCTCGCGACGTTCATGAAGGTGTGGGACACCCACACCGGCCCGTGGAACTTCGCGTCGTCGGTCACGCTGCCGTACCTCTACACGAAGGTGAAGGCCTCGTTCGCGGCCGGACCGTTCGCCGGCAGCCAGGAGGACTCGGCCTCGGGCCTGTTCGATCTCTACTTCACGCCGCTGATCGCGGGCTTCCACATCTCGAAGACCGAACACATCGCGCTCAGCGTCAACATCTGGGCGCCCACGGGCAAGTACGACCCGTCGCAGCTCGCCAACACCAGCCTGAACAACTGGACCTACATCCCGCAGGTGGCCTACACCGCCATCCTGCCGCAGCATTCGCTGCAGTTCGACGTGACGGCGGGCATGCAGTTCTACACGAAGAACGAGGACACGGACTACAAGAACGCCCCGCTCTTCACGCTCGACGCGATGGTGCTGCGGCGCTTCCGCGACGGCTTGTCCGCCGGCCTGGTCGTCGGCACCACGCAGCAGATCGGCCACGACAGCGGCCCCACCGCCGACCGCCTCGGCGGCTTCCGCGGCTGGGACGTGGCGCTCGGCCCCATCGTCACGTACGACGCGAAGGTGAGCGGCGGAACGCCCCTGTCGCTGTCGCTGCGCTGGGTGCCCACCATCAGCAGCCACAACCGGCTCGACAGCACCGCCACCGTGATGGGCACCGCCACGCTGGTGTTCTGACCCGAGGACCCTGCGATGGACGACGTGCTCCTCGACCGCCGCGGTCTCCTCGCGCTCGGCGCAGCCTCGCTGGCCGCGCCGGCGTTCGCCGCGCCCGCACCGCCCGCCCCGGGTCCGGCCGACACGCCCTGGCCCTTTGCGGTGAAGGTCAGCGGGACGCTGAGCCTCCTCGTGTACCCGCCGCAGCTCGAGCACTGGGACGGCGGCGTGCTCAAGGCGCTGGCCGCGGTCGTCGCGCGCGAAGGGACGGGCGACAAGACGCGCAACACCTACGGCACCGTGTCGATCGAGGCGAACACGCTGGTGGACAAGGGCGCGCGGCGCGTGACGCTCGACCACGTCCGCATCGCCCACGCCGAGTTCCCGACGGCCGGCAACGAGGCCCAGGCCTGGGTGGACGCGCTGCAGAAGGACGCGGCCACACGCACCCGCACCGTCCCGCTCGACCTGCTGGAAAGCCAGCTGCACAACGCCGAGGCCGGCCGCAGCGCCGAGAAGCTGCCGCTGCGCAACGACCCGCCGGTGGTGGTGTTCTCGCGCCGTCCGGCCCTGCTCGTCACGGTGGATGGTTCGCCGCACTACGGCGCGGTGCAGGGCCTGTCGCTGCAGCGGGTGATCAACACCCGCGTGCTGCTCGTGCGCGACCCCGCGGGGCGCCACTACCTGCACGTGTTCGACGGCTGGCTCACCGCCAACTCGCTCGAGGGCGAGTGGACGGTGCTGCCGCGCGAGAGCACCGAACTGGCGACGCTGCGCGAGACGGCCGAGAAGAACCGTGCCGCCGACCTGCTCACCGGCAGCACGGTGGCCAACAGCCAGGGCGCCAAGGGCAGCACCGAGAAGCCGCCGTCGCTGAAGTCCGGCCCCGTGCCCACGATCGTCGTCGCGACCCGCCCCACCGAACTGATCGTGAGCGACGGCGACTGGAGCTGGACGCCCGTTCCGGGCACGCGGCTGCTCTACGTGTCGAACACCACGGGCAACATCTTCCGCGACAACGGCGACCAGCAGGTGTACCTGCTGCTGTCGGGCCGCTGGTTCCGCAGCACCGGTGACAACGGCCCGTGGACCTACGTCGCCGCGAACGCGCTGCCGGAGGACTTCGCCAGGATCCCCGACGACAGCCCGAAGGAAAACGCGAAGGCGTCGGTGGCCGGCACGCCGCAGGCGCACGAGGCCGCCATCGCGGCCTCGGTGCCGCAGACGGCCGCCGTGCGCATCTCGCAGACGAAGATGCAGCCGCTGCGCTTCGACGGCGCCGTGCAGTGGAGCAGCATCCCCGGCACGCCGCTGCAGTACGCGCTGAACTCCGCCACGCCGGTGATCCGCGTCGACAGCCGCACGTTCTATGCGCTGGAGAACGGCGTGTGGTTCGTCGCGACCTCGGACCAGGGCCCCTGGGTGGTGGCCACCACCGTGCCGGCCGTGATCTACGGCATCCCGCCCGCGTCGCCGCTGCACTACGTGACCTACGTGCGCATCTACGGCGTGCAGGGCGACGTGGTCTACGAAGGGTATGCGGCCGGCTACCAGGGCACCTACATCGACCCGGTGACCGGCGTCGTGGTCTACGGCACCGGCTACGTGTACGACCCCTGGCTCGGCACCGTCTGGGTCGGCTACCCCCCCACCTACGGCTACGCCACCGCCGTCACGTACACGCCGTGGACGGGCTGGTTCTTCGGCTTCTGCTTCGGCTGGGCCTGGGGCGCGGCCACGTCGGCGTGGGGCTGGGGCTGGGGCCCCTACCCGTACTGGGGACCGTGGGGCTACGGTTGGGGCGGCTGGTGGGGCGGCGTCGCCTACGGGCCGCGGGGCGGCGCGGCGGCCTGGGGGCCGGGCGGGTGGGCGGGCTACACCGGCCCGATCTACCAGCGCTGGGGCAACACCGCGGCTGTGTCGCGCTACACCGGCGGCTTCGACGCGTGGACCGGCAACCAGTGGGCCACCCGGTCCGGCATCGCCTACAACTCGCGCACCGGTGTCACCGCGGCCGGGCAACGCGGGGTCGTCAGCAACGTCTACACGGGGAACTTCGCGGCCGGCTCGCGCGGCGTCGTCACCGGCCCCGGCGGCGTGGTCGCGGGTGGCGCCCGCGGGGTGGCGGGCAGCACCTTCACCGGCAACACGGTCGCGGGCAACAAGGGTTTCGTCTACAACCCGAACACGGGGAACGTGACGAAGTACGGCGGCATCCATGGCGACCAGGGCGGCGTCGGCCACATCGGCGACGACGTCTACGCAGGGCATGACGGCAACGTCTACCGCAACACCGGCGACGGTTGGCAGAAGCACACCGACGGCGGCTGGCAGCCCGTGAGCCCCGCGGGCGCGGGCGGCGGGGGCGCGGCCCCGGCCAATCGCCTCGGCGAAGGCGGCGCGGGCGAACGCAACCCGAACCTCGTGCAGCGGCCCGGTGCCGGAGGCGGCGGAGAACAACGCGCGCCCGACATCGGCCAGCAACTCGACCACGACCGCGCGGGCCGCATGTCCGGCATGGACCGCGCCAACCGCTTCGAAGGCGCCCGCGGCGGCATGCAGCGCTCGTTCGGCGGTGGCCGCCTGGGAGGCGGTGGTTTCCATGGAGGGTTCCGCCGCTGAGTCACGACCGATGCGTTCCACCCTGTTCCACAACCCGCGTTTCCTTTTTTCCCCAGGAGATCCCATGAGTTCCACCCACAAGCAACTGATCCTCGCACTGGCGATCGCCGCCGCCTCCGGCCTGTCGCCGACACTCGCCTGGTCGGCCGACCCCGCCACGAAGCCCGTCGTCGCCGGTGGGGCCGCCGACGGCGTGCGCATCACCGTGGTGGGCGAGATCACCGCCGTCGACGCGGCGGCCCGCACCGTCTCCATCAAGGGCCCCCAGGGCAACATCGGCGACTACGCCGTCGACCCGTCCGTGCGCAACCTCGAACAGGTCAAGGTCGGCGACCGCGTGCAGCTCGACTACCGCGCGGCCGTGGGCCTCGCACTGGTCAAGGGCGGCGACGGCATCCGCGAGAAGGTCGAGGCCGATTCGACCGCCACCTCCAAGGACGGCGCGAAGCCGGGCGGTGCCGTGCTGAAGACCACCACCATCGTCGCCAACGTGCTGAGCGTCGACAAGAAGCGCAAGCTGGTGAAGCTGCAGGGTCCGGAAGGCCGCGTGGTCGACGTGCAGGTTCGCGACCCCAAGGTGCTGAAGGAGGTCAAGGCCAACGACCAGGTGGTGGCGAAGGTGACCGAGTCGGTGGCGATCAACGTGAAGCCCGCGGCGAAGTGAGCGACGTCCCGGCCTCCGGCCGGGACGTGATCCATCACCGCCAGGCGTTGCCCACCTGGATGTACCAGGCCTTGTCCTGCGTGCTCCAGGCCATGTCCATGCCCATGTAGATCCCGAGCTTGCTCGCGATCAGGTAGCGGAAGCCCGCGCCCTTGGACACCGTGCTCGCGCCGTCGGAGAAGTCCTCGCGTGTCCCCCAGGCCTTGCCGCCGCCGAGGAAACCCACGAGGGCCCAGCGGTGGTCGAGGTTCCAGCGCAGTTCGGTCTCGAGCACGGCGGTGCGGGCGTCCTGCAGCCGCATCGCCGGCACGCCGCGCAGGTCGACGAAGGGCAGCATGTAGAACGGCACGTCGCCTTCGGCGGCGCGGCCATCGGCGCGCAGGCCCAGCACGAGCACGGGCGACACCTTCCAGTAGCTGAAGACGTGGGCCCGGTACGACTGGAAGCGGGTGTCGCTGCCGATGTCGGGGTCGTAGAACGTGAGGTCGAGGCTGCCGGTCCAGCCGGTGTTCGGTGTGAACAGGTTGTCACGCGAGTCGTACTCGAGCGACACACCCAGGCCCGAGGCCTTGTTCGTGCGGGTGGTGTCGACGAACTGGCCGGACTGCCCGGGCAGGTCGAACTTGTTCTCGAGGCTGAAGTAATTCCAGCGCAGCACGGCCCAGGCGTTGCTCTCGCCGAGGCGCATCATGCCGTGCTGCACCGACATCCACCCGTCGAGGTTGTAAGCGAGCGGGCCGATCAGCCCGCCGGCGCCGTAGAAGTCGAGGTTGACGTTGGCACGGGCCACGCCGCCGCGCCAGCGGTAGCGGTCGTCCCGGAACGTGAACATGCCGCCGCCCCCCGCGCCCCACGTGCCGTTTTCGGTGCCGAACGCCGCCAGCGCGACGATGTCCGGTGGGGTGTAGTGGCCCGTCTCCTTCGCCTTCTCCGCCGAGTTCTTGATGGAGTCGAAGAAGAAGACCGGGGCGATGCCGCCGCCATACCCGACGGCCGGCTCGGTGATGATGATGGGCACCGGCAGGAAGCCCTTCTGGTTCAGCAGCCAGTCGGAGAGGTCGAGTTCACCCGTGGTCGGGTCCTTGAACTTCTCGGGCAACCAGCCCTCGGCGAAGGCCGACGGCAACCCGAGCGCCATCAGCAGCCCGGCCTTGCACCCCTGCGCCGCGAGGCGCCTCGCCACGGTGTGTCTCATCGTGGCGATTCTTCGAGAGGCGGGGGCGAAAGTAAATTGCCCCTTGGTGCAGAACGACCCGCCTCAGACCTCAGACCGCGCGGCGCTGCTCCACCAGCAGGCGCACGGCCAGCGCGCCCAGCACCAGGCCCATCACGTAGCGCTGCACCGCGAGCCACGCCGGATTGCGGGCGAACCATCGCGCGATGCGCGCGGCGCCCAGCGTGACGCTCAGGTTGACGGTGGCGCCGATCAGCACCTGCGTGAAGCCGAGGGTGAAGCTCTGCGCCAGCACCGAGCCGTGCTCGGGCGAGATGAACTGCGGCAGCACCGACAGGTAGAAGATCGCGACCTTGGGGTTCAGGATGCTGGTCAGCAGCCCCATCGTGAAGAGCCGACGCGGCGATTCGTCGGGCAGCTCGCGCGCCTCGAACGGCGACGACGCGCCCGGCTTCACAGCCTGCCACGCCATCCACAGCAGGTAGCACACGCCCGCGACCTTCAACACCTCGTAGCCGAGCGGCACGGCCAGGAACAGCGCCGTGAGGCCCAGCGCGGCCGAGCCCATGTGCACGGTGAAGCCGAGCACCACGCCCACCCACGACATCAGGCCCGCGCGCCAGCCCTGGCACAGCGAACGGGAGATCAGGTACAGCATGTTGGGGCCGGGCGTGAGCGCCATCAGCAGCGCGGCGCCGGCGAACACCGCGAGGGTGGTCAGCGAAATCAAGGTGGAGCTCCTCGGGAACGAACGGTGGAACTTTACGGCAGACGGCTTGTCCGACTCCGGCGCCAAGAAGCGAACGATCGTTCGATTCTGGTTCACAATCGCGGAATTGCCCACGCCTTCAAGGAGCCTCCATGTCCGACCTCGCCACCCAGTTCGAAGCCGCCCGCGCCGATTCCAAGAACCTGCCGGAGAAGCCCGACAACATGACGCTGCTCAAGCTGTACGCCTTCTACAAGCAGGGCAGCGAAGGTGACGTCAACACCGACCGTCCCGGCATGACCCAGTTCGTCGACCGCGCGAAGTGGGACGCCTGGAACGAGCTGAAGGGCTCGTCGAAGGAGTCGGCGCAGCAGGGGTACATCGACCTGATCGAATCGCTGAAGTAAGCCATCCGGTCACCCCGGCGAACGCCGGGGCCCACTCTTCCCACGGCGCGCGTCGGCGGCCCTGGGTCCCGGCGTTCGCCGGGATGACGCGCTGTCAGCGCCGGCGGCCCAGCCAGGTGACCAGCGCCCACGTGGCGCCCATCACCACGAACGACACGAGCGTGGTCACCGTGCCCAGCGCGTAGATGGCCGGCGTGGTCACCGTGCTGGTCAGCCCCTGCAGTTCGAGCGGCAGCGTGTTGACGTCGCCGATGGCCTGCGAGGTGCGCGCGATCTCGTCCCAGCTCAGCGTGAAGCCGAACATGCCGACACCCACGAGGCTCGGCGCCACGAGCGGCAGCACCACGTGGCGGAAGCCCTGCCATGGCGTGGCGCCCAGGTCGCGCGCGGCCTCCTCGTAGGCCGGGTTGAAGCGGTTGAACACCGCCAGCATGATGAGCAGCCCGAACGGCAGCGTCCACGTGAGGTGGGCGCCCAGTGCCGACGTGTAGAGGCCCATCGCGGTGCCATAGCCTTCGAGCAGGCCGTCGAGCCCCCACCGCGTCAGCAGCGCCTGCACGCCCGTGTCGACGAGCCGGAACTGCAGTCCGATGCCGAGCGACACCACGATCGACGGCATGATCAGGCTCGCCACCGACGTGTAGAACAGCGTGCCCGAGCCCTTCAGGCGGCGGCGGAACGCGAGCCCCGCCCCCAGCGACAACAGCACCGTCAGCACCATCACCACGGCGCCCAGCGCCACGGAGCGGCGGAAGGCCGCGGCGATGTCGACCACGCCCATGCCCTCCCACAGCTTGCCGAACCAGTGGAACGAGAAGCCTCGCATCGGGAACGTGAGGCCGCCCTCCGGCCCTTGGAGGCTCAGCACGAAGATCACGAACATCGGGCCGTAGAGGAACAGCACGAACAGCGCGAAGACGGTGGCCAGGCCGTAGAAGGCCGGCGACCGGTGGGTGCGGCCGGCGCTCACAGCTCCCTCCGCAGGTCGACGACACGGGTCAGCGCCCACACCATCATCAGCGTGGTGGCGAGCAGGATCACCGCGTTGGCCGCGGCCATCGGGAACTGCAGGTACGAGGTCTGCACCTGGATCACCTTGCCGACCGAGGCGATCTGCTGGCCGCCCATCACGCCGATGGTGACGAAGTCGCCCATCACGATGGTCACCACGAAGATCGAGCCGATCACGATGCCGGTGCGGCACAGCGGGACCACCACGTTCCACACCGTCTGCCAGCCCGTGGCGCCCGAATCGCGCGAGGCCTCGATCAGCGCGGGGTCGATGCGCTTCATCGAGTTGAAGATGGGCACGATCATGAACATCGTGTAGAGGTGCACGAAGGCCAGCACCACCGAGAAGTCGCTGAACAACAGCCACTCCAGCGGCGCGTCCACCACGCCCAGTCCCATCAGTCCCTGGTTCACGAGCCCGTTGCGCCCGAGCAGCGGCACCCACGAGATCATGCGGATCACGTTCGACGTCCAGAACGGCACGGTGCACAGCACGAACAGCAGCGTCTGCATCGACGTGGACTGCACGTGGAACGCGAGGAAGTACGCCACGAGGAACCCGAGCACCAGCGTGATCGCCCACACGAGCACGCAGAACTTCAGCGTGGACAGGTAGGTCTTCAGCGTGACGCACAGCTCGGCCGTGTTCGCGCAGCCGTTGAACACGTCGAGGTAGTTCTGGCCGGTGAACGCAGGGATCAGCTCGTAGTCCGTGGCCTGCCAGAAGCTCACCGCGCCGACGAGCAGCAGCGGCACGACCAGGAACAGCACAAACACCAGCGCGAACGGTGTTGCCTGAAGCCACGGAGGAAGGTGCAGGTTCTTCACAATTCACCAGTGGATCCCGGCTTTCGCCGGGATGACGAGCCGGGGGAGAGCGAAGCGTCTCCCCGAAATGCATGCGCGAACGCGGGGAGGCCAGCGAAGCAAGGCCGACAGATCAAGCTACACGCGAGGCCGGGTCTCCCGGCCGACCCGTGGCGCCCCTCGGGGGCAGGAGCGAAGCGACTGGGGGGCCGACATCATGCAGCCACGAACTCGTTCCACTTTTGAACCATGTAGGCGTTTTCATCCATGATGGCGTTCCAGCACGCGATGCCACCCATGCGTTCCTCGTAGCTGCCGCCGTCCCGCACGCCGCCGGCCTTCTGCAGCAGGTCGCCGTTCGGGCTCTTGATGTCCTTCGCGGCGGCCTTGCCTTCCATCCAGTACGCCCACTCGTACGGCTCCATCTTGGCCTTGGCCGTCTCGAGCACCGCGCTGTAGTAGCCCTGGCGGTTGAGGTACGCGCCGGCCCAGCCGTCGAGGAACCAGTTGATGAATTCGTAGACGGCATCGGCCTTGCGGCCCGTCACCGACTTCGGCACGCCGAAGCCGGCGGCCCACGCGCGGTAGCCTTCCTTGAGCGGCTGGAACGTGCACGCGATGCCCTTCGTGCGCACGGCCGTCACGGCCGGCGACCACATCGACTGGATCACGACCTCGCCCGAGGCCATCAGGTTCACGCTCTCGTTGAAGTCCTTCCACAGCGCGCGGAACTGGCCGTTCTTCTTCGCCTCGATCAGCACCTTGATCGTGAGGTCGATCTCCTTCTTCGTCATGTTCCCCTTGTCGGGGTACTTGTAGAGGCCCGCGGCCTCCACCACCATGGCCGCGTCCATGATGCCGATGCTCGGGATGTTCAGGATGGCCGACTTGCCCTTGAACTCCGGGTTCAGCAGTTCCGCCCACGACGAGATGGGCCGCTTGATCAGGTCGGGCCGGATGCCCAGCGTGTCGGCGTTGTAGACGGTGGGGATCAGCGTCATGAACTGCGTGGGCGCGGCGGAGAACGTCTTCGACGTGGGCGACTCGAGGTACATCACCTTCTTCGGTGCCGTGCCCTGGTCGCCGACCTTCTTGCCCCCGATCTCGCCCTTCGTGAACAGCGGCGTGATCTTGTCGGCGTTCTTGATGCGCTTCGTGTCGATGCCCAGCAGGTTGCCGGTGGGCAGGATCTTCTTCAGCGAGAAGTACTCGGTGTCGATCAGGTCGAACGAGTTGGGCGCCGTCACCGCACGCTTCGTCACGTCGTCCGTGGTGACCGGGATGTACTGGATCTTGATGCCGGTGTCGGCCTCGAACTTCTCGGCGATGGCCTTGTCCTGGTTCACCGCGGTGCCCAGGTAGCGCAGCGTGATCTTCTCCTGCGCGTGCACGTACGGGAACGCGATGGCACCGCCGGCGGCCGCGGCGCCCTTGATCAGGCTGCGGCGGGTCGTGTCGATCTTGTTGGGCGAGTCGGACATGGGTTCTCCAGGGGGCAAAAGGGGGAAGAAAGGTCAGGCCACGAGCGCGTGGGCATCCTTCGCGGGCCACGTCGCGTAGACGGTCTCGCCGGGCGCGAGCGGCCCGGCGTCGAACAGGGCATCGGGCACCGATGCGGTCCAGAAGGTCTCGGCGCCATCGGCCACCGGGCTCACCTTCACGAGCACGCAGGTGCCCTGGTACTCGACGGCCCGCACGGCCACCTCGCGCGCATCGGGCTGGGGCGTGCGGTGCAGCGTGAGCCGGTCGGCGCGCACGGCGAGCGGGCCCGACGGGGAATCGATGACGTTGTGCGCGCCCATGAACCGCGCGACGAATTCGGAGCGCGGCGTGTTGAAGACCTCGCGCGGCGAACCGGCCTGCTCGATGCGCGCGTTGTTCATCACGACGACCTGGTCCGCGAGGGCCATGGCCTCTTCCTGCGAGTGCGTGACGTGCACGAACGTGAAGCCGAGCTCCTGCTGCCAGCGCTTGAGCTCGGCGCGCATCTGCACGCGCAGGAACGGGTCGAGGGCGGACAGCGGCTCGTCGAGCAGCAGCACGCGGGGTTCGGTCATCAGCGCGCGGGCGAGCGCCACGCGCTGCTGCTGGCCGCCCGACAGCTGCGACGGCAGCCGCTGCGCGAGCGCGCCCATCGAGACGAGGTCGAGCAGCTCGCGCGCGCGCTTGTGGCGCTCGGTCTCGGACCGGCCGCGCATCTTCCAGCTGAACGCGACGTTGTCGAGCACCGAGAGGTGCGGGAACAGCGCGTAGCTCTGGAACATCATCGCGGTGCCGCGGTCGGCGGGTTCGCTGCGGGTGATGTACTTGCCGCCGAGCAGGATCTCGCCGCTGCTGACCGTCTCGTGGCCCGCGATCATGCGCAGCGTGGACGTCTTGCCGCAGCCCGAGGGCCCGAGCAGGCAGCAGTAGCTGGCGGACGGGATCTTGAGGTCGATGCCGGCCACGGCGACGGTGTCGCCATACCGCTTCACCAACGCCGTGAGCACGAGGGAGGAGTCCTGGACCATGCGCGGGACTGTATGCAAAGGGTATGCCACGAACCGCACCCTTTCGATGCACCGCACTGGTTCATCCCGGGCCGACGCCCGGGCGCGCGACTTGCAGCGACGGCGCCATCCCTGGTCTTTTTGTATACACGCCATGCGCATCGACGTGATCAACCCCAACACCACGGCCACGATGACCGCGGCCATCGGCCACGCGGCCCAGGCCGTGGCGGCGCCCGGCACCCGCATCGTCGCGACCCAGCCCAGCTTCGGCGCGCCGTCGATCGAAGGCCACCACGACGAGGTCTGGGGCGCGGCCGGGGTCACCGAACAGGTGCGCCTCGGGCAGGCCGCGGGCGCGGACGCGTTCGTCATCGCGTGCTTCGGGGACCCGGGCCTGGCCGCCGCGCGCGAACTGGCGTCCGGCCCCGTGATCGGCATCGCCGAGGCGGCGTTCCATTGCGCCTCGATGCTCGCCACCGGCTTCTCGGTGGTGACCACCCTCACGCGCACCTGCGTGATCGCCGAACACCTCGTCGTGCAATACGGCTTCGAGCGCACCTGCCGTGGCATCCACGGCACCGACATCGCCGTGCTGGAACTCGAGGACCCGGCCAGCGACGCCTACGGCCGCATCCTCGCGAGCGCCCGCGAGGCGCTCGCCCGCGACCGCTCCGGCGCCATCGTGCTGGGCTGCGCGGGCATGGCCGACCTGTGCCGGCGGCTGCAGCAGGCGTTGGGCGTGCCGGTGGTCGACGGCGTGGCGGCGGCGGTGAAGCTCGCCGAGTCGCTCGTGTCGCTGGGGCTCGGCACGAGCAAGGCGGGCGACTACGCGCGGCCGTTGCCGAAGGCCTACGCGGGACTGGCCGCGCCCTTCGGCCCTGTCGCGAACTGACGCCGGGCGCACCGATTGCCTGCCGCTGCCCCTGCAGCGCCTCGCCGAGGCGCGCAGGAGGAATCGTCATGAACTGGCTACGCTCTCTCGCCGTTTCCGCGTTGCTCGCCGCCACGGCGGCCCCAGCCCTCGCCTCGCGGCCGCCGCCGCCGTGGTACCGGCACCCGCTGCTGCCGGAGACGTTCGCCTTCACGGGGGTGATCTCGCCCACCGTGCTGCAGGGCGGCGCCCAGGTGTCCGCGAACAACGACATTCCCGCCGACTGGGCGGGTGGCACGATCCGCGGCACCATCACGCTCATTCCCGACCGGGCGGAAGGCGGGGATGCGGGCCCCGGCTCGATCTCCTGGTACGACGGCAACCCCGACTTCGGCCGCAGCGGCAACTGGTACACGGTCAGCATCACGAACCCCGACGGCAGCGTGTTCACGGTGCCGGGCGACGCACCCGCCCCTTCGCCCATGGGCGACAACAGCACGGGCCTCTTCCAGGCGGACGACGGCTGGTTCAGCCCGGCCGCCCAGGTGCAGGAGACCTTCCACACGAGCCGCAGCTTCTCCGACGAGGCCCACCAGCAGTCCTTCCAGATCGATCTGGCCACGATCATCGGCCTGCCGCCGGAAGGACCGCACCTGCTCTCGTACCCGCCGCAGCAGCAGTGCTGCGTGTTCGAGCTGCTGCAGCTCATCCAGGTGGACGTGGGCGCCGCCACGTTCACGAACGCGGGGTTCGTGAGCCAGCTGATCGCCGGGGGCGACGGCGAGCGCTACGCGTACGGGTTCCAGCTCACGAAGTTCGTGCACCTGGCGCCGGTGCCCGAGCCGGAGACCTGGGCCATGATGCTGGCCGGGTTCGCGTTCGTCGGGTGGAGCACCTTGCGGTGCGTCCGGGGCTGAGCCACACAGGGTGTTGCAACCGTTTCCATCATCCGGAAAGCCCCCCGGTGCACGTTTTGCGCCGGTGGGGCATCATGGACCCATGGCACACCTCCGAAAACTCCTGCTGCTCGCCCTGCCCTTCGTGGCCGGCGCCACGCTGGCCCAGGCAGCCACGGAACCCGGCCCGGTGGAACGCACCGGGGCCGCCATCGACCGCACGGCCACCCGCACCGGCCACGCCATCGAACGGGGCATCGACCACACCGGTCATGCGCTGAACCGCACCGGCGAGGCCATCGGCCGCGGGGCGCACCGCACGGGCGCCGCCATCGAGCGGGGTGCCCGCAAGACGGGCGCCGCGATCGGGCGCGGGCTCGACCACACCGGCGCGGCCATCCAGCGCGGGGCCCAGAAGGCCGGCGTCACCGACTAGGCGCCACCTTCGGCAGCCAGAGCCCCGCGATGGTGTTGAGTTCCGCCAGCGCGGGCTCGGTGCGGTCGCGGCAGTCGAACAGCACCGCCTCGCCCTGCTGGGCGCGCACCAGCGTGAACGCATCGGCCAGCGAGCGGCTGTTGTCGAACATCAGCGTCATGTCGGCCAGCGGCGCCGCCTTCGCGATGGCCTGCTGCGTGCGGGCGTAGCGCGACCGTAGCGCGGCCTCGGGCACGCCGTGGCCGCCCTGGGCGCGGCGCGTCTGCACGCGCAGCATCGACATCTGCACCGTGGCCAGGCCCACGAACAGCAGCACCACGAAGTAGCCCGCGGCCTGCAGCTGCAGCACGGTGTCGGCCTTGCTCTCGACGGTGCCGTCGGGGCGCGGCTTCCAGTGCGAGAACACCGTCTCGAACGCGAACGGCATCTGCTTGCTCATGATCAGGCCGGTGAAGGCCTGCACGCCCTCCTGCGAGAGCCGCTGCCAGCGTTCGTCGTCGTCGCGCAGCCGCTGGGCCCACGGGGCGATGCGGCCGGTCTGCGGGTCGGGTGGCGGCAGGATCGAGGCGGTCAGCCGGTCGGCGTTGACGAGCGGGATCTGCAGCCGGTGGGCCAGCCGGTCGTGCCACAGCGTGGACTTGCCCGAGCCGTTGTGGCCGGCGAGGATGAACGCGGGCGGGCGCTGGACGTTGGATGCCGAGCGCAGCGCGGTGTCGAGCAGGGTTTCGACCCGGGGGACACCGCGGGTGCGAACGCGGGGCGCCGGGCGGTCCGTCAAGCCTTGCCGGGCCCGACGGGGCGGAAGCGGCCACCGACGAGGCGGCCGATCATCTTGCTGCCGTCGGCGCTTTCGCGCACGACCTTGGTGGGGTCTTGCGGATAGACGGAGTAAGCACTGATGCCGGCGCCCGAACCGGCACCGAACACCGACTGGCGGCTGATGCCCGGCTTGCTCAGGGCCTTGCCGGCCTTCAGCACCAGGGCACCGGCCCGTTCGCCGGGACCGAGCTGGGCGGGATCGCGCGTGGCGGCGCCGAGGCGCACCAGCACGAGGTCGTCGTTCAGCGTGGGGATGCGGGTGCCCTTGACCTCGATGGCGTCCGCCTGCGGTTCTTCCGCGGCGCGGGCAGACGCGCGGGCAAGGGAACGGGCGACGGAACGGGACATGGCGGCACCACGGCAGATCGGTTGGTCAAAGCGTACCACCGAACGCCCGGACGCGCCGTGACGGACGCCCGGAACCGGCCGTCCCGACGGGGTTCGTCAGGCGCGCCGGTCGCCCGCCTCGCGGGCCAGCAGCCCGTCGAGGTTCTTCTCGATTTCGGCCTGGATGGCCCGCTGGAAGCCGCTCAGCAGGAAACCCAGCCGCGCGGTCAGCTCGAAGTGGTCGCCCGACACGACCAGCTGGCCGGACACCCCCGTGCGCTTGAACTCGACCGTGTCGCCGGCCTCGCCCGAGTCCACCGAACAGACCATGTCGTACTTGCGGGCCGCGTCGGCGACCCACTGGCGGGAGATCTCGCGGGCGCGGTCGAGGCCCAGGTCGTGGGTGCGGTGGATGTGGACGTCGGACATCGGGTGAGTGCGAAGAAGTCAGGGGCCGAGTGTGGCCCGCCGCTCGGCCTGCGGCAAGGCGGCGAGGCGGCGCACCTCGGCGTAGAAGCGGTCGAAGTCGCCGCCCTGGGCCTGGAACAGCGCCTCGAAGCGGGGCACGAGCTCGAAGTACGCGCCGATCACGCCCAGCGCGGCGTTGTTCGCGCGCTCGAACCACGGGTCGTAGCCCTTGAAGCCGCCCCACGGGCCGGCCTTCAGCGCCTCGTACTCGGCGCGCATCGCTGCCATGGCCTCGGCCTTGGCCACGCGCTTCTCGTCGTCGGTGCGGCTGCTGCGGAAGATGCCGTCGAGCGTGACACGCGTGCGCAGCGTCAGCGCGCGGAAGTCCTCGCGGCGCGCCTCCAGCCGCTGGTACTCCTCGCGCACCGCCGGGCTGCCGTGGGCCGCCAGCCACCGCTGCACGCCGATGCGCTCGACCGCGGTGGCGAACGACTCGTTGAACACGGTGTCCCCGGGCGCGTACGCCACCTGGTGCGCGAGCTCGTGGAAGATCAGCCGCGCGAGGTCGCCTTCGGCGTAGCGGATGAAGGTGTTGAGCAGCGGGTCGCTGAAGTACGCACCGGGAATGCGGCCCAGCGTCGAGTACGCCGGCACCGGGTAGACGCCCACCTCGAGGCCCTGGGCCCGAAGTTCGGCGGCTTCGGCGTCGGCCGCCGCGCGGTCGAAGTAGCCGCGGTAGCCCACGCAGCCCACGATCGGGAAACACCAGGTCTTGAGCGTCAGGTCGAGCTCGGGCGTGGCCACCACGTTCCACACGGCCGCCGTGCGGTTCAGGTCGGCATAGCGGCGGTAGCTCGCGTTGTCGGGCAGGTGCAGCTCCTGCACGGCGAAGTCGCGGATGGATTCGGTGAGCGCGAGGCGCTCGCGCAGCTGCGCGGGCGTGGCCGGGTCGGCGATCCAGTCGGGCACGGGCCGGGCGCTGTTGAGCAGCGAGAAGTGCCCGCCGATGGACTGGCCGTAGTAGCCGAGGGTGCCGCAGCCGGTGATGCCGCCGGCCAGCACGAGGGCGCCCAGGGCCCCGAGGACGAGGCGGCGCTTCACGCGGGGCGCACGTCCACGAGGCAGTCGTAGAACGACGGGGCGCGGCCGATGTCGGTGAGGTGCTGGTGCGTGAGCTCGTTGACGTTGGTGCCGCGGGCACCCAGCTTGCGCCACCAGATGCCCAGGCCGTTGACGACGCCGGGCCGCGCGCGCGTGCTGACCCGCGCGGTGCAGTGGTACGTGCCGCGGTCGTTGAACACCTCGACGGGGGCGCCGTCGGCGATGCCGCGCACGGCCGCGTCGTCGGCGTGGATCTCGAGCAGCGGTTCGCTCTCGATGTCGCGCAGGCTCTTCACGTTGACGAACGTGGAGTTGAGGAAGTTGCGCGCGGGCGGCGAGATCATCGCGAGCGGGTAGCGCGCGGCCAGCGCCGGCGTGGACTCGGCGGACTCGTGGTTCGGCACGTGGTCGGGCACGCCGAGCCCCGGCGCGTCGATCAGGCAGCGGCCGCTCGCGGTGGGGAAGCGCCCGTCGGCCAGCGGCGCCTCGGGCAGCGGCAACTTGACCCAGCCCTCGGCGCGGAGGCGGTCGAAGTCGACGTCGCGCTTGAAGGCGACGCGGGCCATGTCCTCGTCGGTGTCGCGGAAGCACGGGTCGTCGAAGCCCATGTGCGCGGCCAGGTCGCGGAACACCTGCGTGTTGGACCGCGCCTCGCCCACCGGCGCCACGGCCTGCTCGTTGATCACCGCATACGTGTGGCCGTAGCTCGTGTGCACGTCGAGGTGCTCGAGCTGCGTGGTGGCCGGCAGCACGTAGTCGGCGTGGTCGGCGGTGTCGGTCAGGAAGTGTTCCAGCACCACGGTGAACAGGTCGTCGCGGCGGAAGCCCGCCACCACCTTCGGCGACTCGGGCGCCACGGCCACCGGGTTGCTGTTGTAGACCACCAGCGCCTCGATCTTCGGGCCGAACGCGGGCGAGGCCTCGCGCAGCAGGTCGTCGCCGATGGTGCTCATGTTGATGGTGCGCGGGCGCCGGCCGGCGAGCAGGTCGGGCCGCTGCAGCGCGGCCGCGTCCTTCGGGAACCAGCCCGAGGCCGACAGCAGCAGGCCGCCCGCGCGGTGCCGCCACGCGCCGGTGAGGCACGGCAGGATCGCGACCAGGCGCACGGCGTTGCCGCCGCCGCGCACGCGCTGCATGCCGTAGTTCAGGCGGATGGCCGCGGGGGCGGTGGTGCCGTAGTCGCGGGCCAGGCCGCGCACTTCGTCGGCGGTCAGGCCGCACACCTCGGCGGTGCGTTCGGGTGTCCACGCCTTCGCGCGCTCGCGCAACGCGGTCCAGCCCTCGGTGTGCTGGTCGATGTAGTCGTGGTCGAGCCAGTCGTTCGCGACCAGCTCGTGGATCAGGCCGAGGGCCAGGGCCCCGTCGGTGCCGGGACGCAGCGCGAGATGCTGGTGGCACTTGTCGGCCGTCTCGGTGCGGCGCGGGTCGATGCACACCAGCTTCGCGCCCTGGCGCTTGGCCGCCTGGGCGAAGGTCCAGAAGTGCAGGTTCGACGCGATCGAGTTGCTGCCCCAGATCAGGATGAGCCGGCTCTCGGCGAAGTGCTCGAGGTGCATGCCGATGCGCGCGCCGTAGGTGGCCGCGAGCGCCTCGGCGCCGGCGTTGGAGCAGATGGTGCGGTCGAGCAGCGAGGCGCCCAGCCGGTGGAAGAACCGGCGGTCCATGCTTTCGCCCTGCAGCAGGCCCATGGTGCCGGCATAGCTGTACGGCACGACGGCCTCGGGGTTTCGGGCGGCGATGGCCTTCAGGCGGGCGGCGATGTCGGCCAGGGCCTCGCCCCAGGTCACGCGCACGAACTCGCCCGCGCCCTTCGGCCCCACGCGCTTCAACGGGTGCAGCACGCGCTCGGCGTGGTACGTGCGTTCGGTGTAGCGGGACACCTTGGTGCACAGCGCCCCGTGGGTGGTGGGGTGCGCGGGGTCGCCCTGGACCTTCACGGCGCGACCATCCTCGACGGTGACGCGCATGGCGCAGGTGTCGGGGCAGTCGTGCGGACAGGCGGCGCGGACGGAGACGACGGAGCTCATGCCCTCACTATTGCACAGGCCCGTCGCGGGGTCGCGAATCGCCGGGTAAACTGCTTTTTCGACCTCGGCGCGCCCGCGGACGCGCCGGTCCCCCGGGAGTCCCTCATCATGCAGTTGATCGAATCCATCCTGGCCGACAGCGCCGCCGCGACGGCGCTGCGCCGCGACCTCCACGCCCACCCGGAACTCTGCTTCCACGAGACGCGCACGTCCGACGTCATCGCCAACGCGCTCACCGAGTGGGGCATCCCCATCCACCGGGGCCTCGGCACCACCGGCGTCGTGGGCATCGTGAAAGGCACACGGGGCGAAAGCAGCCGCGCCGTCGGCCTGCGCGCCGACATCGACGCCCTGCCCATCACCGAACACAACACCTTCCCGCACGCCAGCCGGCACGCCGGGAAGATGCACGCGTGCGGCCACGACGGCCACACGGCGATGCTGCTGGCCGCGGCCAAGCACTTCTCGAAACACCGCGACTTCGCGGGCACCGTCTACCTCGTGTTCCAGCCCGCGGAGGAAGGCGGCGGCGGCGCGCGCGAGATGATCAAGGACGGGATCTTCGAGAAGTTCCCGATGGAAGCCATCTTCGGCGCACACAACTGGCCGGGCCTGAAGGTCGGGCAGTTCGCCGTGTGCGACGGGCCCTGCTTCGCGTCGAGCAACGAGTTCCGCATCACCATCCGCGGCAAGGGCTCGCACGCCGCGATGCCGCACCTGGGCGTGGACCCGGTGCCGGTGGCGTGCCAGATGGTGCAGGCCTTCCAGACCATCATCTCGCGCAACAAGCGGCCGCTGGAAGCCGGCGTGATCTCGGTGACGATGATCCACACGGGCGAGGCCACGAACGTGGTGCCCGACAGCTGCGAGATCCAGGGCACCGTGCGCACGTTCACGGTGGAACTGCTCGACCTCATCGAGCGCCGCATGCGCGACGTGGCGGCCCACACCTGCGCGGCCTTCGAGGCCACCTGCGAGTTCGAGTTCAAGCGCAACTACCCGCCCACCATCAACCACACCGCCGAGACCGCGTTCGCGCGGCAGGTGATGGCCGACGTGGTGGGGCCCGAGAACGTGCAGGAGTTCGAACCCACGATGGGCGCGGAAGACTTCAGCTTCTTCCTGCAGTCCAAGCCGGGCTGCTACTTCGTGATCGGCAACGGCGAAGGCGAACACCGCATCGGCGGCCACGGCCTCGGGCCGTGCATGCTGCACAACCCGAGCTACGACTTCAACGACGACCTGATTCCGCTCGGGGCCACGTTGTGGGTGCGGATGGCGGAGGCCTGGTTGAGCCGCTGATCCCCGAACGGGTCATCCCGGCGAACGCCCACTGCTGTCCGGGGAAAAACCGAGACGACCTCAAAACACTCGTCATCCCGGCGAAGGCCGGGATCCACTGCTGGCGTTGAGCGTGCGTGGCATCGAGTGTTCTGGCGTGGTGTTTTCTCTTCGGGTGAGGCCGCGCCGGGTCTCGGCCCGGCAGCCGACCTACTTTCTGACGTCAGAAAGTAGGCAAAGACCGCCCCCTATCCGGCGGTCCTGGCCGGCTGCGCCGGACAGGACTGCTCTGCGATGCTCGCGGCTTGGGGCTTCCAACGGGGGATTCAAGAGCGCCGGCTCGCTTCGCATCGTGCTGGAGGCGGCGCACATCGCCTGCGGCGATGTGCAGCCGCGGTGTGGTTCGAGGTGGGTGAGTTGCGAGAGCGATCGAGTCGACGGAAGCCCGATCGCGCCGGATGGCCCTGTTCATCGAGCATCTCCGCGACGGTGCCGATTTTCCCCGGACAGCAATGGGCGAACGCCGGGATCCACCGCGGGCAAGGCGCGCCGCGGGCGAGCGGGCCCCGGCGTTCGCCGGGGTGACGAGCTTCTTCAAGCCGCCTGCTCGTTCCACGTGCTGTTCGCAGCCAGCTGGTCACGCAAGCGCACGATGCTCTGCGGCTCGCTCAGCAGCCGCATGCGATCCGACACCGACAGGCGCTCCGTGTCCTGCGGCGCCATCACCGCGCGCACGAGGTTGCGGCGCACCTTGCCCCGCACGCCCCACGCCGTGTTGCGCGGGCCCATGGCCGAACGCACCACGTCGAAGAGCCACGGGTCCGTGACGGCGTCGGTCCAGCTCGGCAGCGGCTCGGCGTCGTTCGCGTAGGCCCAGGCCTGGCGCAGCACCGTGGGCGACCACGATTCCTCGGGGGTCACGAGCAGCTGGCGCGCTTTCACGCGTTCGCCGAAGCCGGCGCGGCTCGTCGCCACGGTGAGCGGCACGGCGAACAGCAGGGGCAGCGCCACCGGGGCCAGCCACAGCGCGGCCCCCGGCTCGATGGCCAGCGCCACGCCCACGAGCGCCACGACCACGGCCATGATGGGGGCGAAGCGGCGGACGGCGTCGCCCCAGCCGATGTCCTGCGCCTCGCGCGGGGGCGACTTCCAGTTCAGCTTCAGGCCGGTCAGGGCCACGACGACGAACATCGTGTGCGCCACCATGCGCACCGGCGCCTGCAGCACCGACAGCAGGCCTTCGAGGACACCGCTGCGCACCACCGCACCACCACCGCCGTACAGGTGCTGTTCCTTCTTCAGGAAGATGGTGGCCACGCCGAGGATGCGCGGCATGAACAGCATCGCACCGGTGGCGAGCCACAGGCCCAGCATCTCCATGCGGATGCCGTACTGCGGCGTGAAGATCGCGTAGCCGCCGAACAGCCACAGCGCACCGCCCAGCAGCACGAAGCCGAGCCACAGCGGTGCCGACAGGTACGCGAGCGCGCCGGTCAGCAGCATCGCGCGGTGCACGCCGTGCAGGCCCGGCTCGGTGAGCAGGCGGGCGTTCTGCAGGTTGCCCTGGCACCAGCGGCGGTCACGCGACAGTTCTTCCAGCAGGTTGGGCGGCTGCTGCTCGTAGCTGCCCGGCAGGTCGGACACGAGCCACACGTGGTAGCCGGCGCGGCGCATCAGCGCGGCCTCGACGAAGTCGTGCGACATGATGTCGCCGCTCAGGCCGCCGCGGCCCGGCAGCGGTGCCAGCGAGCAATGCTTCATGAAGGGCTCGACGCGGATGATCGCGTTGTGCCCCCAGTAGTGCGACTCACCGAGCTGCCAGTACTGCATGCCCGCGGTGAACAGCCGGCCGGCCACGCGGCCCGCGAACTGCTGCGCGCGCGCGTGCACGGTCGACAGGCCGCAGGCTTGCGGGGCCGTCTGGATGATGCCGGCCTTCGGGTGGGCTTCCATCAGCTTGACCAGCGTGACCAGCGCGTCGCCGGTCATCACGCTGTCGGCGTCGAGCACCACCATGTAGCGGTAGTCCTTGCCCCAGCGGCGGCAGAAGTCGGCGACGTTGCCGCTCTTGCGCTTCGTGCGGTGCTGGCGCCAGCGGTAGTACACGCGGCCGTTGCCGCCGAGCGTGGTGCGCAGCTCGGCCCACGCGGCGAGTTCGGCGGCGCGCAGGGTCGGGTCGCTCGTGTCGGAGAGCACGTACAGGTCGAACAGGCGCGAGCCCCCGGCGGCCGCCACCGATTCGAGCGTGGCGCGCAGGCCCGCGAACACCGTGGCCACCTGCTCGTTGCAGATGGGCATGATGATCGCGGTGCGGGCGTCGGGCGACAGCGTGTCGTTCAGCACGTCCTGGTACCGCAGCGCATGCGGGTCGCCGCGCAGCTGCACCCAGAAGCCCATCAGCGCCGTGAAGAAGCCGGCCGAGACCCACGCGAACAGCAGCGAGAACAGCGCGATCTGCCCCACGCGCAGCCAGTTCGCCTCGTAGACGGGCAGCACCTGCGTCAGCAGCGCGGTGGCGCCCACGGCGGACAGGGCGACGAGCACCAGCAGCACGCGCCGGCGCCACATCGCGGCCACCTCCCACGGCAGCTTCGGCTCGAACGACGTGCCGCCGCCGGAGAACACACCGGCGACACCTTCGAACAGGCCTCGCCAGAAGCCGCGCCATGGCGTGGCCACCATCGACGCACGCCGGATCGGCGGGGCGCTGGGCCCCACGCCAGGCACGCGCGGGATCAGGGGAGACGAGGACGAGCCGACAGGACCCGGGCTCATCAAGCGGGCTGAATGATGGATGTCCATGTTTCGGTCAATGCGTGGGTGGATTGCTGGAGGAAGGCGCGCAGCTCGACCGGCTGCGTCGCATCGATTCGGCGCACGCGCAGCGTCAGGCGCCAGGCGCCGTTGGCTGCGATGCGGTAGGCGTTGGTCTCGACGACACGGCCGTTGGGGCCGGCGGAGACCACGGGCTTGACCGCGGCGTCGTGCGGCAGGGCATCGAGCGCCGGGCCGGTGAAGTCGACGACGTAGTTCACTTCGTCGGCCGCCACCTGGGCGAAGCCGCGGCCCGTGCGGGACTGGGTGGCCCAGCCGGTGGGCGGGCGCTGCTGCACATCGCCCTGGAACGACATGCGGTATTCGAAATCGAGCGGCTGGCCCGGGGCGGGCACGGTGTCGGGCACCCAGTACGCCACGATGTTGTCGTTGGTCTCGTCGGCCGTGGGCCACTGGAAGAGTTCGACACGGCCCGCCCCCCACGCGCCCTTCGGCTCGATCCAGGTGCTCGGGCGGCGTTCGTAGCTCGCCTCGGTGTCCTCGTAGCTCGCGAACGCGCGGTCGCGCTGCATCAGGCCGAAGCCCTTCGGGTCGCGCGTGGCGAACGAGGTCACGAGCGGCTTCGACGGGTTGATCAGCGGACGCCACAGCCACTCGCCTTCGCCGGTGGCCACCATCAGGCCGTCGGAGTCGTGCACCTCGGGGCGGAACTCGCCCGCGCGCGGCTGGTTCTCGCCGTGCTGGAACATGCTGGTGAGCGGCGCGATGCCGAGGGTCGCGACACCCGCGCGCAGGTACAGGCGGCTGCGCACGTCGGCCACGGTGCTTTCGCCCGGGCGCAGCGTGAACTGGTAGGCCCCGGTCGCGCGCGGCGATTCGAGCAGCGCGTGGACCACGAGCGACGTGGCGTTCGACGCGGGCCGCTCGATCCAGAACTCCGTGAAGCGCGGGAACTCCTCGCCCTTGCCGCCGGCGGTGTCGATGGCGAGGCCGCGGGCGGACAGGCCGTAGTGCTGGTCGCGGCCCAGCGCGCGGAAGTAGCTGGCGCCGAGGAACACGACCAGCTCGTCCTTGTAGGCTGGCTTGTTCAGCGCGTAGTGCACGCGGAAGCCCGCGAAGCCCAGGTCGCCCCAGTTCGCGGGGTTCACCCGGTTCTTGCCGTAGTCGAAGGCCTTCGGGTCGAAGGTGACGTGGCGCACGGCGCCGGAGGACGTCACCTCGTTGATTCGAACGGGTGCGGTCTGGTGCTTGCCGAGGTGGAAGAACGCGAGCTCGAACGGCAGGCCGTCGGCGCGCCACATCGCCTGGTCGGGCTTGAAGCGGATGTCGCGGTACTGGTCGTACGACAGCCCCCGGAGGTCGGGCGGCAGGTTCAGCGGCGCCGAGACGTGGGGCTGCACGGCCTTGGCCTTCGCGAGGCGGTCCACGTCGTCGAAGCCGAACGCGAAGCTGCCGCCGGCCGCGAGGCAGGCCACCAGGCCGGCGGCCAGGCGAAGCAATGGCAGGGAACGCGAGGGGAGCTGCAAAACGGGGTCCTTGGAGCTGAGGGTCGGAAACCGCTGAAAACCAGCGGCACGACTCCCCTAGCGCAATGACCATGCCAAAACGGCCAACCCCAATGAAATCAACAACTTGCGAGAAATGAGGTGATCGAGTCCACCCTCATTTCCTCGATTTCTGTCGCCCCTCGGCGACAACGGAAAGCGGACCTCCCGGTCGCATTCCCTCTGCTGCACCGCGGCAAACGCGTTGTCGCGCATCGGCGACAACGCGGGCCCGGCGGCACCGCGCGGTGGCCTATTCGGCGGCCGGCGAGTCGGCGCGGAACCGGCCCGGGGTCAGCCCATGCTTCTGCAACAGGCGGTAGAACTCGGTGCGGTTGCGGTCCGCCAGGCGGGCCGCATCCGCCACGTTGCCATCGGTCATTTTGAGCAAACCGACCAGGTAATCTCGTTCAAAGCGTTCCCGCGCCTGCGCGAAGCTGAGCACCTCGACGGTGGGCACGCGCAGCGCGCGCTGCACCAGCGCGAGCGGGATCAGCGGCGTGGTGGCGAGCGCACAGACCTGCTCCACCACGTTGTGCAGCTGCCGCACGTTGCCCGGCCACAGGGCCGTGGCCAGGGCCTTCAGCGCATCGGGGGCGAAACCGTTGAGCGGCTTGCCGTACTTCTCGCCCAGTTTCGAGAGGAAATGGTTGGCCAGCAGCGGGATGTCCTCGCGCCGTTCGCCCAGCGGCGGCAGCGTGAGCGCCACCACGTTCAATCGGTAAAAAAGGTCTTCCCGGAATTGCCCTTCGGCCATCGCGGCATCGAGGTCGCGGTGCGTGGCGGACAGGATGCGCACGTCGACGGGGATGCTTTCGCTCGCCCCGACCGGCCGCACCGACCGCTCCTGCAGCACCCGCAGCAGCTTGACCTGCAGCGCCGGGGGCATGTCGCCGATTTCGTCGAGGAACAGCGTGCCCCCGTCGGCGGCCTGGAAGAGGCCCCGGTGGTTGGCCACGGCGCCCGTGAAAGACCCCTTCACGTGCCCGAACAATTCGGACTCGAGCAGGGCCTCGGGGATCGCGCTGCAGTTCACCGCGACGAAGGGCTTGTCGGCCCGCGCGCTGGCCTTGTGGATGGCCTGCGCGAGCAGTTCCTTGCCGCTGCCGCTCTCGCCGCAGATCAGCACGCTGGCGTCGGACGCGGCCACCATCTTGGCCTCGGCCAGCAACTCGGCCATGCGGGCCGAGCGGCTCACGATGGCCTCGCGCCACCGCTCGTCGCCGTCGGCCGCCTTGTGGGCCGGCGCGCCGAGCGCGAGCGCCTGCGAGATCTTCTCGAGCAGTGCCTTGCCGTCGAAGGGTTTGGTGAGGTACGTGAAGACGCCGCGGGCCGTGGCCTCGACCGCATCGGGGATGGTGCCGTGGGCGGTGAGCAGGATGACCGGCAGCGCCGGATGGTGGGCGCGGATCTCGTCGAACAGCGCGAGGCCGTCGCGGCCCGGCAGCTGCACATCGCTCACGACGAGCTGCGGGCGCGCCACGTCGAGCTGCGCGAGGGCATCTTCCGCGGACGCCACCGCCGTCACGTGGTAGCCGGCCGAGGTGAGCCGCATCGACAGCAGCTTGAGCAGGTCCGGGTCGTCGTCGACCAGCAGGAGGTTCGCCGGCATCAGGGGGCTTTCGAAGCGGGGGCAGGCGCCGGCGGCGCGGACGGTGCCGGGGGCGGCGGAGGCGCGGCGGGTTTCACGGGGGCCGACGGCGGCCGGGCCGTCAGGCTGCGTTCGATGGCCTTGAGGGCCTCGAGCTTGTCGTTGGTCTGCTGCAGGTTGCGCTGGGCCTCGCGCAGCTGCAGGCCCTGGCGGTCGAGCTGTTCCTCGAGCTTGCGCTGCTCCACGAGCCGCACCGACAGCAGGCGCGCCAGCGGCTGCCACGGCGCGATGTCGGGGTTGGTGGACTTGACGATGGGGTCGAGCAGCGCGGCGGCCCGGGCGATGTCCCCGTTGTTGCGCGCATGGGTCAGCGCGAGCGACAGCTCCATCACGAGTTGCGGCGACGCCGCCTGCGCGTTGGCTGACACGAGCGCGTTCAGGCGCGTGAGCTCCTGGCCCAGCTCGGCAGGCGACATCTGCCGCAGCTGCTCGTTGTAGGCGAGCAGCCGCCGCGACACCCCCTCGCTCGGGTCGACGACCGGCGGCGGTGGGGGCGGCGGAGGCGGCGGCACGGGGGCCGGCGCGGGCGGCGGAGGCGGCACGGGGGCCGGCGGCGGCGCGGGCTGAAGCGCCGTGCAGGCGGCCAGCGCGAGGCTGCCGCCCGCCAGGGCCCAGGCACGAAGAAGGTCAGTCCGAGGACGCATGCGGAAGCTCGATGTGGAAGTGCGCCCCCGGGCCGTCGGGCAGCAGTTCGATCTGCCCGCCGTGTGCGGTGACGTACTCATGGACGATGGACAACCCGATGCCACTGCCGCGCGCCTCGTCGGCCGGCTGGCGTTCGCCCCGGTAGAAGGGTTCGAAGACGCGGGCACGGTCGGCTGATGCAACACCCGGGCCGCTGTCGACGATGTCGATGCAGGCGCGGCCGGCTTCCCGGGAAACCGAAAACTGGATGGTACCGCCCGAGGGGCTGAAGCGGATCGCGTTCGACAACAGGTTGGCAAGGGCCATTCCCATCTTGTCGCCGTCGATCTCGGTCCAGAGCGGGTCGCCGTCGACCCGCACGCGCAGCAGCTTGGCCTGCCACTGCAGGCGCTGCTGGTTCACGAGGTCGCCGATGAAGGCCACGAGTTCGGTGCGCCGGCGCACGAGGCGGCGGGCCTCGAAGGCCGCGGCGTTGAAGCGCAGCAGGTCCTCGATCTGCCGCTGCAGCACCACGGTGTTCTGCTGCAGGATGCGCACGACCTGCACCTGGTTGTCGTTGAGCGCGCCCGTGACCCCGTCCTCCAGCAGCGACACGCCCTCGCGCAGCGCCGCCAGCGGCGTCTTCAGCTCGTGCGACACGTGCCGCAGGAACCGCGCCTTGTCGGAGTCGAGCTCGGCCAGCCGCAGCCGCAGCCATTCGAGCCGCTGGCCGATCAGGCGCACGTCGGCCGGGCCGCGGATGTCGATGGTCTTCTCGAGGCGGTTCTCGCCGAGGCCCACGATGGCGTTCTCGATGCGCTTGAGCGGCCGCGCGAGCCACAGGCCGAACACCAGCGCCAGCACGCCGGCGACCACGATGGCGCCGAGGATCTGCTGCGCGAGGTCCACGCGCCGCGCCTCGAGTTCGTCGCGCAGCACCTGGTTGCGCTGCTCGGTGGCCTGGCGAACCTGCTCGGCGATGGTGGTGTTGAGCTGGTCGAGCGACGTGAACGCCGCGGTGAGCGCGAGTTCGCGCTGGCGCTGCGTCGGCGGCGTGCCGGTGAGCTGGGCCTCGATCTCCGCGAGCGTGGCGCGCCACTTGTCGGCCGACGCCTTCGGCAGCGACCCCGTCGACAGCTGCTCGAGCGAATCGCCGGCCTCGCGGGCCGCGTCGTCGAAGCGCTGGCGCAGGTTGGGGTCGCCCAGCACGAGGAACTGGCGCGCCGCACGTTCCATGTCGACGCTGCGCTCGGCCATCAGCTGCGCCGCGGCGCTGAGCGTGACCGCCTGGCGGGCGCCCGCGCTGCTCTGGCGCAGCAGGCCTTCGAGGGTGAAGAGGCCGCGGAGGGAGGCCGCGCTGAGGAGTGCGGCGATCAGCAGGAACGCCACCAGCAGCAGTTGGCGGAAGGAGTAGCGATGAAGGCTCATCGCGATGCGACCGTCAATCGAAGACGGGCAGCACGTCGTCCTTCAAGGTGCCGCGCGCCTTTTCGAAGTCGGGCATCACCGAACGCACCACGTCCCAGAAGCGCGGGCTGTGGTTCATCTCGCGCAGGTGGGCGAGTTCATGCGCCACCACGTAGTCGATGGTGGACATGGCGAAGTGGATCAGGCGCCAGTTGAGGCGGATGGAGCCGTCGGCGCTGGCGCTGCCCCAGCGCGTCTGCGCGGACGACAGGCCGAGCCGCTTGTACTGCACGCCCAGCTGCACCGCGAAGTGGCGGCAGCGTTCCTCGAACACGCGGCGCGCTTCGCGCTGCAGCCAGCTCTGGACCGCGTCGCGGATCTGTTCCGGCCCCGCCGTGTGCGGCAGGCCGATGTGCAGCGTGTGGCTCGGCACCCCCGGCAGACCGGAGGCGTCGGTGTTGAGCACCGCGCCGCCCTTGGCGGTGCTGGCGCGTGCGTCGAGCACCACGATGACGGTGTCGCCGAGGTACGGGATGCTGGTGCCGTCGCGCCACTCGACCTTCGCGGCCAGCAGGCGCTGCTGGCGCTCCTGCTGCTCGCGCAGCTTGCGCAGGATCCAGTCGGCCTTTTCGTGCAGCGCGGTGTCGATCTCGGCGAGGCCCACCCACTTCGGGGCGGAGACGGTCAGGCCGTCGAGCCCGACCACGAAGCCGATGCTGCGGCGGCGCGCGCGGCGCAGCGCGTAGGCGACCACGTGGGAGTTGAGGCGGATCTCGCGGTGCGCCTGCGGATGGCGGAACACGGCGGGCGCCAGCGCGCTCGGCGCCGGGCTCACCGCCAGGGGCAGGCGAGGCGTGGGCGCCGGGGCCGAAACCATCGGCGGTGCATCGGGAGGCACGGACATCAGGGGCAGAGCAGCCGGCGAGCCGTCATCGAACAGCGAAAGCTGCATCGTGCGGTGGGCCGGCGAGGGACGCGTCATGGGCGCTCATTCTATGCGGCGCCCATGACCTTCAGGTTGCGGAGGACACGTAGGCCTCGGGATCGATGCGGCGCATTTCCGCTTCGATCCAGGTTTCAACCTCGCGCATCAGGTCGTCGGCCGTGCGACCCTCGGACGGGATGGGCTTGCCGATGGAGACGTCGACCACCCCCGGGCGCACCATGAAGGACTTGCGCGGCCAGCAGCGCGCCGCGTTCACCGCGATGGGCACCACCGGCACGCCGGTGGCCACGGCCAGGCGCGTGCCGCCGGCCTTGTAGGTGCCCTGCCCGCCGCGCGGCGCGCGGGTGCCTTCGGGGAACATGATCACCCAGTTGCCGTGGCCCATGTGCTTGCGGCCCTGCTCGGCCACCTTGTTCCAGGCCTCGGCGCGTTTGCTGCGATCGATGTGGATCATGTCGATGCGCGCCATGGCCCAGCCGAAGAACGGGATGTAGAGCAGCTCGCGCTTGAACACGTAGCAGAGCGGCTTCGGCATGATCGTGGGGTACGCGAACGTCTCCCACGTGCTCTGGTGCTTCGACAGCAGGATCACCGGCCCGTCGGGCAGGTTCTCCATGCCCCGCACGCGCTTCTCGACGCCGCAGATCACCTTGCAGCCCCAGATGGCCACGCGCAGCCAGCCGGCGCACAGCCAGTAGATGGGCGCGCCGCGCACGAAGATCGAATACACCAGCACCGCGAGCGCCCAGGGCACCACGGTGACGGCCATCCACAGCAGGAACAGGAACGACCGGATCGCGGTCAGCAGTTTCGTCATGAGGGGGTTCAGTCGAGTCGTCCGAGGCTGGCGTCGCCCGCGCCGGCATTGCCGCGCAGGACACGCTCCTTCTGGATCAGGTGTTCGGCGAAGGCCGCGAGGTCATCGTGCACCACGGTGCCCGGCACCTGGTGCAGCACGTTGCCGGCTTCGGTGACCGCACCCTTGCCGGTGCGCACGAGGTGCGGCTTGCAGCCGAGCGCCGCGCCGGCCTGCAGGTCGCGCAGCGAGTCGCCCACCACCGGCACGTTGGCGAGGTCCACGCCGTAGCGCTCGCCGATCTGGCGGAACAGGCCCGGCAGCGGCTTGCGGCAGTCGCAGGCCTCGTCGGGCGTGTGCGGGCAGAAGAACACGGCGTCGATGCGGCCGCCCACCTTCGCGAGCAGCGTGTTCATCTTCGCGTGCATCGCGTTCAGCGCGGCCATGTCGAACAGGCCGCGGCCGAGGCCCGACTGGTTGCTCGCGATCACCGTGTGCCAGCCCGCGTGGTTCAGCCGGGCGATGGCCTCGAGCGCGCCGGGGATCGGGATCCAGTCGTCGGCCGACTTGACGTAGTCGTCCCGATCCTCGTTGATCGTGCCGTCGCGGTCGAGGATGATGAGGTTCATCGCGTGATGCTCAGGTGGCCAGCTTGGACAGGTCGGCCACGCGGTTCATCGCGGCATGCAGGCTCGCCAGCAGCGCGAGGCGGTTGGCGCGCAGCGCGGGATCTTCCGCGTTGACCATCACGCTGTCGAAGAACGCGTCCACCGGGGCCTTCAGCACGGCCAGGGCCTGCAGCGAGGCGGTGTAGTCACCGCGCTCGAAGGCCTCGGTGGCCGGGCCGTTGGCGGCGCGCAGCGCCTCGAACAGCGCCTGCTCCTGTGGCTCGACGAACCGCGCGGCGTCCGGCGTGGTGCCCACGGCACCTTCGGACTTCGCGAGGATGTTGCCCACGCGCTTGTTCGCGGCGGCCAGGCTCGCGGCCTCGGGCAGCGCGGCGAAGGCCTTCACGGCGGCGAGCGCACGCGGCACCTCGTGCACGCGGCTGCCGCGGCGGCTCAGCACGGCGTCGATCTCCTGGGCGGCGTAGCCCTGGTCGCGCAGGCTCACCGCCAGGCGGTCGAACATGAAGTCGACCACGAGGCCGGTGGTCTTGGCCGGGTCGGCGACCAGCGGGCCGAAGGTCTCGACGGCGGCGCGCACCAGCGCGTCGATGTCGAGCGGCAGCGCGCGTTCGACCAGCATGCGCACCACGCCGAGGGCGTGGCGGCGCAGCGCGAACGGGTCCTTGTCGCCGGTGGGCAGCTGGCCGATGCCGAAGAGGCCGGTCAGCGTCTCGAGCTTGTCGGCCAGGGCCACCGCGACGCCCACGTCGTTGCGCGGCAGTTCGTCGCCCGCGAAACGCGGCTTGTAGTGGTCCTCGATGGCGGCGGCGATGGTGTCGCCGAGGCCGTCGCCGCGGGCGTAGTAGCCGCCCATGATGCCCTGCAGCTCGGGGAACTCGCCCACCATGTCGGTGAGCAGGTCGGCCTTCGCGAGGTTCGCGGCGGTGTCGGCCTGCGCGGCCACGTCGGCGCCGCCGATCGCCTGGCCGATCACGCGGGCGATGGCGCGCACGCGCTCGACCCGTTCGCCCTGCGTGCCCAGCTTGCCGTGGTACACGACACGGCCGAGGCCCTCGACGCGCGACGCGAGCGTCTTCTTGCGGTCCTGGTCGAAGAAGAACTTGGCGTCGGCGAGGCGCGGGCGCACCACGCGCTCGTTGCCGCCGATCACGCGGCTCGGGTCGGCCGGCGCGATGTTGCTGACGATCAGGAACTTGTTCGTGAGCTTGCCCGCGGCGTCCAGCAGCGGGAAGTACTTCTGGTTGGCCTTCATCGTGAGGATGAGGCACTCCTGCGGCACGGCGAGGAACTCCGGCTCGAACTGGCACAGCAGCACGTTCGGGCGTTCGACCAGCGCGGTGACTTCGTCCAGCAGCGCCGGGTCGTCGATGGGCACGAGGCCTTCGCGGTCGGCGGCCACCTTCAGCTGGCGGGAGATCTCGGCGTGGCGGGCCTCGAAGCTCGCGATCACGGCGCCCTGCTCCTGGAGCTGGTGCGCGTAGTGGTCGGCGTCGAGCAGCATCACGGGGTCGACCGAGGCCTCGAAGCGGTGGCCGTGCGTGGCGCGGCCGGATTCGAGGCCCAGCGCCTTCACCGGCACCAGGTCGGCGCCGTGCAGCGCGACGAGCCCGTGGGCCGGGCGCACGAAGTTCACGCTCGTCCAGCCGTCTTCCAGCTGGTACTGCATGACCTTCGGGATGGGCAGCTTCGCGAGCGCCTCGTCGAGCGCCTTCTGCAGGCCCTCGGCCAGGCGCGCGCCCTTCACGACGGTGTCGAGGAACAGCGCCTCGGCCTTGCCGTCCGGCTGGCGCTTGAGCTGGGGCACGACGGCGGCGTCGAAGCCGAGCGAACCCAGCTTCTTCAGCAGCGCCGGCGTGGCGTTGCCCGAGGCGTCGAGCGCGACGGCCACCGGCATCAGCTTCTGCGTGACGGGCTTGTCGTCGGCCTGCGCCAGCACGCCGCTCACGTGGGCGCCGAGGCGGCGCGGCGAGGCGAACGGGGTGACGGCGGATTGCGCCGAGGCGAGGCCCGAGGCCTTCAGGCTCTCGGCGATCGTGCGGGCGAAGGACTCGCCGAGCGCCTTCAGCGCCTTCGGCGGCAGTTCCTCGACGAACAGTTCGATCAGGAGGTTCTTGGTGGTCATGGTTCAGGCCGCCTTCTTGTTCTTTTCCAGAGAGGCGACCACTTCGTCGGCCCAGGCCTTCGGGGCCATCGGGAAGCCGAGGCGGGCCCGGCTGTCGAGGTAGCTCTGCGCGACGCTGCGCGCGAGGTTGCGGATGCGGCCGATGTATGCGGCGCGTTCGGTGACGCTGATGGCGCCGCGCGCGTCGAGCAGGTTGAAGCTGTGGGCGGCCTTGAGCACCTGCTCGTAGGCCGGCAGCGCGAGCTGCGATTCCATCAGGTGTTTCGCCTGCTTCTCGTGCGCCGCGAAGGCGGTCAGCAGGAAGTCGACGTCGCTGTGCTCGAAGTTGTAGGTGCTCTGCTCCACCTCGTTCTGGTGGTACACGTCGCCGTAGCTGAGCGTGTCGGTCCACTTGAGGTCGTACACGCTGTCGACGCCCTGCAGGTACATCGCCAGGCGCTCGAGGCCGTAGGTGATCTCGCCGGTGATGGGCTTGCACTCGATGCCACCCACCTGCTGGAAGTACGTGAACTGCGTGACCTCCATGCCGTTCAGCCACACCTCCCAGCCGAGGCCCCAGGCGCCGAGCGTCGGGTTCTCCCAGTCGTCTTCCACGAAGCGGATGTCGTTGGCCTTCAGGTCGAAGCCGAGCGCCTCCAGCGAGCCGAGGTACAGCTCGAGGATGTTCGACGGCGCGGGCTTGAGCACCACCTGGTACTGGTAGTAGTGCTGCAGGCGGTTCGGGTTCTGCCCGTAGCGGCCGTCCTTCGGGCGGCGGCTGGGCTGCACGTAGGCGGCCTTCCAGGGCTCCGGACCCAGGGCGCGCAGGAACGTGGCGGTGTGGCTGGTGCCCGCGCCGACTTCCATGTCGTACGGTTGCAGCAGCGCGCAGCCCTGGCGGTCCCAGTAGTCTTGCAGGCGCAGGATGATTTGCTGGAAGGTCAGCATGGTGGTGCAGTCACGGGAAAAGGGCAGGAGGCGGGATTTTACGGGCCCCGCCGTCCAGCCCGGGGGAGGAAGGTGCGAATGGGTCCGGCGTGGCCGAGCAGCCCGTCCAAACGTCCCCAATCTAGGCGCAAAGCGCAGCCGTAGCTTGTGCTACGGCGAGCATTTGCAACGACGAGTGGGGGCGTTTGGGCGGGATGAGCGGCCATGTCGGATCCATTCGCACCTTCCTAGTCTTCGGCGCGGCGCAGGACGAGGGCGCCCAGCAGCGGCAGCAGCGCCACGATCAGCAGCGGCAGCAGCCCGAAGCGCGAGGACCACGACGCGAACGGCGTGAGCCCGGTGCGCCCGGTCACCGGGGCGTCCAGCACGCCCTGGGTGAACGTGGGCATCGCCTGGGTGACGTGGCCGGTGTAGTCGATCACGGCGGTGGTGCCGGTGTTGGTCGCCCGCACCATCGGACGCTGGAACTCGAGCGTGCGCATGCGCGAGATGTGCAGGTGCTGGTCGACCGCGATGGTGTCGCCGAACCAGCCGATGTTGGTGAGGTTCGCGAACACCGTGGGCGCCACCGGCTCGTCGGCGAACCGGGCGGCGAGTTCCTCGCCGAACAGGTCCTCGAAGCAGATGTTCGGGGCGATCCGTTCACCCTTCACCGGGAACGACGCGGCCACGCGCGGGCCCCGGCCGAAGTCGCCGAGCGGGATGTTCATCAGGTTCGTGAACCAGCGGAAGCCGGTGGGGATGAACTCGCCGAACGGCACCAGATGGTGCTTGTCGTAGCGGTAGAAGCCGTCCTCCACCTTCACCGTGTCGCGGGAGATGCCCACGGCGGAGTTGGTGTAGCTGGTTTCCAGGCTGCCGAGCGGCCGGCCGAACAGCGCGGCCTGCTGGCCACGCTGGAAGTGCTTCAGCAGCGGCTGCCAGTACTCGGGCGGCAACTGCTCGGGCAGCAGCGGCACGATGGTTTCCGGTGCGATGACCAGGTCGCCGCGCGCGGCCATCAGGTTCTTCGCGGCCCATTCGAGGTTCTGCGGCAGCACCTCGACGGCGAACTTCTCGTTCTGCGGCACGTTCGGCTGCAGCAGCGACAACTGCAGCGTGCCCGTGGCCACGGTGTAGCCCGGCAGCTTGACGAACGCGAGGCCCGCCAGCACGACCCCCACGGTGGCCACGCACACGGCCGTGACCCCGCCCGGCTGGCGGCGGTCGCGCAGGCCCGTCACGAGCAGCGCGGCCAGCCCGGCGGCCACCGCCCCGATGCCGTACACCCCGATCACCGGAGCCAGCGCCGCCAGCGGGGAGTCGACGTGGGCGTAGCCCGACGCGGCCCACGGGAAGCCGGTCAGGACGTAGCCGCGGGCCAGCTCGGCCAGCAGCCAGCAGCCGGCGAACATGGGCACGTCGAGCCACAGCGCGTGGCGCCGGAACTTCGCGAACAGCCCCATCGCGGCGGCGAGGTAGAGGGACAGGAACGCCGACAGCGCGAACACCGCCAGCGCCGACAGGGGCGCCGACAGCCCGCCGTAGCGGTGCATGCTGACGTAGAGCCACCAGGTGCCGGCACACAGCCAGGCCGTGCCGAAGGCGAAGCCGAGCAGCGCCGAACGGCCCACCGACGCCCGGCTCACGCGGAACGCGAGGCCGGCCGCGCACAGAAGCTGGAGCCACCAGAGCCGCGGGTACGCCGTGGGCAGCGCGTGCAGCGCGCCCAGCAGGATCACGAAGGCGAGGTCGAACCCGACGAAGACCCGGTCGGTGACCGAGCCCTTGCTGCGGCGCTGGGCGGAGCGACGGCGGTCGCGATCGCTCCGGCCGGCGTCGCCGCGGGTTGCTGAACGGGTGGTCGAAGTAGTTTTTTGAATGTCAGGCACCGTCACTCCCCAGGGCGATCTCGGGGTTGCGGGTGACCTTGAACCAGCGCACCGCGCCACCACGGGTCAACATGACCGAGAACACGAGGTTCGCGATTGTCACGGATTCGCCGCGACGCGGGACACGGCCCAGTTCCTGGGCGACCAGGCCACCGATGGTGTCGAACTCGTCGACCGGCAGGTCGACCACGAAGGCCTCGTTGACGGCGGCGATCTCGGTGTCGCCCGCCACGCGGTGGCTGCCGTCGGCCAGGGTGTAGATGCCGGACTCGCCGTCCTTCTCGTCGAACTCGTCCTCGATCTCGCCGACGATCTCCTCCAGCACGTCCTCGATGGTGATGAGGCCGGCGGTGTTGCCGAACTCGTCGATCACCATCGCCAGGTGGTTGCGGTTGGAGCGGAAGTCGCGGAGCAGCTCGTTCAGGCCCTTGGACTCGGGCACGAAGACGGCCGGGCGCAGCAGGGTGCGCAGGTTCAGCTCGGGGGCCCGCTGCAGCTTGAGCAGGTCCTTGGCCATCAGCGTGCCGATGATGTTGTCGCGCGAGCCCTCGAAGACCGGGAAACGGGAGTGCCCGGTGTCGATCACGACCCACAGCAGGTCGTCGTACGGCGACTCGATGTCGAGCACGTCCATGCGCGGCGCGGGCACCATCGCGTCGCCGGCCGTCAGGTCGGCCATGCGGATGACCCCCTCGAGCATGACCCGCGACTCGGGCGGGATCAGCTCGCGCTGCTCGGCGTCGGCCAGGGTCTCGATGAGTTCGTCGCGCGAGTCGACGCCCGGCGACACGAACTCGACCAGCCGCTCGAACAGGCTGCGCTTGTCGGCCTGCGGGGCATGACGGTCCCCCCGGGGGGGGCGGCTGGGATGAGGGTCGGGCATCGCGCGGGCGCGGGGAGTCGGAATGGGCAAAAGCTTAACAGCAGTAGGCGTATCTCCCCCCAGGCGAGCTTGACACATCTGGTACCTTCGACAAAATCCCTTGTCAACCCCGCCTGCGACCCCACATGGGCCCGCATGGGTTCTTCTCCGCCGCCGGCGGCACCCTCCCCCACAGGTTTTCCATGAGTCTGATCCCCGCCACCATCCTGACCGGCTTCCTCGGTTCGGGCAAAACCACGCTGCTCAAGCGCGTGCTCACCGAAGCCCACGGCCAGAAGATCGCCGTCATCGAGAACGAGTTCGGCGACGAGAACATCGACAACGAGATCCTGGTGCAGGACAGCCGCGAGCAGATCATCCAGCTGAACAACGGCTGCGTCTGCTGCACCATCCGCGAAGACCTCCGCAGCACGCTGACCGTCCTGGCCGCCAAGCGCCGCAAGGGCGAACTGCAGTTCGACCGCGTGGTCATCGAGACCACCGGCCTCGCCGACCCGGGCCCGGTCGCCCAGACCTTCTTCATGGACGACGAGGTCGCCGAGAACTTCCTCCTCGACTCCATCCTGACCCTGGTGGACGCCAAGCACGGCGACCAGCAGCTCGACACCCGCCAGGAAGCGCGCATGCAGGTCGGGTTCGCCGACCAGATCTTCATCAGCAAGGCCGACCTGGTCGACGACGCCTCGGTCGACGCCCTGGCGCACCGCATCAAGCACATGAACCCCCGCGCGCCGCAGAAGCGCGTGAACTTCGGCGACGTGCCGCTGAAGGACGTGTTCGACCTCAAGGGCTTCAACCTGAACGCCAAGCTCGAGATCGACCCCGACTTCCTCAAGGCCGACGACCACGGGCATGGCCACCACCACCATGACCACGATCACGACCATGAGCACGGTGAACATTGCGACCACCCGCACCACCATGCCCACGACGACGACGTCAAGTCTTTCGTGTTCCGTTCCGATAAGCCTTTCAATCCGGCCAAGCTGGAAGACTTCCTCGCGGCCATCGTCCAGGTGTACGGCCCGAAGATGCTGCGCTACAAGGGGGTTCTGAACATGAAGGGCAGCGACCGCAAGGTGATCTTCCAGGGCGTGCACCAGCTGATGGGCAGCGACCTGGGTCCCGCGTGGGCGAAGGGCGAGAAGAAGACCAGCAAGATGGTCTTCATCGGCCTCGACCTCCCCAAGGACGTCTTCCAGCAGGGCCTGGAGCAGTGCCTCGCCTGACCCCTCCTTGAGGGGCCGCCCGAGAAACGGCAACGTGGCTACAATCCGCGGCGCCTGATCTCGGCTACCGGGGTGCACGTGGCCCCCATAGCGGGTATAACTGCCGTTGCGAGGAGATTTCCAGTGAGCAAGACCCCGGTCCAGCGAACCAGCGCGAGCAAGCCAGCGGTGAAGACGCCGGCGGCCAAGGCCGCCGCCAAATCTCCGGTGAAAGCCACGAACACGGCCACCGCGGAGGCCAAGCCGGCCGCGAAGGCCGCGGCCAAGTCGGCCCCGAAACCCGCAACCAAGGCAGCGCCCGCCCCTGCCAAGTCCACCCCTGCCGCCGTGACCCGTACCCCCGCCCCGAAACCCGAGCCCGCACCCGCCAAGGCTGCCCCCAAGGCCGCCCCCGCGCCGGTGGCCGAGGCCGCCGAGGCGGACAGCGGTGTCATGAAGGCATCCTCCCCGCGTGTCGCGGCGGCCCGAGCCGCCGCGGCCCCCCCGCCGGCCCCCATTCCGCCGGCGACCTCCCGCTTCGCGGACCGCTTCGCGCCTCCGCGGCCCCCTACCCGCCAGATGAATTCTTCCGTGATCGACATCACCAAAACCCCTCACAAGGCCGACCCCAAACTCGCCAACGCCTGGAAAACCAAGGCCGGCAGCGAACTGACGGAGGCCGAAGTGCTCGCCATGCCCGACAGCGAGTACATGAAGGACAAGCAGATCGAATTCTTCCGCGCCAAGCTGCAAAGCCTGAAGGACGACCTGCTCAGCAACGCCGGCGAGACCACCGAGCACCTGCGCGAGGACACCTCCATCGTCCCCGACCCGGCCGACCGCGCCACCATCGAGGAAGAACACGCCCTCGAGCTGCGCACCCGCGACCGTGAACGCAAGCTTCTGAAAAAAATCGCACAGTCTCTGGTTCGCCTCGATTCGGGTGACTACGGTTTCTGCGACGAAACTGGCGAACCCATCGGATTGGGCCGCCTGATCGCCCGCCCGACCGCTACACTGTCCCTGGAAGCCCAACAACGGCGCGAACTGAAACAGAAGATGTTCGGCGACTGACGCCCTGCGTCGGCCCGATCCAGCTTTATTTCTTTCGACATGGCGGACAACAAAGACAGCTCCAGCTTCTTCCGGAAGGTCGTCAAGTTCGTGGCCAACCCGGCCACGGATTGGGCGCAGCTCGGCGCGCCCACGGAAGACGCTCGCGAGAGCGAGTACGCCAAGTCCGAGCTCAAGGCCATGATCGAGCGCAAGCGGCGCAACGACTTCGTGCGCAAGCGCGAATTCGACATGCTCCGCAAGGTGCGCCGCGAGGGCCTGACGAGCGAGCAACTCGCCACCCTCGGCGGCTCCTCCCGCATCGACGACTCCGAAGCCCGCATGCCCGAGAGCGGCGCCAAGCCGTACAGCGGCGTGAAGGCCAAGATCGACGAGATCGAGCAGCAGATGGTCGGCGACGGCCTGGCGTCGCCCTCGCGCCGCACCCCTGCCTTCTACGACGCCCCCACGCAGCCCGCCGCGATGGGCTACGCCGCGACGCAGCCCGATGGGGGCACGCCCGGTCTGACCCCGGTGCCGCCACCCGGCCCGCGCCCGGGCATCGCGCCGCAGGCCGCCGTCGTCATGAGCCCCGGGCTGTCCCCGCTCAACGGCAGCGTCGAATCGTCCGAACTCGCCCGCCCGTTCGCGGCCGAGGTCAGCGAGGTCGAACACGACCCCGAACTCGACGAAGCCGTCATCGCCTTCGCGAACGCCGACTTCGAGCTGTGCGAGGAATCACTCTCCCAGCTCACCGCCACCTCCGGGCCCCGGGCCCAGCACGCGGAAACCTGGCTCGCGCTGTTCGACCTGTACCGTGCCATCGGCCAGCAGCAGAAGTTCGAAGGCCTGGCCCTGGACTACGCCCAGCAGTTCGGCTGGTCGGCCCCGCAGTGGTTCTCGATGCCGCGCCTCGTGGCCGAGGCCGCCAGCGAAGAGCGCCGCCCGAGCAACGCCCGCATCGACGGCAACGTCGGCTGGGTGTGCCCGAGCCTGGTCGAGGCCGACACCGTCGCCGAGCTGCGCTCGCAGACGCTGCAGATGCCGCTGCCGTGGGTGTTCGACTGGAGCGCGCTCAAGTCCATCGACGCCGAGGGCTGCGCCCGCCTGAGCGAACTGTTCCGCAGCTGGATGCCGCAGTCGATCGACATGCGCTGGGTGGGCGGCGAACGCCTGCTGCAGGTGCTGTCGGACGCCGCGCCCACCGGCGTGCGCGATGCCGACCCCGTCTTCTGGCAGGTGCGCCTCGACGCACTGCGCCTGGCCAACCGGCCCGATCAGTTCGACGAAGCCGCGATCGACTACTGCGTCACGTACGAGGTCTCGCCCCCGTCGTGGGAACCCGTCACGTGCCAGGTGCGCATCAGCGGCACCAACCTCAGCACGCAATCGCCCCCGATGTCGGTGGTCAGCGACGTCTCCACGAGCTTCCAGGAATCCCAGCTGATCGACGAGCCGGGGGTGGTGCAGGTGGCCGGCGTCGAACTGTCCGGCCAGCTGGTGGGCGACATCAGCGCCACGCTGGCCAAGATGCACGAGGACCTGGGCAACGCCACCATCGTCAACGTGTCGTGCGCCCGCCTGATCCGCGTCGACTTCATCGCCGCGGGCGACCTGTTGAACTGGGTGCTCGCCCGCCGCAGCGAGAACCGCTCGGTGAGCTTCTCCGACGCCCACCGCCTCGTCGCGCTATTCTTCGGCGCGATGGGCATCAACGAACACGCGAAGGTCAAGGTCCGCATCGTCTGATCCCGGCTTCCGCCGGGATGACGATGCTGGCGCGCGCCGGGATGACAAACTGGGGTACGGTTAGTTTCATCGCCGGGGTTGAACCCGGCGCATCCGCCCGGATCTGACCCCCATGGAAAACTATCACGGCACCACCATCCTGAGCGTGCGCCGCGGCAACGTCGTCGCCCTCGGCGGCGATGGCCAGGTCACGCTCGGCAACATCGTGGTCAAGTCCACCGCCCGCAAGGTGCGCAAGCTCTACCGCGACCAGGTGCTGGCCGGTTTTGCCGGCGCCACCGCCGACGCCTTCACGCTGTTCGAGCGCTTCGAGGCCAAGCTCGAGAAACACCAGGGCCACCTCGTGCGCGCCGCCATCGAGCTCACGAAGGACTGGCGCACCGACCGCGTGCTGCGCCGCCTCGAGGCCATGCTGGCCGTGGCCGACCGCGAGGCCTCGCTGATCATCACCGGCAACGGCGACGTGCTCGAACCCGAGAAGGGCATCGTGGCCATCGGGTCGGGCGGCGCCTACGCCCAGGCCTCGGCCCTCGCCTTGCTGCAGCACACCGAGATGGCCCCGCGCGACATCGTCAAGAAGTCGCTCGAGATCGCCGGCGACCTCTGCATCTACACCAACCAGCAGCACACCATCGAGACGCTGGAATGAGCACCATGACCCCCCAGGAGATCGTCTCCGAACTCGACCGCCACATCGTCGGCCAGAAGGACGCCAAGCGCGCCGTCGCCATCGCCCTGCGCAACCGCTGGCGCCGCCAGCAGGTCGAGGAAGGCCTGCGCGGCGAGATCACGCCGAAGAACATCCTGATGATCGGCCCCACCGGGGTCGGCAAGACCGAGATCGCGCGCCGCCTGGCCAAGCTGGCCGACGCGCCGTTCATCAAGGTCGAGGCCACCAAGTTCACCGAGGTGGGCTACGTGGGCAAGGACGTCGACTCCATCATCCGCGACCTGCTCGAGATGGCCGTGAAGCAGGAGCGCGAGGCACAGATGCGCCGCCAGCGCGTGCGCGCCGAAGACGCCGCCGAGGAACGCGTGCTCGACATCCTCGTGCCGCCGCCGCGCCCGTCCGGCCACGACTTCGGCCTCACCGCGAGCCCGCCGCCCGCCCCCGCCGCCGACAACACGGCGCGCCAGGTGATGCGCAAGCGCCTGCGCGAGGGCGCGCTCGACGACAAGGAGATCGAGGTCGACCTGGTCGAGCCGAAGGCCAACCTCGAGATCATGGGCCCGCCGGGCATGGACGAGATGGCCGAGCAGCTCAAGGGCATGTTCTCCAACCTCGCGCCCACGAAACGCAAGACCCGCAAGCTCAAGATCGCCGAGGCGCTGAAGCTGCTGGGCGAGGAAGAGGCCGCCAAGCTCGTCAACGAGGACGAGGTGCGCACCCGCGCACTCACCAACACCGAGCAGAACGGCATCGTGTTCCTCGACGAGATCGACAAGGTCGCCTCGCGCTCGGACACCGGCGGCGCCGACGTGTCCCGCCAGGGCGTGCAGCGCGACCTGCTGCCGCTGGTCGAAGGCACCACGGTGAACACGAAGTACGGCATGGTCAAGACCGACCACATCCTCTTCATCGCCTCCGGCGCGTTCCACCTGAGCAAGCCGAGCGACCTGATCCCCGAGCTGCAGGGCCGCTTCCCGATCCGCGTCGAACTGGGCTCGCTCTCGGTCGACGACTTCGAGGCCATCCTCACCCAGACCCACGCCAGCCTGCTCAAGCAGTACCAGGCGCTGCTGGCCACCGAAGGCGTCACGCTCGACCTGGCGCCGGACGGCATCCGCCGCATCGCGCAGATCGCCTGCGACGTCAACGAGCGCACCGAGAACATCGGGGCGCGGCGCCTGTCGACGGTGATGGAGCGGCTGCTCGACGAGATCAGCTTCGATGCACCGAACCGGGGTGGGCAGACGGTGTCGATCGGGGCGGCGGAGGTGGATGCGAAGCTGGGGGCGCTCGCGAAGAACGAGGATCTCTCGCGCTACATCCTTTGAAGAGGCAGTGGGTCCCGACGTTCGTCGGGGCCCACCATCACAGCGCGAGCCGGTGCGACTGCAGCGCGAGAAGCCCGTCGAACACGAGCTTCTCGACGTTCTCGAACTTCAGGTCCGTGATCGACGACAGCTTCGGCGCCGCCCCGCCGCTCATCAGCAGCACGGGGTCCTGGCCGCAGCGCTCGCGCAGCTTGCGGTGCATGCGCTCCACCGCGCCCACCATCGCGCTCGAGCCGCCGGTCATCAGCGCGTCGCTCGTGTTGGTGGGGAAGTCGACGATCTCGCCGGTGGGCACCTTCAGGCCCGCGGTGCTCATCTCGAGCGCCCGCTGCATCACGCCGAAGCCCGGCAGGATCATGCCGCCGAGGAAGTTGCCGTCGGCGTCCATCGCATCCACCGTCACCGCGGTGCCCACCATCACGACCAGCGCCGGGCGCGGGGCGCCGTGGGCCAGCACGCGGTGGCGCGCGCCGATGAGGGCCACCCAGCGGTCGGTGCCGAGGCGCCCCGGGTGGTCGTAGCCGTTGGAGACGCCGGCCGCATGGGCGCTCGACACGACCCAGCGCGGGTCGATGTCCCACAGCTCCAGTTGCTCCTCGACGCGGCGGCGGATGCCCTCGCCGGCCACGACACAGCCGAGCATGCTGCCCGGCGGGGTGAGGTGTTTCCACTCGGACTCGGCGAGCGTGTCGATGGTCTCGAGGAACACCGCGCCGTGCGCGACGAGCGGGGCCCCGGGGAACGGGGCCGCGTACTGCCCCCACTTCAGGCGCGTGTTGCCGATGTCGATGGCGAGGAACGTCATGCGACAGAGATTACTACGGTCATGTCACCGATTGTGACGACAGCAGCTCGCGGACGCGCGACATGGTCTGGGAGGCCCACAGCCCCTTGAACGGCTTGGTGATGCGCAGCTCCACTTCCTCGAGCAGCCCTTCGAGGTCCGCACGGCTGCGCGCGCGCCGCAGGCGCAGCAGCGTGAGCGACCCGGCGACCGGGGCTTCGGCGCGCACGGCGCGGATCATCAGGTCGCGTGCCTCCTCCAGCTGGGCATCGCCGCCCTCGCGGATCAGCGAATCGAGGTCGCCCAGGTCGGACGGGGGCGGTTCGTTCAGCATCACCGAATCGTTCAGCGTGGACTCGGGCTGCAGCGTCAGCGAGGCGGGCAGCAGGCTGCTGTGGACCGAATCGGGGCCGGCGGGCGGCACGTCGACCAGCAGCACCGGGCCGGGCGCGGGCGCCGGCTCCTCGGCCAACGGCATCGGCGCGCTGACAGGCACTTCCAGCACGGGCTCGGGCAGCGTGATCATGCCGAGTTCGACGAGTTCGTCGAAACAGGTTCCGGCCGCGCCAGCCTGCAACGCCATCTGCCGCACCTGGAGTTCGGACCGCTTGCCGTCGACCAGCAGCAGCACCGTGCGATGGCGCTGGCTCAGCTTGCGCTGGCGGCTCGCCAGCTCGGCCACGGCCTCCGGCGTTTTCTGGGGAATGGTCTGGGCGGCCACGTTGACTCCTGCTGTCTCGTGTCTGTTTGTGCGCGGGGCGTACCCGTCGTTCTAGGACCGGATTGTGCCGGGATTCCGACACCCGGAGGCCCCCGCCGATGGGTGACAGAATGAAAACCTGCACCGATTTCCACAGGGAAGGAACGCATCGATGGCCGCCACGAAGATTGACGCTAGCCCTTACCAACACGCCACGGCAGACAGCGCCTCGAAGAAGTTCCGCCTCGACAAGGTGGACCCCGCCGACAAGCCGTTCTCGACCGGCGACAAGACCCAGGACCGCGAGCTGGTCGACACCCTCGCCGTCGAACTCGACACGCTGCAGAACCTGCTGTACGCCGACCGCCGCTTCAAGCTGCTGGTGGTGCTGCAGGGCACCGACACGAGCGGCAAGGACGGCACGCTGCGCGGGGTGTTCGGCCGCATGAGCGCCCTGGGCGTGAAGACCATCGGCTGGAAGGCCCCGAGCGAACAGGAGCGGGCCCGCGACTACCTCTGGCGCATCCACCAGCACGTGCCCGCGGCCGGCGAGATCATGGTGTTCAACCGGAGCCACTACGAGGACGTGCTCGTGCCGCCCGTCAACGGCTGGATCACGAAGGCGCAGACGAAGCAGCGCTACGCCCACATCAACGACTTCGAGCGGATGCTCACCGAGACCGGCACGGTGGTCTGCAAGTTCATGCTGCACATCTCGAAGGACGAGCAGCGCGCGCGGCTGCAGGAGCGACTCGACGACCCGGCCAAGCGCTGGAAGTTCGCGGCCGACGACCTGACGGCCCGCAAGCAGTGGGACGACTACCAGGCCGCGTACGCCGACCTGGTCTCGGCCACGGGCACCTCCTGGGCGCCGTGGACCGTGGTGCCGGCCGATTCCAAGACCCACCGCAACCTGATGATCGCGACGCTGCTCAAGCAGAAGCTCGAATCGATGGACCTGGGCTACCCGCCGGACGATCCGGCCCTGAAGGACCTGAAGGTCACCTGAGCCGGACCGATGCCCGCCGCGGGAGCGGCGGCCGGCTTGCTCGTCAAGTGCACTAGCGTGCACTTACGAGCGCAAAACTCGCGGGGAAACCCGCGTGGCTCGAACACAAACTGTTGCATCGAGACCCCCTAAATCGTTGTCGCGCGCAGGTTTTCCCTCGCGACACCGCCATGAACGCCCGCTTAGTATTTGCACAGCCGTGCAGATCAGACCGCCCGGCAACGCGGCGGGAGGGAATCCATCGCCCGCCGACGACTTGGTAGCCAAGCCATTGGAGGACAACGATGACAATGAATCGAAGAGACGTGCTGGCCACAGGGGTGGCCGGCGGAGCCTTGTGGGGGACCGGCCTGGGCCATGCCCAGGCGCAGGTCGTGCCCCCCGTGTCGGCACTCGATGCCGCCTCGCTCGCCATCGTGCGGGTGTGGGTGCCCATCGTGCTGGGCGAAAGCGCCCTGCCCGCGGACCCCGCCGCGCGGCAGGCGGCCATCGCCCTCGTCGCCCAGCGCGCCGGTGAACTGGTCAGCAACTACCACCCGTTCAACCAGGCGAGCGTGCTCGGCCTGTTCACCACGCTGAAGAACGGCCCCCAGATCTTCAACCCCGCCTTCCCGCCCACCTGGGAAGCGATGCCCGCGGCGGCCCTCACGGCCCTGCTCGACGCCCTGCGGCTGAGCGCATCTGCCAGCCAGCGTTCGATCTACAGCGCCTTCATGGGGATCATCCCCAACGCGCATTACTCGAACCCGACCAACTGGCCCGCCATCAACTACCCCGGACCGCCGAGCATCAAATGACCACCACCATTCCACAAATCGTTCCCGTGCCCTCGAAGAAGCCGGTCGACCCGTGGGTCGTCGGCAAGAAGGCCGGATGGAAGATCACCGACGCCTCCACGATCACGGCGGACCAGACGGTCACGTTCGACGTCGTCATCATCGGCACCGGCGCCGGCGGCGGCATCACCGCCGAGATGCTCGCCACCGCAGGGCTGAAGGTCGCGCTGATCGAGGAAGGCCCGCTGAAGAGCTCCACCGACTTCAACATGAAGGAATCGGAAGCCTACCCGGCGATGTACCAGGAAGCGCTCGGCCGCCGCACGCTCGATGGCGGCGTCGGCATCCTGCAAGGCCGCACCGTCGGCGGTGGCACCACCATCAACTGGGCCACCAGCCTGCGCACCCCGCCCGTCGTGCTCGAGCACTGGCAACGCCGCTTCGGCCTCACCGACCTGACCCAGGCCCGCATGGACCCGTGGTTCCGGGCCGTGGAAGCCCGTCTCGGCGTGCAACCCTGGAAAGGCGTGCCGAACGCCAACAACGCGATCCTGTCGAACGGGCTTTCGCGCCTGGGCTACACGTGGGGCATCCTGTCGCCCAACGTGCGCGGTTGCGCGGACCTCGGCTACTGCGGCCTCGGGTGCCCGATCAACGCGAAGCAGTCGATGCTCGTGACCACGCTGCCCACCGCACTCGCCCGAGGCGCCAGCCTGTACACGCGCCTGCGCGCCCAGAACTACGTGTTCAACGCCGCGAAGACGAAGGTGGAGTCGCTGGTGTGCGACGCACTCGACCCCGCGGGTCTGCGCCCGAGCGGCCGCAAGGTGACCTTCAAGGCGAAGCACTTCGTGCAGGCCGCCAGTGCCATCAACGGTCCGGGCCTGCTGCTGCGTTCGGCGGCGCCCGACCCGTACGGCACGCTCGGCAAACGCACCTTCCTGCACCCGTCGGCGGCTGTGAGCGGCATCTACCCGAACCAGGTCAAGGCCTTCCAGGGCCTGCCGCAGTCGGTGTACTCGGACCACTTCCTCGACCAAAACCCCGTCACCGGCGCGCTCGGCTTCAAGCTCGAGGTGGCCCCGCTGCACCCGGTGCTCGTCGCCAGTTCGGTGGCGGCCACCGGCGAGGGGCATGCGGACGTGATGCGCAACTACGCCAACTACGGCACCGTGATCTCCTTCGTGCGTGACGGGTTCCACCCCGACGCGCCCGGTGGTTCGGTGGTGCTTCGCTCCGACGGTTCGCCGATCCTCGACTACCCGCTCACCGCGCCCGTGTTCGAGGCCCTGCGCCGCGCGATCAAGGTGCAGGTGGACGTGCAGTTCGCCGCCGGTGCCACCCGCGTGTTCACGGGCCACCAGCAGTCGAAGCCGGGAGGCTACACGAGCAACGCCGAACTGCAGGCCGCGATCGACGGGTTCAACTTCTCGTCGGGCCTCGTGCGCCTGCAGTCGGCGCACCAGATGGGCGGCTGCGGCATGGCGGCCGATCCGAAGCTCGGCGTGGTCAATGCCGATGGCCGGCACCACCAGCTGACCAACCTCTCGGTGCACGATTCGTCGATCTTCCCGACGAGCCTCGGCGCGAACCCGCAGGAGACCATCTTCGCGCTGTCGGCCCGCATGACCACGAAGCTCGCGCTCGACATCTTCAAGAAGAACTGCGCGCTGACCTCGGTCTGACCGCGGAACCCACCTCGTCCGCTTGAAAGGCGCCCCTCCCCCGGGGGGCGCCTTTTTTACTCCAGGCGCGTCCAGGGGTGGGTGTAGTCCACACCCGTGGGGTAGCCGTCCGCGTTCAGCGTGCCGTCGCTCTTGCCCAGGAAGAGCTGGCCGCCGACGCGCACGCGCAGGTCCTTCTCGTTCGTGTAGCTCGCCTGCACGAGGTCGTCGGCGTAGATCACCAGCCTGGTGTTCGGCTCCACCACCTCCAGCCGGCCGTTGGTGACCCGGACGTAGTCGCTGCCGGTGTCGACCGTCAACGCACCGCCGTCCGAGGACGCGGTGAAGCGCACGGCCGTCACCGACCCACTCGACGGCGCGGCGACCGGCTGCGTGCCCGCGCCGGCGATCAGGATCAAGGGAAACCGGATGGAGACGAACGGCGAGCCGCCGCAACGCTTGCCGAAGTACTGGCGCAACGAGAGGGACGCCGACGTCTCGGAGAAGGTCACCACGGTCTGGGCCGACGTGATGCCGTCGGCGTTCGCCGCGCACACCGCGAAGCTGCCATTGACCGAGGTGTCGTCGGCCGACACGTCCCCTTCGGCATCGCCGCCACCGCCACAGCCCGCCAGCATCGCGCCCAGCAGCAGCGCCCATCCCCATCGTGATCGCATCGTCGTTCGTGTTCCCTGGAATCGATCGGGCCAGGATAGCTCAGGCCGGCCGCGCATGCGGCACCTGCAGCGTCAGCGGCGACTCGGGTCGCGCCACGCACGGCAGGATCCAGCCCTCCTGCTTCTCCTCGGCGCTGAGCCCCGGCCACTCGATGGCGTAGCTGACACGCCCGGCGGTGGCGAGGCACATGCAGGTGCGGCAGGTGCCGTTGCGGCACGAGCTGGGCAGCACCACGCCGGCGGCCAGCGCGGTGGCGAGCAGCGTGTGCTCGCGGGGTGCGTCGAGTTCGCGGCCGAGCGGCTCGATGCGCACGGGGAACGTGGCCTCCGCGTCAGCCATGCGCGGTGCCCTGGAACTCGCGGCGGTAGGCCGACGGAGACGTGGCGAGCGCGGCCGCGAAGTGCTGGCGCATCGACAGCGCCGTGCCGAAGCCGGCCTCCACCGCGATGAGGTCGATGGGGCGCTGTGTCGTCTCGAGCAGCCGCTGCGCGAACGCGAGCCGCTGGCCCTGCAGCCACCGGCCCACCGTGGTGCCGGTGGCCTCGCGGAAGTGGCGGGTGAAGGTGCGTCGGCTCATGCGCGCGCGTTCGGCCAGGCTGTCGAGGGAATGCGTTTCGTCGAGGTGGCGGCCCACCCAGTCGAGCAGCTCGGAGATGCGGTCGCCCTGCACCACGGTGCGCACCGGCTGCGCGATGAACTGAGCCTGGTTGCCCTGGCGGTGGGGCGCCACCACCATGCGCCGTGCGGCGCGGTTGGCCACCTCGGCGCCACACAGGCGGCGCATCAGGTGCAGGCAGCAGTCGAGGCCGGCGGCCGTGCCGGCCGAGGTCAGCACCTGGCCATCGTCGACGTACAGCACGTCGGCATCGAGCCGCACCTTCGGGTAGCGCTCGGCGAACGCCGGGGCCAGGTGCCAGTGCGTGGTGGCGGGGCGGCCGTCGAGCAGCCCGGCCTCGGCCAGCACGAACGCGCCGAGGCACAGGCCCACCACGGTGGCCCCGCGCCGGTGGGCGGCCCGCAGCGTGTCGAGCAGTTCGGGCGGGGCGGGCCGCAGGTCGTCGTGCCACGACGGCACCACCACGATGTCGGCCGCGCCCACGGCCCCGAGCCCATCGGGCACGTCGATGCGAAAGCCCGCGCCGGTGCCCAGCGAGCCCGGCGCCACGGCACACACGCGGGTCTCGAACCGCGGGCTCTGGTCATGGATGCGGTCCTCGCCGAACACGAGGCACGGCACGGACAGGTGGAACGGGCTGATGCCGTCGAAGGCGATCACGGCCACGGACAAGGGGGTCGACGTTGGCATGGCCCGATTCTATCGAAAGTTGACATTCGGGCCACTGTCGGCCGGCGCCATCGCTGCGCAGAATGCCTTCCATGGACAGCGCCTCCCGCTGCCCTCCACCGAAAAGGAGAACCCCATGACCGCCCCGCGCCGCGCCCTTGTCGTGATCGACGTGCAGAACGAGTACTTCACCGGCAACCTGCCGATCGAGTTCCCGCCCGTGGCCACGAGCCTGCCGAACATCGGCCGGACCATGGACGCGGCCACCGCCGCCGGCATCCCGGTGGTGGTGGTGCAGCACACGGCCCCTGCCGGCGCCCCCATCTTCGACAAGGGCACGCCGGGCTGGGACCTGCACCCCGAGATCGCCCGCCGGCCGCACGACCACCACGTGCACAAGCGCGAGGCCAGCGTGTTCACCGGCACCGAGTTCGGCGCGTGGGTGAGCGCCCAGGGCATCGACACGCTGACCGTCGTGGGCTACATGACGCACAACTGCGACGTGTCCACCGTGATGCAGGCCTCGCACCTGGGCCTGAAGGCGGAGTTCCTGTCGGACGCGACCGGCGCGCTGCCGTACGAGAACGCCGCGGGACGCGTGAGCGCGGAGGAAATCCACCGCGCCTTCAGCGTGGTGCTGCACAGCAACTTCGCAGCCGTGGCCACCACCGACCAGTGGCTGGCGGCGGTGCGTGCGGGTGAAGCCCTCCCGATGGACAACGTGCCGATGTCGAACCGGCGCGCACGGGAGACAGCGGCCGGCCGCAACGCGTGATAGAACGGCAGGCTCCGACGTCCTCGAGGGCCTGCCCATGTCGATCATTCTCGTGCGCCACGGCGAAACGCTGCTCAACGTGGCCCGCACCCTGCAGCCCGCCGACACCCCGCTCAGCCCCACCGGCCTCGCACAGGCCGCCGCGGTGGCCCGCCGCCTGGCCGACCTGGGCGTGGGGGCCATCGTCAGCAGCGACCTGCCGCGGGCCCGCGCCACCGCCGACGCCATCGCCTCGGCCACCGGCCTGCCCGTGGCCGAAACCCCGCTGCTGCAGGAGCGCAACTTCGGCGACCTGCGCGGCCAGAGCTACGACCACCTCGGCTTCAACCCGCTGACGATGACGGACGCCCCGCCCCACGGCGAGTCGGCCGACGCCTTCTTCCAGCGTGTGGCCCGGGCCTTCGACGACGCCGTGCAGCGCCAGCGGGGCCTCGCGAAGCCGCTGGTGGTGGTGACCCACGGCCTGGTGATCCACGCGATGCTGCAACGCCACCTTCGGCTGGCCGCGATGCACACGATGCCGGCGCGGCTGGGGAACACGTCGGTGACGGTGTTCAGCCCCGAGGCGCCCTACCTCGTGGATCTGGTCGACTGCACCGCGCACCTCGCGGGCGCGGTGCAGGACAAGGCCGGGAGCCTGTCGGGCGGGTGATCCCCCCACATCGGCGTCATCCCGGCGAACGCCGGGATCCACTGCCGCGAAAGCGCGCCGGAGGAACGGTGGGCCCCGACGTTCGTCGGGGCGACTCGCTTGTGAACGCCGTGCTTCACCCTTCCGCCGGCTCCCACCCCAACCGCTTCAGCAAGCCCCCCGCCGCCAGCGGCGCCTTTTCCTTCGCACCCGCGATGAACAGCATGAACACGTCGCGCGCCGCCCCCGCCTTCGGCGCGGCCTCCACCCGCGGCAGGTCGGCCGGGTGCCCGCCCTTCGACCACGTGCGGGCCACCTCGGCCCAGTCGTCGAGTGCCTTCGGCGTGTAGCCGAGCTTCACCGTGGGCTGGGTGCGCATCAGGCGGGCGTACACGAAGGGGCCCGTGACATCGGCGAACACGGGGTAGTCGTCGGAGTCGGCGAAGACGGTGGCCATGTGGTGCTTGCGGGCGAGTGCGAGGTACTCGGGCACCATGAAGCTCGGGTGGCGCACGTCGAGCACGTGGCGCAGCGCCACGCCGTCGACTTCCTTCGGCAGCAGGTCGACGAAGGCGGCGAAGTCGTCGGGCACGAAAACCTTGGTCTCGGCGAACTGCCAGACGATGGGGCCGAGCTTCTCGCCCAGCTCCGAGATGCCGCTGTGGATGAACTTGTTCACCGAGTCGCCCGATTCGGCGAGCACGCGGCGGGCGGTGGCGTAGCGCGAGGCCTTCACCGAGAAGACGAAGTCGTCGGGCGTGTCGTCGCGCCACTTGGCGAAGGTGGACGGCTTCTGGGAGCCGTAGAAGGTGCTGTTGATCTCGATCATCGAGACCTGGCGGCTGGCCCAGGCCAGCTCCTTCGCCTTCGACAGGCCCTCGGGGTAGAAGGTCTCGCGCCAGGGCTCGTAGTTCCAGCCACCGATGCCGACACGGATTTCGGGTTTTCGCGCCATGGTCACCTCGCTCGGATTCGCATCACAGGAATGCCATCTTCGCGCAGACGCGCGCCAAGTCCTGTCAGTGCGTGGGTGGTAAATCCGCCACTGCGAAGGCGGTCGCCCCGATCGATAGGCTCGCCCTCTTTCGACTGTTCTGGAGTGCGAGATGTCCTGGATCCTGCTGGTCATCGCAGGCCTGTTCGAGGTGGGCTGGGCCATCGGCCTGAAGTACACCGATGGCTTCACGAAGCCACTGCCCACCGTGTTGACGGTGGCTGCGATGGTCGCGAGTGTGGGCCTGCTCGGACTCGCGATGAAGGAACTGCCGGTGGGCACCGCCTACGCGGTGTGGACCGGCATCGGCACCGTGGGCACCGTGATCCTGGGAATCTGGCTGCTGGGGGACTCGGCGTCGCCGATGCGCCTGGCCTGCGTGGGCCTCATCATGCTCGGCATCGCCGGGCTCAAGCTCACAGCCTGATCAGGTCGTTGCCTTCGACGCGCACGCGCTCGCCCACCTCGAGGCCGTCGCGCGAGCCCACGCGCACGGTGCGCGTTTCGCCGTCGTCCATGCGCACCGAGACGCGGTAGCCCACGACCCGTTCACCGCGGCGCTTCTCGATCTCGTTGCCGGCGAAGCCGCCACCCACGGCACCCACCACGGTCGCGACCTTGCGGCCGTTGCCGTCGCCGATCTGGTTGCCCACCACCCCGCCCACGACACCGCCGATGACGGCACCGGCGCCGGTGGGCTTCTTCGCTTCAGTGATGGCCTCGACACCGGTCACGCGGCCGAGATGGCGTTCGACAGGCGGCGCCCGGCGTTCGGCCACGGGCTGGACGCGGGGGGCGGGGGCGGGCGCCGCCGCGACGGGTGTCTCCACCTTCGGCACCACGGGGTCGCCCTTTTCCGGTCCGCAGGCGGTCATGACCGCGGCGGAAGCGACAGCGGTCAGGAAGACGGCAAAGGCGGGAAGGCTGCGTTGGTGGGCATTCATGGGAAACCTCGACTGGCAGAAATCGGTGCCAGGATCTTCCCGCCGCGCCCCTGCCGCGGCTGCCCGCCGATGGCGGATCGCGGCGTCAGCCGCCGCCGAAGCGCCCGTAGGACAAGGCCACGCCCACGGCGAGCAGCACCAGCAGCACGGCGTTGATGGCGATCAGCCACCGCGCGCGGGCGCGCAGCACGCCGATGGCTTCGACCACCTTGGCGTTCTGCTCGGCCAGCGCCTCGACCAGCTTCGCCGACGCCTGCTCGCGTTCGGCCATCTCCTGCAGGCGCGCCTCGAGCAGGCGCAGCCGCTCGGAGGGATCGGCGCCAGGCGGCACCACGGGCGCGGGGTCGTCCTCGGTGCGCGAGAAGATCTTGCGCGCGCCCTTCACGATGGCCGGCGCGGCCGTGATGACGTCGCCCCACGGGACGACCTTGAGCGCGGTGATGAGGCTGCCGAGGGCCACGGGCGGGAACCTTTCTGCGGAGGAGAAACCAGACCCCAGTGTCTCACTGAACGCCCGGGACGCCGGCGGCCGCGCGCTGTAGTCATCCTCCTACGAGGTGTCGCTCGGTCGCCTGATATCCGGGATCGGACCCGCGCCGCACGATCTCGTTCCATGAACCTGTCGTGTCGCCGGGTCATCCAGGAGTGCCAGCATGAGCAGCAACGACGAGCAACGCATGGAAGACGTGAACCGCTGGTACTACGGGGGCACGCCGCCTGAAGCCTACCGCGAGGACCCGGACGGCGACGACGCCATCGGCTACGAGGCCGCCCATCCCGCGCTGCAGGCCCTGCACTGGCCCGACGCCGCCTGGGCCGCGCCGGTCACGCCATGAACGCCACCGTGGCACACGCCTGGGAGCGGGTGCCGGCGTGGCTGCGGTCGCCGAAGCTGCTGGTGCCCCTCGCGGTCGCCGCCATGCTCGTGCTGCTGTTCAGCTTCGCGTCGGTGGTGCAGGACATCGTGCACCAGGGCGAGGTGGGCAACGGTTCGCCCACCTCCGCGGTGTCACCAGGTATCGACCGGACGTGACCCCAGGGGTCCCACCTTCGCCGACGCCAGACCGAGCGACAGCCACCGCCGCGTGTCCGCGGGGTCGATGACCGCGTCGATCTCCAGCGCGCTCGCCATGTTCGTGGCCTGGCCGCGTTCGTACTGCTGGGCCACCAGCTGCTGGAACAGCGCCTCGCGCGCCGGGCCCTCGGGCACCGCCTCCAGTTCCTTTCGGTAGCCGAGCCGCACCGCCCCTTCGAGCCCCATGCCGCCGAACTCGCCGCTGGGCCAGGCCGCGGTGAACACCGGGGCGTGGAAGCCGCCCGCGGCCATCGCCATGGCCCCGAGGCCGTAGCCCTTGCGCAGCACCACCGCGAACACCGGCACGCGCAGGTGCGCGGCCTGCACGAACATCCGGCTCACGTGCCGCACCTGGGCCTGGGCCTCGATGTCCGGCCCCACCATGAACCCCGGGGTGTCGATCAGGCTGACGATGGGCAGGCCGTGGGTGTTGCACAGCTGCAGGAAGCGGGCGGCCTTGTCGGCCGCGTCGGCGTCGATGGCGCCGCCGAGGTGGGCCGGGTTGCTGGCCAGCAGGCCCACGGGACGCCCGTCGATCCGCGCGAGGGCGGTGAACACGCCGATGCCGAAGCCGGCGCGCAGTTCGAGCAGGCTGCCCTCGTCCGCCACCCCGTGCAGCACGTCGCGCATGTCGTACGACCGCACGCGGTTCTCCGGCAGCACGTGGCGCAGCGCCTGCGGGTCGGGCGCGCTCCACTCGGCCACTCGGCCCTGGAAGTACGACAGGTACTGCCGGGCCGCGGCCACCGCGCGGGCCTCGTCGTCGACCAGCACGTCGATCACGCCGTTGCGCAACTGCACGTCGCTCGGACCGATGTCCTCGGGCCGGAACACCCCCAGGCCACCGCCCTCCACCATCGCCGGGCCACCCATGCCGATGTTGCTGCCGCGGGTGGCGATGACGACGTCGCTGCAGCCGAGCAGCGCCGCGTTGCCGGCGAAACAGCGCCCCGCCGCGATGCCGACGACGGGCACCTGCCCGCTCAGGCGCGCGTAGCTCGCGAAGCTGGTCAGGTGCAGGCCGGCGACCGCGGTGGAGTCGGTGTCGCCGGGCCGCCCGCCACCGCCTTCGGCGAACAGCACGACCGGCAGGCGCTGGGCCAGGGCCACCTCGACGAGGCGGTCCGTCTTGGCGTGGTTGCGCATGCCCTGCGTGCCGGCCAGCACCGTGGCGTCGTACGCCAGCACCGCGCAGCGCGAGGCCTCGGGGCCGAACAGCCCGGCGTTGACCGACCCGATGCCCGTCACCATCCCGTCCGCCGGGGTGTTGCGGATCAGGTCGTCGAGGGGGCGGCGACGGGTCTGGGCGGCGATGGCGAGCGCGCCGTATTCGATGAACGAGCCGGCTTCGCACAGGTCGGCGATGTTCTCGCGGGCCGTGCGCAGGCCCGATGCATGGCGCTTGGCCACGGCCTCGGGGCGCGCCGCGTCGAGCGTGAGCGCATGGCGGTCGAGCACGGCCTGGAGGTCGGCGCGGACCGTCGCTGCGGCCACCCCGGGTTCGTCCTTCGCCACGTTCGCCACCGGCGCCGCCGTGCCGGGGTCGCCCAGCACCAGCAGGGTCTCGTCCTCGGCCACCGTGTCGCCCACCGCCACCGGGAGGGACGCGACACGGCCGTCGCGTGGCGCCCTCACCTCGTGTTCCATCTTCATGGCCTCCAGCACGAGGAGCAGCTGACCGGCCCGGACGGTGTCGCCGGCGGCGGCACAGACCTGGACCACGGTGGCGGACATCGGGGCGAGGATGCGGTCGTTCATGCCCGCGACTTTAGGGCCACGCCCCAAAAAAGGGTGTCACCCAGGAGGCTCGCGGACACCGCACAATGGGGGCCATGGCCACCCCCACCCTCCTCAAAGCGCAGTCCTTCACCGACGCCGATGCGGCCCTGGCCCACGCGTCCACCATCTACACCGCCGGCATCGCCCACCTGCGGGACAGCCTGCAGCGGTTCGTCGCCGGCGAGACGCTCGGCCAGCACGTGCGGGCCTGCTACCCGTACCTGCGGGTGCACACCGACACCGTCGCCCGGGCCGACAGCCGCCTCGCCTACGGGTTCGTGGCCGGCCCCGGCACGTACGAGACCACGCTGACCCGCCCCGACCTCTTCGGCGACTACTACCGCGAGCAGTTCAGCCTGCTGCTGAAGAACCACGGCGTGTCGCTCGAGGTGGGCATGAGTTCCCAGCCCATCCCCGTGCACTTCTCGCTCGCCGAGAACGACCACCTGGAGGGCAGCCTGACCCGCGAGCGCCGCCTGCTGCTGCGCGACCAGTTCGACCTGCCCGACCTCGCCGCCATGGACGACGGCATCGCCAACGGCACCCACGAGCCCGAGCTGGGCCACGACGGCAAGCCGAAACACCCGCTGTCGCTGTTCACCGCCCCGCGCGTCGACTACTCGCTGCACCGCCTGCGCCACTACACCGGCACGGCGCCCGACCACTTCCAGAACTTCATCCTCTTCACGAACTACCAGTTCTACATCGACGAGTTCGTGCGCCTGGGCCACGACGCGATGGCGCAGGCCGACGGCGAGTACACCGCCTTCGTGGAACCCGGCAACGTGATCACGCGCCGCGCGGGCTCGCCGCGCGAACCCGGCGACGACACGGGCATCGCCCCGCCGCGCCTGCCGCAGATGCCGGCCTACCACCTGATGCGCGGCGACCGCGCCGGCATCACCATGGTCAACATCGGCGTGGGCCCGGCCAACGCGAAGACCATCACCGACCACATCGCGGTGCTGCGCCCGCACGCGTGGATCATGCTGGGCCACTGCGCCGGCCTGCGCAACACGCAGGCCCTCGGCGACTACGTGCTGGCCCACGGCTACGTGCGCGAGGACCACGTGCTCGACGAGGAACTGCCGCTGTGGGTGCCCATCCCGCCGCTGGCCGAGGTGCAGGTGGCGCTCGAATCGGCGGTGGAGGAGATCACGCAGCTCAAGGGCTACGAGCTCAAGCGCATCATGCGCACGGGCACGGTGGCCAGCACCGACAACCGCAACTGGGAGCTGCTGCCGTCGCACCATTCGGCCACCACGCCGGAGCGCCGCTTCAGCCAGAGCCGGGCCATCGCGCTCGACATGGAAAGCGCCACCATCGCGGCCAACGGCTTCCGCTTCCGCGTGCCCTACGGCACGCTGCTGTGTGTCAGCGACAAGCCGCTGCACGGCGAGATCAAGCTGCCCGGCATGGCCAACACGTTCTACCGCGAACGCGTCGACCAGCACCTGCGCATCGGCATCCGTGCGGTGGAGCTGCTGCGCGACCAGGGGGTCGACCAGCTGCACAGCCGCAAGCTGCGCAGCTTCGCCGAAGTGGCGTTTCAGTAAGCCGGCGCGCCGTCGTCGTCGATGCCCCAGGGCGTCGGCGCACGGCCGCCGAAGGTGTCGTCACCGCGATGCCATCGCGGCGGCCCGTCTGCATGGGTCCATGCGAGGGTCACCTCGGGCGACACCCAGGTCCACGCGTCATCCCCCCCCGCGCGCGTGGACACGCCCGCGAGGCGCGCAGGCGCCACACCCTCAAGACGGCGCTTGAGCCACGCCTCCTTCAGGGTCCACAGTTCGCGGAACGCGGCATCGCGGGCCGGGCCCTGCAATGCGGTCAGGCGGGCCTGTTCTTCGGGGGAACACACATTGGCGGCCAGCGCCAGCACGTCGCGGGCGCGGCCCGGGGTCTCGAGGTCGAGGCCGGCCGACGTGGCCGACACCGCACCCGCCACCCACCCACCGCTGTGGCTCAGCGCGAGGCGCACGCCGGCATCCGCCGGCACGAGCGGCGGGCCGTCGTCGGCCGCGGTGAGAGACCAGTCGCGCGCCTCGCCGCCCAGCGTGGCCGCGAGCAGGCGGCGCAGCAGCATCCGTCCCGCGAGGAACTCGGCCCGGCGCTTGGCCGAGCTGATGCGGGCGAGTCGTTCGCGCTCGGAGGGCGACAGCAGCTGCAGCAGCCCGGCCTCCGCCTCGGCCGCGAGCGGGCCGATGCGGTCGAGCCAGAGCACCGCGCCCGTCAGGCCGAGTGCGGCCACCGCTTGAAGATCAGCGAGGTGTTGAGACCACCGAACGCGAAGTTGTTGCTCATCACGAGGTCGGTGTCGATCGCGCGGCCGTCGCCGGTGATGTAGTCGAGCGGCGCGCACTCGGGGTCGACGTCGGTGAGGTTGATGGTGGGGGCGAACCAGCCCTCGCGCATCATTTCGATGGTCATCCACGCCTCGAGCGAGCCGCAGGCGCCCAGCGTGTGGCCCATGTAGCTCTTGAGCGAGCTGATGGGCACCTGGCCGCCCAGCACCTGGTGCGTGGCCTGCGATTCCATCACGTCACCCTGGTCGGTGGCCGTGCCGTGGGCGTTCACGTAGCCGATGGCGCTGGCCGGCAGGCCCGCGTCGTCGAGCGCGAGCTGCATCGCCACGCCCATGGTCTCGGCGTTGGGATGGGTCACGTGCTTGCCGTCGCTGTTGGTGCCGTAGCCCACGATCTCGGCGAGGATGCGCGCGCCGCGCGCCTGCGCATGCGACAGCTCCTCGAGCACCAGCGTGCAGGCGCCCTCGCCCAGCACGAGGCCGTCGCGGCCCTTGTCGAACGGGCGCGGCGTGAGTTCGGGTTCGCCATTGCGCACGCTGGTGGCGAACAGCGTGTCGAACACGGCGGCGTCGATGGCGTGCAGCTCCTCGGCACCGCCCGCGAGCATGGCCACCTGCTTGCCGCTCTGGATGGTCTCGTACGCGTAGCCGATGCCCTGGCTGCTGGACGTGCAGGCACTCGACGTGGTGATGACCCGGCCGGTGATGCCGAAGAACACGCCCATGTTGACCGGCGCCGTGTGCGCCATGCACTTGATGTACGTGTTGGCGGTGATGCCCTCGGTGGTGTTCTCCGCGATCATCTTGCCGAACGCGCCGATGGCCGACGGCGAGCCGATGGACGAGCCGTACGCGATGCCCATGCGGCCGCTGCCCAGCAGCGGGTCGTTCAGCAGGCCCGCGTCGGCCAGCGCCAGCTCGGTGGCGCGCACCGCCAGCACCGCGACGCGGCCCATGCTGCGCATGGTCTTGCGGTTGTAGTGCTCGGGCAGGTCGAACGGCTTGGCCACCGACCCCAGCTGGGTGTTCAGGCCTTCGTAGACGGACCAGTCCGGGATCAGCTGCACGCTGTTGCGCAGGCTGCGCAGGTGCGCGTGCACGGTGGCCCAGTCGTGGCCGAGCGGGCTCAGTGCCCCGACGCCGGTGACGACGACACGTTTCATCCCACCATCCCCCCGTTGACCGAGATGACCTGGCGCGTGATGTAGGCCGCGTCGGCCGACACGAGGAACGCGACGAGCGACGCCACCTCGTCGGGGCGGCCCATGCGCCGCATCGGGATGATCTTCATGGCTTCTTCCAGTACTTCAGGGGAAATCATCTCGGTGTCGATGAGGCCGGGGGCGACGCAGTTGACGGTGATGTCGCGCTTGGCGAGTTCGATGGCCAGCGCCTTCGTGGCGCCGATGATGCCGGCCTTGGCCGCACTGTAGTTGGCCTGGCCCCGGTTGCCGACCAGGCCGGACACGGACGCGAGCGTCACGATGCGCCCCGGCTTGCGCCGGCGCACCATGGGCATCACGAGCGGGTTGAGCACGTTGTAGAAGGCGTCGAGGTTGGTGTGGACGACGGCGTCCCACTCCTCGCCGGTCATCGCGGGGAAGGCGTTGTCGCGGGCGATGCCGGCGTTGCACACCACGCCGTACGGCGCGCCGTGGGCCTCCACGTCGGCCAGCAGCGCGGCCGAGGCGGCGGCACGGTCGGCCACGTCGAACGACAGCACCCGGGCCTCGCGGCCGAGTGCCCGCACCTCGGCGGCGACGGCTTCGGCCTGGTCGAGGCCGCTGCGGCAATGCACCACGATGTCGTGCCCGGCCTGCGCGAGGCGCAACGCGATGGCGCGGCCGATGCCGCGGCTGGAGCCGGTGACGAGGATGGTGGAGTTGGCAGTCACGACGTCTGACCCTTGAGAATGCTGGCGCCGTCTTCCGGCTCGTAGATGGAAAGGCGGGCGGTGGCGACCTCGTCGCCCTGCTGGAGGATGCGGCACGCGAACATGCCGAGGCCGTTGTCGCCCACGAACTCCTGCTGCACCTCGATGCGCAGCACGCTGCCCGCGGCGAAGTCGGGCACCAGCGCCTGGTAGCGGCGCGTGCCCAGCAGCATGCCGAGGCGCGGTGTACCACCGGCCTCGGTGTGCCGCACGCCGGACCAGGCCGAGATGGCCTGCGCCATGTACTCGAGGCCCACCCAGCCGGGCATCCGGCCGCCCTGCACGAACAGGCCATCGGCGGGCACGGTGACCTCGGCCACGGCGTGCGCGGGGCCGGCGTCGAGCAGGCGGTCGATCAGCAGCATCGCGCCGCGGTGCGGCACGTAGGCCTCGACGGGGCGGAAGGTCGTGGTCATCTCAGGCGGCTCCCAGCAGCAGCGCGGCGTTGCTGCCGCCGAACGCGAAGGAGTTGCTCAGCACGTGCCGCGGCGCGCGCCCGAGCGATTCGCCCGGGGCCACGAGGTGCAACGCCGGCAGGGCCGGGTCGGTGGCGCCGTCCCACCAGTGCGGCGGCAGCCGGCCCGACGGGTTGTCGACGAGGGTCAGCCAGCCGAGCGCGGCCTCGATGGCGCCGGCCGCGGCGAGCGCGTGGCCGGTGAGTGGTTTCGTGGAACTGGTGGCCACCCGGTGGCCCAGCACCTGGGCGACGGCCGTGCTTTCCATCGCGTCGTTCAGCGGCGTGGCGGTGCCGTGCAGGTTCACGTAGTCGATGTCGCCGGCCGCCAGCCCGGCCCGGGCCAGCGCCTGCTGCATCACGGTGACGGCGCCGTGGCCCGTGGGATCCGGCGCGGACATGTGGTGGGCGTCGGAGCCCTCGCCCCAGCCGGCGAGGCGCAGCGGCCCGGCGTCGCGGCCCATCAGGAACAGCGCGGCACCTTCGCCGATGTTGATGCCCGAGCGGTTCGCCGACATCGGGTTGCAGCGCGCGGCCGACACCGATTCGAGCGCGCTGAAGCCCGCGATGGTGAACTCGCACAGCGCGTCGACGCCGCCTGCGACCACCGCGTCGACGAGGCCTGCGTTGAGCAGGCGCGCCCCGGAGATCAACGCCTTCGCGCCGGACGAGCAGGCCGTCGAGATGACATGCGCCGGGCCGCAGGTGCCCAGTTCGCCGGCGAGCCATTCGGCCGCGTTGCCCATCTCCTGCAGCGCGTAGTCGAACCCTTCGGGCCAGCGGCCTTCGGCCTGCCACATCCGGCTGGCGCGTTCACCCTCCTCGACCCCGGCGGTGCTGACGCCCAGCACGATGGCGACGCGGCGCGGGCCGAAGCGGGCGATGGCGGCATCGACCTGGGGACGGATCTCGGCGAGGGCCGCGGCCAGCACGGCGTTGTTTCGGCTGCGCTGGCGTTGCGGCGCGCCGTCGAGCGGCGCCACCTCGGCGGGCAGCACGCCCAGGTGCAGCGGGCGGCCGGCCGTGTAGCGGTCGGTCTCGACCACGCCGGTGAACGACGGTGAAAACAGGGCTTCGCGGACGGCCGGGGCGCCCATGCCGAGGGCACAGACGACACCCATCGCTTGCAGGTGGACGTGGTTCATGGAAGGCCTCGGGTGTCGACCACGAGGTGGTACTGGTCGCGCCGCTGATCGATCTCGATGCGGGATGCGGAAGGATACGTGACGGAGACGACCGGGTCGGTGGCCTGCCGCAGCACGCGGCCGCCGGCCACGGTGTCGAGGAACCAGCCCGGGGGCAGCGCCGCCCGCACCGCGGCCTCGGGCCACATCGCGAGCTGCAGGTCGCTCAGGATGCGTTCGCCGGACACCACGGCGGGCAGCCACGGCGCGCGGGTCTCGGAAAGCTTCTGGCCGTCCCACTCCAGGCGGGCGGCCGTCTGGCCCATCGTCACGAGGGCCAGGCGCACGGCGGCGGCGTCGACCTCCAGCAGCACGTCGACGCGCTGGGTCTGGCCGCGCGTGGTCACGGACAGCTGCTGCTGCACGGCCAGGTCCTTGCCCAGCGAGGCGGGCGACAGGCGGAACACCGGCGCGGCCTGGTCGGGTCCGCAGTCGTCCGCCACCTTCGGCAGCGAGGTTCTCGGCGTGGCGGCACACCCCGCGAGCGCGGCGGCGAGCAGCAGCGTGCACCAGGCCTTCCAGGTCATGTGGCGGCCCGTTTCCTGAAACGCATCAGCGTGTGGCAGTAGCCGATGCCGTCGCGGCTGGTCACGAGCTCCAAGCCCGCCGCCTCGGCGAGGCGCAGGTAGTCGGTGCTTTCGTAGACCTTGCTGTTGCCGCTGGCCATCGCCGTGAAGTACGGCGACGTGTTGATGAGGCAGTACGCGGCGATGTCGTAGCGCTGGCGGTCCCACAGCGTGTCGAGCACCAGCACCTGGCCACCCGGCGCGAGCGATGCGGCGGCCCGCTCGAAGATGGTGGCGATCACCGGTTCGCTGAAGCAGCTGAGGAACTGGCTCATCCAGACGATGTCGGCGCCGGCCGGGAATGCGGCCACCGGGTCGAGCATGTCGATGGCGTGGAACTCGGCGCGGCCGGCCTGGCCCGTGGCGCCGACCCGGTCGCGCGCCGACGCCAGCTGCTGCGGCAGGTCGACCAGGCGCACCTCCACCCCGGGATGGGCCTCCAGCAGCGCCGCGGCGAACTTGCCGGTGTTGGCCCCCACGTCCATCACGCGCTTCGGCGCGGTGGCCAGCACGTCGGGCATCACGTCGGGGAAGGAGGTGTCGGAGTAGTGGTGGTCGAACGCGAACCAGCTGGTGCGGGCCGGCTCGGGCAGTTCGGACAACCCCTGGTACAGCGTGGGCCACGTGCCCAGTTCCTCGAGGCCCACCGGGGTGCCGGTGGCCAGCGCCTCCTCCAGCCGGTGCAGGCCGAGGTAGCAGACGTCGTGGATGAAGTCGAGGTTGATGCGCGTGATGGGATCGGCCAGCAGGCAGTACCCGGCCTTGTCGAGCACGTAGCGCCCGTCGACCCGCATCACGACCCCCGCCGACAGGCACGACTCCAGCACCACCTTCAACGCGTAGGCGGACCACCGCCCGGACGCGGCGAGCGTCTCGACGTCGAGCCCCGCCTCGCCCTCGTCGGCCAGGCGATCGAGCATGCCCTGCTTCCAGGCGATGCGGACGCATTGGAACACCACCGGGCCGAAAGCGATCTTCTGCGCGTCGAAGCGCGCATCGAAAGCCGACTGGCCGGCGGGCGAGAACCGTTTGGAGTGCATGGTGAGGGTCGTCATGCGGTCATGGACCCGAGTATCCCTGCCGGGTTCCTCAGGCACACAACTCCGCAAGCACCGCCAGGCGGCGCTTGGGTTCGGCGACGAACGGGTTCTTCGTGTCCCAGGCATAACCGGCCAGGATGGACGAGATCATGCGGTGCACCTCCGGCGACGAATCCTTGTGGAAGATGATCTTCTGGAACTCACCGGCGTACCAGGCCTCGACGTAGGCACGGAAGCAGTCGACGCCGGCCTTCAGCGGCAGCGCGTAGTCGCGCTGCCAGTCGACCTCGACGCCCGCCGCCTCGCGGGCGAGGCAGTCGGTGGCGAGGCTCGCCGACTTGAAGGCGATGGTGACGCCGCTCGAGAACACCGGGTCCAGGAACTCGCCGGCGTTGCCCAGCAGCGCGAAGCGGTTGCCCCACAGCGACGTGACGTTCGAGGCGTAGCCGACGATGGTGCGCGCGGGCGTGTCCCACACGGCATTGCCCAGCAGCGCCGACAGCTCGGGGTCCTCCGACACGATGGCCTTCAGGCGTTCGGTTTCGTTGCCCGGGTACTTGGCCAGGAACTCGTTGTGGGCCACGACACCCAGCGAGCACCGGCCGTTGGAGAACGGGATGGTCCAGAACCACACGTCCGGGAACTTCGGGTGCACGGTGACGCGGATCTTCTGGCGGTCGAACGTGCCGCCCGGCGGGATGCGGTCTTCCACGTGGGTGAAGATGGCGCCGCGCACCGGGAAGTCGGACGGCCGCTCGAGCTTCAGCAGGCGCGGCAGGATGCGGCCGAAGCCGCTGGCGTCCAGCAGGAAGTTCGCCTCGATCACGTGGATGCGGCCTTCGGTGTCCTTGACCGTCACGCGCGGCAGATCACCCGACACGTCGGCCTCGACCACCTCGTGGCGGTAGCGGATCTCGGCGCCGGCCCGCTCGGCGGCGTCGGCCAGCACCTTGTCGAAGGTGGCGCGCTGCACCTGGTACGTGCTGCCCCAGCCGGGCGAGAACTTGTCGCGGAAGTCGAAATCGGTGTACTGGCCGTTGCGGGCGAAGGCCGCGCCGTTCTTGTACTGGAAGCCGGCCTCGACCACGGCCTGCAGCATGCCGGCCGCCTCGATGTACTCCATGCTCTGCGGCAGCAGGCTCTCGCCGATGGAAAAACGCGGGAACTGCTCGCGTTCGACGACCAGCACCCGGCGCCCCTGCTTGCGCAGCAGGCCGGCGGCGACCGCGCCGGCGGGGCCCGCGCCGATGATGAGGATGTCGGTGGTTTCGGTGGGAGTGGACATGGGACGGTGGACCGTGGGAAAGAGGTTCAGGGAGAGGCCGGTGGGCCGTCGTCGCGGACGGCCAGCACGAACCGGAAGGGGCACCCGCTGTCGTCGGACTCGACACGGAAACCGTGTTCCGCGAGGCGCGTGCCGAAGTCCTGCTTGTGCCAGGGTTCGAGGAAGGGTTCGAAGGCGCGCTGCGACAGCCACTTGAAGTAGAGGCCGCGCCAGCCGTAGCGGCGGAACACCCGCCACACGGACAGGCGCCACTGCTCGGGCGACGGTTCGAGCACGGCGAGGCGGCCGCCCGGGCGCAGGATGCGGCGCACCTCGGCGAGGATCTGCAGCAGGTAGCGCGGCGGCACCTCGTGCAGCAGGAAACACATGGCGACCGCGTCCACCGAGGCGTCGGGCAGGCCCGTGCGCTCGGCCAGCCCCTGGCGCCAGCGCACGTCGGGGTAGGTCTTCGCGGCGAACTGCAGCAGGTAGGGCGACGGGTCGATGCCGATCACCTCGGGAATGCCCGAGGCCTTCAGCGCCGCCGCGGTGTGCCCGCCGCCACAACCGAGGTCGACGGCCTGCCGCGCACCGGCCAGCGCCTGGGCGATGCGGGCGCGGCCGCCCGCCATGCTGCCGATCATCACGCGGTCGAAGCCGCGGGCGTACCCCGCGCTGATGCGCTTGGAGTAGTTGCCGTTGGGCAGGTTGTGGAATTCCTGGAGGATGTACTTCGCGATGCCGTCGGCACCGGGCAGCCCGTCGGGCAGCTGGACGCGGGCGCGGGAGTGGCCCAGGGCCTGGCGCATCAGGCGCAGGCCTGTGAGCGGATGTTTCCAGTCGAGCCGGTCCGGCCAGGCATCCGGCAGTTCCACTGCCGCCCAGTCGATCGTCGAATCGGCCGAAAACCCCTCGCTCATTGCCCCACGCCCGAAAAATCAAACCGCGATTTTCCCCCATCGCGCGGGCGGTTCCTGTCACCCTTGCAGGGGTATCGCCCCCTAGGTTGATTTCGCGGGGATTTGTGCACGCTGCCCGGGGCGGGCGAAGTAGAACCATTCGGCCCCGGGCACGGCCCGCGGGTTCGGAAAGACCACGTGGCCGTCGGCCGGGGCCGCCACGGCCGTGCCGTCGTGGCGCACGCCGATCGGCTCGCCGGCCGCCACCGGGTCGAAGCTGGACCAGTCCCGCACGAAGCGGTCGTCCGGGTGCTGGCGGTCCACCACGTCGGTCAAGGTCAGCAGCTGGAAGGCCGGGGCCGGCGGCGCGGGGGTGTCCCCCGTCAGGCCCAGCAGCGCGAGGGTCTGCACGATCGCCCGGTACGCCACCTCGGGCGCCTGCGGGTCCTCGTGCTGGCCGCATTCGAGGGTGATGCCGTAGCCGCCCTGCGAGCGCATGTACTCGGTGGTGCCCACGCCGTAGCTCGGGTCGGCGCCCGGGCCGCGGCGCTCCACCCCCTTCGCGTAGGTCTCGAGCCAGCCCTCCACGAGCCGGGTGGGTCCAAGGTGCATCGCGAGGCGCGTTTCCGCCTCGGCATGGGCGAAGGGTTCGAGCGCGCCGGTGTTGTCGGGCGGGCCGATCATCGCGAAAGGCCGGCCGGCGGTGTGGAAGGAATGCAGGTCGAGCAGCACGTCGTGGGCCGCGAGCATCGGGCACAGCACGTTGGCGACGTGGTCCTCGTAGTCGATCGGGTCGGCGCGGGGCACGAGGCGGCGGTTGAGGTTGCGCTCGCCCTCGCGATGGCCGCGGGCCCCGGCGAGCGGGTTGGCGGCGGGCACCAGCGTCAGCAGCCCGCGCGAGACGGCCCGTTCGCCGCGTTCGAGTTCGCCGAGCAGCCGGCGGATCGCGAGCGTGCCGCACACCTCGTTGCCGTGCACGCCGCCCAGCACGATCAGGCGGGGGCCCGGCGACAGGCCGGCGAACTGGTGGGCGCGCAGGTGCCCGAACTGCGGGGACGTCACGTTGGAGGAGGCCATGGCCCATTGTGCAGCGAGCGGTCGCCCCGTCTTTCGCCAGGGTGACACGTGCTGCTGGCTACACTGCCCCGCATGACGCTCTTCCCCCAGAACGCGCTGAACGACGGCGTGCGCAAGCGCGAGGTCTTCGGCTGGGCCATGTACGACTTCGCGAACTCGGGGTACACGACCGTCGTGCTCACCGCCGTGTTCAACGCGTACTTCGTGTCCGTGGTGGCGGGCGGGGCCTCGTGGGCCACGCTGGCGTGGACGCTGACCATCGCCGCGTCGAGCCTCGTCGTGATGCTGACGCTGCCGGCGCTGGGCGCCTGGGCCGACCTGCGCGGCGCGAAGAAGCGCCTGCTCGGGCTGACCACGGCCACCTGCGTGCTCGGCACCTGCGCCCTCGCGCTCGCCGGCCCGGGCAGCCTGTGGCTCGCGGTGGCCGCGGTCATCGTGTCGAACGTGGCCTACTCCTACGGCGAATCGCTGGTCGCGGCCTTCCTGCCCGAACTCGCGCGGTCCGATTCGATGGGCCGTGTCTCCGGCTGGGGCTGGAGCCTCGGCTACGTGGGTGGCATGCTGGCACTGGGCCTGTCGCTCGCCTACGTGCTGTCGGCCTCGGCGCGCGGCGTGCCCGCCACGTCGTACGTGCCGGTGACGATGCTGATCACGGCGGGCGTGTATGGGGCCGCGTCGCTCGCGACGTTCCTGCTGCTGCGCGAGCGGGCCGTGCCGGCCGCCGCGGCCGCGACGGACGACGGCGGCATCGGCGCCTCGCTGCGCCGCCTAGCCGGCACATGGCAGCACGCGCGCCGCTACCGCGACTACGTGTGGTTCCTCGCGTGCAGCACCAGCTACCAGGCGGGCATCTCGATCGTCATCACGCTCGCGGCGGTGTACGCGAAGGAAGCCATCGGCTTCACCGACACCGACACGATGCTGCTGGTCTTCCTCGTCAACATCGCGTCGGCCCTCGGCGCGTTCGCGTTCGGCTACTGGCAGGACCGCATCGGGCACAAGCCCGCGCTGCAGGTCACGCTCGTGGGCTGGCTCGTGATGACGGGCCTGGCCGTGGCGTCCACCGGCCCGGTGCTGTTCTGGATCGCCGCCGTGGTGGCGGGCCTGTGCATGGGCTCGAGCCAGTCGGCGGGGCGCGCGATGGTGGGCCTCTTCACGCCGGAGGACCGGCGCGCCGAGTTCTTCGCGCTGTGGACCTTCGCGACGCGCCTGTCCGCGATCATCGGCCCCGTGACCTACGGTCTCTTCACGCTGGTCACGTTCGGCAACCACCGCGCGGCGATGGCGGTGACGGCGCTGTTCTTCGTCGGCGGCCTGCTGTGCCTGCGCCGCGTGGACCTGTCGAGGGGCGAGGCCGCGTCAAGGGCGGTCACACCCCCTGAACCGGGCATCTGATCCCCCTCGTGCGGGTCATGTCCTAAGTCATTTGGGGGAGGCACCTCCCACAAATGGGGCATGGCAGCAAGCAGGGGTGACACCTACGCTTGACCCAAGGCCGCAATCGATCGCCGGCCCGCCAGGAGCAAGACCATGAACACCTCGTCGATGAACCCGTGCCGCTACGAACTCCGGTTCCAGCCGTTGGTGCCCGAAGGCGAGGTGTTCGCGTTCCCGTGCGACGCCGAAGGCCACGTCGACATGGACGGCCTGAGCGACCGCGACCGCCGCGAGTACCTCTACGCGCGGGCCGTCATGGGCCGTGAGGTGGCGATGCCGGCGGTGCGGATCCGGGGCGGTCACTGACCGCCGGCGGCCGGAACAGCGGCGCCATCATCCACACCAGCAGCACGCCGAACAGCAAGGTCAGCCCGAACGCCCGCAACGCGGGGGTGGCCGACAAGCCCAGCAGCCCGAACGACAACCACGTGCTCGCCGCACCGAGCACCACCGCCAGCCAGGCCGACGGATCCCCGTCGTGCTCCAGCAGGAAGATGCCGTAGTCGACCCCGATGCCCAGCAGCAGCACGAGGGCCAGCACGGTGAAGAGCTGGAACGGCTGGCCCATGTACCCGAGGATCGCGACCGCGAGGCCGCTCGCGATCACCGCCGGCAGCGACGCGCGCCATGCGCGGCCGCGAAGGCGCCACCACAGCAGCACGAACACCGCCACGTGGCCCAGCACCAGCAGCCACGTCATCGCAACCCGGTAGCGCCCCAGCAGGTCGGACACCTCGGCCGTCTTGTCGACCCAGCGCACGCCCTCGAGCCCGTCGGGCAGCGCGGCCAGCTGCGGCAGCAGCGCCGGGTCGTGCAGGCCGCGCACCATCACCACGCTGGCCACGCCGCCGCGCACCGGGCCCAGCCACAGGTCGCGCGACGGGGCCGACACGGGATCGGCCAGCCAGCGGTCGAGGGTCAGCGGCGCCGCGTCGAACGCCGGCCGCTGCAGCGCCTCGCCCAGCCGTGCGTTGACCGCGGCGACCACCTCGCCTTCGACCTTCGCGGTCAGCGCCGCATCGGCGGCCTGGCGGGCGGCCGACGGCACCCAGTCGGACACGGCGCGGTAGCCCGCGAGCCGGCCGTCGCGCACGAGGGTGTCGAGCCGGGCCTTCAGCGCCTCCTCGCGCGCCAGCACCGATTCGGCGTCGGCCCCGCGCACGAGGTAGAACTGCGCCGGGCTCGGCACGCCCAGCAGGCGGCCCACGTCGCGCTGCGATTGCATCAGCGCGGCGGGCGAACCCTGCAGCTGGCGGATGTCGTCGTTCGTGTGCACGCGCCACCAGCCGCCGGCGCACAGCGCCAGCACCACGGCGTACAGCAGCAGCTCACGGGGCGACCACCCGAGGCGCGGCCAGCGGTCGAGGCTGGCCGCCACCTTGGCGGCGAACCGCGTGGGCCGCACGGCGCCGCGGTCGAGCCACGGGAACCAGCAGGCGGCGGTGAGGAAGGCGGCGGTGAGCCCCACGGCCGAGAACACCGCCATCTGCCGCAGGCCGGGGAACGGCGCGAGGCCGAGCGTGAGGTACGCGAGCACGCTGGTGGACAGCGCGAGCGCGAGCCCCGGCAGCAGCTGGCGCATCAGCGACCGCGGCGCGGCATCGGGGTGCCCCTGGCGTGACGCGAAGTAGTGGATGCCGTAGTCCTCCGCCACGCCCACGAGGCTGGCGCCGAACACGAGCGTGATCAGGTGGACCTGGCCGAACCACCACACGGTGACCGACAGCGCCGCGGCCACGCCGACACCGAGCGAGAGCGCCACGAGCACGATGGGCCGCAGCGAACGAAACGCGAGCCACACGAGCAGCAGCACGGCGGCGAGCGATCCCCAGCCGATGGTGTTGATCTCCTGGTTCGCCTGGACGGCCGCGGCCTCGCCGTGCAGCGGCACGCCGGCGCGCAGCAGCGCGACCTGGGGCGCCACGGCCCGCGCCGCGGCATCGGCCGTACCGAGAGCGTGACCCAGCACCGCCTCGCCGTCGAGCGCGAACGCCGAGCCGCTGACCTCGTAGGGCAGCGCGATCCATTCGCGGCCCTCGGCCGAGACCCACAGTTCGCCGTCGCGCGGGCGCAGCTTCGTGTCGGCCGCGCGATCGGTCCACCAGCGGCTCCACAGCGCGAGCGGGTCGGCCGCCCAGTCCGACAGGCGCAGGCCGGCCGCCGGCTGGTACAGCGTCGCGAGGGCCTTGTCGACCCAGGCGGACGCGGGCTGGCGGGTGAGGTCGGCGCGCTGGTCGGCCGTCAGCAGCCGGTCGCGCCACGGGCGGTAGAAGTCGACGGCGCGGCCGAGGCTGCCGCCGTCGAGGCCGGGCGCCGGCTTCAGCGTGGACGCGGGCAGCGCCTGGCGCCACGCCGCCGCGGCGGCCTTCGCCGTGGGCCAGTCGGACGCCCCCAGCAGCACGATGACCTGCCGCTGCGCGCGGTCGGCCAGGCGGCGCGTGGCCTCGGTGATCTCGGGTTCGTGTTCGTTCTCGGGCAGCAGCGCCAGCACGTCGGTGTCGATCGCGGTGTGCTGCCAGAAGTGCCACTGGTGTGCCGCCACGGCCAGCACGCAGGCCAGCCACAGCAGCGCCGCCAGCGCCCAGGCGCGGCGGTCAGTCGAAGCGGGCCGCATCGTCGCGGGTCAGGGCCGCGGCGGTGACGTGGCCGGACAGCACGATCTCGCTGCTGTCACCACCCGCTTCGGTGAAGCGCACCTTGCGCACGAAACGGTCGCCCTCGAGTTCGATGCGGGCCACCCACTGGGCGAGCGCCGCCTCGCGGGGCTTGAGCGCGAGGCGCCAGCCGTCCTTGCCCTGCAGCGCGCCGTCGATCTCGAACCGGGCCGACAGCGCGGCGAGGTCGGCAGCCATCAGCGCGAAGAGCATCTCGTTGACGGCGCGGATGCCCGGCTCGTGGGCGGCGTCGACCCGCGTGTTGACCGAACCGTCGGCCTGCTTCGACAGCAGCCGGTCGCGCGTGACGATCAGCTGCGACGCGAACGGCTCGCGCGTGGCCCACACCACGCCGCGTTCGCGCGCGACGAGGAAGTCGCCGCGGGACACGAGCGGGTTGCGGAAGCCCTTGACGGTCTTGCGCTGCTCGAACGCGCCCTTGAGCACCGGCGCGTCGGCGAGGCGCTGGCGCACCTGGGCGAGCACGTCGTTGCCGGCGGCGAACGCGGGCGCCACGGCCGCCACCAGCCCGGCGGCGATCAGGTGGCGGCGCTTCACGCGCTCACCCCCAGCCGCTCCCACAGCACCGGCGGGCACACGAAACACATCTCGCGCGTGGCGATGTCGACGGCCACCTGGATGGTGTGGCCCGTGGTGAGCTTGCGGCCGGTGGCCTGGTCGCGGATCACGTACTCGATGCGCAGGCGGTTCTCCCACTCGACGATCTCGCAGCGCACGACGATGGGTTCACCGAACACGGCCGAACCGACGTACTTGAGGCGCAGGTCGACGATGGGCCACGCGTAGCCCGAGTCGCGCATGTCGCGGTAGCCGTACCCGAACGACTCGAGCATGGCCGAACGCGCGGCCTCGAGGAACTTCACGTAGTTGCCGTGCCACACGATGTCCATCGGGTCGACGTCGTAGAACTCCGGGCGGAGGACGTGTTCGTAGGTCAGGTCGGGCGTGGTCATGCGTGCGGATTCCACACCGGTTCGTCACGCGCGGCCAGCAGCGCCTGCAGGTCGCGGTCGAGCGCGCGGTCTTCCACCACCAGCGGCACGCGGTCGGAGAGATCCGCCTCGAACGCGGCCAGCGCGGGGGGCACGGGGAGCGACGGGTCGGCCCGTCGGCGCAGCGCGAGGCCCTGGCGCGCGGTGATCAGCATCGCGGCGAGCACCTGGTCCGTCAGGTCGAGCACGCGCAGGCAGTCGCGCGCGGCGATGGTGCCCATGCTGACCTTGTCCTGGTTGTGGCACTCGGTGGAGCGCGAGAACACGGACGCCGGCATGGTCTGCTTGAGCGCCTCGGCCGTCCACGCCGACACGCTGATCTGCAGCGCCTTCAGGCCGTGGTTGATGGCCGCGCGCGGGCCGGTGGCGCCCGACAGGTTCGACGGCAGGCCGTGGTTGTAGCGGGTGTCGACGAGCAGCGCCATCTGTCGGTCGAGCAGGTCGGCCACGTTGGCGACGGCGTTCTTCAGGCCGTCCATCGCGAACGCGATGTGGCCGCCGTAGAAGTGGCCGCCGTGCAGCACGCGTTCGCCCTCGGCGTCGATGATGGGGTTGTCGTTCGCGCTGTTGAGCTCGTTGTCGATGAGCGTGCGGAAGAACGGCAGCGCGTCTTCCAGCACACCGATCACGTGCGGGGCGCAGCGCAGCGAGTAGCGGTCCTGGAGGCGCTGTTCGTTGCGGCTGGCGCGTGCGGCCGACCCGGTGTCGAGGTCGGCGCGCAAGCGGGCGGCCACGCGCTGCTGGCCGGCGTGCGGCTTGACCGAGAACAGGGTTTCGTCGAAGTGGTGGGCGTTGCCGCTGCTGGCCACCACGTTGCAGGCGGTGAGCCGCGTGGCGAGGCGTGCGACGCGGTCGGCGCGGCGGAACGCGATGCACGCGAGCGCCGTCATCACGGCGGTGCCGTTCATGATGGCCAGGCCTTCCTTCGGCCGCAGGCGCAGCGGCGCGATGCCCAGTTCGGCGAGCACTTCGCCGGCCGGGCGCGTGCGGCCCTGGTACAGCACGTCGCGCTCGCCGCACAGCACGGCGGCCACGTACGACAGCGGCGTGAGGTCGCCGCTCGCGCCCACCGACCCTTCCGCCGGAATGAGCGGCAGCACGTCGTTCACGAGCAGTGCTTCCAGCTGCGAGAGCAGCGCGACGCTGACACCCGACATGCCCTGCGCGAGCGAGGCCAGCCGCACGGCCAGCACGGCGCGCGTCTCCTCGGCCGTCAGGAAGCGCCCGGCACCGCAGCCGTGGTACGTGTAGAGGTGGTGCGGCAGCTCGGCCACCAGGTCGGGCGGGATGGTGACGGTGCACGAGTCGCCGTAGCCGGTGGTGACGCCGTAGACGACGCCGTCTTCCTTCAGCAGGCGGTCGAGGAAGTCGGCGCCGCGGGCGATGCGGGCGATGAACGCGGGCTCGCGCGACAGCACGGCGCGCGCGCGGCGCTCCGACAGCGCGGCGATGTCGTCGAGGCCGAGGCGGCTCCCGTCGAACAGCACGGTGGGAAGGTCGGAGGTGGAACGTGTCATCGTTGGACCCAGAACGGGAAAAAATTGAACCACTCGTAGGGCGATCGCGCCAGCAACGTTTCGATCCGTTGCGCGTACTGCCCGGCCAGCGAGGCGAACACCTCGTCGCGCGAGCGGCGCGGCAGCACCACCTCGTCGGCGAGACGGTCGAAGTGGAGGGTGTGGCCGTTGCCTTCGCGCAGGCAGGCCATCAGGAAGAGCGGGCACTTGAGCAGCGCGGCGAGCACGTACGGGCCCACGGGCCAGTCGGCCTCCGCGCCGAGGAACGGCACGCGCACGGTGCGCCCGCCGCCCACCGGCACGCGGTCGCCCGCGATGGCGACGAACTCGCCGCGGGCCACGCACTCGGACAGCAGCACCGCGGTGGCCGGCGTGATCTCGGCGACCTGGATCAGGCGCACCGCGCCGTCGGGGTCGAGCCGGCCCAGCAGGCGGTTGAACTGCTCGGCATGGGCGGTGTGCACCAGCACGTTGAGGCGGATGCGGCGCGTGCGGTTGATGGCCGCCTGGCACATCTCGAGGCAGCCCATGTGGGCCGTGACGAACACGGCGCCCTGGCCGCGTTTCGTGAGTTCGAGGATGGCCTCGACGCCGTCGAAGCGGATGTTCTCGAAACGGTAGCGGCCGCTCATCGCGAGGGTCTTGTCGAGCAGCGTGTCGGCGAACGACAGGAAGTGCCGCAGGCCGTGGCGCCACGTGGGTTCCCGCCCGAGGCTGCCGTGCGTGGCCTGCAGGCGCTGCAGGTACTCCATGGACGCGCGGCGCGCCACGCCGCGGCGCACCCGGTAGTAGAAGACCACGGGGTACAGCACCAGCAGGAAGGGCACGCGCCCGAACAGGCGGTACACGGCCACGAGGAAGCGCAGGCCGAGCACGAAGGTGCTTTCGCCCACGTCGGCCCAGTGCACGGGCTTCATGCCGCCACCTTGCGCCAGAGCAGCATCGGCAGGCGCAGCAGCATGCCGAAGAAGAGCCGGGCGTGCATGCGCGAGATCAGCACGTTGTCCTCGAGGCCTCGGAAGTGCGAGATGCCGTCCTGCGGGTACGTGACCGCCGTGGGCTGGTGCACGAACGGCACGCCGCGCCAGTGCAGGCGCACGAGGATCTCGGGGTCGAAGTCCATGCGCCGGCCGAGCCGTGCGCCGTCGATCGCGGCCACGGTGGGCGCGAGCGGGTAGACGCGGAAGCCGCACATCGAGTCGCGGATGTCGAGCGACAGCGTGTTGATCCACACCCACACGTGCGTGAGGTAGCGGCCGTACAGGCGGCCCTTCGGCACCGAGCGGTCGTACACCGGCGTGCCGCAGATCACCGCACCGGGCGAGGCCTTGGACAGCGCGATGAAGGCCGGGATGTCGGCCGAGGCGTGCTGCCCGTCGGCGTCGATCTGCAGCGCGTGCGTGTGGCCGCGGCGCAGCGCCTCGCGCAGGCCGGCCATCATCGCCCCGCCCTTGCCCTGGTTGACGGGCAGGCGCACGAGCGTGACGTCGGGGCCGGACGCGGCCAGCGCGTCGAGCACAGCGGCGCAGCCGGGTTCGCTGCCGTCGTCCACCAGCACGCACGGCAGGCCGTGGGCGCGCACCGCGGCCACCATCGTGCCGATGGTGGCGGGATGGTTGTAGACCGGGATCACGACCACCGGACGGTACGGCACGGTCTCAGGCATCGGCGGCTCCGAACACGACGGCGCCGCTCGCGTGCGGGCCGGCGTCGGACGTGTAGGTGAACGCGAGCGAACCGGTCTCCGGACGCCAGGTGAGCGTCAGCGTGAGCCGCATGCCCGGTCGCACCGGGCTCTGGAACTTCAGGACGTCCAGGCGCAGGAAGCGGGGCGGCATCGCGAAACACTCGCGGGCGAAGCCGACGGCCCAGTCGAGCTGCGCGACGCCCGGCAGGATGGGCACGGCGGGGAAGTGCCCGTCGAACACCAGCAGTTCGGGATCGATGGGCAGCCGGACGACGGCCTTCAGTTCGCCACGTTCGAGCCATTCGGGTTCGGGCCGCACGGGACGGAACAGCGCCTGCAGCGTCGCAAGCGGCGTCTTGCCCTGCGCGTTCGCGGGCAGGCGGTCGAGGTAGCGGAAGCGGCGCGGAAGCACCACACGCTCGACCACCTGCAGCAGCTGGGTGCGCAGCCGTTCATTGAGCACCCGCTTGCCTCCGGCGAGGCGGGCGCTTCCGGCCGGCGTGGGCACGCCCACCACCGCGAGGCGCGGGCCGGTGTCGCCGGGCAGCTCGATCACGCGCGCCTCGGCGAGGTCGCCGCCGGCGAGCAGCGCCTGCTCCATCGCGGTCAGCGACACCCGCTTTTCCTCGATCTTCACGATGCGGTCGGCCCGCCCGCGCAGCACGAAACCGTCGCCGTCGGCGGCCACGCGGTCGGCCGTCTCGAACCAGGCGTCGTCGGGCAAGTGGCGCGAACGCACGCTGAGCTGGCCCTCGTCGCCCGCGCGCCAGGCGATGCCGGGCAGCGGGGTCCAGCGGTCGCCGTGTTCGGCGCGGCGACGCCAGGCGATGCCGCCCGTCTCGGAACTGCCGTACACCTCGGTGGGCGAATGGCCCAGCAGGGCGAGGGCGGTGGCCGCAGCCTCGGGCGGCAGCGGGCCGCCCGACGAAAACACCGCCAGCAGGCCGGCGCGTGCGGCGGTCCAGTCGAGCGTGTCGGGCAAGCGCTTCAGGTGTGCGGGGCTGGTGACCAGCACCGACGTGCCGCCCAGCTGCGCCGCCATCTCCTCGGGGTACTGCAGCCGGTGCGCCACGAGCACGCGGCCCGAGGCCAGCGGCCACAGCGCATGGAACAGCAGCCCGTAGATGTGCTGGTGCGACACCGTGGCGAACACCTCGGCGCCGTCGCGCGCGGCCAGCTGCGCGCCGAAGGCGGCCTGCAGCGTGTCCATCTCGGCATCGAGCTGGGCGAGCGACTTGGCGATCTCGACCGGCTCGCCGCTGGAGCCCGACGTGTGCACGACGAGGCCGGTGCGCTGCGCATCGAGCGCGGCGAGTGGCGTCACCGCGGCCCCCTCGCGCGGTCCGATGGCGCCGGGCAGTTCACCCGCGCAGGCGTCCACGCCCGGCAGCACGCGCTGCAGCGTGGCGGGCTGGGTGTCGCCCGGCAGGGACACGTGTTTGCCGGCATGCCACGCGCCGTACAGCGCGCAGGCGAAGGTCCAGGTGTCGTCGAAGTACAGGGCGACGCGCGGGCCGGCCACGGCCTCGAACGCGGCGCGCCAGGCGGCGACCTCGGCGAGGAAACGCGTGCGGTCGCGCACGGCGCCGTCCACCCGTGCCACGGCCCGGGTGCCGAGCCCCGGCGCCGAGGCGACTTCGGTCAGCGGCAGCCACTCAGCCATGGGCGGCCTCCGCCTGCACGCGGGCACGCACGCGCCGCCGCACGAGCCATTCGCCCGCGAACAGCAGCCCCATCAGCCCGTAGCTGATCAACCCGTTGTAGAGCGCCCAGACGGCGTTCGACGCCCACAGCGCGGTGGCGAGGGAGGTCAGCCCGTTGAGCACGAAGAAGCCGCACCACACCTGGGTCACCCGGCGCGTGTAGGCCACGCCCTCGGGCGGCAGGTCGGGTTCGGTGAGGCGGGCGAAACGTTCGATGGCCGACGGCGGATGCACGAGGCTGATCGCGAACACGGCGAGGAACACGGCGTTGACGAGCAGCGGGTAAAGCTTGAGCGGCAGCAGGCTGTTGCCCGCGAAGCCGAGGGCGGCCAGCACGCCGGCGCCCGCGGCGGCCACCCACCAGAACGCCGTGCGGGATGCCAGCGCGCGCAACAGCGCGACGCCGCCGAGCAGCAGCGCGAGCCACTGGGGCTGCAGGTGGGCGACGCCGGCGTAGACGAGGAACGGGTAGGCAAGCGTGACCGCGCCCAACAGCACGGTCAGCGGACGAAAGGTCATGTCGGTGGCGGCCGGACTCAGGCCGCGGGGTCGTGAACCAACTGGTAGAGCGCGTCGACCACGTCCTGCACGGTGCGCACCGACTTGAACGCGTCGGGCTGCAGGCGTTTGCCCACGAGCGGCTTGAGCTGCACGATGAGGTCGACCGCGTCGATGCTGTCGATGTCGAGGTCGCCGTTGAGCGTGGACGTGGGCGAGATGCGCTCGGGCGCGATGTCGAACGTCTCGTGGAGGATGGAGACGATCCGCTGGTAGATGTCGTCTTTGGTCATGATGGCGGCCCGGGGCGAGCGGTGGATCGGGTTCAGGTCGGTTGGGCGGGCTTGCGGTTCGCGGCGACGAATGCGGCGAGCGCCTTGACGTTGGCGAAATGCTTGCGGGTCTCGGCGGAGTCGGCCGACATGTGCACACCGTAGCGCTTTTGCAGCGCCAGGCCCAGTTCAAGGGCATCGATCGAGTCGAGGCCGAGGCCTTCGACGAACAGGGCGGCGTCGGAATCGATGTCCTCGGGACGGATGTCTTCCAGCGCGAGCGAGGAGATGATCAGCTCCTTGAGCTCGAGTTCAAGTTGCGGCACGGCGGATCTCCAGGGAAAAGTAGTCGGTCAGGTGCGCAGTGAGTTCGCGGGTGGCGATGGCTGCGCTGCGGGCCTGCAGGAAGGGGGCCACGGGGATGTCGTCGCACACCTCGATGACGAAGTGCCCGCGACGGGGCGGCACGCGGTACCACGGCACGCCCTTGGCCAGCATGGGCGGATGGCAGCGGATGCGCACCGGGGTGATGTCGATCTCGCCGCGCACGGCGATGTTGGCGGCGCCGCGCTGCAGCGGCAGCGGCGGGGTGCCGGGCAGCGGCGTGCGCGACCCCTCGGGGAAGATGATGAGGTTGTTGCCACGCCGCACCGAGGCGACGCAGTCTTCCACGAGCCCCGCGCCTTCGTCGTTGCAGAGGAAGCCGGCCGCGACCACGGGGCCGCGCGTGAAGGGGTTGCGCGCGAGCGAACTCTTCACGATGCAGTCGGCGCGGTCGATGCAGGACATGAGGAACACAACGTCCACCAGCGACGGATGGTTGGCAACGATGAGCCGGCCGCCGCCCTGCAGCTTCTCGAGGCCGTGGATCTCGAGGCTCAGCACGCCCACCCGGCGCATCATCGCGACGAACACGCGGAACGTGGCGCGGATGATGGCCTTGACCCGCACCGCGCGCCGCTCGGGGTCGCGGGTGGACCAGCGCACGCAGGGGAACACCAGCACGCGCAGCACCAACCCGCCCAGCCCGAAGGTGGTGAAACACAGGCCGGTGGCGACGATGCGCCACACGCGTTCGAGGTGCTCAAGCATCGTGGCGCAGCCAGGTCCAGGCCGTGCCCGAGGCCGTGCGGGTGAGCCTCGGGGCGTCGGCAGCGACGAAGCGCATCACGTCGAGGCCGAACGGCAGTGCCGCGGGCTCCGCCGCGGCGCCCGCGGGTTCGGCGCTCAGCGAGTAACGCACCTGTCCGGCCACGGGGGCGGTGACCCGCCACGCCCAGGCGTAGAGCGCAGCCGGCCCGTCCTCGAACGTGGCGTAGCCGCCGGGCAGCGGGGCGTCGCAGCAGACCACCAGCACTTCGGGTGCGCCGTCGGCCAGCAGGCCCGCGGCCTCGACGAGGCCGGCCGCCGCCGTGCCGGGGCCGGCGGCCACGGACAGGTAGTTGCTGCGGTCGCCGCGAATGATGGAGTACATCGCGCCGATGGCGTTGTGCACGGACAGGCCGAACGACGTGGGCGACAGCGCCTCGCCGCGGACGAGCTCGGCGAGCAGGTCGAGCGCACGGGAGGCGTCGCCGTACCGTGAGGCGAACACCACGGGGACGTCGGGTGCCGGCGTGTGCACGTCGAACGCCGGCTGCAGCGCCGTGCGGCCGAGCGCGTTCAGGCGGCGCCGCACCATCGCGGGAACCTGGGACAGGTCGGGACGCGGTTCACCCGCCGGCACGCAGGGCGCGGCCGCCCACGCCCGCCAATCGGCGTGCGTCGACAGACCAGGGCCGCAGGCGGCCCATGACGGGATGGCGAATTCGAGGTTCACGGTGTGTCGGGTGAGGCAACGACGGGATCGTGCCCGTCAGGCCACCGGGATTCCGTGTCGGATCCGGCGCCACTTCACCCGTTGGCTCCAAACCCTCGATTCTACGAAAGCCCCCTGCCCCCGGCCGAGAACTTCATGCCCCCAAAGCGGGGTGTTTGCCACACGGGCGCTACCGGTGGGGACCGATTCAGCGCTCGAACGGCCGGGTGAGGGCAAACCCGTGGGCGTCGGTGGGTGCGCCCGGCGCACCGCCCTCCCCGGTGCCGCGGGCCTGCAGACGATCGATCTCCGCGTAGGCGAAGCGCAACTGGCCCTCCAGCCGCACCAGTTCGGCGCGGTGATCGGCCGCGGCGGCCGCGAGGCGCCCCTGGATGGCCAGCTTTTCCTTGTCGAGGGCGGCCTGGAGGCGGGCGTTGGTGGCGCGCAGTCCCTGCGTGCCCGAGGCGTATTGCTCCCGCGCGGTGGCGACGAGCCGACGCTGGCGTTTCATCGCACGGCTGGCGCACCATTGCCATGCGATGGCGCCGCCCACGATCATTCCCAGCCCGGCGGCGGTGCCCGCCGAGATCATCCACGCCAGATTCATCTGACCACCCCATTTGTTATTCGCGCACCGGGACCCCTTGGCCGACGGAACGCATGGGGCGAACAGTAGCAGCCGCCGTGCCGGAGTGAACGCCCGCGAATGAGGGCCCGCGGGGGGCAGCGTGACAAAGTGACGCGCGGGAGGATCCGCGCGGAGGGGCCGTCAGAACTGGCCCTTGACGTACAGGCCGACGCCGTTGCGGCGCACCCGGAGTGACATCTTGTAACCCGAATCGAGCTGGAAGGCCACGCTGCGGGAGGCGCCGTCGAGGCCGAACTTGTTGCTGCGGGCCTTCCACGCGACCCCCACCTTCCCGCTGTAGCGGTCGTTGGTGTCGGCGTCGAAGCGGCGGGCGCTGGAGGCGTCGGCGAACAGGGTGGAGTGGTCGTCCACCTGGTAGCGCCAGCCGAGGGTGAGCACCGAACTGCCGTAGGTGAGCGACTGGGCGCCGCCGGGTTCGGTGGGTGGCGCGACGTAGCCCATCGCCCCCACCCCGACCCCGAAGTTGGAGGCGCCGCGGTTGACCCACCACCGGTAGGTCACCCCGCCCAGTTCGACGAGCGGACGGCCGTAGGCGTCGAGGCCGGTGCGGCTGGCGGGGGCACGTTCGTCGTCGAGCACTCGCTCGTGCTCGACGGTCAGGCGAGGGGCCGCGGCGAGGGTGGCCGGGGCGATGCGCCCGAGCAGGGAGTTCATCGTTTCGCCGCTGGCGGCCGGGATGGCCGCCGTGGTGTCCTGGGCGAACGCGTCGGGGGCGAGGGAGCAGGCGGCCAGGAGGACCAGCACACCACCGGCAACAGCCCAGGCATCCCTCGGGACGAGGGGGAAGCCGATCCTGGGCGCCAGCATGGTGTTCATGGTGACCTCGACGACGACAGTGAGGGTGAGTATGGAACTCCTGTCGGACTCGTGGCACATGCCATTTGTCCCGGAGCGTGACCAAACTATCGTTCACCCCCTTCTCCACCACTGTCGGCCGCGTTTGGGACCCGCTGTAGGACAAGCGCACGGCGCCGTGCCTGTCCCCGTCCCCCGGGCGCGTCAGCCCTTGCGCGGACGCACCTTCGATGCAGCCTCCTTGGCCCGCCGGCGAGCCACTTCCACGTCGGCGTCGTACGCGAGCGCGACACCCATCCGGCGCTTCTCGAAGCTCTCGGGCTTGCCGAACAGGCGCACGTCGGTCTGGGGCACGCGCAGGGCTTCGTCAAGACCATCGTAGGCAATTCCGGCGGCTTCGACACCCCCGTAAATGACTGCACTTGCGCCCGGGCTCTTCAGCGCCGTGCTGACCGGCAGGCCGAGGATGGCGCGGGCGTGCAGCTCGAACTCGCTTTGCCACTGGGTGGTCATGGTGACCATGCCGGTGTCGTGCGGGCGCGGGCTGACTTCGCTGAACCAGACCTGCTCGCCCTTGACGAACAGTTCGACGCCGAAGACGCCATGTCCGCCGAGGTTGTCGGTGACGGCCTTGCAGATCTCGCGCGAACGCTCCAGCGCGGCAGGGTGCATCGGGTGCGGCTGCCAGCTCTCGACGTAGTCGCCCTTGACCTGCACGTGGCCGATCGGCTCGCAGAAGTGGGTTTCGGTCTGGCCGTCGGCACCGGCGGCGCGCACAGTGAGCTGGGTGATCTCGTAGTCGAAGTCGATGAAGCCCTCGACGATCACGCGGCCATGGCTCACGCGGCCGCCGGCCATCGCGAAGTCCCAGGCCTTCTGCACGTCGGCCGGGCCGTCGATCTTGCTCTGGCCCTTGCCCGAGCTGCTCATCACCGGCTTGACCACGCAGGGGTAGCCGATCTTCGAGTCGATCGCGGCCTGCAGCTCGGCGAGGGAGTCGCAGAAGACGTACGGGCTCGTGGGCAGGCCGAGCGTCTCGGCGGCGAGGCGGCGGATGCCTTCGCGGTCCATCGTCAGGCGCGCGGCGCGGGCGGTGGGAATCACGCGCACGACCTTCTCGGCCTCGAGCTGCTCCAGCATGGGCGTGGCGATGGCCTCGATCTCGGGCACGACGAGGTCCGGGCGCTCCTTCTCGATCAGCGCGCGCAGCTGGGCCGGGTCGCTCATCGTGATGGTGCGGGCGTGGTGGGCGACCTGCTGGCCCGGGGCGTTCTCGTAGCGGTCGACGGCGATGGTTTCCACGCCGAGGCGTTGCAGGGCGATCAGCACCTCCTTGCCGAGTTCACCGCTGCCGAGCAGCATGACCTTGACGGCGGTAGGCGACAGCGGTGTTCCGAGAGTGACGCTCATGGTTTAGTCCCCGTGAAAAGCGAATGGAATGGCAAAGGGCGCAATTGTCCATCACGCGGGAACGTCATCCCGGCGAACGCCGGGATCCACCGCAGCCACGGCGCGCCGGCCGGTGGTGGGCCCCGATGTCCATCGGGGTGACGAGTGCGGGGTGGCACACTCTCGCCCATGCCCGATGCCTTGATCTCGCTGTCCTCCGTCGACAAACGTTTCGCCTCCGGCACCGTGGCACTGCAGTCGGCCTCGCTCGAGGTCCGGGCCGGCGAGTTCGTCTCGCTGCTGGGGCCGTCCGGCTGCGGCAAGAGCACGGTGCTGCGCCTCGTCGCCGGGCTCGACCAGCCCACCGCCGGCCGTGTCGACGCCCCCGCCTGGCGGGACCCGGCCCAGGCCCGCACCGGCTTCGTCTTCCAGGACGCCACGCTGCTGCCGTGGGCCGACGTGTTCGACAACGTGTGGCTGCCGCTGCGGCTGGCCGGCGTGTCCCGCGCCGAGGCCGCGCCGCGCATCGGCGCGCTGCTCGCCTCGATGGGGCTGGCCGACTTCGTCCACGCGATGCCGTCGGAGCTGTCCGGGGGCATGAGGATGCGCGTGGCCATCGCCCGCGCCCGCGTGACACGGCCCGAGGCGCTGCTGATGGACGAACCGTTCGCGGCCCTGGACGAGATCACTCGCCAGCGACTGAACGCCGAGCTGCTCGACGCGTGGCAGGCCGAGCCCATGGCGGTGATGTTCGTGACGCACAGCGTGGTCGAGGCGGTGTTCCTGAGCCAGCGGGTGCTGGTGATGGGCGCGCGGCCGGGGCGCATCGTCGACGTGGTCGAGATCGACGAACCGCATCCGCGCCCGCCCGGGTTCCGCACGTCGCCGCGGTTCGCCGAGCTGTGCCGGCGGCTGTCGGCCTCGCTGGAGGCCGCGATGGCGGGCGCGGCATGAAGCGGTTCGCCGACGCGATGCTTCCCGCCGTGGTGCTGGTGGGCCTGCTGGTGGCCTGGGAGGTGCTCGTGCGCGTGGCCGAGATCCCGCACTACACGCTGCCCGCACCGTCGCTCGTGCTGCAGACCTTGTGGGCGAACGCCGCCTCGCTCGCCGGCAGCTGGTGGTTCACGCTGAAGATCACCTTCGGCGCCCTGGCCCTCGCCGTGGCCGGCGGGGTGCTGGTGGCGAGCGTGTTCGCGCTGTCGCGGCCGCTCGAACGCGCGTTCCTGCCGGTGGCGGTGATGCTGCAGGTGACGCCCGTGGTGGCCGTGGCGCCGCTGATCCTGATCTACGTCGAGAGCACCACGGCCGCGCTGCTGCTGTGCACGTGGATCACCGCGTTCTTCCCGATCCTGTCGAACACCGTGCTGGGCCTGCGTGCGGCCGAACCGGGCCACCGCGACCTGTTCCGGCTGTACCGGGCGACGCCCTGGCAGCGCCTGCGCCTGCTGCTCGTGCCGACGGCCTTGCCCTACTTCGCGGCCGGGCTGAAAATCTCCGGCGGCCTGAGCTTGATCGGGGCCGTGACGGCCGAGATGGTGGCCGGCGCGGCGGGCCGCGAAACCGGGCTCGCCTCACGCATCCTCGAGGCGAGCTTCCGCACCGAAACGCCGAAGATGTTCGCCGCGCTCGTGCTGCTCGTGCTGACCGGGGTCGCGATCTTCTGGCTGTTCGACCGCCTGTCCCGCGCACTGCTCGGCCGCTGGCACCCCACGGGGTCGCCGAACTGAACCTGTCCTTCCCTGGAGTCCGCCTGCAATGACCGCCCTGCCCCGCTGGTCCCTGATCGCCCTCGCCGCGCTGTGCGGCACCGCCGCCGCCGCCGACAAGGTCACCTTCGCCACCAACTGGAAGGCGCAGGCCGCCCACGGCGGCTTCTATCAGGCCATCGCCGACGGCACCTACCGGAAGCTGGGCCTCGACGTGACCCTGGTGCCGGGCGGCCCGCAGGTGAACAACCGGCCGCTGCTGCCGGCCGGCCGCATCGACTTCCTGATGACCGGCAACCTGCTCCACAGCTTCGACAACGTGAAGAACGGCGTGCCCACCATCGTGGTGGCCGCGATGTTCCAGAAGGACCCGCAGGCGCTGATCGCCCATCCGGGCCAGGGCTACGAGTCCTTCGAATCCCTGAAGAACGCGCCGGTGGCGCTGATCGCGAAGGACGGCCAGTTCAGCTGGTGGCAGTGGCTCAAGGTCACGCACGGCTTCCGCGACGAGGCGCTCAAGCCCTACAACTACAACCTGGGCCCGTTCCTCTCGAACCCGAAGGCCATCCAGCAGGGCTATTCGGTGGCCGAGCCCATCTACGTGTTGAACCAGGGCAAGTTCAAGCCGGTGGTGCACCTGCTGGCGGACCACGGCTTCAGCACCTACTCCACCGTCATCGAGGCCCGCACGGCCACCGTGCGCGACAAGCCCGACCTCGTGAAGCGGTTCGTCGACGGGTCCGTCCTCGGCTGGGTGAACTACCTCTACGGCGACCGCCGCGCCGCCAACGCGCTGATGCTGAAGGACAACCCCGAGATGACCGTCGAGGAGCTCGAGGCGTCCGTCGAACTGATGAAGCAGCAGGGCATCGTCGACTCGGGCCAGTCGCTCACGCAGGGCATCGGTGCGATGAACACCGCGCGCATCCAGGACTTCTACACGCAGATGGTGAAGGCCGGTCTCTACAAGCCCGGCGAGGTCGACGTGTCGAAGGTGGCCACGCTGCAGTTCGTCAACCGCAAGGTGGGCCTGGACGTGAAGGCCGCCCTGGGTAAACCCTGATTCAAGCGTGGCGCGGCGCACCGATATCCGAAGTGACGACCTCGCCTCCGTCCTCACCATGAGCCCGATCGCCCCCGCCCCGCTGGACACCGCCCTGCCGAACCTCGACGCCTGGGTGGCGTGGTTCCGCAAGGCCGAGATGCCCGTGCTGGCGGACACGGCCGACGCGCTGGAAGCCATGCGCGCGAACGAGGACGACGTCGACGCGAACCTCATCGGCGAGATGGTGGCCCACGATCCGCTGATGACGCTCAAGATCCTCGCGCACGCGGCCACGCACCGGCCCGAGCGCCGCGTCACCGACGTCGAGACCGTCACCGCCGCCATCGTGATGATGGGCATCTCGCCCTTCTTCAACACCTTCGGCCCGCAGCCCACCGTGGAGGACCGCCTGGCGCCCGTCGACGGCGCGCTGGACGGGGTGAACCACGTGCTGCGTCGGGTCCACCGCGCGTCGCGTTTCGCGTTCGCCTTCGCGGTGCACCGCATGGACCTCGATGCCGCGGTGATCCACGAGGCCGCGCTGCTGCACGACTTCGCCGAGATGCTGCTGTGGTGCCACGCGCCGTCGCTCGCGCTGCGCATCCGCGCGATGCAGCACGACGATCCGGCGCTGCGGTCGACCGCCGCGCAGCAGTCGGTGCTCAACATCACGCTCGCCGACCTGCAGCACGAACTGATGAAGGCCTGGGCGCTGCCCGACCTGCTGATCCGCATCACCGACGACCGCCAGGCGCGGCACCCGAGCGTGCAGAGCGTGGTGCTCGCCATCCGGCTCGCGCGCCACACCGCCGAGAGCTGGGACAACCCGGCGGTGCCCGACGACATCACGGAGATCGCACAACTGCTCAACCTCTCCCCCGACGCGGCGCTGCAGTTCGTGAACAAAGTCGACGAATGAGTCCCCGCGAGTGTGGGGACGCCCCTCTTCGGTGTGATTGCCCGGCTCGGGGGTGCGCTCGACACTCGTCGGCGTGAACCCGCAGTCTCCGCTACGACCCCAACCCGTCGCGCGCCCAGCGCACGGTTTCCTCGAACACGTCCGGATGGCCGGCGAGGTGAACGTGCGCCATCGCGGGCACGTGGCGGTTGTCGGCGCCGTCGAGCGTCGCGGTGGACGGCGGGAAGACGATGTTGTCGCAGTGGCTGTAGAAGCACGTGAAGCGTGCCAGCAACTCGGGCGTCTCGCTCGCAGCCAGCGCGCCGAGGAGGCCGCTGTCGCGGCGCATGTCGCCCGCGTTTTCCGTCGCGCTGAAGCGTGCGGCCCACGTGCCGTGGTGCGGGCTGGCGATGGTGATCACGCGGTGCACGCCGCGGCCGCCGCTCGCCATCCATGCGCGCACCGCGAGGCCGCCCATGCTGTGGGCCACGATCACGGGCTCGCGGCCGGTGGCCTCGTACACGCGCCGCACCGCCGCGCCCACGACCTCGGCGTAGGTCGTGATGGGGCAGAACGCGGGCTCGAGGTCCACGGCCACGTGCGGGATGCCGCGTGCGGCGAGCCGGGGCATCCAGTCGTTCCAGAAACCGCGGTTGCAGACGAAGCCGTGCACGAGCACGACACCGCGTGCCGCCGCGCCGGCCGGCAGCCAGTCGGGCTGCACCGTGGAACGGAACGGCTGCGACCAGCAGAACACGCGCGGCGACGTGGTGACCTCGCCGAACCAGGCGCGCAGGCGCTGGCCGAACGTGGGCCGCGGCGCGGGGTCGTCGCCATGCACCCAGGCCGCGAGCACCATCTCGAGTGCCATGAACAGCAGGTAGCCGCCCACGACGAGTGCGGCGCCCAGCCCGGCCCAGTCGCCGTGGTCCAGCGCGATCGCGAGCGCGGCCCAGCCGGACACGAAGGCCAGGAGACCGAGGGTCACGAAGCGCTGCAGGCGGGCGATCATCCACGCGATGCTAGCAGCGGCCCCGAGGTTCCCTTCGTCGAACAACCACTTACAAAGACCCCCGCTTTCGGGTGCCGCCGTGTCCCGGGGACCGGTGTGAAAATTCTGCGCCGCCCGGCGGGCCGAGCCCCGCTGCGCTTCTCTTTCTTTCTCCCACTCATCTCGAAGGATCTCCCTTGAGGCAGTTCTTGTTCACCTTGCTTGCGTTCGTCGGCGCGCCCGCGTTCGCCGCCACGGTTTCGCTCGCCGGGTTCTCGTATTCCGGCGACGCGCAGTCGATCGCCGCGCGCTTCCCCTTCACGCAGCGCTTCAACCAGGCCATGGCCGCCCAGGGCGCCCCCACCGACAAGGTGCTGGGCCAGATGCTCGCCTCCACGAAGATCGACAACTTCACGCTGCAGCAGGGTGAACTCGCGCAGCTCAAGGGCCGCGACCAAGCCGTGGCGGTCTCGATGGTGATGACCAGCGAGACGGTGTCGTACGAGCGCTTCGGCGGGCTCTACAAGCTGTTCATCAACCTGCGCGGCCAGGCGCTGTTCTTCGACTTCAAGTCGATGACCATCCTGCGCTCGTACCCCATCACCGTCGCGTACCTCGACGTGCTGGGCGCGCCGCCGAGCGACGCGGTGCTCGACGACCGCGTGCGCAAGCTGTTCCTCGGTGACGGCGACAAGGCCGGCCTGCTGCAGCGCTTCGCGTCGCAGCTGTCCGTGGCCACGCTGCCCGAACACGTGCCGCGTTTCCTGCAGGTGGGCAAGGTGTCGATCTCGCCCGAAGCCCGCAACGAACTGCCCGAGGCCTTCAAGACCACGCCCACCACGGCCGAGACGTGGCTGGCCGACCAGCTGAGCGAGATGATCGCCACCCGCGCCGGCGTGCCGGTGCTGCCCTACGCGAAGGGCTACGCCATCGGCAACACGATGGCCATGCGTTTCGCCGACGGCACGGTGTTCAACCTGAAGATCCCCGAGGCCGACTATGTCTTCTCGGTGGACCTGACCCAGTTCAAGCGCGTGAAGACCGGCGAATCCGCCGCCGGCGCGAGCTACGTGTACGGCAGCTTCGTCGACCTCAAGCTCGTCGAGCCGGTCTCGGGCCGCGCGTACCTCGACGCGAAGATCAAGAACGGCGAGGTCAAGCTCGTGCCCGCCACGCAGAGCGAGATCGACGACTTCCCGTCGTACTCGGTGTCGCTGCGCAGCCTGTTCTCGAAGTTCACCTCGGTGCTGGGTGGCAAGGACGATCCGTGGGTCAAGTCCGCCGTCACCGCCTCCGACATCAACGCCCAGATTTCTGCCACCAAGACGGTTCTCCAATCATGCAAGTAATCCGCACACTCCTGATCGCCCTGCTCGCCTTCGGCATGCAGTTCGCGTTCGCGCAGGTCGAAAACGCCAAGGGCTCGGCCACCGTTCGCTACGAGCGCAAGCTCACGCCCGAAGACAAGGACCGCGCGTTCAAGGAAGCCCAGGTCAAGGCCGTCGAGCGCTACTACGCCGAGAGCGGCGAGGCCGACAGCGCCAACTTCGACAACGTGCGCGACAAGGTCCTCGAGAACCTCGACAAATTCGTGCTCAGCGCCACGCTGATCAGCGACCAGGACATGCCGGACAAGAAGCAGTACAACGCCGTCGTCCGCATCGAACTGAACGTCGCGCGCCTGCGCAACACGCTGAAGGCCAACTCGGCCATCGGCAGCACGCCGGCCGGCAACAAGTCGCCGCTGACCTTCGTCTTCATGGCGCGCCAGGTCGCCTCCGTGAAGGCCTACGACGCCCGCGTCGTCAAGCGCGCCGAAGTGCGTGCCGATGCGTCCGGCGCCATGCAGGCCCGCGAGAAGACCGCCGAGTCGGAACGTGTCGGTGGCAGCAGCGTGAAGACCTCCACCGCCGTCGACCGTTCGTACAACGCGTCGGCCCAGCGCTCGATCACCGCCGAGACCGGTGGCAGCTCCACGCAGAAGTCGGATGACACCACGTGGCGCCTGATCCCCGCGCAGAGCCTGAACTCGCAGTTCACCGGCGTGTTCGCCAAGGCCGGCTTCGACGTCGTCGAGGCCGCCTACGTCGAGCCGCAATCGAAGGGCCTGCTGAGCGTGAAGTCGATCGAACGCGACTACGAGACCGGCAACGACCTGAGCCCCGAGACGCTGCGCAACACCGCCCAGGGCCTGAAGAACGCCGAGATCCCGTACCTCGCGCTGGGCACGCTCGACGTGGGCACGAAGGACCAGGACCCGGCCACCGGTCTCGTGCGCGTGTACGTGACGGTCTCCGGCAAGATCCTCGACCTGAACTCGCGCTTCCCGAAGGTCGTCTCGTCGGTGGGTCCCGTTCAGTTCGCCGGCACGGGCCCGACCGAAGCCGTCGCACAGACCAACGCGCTTAAGTTGGCGGCCGACAGCGCCGCCCGTGAACTGGTGAGCCAGATCAACAACGTGGGTGTGCGCTGAGCACGTCCCCGCGTTCTTTCCTTTCAATCCGATTCATTCCGCAGGAGTTATTTCGATGATCAACCGCAAGCTGCTCGCCCTCGCCGTCGCCGCCGTGTTCGCGGCCCCCGCCGTGTCCGTCGCCCAGTTCAAGCTGCCGTCGCTGCCGGCCACGGGTGGCTCCTCGTCCAACGCCGACGCCGCCGCGCAGCAGGACCAGCTGGTGAACGCCTACGTGGGCGCCGACAAGGAAGTGCTGACCGCGCAAGCCAAGATGGCCGACGCCGTGGGCCTGAAGGACCGCGCCGCCCAGCTGCAGGCCACCAGCGATGCGCTGGGCGCCGGCGCCACGAAGGAAAGCCTCGAGCAATCGGAGACGATGCAGAGCGAAGCCTCGCAGGAGATCCAGGCGAAGCTGAAGGACGGCAACACCAAGCTCGACGCCGCCGGCAAGAAGAAGTTCAGCGAAGGCCTGGGCTCGCTCGGCCGTGGCATCGCGAAGTACGCGAACCTGAAGGGCCCGATCGCCAACTTCCAGAGCGCCGTCTCCGGCAGCGGCATCACCGGCGCCCTCGGTGCCGCCTCGAAGCTCAACGCCGGCCGCTACATCGTGACCAGCACGCCGGGCCATGTGAAGAACCTGTCGAGCACGCTGAGCAACGCCGTCAGCTACGCGAAGAGCAACGACATCCCGGTGCCGGCCGACGCCACCGCGGCGCTCTGATCGACGCCCCCCGAAACCCGGAGCGAATCGCCTGATGATGAAACCGTACCCGTTGATGTTCGCGGCGGCCTGCCTCGTTCTCGCCGCCTGCGACAAGCAGGACGCGCCGCCGCCGGCGGCGGCCGCAGCGAGTGCGGCGGCGGTCGCTCCGGTGGCGCCGGCCCCTGCGCCGGCGCTCGCCCCCACACCCGCGCCCGCCCCGATGGTGGCGGGGCTCGATGTCGGCAAGACCGGCACCCAGTCCACCCGGGCGCCGGGCGCCGGCAAGTCGCTGGCGGCCGCCGTCAACGACGCCATCCGCACGGCCATCCTCCAGGTCAACGGCACGGCCGTCGACCTGAGCACGCAGCAGTTCAAGTTCGCACTGGACGTGGCCACGCCCTACAGCGAGACGAACATCCGCGCCACGGGCTTTGCCGACGTGGTGCAGCAGCAGTCGCGCGGGGCCATCACGGGCTTCAAGCTCGAGAGCGCCGAAGGCCCCGACGGCTCGGGCGTCTACAAGGTCTGGATCGACGCCCAGGTGGCGAAGTACACGCCGCCCGAGGCCGACGCCAAGAAGATCAAGCTCGTCGTGGCGCCGCTGCGCTTCGACGCCAAGTCGTTCACCGTGGGGGGCCGTTCGGTGCCCGCCGCCCAGGTGGCGCAGGAGATCCGTGCCCGCGTGCTCGAAAGCCTCGCCCAGTCCGGCCGCTTCGCCGTGCTGGACCGCGAGTTCGACGCCGAGGTGCAGCAGGAACTCGACATGGTCGAGAGCGGGCAGACGCCCAACAGCCAGTTCGGCAAGCTGGGGCAGGCGTTCAGCGCCGACCTCATCTGGATCGGGCGCATCCGCAACCTCGGCTACGTGCGCCACAGCCGCGAACTGCGCGCGACCGACCGCGAACTCGTCAGCTACTCCGGTGGCTGGGCGGTGTCGCAGAAGCTCGTGAACGTGGCCACGCGGCAGGTGCTGCTCGCCAACTCGCTGCAGGACCAGCTGCCCGCCACGGCGCCCACCACGCTGGGGGCCACGGTCGACAGCGACAAGACGCTCGCCACGATCCAGAACGGCATCGTGCAGCAGGTGGTCTCGTCGATCATGGCCACCAGCTTCCCGGTCAGCGTGGTCTCGCGCGACGGCAACGCCGTCATCCTGAGCCAGGGCGCGAACGCGCTCAAGGTCGGCACGCGGTACCAGGTCATCGCGCTGGGCGCGGAACTCAAGGACCCGCAGACGGGCCAGTCGCTCGGCCGCACCGAGGCGCCGTGCTGCGAGGTGGTCATCGACCGCGTGACGCCCACACTGTCGTACGGTCACCTCGAGTCGGTGACCATCGCCATCGACCAGGTGCCCGCGGGTGGACTGCTCGTGCGTGAGGCGGTGAACCGCAAGGCCTCTTCGCAGGTGGCGGCCGCCGACGCACCGCCGGCGAAGGCCGCGCGAACACGCCGTGCCGACAACGACGACATGGGGGGCCCGGCGGCCCCCGTGAAGTCCAAGCGGAGCGATGCCGACTGGTGATTCGCTGACGTCACCGTCGTCTCCACGAGACAAGGGCCCGCCACCTTCCGGTGCGGGCCCTTTTTTCGTGCGCCCATCCTTTCGGGTGGGCGTGATGGATGTCTCGCCCCGCCGACAGCCTCCGTTTCGCTAGTGCAACTACCGTAGCTGGGTGCGGGTGAACCATCGAACATCGGCTGTTTCAACGTGCCCTGACTGATTGGAGTTCCACCCATGCAAAAGCCTTGGCTGAAGAGTTATCCGCCTGGCGTTCCCGCCGAAGTCGACATCACGGCCTATGGCTCGCTCGTCGACCTGCTCGAGGAGTCGTTCCAGAAGTATGCGGATCGGCCGGCCGCCGACAGCATGGACAAGACGATCACGTACCGCGAGATCGACGAAGGCTCGAAGGCGCTCGCGGCCTGGCTGCAGTCGAAGGGCCTCGTGCCCGGCGCGCGCGTGGCCATCATGATGCCCAACGTGCTGCAGTACATGATCGCCATCGCGGCCATCCTGCGCGCCGGCATGGTGGTGGTGAACGTCAACCCGCTCTACACGGCACGCGAGCTGGAGCACCAGCTGAAGGACTCCGGGGCCGAGGCCATCATCGTGCTCGAGAACTTCGCGTCCACGCTGGAGCAGGTGGTGACCCGCACCAACGTGCGCCACGTGGTGCTCGCGTCGATGGGCGAGATGCTCGGCGCCAAAGGCCTGCTCGTGAACTTCGTCGTGCGCAACGTGCGCAAGATGGTGCCGCCGTACCGCCTGCCGGTGGGTGACGGCCGCACGGTCACCAAGTTCAGCGCCGCGGTGTCGGCCGGGCGAGGCCTCGCGCTCAAGCGCCCGTCGTTGTCGCCCGACAGCGTGGCGTTCCTGCAGTACACGGGCGGTACCACGGGCGTCTCCAAGGGCGCCACGCTGCTCCATCGCAACGTCATTGCGAACATCCTGCAGTCCGAAGCGTGGTTCACCCCCATGCTGGACAAGATCGGCGAGAAGCAGATCGTGATCGTCTGCGCGCTGCCGCTGTATCACATCTTCGCGCTGACGGCCTGCTACATGCTGGGCGCGCGCCAGGGGATGATGAACATCCTGATCGCCAACCCGCGCGACATCCCCGGCTTCATCAAGGTCCTCAAGAAGCACCGCGTGAACATGTTCCCCGCGGTCAACACGTTGTTCAACGCGCTGGCGCACTCGCCCGACATCGGCCAGGTCGACTTCTCCGAGCTGGTGATCTCGAACGGCGGCGGCATGGCGGTGCAGCAGGCCACGGCGGACAAGTGGATCAAGATCACCGGGTGCCCGGTCATCGAAGGCTACGGCCTGTCGGAGACTTCGCCCGTGGCCACCGTGAACCGGCTGGACGCACACGACTTCACGGGCACCATCGGCCTGCCGGTGCCGTCCACCGACATCGCCATCCGCGACGACAATGGCAACGACGTCCCGTTCGGCGAGGCGGGTGAGATCTGCATCCGCGGTCCGCAGGTGATGGCCGGCTACTGGAACCGTCCGGACGAGACCGCCAAGGCCATGACCGCCGACGGCTTCTTCAAGTCGGGCGACGTCGGCATCATGGACGAGGCGGGGTTCACGAAGATCGTGGACCGCAAGAAGGACATGATCCTGGTGTCCGGCTTCAACGTCTATCCGAACGAGATCGAGCAGGTGGTGGCGCTGCATCCCGGCGTGCTGGAATGCGCGGCGGTGGGCATTCCCGACACTAAGTCGGGCGAAGCGGTGAAGCTGTTCGTGGTGCGCCGCGACCCCACACTGACCGAAGAAGCGCTGGCGGCCTATTGCCGAGAGAACTTCACGGCCTACAAGCGGCCGAAGGTCATCGAATTCCGCAACGATCTGCCCAAGACGAACGTGGGCAAGATTCTTCGGCGTGAATTGCGGGACAAGTGATGTGAGGGGCCGGTTTCGCCGCGCCGCGGCGGAACCGGTTCATCGAGTATCTGGGGACATCGGAGACCGGGAGGTTTCCGTCAGATAGTCGACTTGAATCGCGGGCTGGTGGAATATCTCGACGGCAACATTTCGACGTCAATACTCAGCCCAAAATAGCAAAAGCCCTCGTCACGCCGTGACGAGGGCTTTGCAATTAATAGCCTGACGATGTCCTACTTTCACACGGGAATCCGCACTATCATCGGCGCTGAGGCGTTTCACTGTCCTGTTCGGGATGGGAAGGAGTGGGACCACCTCGCTATGGTCATCAGGCTTAACCGTTCGCTGCCGTGGACTTCGCCAGGGCAGCCAATTCGTAGAGTCTGCAGAGTGGCTTTCGCCCTCTCTGCTTCAATCAGAAGTGTTCTTGATTACGCCAAGCCAACGATTATGGCATAACGTGGCGACGGTGGCAAGCACCGAAGCACTCAATCTTTGACGATCGCTGTGGATCCATCAAAGTTATAGGGTCAAGCCTCACGAGCAATTAGTACTGGTTAGCTTAACGCATTACTGCGCTTCCACACCCAGCCTATCAACGTCCTGGTCTCGAACGACTCTTCAGGGGGCTCAAGGCCCCGGCAAGACTTATCTTGAGACGAGTTTCCCGCTTAGATGCTTTCAGCGGTTATCTCTTCCGCACTTAGCTACTCGGCAATGCCACTGGCGTGACAACCGATACACCAGAGGTGCGTCCACTCCGGTCCTCTCGTACTAGGAGCAGGCTCTCTCAATCTTGCAGCGCCCACGGAAGATAGGGACCAAACTGTCTCACGACGTTTTAAACCCAGCTCACGTACCTCTTTAAATGGCGAACAGCCATACCCTTGGGACCGGCTACAGCCCCAGGATGAGATGAGCCGACATCGAGGTGCCAAACACCGCCGTCGATATGAACTCTTGGGCGGTATCAGCCTGTTATCCCCAGAGTACCTTTTATCCGTTGAGCGATGGCCCTTCCATACAGAACCACCGGATCACTTTGTCCTACTTTCGTACCTGCTCGACTTGTCAGTCTCGCAGTCAAGCACGCTTATGCCAATGCACTATCAACACGATTTCCGACCGTATTTAGCGTACCTTCGAACTCCTCCGTTACACTTTGGGAGGAGACCGCCCCAGTCAAACTGCCCACCATACACTGTCCCCAACCCGGATAACGGGCCAAGGTTAGAACCTCAAACACACCAGGGTGGTATTTCAACGTTGGCTCCACCTGATCTAGCGACCAGGTTTCAAAGCCTCCCACCTATCCTACACAGATCTGTTCAAAGTCCAATGTAAAGCTACAGTAAAGGTTCATGGGGTCTTTCCGTCTTTCCGCGGGGAGATTGCATCATCACAAACATTTCAACTTCGCTGAGTCTCTGGAGGAGACAGTGTGGCCATCGTTACGCCATTCGTGCAGGTCGGAACTTACCCGACAAGGAATTTCGCTACCTTAGGACCGTTATAGTTACGGCCGCCGTTTACTGGGACTTCAGTCAAGAGCTTGCACCCCATCATTTAATCTTCCAGCACCGGGCAGGCGTCACACCCTATACGTCGACTTTCGTCTTTGCAGAGTGCTGTGTTTTTAATAAACAGTCGCAGCCACCGATTCTCTGCGGCCTCATTGGGCTCCGCAAGTAAATGGTTCACCTACTAAAGGCACACCTTCTTCCGAAGTTACGGTGTCAATTTGCCGAGTTCCTTCTCCAGAGTTCTCTCAAGCGCCTTAGAATACTCATCTCGCGCACCAGTGTCGGTTTGCGGTACGGTCGTCAATAGCTGAAGCTTAGTGGCTTTTCCTGGAAGCAGGGTATCACTCACTTCGTCTGCAAGCAGACTCGTTATCACCCCTCATCTAAGCCCGGCGGATTTGCCTACCAGGCACGACTACAGGCTTGAACCGGGACATCCAACACCCGGCTGAGCTAACCTTCTCCGTCCCCACATCGCACTATTGATCGGTACAGGAATATTGACCTGTTTCCCATCAGCTACGCATCTCTGCCTCGCCTTAGGGGCCGACTCACCCTACGCCGATGAACGTTGCGTAGGAAACCTTGCGCTTACGGCGAGGGGGCTTTTCACCCCCTTTAACGCTACTCATGTCAGCATTCGCACTTCTGATACCTCCAGCAGGCCTCACGACCCACCTTCACAGGCGTACAGAACGCTCTCCTACCACGCACAGTAAACTGTGCATCCGCAGCTTCGGTAACTGGCTTAGCCCCGTTACATCTTCCGCGCAGGACGACTCGATCAGTGAGCTATTACGCTTTCTTTAAATGATGGCTGCTTCTAAGCCAACATCCTGACTGTTTTAGCCTT